>Ga0157360_1000004_pt1 | contig 199156 bp, 170 predicted proteins | sample AttlaeALBM1_FD_111483 | JGI IMG/M metagenome (GOLD analysis project Ga0157360, IMG submission 111483) | Fungus gardens microbial communities from leaf cutter ant in Ribeirão Preto, State of São Paulo, Brazil - Atta laevigata ALBM1 | ecosystem: Host-associated > Fungi > Mycelium > Unclassified ...
GCAAATTTCCGCACCAGACTCATTAAGCCTCCGCCGTCTTTCCGTTATCCCTGATTTGCGCGATTATCCAAAAACCCGCAGGTTTTTGGCGCGCAAAGCTGAAGCCGGCTCATCATTGCGCCGCCCGCCACAGTTGCAAATTTCCGCACCAGACTCATCAAGCCTCCGCCGTCTTTCCGTTATCCCTGATTTGCGCGATTATCCAAAAACCCGCAGGTTTTTGGCGCGCAAAGCTGAAGCCGGCTCATCATTGTGCCGCCCGCCGCAGTCGCAAATTTCCGCACCAGACTCATTAAGCCTCCGCCGTCTTTTCGTTATCCCTGATTTGCGCGATTATCCAAAAATCCGCAGGGTTTCTGGCGCGCAAAGCTGAAGCCGGCTCATCATTGCGCTGCCCGCCACAGTCGCAAACTTCCGCACCAGACTCATCAGATTTCGGCCGCCCGGGCGCGGCTCCCCGGCTATGGCTGCAATCGCCGCTCACGCATTCTTTTTGACAGGAACCCTATCATGCTTTAAATCCGGGTGTATTGCAATGCCATAAAACAGCGCCGCGCCGGCGGCCGGCAGAGCCGAATGAAGAATTAAGGAAAACAGGCCAATGACACTGCGCCCCCTCACCCATCTGGCAGAAATTGACAGCCGATATGATATAATCCTTTCCGATATATGGGGTGTTTTGCATAATGGTGTGCGCCTTTACCCGGCGGCGCAGGCGGCGCTGGCGCAGGCGCGCGCCAAAGGCAAAATAATTATCCTTATTACCAATTCCCCCCGCCCGGCGGCTGATGTGACGGCGCAATTAAGCGGTTTGGGCTTCCCCCCCGGCCGTTATGACGGCCTGATCAGCTCCGGCGATGTGACCCGCAATCTAATACAACAGGCGCCCCGGCGGCTGTTCCATATCGGCCCGGAGCGGGATTTAAGCCTGTTAGACGGGCTGGATTGCGAATTGGTGGAAGAGTATGAGGCGCAGGCCGTTCTCTGCACCGGCCTGTTTCAGGAAATGGCGGAAAACCCGGAAGATTACCGCCCGCTTTTGCAAAAATTGCGCGGCCGCAACCTGCCCTTTATTTGCGCCAATCCCGATATTGTCGTGCATATTGGCGGGCGGGAATTATGGTGCGCCGGCGCTTTGGCGCAAATTTATGCCGGGCTTGGCGGCCGCACCCTGATTGCCGGCAAACCGCATGCGCCGATTTATGAGGCCGCCTATGCCCGGGCGGCAGCAAAGCTTGGCCTGCCGGATATAGCGGCGCTGGACAAAAGCCGTATTCTGGCCATAGGTGACGGCATTATGACCGATATTAAAGGCGCCGACAATCAGGGGCTGGATTGCCTGTTTGTTGCCGGCGGCATACATATCCGCGATTACGGCACCGGCAGCCCCGGCGGCCTTGATGCGGCAAAACTCACGGCTTTTATGGCCCGACACGGCTTTGCTCCGCGCTATTTTATGCCGGAGCTGGCCTGATGGCGGCGCATACGGGCACAAAAGGGGCAGGCATATAATGGCCGGCAAGCATAAATTTTTACGCCTTCGCGGCAGCGCCCGCCTGCCGGCGCATTTACGCGGCGCGGTTATTGCTATCGGCAATTTTGACGGCGCGCATAAAGGCCATGCGGCCGTGCTGCAAACCGCGCTGGCGCAAGCGCGCAAAGCCCGCCGGCCGGCGCTTGTGTTTACCTTTGAGCCGCACCCAAAGGCGCTGTTTAAACCGGCAGAGCCGGTTTACCGCCTGACGGCCGCCGCGCAAAAGGCTGATCATTTCCGGCAAATGGGCTTTGACGGCGTGATAGAGCAGCCCTTTACCGCCGCTTTTGCCGCTTTAAGCGCAGAAGAATTTGTCCGCTCCGTTTTGCATGACAAAATGGCGGCAGGCTGTCTGGTTGCCGGGGCCGATTTCCATTTTGGCCATAAGCGGCAGGGCACACCGGCTTTTTTGCAGCAGGCCGGGCGCGATCTCGGCTTTGGCGTTTTATTGGTCGCCGGGGAAAAAGATGAAACAGGGGAGATTATTTCTTCCAGCCGCATTCGCGCTTTATTGGCGGCAGGCAAAGTGCAGGCGGCCAATGCCCTGCTAGGGCGCCCTTATGCCGTGCGGGGCACGATTATTCGCGGCCGCGCTTTGGGGCGGCGGCTTGGCTTCCCCACCGCCAATATGGCGCTGCCGGCGGGAACCGCGCTGAAACCGGGCATTTATGCGGTTTATATGCGCCTGGGCGATAAATTTTACCCGGGCGCAGCTTCTTTTGGCCGCCGCCCCACAGTTGAAAGCAATGGCGCGCTTCTGCTGGAAACATTTTTGTTTGATTTCTGCCAAAATCTCTATGGCCGGACGGCAGAAGTGCTGTTTATCGCCTTTTTGCGGGCTGAAGAAAAATTCTCCGGCACGGCCGGCCTGATCGCGCAAATGCATAAAGACACCGCTGCGGCCAAAGCCGCGCTGGCGGCGGCACCGCGGCCGTAACAGCGGCAAAAACAGCGCGCCGGCCGGCCGGAGCCGCCAAATTGCGCCGCTTTGGCCGGATTTTGGCGGCTTTGCAGCCGTTTCTGCTGCGGCCGGCGGCCTTTTTCAATATTTTTTTTGCTCCGCTTCTTGACATTGGCAAGGCGCATTTTTATCTCTGGGCTAAATCGGCATGCGCCCTCAGAGCAAAGGCAAACAGGCAGGGCTAGGTTGACGCAGTGCCGGCAGGGCTTAACACCAAAGAGGCGACAAACCTCTTAATTTTCAGATTATAAGGGTTTTGACCATGAGTAAAACTTCATTCCGCCCGCTTCACGATCGTGTTGTCGTCCGCCGGGTTGATATGGAAGAAAAAACCGCCGGCGGCATTATTATCCCCGATAGCGCCAAGGAAAAGCCGCAGGAAGGCGTTATTCTGGCTGTCGGTGCCGGCGCGCGTGATGAACACGGCAAGCTTGTCGCCCCGGACGTCAAGGCCGGCGATCGTGTGCTGTTCGGCAAATGGTCGGGCACGGAAGTCAAGCTTGACGGCGAAGATGTTCTGATTATGAAAGAATCCGATATTATGGGCGTTCTGGCCTGAATATCCTGTGATGTCCGGCGGTAAGACGGCCTTTGTGCCCGGCAGCCGGCAAGCATTATTTTACTGAGGAGTAAATCTTATGGCTAAAGAAGTGAAATTCGGCCGCGAAGCGCGTGAAGGCATGTTGCGCGGTGTCAATATTCTGGCCAATGCCGTGCGGGTAACCCTGGGGCCAAAAGGCCGCAATGTGGTGATTGAAAAATCCTTCGGCGCGCCGCGCATTACCAAAGACGGCGTTTCGGTTGCCAAGGAAATTGAGCTGGAAGACAAATATGAAAATATGGGCGCGCAAATGCTGCGCGAAGTTGCTTCCAAAACCAATGATGTTGCCGGTGACGGCACAACCACGGCAACGGTGCTGGGTCAGGCCATTGTGCGCGAGGGTGACAAAGCGCTGGCGGCGCGGCGCAACCCGATGGATCTGAAGCGCGGCATTGATCTGGCGGTTGATGAAGTGGTGGAAAAACTGCTGAAAAAATCGACCAAGATCAAAACTTCGGCGGAAGTGGCGCAGGTTGGCACAATTTCGGCCAATGGCGAGCATGAAATCGGCAAAATGATTGCCGAGGCGATGGAAAAGGTCGGCAATGAAGGCGTTATCACGGTAGAGGAATCCAAAACCGCGGAAACTGAGCTGGAAGTTGTGGAAGGCATGCAGTTTGACCGCGGCTATCTTTCCCCTTATTTTGTCACCAATGCCGAGAAAATGATCGCCGATCTGGAAGATCCCTATATTCTCATTCATGAGAAAAAGCTTTCCAACCTGCAGGCTTTGCTGCCGGTGCTGGAAGCTGTGGTAAAATCCGGCGCGCCTTTATTGATTATCGCTGAAGATGTGGAAGGCGAAGCGCTGGCCACATTGGTGGTTAACAAGCTGCGCGGCGGCCTGAAAGTGGCGGCGGTGAAGGCTCCAGGCTTTGGCGATCGCCGTAAGGCCATGCTGGAAGATATTGCCGTTTTGACCAATGGTCAGGTGATTTCGGAAGATCTGGGCATCAAGCTGGAAAATGTGACGCTGGATATGCTGGGCCGCGCCAAGAAAGTGGCGATCAACAAGGAAAATACCACTATTGTTGACGGCGCCGGCCACAAGGCGGAAATTGAAGCCCGCGTCAACCAGATCAAAGCGCAGATTGAGGAAACGACTTCTGACTATGACAAGGAAAAACTGCAGGAGCGTCTGGCCAAGCTGGCCGGCGGTGTTGCCGTTATCCGCGTTGGCGGCGCAACCGAGGTTGAGGTGAAAGAGCGCAAGGATCGCGTTGATGACGCCTTGAACGCCACCCGCGCCGCAGTGGAAGAAGGCATTGTCCCCGGCGGCGGCGCAGCCTTGCTGCGCGCAGCTTCTGATATTACGGTGAAAGGCGCCAATGCCGATCAGGACGCCGGCATTCAGATCCTGCGTGATGCCTTGCAGGCGCCGGCGCGCCAGATTATCAACAATGCCGGCCTTGAAGCGGCGGTTATTGTCGGCAAAATTCTGGAGCGGGCAGAAGATAATTACGGCTTTGACACCGCCAAAGGCGAATATGGGGATCTGATTGCCCTTGGCATTGTCGATCCGGTCAAAGTTGTGCGTTCGGCCTTGCAAAATGCCGCTTCTGTCGCCGGCCTGATGCTGACAACCGAGGCTGCGGTAGCCGAATTGCCGAAGAAAGAAGCCCCGGTTCCGCCAATGCCGGGCGGTATGGGCGGTATGGGCGGCATGGATTTCTAATCCGGCCTGCCTTGTTAAAGCTGATAACGCAGGGTGTGTTTTGCGCGCGCCCTGCGTTTTTTATTGGCTATACCGGCAGCCGCCTTTACGCCAATCCGTCTCATGCCGGGGATTTCCGGCCAAGGCAGCGCTGCGCCTTCCCCGCTCTGATTGCTGCCGGAGAAAGCATTACAGCCGGGCGGAAGCTTCTCCCCGGTAAGCGGGTCTGTATTTCTCCCTTAAATATGTTTAAAAGCCGGTCAGATAAGCTTTTCTCAGGTGAGCCAGGCTGCGCCTCCCGCTGATTGCCGGCGGCCTGTTGCCTCTATTATCCTTTTTACCGCCTGCCGGTTTATCCTTGTCTTTTCCCCACCCGCTTATTATAGCTTGCCTATTATAATCTTGCGCTGCAGCTTTCCATCACTGTATTGCGCAGTTTCGGGGAAGTTGAATTTTATGAAACGGGGCTTTGTAACACGTCTTGCCTCAATAGAGGAGTTTGCTCACTATGCTATAACTGAGCAAGTTCTCCCTTATGAAGAATATATCAACACCGCGGCACTCCCTGTTTTCTTAAAAAATGCTCTCGGCTTGCCGGAAGATTGCGGCGAAAAATTGCGGCTCTCAGCCGAAACACTTTACCAGCATAGCCAAAAGCATAAAGAGACAAGCCCGGCAATTTACGCGCATATTTGCCCGCTTATGCCGCTAAGAGGCCTATGGCTGCGCCTTCCGCAATCGCGCAACGGCATACCACAAATGCGGATCTGCGCTTATATGGACTATCAGGAAAAAATCTGGAAAATGGGGATAAAGCTTACGAAGCGCGGTGAAACTTATATTTCTACCTTGTTTCGCAGCAATAAAAAGCAATGCGAAAGAGACAGGAAAAACGGTAAAATAATAGAATAAAGCGCAGGAGAGCCGGAAATACTCCCGGAAGCTAATGTGCTATGTAAACAATAAGCAAAGCCTCCTCCGGCTCATCGATAACGAGGATAAACCCCGCTAAAGGTAGGCCGGCCGTCCTGAAGGGCTCTGCGCTTATTGTTTATATAACATGTAAATGTTAAAAAGGCTATATTTTTTAGAAAAAATATCCGACATGTTGATAATGCCATAAGGGAATTGCACCATGAATACGAACAATATTGCCGTTTTGCCCTTGGGCGCGCAGGAATATCATGGCCCGCATCTGCCGCTTGAGACCGACAGCCTGATTGCCGAAGCCTTTGCGGCGGCGATCAAAGCGCGGCTGCCGGCTGCCTTTCCGGCGCATTTTCTGCCGGTGGAGAGCATTGGTTATTCACGCGAGCATATGCGCGCGCCCGGCAGCAAAACCCTGTCTTATGATGAAGCGATTGAAAAATGGCTCGCTATCGCCGCCGGGCAGCATAAAAAGGGAGCGCGCAAATTTATTATGCTCAATGCGCATGGCGGCAACAGCCCGCTTATGGCCATTATCGCCGCAGAATTGCGGGCGCGCTTTGATATGCTGGCCGTGGCCACCAGCCTGAGCCGCTTCGGCCTGCCGGCCGGCCTGCTCAGCCCGGCGGAAAAAACGCTGGATATTCACGGCGGCTTTATTGAAACCAGCCTTATGCTGGCTATCGCGCCGGAAAAGGTGCTGATGGGCAAAGCGCAGGATTTTGCCAATGCCCAGCAGTTTTATGCCGAAACATTCACCCATTTGCGCGCCTATGGCCCCCATGCTTTTGGCTGGCTGATGCAGGATATTAACCCTCAGGGCGCCGCCGGGGCAGCCGCGCGCGCCACGGCCAAAGCCGGGCGGCAGATTTTGGCGCATGCCGCCGCTGAGGCGGTGAAACTTTTTGCCGATGTTGAAAAATTTGACATAAAGGCCTTAAATAAGCCGCCTGCCCTGCCTATATCCGCAGCGGGGGCGTGAGCCGGCAGTGTTTTTGCTGCCGTGGCAGGAAAGGTAACATAATGACCCAAACCGCGCAGACAGGCGGCAAGATCCCCGTAACCGTATTGACCGGCTATCTGGGCGCCGGCAAAACCACCTTGCTCAACCGTATTTTAACCGGCAGCCACGACCGGCGCTATGCGGTTATTGTCAATGAATTTGGCGAAATCGGCATTGATAATGAGCTGATTGTCGCTTCTGATGAAGAAATTTATGAAATGAATAACGGCTGCATTTGCTGCACCGTGCGCGGCGATCTGATTCGCGTGCTGCAAAAGCTGCTGCACCGCACCGGCCGCTTTGACGCAATTATTATTGAAACCACCGGCCTGGCTGACCCGATACCGGTGGTGCAAAGCTTTTTTATGGACGATGAGCTGCGCGCCAAAGCCGCGATTGACGCGGTTATTGCGGTGGTTGACGCCAAACATCTGCCGCAGCAGGTGGCAGACAGCCGCGAAGCCGAAGATCAGATCGCCTTTGCCGATATTATTCTGCTCAATAAGGCCGATTTGGTTGCGCCGGCGGAGCTGGCCACAGCAGAAGCGACATTGCGCGCCCTTAACCCCACGGCGATAGTTTACAAAACCGAGCGCGCTGCTGTGGATATTGGCAAATTGCTCGATCGCGGCGCTTTTGATCTTCAGCGCGCGCTGGAAAAAGACGCCCATTTCCTTGATCCGGAGCCGGAAACGGCAGAAGACGGCCATATTTGCGGCCCGGATTGCGATCATCACCACCATCATCATCACGGCAGCGGCGAACAGCATCATCACGCTCATGAGCATGGGCGCCACGCGCATCATCATGAAATTACGGTAGAATCCGTCTCGCTATGGGCGGGAGAGCTGAACCCGGCGGCCTTTTTCCCCTGGGTGCAAAAACTCGCCCAGACTCAGGGGCCGGATATTTTGCGCCTGAAAGGCATTATCGCCTTTGCCGGCGATAAGGAACGCTATATTGTGCAGGGCGTGCATATGATTCTGGAAGGGGAGCACCAGCGCCCCTGGCGCGATACGGAACAGCGGCAAAGCCGGCTGGTAATTATCGGCCGCAATCTCGGGGCGGAAAATCTGCGCCGCGGCTTTGCCGATTGCGCGATCACCGCAACCGTATAGGAAGAGAGTGAATCTATGCCGGTTCTTGCGCCGCTCATGCTGGAATCTGCCTGCCTGTTTGCCGGTTTTGCCGGCGATATTCCGTGTTTTGCCACGGTTGACGGGCAGTTGCACAGCCCGGCCTGGCCGCAGGCCGTAGCGGCGGCGCCCGGCGGCCTGACGGCTATAGCCTTATCGGCAGCGGGCGATAGCCTGTTTACCGGCGCCGAGGACGGCAGCGTGCATTGCCTCAGCTTCCTGCCGGGCGCGGCAGCAGCCGGCGCAAGGCCTGAGCCGCAGCTTGTGGCGCAGATAAAAGGCAAATGGATTGATTGTCTGGCGGCGGCGCCGCAGGGCGGCGGTTTCGCTTTTAGCTGCGGCCGCCGGCTTTATTGCGGCGCTGTTCACCCGCGCCGCGCCGGGCAAAGGGCGGAAAAGCCGGTTTTGCAGCAATGGCAGTTGGAGCACAGCGCCGAAGGGCTGGCTTTTGCTCCCAAAGGCTTGCGTCTGGCGGTCGCCCGCTATAATGGCGTCAGCCTTTACTGGCCGGAAACTGCCAACCCGCCGCAAAAACTGGAATGGAAGGGGGCGCATACCGGCGTTATATTCTCGCCCGATCGCCGCTATATTATCACCGCCATGCAGGAAAACGCCCTGCATGGCTGGCGGCTGGAAGACGGCAGCCATTTGCGCATGTCCGGCTATCCGGCCAAAATCAAGAGCTTTTCCTGGTCGGCCAGGGGGCGTTATCTCGCCACTTCCGGCGCGCCGGCGGCCGTTTTATGGCCGTTTATCAGCAAAGACGGCCCGATGAACACGGCGCCGCTTGAGCTCGGCACACGCGGCGACAGCATGGTCACGTGTGTGGCCTGCCACCCGCAGCAGGATAGAGTAGCTATCGGCTATGCCGACGGCATGATTTTACTGGCCGGCTTTGCCGGCGGGGGAGAACAGGCGCTGCGGCGCAGCGGTCAGGGCGCTGTTAGCGCCTTGAGCTGGGATAAAAGCGGGCAGCGCCTGGCCTTTGGCGCAGAAGACGGCGCGGCCGGGCTTGTCAGCCTTGCATCTTGAAACGTGTCACCAAAAGTAAAACAGCTCCATAAATTTTGACTAAAACCGGCTGTCCTCTGCCTTGACTTTGTCTTCTTTGGCTTATAGAGAACGCAATATTGCGCCGCTTATCCGCTGTAAAAGCTGTTTGAAAGGCCTTTTATGCAGGAAGAAAAAGATTTTCTCCGTGACAGGCTGGTGCCTTTTCTTGTCGGTCTGGGCGTAAGTATCGCTGTTTCCGTGCTTTATGCCGTTTTATATGCTTTTGCCTTTGCCGCGACTTTGGCCGGCGGTTTTGGCGCCGCTCAGGGCGGCAATCCGGCCGGCGCGGTTATCGGCGCTCTGATTGCTGTCCCGCTCTGGCTGCTGATTCTGGCCGGTTGTCTGGTTTTCTGGCTGTTGACGACATGGCTGCTGGGCAAATGGACGCAAGAGCAATATTATGCTTACAAGCGCGGCCAAGGCCGCCGGCGCGCCGCCGCCGAGCGCGCCGAGCGCGAGGCCTGGTTTAGCGCCAAAAGGCAGGAAGAAGCCGCCGCAAAGCAATTTCAGCAGGAAGCGGAATGGGAAAAAGAATGGACTATGATGAAGAAGCAGCAAAAAGAGCCTTTTTCGAGCGAAAAGCAAGAGAAGAGCGCGAGCAGCAACACGGATATGCCGGCTATGGCAGAGCCATCGGCCCAGAGCGAGGAAAAGCAATGAAAATAGTAAGTTTTGTTTTGGCGATTGTCAGTCTGGTGCTGGTGCTGGTGCTCAGCGCCGTTGCTTATGATACAAATAGCCGGCTGGCGCATTTGGCAGAAAGCCAGGGCAGCAGCCGCAACAGTCTGGCGAGCAATGTAACAAAAGCGCAGGACGCTATGGATAAAATTAACGACACGGTAAAAGATCTGCAGCAAAATGTCGCCCGGCTGGCCGCTGACAGCAAGCAAAACAGCGCCGCGATTGATGATATGAAAAAGCGCATCAATCGCCTGATTGATTTGATAAAATGAGGCAATCGTGATGAAAAAGGCCATATATATCTATATCGCAGGTCTGAGCGTTTTGGCGGCTTTTGCTGCCGCGCCGGCGCGCGCGAATGATGCCAATACGGTTTTTAACGGCATTAGCGCCGCGACAGGGGTTATCGGCATATTTCAAAAGTCCAACACCAACCGGCATTTGAATGCTATTGAGCAAGGACAGGCGGAAAGCAATTATCGTGAGGAGCGCCGCGATCAATCCGCCGACCGCGCCGCCGCCCAGCGCGCGGCGGCCAATCGCCGCGCTGCCGCGCAAAAAGCCGCGGCCGACCAGCAAGCCGCTGAAAATGCCCGGGTTCAGGCGGCAACGGCCGCCGCCCGGCAGGACGCCGCCCGCAAGCAGCAATTAGATGCGCTGAAATATGATTGAACAGCCGGGCGGCAGGGTTTTCCGCTATAATCAGGAGGTAAGGCAGATGAAAAAAGCTCTTTTTATCGCAGGCCTGAGCGCTTTGGCCGCTTTTGCTGCCGCGCCGGCGCGCGCGAATGATGCCAATACGGTTTTTAACGGCATTAGCGCCGCGACAGGGGTTATCGGCATTTTTCAGCAGTCCAAAACCAACCGGCATTTGAATGCTATTGAGCAAGGGCAGGCAGAAAGTAATTATCGCGAAGAGCGCCGCGATCAATCCGCCGACCGCGCCGCCGCCCAGCGCGCGGCGGCCAATCGCCGCGCGGCGGCACAAAAAGCGGCAGCCGACCGGCAGGCTGCTGAAAATGCCCGGGTTCAGGCGGCAACGGCCGCCGCCCGGCAGGACGCCGCCCGCAAACAGCAATTAGACGCGCTGAAATATGATTGATCAATGTGCCGCATCAAATATCTGCCTATTTTACCTTTTGTAAAATAGGCAGATTCTTATTGTTTGTGCATATATAAGCAAACTCAGCGGTAAGATTCCCCAGTCCTGCCTATCATAATTACTAAAAAATTAGTAAAGGGAGAGCTACTGAGTCAAAATTACCACTCTCCGGGCTAATTCTTTAAAGAGAGCGGCAAACTTATCTCTATTCTCTGTCATAGTTTCCTGCACATTACCAACCTGACCTATATCTTCATCAGTTAAAGCAAAAATCGGCTTCGACAGTTTTTGGCTGATAGCGATAAGAGAATTGAAATCCGGCACTTGCTCCAAATCATAAGGCGTCAGGTTAGTGCCCTTTAATGCCTGTTCAAGATCAGCGCGCGGAATTACGCAACCGATTTTTTCTAATGACGGCACAAGCTTTGAATCAATACTTTCCCTGATTAAATCAATCCATTCGCGGAATGATTTGGCAGGCCGCTCATTTCTAGGCCGGTATCTTTGTTGGATTGCGCCTATGAATTTAGGCTTGTTTTTAATAGGAAAACTGGCCGAATCAAATTGATTATCCTCTCTGAATCGCTCGATTTCTCTATGCCATTTCATAATATTTTTTTCTAATGAACCGACCGCCTGTAAACAAAAATAATCCGGCGAAGTCGGGACAATAAAATAATCACTGGACATCAATGCGACTTCATTTAGACCACCAACATTCGGACTTAGATCATAAAGCATATAATCTATTTTATTGGCCTCAGCTATTTCCTGAAGAATTTTAGGCAAGTTCCCCGGTATATTTCTTGTTGCGGGAATACCGGAAGCAATCTTTAGCGAAACGCTAATTTGTGCATCTAAATCGGCTACATTGATATAGCCAGGCAGTAAAAACAAATTATTGTGCTTGGTAGATAATAATTTTCCTTTATCTGTTTCCATAAAAGTCCGTGGAGCAGTGCCATCTATCAAAGCCTCAACAATAGGCTTCATTGTGAGATTATCCCGGCTTTTATAAAAAGCGTCCAGTTTGTCATCACCCACCGCTTCGAAACCCAGAACAATACCCGTCAAATTACATTGCGAATCCAAATCCACTATGAGAGTTTTCTTCCCCATATCGGCCAGGCTCCAGCCAAGATTGAAAGCCGTCGTAGTCTTGCTTACGCCTCCTTTATGGTTAAATAAACAAATAGATTTCGTCATGCCTGCTCTCCAGCTTCGTTGAATAGTCTAATATTTAGTGGATTGTTTAAAATTTGACAAGCAACGAAAGAGCAATCCAGAGAGACTTTTTTGAATCATCAGGCTATAAATCAGGTAGCGGCGCATCAGGGGAAAAAGCGCCGGCAGTGTGAAAGCCTAAATCTCTTCAGCCGGCGTTTTTTTGGCCAGCGGCGCGTCCTGTTTTCTCGCCGCTTCTATAGCGTCAAACACGGCGTGCATCAGCGGCGCCAGCCCGCTATGGGTAACGGCAGACAAAGCAAAAACCGGGCGGCCGCAAGCGGCGGCCAAGGCAGCCTGCTTTGCCCGCCGTTCTTCCGCGCTGATACTGTCAATCTGCGACAAAACCACCAGCTCCGGCTTCTCAGCCAGCCCATGGCCATAGGCGGCCAGCTCCTTCCGCACCGTTCGGTAAGCTGCGGCCATATCGTCATTATGCGCAGAAACCAGATGCACCAGCACATTGGTGCGCTCAATATGCCCCAAAAAGCGATCGCCAATCCCCACCCCTTCATGCGCGCCGGCAATCAGGCCGGGAATATCGGCCAGAACAGCCTCCCGCCCGGCGGCGCGCGCCACGCCGAGATTAGGGTGCAAAGTGGTAAAAGGATAATCGGCAATTTTTGGTCTGGCGGCGGTTACCACGCTCAAAAAAGTGGATTTGCCGGCATTGGGCAGGCCGACAAGCCCGGCATCGGCAATCAGCTTCAGCCGCAGCCAGATAGCCTGCTCCTGCCCTTCCTGCCCGGGATTGGCGCGGCGCGGCGCCCGATTGGTCGATGTGGTAAAATGCAAATTGCCAAAACCGCCATTGCCGCCTTTAGCCAGGCGAAAGCGCTGCCCTTTGGCGGTTAAATCGCAGATCAGGGTTGCATTATCTTCAGCAAAAATCTGGGTGCCGACCGGCACTTTCAACAGCGCATCAGCGCCTTTGCCGCCGGTGCGGTTGCGCCCCATGCCGTGCATGCCGGTTTTGGCGTAAAAATGCTGCTGATAGCGATAATCGATTAAAGTGTTCAGCCCGTCTACGGCCTCAGCCCAGACATCACCGCCGCGGCCGCCGTCTCCGCCGTCCGGCCCGCCAAATTCCAGAAATTTTTCCCGCCGGAAGGATACCGCCCCGGCCCCGCCGGCGCCCGAGCGGATAAAAACCCGCGCCTGATCTAAAAATTTCATTATTATACCCTGTAAACCTGCTTTTTATAGCGGCTATTTTGGCCTTTATAAAGCAGTTTTATTGTAAATTTTTCTAAACTGCGGCTAAAAGAAAATACAGTCTGTAACCTGTATGGTAACACGGCTTTTAAACAGCCGGCTTAAAATTATCCGCGCGGCGCTTGCAAGCATAAAGGCGCAAACAGCCTTATTACAGCCTGCAGCGGCCATAAAAAACAAAAATTCCGCCGGCCGGAGCCAAATTCCTTCAACCAGAACGCAATATTTTGCTAAAAAAACTTTTTTGAGGCTTTTGCAAAGGATTACGCAATACAGGCTATAACACAGCTCTGCCGGCGCGGCAACAAAAGCAAGCCTTTGCCGGCCCCCCGGGCAATATATACTGCCGCGGCAAAAGCGGGAGAGATACAGCTCCGCCCTATCCTTCCCTGTTTATAGCAGCCTTTTTGCCAAAGCCTGTTTTAAGCCGCCGGGAATTAAAAACAAACTGCAATTATTCATGCCCAGCCGAATTGACCCGGGCGCGCCGCCCGCGGGCGAAGGGGAAGCGGGCGGCAAAAACCGCGCAAAGGGCGAAGAAAAAGGCGGCAATAGCGTTCCACCCGGCAAAGGAAATGCCGAAAATATAGCCGGCCGGCACCTCACACGGGATAATGCGGACACTATTTTCAAGGCTGTCCAGCAATGAGCCGGATTGCTGGGCCTGCGCCGCCGCCAGAGAACAGCCGGTCGGCCCCTTCCAATAGCCCAGCTCTACCCCGACATGATAAACCGAAAGGGCGGCGTCATAAAACATCAGCAGCGCAATGAGAATAAAGAGAAAAGCCACCCATTTGGGCGGGCAGCGGCAAAGCGCGGCGACAAAGGCCAGCGCGGCCAGAGAAGCGCCGATATAATAGGGTATGCGCTCCATCAGGCATAATTCGCAGGGCAGAAACCCCCAAATATATTGCAAAGCCAGCGCCGCCGACACAGTGGCCGTCAAAATCACGCATAAGCCGGCGGCAAAACAGCCTTGCAAAAGACGCGTATCGGATAAAAGACGCATGAGTGATTGCCTCCCTGTATGTATAAGCCGGGCGCCGCCGCGCCGGCCGCATAAAAACCCGGCCGCTCAGAAGCGCGGAAAAGCCGCTCTCAGCTATAGGCTATACACATATAGGCAACAAAAACAAGGGCACATAATGCCGCGCCCGCAATAGAAACCGTTTTAAGATGTTTTTGCAAAAACTCTATCAGCACCGCATCATAACGCCGGATAAGCCAGGCCAGCACATAATAACGCCCGGCGCGCGCCATAATGGCGGAGAGAATAAACAGCCACAGCGGCACCCCGGCCGCGCCGGACAAAATTGTAACAATTTTTATCGGCGGCAGGTGGAAAAAGCCGGAGCTTATCAATAAAAGCAGAATAAAATCAACCGAGGCAGAACCGCGCAAAGCCTCGAATTGCTCAAGCTTGCCGTAAAAGCGCAAGAGCGGCGCCGCCAGCATATCATAAGCAAAATAGCCGATAGCCCAGCCGGCTATGCCGCCGGTGATAGAAAAGAAACTGACCCAGAAAGCATAACGCCAGGCTTTTTCCGGCTTGACCATCACCATCGGCACATAAAGCGCATCGCTGGGAATGGGGAAAATCGAACTTTCCAGAAAAGTGATAAAATAAAGCCAGTATTCCGCCGCCGGACGATCGGCAAGCGACACAGTCCAAACCATCAGCCGCTGCAGCGCTGTCTTCTTTTTTGGCCGGGCGGCTTTACCGCTGCGGCCGGGCGCCGTTTTTTCGCGCGGCGGCTTTTGGCTTTTAGCCTGGGCGGTTGGCGATGGTTCCATAAAAGCTTGACCGTTTTTTCCGGCAAAAAGCCGGAAGGTGATACATACTGACACTGACACTGACACTGACAGGCTGTGCCTTGTTTCAAAGCCGGAAGAAACAGGCAAAGCAGGGATAAAGCGGAAATTATGCCAAATTTATGTAAATTTTCTCTAATGGTAGAAAAAGACGGGGAAAAACGGCAAGGCTGCGCTATTTTCACCCCGGGCAGCAAGGAAAGAGTTGACGCCGGGGTGATTCTGCGCTAGTGCGCTGGAAGCGGCGGCTGAGCTGCAAAAGCCGCGCCGGAAGGCCGGAGCTTAAGGCCGGGCGGCGCAGCAGGCGGGTGTGGCGGAACTGGTAGACGCGATGGACTCAAAATCCATTTCTGCAAAGAGTGTCGGTTCGAGTCCGACCACCCGTACCAAAATATTTTGCGCGCGCAGCCGGAGTTACCCCGCCAAAAAAGTATTGCCTGACGATATTTCCCGGCGGCGCGGTTGTGCTCAAGCGCCGGGGGCGCGCTTGCCGGAGTCCTTGCCGCTGCCGCATTTTTGAAGCGCTCTGCCGCGCCGGCGGGGCGGCGGGCACTGGCGCGGGCAGCGCTTTGGCCGGAAGGACGGCGGCGCGCCTTTTGCTCGTATTGCCGCTCACCCCGTTTCCCGGTTGCTGCTGCCGTATTTTCTCCCCGGCCGCGCTATTTGGCCAAAAATATGCCGGATTACGGCGCTAAAAGCAAAGCCGGCCGCAGCTGGTGCGCAGAGCCGCGCCGGCAGGCTTGTAATCTGCAATTTTATCCTTATAAAATGCCCTTCGGCCTGTTATAAGATAAGGGTTCTGATTACGCAATTCTTTCATTTATGCAAGACAGAGGTTGCCTATGGAAGCCGTGAGGATTGTCTTGATTTTGCTGATGGCAGTGGTTGTCGGCCATATCATGACATTATTTATTACCCGGTTTTTAAAAATCGCCATACCGACACCGCTTATTCAGATCGCTGTTGGGGCGGCGCTGGCGGCCTTTGGCGGGCTGGGGGTGGCCTTGCGGCCAGAGCTTTTTATGCTGCTGTTTTTGCCGCCTTTGCTGTTTTCTGACGGCTGGAGTATCCCCAAGGAAGGGCTTATCCGCGACCGCTGGACAATATTGGAAATGGCGCTGTTTCTGGTAGTGTTTACGGTTATTTTCGGCGGCTATTTTATGCACTGGCTTATCCCCGCTATGCCGCTCGCTGTGGCTTTTGCCCTGGCGGCCATTATGTCGCCGACAGATCCGGTAGCGGTTTCCGCTATTACGGCCAAGGTTAGCGTGCCGAAAAGGCTTTTGCATATTCTGGAAGGCGAATCGCTGCTCAATGATGCTTCCGGCCTGGTTTCCATGCGCTTTGCCGTAGCCGCCGCCATGACCGGCAGTTTCTCGCTGTTTGCCGCTTTCGGCACATTTTTATGGACAGCTCTGGCCGGGCTGATTATCGGCGCGGCAACAACTTTTGTCATTGCCCGCACCGCTAACTGGCTTTTTGCCCGGTTTCAACTGGAGGCCGGCTCGCAAATCATCATCAGCCTGCTTATCCCCTTTATTGCCTATTTGCTGGCCGAACATATTGAGGCTTCCGGCATTCTGGCGGCCGTGGCGGCCGGCATTATGATGAGCTTTATCGAAGATTATGCCCCCAATGCCGCCACTACGCGCATGCGCCGCCTGGCTGTGTGGAACACATTGCAATTTGTCGCCAATGGCATTATTTTTGTGCTGCTGGGCGAGCAATTACCGGAAATTATCAGCGGCGCCGCCAATGTTGTGCGCGATACCGGCCACCAGAATCCGCTCTGGCTGCTTGTTTATGTTGCGCTTATTTATGCCGCGCTGATTGTGCTGCGCTTTATCTGGGTGTGGGTGTCGCTGCGCTTTACCCTGTTTAATGCCACGCGGCGCGGCATACAGGCTTTTAACCCCGGCTGGAAGCTGGTGGCGGCAACCTCCTTTGCCGGGGTGCGCGGCACGGTAACCCTGGCCGGTGTGTTAACTCTGCCGCTGTTTCTGGCCGATGGCCGGCCCTTCCCCGTGCGCGATCTGGCTATTTTTCTGGCGGCCGGCGTTATTGTGCTGTCGCTGATTGCCGCCAGCATTGCCCTGCCCTTTTTATTATGCGGCCTGAAGCTGCCGCAGGAAGCCTCTTCCCGCAAGGACGAAGAAACAGCGCAGGCCGCCGCTTATGAAGCCGCTATTCAGGCGGTGGAAACAGAAACCCATAATTTATGCCAGGGGCAGAGTGACGCCGATATTTATACCAATGCCGGCGCGCATATTATGCAGATTTACCGCGATCGGCTGACCTCTCTCTCTGCCGATAATGACAGTGAAGAAAAAGCCCTGCGCCATGAGCAGGATAATAAAGTGGAAAAACTGCTGCGCCTGCGGGCGCTGGAAGCAGAAAGACATGTTTATTATGATTATAAACGCCGCCGCCTGCTGCCGGAAGAAAGCGCCAACAAGTTCCTGCATGCGGTTGATCTGGTTGAAGCGCAGCTTTCCGCCTCTTGAGGCAGCGCGGCTGTCAGGAGCAAGAAACTTCAGGATTATTTCATGATAGCGCCCTTTTTCCGGCAGCCGCGCCGGTCTTTTTCTTCCCTGTCGGAAAAGGAAATTCTGGCGCTGGCCATTTCCGCTGAAGAAGATGATGAGAAAATCTACCGTGATTATGCCGAATATTTGCGCCCGGATTTCCCCGCTTCTGCCCGGCTGTTTACAGCCATGGCGGCAGAAGAAACACAGCACCGCAAAAAACTGATTGCCGTTTTTCGCCGCCGTTTTGGTGAGCATATCCCGCTGTTGCGGCGCGAGCATGTGCGCGGCTTTTACCGCCGGCCGGCAGCAGAACCCGGCCAGGGGCCGGCCTATATGCGTGCTCAGGCCGCGCAAATGGAAGAGCAGGCCGCGCGTTTTTACCGCGCCGCAGCCAAAAAAACACAATATGCCGCCATGCGGGATTTATTAAATGATCTGGCGCTGGAAGAAGAGGAGCACCGGCATAAGGCGGCAGAGCTGGAACAGCAGCATACGCCCCGGCGCGCGCGGGAAAAGGAAAAAGCGGCCAAAGACAAAAAAACGCTGCTCACCTGGATCCAGCCCGGATTAGCCGGGCTTATGGACGGCTCTGTTTCCACCCTTGCGCCGGTTTTTGCCGCCGCTTTTGCCACGCATGACAGCAGGCAGACCTTTCTTATCGGCCTTTCCGCTTCCCTCGGCGCGGGTATTTCTATGGGTTTTACCGAGGCGGCGCATGATGACGGCAGGCTTTCAGGGCGCGGCTCACCGCTAAAACGCGGTATTGCCAATGGCCTAATGACCGCTATTGGCGGGCTGGGGCACACTTTGCCTTATCTTATTCCCGCTTTTGCTGTTGCTACCGCGCTGGCTGTTTTTATTGTTTTTATTGAACTCTGGGCCATTGCTTTTATCCAGAACCGCTTTATGAAAACGCCTTTCTGGCGCGCCGCCTTGCAGGTGGTTATTGGCGGCGCTTTGGTCTTTGCCACCGGCATTCTTATAGGCCGGGCATAACTATAGCCGCCGCCATCAGGCCGGGCCAAGCGCGCCGGCAAGGCGTTTTGTTTCCCTGTCGGGGCGCCGGCAAGCCTGCCGCCCCTCCTCGCCTCTTGTCCGGCGCGCCGCCTTGCAGGTGGTTATTGGCGGCGCTTTGGTATTTGCCACCGGTATTCTTATAGGCCGGGCATAAAGGCCGCAGCATAATTATAGCAGCCCCGCCATTAGGCCGGGCCAGGCGCGCCGGCAAGGCGTTTTGTTTCCCTGTCGGGGCGCCGGCAAGCCTGCCGCCCCTCCTCGCCTCTTGTCTGGCGCGCCGCCTTGCAGGCGGTTATCGGCGGCGCTTTGGTCTTTGCCACCGGTATTCTTATTGGCCGGGCATAAAGCCCCGGCATAATCACAGCAGCCCCCATCAGGCCGAGCCAGGCGCGCCAGCAAGGCGTTTTGTTTCCCTGTCGGGGCACAGGCTAAAAGTTTGCGCCGGCCTGTTTGCCTGATTTTTATTTTTACCGCCAGCCATGCCTCTTATGCACAGGGGGAAAAATTTGCTTCCTTTTCTCCCCGGCGCTATTTATAAGGGTGCGGCAGCAGCTATCACTGCCTTATAAACCGCCAAAGCCTGTTCTCAAACCGGGTGATAATTTATGCCGCAGAGCCTTGTTTTGCCTTTTATGAAACTGCCCCATGCCGAAGGGCTGGAACTGCCGGCCTATGAAACGGCCGAAGCGGCAGGGTTTGACCTGCCCGCCGCCATAGCGGCAGACGCGCCGGCAATATTGGCGCCCGGGCAGCGCCGGCTTATCCCCACCGGCCTGTGCTTTGCCCTGCCCCGGGGCTATGAAATGCAGATCCGCCCGCGTTCCGGCCTGAGCCTCAAACACGGCATCACCGTGCTCAACAGCCCGGGGACGATTGATAGCGATTATCGCGGTGAAATCCAAATAATACTTATCAATCTCGGGCAGGAAGATTTTGCCATAACGCGCGGCATGCGCATTGCTCAGGCCGTTATTGCGCCGGTTATCCAGGCAAAATTGCGCTATGCCGCCGCCCTCGCGCCGACACAACGCGGCGCCGGCGGCTTTGGCTCTACCGGGAAATAGCGGCTTTTGGCGCTGTTTCCCTGTTTTTAGGGCAAAATTTTGCCCTGATGCCTTTAAAACCCTGCCTGCTGTTCTTATCTGCGGTGATTATGTCAAACATTTATGGCCGCTTTGATAAAAGCGGTTCTGTATAGCGGAGTCTGGATTATGGATAAAAATGCTATTGCCGGGAAGGTTGTCTTTATCACCGGCGGCTCAAGCGGCCTGGGGGAAGCTACGGCGCGCTATCTGGCGGCACGCGGGGCAAAACTGGTTATTGCCGCCCGGCGCATGGATAAATTGGCCAAAATTGCCGCTGATATTACCGCGGCGGGCGGGCAGGTGCTGGCGCTGGAGCTGGACGTCACCAAAGCGGCAGCGGTAAAAGCGGCTATTGCCGCAGCGGTGAAGCATTATGGCCGGCTTGATGTGCTGATCAATAATGCCGGTTTAATGGCGATTGCGCCGATGAACCAGATTCGCGTTGACGAATGGGATAAAATGGTCGATGTCAATATTAAAGGCACGCTTTACGGTATCGCCGCCGCTTTGCCGATTTTTGAAAAACAGAAAAGCGGCCATTTTATCAATATTTCTTCTATTGCCGGCATTAAGATTTTTGCCCCGGGCGGCACCGTCTATTCGGGGACAAAATATGCCGTCCGCGCTATTTCAGACGGTTTGCGGCAGGAAGCAGGCGCCCATATTCGCGTTACCACTTTGGAGCCGGGCGCGGTCGATAGTGAGCTGAAATATGGCAGCAAGGATAAAGCCAGCCGCGATTTTGTGCTGGATTTTTATCAGGCGGCGATTCCGGCCGAGACGGTGGCGCGCGCTATTGCTTATGCCATGGAGCAGCCGGCCAATGTTGATATTAACGAAATTGCCCTGCGCCCGACAGTGCAGGAATTTTAGGACGGCCTCATAACAGGGGCTTCCGGCCAGATCGGCGGGCGGGCAGGCTGTTTTCGGCCTGTCTGCCGCGCTCCCGGCTTTCCGCTTTTTGTTTTGCCGGCTTTGGGGGAGAAATAGAATCATGACTGCACCGCTTAACGCCGCCATTGCCTATGATTTTGACGGCACGCTTATCCCCGGCAATATGCAGGATTACAGCTTTTTTCCCAGTCTTGGCCTCAAAATGCCGCAGGAAGATTTTTGGCCGCGGGTTAAAGCCATGGCGAAAAAGCACGATATGGACGAAATCCTTGCCTATATGCAGCTGATGCTGAAAGAGGCGGCTTATCGTGATATTTCGCTGCACCGGCAGCAATTTGCCGAATGCGGCAAGGCTATTGCCTTCTTCCCCGGGGTAGAAGGCTGGTTTGATCGCATTAACGCCTATGCCCTTTCCCGCAATATTGCCCTGAAACATTATATTATTTCTTCCGGCCTGCGGGAAATAATTGAAGGCACGACCATTTTTAAATATTTTGCTTATGTTTATGCCTCCGGCTATATGTATAATCAGGACGATGTCGCCATATGGCCGGCTTTGGCGGTGAATTATACAACTAAAACCCAATATATTTTCCGCATCAATAAAGGGGTGGAAAACAGTTGGGATAATCACGCTGTCAATCGTTTTGTTGATGAGGCAGAGCGCCCTGTCCCAGCCGGCCATATTATGTATTTAGGTGACGGCGAAACCGATATTCCGGCCATGAAAATGATCACGCATCTGGGCGGCCATGCTATAACCGTTTATAATGAGGAAGATTATAAAGCCAAAATCGCCAGCGAACGCCTGCTGAAACAAGGCAGAGCGCATTATTCCGCTCCGGCCGATTATACGCGCGGCAGCCTTTTGGACAAGCATGTTCAAAGCTTGATCGATAAAATTGCGGCCGGGGCGCAATAACTCCTCTCCGCCTCGCGCCGGCGGCCAAAAGCGCCAAAAGCGCAGGGCTGCGGCCGGTGCCAAAGCGGGCGAAGTCCCTTCACCGCCTGTTTATGAAAACGCTGCACCACTCTTTTATAGAGTTGAAAGGCCGGCAAACCGGCCGGCGCTGGAATCGCCGGCACATACCGGCGGAGAAGCCGGCAAAACCGCCTGTGCCTAACTTTCAGGCAGAGAATACAGACCCCTTATCAGCGCAACACAGCGCACTACAGGCGCTAACCCCGCTACAGGAAAGAAAAGACCGCCACAGGCATAGAAACAGTAAATAAGCGGTAAAACCACTCACCCCTGGGGCCGGGCAGCGAATTGGTGGAGCTAAGCGGGATCGAACCGCTGACCTCTTGCATGCCATGCAAGCGCTCTCCCAGCTGAGCTATAGCCCCATTATGCTTTCAATAGCAGACATACGCCTTACCGCAACGGGCAGACGCCTTATTGCCTGCCCTGCCGCCCGCTTTTAAAAGCTTCCCCGGCGGAAAGCAAGCAAAATATCGCGCCGGGACAAAATTCACTGTGGATTGCCCCCCCCGGCAAGGCCGGGCCGCCTTAGTGATCATCATGCGATTGCGGATTGCCGCCGCCGATCAGGCCGCTGACATCGTCATCATCTTCTTCATCATCGGTTGACAAAAATGTGTCATTATCATCATCGCTCAAATCAACTTCATCATCGCCGAGATCGGGAATATCATCACCGGCATCATCATCGCCATTCGTATCCAGCTCTGAGAATTCCGGCTTTTCCAGCACGGTATCCAGCTCTTCTTCCGCCGTATCCTCTTCTTCCCCCTTGGCTTCGGCCGAAGCTTCAAAATATGAGCGCGGGTAAGAAAGCCCGGTATAGGGAGAAATAATCGGATCGCGGTTTAAATCATAAAATTTTTTGCCTGTTTCGGGATCGGTGCGTTTTGTACCCAAGTCCGGTTTTGCCACTTTATGCCTCTCAATCAGCGTCATTGCCTGCCGGGCAGATATAGCGAAACTGCCCCTGTTGTAAAACGGTTTTAACCGGGATAAAGCCTAAAACACGCCATTTGTCAAAGCCCAAATGCAAAATATCCGCATAAATCGCTGCCCCGGCCGCCGCCGGTATCCGGCGCGCGATAAAGCTTGTGCCGAATTATTATATCGGCTACAGTCAGGCGCGCCCGGGCGGCTTCAGACTATGGGCTGCAAATTATGAAAAATCGGTAAAATGTCAAGGATTGAAAGCCGCAATGCCCAAACCTTCTCTCCCCGTTCCTTTTATTATCGCTATTGACGGCCCGGCCGCCGCCGGCAAAGGCACATTGGCGCAAAAATTAAGCGCGCATTATCACCTGCCCCATCTGGATACCGGGCTGACCTATCGCCTGGCGGCGCAGCATATGCTGGCGCGCCGGCTGCCGCTGGATAATGCCGCCGCTGCGGTTAACATCGCCAAAGAGCTGGATTTCACCGCCATGAACAAGCAGGCTTTGGCCGATGACGCCATCGGCATGGCGGCGTCAAAAATTGCCGTTATGCCGGCATTGCGGCAGATAATGGCCGCCAGGCAGCGCCAGTTTGCCGAAAGCGGCGCCGGCGCCGTGCTGGACGGCCGCGATATTGGCACGGTTGTTTGCCCGCAGGCGCAGGTCAAGCTGTTTATTATCGCCGATACGGCGGCCCGCGCCCGCCGCCGCTGCGAGGAAATGCTGGCGCGCGGCCGGCCGGCCGATTATCCGGCGGTTCTGACGGCTTTGCAGGAGCGGGACGCCCGCGATACAGGCCGCGCCAGCGCGCCGTTAAAGCCCGCGGCCGATGCCCACTTGCTTGATACGACAAAATTGAGTATAGAAGAAGCTTTCCGGGCGGCCTGCAAGCTGGTTGATGCCGCCGGAGCAGCCTGATCACCCTGCTCGCCGGCCGGCTTTTCCGGCCGGGTGGGCAAAAGATCAAGGCTTTGGCCTTTGGCCGCGCCTCCGCCGCGCTGAATTAGCGGAGGCCGGCTGTTTGTGCAACACAAACCGCAGCGCAACAGCCCTTATGTGCTCCCCGGCCCGTTATCAGAGCCGGCGGCAGACCGGGGCGATAATGGAGTTTATATGTCTCAGGCAAATCCCTCGCGTGAAGATTTCGCCAGCCTGCTGGCCGAATCTTTTGAGCACAATGATTTTGGCGAAGGTTCGGTAGTTCGCGGCCGCATTGTCGCGATTGAAAAAGATATGGCTATTATTGATGCCGGGCTGAAGGTGGAAGGCCGTGTGCCGCTGAAGGAATTTGGCGCCAAAGGCAAAAACGGCGAGCTTAGCCCCGGCGATGAAGTGGAAGTTTATGTCGAGCGGGTGGAAAATGCGCTGGGCGAGGCTGTGCTCTCGCGGGAGAAGGCCCGCCGGGAAGAAAGCTGGCAGCGGCTGGAAGAGAAGTTTAACAATAATGAGCGGGTGGAAGGCAGCATTTTCAACTCGGTTAAAGGCGGCTTCACCGTAGATCTGGACGGCGCGACCGCCTTTTTGCCGCGCAGTCAGGTGGATATTCGCCCGATTCGCGATGTAACGCCGCTGATGAACACCCCGCAAATGTTTGAAATTTTAAAAATGGATCGCCGCCGCGGCAATATTGTCGTTTCGCGCCGCTCTGTGCTGGAAGAAAGCCGGGCCGAGCAGCGTTCGGAGATTGTGCAAAATCTGGAAGAAGGCCAGATCGTTGACGGCACGGTTAAAAACATTACCGATTACGGCGCCTTTATTGATCTTGGCGGCATTGACGGCCTGCTGCATGTGACCGATATGGCGTGGCGGCGTGTCAACCACCCGTCTGAAATTCTCACTATCGGCCAGACAGTAAAGGTGCAGATTGTCCGCATCAACCAGGAAACGCATCGCATTTCTCTGGGTATGAAGCAGTTGGAAAGCGACCCGTGGGAAAATATTGCCGCCAAATATCCTGTCGGCACCAAAATCAAAGGCGTGGTTACCAATATTACCGATTACGGCGCTTTTGTTGAGGTTGAGCCTGGGGTTGAGGGGCTTATCCATGTTTCAGAAATGAGCTGGACCAAGAAAAATATTCACCCCGGCAAAATTCTTTCCACCTCGCAAGAGGTAGAGGTTATGGTGCTGGAAATTGACCCGGCAAAACGCCGTATTTCTCTGGGGCTAAAGCAGACGCTGGAAAATCCGTGGATTGCTTTTGCCGCCAAATTCCCCGCCGGCACGGTTATCGAGGGAGAGATCAAGAACAAGACGGAATTCGGCCTGTTTATCGGGCTGGACGGCGATGTTGACGGTATGGTGCATTTGTCGGATCTGGATTGGAACCGCCCGGGCGAGCAGGTGATTGAAGAATATCGCAAAGGCGATATTGTCAAAGCCGTTGTGCTTGATGTCGATACGGAAAAGGAGCGAATTTCCTTAGGTATCAAGCAGCTTTCCGCCGATAAAGTGGGCGAAGCCGCGGCCAAGGGCGACCTGCGCAAAGGCGCTGTGGTGACCTGTGAGGTCACGGCCGTGCAGGATAATGGTCTTGATGTCAAAATTGTGGACCATAATCTCGAGAGCTTTATCCGCCGCGCCGATTTGTCGCGCGATCGTGATGAGCAGCGGCCGGAGCGTTTCAGTGTCGGGCAGAAGATTGACGCCCGCGTGACCGCTTTTGACAAAAAGACGCGGAAAATTTCCATCTCAATCAAAGCGCTGGAAATTGCTGAAGAAAAAGAAGCCGTAGCGCAATACGGCTCGGCCGATGCCGGCGCTTCGCTGGGCGATATTCTCGGCGCCGCTTTGAAAAAGCAGGATAAAAACTAAACACATTTCCTGACACTGGCCGGAATATTATGGGTCTAAACTAAAATACGCCGCAGAGTTTGCCTCTGCGGCGTATTTTTTATGCAAATATCGGCACAATAGAGCATAAGCAACAACAGACAATTATAGAATCACTTAGAAACCGGAGAAAAGGCATTTGGAGCTAATCTGGATTATGTTCAATCCTGAAATTTGCTGAAAATTATCAATGTCAATAGGAACAGCCGAATTGTAACATTATTATTGCAGCAATGAGCGTCTATGTGTTATTTTCAGGCGAGATAGGAAATTATTATGCTTCCTCGCGGATATAAAACCAGGAAAGCCGCTCAAGTCGCTGCCTTTTTTGCCATTAAGGCAGGGGGAGTGATATCTTTGCTTAAATTAGTAAAGCTTCTATATCTGGCAGATAGGGAACATTTAGCAAAATATGATTTGCCAATCCTGTTTGACTGTTTTGTTTCTATGCCTCACGGCCCTGTTGTTTCAATGACGTATAATTTTATCAACGGCACCGGGCCTGAACAGGAGCAACAAGATTGGGATAGTTTTATAAAAGCGCGCTCTGGTTATAATATCGGTATCCAAAAACATGTAAAAGATGAAGATCTAGATGAATTAAATCGTTCTGAACGCAAAACATTAGAGTCTGTCTGGCAAGAATTTGGCTATAAAGAGAAATTTGAGCTTCGCGATTGGACACATGATAATTGCGGAGAATGGGAGGATCCGCACGGATCATCTATGCCTATCCCCTATGAACGTGTTCTAAAGTTTTTAGGTAAAAAGAATCCAGAGCTTATTGTCAAAGAGATAGAAGATATCCGGGCAATGGATTTTGCTATGGAGCCTTTGCGTTGAGTTATATCCCGCTCAAACAAGGGACGCTGTTGATTCCGTCCGGGCCGCCTGAGGATTATGACAGAAAACATTTATTTATAATTTTAACCGATAAAGACGAAACTGGCCGCCATCTGATAGTTTCAACCAGCAGCGTGAAAAATGGAAAATATTATGATAAGACGACAATCCTGGAGTCTGGCTGCCATTCTTTTATAACCAGGGAAAGCTATGTTTTTTATCAAATGGCTGATATTGTCCGCGGTGAACAATTAGTAAAAGGCGTCGAAGGCTGGCTATATACCCCGAAAGAGCCTGTATCAGCACAGGTTTTCGCAGCAATTTGTCAAGGGCTGCCGCAATCCGATGATACACCTCAGCGCATCATCACCTATTTTTTAAGAAATACATGAGCTTACATTAGATTGCCTCACTATTGGCAGGATACGGCTCATTACATTATATGAGTCTGGCCGCTCAGCGCTCCCCAGCCCGGGCAGAAGCGACTCGGCAAGCCCCAAGAATTCTCTGAAGCTCAGGCGCAGCAAACCTTCAGATTATACTAAAAACAATTTTTTAATGCGAAACACCGGCGGCACCGCAACAAAAGGGGCAGCAAGAGCCGCTATCAGGCCGCAATTATCTCCATCAAACCAGATCATGCAGCGATATATCCAGCGCCGCCGCAATTTTTTTGTATGTCGAAAGCGTTCCCTCGCGGCTGCCGCCCTCAATCTGCGAAAGATAAGAAGGGCTGATTCCGGCTTTTTCAGCCAAAGCGCTAATAGTCAAGCCGCGATGCTCACGCCAGATCTGCACAAGATTTTCACCCGCCATCATGCGCTTGACCATAGCAGCGGGCAGAAATTCCTCTTCACCGCGGCTTAGTTTGGCCTGCAGGTCTCTGATAGCCGCCCGGTCTTCGCGCTCCTCTGTCAGGTCAACATATTCCGCCTCAGGCAGAATCACCATTTCTTCACCCGCCGGCGTTGTAAATTTATGCACAGCCATTGTGACAATCCTTATCTATAAATTTCACCGCGTTTGCCGATTTTCTGAACGGCAATATCTGTATCGCCCGCCGAAAATATGACCCGCCAATCGCCAACACGCAAACGCAGGCAATCTTTAAACGCTTTCCCTTGCATGGCTTTCACCTGATTAGCCAGAGCAGCGGGATTTTCGCTATAAAGCTCAAGCTTCGCCATTATTTTCTGCGCGGTATTTGCAGGGGCAGAGCGCAAAGCACGGGCTGCTTCCCGGGTAAAGATTATCGCTTTCATATGTTTATGATACACTATATGCAACAGCGCGCAAGGCTTTTTGTTGCATTATGCAATAAAAGGCCTTGCAGGGACAAGCCTGAAAGCCGCTTTTAAGGCTCTGTAATGCCTGGCAAAACGGCCAAAGGCGCAGGATTGCCGCCGCCTGTTTGAGAGTGTTGCGAGCACATAGGGTTATTTTAGCGCTTTAGCGGGATTACGCCGAGACGCCGCGCGGCGGCGCTTTTTGCTTCTATAGGCAATAAATTCAGCAAATTCCAATAATATTTTTTGTGAATCCGATGGAGCGGAATCATAAACCTGAACAAGACGCACCGCACCAACCGAAGCAAGCCTTTCGATTGTCTTTTGGCCATCTTCAAGAGCAAAGAAGTTTTTAATTTTAAGCCATTCATCGGCTTTTATTGCCCTTGTTTCCTTACCCTCTTCCATATTCAGCATACGGGTTATCTGGTCGGCTGTCAGGCCAAGAAAAGCGGCCAGCTCTTTGCGCGCACCGCGGCCGCGCTCCGCCAGCTTGCTCCTTACCCAAAGCTTCATATCGTCCCGAATCGGCATGGAATCCATTATTGTGATAAATTTTATAGAAAAAAATCCCAATTTATCGCGATATTATTGACAAGTCGCGCTTATAGCGATAATATCAAGACCAGATGTAGAGAAAGCAGGTGTAAATATAGGAAACAGGCAGGAATTTTATGAAATTATCTATTCCCTTGCTTGAGAAATATCTCTTATATTCCAGTCACTTCTGAGAAGAGCCTCTTTTAATGTAGAGGAAGGAAAGCAAAAATGGACAATGAGCCAGACAATATTGTGCATATGGATATAGAGCTGAAAAACCGCGCCGGCGCTGTCTGGTTTTGGCAGGCAGCGGCAGAGATAAGCTTTTCCTTTTGCATCAGAGACAATCTTTTTATCCCGCATATTGAAGCAATCCGCTATATCGACAGGCATAGCAAAACCGTTATCCTGCCGGGCAATGAGCCTTGCGCCCGGGACGCTTTGCGTTTCCAGTTTCTGGCGGGGGAGCTGGAGCGCCGCCGCAGCTTTACGGCAGCAGCTCTGGCAGCGGCGCAGGCGCAGGCCGCCCGCCGCCGCGCGCAATTTGCCGCTATTTCCGGTGAGGCCTGCTCTTATCCCAGCGCTCTTGCCGGCTTGCGCCTGCCTTGATAGCCGCCCTTCCCCGCGCCGCCCGGCTTGAAGCCTTTATTTTGCTCTTCTGGAAACGCTTTTAATCAGCCCTCTGGCGCGGCCATTTATACCGAAGCAGGCACAGAGCGCCTCAGCAAAGCTGCAGCCCGGCGCCCGTATCGCCGCCCATCAACACGGCCGGCCGGCCCCGGCCGCCAAAGCGCCGCCCTGTGCGCCGCGCCCTATAGCCGCGGCTGCGGCCTTCCCCGCCGCCTCTCTTGCTCGGCACCCCGCCGCTCACCGGGCTACACGCGGGCGACACGCCGCCGGGCTAAAAAACTGTGATGCGCCCTGTTTTTTTATTTTCATGGTTTGACTCCGGCTTTAAACATGATATTAGAACTCATATTTAATTTTCACGCCTTCCTGCCGAGGTCTTTCATGGTTTTGCAATATCCTGCTTATGTTCTTGCTCTTGGCGCCGCTTTATGTGCCGGCAGCCGCAGTTTTGCCGCTGAAATACCGGTGGGCAAACCGCATTATTGCGGCGGCATGGAAATTGCCGCTGTTTATCTCCAGCCGATTGCAATGGAACCGGCCGGCATGATGCGCCCGATCAAAGATTCCGATATTCATCTGGAAGCCGATATTCACGCGACAGAAGATAATAAAAACGGTTTTCAGGAAGGTTCGTGGCTGCCTTATTTGCAGATCCGCTATGAGCTGAGCAAAGCCGGTGGCAAAGATAAAACCGCCGGTATGCTCCACCCTATGGTGGCGAATGACGGCCCGCATTACGGTGAAAATATCAAACTGGCGGGCGCCGGCCAATATCACCTGAAATATACGGTTTTGCCGCCGGCGGCCGATTCTATGTTTGGCCGCCATATAGACAAGGAAACCGGGGTTGCCCCGTGGTTTAAGCAATGCGTGGCGGAATATGATTTTGTTTATGCCGGCACCGGCAAAAAAGGCGGTTATTAACCGGCGCCGGCCTGTTGCCGGCGGCCTGATCCGGTGAGAGAGACAGATAATGCGCATTGGCAAAATTTTATTCGGCAAGGGCCGTTTCTGCCTGGCGCTGGCGCTGCTTTTATGGTGCGGCAGCCGGGCTTATGCCGCTTTGCCCGCTTACCCGATTACCATTGCAGACGGCGTTTATAAGCCGGAGAGCCTTGAAGTGCCGGCCGGGCAGCGCTTTAAACTCATTATCAAAAATACCGGCAAAGGCCCGGCGGAATTTGAAAATCTTTCCCTGCGGGTAGAAAAAGTGCTGGCGGCCGATGTCGAATCTTTTGTCGTTATCCACCCGCTCAAACCGGGTCATTACCATTTTATTGATGAATTTCATCTGGATATGGCCGGGTTTACTCTTATTGTAACCGAGCCGAAAAACTGAGGTAGCAGCATGCAGGCCACTCTTTCCACTTTGCTCATTGTCTGGCGTGAAAGTATTGAAGCCCTGCTGGTTATCGGCATTCTTTATGCCTGGCTGAAAAAACACGGCCTTCAGCCGCAAATTTACCGTTTATGGTTTGGCGCGGCGCTCGGCCTTGTTCTGGCCGGCGGGCTTGCGGTTGTCTTCTTTTTTGCCGGGCAATGGTTTTCCGGCCCCGGCGGTGAGTGGTTTTTTGCCGGCATGATGGCTCTGGCCGCCCTGCTGATTATGCAGATGATTGTATGGATACACGGGCATGGCCGCTCGCTGAAAAGTGATTTAGAGCATGAGGCGGCGCGGACAGTCTCGCGCTCCGGCGGGCTGGGGCTGACGCTGATCGCCATGATAGCCGTAGCGCGGGAAGGCTCTGAAACGGTTATTTTCCTCGCCGGGGTCGGCTCGCAATATCAGGGCACCGGTCTGGGCCTGTTTGCCGCCGGCGGCGCGGCCGGTTTTATTCTCGCTTTGCTGTCTTTTTTTATTCTCAACTATTTGGCCAATGCGGTTTCATGGCGCTGCTATTTCCGCCTGAGTGAAGCCGTGCTGCTGCTCATTGGCGGCGCCATGATGGTCAGCGCTTGTGACAAAATCGCCGATCAGCTTGCCGCTTTTGAGCTGCCGGGCTGGCTGTTCGCCTTTATGGGCGATCCGCTGTGGAATATGCAGGGCCTGTTGCCGGATAATTCATGGTTTGCCTCTATGCTGGCTTCGCTTACCGGTTATCGCGCCCAGCCTTCCCTTATGGAAGTGCTGGCCTTGGCGCTTTACTGGGCGGCGGCTTTAGGCTTCAGCCGCCGCGCCGGCAAAAATGCCCGGATACGGCAGGCCGTTATCGCCCAGAGCCGGCATGGGGCCGGATCGAGCGGCACGGTTGAGCTGCAGGCGCATTTGTAACCGGCGCGGCGGGCGAGCGGCGCGGCTTGGGCGCGCCCGCGCGGCGGCAGAGAAAGGCCGGGCCGCAAGAGCGTAAAGAGCGCAGGAGCAAAGCCGGGCAATAAGCCCCTCACAACAGGCCGGATATAAGCTATGTCGTCTTTTCTTTCCGCTTCCGCTGACACAATCCGGGAAAGGCTGCGCCGTTTCGGCCTGGCTATGCAGCGGCGCCGCAGCCTGATTCAGGCGCTGCAATGGGCCACGGTTGCGGTTTATTTTACCCTGCTGATTATCCCCGCCTGTCTGGATCTGCCGCCGCAAGGGGCGACAATCCTGCATAATATGGTGATGTTTGCCCAGTTTGTCTTTTGGGGCATATGGTGGCCTTTCGTTATTTTATCGATGCTGGCGGTGGGGCGGCTTGCCTGGTGCGGCGTGTTTTGCCCGGAAGGCGCGCTGGCCGAATGGTCAAGCCGCTTCGGCATGAACAAAACCATTCCCCGCTGGCTGAAATGGCGCGGCTGGCCGACAGCCGCGTTTATTATGACAACCCTTTACGGCCAGCTTATCAGTGTTTACGATTATGCTCAGGCGGCTTTGCTCATTTTAGGCGGCTCAACCTTGGGCGCCATGTGTATCGGCCTGTTTTTCGGCCGCGGCACGCGTGTCTGGTGCCGCTATCTCTGCCCCGTCAGCGGTGTGTTCAACCTGCTGTCACGCCTTTCCCCGATCAGTTTCAAAACCGATCAGCAGGCTTGGAACGCCTATAGCGGCCCGCCGCCGGCCAACCCGAACTGCCCGCCAATGATCCATATTCGCCGGTTAAACGGCGTTTCCGCCTGCCATATGTGCGGCCGCTGCGCCGGTTTCCGCCAGGCGGTAGCGCTGGAGCCGCGCTCGCCTAATGAGGAAGTGCTGCGCTATGGCGCGCAAAAAAACAGCCCGTGGGAGATGCGGCTGCTGCTTTACGGCATGATCGGCGTGGCTATCGGCGCTTTTAGCTGGACAGCCAACCCCGCTTTTGTCCGCTTTTATCAGGCTGTGGCCGGCTGGCTGGTCCGCCATAATCTCTATTTTCCGCTGGAAGAAAATGCCCCCTGGTTTATCCTGACCCATTATCCCGATCACGGCGACAGTTTTTCCTGGGCTTATGGCGGCTGTATTATTGTCTATATTCTGGCCGGCGGGCTGGCTTTTGGCGGCTTTTGCTCGGCTCTGCTCAGCCTTGCCGGCTTGCTCAGCCGGCAGGGGCGGCCGCTCAAGCTGCATTTGGCGCAGGCGTTGCTGCCTATAGCCGCAGCCGGGCTGTTTCTGGGGCTTTCGGCCACGACCATCAAAATTCTCGACTATAGCGGCGTCTCTTTTTCCTGGCTGCCGGCGGCGCGCCTGTTTCTCCTGAGCGGCGGCGCTTTATGGAGCTTTTATCTCGGCGGCCGCCTGCTGGCCGGCTATGCGCTGGGCAAAAGCCGCTTTCTGGGCTGTTTTAGCCTTTACAGCCTCTGCCTGCCGCCGATTATCACCGCCTGGTATTATATGTTCTGGAGCTGGTAAGCCGGACGGGATAAAAGAAATTAGGCCTTTTGGCAGAAAATATTTATTGACACAGCGCGCATTTTTCGTATACATAAAATAGCAGGCGGGGGACTTATGAAAATCATCTGGGACGAGCCAAAACGCTTGGCCAATCTTGCCAAACATGGGCTGGATTTTGCTGATTTAGATGGGGATTTTTTTATAGATTCCGTTGTCGTGCCGGCAAAAAAGGGCAGGCTAATGGCCATCAATACATTTAAAGGCAGCATTATTTCTGTTATTTTTGCGACTTACAGCACGCAGGCTGTTTCCGTTATTTCCATGCGCCCCGCCAGCCGCAAAGAAAGGCAACAATTATGACCGCCAAATATCCGGCAAACAGACCTCTGACCGATAAAGAAGAGGCAGAAATTCAAGCCATGATTGCCGATGATCCTGACGCGCCGGAAGTGACAGATGAGCAAATAGCGCGGGCGCAACCTTTCAGTAAAGCCTGTCCCGAGCTTTATGCCGGCCTCCAGTCGGCGCAGCGCGGGCGGCCGAAAGTGGCGGCTCCCAAAGAAGTGCTGAGCATAAGGCTGGCACCGGCGGCTATTGCCTGGTTTAAATCGCGCGGGCGCAACTGGCGGCAAAAACTGCGCCGGGATTTAGAAAAACTGGCAGGCCTTTAGGCTTAAGCCGGGCGGCTCTTTTATTCTGCCTGAGCGGGGTTGATTGCGGGGCCGGCTGTTTTGCCTCTTGACGCCTGCACAATTTTGCTATTAGCTTCTCCCTTGTCAGGCGCTGCCTGTCGCGGCGCGGCCGTAACACAGCGTTTTGCCGGCATTTTTATCAGCGCTGCCCGGTCTGGCCGGCAGCTTTTTGCCACGGGAGAGAGATTATGGCATTTCTGGCTCATGCCCTTTCGCGCGTTCAGGTTTCCGCCACTATTGCCGTGGCGCAAAAAGCGCGCGAGCTGCAAGCCTCCGGCCGCGATGTTATCAGCCTGAGCGCCGGCGAGCCGGATTTTGACACGCCGGATAATATCAAACAAGCGGCGGTGGAAGCTCTGCGCAAGGGCAAAACCAAATATCCGCCGGTCGCCGGCATCTATACATTACGCCAGGCAGTTGCCGCCAAGTTCAAGCGCGAAAACGGCCTGGATTACGCGCCGGAGCAGGTTATTGTCGGCACGGGCGGCAAGCAGATTTTATTTAACGCCCTGATGGCGACTGTGAACCCCGGCGATGAAGTTATTATCCCCGCGCCTTATTGGGTCAGCTACCCGGATATGGTGGCGCTGATGGGCGGCAAGCCGGTTTTTGTCGCCACCCGTTTTGAAGACAAGTTCAAATTGCAGCCGGAAGCTTTGGAAGCCGCCATTACCCCCAAAACCAAATGGCTTATTTTCAATGCGCCGTCCAATCCTTCCGGCGCCGCCTATAGCCGGGAAGAATTGCAGGCCTTGACCGCGGTTTTGCGCCGCCATCACCATGTTCATATATTGAGTGACGATATGTATGAGCACCTTATTTACGGCGATTTCCAATTTTTTACCCCGGCGCAGGTGGAGCCTGAGCTTTATGAGCGCACTTTAACCATGAACGGCGTTTCCAAAGCCTATGCCATGACCGGCTGGCGCATTGGCTATGCCGGCGGCCCGCTGCCGCTGATTCAGGCGATGGACAAAATCCAGGGGCAGCAGACCTCCGGCGCCTGCACTATCGCCCAATGGGCGGCGGTCGAGGCTTTAGGCGGCCCGCAGGATTTTGTCACCGGCAATAAGGCAATATTCCAGCGCCGGCGCGATAAAATTGTTGATCTGCTGAATCAGGCTGAGGGGCTTTCCTGCCCGGTGCCGGAAGGGGCGTTTTATGTTTACCCCTCCTGTGCCGGGCTTATCGGCAAAAAAACCAAAGCCGGGCATATTATAAAAACCGATACGGATTTTGTCCATGCTTTGCTGGAAGAAGAGGCGGTGGCCGTGGTGCAAGGCTCGGCTTTTGGCATGGGGCCGAATTTCCGCATTTCTTATGCCGCATCTGAGCAGGCGCTGGCGGAAGCCGGCAAGAGAATAATCCGCTTTTGCGGTGCTTTACGCTAAAAGCATCGATAATAGCAGCGGCCGGCGCAGTGCAAGAGCGGTGAGAAACAGCGCCCCAAGGGGTGAAATTATGCTGCTGGTGAGAAACAGCTTTATCTGAAAGGGAAACGGTTATGGAAAAAGTTCCGATGACCAAAAACGGTTTTGACGCTTTGCGCCAGGAGCTGGAATGGCGGCAGAAAACCGAGCGGCCGCGCATTATTGAAGCCATTGCCGAAGCGCGCGCCCATGGCGATCTTTCTGAAAATGCCGAATATCATGCCGCCAAGGAAAGCCAGAGCCTGAATGAGGGCCGCATTCACGAGCTGGAAGATTATCTGGCGCGGGCCGAGGTGATTGATATTAGCCGGCTTAGCGGCAATAAGGTAAAATTTGGCGCAACGGTTACCCTGATTGATGAAGATACGGACGAAAAACGCGTTTATCAGATTGTCGGTGATCAGGAAGCCGATGTCAAAGCCGGTAAAATTTCTGTTTCCTCGCCCATTGCCCGCGCGCTGATCAATAAAGAGCAAGGCGATTCTATTGAAGTTAATGCCCCGGGCGGCGCCCGCTCCTATGAAATTCTGAAACTGGAATTTATCTGAAAGGGAAAGTCAAGAGCCGATATGCAGCCTGTATCTGTGCGTGAAGTGGATATTATCGCCCCCAATTTTAAAAAACGGCTCTCGGGCGTGACCTCCACTATTGCGCAATTAGTGCCGGAACAAAGGGCGCAGGGCGCGCGCATTGCCGCGTTTGCGCCCAAAGGCGCGCTGCCGGCCACTGTGCCGCTGCTGGGCTGGGGCGCGCTTTTTGGCCTGTGGCGGCCGCCTCCCGGGCAGGCCTGCCGTATCTGGCATGCGCGGCGCAATGTGGAAATGCTGGCCGGCATTATTATGCGCGATATTTTGCGCATGAAACTGCGGCTGATTTTTACCTCGGCGGCGCAGCGGCGCCATAAAGCCTTTACCCGCTATTTAATCGGCAAAATGGATAAAGTCATTGCCACCAGCGCCCGCTCCGGCTCTTATTTGCGGGTGCCGTATCAGATTATCCGCCACGGGGTGGATCTGGAGGCCTTTACCCCGCCCGCCGGCGCGGCTGATGAATTCGCCGCGGCCGGCCTGCCGGGCAGCTATGCGATTGGCTGCTTTGGCCGTATCCGCCACCAGAAGGGCACGGATTTATTTGTTGCCGCCATGCTGGCGCTGCTGCCGCGCTATCCGCAATGGACAGCGCTGATAAGCGGCCGCATAACGCCGGAGCATAAGGCTTTTGCCGCCGATTTAAGGGAAAAAATTGCGGAAGCCGGCTTGAGCGAGCGGATTATTTTTCTGGGTGAAGTGGCGGATATACGCCAATGGTATCGCCGTTTGACCCTTTATGTCGCGCCTTCCCGCAATGAAGGCTTTGGCTTGACGCCGCTGGAAGCTTTTGCCGCGCAAACCGCCGTTGTCGCCAGTGATGCCGGCGCTTACCCGGAGCTGATAGCGCCGGGAACGGGGGCCATTGTCCCGGCCGGTGATGCAAAGGCGCTGCAACACGCTATCGAGCCGTATCTGGCGGCGCCGCAAAAGGCGCTGGCCGCCGGGCGAGCGGGGCTGCGCCATGTGCGCGATCATTTCCCGCTAGCGCAAGAAGCCGCCGCCCTTAACCGTGTCTATGCGGAAATGTTGCAGGCCGCGGCAAAGGAAAAAGCCAGGCAAACCGCAGCCTGACCGCAAGCGCCGCAAGCTGCCAAGGCGCAGACTTGCGCCGGACAAGGCCGAACCGGCGAAAGCCGCGCCGCTTGCCCTGCGATAGAAGAGAGAAGCTGCCGCCCCACTGCCTTATAATATACAGCTCCTGCCCTATGGCAAAGCAGCCTGACAGCCCCGCAATAAAGGCTCTTTTAGAGGGCAAAACAACAAAACGCCCCGCCAGAACCGCAGGGCAAACAGCGCAAAGCAGCAAACTTACTCACCGCCGGCGCTCTCAAAATTGACGGTAACCGTTAAAACATTGGCATATGTCCCCTCGGTCAGATTATCAAGGCTCTGCTGCGGCAGTTGCACTATGAAGGGCTTGTTTTTGGCCGCTCCGCTTGCATCAAGGGAGACGGTGTAAGGCGTAGCGCCGTCCGAATTATCGCCCCAGACATTGCTCTCGCCGCTTGTTTCCTTATAAACCTGAAACAGCAGACGCTGCTGCAAATCGCCGTCTTTATATAAAGCGCGGTTCATCGGCCTGTCAGCCGGGTTAGCGCTGCCGCCATCGAGGCTGACAGTAATATCCTTATTGCCGAAAGACGCCGCATTGCAGATTATACTAAAGGAGCCTTGCTGCTCTATCGGCCGAGGCAGAAAAACAAAAGGAGCAAAAGAAAAGGTATTTTGATCATTATCAAAGCGCAGGAAGCAGCCGTCTTTTATGGTAAGCTGCAATTCCGCTTGAGCCGTATTATTGTTCCCGGCTGCCGCATAAACGGGCGCCCCCCCCGCCAGGACAGCGCCACACGCTATAGTGGCATAAACTATCATCGATACGCGTTGCATACTACACCCCCGCAACAATAGCCCAAATATCACACGGCGCGAATGTATCGAATCTCACCCTCACAATCAAGGAAAAAGAGCAAGGTAATAACAAAATTTAATAGACAAACACAGTAGCGCGGAACCCCTGCGGCAGGAGGCTATACTTGCGACATTTTGCCATATTTATGAGAAAGCAAATGAAGGCTGATGCTTTTTATAATTATAACGCAAAAAGCATTGGCGCTGAACAAAAAATCCCCTGAAAAAGGCAGATTTTCCTCTGCAAACGGGAAGATTATAATAAAAAACCGCCCCTTGCTTAAAGGGGCGGCTCTCAATCTGCAATCAGCAATCAGCAATCAGCAAATCATATAATTGCGCTCTCACAAAGAGAAAGCGCCATTATACTCAAATTAATTGCTCGCTGTTTGGCCGTCATCAGCGGTATAATTGACTGTAGCAACCATGGTGTTTTGATAAACGCCAGCCGGCTTGTCCGTTACAGATTGCGGTAACAGACGCACACGATAATCATATGTCTGAGGCTGACCGCTCGTCACCGGAGTAGGATAAACCTGCGTGGTGCCACTACCATCACCCCAGATAGTATCCGCATTGCCTGCGCCATACAAATAGACCTGGAAAGCCAGAGTATCGGAACCATTGCCGAGTAAACGATTCTCCACTGTGCTGCCAGTAACACTGCCTTGATTCAGGGAGACAGACGCAGCCTTATAGACATTAGTTTGGCCTTTCAGGCTGGAACAACCGATAGAGAAATGCCCGATTTGCTCCATTTTATTGGTCAGATCATAAACAGAGCCAAAATCAATAACGCTTTCATTGCCGTTACCAAAATTGATACCGCAACCTTCTGTCAGGGTAGCCTTGACCGTCAGATTACCGGTGCTTGTCTGATTTGTCACAGCAGCCGAAGCGGCGGAAGCAGCGGCGGCAACGCTTGCTGTTGCAAAAAGTGCAATAAGAGTCTTTTTCAAATTAACCTCCATAAGATTTCGTTGAAGAGGCTACCTACAGCATTACGCTACAGCCAGCTCCCTGCCTGCCTTTCCACTAGCCCAAATCGCTTCCGCCGTCAACCCTACAATTATTATTATTGATAAAATCTATAATTTATTTATAGTGTGTAAAAATGCAACATCGGCCGCCGCAAGCGAACCGCTCAAAGATCGCCCGCGCGGCCCGCCGGTCTTTTGCCGCTTTTCCTTAAAACAATGGAATAATATCAGCCCTGATTATATCGGCAAAAGCGTCAGAAACAGCGCGCAAATCAACAATATCCACCTTATAAGGCAGATCGGATTCTTCAAACTTTTCTTTTAATTCCGCCTCTTCCCGCGGCGTGAGTTTGCGCCCGGCATCAATCGCCAGATCCAGATCGGCTGCCTTCTTCACCGTGCCCCGGGCGCGCGAGCCGAAAACATAGATTGTTACTGTGCCGCCGGCGTCTGCCGCACCTGTTGCCTGCCATTCCGGCAAGACAGCGCGCAAAACAGCGCGGACAATCTGCCTGTGCTCCGGCCGGACAGCCAGACGCTTGTCACACACAATGGCCGCTTCAGGACTCTTTTTCGGCATTTTGTCTCTTTTCCACTTCCGCATAAAACAATTCTGCCTGAGTCAGAAAAGCCGGAATGCCCTTATACACTTCGCGCGCTTTATTTTCATCATAAGCATGGCTGCTGAGATTGCGATTATGGCGAAACTGCTTCCACACAACAAGCTCTGCCGCCAGCAGCCCCGTCTCATAGCCACGGCGCACCAGATCATTAAAGCTTAAACGGTCAACTTCCCCCGGCTCAGCCTCATGCTGCTGCAAATAGCGCTGCAAAAATTTTATAGTCAAACTGTAACTATATTCAAAAGCCTGGATAGCGCCGCCCTGCAAAAATCGGGCAAAACGCGGATTGCCCTTTGCTATATCGGAATTACAAAATTCCAAAGCCTCGCGCAAACGGGTGAGGGCATTTTTTAAAGGAGACAAATCAAGTTGGGTGCTCATGAAAATTCTCTCCGTTTGAAAATTACCAGCCTGATTATATAAAGAGCGAAACAGCCAAAAGTTGCCGCTCACCTGTTTTGCCGGCCGGCCGGGCGCAAGGCGGTCACGCTGCCGGCTCGCGCTTTATTAAAAAGCGCTCGGCCTCCAGCGCCGCCATACAGCCGCTCCCCGCCGCCGTTATCGCCTGGCGGAAGACATCGTCAGCGACATCGCCGGCGGCAAATATCCCGGCAATAGACGTAGCGGCAGAACCCGGCTCTGTCCACAAATAGCCGCCGGGTTTTTGCCGCAACTGCCCGGTGAACAAGGCCGTTGCCGGGGCATGGCCGATAGCGACAAACACACCGTCAACCGCAATTTCGCTTGTCCGGCCGGTTTTAACATTTTTAACCCGCAGGCCGGTAACCGTGCCGGGCGCAGCCGCGTTATCGGCGTTTTCCTCACCCAGAATCTCTTCTGCCTCTGTGTCCCAGACAAAGCGCACATTATCACGCGCCAACAGGCGCTTTTGCATAATCTTTTCCGCCCGCAAACTGTCGCGGCGGTGAATGAGGGTTACCGTCCCGGCTATATTGGCAAGATACAGCGCTTCTTCCACCGCGGTATTGCCGCCGCCGATAACCGCCACATCACGGCCGCGGAAAAAAAAGCCGTCACAAGTCGCGCAGGCGGAAACACCGCCGCCCATAAATTTTTGCTCACCGGGCAGGCCCAGCCAGCGCGCTTGCGCGCCGGTAGCGATAATCAGGCTGTCGCCGGTGTAAATATCACCGGAATCGCCCTCCAGCCGGCAAGGCGGCGCCTTGCCGCCGGCGGCCGCCAGATCCGCCTTGATGATACTGTCATAAATAATTTTTGTTCCCGCTTTTTCCGCCTGCGCCGCCATTTGCTCCATCAGCCACGGGCCGCCAACCGGCTCGGCAAAACCGGGATAATTTTCTATATCGGTGGTGATAGTGAGCTGCCCGCCCTGCTGCAAGCCGGTAACCAGCAGCGGCGCAAGCCCGGCGCGCGCCGCATAAATCGCCGCTGTCCAGCCGGCCGGGCCGGAGCCGATAATCACAACCGAACTATGATAATGCGCCATAATATATCTTCCTGCTCTGTTTTTACGCCCCGGCAGCGCCTGCTCCCGCCCGCCGCCGGCCAGACAAGGCCCGCCGCATGGCACCGCCCTCGCCGGCCGGATTCTTGCCCGGTTGAAAACAGTCTGCTATAGTCGGCATTTGCCGGAACGGCATTGCTGCTTTATGTAATCCGTAAGAATGGAAAAAACAAGACAGGCGGCCCGCTTTCAACCGCTTCAAAAACCGGCGGCGGGCTGCGCCGCGCGGCCGGCTCAGGCGGCGGCAGGCGGGGCTTTATCCGGCCTTGATTTTCAGAGGAGATTTCAGCCATTTTCCGCTTTGTTGCCAATGTTTGCGCCAAATTCGGCCTGGTTATGGCGGCAGCCATGGTGCTGCCGGCTTTGATTGATGTGCAGACCGGCAATAGTGACTGGCGGGTTTTTATCCATTCCGCCTTTACGGTTTTTGTTCTGGCCAGCCTGGTTCTCGTGGCGACCAGGGGCGCGCAGGCGCCTTATACGGCGCGGCTGGGCTTTTTGCTGACAACCAGCCTGTGGCTTACGGCCTGTTTTCTCGGCTCTCTGCCGCTTTATTTTTCCCGGCTGCCGATAAGCTTTGCCCAGGCGGCTTTTGAATCCGTCTCCGGCGTTACAACCTCCGGCGCCACTATGCTGACCGGGCTTGACCATTTGCCGCGCGGCATTTTGCTGTGGCGCTCGCTGCTGGCCTGGATCGGCGGAGTCGGTTTTATTGCCGTGGCGCTGCTGCTGCTGCCTTCGCTGCGCGTGGGCGGGGTAAAGCTGTTTTATGCCGAATCCTCCAACATACCGGAGAAAGTGCTGCCGCGCATTCACCAGATCGGCAATGCCATTCTGTTATCGTATCTGGCGCTCACCCTGGTTTGCATTTTATGTTATTTTGCCGCCGGCATGTCGCTTTTTGACGCTCTCAATTATGCCATGACCACGGTTTCCACCGCCGGCTTTGCCACGCATGACAGCTCGCTCGGCTTTTATGTCCGCCGCCCGCTTGTCCTGCTGACGGCGATTGTGTTTATGCTGCTTTCCGCCCTGCCGTTTATTTTTTACATCAAGGCGGCCCTGCCGCGCCGCCAGCGCCGCCTGCTTGACCCGCAGGTCAAGGTTTTTTTGCTGCTTATCCCCGCTGTCGGGCTGGTTTTAGCCCTGTGGCTGCATTTTGCCAAAGGCGTGCGCCTGCCGCAGGCTCTGCTGAATGCGTTTTTTCACTTTGTTTCCGTTTTGACAACCACCGGCTACACAACGGAAGATTATTCTCTCTGGGGGCCTTTTGCCTTTGGCATATTTTTTCTCGCCTGTTTTATCGGCGGCTGCTCCGGCTCGACGGCCGGCGGTGTCAAGCTAAGCCGCCTGATTATTTTGTGGCATTTGACTATTGCCAAGCTCACCGGCCTTATCTCGCCGCACCGCATTATCAAAGTGCGTTACGGCGAGGCGGAAATCAGCGCCGAAACGGCGCAGAATATCCTGCTTTTTGTCTGTCTTTATATTACCTCTATTATTGGCGGCAGCGCGCTTTTGCTGGCTATGGGGCTGGATTTTGTCTCTGCTTTCAGCGGCGCGGTCAGCGCTTTATCCAATATCGGCCAGGGCTCCGGCAGCCTTATCGGCCCCGGCGGCAATTATGCCGGCCTGCCGGATAATGCGCTGTGGCTGCTCAGTTTTTTAATGCTGGCCGGAAGGCTGGAAATTATCACGGTCTTTGTGCTGTTTTTACCGGCTTTCTGGCAGCGCTGAAAGCGCAGCGGCATGGAGGCCGCGCCGGCGGCGCAAACGGCGTTGCATTCCATAGCAAAATGCGTAAATATGCCGCCGCTTGTCCGCGCGCGGCAGCGGCCGCAACCGGGCCGCCGGGCATAAGCCGCCGGAGGCGGCCGGGCGTTCCGGCCTGTTTGGAAGGAGAAGAGCTATGAGGCGGATTGCATTTTGGGCCGGCCGGCTTCCCGCGCGCAACCGATCTGCCTCGGCGCTGCTCCCCCGGCGGGACAAGCCGATTCGCGCCGATTATTATTCTGATGACGCGCTGGCGGCTATGGCCCGGAAAGTGGCCGCCGGGCAAAGCGGCGCTCTGCCGTATTTTACACCTTTCCGGCTTGTTTCCCGCCTGAATGATAATGCCGGGGTGATTTTACACGCTTTTCAAGCCTCTGATGCGGCGGCGCGCCGCCATGAGACGGTAAGCCCGGCCACGCAATGGCTGATCGATAATTATTATACCATCGACAAAGCGGTCAAGCAGATAAGGCTGGCCTGCCCGCGCCGGCTTATCCGCCGCCTGCCGGCTTATCCGCTGCCTTCCCCCCTGCCGCGCATTTTTGCCCTGGCGTGGTTTTATATCGCCCATACAGACAGCAATTTTTCGCTCAAAAGCCTTGGCGCAGTGGTGCGCGCCTATCAAACCGTCACCCCGCTTACGATCGGTGAATTATGGATTTTGCCGGCAGCGATACGCTTTGTGCTGGTGGAAAATGCCCGCCGCATTGCCGCCGCTATTGAGCACAGCGCCGCTATGCGGCTTATCGCCAATAAAGCGGCCGATAAAATCACCCTTATCCGCCGCCAGGGTCAGGCCGGCGCGCAGGACAGCCTGCTGGCGAAATACAGCCCCTATATCAGCGACAGCAGCTTTTCCAGCCAGTTGCTCTCGCGGCTGGAAAATGCCGCGGTGGATACAAGCGCGGCAATAAAGTGGCTGCATTACAAACTGGCGGAAACCGCGCCGGAGACGGCCGATCAAAGCGGCGGCGGCGCGCTGGGGCGTCTGCGCCTGGGGGCAGAGCAAAACCGCCAGGCCGCCAATGGCGTGACCATGGGCAATATTATCCGCGCCTTTAAAGCCGTTGACGATATTGACTGGGCCATGTGGTTTGAATCCGTCTGCGCGGTTGATTTTGTTTTGCGCGATCACAGCGATTTTTCTGAACTGGACGCCGCCTCGCGCAATATTTACCGCAGCGCGGTGGAGCGCATTGCCAAAGCCTCTCCCTTGAGTGAAATCGCGGTTGCCGAGCAAGCGGTAAAACTGGCTCAAACGGCGGCGGCGCCGGCCAAAGCGGCCGCCCGGAGCGGCCAAAGCCGCCGCCCGGCGGCAGGCGCTGCCGCCAGAACCGCCGTGGCCGAATATCTCCTGGGCAAAAAGCGGCCGGAGCTGGAAAAAGCCTGCCATTACCGGCCGTCAGCGGCCGATTATCTGGCTTGGGCGGCTGAAAAGTTGAAAATCGGCATTATTGCCCTGCCCGTTTCGCTTTTGGCGCTGCTATTGATTGCCGCCGTTTATGCGCTTGGCCTTTATGCCGGCCTGCCGCCGGCCAAAGCGCTTATCGGCGCGGCTTTGGCCGCCCTGCCCGCCATGGATACGGCTTTTGCCGTTTTTAACACTTTGGCTTCCTGGTATGTGCCGCCGCGGCCGCTGGCCGGCTATGCGTATTATGACGGCATACCGCCGCAGGCCGCCACTCTGGTGGCGGTGCCGATTCTCATCAGCTCAAAACAGAATATTGATGAGCAGATCCGCAATCTGGAAGTGCATTATTTGAGCAATCCGCAGGGCGCCGTGTATTTTGCCCTGATAAGCGACTGGAAAGATGCAAAAACCGCGCAAAGCGCCGCCGATACGGAGCTTTTGGCCTATGCGCAAGAGCAAATGGCGGCTTTGAACCGGCGTTACCCCGCCGGAGCCGATAAAACCGTAACCGGCGCCGGCAAAACGGCAGCAGCCGGCAGCAGCCGCAAAACGGCCGTCGCTGCCGCAAGCCGGGCAGCGGCCGGCCGCGCCGTTCCGCTTTTTCATTTTCTGCACCGCCGCCGCCTGTTTAACCCGCAGGAAGGCTGTTTTATGGGCTGGGAGCGCAAGCGCGGCAAGCTGCATGAGCTTAACCGCCTGCTGCGCGGAGCTGTTGACACCGGCTTTCTGCCGCCGGTCAGCCCGCTGCCGGCCAATATACGCTATGTTATGACGCTGGATTCCGATACCAGGCTTATCCCCGGCACAGTGGCCCGGCTGGCCGGCAAGCTGAGCCACCCGCTCAACCGGCCGCGTTTTGACTCAAAAACCCGCATGATAAAGCACGGCTACAGCCTGTTGCAGCCGCGCGTTACCCCCGCGCTGACTGAGGGTGAAAATGCCTCGCGCCTGCAACAGCTCTTTTCCGGTGAGCGCGGTCTTGATCCTTATGTTTTTGCCGTTTCCGACACATATCAGGACATAGTGGCGGAAGGCACATATACCGGCAAGGGCCTTTATGATATTGATGCCTTTGAAGCGGCAATGCGCGGCCGTATCAAGGATAACAGCGTGTTAAGCCATGATCTGCTGGAAGGCGGCTATGCCCGCACGGCCTTTACCGGCGATGTTGAAGTGGTGGAAGATTATCCCGTGTCCTATTATGTCGATACGGCGCGCCGCCACCGCTGGATACGCGGTGACTGGCAGCTTTTGCCCTATATTATCGGCACAATACCGGTAAGCGGCATTACCCGCTGGAAAATGCTGGATAATCTGCGCCGCAGCCTGATGCCGCCCGCCGTTATGGCCGCCTTTTTCGGCGGCTGGTGCCTGTTGCCGGCGCGGCAGGCGGCGCTGTGGCAGACAATGCTGCTGCTCGGCCTTTACAGCGCGCCGCTGATGGGGCTTATCCGCAAATTTTTTGCCTTTGATCGTGATTTTATGCTGCGCGGCCATGTGCGCGCGGTGGCGCTGCAGGCCGGCCGGCTGGCCGCCCATATGCTGCTTTATATTTGCTTCCTCGCTTATAGCGCCTGGTATACGCTCGACGCCATTATCCGCAGTTTGTATCGCCTTTATGTCTCGCGCCGGCATTTGCTGGAATGGCAAAGCTCCGATGTTACCAAAAACCTGCCGCGGCGCGGGCATATATCCGCCTATATGCGCATGATGCTGCCGGCTGTGCTGATTGCCGCTCTGGCGCTGGCGGCGGCCTGGCTTGCCGCCGGCAGCGGTTTTTACGCCGGCCTGCCGATTATGCTTTTATGGCTTTTTTCTCCCTTTATTGCCTGGTTTTTAAGCCGCCCCGCCACCCGGCGCGACCGGCTGAAGCTGCGGCCGGCCGATGCCGCCGCCTTGCGCGCCCTTGCCCGGCGCGACTGGTCTTTTTATGAAGAATTTGTCACGGAAGATAATCATTATCTGCCGCCGGATAATTTTCAGGAAGAGCCGGAGCCGGTGCTGGCGCGCCGCACCTCCCCCACCAATATCGGCCTTTATCTGCTTTCTACCGCGGCGGCGCGCGATTTTGGCTGGATCAGCCTGCAGGAAACCGCCGACAGAATAGCCGCTACTCTAGCAACACTGGACAGGCTGGAGAAATTTCGCGGCCATATTTATAACTGGTATGAGACGGATACGCTCAAGCCGCTGGAGCCGCTTTATATTTCCACCGTTGATTCCGGCAATCTGGCCGGGCATTTGCTGGCTTTGGCGGCCGCGCTCAAACAATGGGCGGCGCAAGGCGCGGCCGCTTTGGCCGGCAATCGGCGCGGCATTGTCGATCACATTGATATTCTGGCAGAAACACTGGCCGATAAGGATATAGAGGGGCAAGAGGGCAGCGCGCTAAAGACGATACGGCATGATCTGGCGGCTCTGCGCCGGCAGGCTGTTGCCGCGGCGGCAAGCCGTGAAACGCAGTCTTATGCGCAAAAACAGGCCGGTTTGACCGGCCAGGCGGCAAGTGCCGCTGCTATAGCCGCGCGGCTTTCTGCTTTTAACCGCAAAGATCCGGGCAAAAACAGCCTGTCGGCGCAGCAGGCGGCGCGTGATCTGGCCGCCGCCTGCCGGGCGCAGCTCAGTGATTGCCGGCAGGCGGCGCACATAGCGCGCGCGCCGGCAGCCAAAGCCGCCGGCAAAGGTGAGACAGGCCTGTTTCAGCACCTCGACGCTCTGGCCGTTAAGGCGCGCAAGCTGGCTTTTGCCATGCAGTTCGGCTTTCTGGAGCATAAAGACCGGCGGCTTTTGTCGATCGGCTATCGAGTGCAGGAAAAGGAAGCTGATGAAAGCTGTTATGACCTGCTGGCTTCGGAAGCGCGGCTGGCTGTGCTGTTTGCCATTGCCAAAGGCGATATAAAATATGAAAACTGGGCCAGGCTGGGGCGGGTGCCGGTGGCTGTCGGCTGGAAAGGGGCGCTGCTTTCCTGGTCCGGCTCGATGTTTGAATATTTAATGCCGCCGCTCATTATGGCCGAGCCGCGCGGCTCGCTGCTGGATCAGACAGCGCGGCTGGCTGTGCGCCGCCAGCGGCAATATGGCGCGGAGCTGAGCCTGCCCTGGGGGATTTCGGAAGCGGCGTTTAACGCCCGCGATCCGCAGATGAATTATCAATATTCGGCCTTTGGCGTGCCCTCGCTGGGGCTGGCGCGCGGCTTGTCGCGCAACCGGGTGATCGCCCCTTACGCCACCGCGCTGGCCGCCCAATATGCGCCGCGCGCCGCCGTGGCCAACTTAAAAAAACTGCGCCGCCTGGGGGCGCTGGGGCGTTACGGCTATTATGATTCGGTCGATTTTACCCCTTCGCGCGTGCCGCAGGGGCGCTCTTATGCGCTGGTGCGCAATTATTATGCCCATCATCACGGCATGGCGATTACGGCTATTGCCAATGCGGTTGACAAAAATATTATGCGCCGGCGCTTCCACAGCGATCCGGTGATTGAAGCGGTGGAATTGCTGTTGCAGGAAAAGGCGCCGCGCGAGATCCCGGTGATGAATGCCAAGGCCTTTAACCCCTTGCGCTCCGATACGGACAGGGTTGAGCAAAATGCCATTCGCGCGATTGAGCAGCCGATAGCCGCGCCGCGCGCGGTTATGCTGCTTTCCGGCGGCGCCTATAATCTTATGCTCACCGCCAGAGGCAGCGGCTATAGCAGCTGGAACGGCCTGGCCATTACCCGCTATCAGGCGGATTCCGCCGAAGATCAGCAAGGCAGCTTTTTCTTCCTGCGGGATACGGCAACCGGGCGCTGGTGGTCAGGCGCCGCAGAGCCGACCCGCCTGGCCGGAGAAGAGGCAAAAACCGTTTTTACCGCCGAAAAAGCAGAATTTTACAAGCATATTGAAGGCATTGAATCGGTGATAGAATGCCTGGCCACCAGCGGCAGTGAGGGAGAAGGCCGCCGTGTTACCTTGCATAACCGCACCCATCGCGACCGCATTATTGAAATTATTTCCTATAGCGAGCTGGCGCTGGCCGAGCCGGAGGCCGATCAGGCGCACCCGGTTTTTTCCCGCCTGTTTGTCAAGACGGAAATCGCCGATAACGGCCTGACCGTTTTTGCCGAAAGGCGGCGGCGCAGCGCTGAAGAGCCTGCTATTCACGCGGCGCATTTTGTAACCGCAGAGGAAGGAGAGATCCTCTCTGCCCGGGCAGAAACCGACAGACGCGCTTTTATCGGCCGCGGCCGCTCGCTCCGCCGGCCGGCTTTTTTTGACCGGCCGGGCGCCGCTGCTCAGGCCGGCTCCGGCCCGGCGCAAGGGCGGGACGGCTTTGTCCTTGATCCGGTTTTTTCTATTTGCTGCCGGGTAAAAATCCCCGCGCATAAAAAAGCCGCGCTGATTTTTTGGACAATGGCCGCCGGAGAGCGCAAAAAGCTGGAAGAGGCTGTCACCTCCTGCCGCCGGGCTGATGCCTTTGCTCGCGAATTCAGCGCGGTGTGGACATATTCGCAAATTATCCGCCATCGCATCGGCCTCACCCCGCAAGACATTAATGATTATCAGAATTATGCCGCTTACCTGCTCTACCCGGAAAAGCAATGGCAGGCGCCGAAACTGATTGCGCAAAAACTGGGCCGGCAGGCGGATTTATGGCCGATGGCCATTTCCGGCGATCTGCCTTTATGTGTGCTGCGCCTTGCCGGTGATACGGATCTGCCGGTTGTCAAAGAGGTGCTGCGGGCGCATGAATATTGGCAAAATTGCGGCCTGACGGTTGATCTTGTCCTGCTCAATGAGCAGCAGTTTTCTTATGCGCAGGATACGCAGCGCAATGTTGAATGGCTGGCAGAGGCTTATCGCCAGCGCGCGCGGGACAAAAGCGGCAAAGAGCATATTTTCCCCCTGCGCAAAGATCAGATAAGTGAGCAAAGCTATAATACGCTGTTGGCGGCGGCGCATATTGTGCTGCATGCCGGCAACGGCTCGCTGAATGAGCAATTACAGCAATTAGAGCAGCTTAACCGCCGCCGCAAGCCGGAAAGTGACAAGCCGCAGGCTGCGGCGCTCGGCCTTAACCCGCATGGCAGGAAGCGGCAGCGCGCCGCGGCAAAGCCGCCCCGCCCGGCGGCCGGGCGGCAGCCTGATACGGCCGATCTGCGCTACTGGAACGGCTTTGGCGGCTTTAAAGCAGACGGCTCTTATAGTATCCGCCTGAAAGGCCGGCAGAGCACGCCGCAGCCATGGGTTAATATTATCGCCAATGATCGCTTCGGCATGCTTGTCTCGGCCGAAGGCGCGCCTTTTAGCTGGGCCGGCAACAGCCGTGACTACCAGCTAACGCCGTGGAGCAATGATCCGGTGGCCAACCGCCCGGGAGAAGCTCTGTATCTTGTTGATATGGTTAGTAAAAAGCGCTTTTCTCCGGTTTCGGCGGTAGAATGCGATGATAATGTCTTGTATGAAGCGCGGCACGGTTTCGGCTATTCCGCCTTTTCTTCTCACCATGACGGCCTGGAGCTGGAGCTTGTCCACACGGTTGATACGGAGCAGCCTTTGCGGCTGTCGCGCCTGCGGCTGACCAATACAGGCAGCGGCAGCCGCATATTGCGCCTTTATAATTATGTGGAATGGGTGCTGGGGCCAAACCGCGCCAAAACCGCGCCTTTTCTTGTCCCCTCTTATGATAAAAAGCGCGCCGCCATGCTGGCGGCCAACCCCTACAGCCTTGATAAAGCGGCTTATACCGCCTTTGTTGCCGCCAGCCAGGTGCCGGCCGGCGTGACCGCCGACAGGGTGGAATTTATTGGCGCAACCGGCACTGTCAAACACCCGCAGGCGGTTCGTGACGGCTCGGCTTTATCGGGCAAGGTAGCAGCCGGCGGCGACACATGCGCCGCTATGGCCTATGATATTACCCTGCCGGCCGGAGAAAGCAAAGAGATTATCTTCTGCCTCGGCAGCGCTGAAACCCCGGAGCAAGCTTATAAATTGCTGGATTATGCCCGCCTGGCTGATTTTGACGCCATTCTGAGCGCGCAAAAGCGCTATTGGCAGGATTTTTCCGGCGCTTTGCAGGTGGAAACACCGGATAACAGTTTTGACCTGATGGTGAATCACTGGCTGCCTTACCAGATCGACGCCGGCCGCATCAAGGCGCGGGCCGGCTTTTACCAGGCCAGCGGCGCTTTTGGCCTGCGCGACCAGCTGCAGGATACATTAGCCCTTTTGCTGCTGGATTGCCGGCCGGCGCGCCGGCAAATTCTGGCGGCAGCGGCGCGCCAGTTCAAAGAGGGCGATCTGCAGCATTGGTGGCTGCCGGAAAGCGGCGCCGGCGTGCGCAGCCGGATTGCCGATGATGTTGTCTGGCTGGCTTATGCTGCGGCGCTTTATGTAACAATAACCGGTGACAGCGCCCTGCTTGATGAGGAAATCCCCTTTATTGAGGGGGAAGAGCTGCCCGAAGGCCGGCTGGATATGTATTTCCAGCCGGCTGTTGGCGCCGGGAAAGCCAGCCTTTACCGCCATTGCTGCCGGGCGCTGGATCTGGCGATAGCGCGCACCGGCAAAAACGGCCTGCCGCTGATGCTGGGGGGGGACTGGAATGACGGCATGAATGCTGTCGGCGCGCAAGGACGGGGAGAGAGTGTCTGGCTTGGCTGGTTTCTGGGCAAAGTCTTGCGCGATTTTATCCCGCTGGCAGAGGCGCGCGGCGATAAAGAGCATGCCGCCTCCTGGGCTGCCCATGCGGAAAACCTTGCCAAAGCGCTGGAAACAGCCGGCTGGGACGGCGGCTGGTATCGCCGCGCCTATTATGATGACGGCACGCCGCTCGGCTCGGCCGAAAATGATGAATGCCGGATAGATATTATCGCTCAGGCCTGGGCGGTGATTTCCGGCCTGGCGCCGCCGGCGCGGCAAAAACAGGCCATGCAGGCGGCTTTGGCGCAGCTTTACGATAAAGAGGCGCAATTACTGCGCCTGTTCTGGCCGCCTTTTGACAAAACAGCGCATAATCCCGGCTATATTAAAGCTTATCCGCCGGGGATCCGGGAAAATGGCGGCCAATATACGCATGGCGCTTTATGGAGCATTATCGCCGCCGCGCAAATGGGTGAGGCCGAGCAGGCTTATGAGCTGCTCTCAGCCATTAACCCCATTCATCACGGTGCGCAGCCGGAGCTGTATCGGGTTGAGCCTTATGTTATGGCAGCCGATATTTACTCTACCGCTCCTTATCGCGGCCGCGGCGGCTGGACATGGTATACCGGTTCGGCCGGCTGGTTTTACCGCGCCGCGACCGAAGCCGTATTGGGCCTGCAAAAACGGGCAGACAGGCTGTTTCTCACCCCTTGCCTGCCGAAAAGCTGGGGGATTGTGCGGCTGCAATGGCGGGTTGGCCAGGCGCTTTATCGCATCATAATCCGGCAGGAGCCGGGGAAGAAAACAGCTCTGACGGCAGACGGCGCAGCACTAAACCCGGCAGAAGGCGTGCCGCTGGCGGCAAGCGGTGAGCATGAGATTATCCTCAGCCTTGGGGGCCAAACCGGCAAGGCCGGGCCGGCGGCCAAAAGCGCCGGGAAAATTGAAAAAGCGATAAGCGCAAAAACGGCAAAAGCGGTTGCGGCAAAAAGGAAAAGCGCGGCAGCGGCAAGCGCCGCGACACAACCTGCCGGCAGAGCAAAAAGGGCAACCGCCGCCGGCAAGAGCCGGGTAAAGGCAAAGCTCAAAAAACCGGATTAGCCAAAGGAAAACCGGCGCCGGAAAGGCAGGAAAGCCCGGCACCAATGAAAGCAAAGCCGGAGAAAGCCGGCGGCAAGGAGAAAAGCTGCTGCCGGCAGCCAAGGAAAGCAGCGGTTTCTCTGCCAAAACCGGCAGCAGAAAGGCTGGAGAAACAGCAGCAGAATAATCGGCGCCCATCAGCCGGCAGCGGAACCGGCTGCGCCGCAAGCGCGCGGCCAAAGCGCCACCCAAAAACGCTTCCCCGGCCGCTGCCCCGCCGGCGCGGCTATTGAATAATATTAACCGTCACCACCACCGTATCGCGATACGCGCCGATCGGCGGCGTAGCCTGCGCCGGCACCTGCCCCGCCACAGTAAGAGGCTGGTCAAAGCTGGTGCCTAAATCTTCCCAGCTTTCCGGCGTTATATTATAGGCTACCAGCTCTTCACCGCCGGCGCGCTTCATATGGCGGGTGTTATCGGCATAATTCTGCCCTTTATCGAGAGTCACTTTATAATCGGTGCCGGCGCTGCAATTCACTATTACCTGCGCCTGCGCGTTAACCGGGTTTTTTAGGGCAAACTGGCGGGGGAAGACCATGTCGGAACCAACGCTGACATCGCAATACGTGCGCACATTGATATCGACAATAGTATTGCCCATCACCCTGCCGGAACCATAAATATCGCCGCCGCCGGTTCCGTTATTCCATTCATTAGCGCCGCAGGCATTATAATAATTCAGCGCATCTCCCGGCTCAATCGTATGCATAACAACATGCGTTCGGGGATTATTGTAAATATATTTACCGGCCGGCAGAGTAACACCCTCATTGCCTTCAAAGCGCACCGTCATCGGGTCGTCCACCCGGTAAAGCAGATCATTCACCTTGGTTGGGTAACCAATAATATTATAACCGTTTTTTCTATCCCCCACGCGCGTCCCGTTGGAATAAATATTAAAGCCGATTTTACTTTGATTGCGGCCGCTGCCCAAAGTGGCATAACGATAAGTAAAGAGTGTAGCGCCGCTGCTCGAATCATGAATATGCCAGCAATAAATCATTTGCTGATCGGCCTCAATCGGTTTGCGAATCGAGCAGGACCAGCTCATCATATTACTCATTTCCGGCGCTTTATTGATATTGCCAATAGTCACACTGGCAATAGTGGTAGTGTCCACCGCGCATTTTATCCCTGTCGGACTTCCTCTTTCTGCCCGGCCCTCACCCGTCAGAGCCGGCAAAAAAGCCATTGCCGCCGCTACAAGCCAAAAAACACGCACGAGCGCCCCCTTATACGATAAACGCATGAAAACCGCCCCACGCGGCTCCCTTTATTTTAACCTTTCGTAATATGCAAAATACACAAAATCAATAAAAATTATGCCTTCAATCACATAAAAATTATACTGCGCACCCTTCCCGGCCGGCAGCCAGAGCGGAGAAACCGCCTCCCCGCCGGCACCGGCGCGCCAAGGCGCTGCTGCCGCAGCCTGACAACGGCCGGCGGATTTTGACAGCTCTGCGAGGCAAATTTTATCGGATAAGATCAACGGTTACCACCACCGTATCGCGATAAGCGCCGGCCGGCGGGGTAGCTTGCGCCGGCACCTGCCCCGCCACGGTAAAAGACTGGTCAAAACTGCTGCCGAGATCGCTCCAGCTTTCCGGCGTCAGAGTATAGCTTACCAGCTCCTCACCGCCGGCGCGCTTCATATGGCGGCTATTATCGGCATAATTCCAGCCATTATCGAGAGTCACCTTATAATCCGTGCCGGCGCTGCAGTTCACGACCACTTGCGCCTGAGTGTTAACGGCTTTTTGCAATGTCCATTGTTTGGCAAATGTCATGTCGGAACCGACACGGACATCACAATAAGTGCGGATATTGATGTCAATAACCGTATTGCCCGATTTATTGCCGGTGCCGGTAATATCACCATTGGCGACACCGCAGGCATTATAGTCGTTAAGCTCATCTCCCGCCTCAAGCATATACATAGTAACGTGCGTTTTGGGGTTATTATAGACATATTTCCCTGACGGCAGGTTAGAGACACCCTCATTGCCTTCAAAACGCACGGTCATCGGGTCGTCTACCCGATAAAGCGTATCGTTTACTTTAATTGGGTAACCGATAATATTATACACATTCCTTCTATCGCCCACGCGCGTGCCGTTGGAATAAATATTAAAGCCGATTTTACTTTGATTGCGGCCGCTGCCCAAAGTGGCATAACGATAGGTAAAAGGTGCCGTGCCGGCGCTTGAATCATGAATATGCCAGCAATATGCCATATGGTAGCCGTCAGGGATTGCCCGGCTGAGCGAACAGGAGAAGCTTAGCGTATTGGTCATTGTCGGCGCTTTATTGATATTGCCGATCGTAACGCTGGCAAGAGTCGTTGTCTCCACCGCGCATTTTTGCCCCGGCGGGCTTCGCCGGGTGGCCCAGCCATTAGCTGTTAAAGACAACATAAAAGCTAAGGCAATAATAAATATTTTACAAACAGGCACTATATATCTCCGACATCACCCAATATTTCTGAAATCAAGAGATATTCTGCACTATCATGATTAGCTAAAAATATTGATATATTTATATATAATTATTTTTCATTAAAGCATTATTTCAATAATATTGTCAATAAGTTCAAATATTATATTTTTCTACGAATTTTATTTAAAATTATTATTTCTTATAAACAAAAACAACCGGATCCGGCTCTGTTTTCCGCCCGGCCTCAAGCCGGGATTATAAAACCGGCGCCGGCGGCAATGACGGACAAAGCGGGGAAAACAGTTTACGCCGCGGCCTGTTTCTGCTAGATTCGGCGCTGCCTGAGCAAGGCTGCGGCAGCGGCGCCTTGCCTTGCCGAGAGTGAGTGGCTATGTCTGTTTCTTCCCCCATGTCGCGTATCAATATTGCCGAGCGCGTTTACAATAATCGCTGGAAGCTTGACCCGATTATCCGCTCACTGCTGGACACGGATTTTTATAAGCTCCTGATGCTGCAAATGATTTGGGGCCTCTACCGCGACACTCAGGTTACGTTTTCGCTTATTAACCGCAGCAAAACCGTGGCGCTGGCGCAGGAAATTGACGAAAGCGAGCTGCGCGCGCAACTGGATTATGCCCGCAGCCTGCGTTTTGGCAAAAAAGAGATGATCTGGCTGGCCGGCAACACATTTTACGGCAAGCGGCATATTTTTTCTTCTGAATTTTTGCGCTGGCTGGAAGATTTTCAACTGCCGGAATATGAGCTGACCAAAAGCGCCGGCCAATATGAGCTGCGTTTTTATGGCCCGTGGACACATACCACAATGTGGGAAATCCCGGCTCTGGCCATTATTAACGAATTGCGCGCCCGCAAGGCAATGCAGCCTATGGGGCGCTTTGCCCTTGATGTGCTTTATGCCCGCGCCAAAGCCAAAATGTGGGACAAAGTAGAAAAATTGCGCAAATTGCCGGATATTCGCATTTGCGATTTCGGCACCCGCCGCCGCCATTCCTTTTTATGGCAGCGCTGGTGCGTGGAAGCCTTGAAAGAGGGCCTCGGCGCCGCCTTTTCCGGCACCAGCAATGTGCTGATGGCAATGGAAGGCGATCTGGAAGCGGTGGGCACTAATGCGCATGAATTGCCGATGGTGCTGGCGGCTTTGGCCGAAACCGATGCCGAGCTGGCACAGGCGCCCTATAAAATTATGGAAAGCTGGGGTCATTATTACGGCGATAATTTACTGATAGCCCTGCCGGACGCTTTTGGCACGGCAGCCTTTTTGCGCAATGCGCCGGATTGGGTGGCTGACTGGACAGGCTTCCGCCCGGACAGCGCCCCGCCTATAGCAGGCGGCGAGCAGATTATCGCCTGGTGGCAGCAAAAGGGCAAGGATCCGCGGCAAAAGCTGCTGGTTTTTTCTGACGCGCTTGATGTTGAGACAATTGAAAAGACATATCGCCATTTTCATGGCCGGGTGCGCATGAGCTTTGGCTGGGGCACCAATTTGACCAATGATTTTGGCGGTTGCGCGCCGGAGCCTCAGGCCAGGGTGATCGGCAGCGGGCTGAAAGCTATTTCGCTGGTCTGTAAAGTGCGGGAAGCCAATGGCCGCCCGGCAGTTAAACTGTCCGATAATTTACAAAAAGCGGTGGGGGAGAAAAAGGAAATCGCCCGCTATATCCGTTTTTTCGGTGATAACAGCGTGAGCAGCGGGAAGCGCACCGTCAGGAACCGCCCGGTTAAAAAAGCAAGCCTTTGATCAGGTCGCCGGTATTTCAGACATGGCACTAGACGGCTCACCGGCTGATACGGACATAACCCGTTTGCTGGATAAAAGCTATCGCCTCACCGGCTGAAGCGCCCTGCCCGGCAGCGCCGCCCTTGCGGTTTGCCTGTTGCCGCAGTGCAATCTCAGCCGCTAAACCGCTTTCCCCATCGCAGCCGCAAAAAGAGCGCTCCGGCGGGAGCGCCCTTTGCCTGTCTCTGCCTGTCAGGCGCTGCCGCAGGCGTCATGATAAATTAGGGTGTTTATCAATCAGCCCCTGACGCGTTTCTTCCAGCTCGGTTATTTTTTCACTCAGTTGCGCCACGCGATCCTCAATGCGATCGAGATGCTCTTTAAACACTTCCTTTGCTTCTTCCACCGAAGAAGCCACCGGCAAAGCGCCTTTAAGCGGCCGGCCCGCCGTTTCCCGCAGGACAAGCCCGGCAATCAGGCCGATCAAAGCCACAGCCATCAGCATATAAGCCGGCGCATCGGGCCAATAATGCCCCAGGCTTTCGACCCCGCCCCGTTTGCTGCCGACAAGATAAGCGGCAACCGGCGGGGTGATACCGGCCAGAAAAATGGAAATATTAAAACTGATGCCCAAAGTGCGCAGCCGCACCGCAGAGGGGAACAAAGCCGGCAGAATAGAGGCCATAAGGCTGTTAAAACAGCACAGCAGCAAAGCCATAACGGCCAGCCCGGCATAAACATGGCCGGCATCATCATGCCGAATCATATGCAAAGCCGGCAGGCTTAAAAACAGATAGCCCAATGAGCCGGCAATAATAAACGGCCGGCGGCCGATTTTATCGCTCAAATAGCCGATACAAGGCTGCACGGCCAGCATGCCCACCATAATGCCGATGGCGGTCAGCTCGCCCTTGTCGCGCGGGTAATCCAGCACTTCAACAAAATAGGTCGGCATATAGACCAGCAGCATATAATAGGCGACATTGGTCATAATCACCAGGCAGCAGCATAAAATAATATTCCGGCCATTGGCGCGAATAACAGCCATGGCGTTCGGCCGGTCTTTGCCGGCGCTCTTTGCCGCCTCCTGCTGGAAAGCCGGGCTTTCATCAACGCAACGGCGCAAATAAAGGCCGATAAGCCCCAAAGGCAAAGACAGCAGAAAAGGAATGCGCCAGCCCCAGCCCTCCGGCGTCAGCTCGCCGCCGACAGCCTTTGTCACCGTAAAAACCACCACAATGCCAAAGAGAAACCCGGCAACCGAGCCGAAATCAAGCCAACTGGCCAAAAAGCCGCGCCGGCGATCGGGCGAATATTCGGCAACAAAGGTCATAGCGCCGGCATATTCCCCCCCCACCGACAGGCCCTGCATGATTTTAGCCACCAGAATCAAAATCGGCGCCGCCACGCCGATAGCGGCATAGCCGGGGATAAAGCCGATACAAAAAGTAGAAATGGAAATGAGCACAATAGTGACCGAAAGCACATGCTTGCGCCCGTATTTGTCACCCAGAAAGCCGAAAATCGCCGCGCCCAGCGGCCGCACCAGAAACGGAATGGAAAAGGTGACAAGCGCCAGAATAGTCTGGACAGAAGCCGGGGCAGCGGTAAAAAACACTTTACCGATAATAATGGCAAGATAGCCGTAAACGCTGAAATCATACCATTCAACCGCATTGCCAAGACAGGCGGCAACAATAACTTTGCGCAATTCCTTGTCCCCCACGACAGAAACATCGCGCACATGCAGGGTTTTATCCTCATAAATCGGGGTTTTATGTCTTCTTAATCTCAGTTTCATGCTGTGGAATCTCTCAATCTGTTAAAAATATCAGGACTCCGTTAAAGAACAGCTTCAATGCCGCGGCATTATCGGGCTGCTCTTCGCCGGCCGGCCCTGCCCCGATGCTATCAAGACAAATTAGGGTGCTTATCGATCAAATCCCGCCTTTTTTCCTCCAAAGCGGAAATTTTCTCATCAAGGCTGGAAATCCGCTCTTCAATATGATCCAGATGCTCTTTAAACACTTCCCGCGCTTCCTGCCGGGAAGACGCCACCGGCAAAGCGCCTTTTAACGGGCGGCGCGCCGTTTCCCGCAGGATAATGCCGGTTAAAATCCCCATCAAGGCCACCAGCATAAGGAAAAAGGCCGGCGCATAAGGCCAGAAATGCCCCCCCTGCTCGCCCGCGGCCGGCGGCGAGCCGACAAGATAAGCGGCCAGCGGCGGCGTAATACCGGCGATAAACACCGAAATATTGAAGGAAATGCCCAATGTGCGCAGCCGCACCTCTGTGGGGAAGAGAGCCGGCAGCACCGAAGCCTGAATACTGTTAAAGCAGCATAATAAAAAGGCCAGAATCGCCAGACCGGCATAAATATGCGCCATATCATCATGGCGAATCAGCCAGAAGGCCGGCAGGCTCAAAAACAAATAGCCCAATGAGCCGACAATAATAAACGGCCGGCGGCCGATTTTGTCGCTCAATGCCCCGAAAACAGGCTGGATAACCAGCATGCCGCTCATAATCACAATCGTCACAATTTCCGCCTTGCCGCGCGGGAAATGGATTATCTCCGAAAGATAGGTGGGCATATAAACCAGCACCATATAATAGGCGACATTGGTCATAATCACCAGGCAGCAGCACAAAACAATATTTTTGGTATTGGCGCGGATAATATCCATAACGCGGCTTTTATCGCCGCCGCGCTTTTCTCCCTCGCGCTGGAAGGCCGGGCTTTCGTCCATATGGCGGCGCAAATACAGGCCGATACAGCCTAAAGGCAAAGACAAGAGAAAAGGAATGCGCCAGCCCCAGGCATTCATATTATCCTGGCCGCCCACCAGATGGGTGACGATAAAAACCACCAGAATGCCGAAGAGAAAACCGGCAACCGAGCCGAAATCCAGCCAACTGGACAAAAAACCGCGTTTTCTGTCGGGCGAATATTCGGCGACAAAGGTCATAGCACCGGCATATTCCCCCCCCACCGACAGGCCCTGCACGATTTTGGCCAGCAAAATCAAAACCGGCGCCGCCACGCCGATAGCGGCATAGCCGGGGATCAGGCCGATAGCGCAGGTGGAAAGGGAGATAAGAATAATCGTGAAAGACAAAACCGGCTTGCGCCCGTATTTGTCGCCCAGAAAGCCGAAAATCGCCGCGCCCAGCGGCCGCACCAGAAACGGAATGGAAAAGGTGACAAGCGCCAGAATAGTCTGGACAGAAGGGGGAGCCGAAGTAAAAAAGACACGGCCAAGAGTAATGGCCAGAAAACCGTAAACGCTGAAATCATACCACTCGACCGCATTGCCAAGGCAGGCCGCGCTGATAACCGTGCGCAACTGCCTGCCTTCAACCACAGGAATATCGCGCACCCGCAAAGTCTGATTATTACCCGCATCTTCTGTCATATATACGCCAACTCCTTCCTGTAAACCCGGCAATAGCGGCAAGCCGCCTTTGCCAGCCTATACGATTCCTCCCTGTTCTGCAAATAGCGGCGCCTTCTGCCGGCTTGCGCCCGGCACGCCGCTTTATTGTCTGCCGGCTCAGGCGCGGCGGCCTGTGTCAGGAAAAGCGCCGGTCATTATAGCGCTTCAGGCATAAATCCAGCACATGATTGCAAAAATCTTCCTGCAAAAACTCCGGATAAATATCCAGCACCAGCAGGCGCCCCAGCCTTTTATCCAGCCCGTCTGTCTGCAAACGCACATAATCCTTGGCTGTGGTGGCGATAACCAGCCCGTGAGCGCGGGCGCTCTGCACAATATCCTCTATATCATAGCGGCTGAAAAAATGATGATCGGCAAAGCTGCGCTGCTGCACAACAAGGCCGCCCGCCGCTGTCAGAGAGGCAAAAAACTTCTGCGGATTGCCAATGCCGGCAAAAGCCAGCAGGCGCCGGCCTTTAAGCGCCGGCAGGCCGGCAATGGGCCTGGCGATATTCCTGTTCTCCGGGCTTGCTGCAGCCTCGGCTGCGGCGGTTTGGCCGCCCGCCTCAGCGGCCGCCGCAGCGGCTTCCGCCCCTTCATAAGGGCGGCTGATATAGGTGCGGAAAAAGGCGCGGCAAACCGGCCGGCCGGCGCGGGCAACCGGCCGCACCGCCGCCTGCCCGGCGCTGTCATCGGCGCGGCTGCCCAGCAGCAGCACCATATCGCTATAAGCAAGCTGCACCGGCAAAGGCGCGCGCAAAGGCCCGGCGGGGAAAACCCGGCCATTGCCGAAACCGCGGCTGCTGTCTACCGCCAGCAGGGCATAATCCCAATACAGGCGGCGGCTTTGAAAGCCATCGTCCATAATGACAAAATTCACCCCTTCCCGCAGCAGTTTTTCGGCCGCGGCCAGACGATTGGCGCCAATCACCGCCGGCGCATATTGCGCCAGCAGCAGCGGCTCGTCCCCTACCTCGCGGGCGCGATCGCGCTCCGGGTCAACCCGGTGGATACGCTCTTTCTGCCAGGAAACAGAGCCGCCATAACCGCGCGAGACAATGCCCGGCTTCAAGCCGCGCTTTTTGGCCGCTTGGGCAAAAGCCGCCGCCAGCGGCGTTTTGCCGGTGCCGCCCAGGGTAAAATTGCCGATACATAAAACCGAGGCGGCAATGCGCGGCGGCCGGGCGCGCTCCATCACCCGGGCGGCAAAACAGCCGTAAATTTTTGCCGCCGGCCAGAGAGCCAAAGACGCCAGGCTGCCTTTTTTCCACCAGAAGAGCGGCGTTTCATTGGCCATGGCTGTCCTTTGCCCGGTTTAGCTGCGCGGCCAAAGTCAATGGCTGCAAAAACGGCTTTAAAATGGTAAAAGTCTGCCGCAAAGCGCCGCTCAGGCTCTGCGCCGTCCGCCGCCCGGAGGCAATCATTTTTTTGCGCATTTCCGGGTGCTCCAGCAAATGATGCACACAGCCGGCCAGCATGGTGGAATCATCAACAAAACGGGCAGCGTCATTTTTCATAAATTCCTGATATGTCTCGCGGAAATTGTCAATATTCGGCCCGGTTAAAATGGCCGCGCCGGCCAAAGCCGGCTCCAGCGGGTTATGGCCGCCCTCTCCCGCCAGCGATTTGCCGACAAAGGCAATTTCTGTCAGACGCAAATAAAGCCCCATATCGCCGATTGTGTCACCCAGCAGAATATCGGTCTGCGCACCCGGCAGCTCACCCAGGCTTTTGCGAACAAACTGATAATTATAGCTTTGCAGCTCACTGATTATTGCCGCCACCCGCTCCGGGTGGCGCGGCACAATAATCGTCAATAAATCCGGGTAGCGCTTGCGCAAAATACGGTGCACGCGCGCCGCCATCACCTCTTCTCCCGCATGGGTGGAAATGGCCGCCCAGCGCGGCCGGCTGCCTATCGCCCGGCGATAGCGCTCCAGCCCGGCATTATCGGCGGGCAGCATGACATCAGCCTTTAAATTGCCGGAAACCGCAACCCGCGGCGCCCCCAGCAGCCGATAACGCTCGGCATCTTCATCACTCTGGCAAATAACCTCGGTAAAGCGGGAAAATACTTCCCGGGCAAAAAATTTGCGCCTTTTCCACGCCTGAAAAGAACGATCCGACAAACGCGCATTCAGCAAAATCTGCGGAATGCGGCGGCGCGCCAGCTCAGCTATCCGCATCGGCCAGATTTCCGATTCACACACCAGCGCCAGATCCGGCTGCCAGTAATCCAGAAAGCGGCGAACAGCCGCGCCAATATCCAGCGGCACATACTGGTGCGCCAGCCGCTCGCCAAAACGCTCACGCACCAGCCGGGCCGAGGCAACCGTGCCGGTTGTCATCACAATATTGATATGCGCCGCCAGAATGCGCTCACAAAGCGGCACCAGCGCCATAGTCTCGCCGACACTGGCGGCATGCAGCCAGATCAGCGCTCCTTCCGGCCGCCGGACAGAGGCATGCCCCAGCCTTTCGCCGTAGCGGCGCAGCTCTTCCTTGCCTTTGGCCGCCCGCCATGACAAATAAGGCGGGATAAACGGGCGCACAATACCGCCTAGGCCGCGATAGGCGAAAAACAGCAAACGCGCCCGGATATTTTTCATCACATTCTCTCTAAATCGGCAAAACGCCGCCTGTTATGCCTCGCTTAACGCTGCCGGCCGCAAGCCCCGGCAAAACCCTGAAACCGGCGGCAGGCCCGCCCAGCCACAGCAGCCGCCCTTGCCGGCCAAGCCGCCGCAGGGCAAAGCCCGGCGGGGCCGCCTTTGCCGCCCCGGCTTTTAGCGCCGCGCCAGCCGGGCATAGGCTTCATCAGTCAGCCGGTTCATTATGGCGGTCAGCTCCATGCGCTTATGCTCCAATTCGGCCTCATCAGCCTGCGGCGAAACAAAAAACGCCTCTCCCATTAAAAAAACCGAACGCCCAAACGGCAAAGGTATAGCGGTTTTATCCCAGGTTTTTTCCAGAATTTTCTCCCGCGAAAAGGCATAAATATAAGGCACAACCGGCCGGCCGGAAAGCTTGGCCAGCAGAATAATGCCGCGCCCCGCCTCGCGCGCTTTTGAATGGGCAATATCGGCAATCATCGCCGTGGTTTTGCCGTTTTTCAGCGCTTTGCTCAGTGTCAGCAGCGCCCGCGCGCCGCCTTTGTCGCGGCTGCGCTTGCGCTTGCGCCCGCCGGAGCCGCGGACAATTTCCAGCCCCAGCCGCTCCCCCACCAGCGCATTCAGCTCGGCATCGGCCGAGCGGGAAAACATGGCAATAATTCTTTCCCCCTTCGGGCGCAAAAACGGTCCCATTATATGCCGCCCGTGCCAGAAGGTGATAATAAAAGGATTATAGCTTTTATGCGCCCGGCGCGGATCGTCAGAGCCTTTTATCAGCGGGTTTGTCCAGTAAACCAGACGCAAATACCCGCTAAGAAGCCCCACCAGCAGCCCTTTGACCAAAGAAGAATCCTTTAGCGGCTGCCGCAATTTCTGCCAAAGCTGTTTCATAAGAGCGGCTTTTTATAATGAAAGCTTTTGCGCCTGCTCCAGAGCGGCATCTATGTCAATAATGCAATAACGCCGCAAGGCATTATCCACCGTCTCCAGAGCGCGGCTTTTCCACGCTTTTTCTGCCTGTTCATAATCGGCAAAAATACCGACAATTTCCATGTTTTCCGCATTGAGGAATTTTTGGCAAGTAAAATCCTGCAATTCTCCACCGATAACAAGATAACCGCTGCTTTCTTCCGGTTTTATTTCAGACATTTCAGACATTAAAGAGAACTCCTGCATTATGTCATAAGCCGTCAGGCCATGCTTCTTAGCCTAAATCCAGCCCTGAGACAATATCCAGCATGGTTTTCAGCTCAGCCTGCCTTGCCCCTAACAAAAAACCGTGGCGGAAAGGGCGGCCGCCATAGCGCACAGGCTGCCCGCTGCTATCGGCCAGAGCGCCGCCGCAGCTTTGCAGAATAACATCAATAGCGGCAATATCCCAATCATGGCAGCCGGGGCGGACAAACACAGCCGAAAGCCGGCCGCGCGCCAGCAAAGCCAGACGATAAGCCAGCGAAGCTATGTGCCCGGCCCGCTCTGCGCCGTTCGTAAAAGCCGGCGGCAAGTGCTGCCAGTCGGCCTTGCGGCAGCTAATCGCCGCCCTGGTCTCTGCCGCAGCAACAGGCTTGAGCGCCGCGCCGTTAAGCTGTGCCGCGCCGCCGCTGGCAGCGGCATAATGCTCGCCCAGCGCCGGGCATTCCAGCGCGCCGGCCACCGGCCGGCCGGCTTCCGCCACGGCAACAGAAACACACCATTGCCGGCTGCCATTGATAAAACCGCGCGTGCCGTCTATCGGGTCGACAATAAAATAGCGTTTATACGGCGCAGCCGGGCGTTTATCGGCTGTTTCTTCTGAAATCCAGCCATAATCGGGGCGGGCTTTGAGCAGCTCTTCCTGCAAAAAGGCATCAATAGCGAAATCGGCCTCACTAACCGGCGAATCCCCTTCTTTTGTCCATGTTTTCGGCTTGCGGCCAAAAAAGCGCAGGCCTATCTCCCCCGCCTGCCGCGCCAGCCGGCTGATCAATTCCAGATCGGCGGCATTAACCGCCGATACTCCGCTTTCCTGCTCCGGCATAATAATCCTTTCGCTTTTGCCCGGCCTTAAATAGCACCGCCCGCGCGCCGGAAGAGCCGGCCGCTCAGGCCTTTTGCCGCTTTATCACGGCATAGCCGGAGGACAAGCCTCATCACGGGCAGAAAGCCGGCTTTTGCCACAGCGCCGCCGGGCAGCGCAGCGCGCCCTCACCCCGGCTGCCGGAACACACTGCCGAAGAGCAGCGGCGGCTCAGGCTTCTTCCGGCTTTCGCCCGCTTCTCGCCCGGCCGGCGCCTTGCCCTCCGGCAAAAACCAAAAGCTCCGCAGCGGCACAACCCGGCACCGTTCTTGCGGCTTTCCCGGCAGCTCCGGCCCATCGCTTCCGTCCGATAAAACGGCTTGTAAACCGCCGCCTTTTATCGCCGCTCCCCGGCCGGGTATGTATCGGCGCGCCGATACACGCCCTGCCCTCAAGCCGCGCCGCGCAACCCGGCCCCAAACGGCTGCCCGGCCGGTCAGGCGCCGGCCAGCGTCATGCCCTCTACCAGCAAAGTCGGCGCGGCGACAGCATAGCGGCGATCCAGATCATCAGCCGCGCTCATATGAGCAAACATATGCAGCAGATCTGAGGCCAGAGTCACTTCCGCCACGGGGTAGGCCGGCACACCGTTTTCTACCCAAAAGCCGGAAGCGCCGCGGCTATATTGCCCGGTTACCAGATCAACCCCATGGCCGATCAATTCGGTTACATAAAAGCCGGCCTTCAAACCGCCGATAAGATCTTCCGGCTTGTGCTCGCCCGCTTCAATGGCAAAATTGCCGGCCGCCGGCACAATATCATTGCCGGAGCGCACACCCCGGCCATTGGTTTGCAGGCCCAGTTCCTTCGCAGTAGAAGAAGAGAGCAGCCAGGCCTGCAAAATACCGTCTTCCACTATGGCCAGCGGCACCGGCTCCACCCCCTCACTGTCAAACGGGCGCGAGGCAGCGCCGCGCGGCCGCAGCGGATTATCTGAAACCAGCATAGCGGGGCGCATAATCCGCTTGCCCATAAAATCACGCAACAGGCCGGTCCGGCGGGCAATGGCAGCGCCGTTTACCATAGCGCTCAAATGCCCGGCCAGCGAGCGCGCCACCCGCGGCGCAAACACCACATCAACCCGCCCGGTCGGCGCCGGCCTGGATCCCAGCCGGGCAACCGCCTGCCGCCCGGCTCTGGCGCCGATAACAGCCGGCTCTTCCATGTCGGCATAATGCCGGGCAGAGCTGTAATCATAATCACGCTCAAGCGCGCCGCCGGCCCCGGCGACAGCCGCAACAGAGCGGCCAAAATGTGAAGCCTGATAAGAGCCGCAAAAGCCCTGGCTGGTCACCAGCGCCAGGCCGCTCACCCCATACCAGGCAGACGCGCCGCCGGAATTGCTAACCCCTTGCACCGCCAGCGCCGCCGCTTCCACAGCAGCGGCATCATCACCAAGCCGCGCCGTGTCCGGGGCAAAATTATCAAACAAATCCAGCTTACGGCAGCCTTTGGCCAAAAGCGGCGCTGCAACCTCGCCGGCAAAAGCATCTTCGGGGGAAACTCTCGCCTGAGCCACAGCGCGCTCGGCCAGCTCAGCCGGATCGGCCGCTATATCGGCCGAGACACCGGCCACCCGCCGGCCGACAAAAACCCGCAGGGAAAAACGGTCATTTTCGGCCGCTTCCGTCTGCTCTACCTTACCCTGCCGCACATCAACACTATAAGAGCGAGAGCGCTGAACCGCCGCATCGCAGGCATCGGCGCCGGCCCGCCCGGCTGCCGCGGCCAGCGCCGCCGCCTTATCGATCAAAGCCGGCAAATCCTCATGCCCGGCTGCTGTTTTTGCTGCCGTTTTGCGCATCACTCTTCAACCCCGTTCACGCTGCCGGCCGGCCAAAGCCGCCGTTAATCCTTCATCGGCCCGACCATTAAAATCGCCGGCTCCACCATAAAAATCCGGCGGCTGACAGCATTCACCGCGGCCAGGCTGACAGCGTTAATCTCTGCCTCGCGCTTTTGTATATAGTCTATCGGCAGGCCCCATTCCTGCAAGCCCACCAGCGTGGCGGCAATGGCGCCGGAAGAACCCATATTCTGCACCGCATAAGCGCCGATAACATAGCTTTTGGCCTGCTGCAATTCCTGCTCGGTTATGCCGTTACCGGCAATTTTCCTCACCTCGGCGCGGATTGTTTCCAGCGATTGCTGGGCGCTGGGGGCGCGCGTGCCGGTAGCAATGCTCAGGCTGTCGGCATAGTCACGGTTTACCAGGCTGGAGCGCACAGTATAGGCCAGGCCGCGCTTTTCCCGCACTTCGGTAAACAGGCGCGAAGTCAGGCCGGAGCCGCCCAAAACATAATCGAGCAAATAGGCGGCGTAATAATCTTTATCCTTGCGCGCTACCCCGGGATAAACCAGGTTTATCGCGGTTTGCGGCATATCATAATGCACGGTTGTCAAACCGCCCAGATGCGGCCGCACCGGCGCTACCGGCTGTAATTGCGCTTTTGCCGGCAAAGCGTCAAAAATTTTGCCGACCAGCGCCGCCGCCTGCTCTTTGCTTATGGCGCCAACAATGCCTATTTTCACATTATTGCGCGCCAGAAGACGGCGATGCGCGGCCTGCAAATCGGCCTGGCTGATAGTCTTTAAGCTTGCCGGCGTGCCGCTGACCGGCCGGGCATAAGGGTGGCGGCCATAAAGCTCTGCCGCAAATTTCTTCTGCGCTATTACCATCGGGTCGCGCTCTTCCGCCTTAATGCCGACAATAATCTGCTCGCGCACCCGATCCAGCGGCTCTTTGTCAAAACGCGGCTGCTGCAGCGCCAAAGCCAATAAACCGGCGGCTTTATCGGCATTTTCGGCCAGCACTTTTAAAGCGCCGGTCACATTATCTTCGCCGGCGGCAAAAGCCAGATCCGCCCCCAGCGCGTCCAGCTTTTGCTGATAAGGCTGCGATTCCAGCGTGCCCGCCCCTTCGTCCAGCAGATTGCTCATCAGATTGGCCAGACCGAGCCGATCGGCCGGATCTTGCACCGCACCGCCTTTAAAAGCAAAGCGCAGCGCCAGCACCGGCACGGTTTTATCTTCCACAAACCAGGCATGAACCCCTTTAGGCGAAACAATATCCTGAATCACAACCGCCTGAGCAAAACGGCCGCATGACAAAAGCCCGGCCAATAGCGCCGGCACCGCCGCCCATAATCTGATCCTGTTCATTACGGCCAAATCCTTAATCCCCGCTTCTTCTTTCCACTGCCCGGCCGCGGCCGGCTTTCCTGTGCATAACACCGCATTGCCCGGCGGCACTAATAGCGCCGGCCCGGCCGCTGCGCCCGCTATAGCCGGCCGCCGCTCACGCCGGACGAGCGCCCCTGTGACGCGCCGGAGAGGCCGCTTTACCCGTTGCCGGCGCTTTTTGCTGCGGCCGGGCGGCCTTTGCTTCATCATGCAGCGGCAGCAAGCGGGAAACGACACCGCCCCCGGGCGCCAGATAACGCGCCGCCACGGCCTTAATATCCGCCGGTTTGACGGCTTTCAGCCTTTCCGGCCAGCTCTGGACATCGGCAACCGTCATGCCGGTTGTCAGCGCCGCGCCGTAAAGCTGCGCCAGACCGGCGGGGCTGTCCTGAGAAAAGACAAAATCCTTCATATAGCGTTTGCGCGCCGTTTCCAGCTCGGCCGCAGAAACACCGTGTTTGATAATAGCGGCAATTTCCGCCTCTACTGCCGCCTGCAAATCCGCCAGAGCGGCGCCGCCGCGCGGCAGGCCGTAAAGGTAAAACACCCCGTCATCAAGCGCCGTGCCGTCATAGGCAGAGCCGACAGAGGCCGCTATGCCTTTTTTCACCACCAGATTTTTATAAAGCCGGCTCTGGCTGCCGCCGCCAAGAATTTCCCCCAATAAATCCAGCGCCTCGGCCTCGCCCTTGTTTTTGGCATTATGATAAGACGGCACCACCCGATATATCTGGAAGCTCGGCTCAGCCACCCGCCCGTCCCGCAGGGTTACCGCGCGCTGCGTGCGGCTCACCGGCTCTTGCGGGCGGCGGCGCGGCGGCGCGGCGGCGCGTTGTTTCACCTTGCCATAGGTCTCAACTGCCAGAGCGCGCGCGGCTTCCGGCGCAATATCGCCGGCAATCACGGCAACCGCATTATTCGGCGTATAATATGTATTATAAAAGGCCAGCGCATAATCGCGGTTTAACTGCTCCATTTCCTGCTTCCAGCCGATTACCGGATTATGATACGGACTGTTGAGAAACAGGGTAGCGCGCGCCTCTTCCGCCAGCATGGCAGCCGGATCATTATCGGTGCGCATGCGCCGCTCTTCAATAATCACCTGCCGCTCCGGGCCGATAACGGCATCGGTCAAAATCAGATTTTCCATGCGGTCGGCTTCCCGCACCATCATATCCCGCAAATATTGCGGCGCGACAATTTCATAATAGGCCGTATAATCATAAGAGGTAAAGGCATTTTGCTCGCCGCCCACGCGCGCCACCATAGCCGAAAATTCGCCGCCGGGATAAAGTTTGGTGCCCTTGAACATTAAATGCTCAAAAAAATGGGCAATGCCGGTATGGCCGGCCGGCTCATCGGCCGAGCCGGCGCGATACCAGATCATATTGGTTACCACCGGCGCCCGGTGATTGGGCAAAACCACCACCTGCAAGCCATTGGCCAGCGTAAAGCTGTAAACATTGCCGTTTTGCGCAATCGCCGGCAGATCCGCCCGGCTTGCCGGCTGCGCCGGCTTGTCAGGCGGCGGCGCAGCCCGCGCCGGCAAAAGCAGCGCCAAACCCAGCGCAACGGCAAAGAAAAGAGAGGATATTTCAGCTTTAAAACGGCGCAACACGGGAAATTTTACCTCGCTGTCTGAACAGGCCTGTCGAGCAAAAGAGCAAAAACCGCCCCGCCCATTATAGCAGAATCGTATAAAAGCGCACCAGACTCACCCCGTAAAGGCGCTCATCGCGCTGAACAAAGCAGGCCGGCAGGTTAATCTGCGCTTCTTTACTTTCTTCCAGAACAAGTATGGCATTATTATGAAGCCAGCCACCCTCACAGGCTGATATAAAAGCTTTTTCCCCCAATTCCTGCCCATAAGGCGGATCGGCAAAAACCAGATGAAACGGCGCCGCCGCCCCGGCCGGGCCAAGATTGCCGGCATCGCGGCGCAAAATACGCGCCGCCCCGCAAAGCCCCAGATTTTCTATATTATGGCGCAAAAGGCCGCGCGCCGCCACCGCTGTTTCAACAAAAACCGCCGCTTGCGCGCCGCGCGACAAAGCCTCCAGCCCATAAGCGCCGGTGCCGGCAAAGAGATCCAGCACCCGTTTGCCGGCAAAACTGCCGTTAAAGCGCGCCGCCAGAATATTAAAAATATTTTCGCGGATTCGCGCGCGCGTGGGGCGAATAGCCAAAGATTGCGGTGTCATCAGCGCCCGGCCGCGCAGTTTACCGCCGATTATCCGCATAGCGTCCTCTTTTTACCGGCCGCCCGGTCCTGGCCGCCGCCCCGTTACTATGAGCGCGCCGGGCTTTGCCGGCAAAACCGGCTGCCTTGCCGGGCCGGGCCTTGCCTTCACCCCGGCCCCTATCCGCAAAGCCCGCCGCTTTACGGGGATAAGCTTTACCCTCGCGCATATCCTTATCCGCAAAGCCTGCCGCTTTGCGGGGATAAGCTCTACCCTCGCGCATATCCTTATCCGCAAAGCCTGCCGCTTTGCGGGGATAAGCTCTACCCTCGCGCATATCCTTATCCGCAAAGCCTGCCGCTTTGCGGGGATAAGCTTTGCCTTCTTCCTGCCGGGCGCGGGGCAATGAACGCCGGCTTTGCCCGGTTTTGGCAGAATAATTGCGGCCGCCGGAGCCTGCCTCCCCCCGGCCGGGCGCGGTTGCGGCTCTTGGCGGCCGGCGGCGCGCGCCGGCAGCAGCCTTCTCCGTATTTTCAGCCACGCCGGCAGCAAAATGGCCTGCCTTGTCGCGCCGGCCAAAAGCGCGCTTATTTTCAAAACGCGGCTGCCCGGCAAAATCGCGCTTATTATCTCCCCCTTCCTTATCCGCCCAGCCCGGCCGGCCGGCGGCTCTTGCGCCAAAAGCGCGGCTCCCGGCGCTGCGGCGCTCTGCCGCGCCGCGGCGGCTTTCCGGCTGCGGCTCATTATCTGCCGCGGCCAAGATCTTACCCGCCCGCGCCCGGGAGCCGGGGCCGTGCCAGACATTGGCGCTGCGGCTTGCCCGCTCTTGCGGCTTTTCCCGCGGCGGCAGATTTTTTGCCGGAGAGCGGCGGCCGGAAGAAACCCAGCCCTCTTCATCGTGAGCCTGAAAGAAGCGCCTCCCCTTATCCTCGCGCCGGCCCATGCCCGCCGGGCCGGCCGGCCTGTCCGGGCGGGCTTTGTCACTGCCCCGGTCCTTCCCGCCGGCAAAAGCCGCCGCCGTTTCAGGCCGGCGGCGCTCAACGCGCGCCGCTACCGGCGCATTGGGGAAGACAGCGGCAATCGGGGCAGAAAAATCAAGCTGCGCCTCAGCCACCAGCCTGGCGCCTAACTGATCGCGCAAAATCCGGCCGCGCACTTCAAGCACCGCGCCCGGCTCCAGATCAGCAAGCTGGAACGGGCCGAAAGAGGTGCGGATAAGCCGGGTAACCGTTAAGCCCAAAGCGCCGAGAATATTTTTAATCTCATGGTTTTTGCCTTCGCGCACGGCAATAGAAAGCCAGCTATTGCTGCCCTGCTCACGCTCCAGCACCGCTTCGGCGCCGCTATAAAAAACACCGTCCACCACCAGCCCTTCCTGCAGCCGGTCAAGCTCTTTCCGGCTGGTTTTGCCATGCACCCGCACCCGATAACGGCGCACCCAGCCGGTAGCGGGCAGCTCCAATATCCGCGCCAGCCCGCCGTCATTGGTCAGCAAAAGCAGGCCTTCCGTATTGATGTCCAGCCGGCCGACTGTCAAGACGCGCGGCAAGGCTTCCGGCAAATTATCAAAAATTGTTGTCCTGCCCTCCGGGTCGCGGCTGGTGGTGATCAGCCCCGCCGGCTTGTGATACAGCCAGAGCCGCGTTCTTTCCTTTACCGGCAAAGGCCGGCCGTCGACCGTAATGCTGTCTGCGCTCCGCACATTAACCGCCGGGCCGGCCAGCACCCGGCCATTCACCGCCACCCGGCCGGCGGCAATCATCATTTCCGCTTCACGGCGGGAAGCCAGGCCAACCCGCGCCAGCTTTTTGGCGATGCGCTCGCCTTTGGCGTCCTCTTCTGCCGGGGCGGGCGCGGGCGGCAGCCCGGGGCTGCGCCGCTTTTGTCCCGGGCCTTCGGCTTTGGCGGCAAATTTCTTCCCGGCCGTTAACGGCGTATATTTCTTTTCCATTTTATAATCCGTTTCCAACAGCCTGTTACGATTTACGATTCCGGCAAAATTGCGCCGCGCCCCGGCCGGATAGATTGGCAGCTTGCCTGCCGGGCGATAAAATGACACAATAAGCGCCGCCCATTATCCTTGCCCTAGCATAAAGACAGCAGCAAAAGGAATGATAAAATAACAAAAAAAGCCCAAACAGGCAAAATTTATGCCGCCGCCGGCCGCAGCAAAGGCAAAGAAGCAAAGGACAAACAGGCAACAGCCATGCCGGGCGCAATAACCGGCAAAGCGCAGCCGGATTTTATGCGGGAAGCGCTGGCTGAGGCGCGCGCCGCCGCCCGGGCCGGTGAAGTGCCGGTGGGTGCCGTGCTGGTGCAAAACGGCCGGATTATTGCCAGAGCGCATAACCAGACACGCGGCGGGCCGGACTACCCGCCCGACCCGACCGCTCATGCCGAAATGTGCGCTGTGCGGCAGGCCTGCCGGGCGCTAAAGGCCGAAAGACTGAGCGATTGCGATATATATGTAACGCTGGAGCCTTGCGCCATGTGCGCGGCGGCGCTTTCTTTCGCCCGTATCCGCCGGCTTTATTATGGCGCAGCCGATGCCAAAGGCGGCGCGGTTGAGCATGGCGCGCGCTTTTTCAGCAGCCCCGGCTGCTTCCACGCGCCCGAGCTTTACCCCGGCCTGGCCGAGCGGGAAAGCGCGGCTTTGCTCAAAAGCTTTTTCCAAGCCCGGCGCAAGACATAATGCCGCAGCCTTTGCCCCCGGCAGGCCTGCCGCACAGCGCATATTTCGGCATGAGCGGTCGGGTCGGGCGGGCAGGCAGGCCCGCCGGCTGCCATGTTTTACAGGCCGGCCTGCGTCCTGTTGGCCTGCGCCCGGAATAAGGCGTTATCTGGGCGCGTGCTTGGCGAGGATACGCTGCAAAGTGCGGCGGTGCATATCAAGGCGCCGCGCCGTTTCGGAAACATTGCGGCCGCTCATTTCATAAACGCGCTGAATATGCTCCCACCGCACCCTGTCGACCGACATCGGCTTGACAGCCGGGGCTTCCGCCTCATTATTGCCCCGGTTCATCAAAGCCGCATAAATAGAATCGGCATCAGTCGGCTTGGCCAGATAATCAACCACGCCCATTTTCACCGCATTAACGGCAGAAGCAATATTGCCGTAACCGGTTAAAATCAGGGCGCGCGTTTGCGGGCTGACCCGGCGCAGCTCCCGGATAATATCCATGCCGTTGCCGTCTTGCAGCTTCAAATCCACCACCGCATAATGCGGCGTAAATGTGCGCAGCAAAGTGAGCGCCTCTTTGACGGCCGAGCAGGTGGATACGGCAAAGCCGCGCTGCTGGAAAGAGCGCGCCAGCCGGTTTAAAAATATTTTATTGTCATCAACCAGCAGCAGCGACAGCGCGCCGTTTGCCGCCGCTTCCGCCGCGGGCGCCGAAATATCTTGTGTCATCATATACTCAACCCTTTATACCCTGCCGGCCTCGCCTGTTACCCAAGCCCCCCGGCCGCCGGTAAAACAGCCCCCCGGCCGCGCCGCAAAGCCCCGGACAGGCGGCGCGCCGCCGCCGGCTTCTCCGCTCTTACCCCTTGTCCTGAGCGGCAAACTTTTGCCGCCGGCCGGCTCTCCTCGCCTGTTGCGCCGGCCTTTGCCGCTTTAGCACCGGCCGCTTTAAAGCGCAAATTTTTTCGGCTCGGCATCAAACGGCGCCGGCCAGTAAAGCCGCACCTCCGCCCCCAGCCCGCTATCGGCGCAATTACGAAAAATCAGTTGAAAATTCATGCGCTCCAGCAGGGTTTTGGCAATAAACAAACCCAGCCCCAGGCCGCCGCCGGCTATTTCTCCCTTGTTTTTGCCCTTTTTGCGGCTGGAAATATAAGGCTCGCCGATTTTGTCTACTATATCGGGGGAAAAACCTTCACCATCATCAATAATAGACAAAGTGATAGCCTTTTTATCCCAGGCATAGCGCAAAAAAACACAGGAATGGGCAAAATCAACCGCATTTTCCACCAGATTGCCGATACCGTAAATAATAGCCGGGTTACGGCCCACTTGCGGCTCGCTCCCTTCACAATCGCCCTGGCGCAATTCTACCGCAATGCCGAAATTGCGCATCGGCGCCGCCGCCTCTTCCAGCAACAGGGTAAACGGCACTTTATCGCGGCTCATATCTTCCCGCGCCATGCTGCCCAGCCCGGCCAGAATATCGCGGCAGCGCGCCGTCTGGCTTAACAGCAGGCCGACATCTTCGGCATAGCGCTCATCTTGCCCCAGCTCTTTTTTAAAATCACTCGCCACCAGTTGAATAGTAGCCAAAGGCGTGCCCAGCTCATGCACGGCAGCGGCGGCCAGGCCGTCCAGAGCGGAAATATAGCGCTCTTTTTGCAAAATCAGCTCGGTCACTCCCAAAGCATTGCTGAACTGGCGCGCTTCTTCCGCCAGGCGATACGAATCCAGCGAAATAAAAACCAGCGCAATAATAATCGCGGTCAGCAGGCCGCCGATAAACAGCGGCGGCAGATCCGGCGTTTCCTGCGGATACCAGGGCAAAGGGTGATGAAACAGCGCCAGCAGACAAGCGCACATAATCGCCAGAATATTGAGCAGCAGCACGGAGCGGAAAAACAGCGAAGTCGCCCCCATGCCGACCGGCGCGATCAACAGCAGCGCAAACGGGTTTTCCAGCCCGCCGGTAAAATAAAGCAGGCCGGAAAGCAGCACAATATCGGCGGCAAAAATCAGCATGGCGCCATTAGGGCTGACACGATGATGCGGCGGATAATAAAAATGCAGGAAGATATTAAAAGCAGCCGATACCGCCACCAGAGCAAAGCACGGGCGCAGGGGCACGGCAAAATCCAGGCCGAAAGCGACAAAACACACGCTGATTGTCTGAAAAAAGACAGCAATCCAGCGAATGCGGATCAATGTTTCCAGCCGCATCAGGCGGGAAAAATGCGGTTTGCCGTCTTCTACCCAATCCTTGACCACTCTTTATCTCTCCGCTTGCGCCGGCCGGCCGGCGCCTCTCCCTGATGCCCTGACAGGCGGCCTCACTATCGGACATCAGGCCTGAAAAGAACAGCCTTGCTTCGGCTTTTTTCACAATTTTCCTCCTGCGCCGCGCCGCCGGCCAAACCGCCCTCCCCCGCCGGCCGCAACAGGTGAGGAAGCCGGCCGGCCCGGCCGCTCCTTCAGGCCGGCGGTTTTTTGCGCCTTGCGCCATAGGTGACAGGGCTTGCTTCCTGCGGGTTTTGCGGCCAGCAATGTTTGGGATAACGGCCGCGCATATCGGCCGCCACTTCGCGCCATGAGCCGGCCCAAAAACCGGCAATATCGGCGGTAATCTGCAAAATCCGGCCGGCCGGCGACAACAGCTCCAGCAGCAGCGGCACTTTGCCGCCGGCAAGGACCGGCTGTTGCCGCAGGCCAAACACTTCCTGAACCCGCACCGGCGCGGCGGCTTTATCCTGCTGATAGTGAATAGCAATCTGCGATCCTGTCGGCGCGACAAAAAAGGGCGGCGCCAGCTTTTCTGCCCGGCGCTGCGCCTCATAAGGCAGCAGCGCGGCAAAAGCCTGTGTCAGCCTGTCTTTATCGGCTGCCGTCCATTGCGCCCGCTCAGGCAAAAACGGCAGCAGCCAGTGCTCCAGATGATCCAGCAGCGCCTTATCGCCGACATCAGGCCAGGGCGTGCCGAAATGATAATGCAAAAAAGCCAGCCGGGCGCGTAAATTCTCGGCTGCCGGCGGCCACGGCACAACGGAGAGGCCATAATCGCGCACCGCCTGCAGCCAGGCAGCATTGGCGGCCGCGCCGTGAGGCGGCGGCAGCGGGGTGGAATCGAGGAGTATCGCCCCCAGTTTGCGCTGCCGGAAAGAGCGCAAGGCGCGCGCTTCCGGCTCATAAAGCGTAGAGGTCTCGGCCCGGATTGTATCGGTCAGGTGCTGCTGCAAGGCGCTTTCCGGCAGTTCGGCCGCGGCTTTTATCCGCGCTGTCGCGGCCCGCCCGGCCAGCTCGGCGCAGACAAGCCATGTTTTGCCAAAAAGCGGCGAACTCGCCTCTAAAAAAGCGCTGCGGCCATTCGCCAGCACATATTCCGCCCGCTGCGCCCCGCCCGCCGACAGGCCGCTGCGCCCCGGGCTTTGCCGCCCGGGTGTTTTGCCCTCTTCCCGCCGGCGCGCCACTCTTTCCCGCCAGGTGGCGGCCAGCAGCGCCCCGGCGCTGATAATGGCAGCGCCGCCGCCCGGCAGCCGATGTGCCCCTGCTACCCCGGGCAAAGCCGCCGCCAGCCGCTGCGCTCTGGCGGCCAGGCCGGCGGCCAGCCTGTGCGCCGCCGCCGCGCGGGCGCTGTTATCGCGGGCAAAATGTTCCAGCCGCTCATCGACATCACTGCTCGCGCCGCCAAGGCCAGCCTCTGTCAGCACCATAGCCAGCGCCGCCGCTTTGGCGGCGGCCTCTCTCCCCCGTCCGGCGGCCGCAAGCAGCATATGCGCCGGATCAAGCGGCAGGTTCAGCCGCCGCAAAGCCCGCCCCAAAGGGGTAATATGGCCGCTTGTATCCAGCGCGCCCAAATTTTGCAAATGCTGCCGGGCAGAGAGGCAGGCCGCTTCTGCCGGGTAATCCGGCAGGCGCAGCTCCCGCAGATTTTTAATGCCGAAATCGGCGCAATCCAGAAGCACATTGCGCAGATCCGCCGCCAGAATTTCCGGCGGGGTGAAAGCCGGCAAAGCCCTGTTTTGCTCCTCCCGCCACAGCCGCACCGCCAGGCCGGGCTGCAGCCGCCCGGCGCGGCCGGCGCGCTGGGCGGCAGAGGCCAGCGATACCGGCCGGGTTTGCAGCCGCATTATCCCGTTTACCGGCTCAAAAACCGGCACACGCGCCAGACCGCTGTCAATAACAATGCGCACATCTTCTATCGTCAGGGCGCTTTCGGCGATCGCGGTGGCCAGCACAATCTTGCGCTGCCCGGCAAGCGGCCGCAGCGCTTTTTCCTGCTCTTGCGCCGGCAAGCCGCCGTAAAGCGGCGCAATAATGCTGTTTTTACCGGCCAGTCTTTCCGCCAGCAGCGCTGCTGTGCGCTTAATCTCGGCCTGGCCGGGCAAAAAGGCCAAAATACTGCCCTCACTATCGGCAAGCATGGCGCAACAGGCGCGGGCTACCGCTTCTTCCACCGGTTCCGCCCGGCCGGCGCGGCTGCGCCCGCGCGGGCGATATATAATCTCGACCGGGAAGCTGCGCCCATGCGCGGTAATAACCGGAGCCGGATTACCGCCTTGCCCCAGCAGAGCGGCCACGCGCGCGCCGTCTATCGTGGCCGACATAACCAGCAGCCGCAAATCCGGGCGCAGGGAATCGGCCGCATCAAGCGCCAGAGCCAGGCCGAAATCGGCCTCAAGGCTGCGCTCGTGAAATTCATCAAACAGCACGGCGGCAATATCAGGCAGCTCAGGATTATCGAGCACAAGGCGGGTAAAGCTGCCTTCTGTCATCACCAGCAGCCGCGTTTCGGCAGAATATCGCTTTTCCATGCGCATGGCATAGCCGATTGTCTGCCCCACCGGCTCCCCCAAAAGCTGCGCCATGCGGCGGGCAACGGCGCGCGCGGCCAGCCGGCGCGGCTCGAGCAGAATAATCCGCCCGCGCTGCGCCCAGGGGGCGCGCAGCAAATGCAGCGGCAGCACCGTGGATTTGCCGGCTCCCGGCGGCGCCACCAGCACAGCGCGCGGCGGCGCGGCCGGCCGATAACGGCCGCCCCCGGCAGCAGAGCCGCCTGATAAAGCCTCATTATCGCTGCCGCGCAAAACCTCATTATAATCGCTGCCGCTCAGGGCGGCATCAATCTCGGCCAGAACCTGTTTTATCGGCAAGTCTGTCTCTTGCACTTTATGGGCGCTCCAACTCCGGCAGCCGGCGCGCGGCAGAAAGCCGGGCCAGAACGGCAGCCGGCGCTTTATACCATTTTTTGCCGCGCCATAACAAGCCGGAAGAAAAGAGCGGCCGATCTCCCCGCCGGCCGGGCTGACAAGACTATATTTCTCAATAAAAGTAATAATAAAGTATATCTGCACTTAACATTAAAAAAATATAACCTTTTGTCAATAAATACATATTACAGTAATCATAATTAAAGTATAGCCCGTCCATCTGGATATATTTGTAGTCAGAGCACAGCAACAATTCTCATTGAGGTCCGTTATGAAAAAATGGCTGAGTCCCCTTCTCTTTGCATCTTGTCTGATTGGTGCCGGTATTGGCGCAGCAGAGGCAAAACAAAACTGCAACTGTAATTGCGATAAGCGCGTCAATATTACCGGCAAAACCAATATGGCCGAAAATACGCTCATCACCAATGTTGACGCCATCACAACAGCGCCTTTACATGTGCGCAACGGCCCGGGCCGGCATTATAAATCACGCGATATTCTGCCGCCGGATTTCCCCCTGGTTGTCGGCTCCTGCACCCGCGACTGGTGCCAGGTTTATTACAATAGCGCGCGCAGCGGCTGGTCTTCCCTGCCTTATCTGGCGTTCAAAAAAGGCGGCAAGCACTACAAGGATCGCAATCTCGGGCCTTTCGGCAATGAAGTTATGGCTATGAGAGGCCCGCGCCGGGCTGTCTCCCGCGGGCGCCACCGCATTGCCTATTCGGTCAATGGCGGCGCTTATGCCATTAACGGCCGGCAGGCCGGCGATCGCCGCATGTCCGGCTGGTGGACAAATTATCAGCGCCCGACCTATCACCGCGCCTGGCAACCCCGCTGGTGGCAAAAAAAATAAACCGCAAAGCACCGCCTTGCTATGGCAAAAAGCGCATGACCCCGCAAGGACATGCGCTTTTTGTTAACAATCGCAGCGGCAAAGCGCAAGCCGGGCGGGCGCCTGCTGCCCGCGCTTTCCCGCGCTTTATTGCAAAGCCTTGCGCACCAGCGCCCCGGCTTTGGCAAAATCCATCTGGCCGGCATAAAGCGCTTTTAATTGCGCCATCACCCGGCCCATATCACGCAGCGACAAAGCCTCATTATCGCTCAAAGCCTTGCTGACGGCTTTCTGTATTTCTTCATCGCTGAACTGGCGCGGCAGAAAAGCGGCAATAATCAAAGCTTCCCGGTGTTCTTCCGCGGCCTGCTCTGTCCGGCCGGCGGCGGCATAAAGCCCGGCCGATTCTTCCCGCTGTTTGATCATGCGCGCCAGCAGCCCTTGTATTTCACTATCATCAGCCGGCGGCTTGCCGGCGCCGCGATTGGCTATATCGCGATCTTTTATCGCCGCATTGACCAGACGCAGGGCAGAAAGCTTGAGCTTGTCCTGCTCTTTCATCGCCGTTTTCAGATTTTCCATAATGTGATCGCGTAGAGACACTGAAATTGATACCTTTCTGCCGTGATTCCTTTTAGCTTTGTTCCAGGTGCCGGCCTATACAGCTTTTACAGCCTGAAAGCAAAACCTGTTCTCCCCGGTTTCGTTCCTTGCCCCTGCCTGAAAGATAGGAAGCAGCGCCGACAAAAGCAATGCTTGCGGCAGGCCACAGCGCAAGGCTCGGGCAGATAAGCGGCGTTTCTCCCCTTATCCGGCTGTTTTTACGCCCGGACAGGCTTTATCTTTTGCCGCAAATCACTATAATGCCGGGCCGGGGCGGCAACAGCGCCGGGAGCAAAGCAGCAGCAGGAAAGCCTATATGACACGGCAGGCCGATAAAAAAAGCACCGGCTGGGTGCAAAAAAAGCCGACAGGGCTGCTGGTTCTGGCTGACGGCACGGTGATTGCAGGCCAGGGCGCCGGCGCGCAGGGCAGCGCCGCGGCGGAATTATGTTTTAACACCGCTATGACCGGCTATCAGGAGATTGTGACGGATCCCTCTTATAGCGGGCAGATTGTTCTTTTCACCTTCCCCCATATCGGCAATACCGGCGCGAATGGCGAGGATATGGAAATTTTAAACCCGGCGCAGCGCCATGGCGCTGTCGGCGCGGTTTTCAAGGCGGAGCTGCCGGCTCCTTCCAGTTATCGCGCCGCTGAAGGCTTTAATCAATGGCTGGAAAAGCGCGGCATTATCGGCCTGAGCGGGGTTGATACCCGCGCTTTGACCGCCCTTATCCGGCGAGAGGGCGCGCCCAATGCCGTTATTGCCCATAATGCCGCCGGCCGGTTTGACATAGAAGATTTGCGCCGGCAGGCGCGGCAATGGCCGGGGCTGGCCGGGCTGGATCTGGCGCGGGAGGCTGGCTGCGGCCAAAGCCTTGTCTGGCGGGAAACGCCGTGGCAGTGGAAGCGCGGCTATGGTGAAGAAACCGCCGGGCGCTATCACATTGTCGCGGTGGATTACGGCATTAAGCGCACTATATTGCGCCTGCTGGCCGGGCTGGGCGCGAAAGTGACGCTCGTGCCCGGAGAAAGCAGCGCCGAAGATATTCTGGCGCTGAAGCCGGACGGCATTTTCCTCTCTAACGGCCCGGGTGATCCGGCCGCCATGCGCGCTTATGCCGCGCCGATGATTCAGGAATTGCTGCAAAGCGGCATTCCGCTGTTCGGCATTTGCCTTGGCCATCAATTACTGGCGCTGGCCGGCGGCGGGCAAACGCTGAAAATGCGGCAGGGGCACCACGGCGCCAATCACCCGGTAAAAGACAAAACCACCGGCAAAGTGGAAATTGTTTCGATGAATCACGGCTTTGCGGTTGATGCCGCCAGCCTGCCGGCGGAATTTGAAGAAACCCATATTTCGCTGTTTGACGGCTCTAATTGCGGCATTCGCCTGAAAGGCCGGCCGGTCTTTTCGGTGCAGCACCACCCGGAAGCCTCTCCCGGACCGCAGGACAGCCATTATCTCTTTCAGCGTTTTCTTGAGCTCATCAAGGCGCATAAAGCCCCGGCGGGCGGGCGCGGCCCAAAAGCAGCCCGCTAAAGCAGCGGCGAAAACCCGCGCCGGGTCAGGAGCGGCGGCGCCGGCTTGCCGGCAAGCCTGCCTCACCGCTCCTGGCCCGGCTCTCTGTCGGGGCGGATATTGCTTATCGACACATTACCGCCGGAATTGCGCTCTTTACTTTCTCTTCATGCTTACAACCTATTTTGAGAGAGCTGTAACCATATTATTATCAGACAATAATACCGGCTGGAGGGTATTATGACCAAAAGGTTTTTTAATACGATTATGCCTGACCAATCTCAAATAGAAGAGCTGAAACCGGTCATCTTAGAGCTGCTTCAGGATAATTTCCCCACTATGGATATAACCGATATTTATTTACGCGGTGATGAAGATTTTGAAGGCGATCCGATTTTACGCGTCTATATCGGTTATCAAGGGAACCGGCCAGAAAAAATCAATGTCCGCGCCACAGCAATAAGGAAGATTATTGAAGCTTTGTCAGAAAGAAACATAGATGAATTCCCTATGACAACTTTTTTGACAACCGAAGAATTCAGGGAAGAAGAAAAGAAAAGCGACTCCGCGAAACAGTGGGGGGGGTTTTATAATCTTGGCTAGGGGATTGTCTGAAGATTTATTATGTGTAGCGGAAGATTTGATAAACACAAATGACGGCGCACCGCATCAAGCGCATTTGCGCCGCGCCGTCAGTTCCGTTTACTATGCTTTATTTCATTTTCTGGCACAGCAATGCGCGGATAATTTTATCGGGGCAGAACCGGATACCAAAACAGCCTGGTGGCAAGTCTACCGCGCTTTGGATCACGGTGCGGCCAGAAAGGCCTGTGAGCAATGCGTGCCTTGTCGCCGCTGTATTAGCGATATTGCTAAAGGTATAGACAGAGCGACCTGTGAGCGGTGCTATAGCAAAAAATTTCCGGCAGCCATTCAAGATTACGCAGAATTGTTTGGCACATATCAGGACAAAAGACACAAAGCCGATTATGACCCGTTTGTAAGCTTTTCTAAAAAAGATGTGACAGATATGATAGGCGAAGTTCAAAGCACTCTTGAAGCTTTTGAGGGCATAGATATTAAACACCGCAAGGCTTTCTCAGCCTTTGTCTTACTCAGGCCGCCGCGCAAATAAACCGCCCCGCCCCTTCAAATCTTGCCGGTTATCGTATCGCAGCTTTGCCGGCTGCCGCTGGAAAGCCCGCGGTTAAACCAATAGGCCCGCTGGCTTGAAGTGCCATGGGTGAAACTGTCGGGCACGGTATAACCCTGCGATACTTTCTGCAAATTATCATCGCCGATCTTATGGGCGGCATTCAGCGCCGAGCGAATATCATTTTTTTCAGTAACACCCTGTTTTTTCATATAATTTGCCCAGATACCGGCATAACAGTCCGCCTGCAGCTCCAGCCGCACGGTGAGCGCATTGGCGGCTTTTTCGTCTGCGCCGGCGCGAGCATTATCTATTTCTTCCAATGTGCCGTCCAGGCTTTGAATATGGTGGCCGACTTCATGGGCAATAACATAGGCAGAGGCAAAATCACCGGGAGCAGAAAATTCTTTGGCCAACTGGTCAAAAAAACTTTCATCAAGGTAAATTGTCTGGTCATTAGGGCAGTAAAACGGCCCGATAGCATTGGTCGCCGCGCCACAGGCCGAGCGCACGGCCGCGCGGTATAAAATCAGTTGCGGCTCATCATAGGCATGGCCTTCCTGCCCCAGCACCTGTGTCCAGACATCTTCTGTTTCCGCCAGCACCACCGAGACAAATTGCAGGCGGCGCTTTGCCTCAGCCCGCTGCTCTGCCGTTTGCGCCGCCTGCTGCCCGCTTCCGTGCAAAAAGCGCTGCCTGACACTGGGGAACAGGCCAAAGCCCAAAAAGGCAATAAGCAGCAGGCTTACCCCGCCCACCAGCACCCAGCGGCCGCCGCCGCGGGCAAACACCCCGGCTCCCGCGGCTCCCAGGCCGACACGCGCGCCGATTTCCGCATTGGAAAGCATTTGCTCGCGCTCATCTTTGACATTCGTGCTCTGGCGCCCGTCCTGCCAACGCATTATTGCCTCCTTGTGCTTTGCTTAAGCTGTGGCCAAAGCGCCGGCTTTATGGTTGCAGAAATAGGGCAGACATAGAGGAAGGCAAAGGGCGGCGGCGCGGCCGCTGCCAGCCCGGCGCTCTGCCGCCATAATTGGCCCGCCTTCCGGCCCGGCAGCGGCAAAAAGCGCAAAAAACAATAAAAAGCGCCGGCAAGCGCCAAACAGGGCTTACTTTCGGCCGATTTTATGTTTATAAGGCAGCCTTGGCCGATAATCTATCCCCTTACTGCAAGCCCTGCCGCAAAGGCAGGGTTTTGCTGCAGCGCGGTTGCGGCTGATTTTATCGCCGGCGGCCGTTTCAGACCCACTGAAAGGCCGCAGGCCGCGCATGGAGAGCAAGCCTGATGCCCAAACGCCTTGATATAAAATCTGTCCTGATTATCGGCGCCGGACCGATAATTATCGGCCAGGCCTGTGAGTTTGACTATTCCGGCACTCAGGCCTGCCGCGCTTTGAAGGAAGAAGGCTATCGCGTTATTCTGGTCAATTCCAACCCCGCCACGATTATGACCGACCCTGACCTGGCGGACGCAACCTATATAGAGCCGATTACGCCGGAAATGGTCGCCAAAATTATTGCCAAAGAGCGGCCGGACGCCTTATTGCCGACCATGGGCGGGCAAACGGCGCTCAACACCGCTTTATCGCTGCAAAAAATGGGGGTGCTGGAGCGCTATCAGGTTGAGATGATCGGCGCCAAGGCAGAGGCCATTGACAAAGCGGAAGATCGGGCGCTGTTCCGCGAGGCTATGGCCAAAATCGGGCTGGAAACACCGCGCTCCATGCTGGCCAATGCTACGGAAATCAAAGGCGAAGAGCGGCGCAAACATGAAGAGCAGCGCCGGGCGCTGGCGGCGGAATATCAGGGCAAACCGCTTGAACACAAGCTGGAGGAGCTGGAAACCGCCTGGCAGCGGGATTCCGCCCGCCGCAAGCAGCGTTACATGGATCACGCTCTCGGCCTGGCCGGCAAGGCGCTGGAGCATGTCGGCCTGCCGGCGATTATCCGCCCGTCCTTCACGCTCGGCGGCACCGGCGGCGGCATTGCCTATAATCGCGCCCAGTTTTATGAAATTGTTGAAAGCGGGCTTGAAGCTTCGCCCACCACCGAAGTGCTGATTGAGCAGAGTGTGCTGGGCTGGAAAGAATATGAAATGGAAGTTATCCGCGACACGGCGGATAATTGCATTATTGTCTGCTCGATTGAAAATCTGGATCCGATGGGCGTGCATACAGGGGATTCCATCACTGTTGCCCCGGCCATGACCTTGACTGATAAATAATATCAGATCATGCGCAATGCCGCTATTGCCGTGCTGCGCGAAATCGGGGTAGAAACCGGCGGCTCCAATGTGCAATTTGCCGTTAACCCGCAAGACGGCCGGCTGATTGTGATTGAAATGAATCCGCGCGTTTCGCGCTCTTCGGCGCTGGCTTCCAAGGCCACCGGCTTCCCCATTGCCCGCATTGCCGCCAAGCTGGCCGTGGGCTATACGCTGGACGAGCTGGAAAATACCATTACCGGCGGCGTTACCCCGGCCTCTTTTGAGCCGAGCATTGATTATGTGGTCACCAAAATCCCCCGCTTTGCTTTTGAAAAATTCCCCGGCAGCAGCCCGGTTTTAACCACGGCGATGAAATCGGTGGGGGAAGTGATGGCGATTGGCCGCACCTTTCAGGAATCGCTGCAAAAAGCCCTGCGCGGGCTAGAAACGGGTTTAAGCGGCTTTGATGAAATCACTATCCCTGAATATGAAGAGGCAGACGCTGCCAATGCTGTCAGCGCAGCGCTGAGCACGCCGACACCCGACCGCCTGCGCTATGTGGCGCAGGCCATGCGTCTGGGCTTTAGCGTGGCGGAAATTCACCGCGCCAGCCATATTGACCCATGGTTTCTCGAGCAGATTGCCGGCATTATCGCCATGGAAGAGCAGGTTCGCGCTTTCGGCCTGCCGCAGGACGGGCAAAATATGCGGCGGCTAAAGGCTATGGGCTTTGCCGACAGCCGGCTGGCGGCGCTGGCCGGGGCAAGCGCGGCAGAAGTGGCGGCTTTGCGGCGAAAGCTGGGGGTAGCGCCGGTATTCAAGCGCATTGACACTTGCGCGGCGGAATTTGCCTCACCCACTGCCTATATGTATTCCACTTATGAAGAGCCGCTGGCCGGTGCAGCCCATGATGAGGCAGAAGTTTCCAGCCGGCGCAAAGTGGTGATTTTGGGCGGCGGCCCCAATCGTATCGGCCAGGGGATAGAATTTGACTATTGCTGCTGCCATGCCGCCTTTGCCCTGCGCGATGCCGGTTTTGAAGCGATTATGATTAACTGCAATCCGGAAACCGTGTCGACCGATTATGACAGTTCCGACCGGCTGTATTTTGAGCCGCTGACGGCGGAAGATGTGCTGGCCGTGCTGGAAGCGGAGCGGCAAAAGGGTGAGCTGGTCGGCGTGATTGTGCAATTTGGCGGGCAAACGCCGCTCAAACTGGCGCAAGCGCTGGTCGAGGCCGACATTCCCGTGCTCGGCACTTCGCCGGACGCGATTGACCTGGCGGAAGATCGCGATCGTTTTCAAAAACTGCTGGTGCAGCTTGGCCTGACCCAGCCGAAAAACGGCATTGCCCATTCGCTGGCGCAGGCGCGCGCTGTCGCCCGCAAGCTTGGCTTTCCGCTGGTGGTGCGGCCTTCTTATGTGCTGGGCGGCCGCGCCATGCAGATTATCCGCAATGAAGCGGCGCTGCACAATTATTTGCTCAATATTGTGCCGGAACTGGTGCCGGAAGCGATAAAAGCCGCTTACCCTGATGAACAACCGGCGCAAATTGATAATTTGCTGAAGCATAATCCGCTGCTGTTTGACACTTATCTGACCCAGGCGGTGGAAATTGATGTTGATTGCCTGTGTGACGGCCGGCAAGTCCTGTTGGCCGGGCTGATGGAGCATATTGAAGAAGCGGGCATTCATTCCGGCGATTCCGCCTGTTCGCTGCCCGCCTATCAATTAAGCCCGGTCATAGCGGCAGAAATAGCGGCGCAGACCGAAAAGCTGGCCAAAGCGCTGAAAGTTGGCGGGCTGATGAATGTGCAATTTGCTGTGCAGAACGGGGTGATTTATGTGCTGGAAGTAAACCCGCGCGCCTCGCGCACCGTGCCTTTTGTTGCCAAAGCCACCGGCCGGCCGGTAGCCAAAATCGCCGCCCGCATTATGGCGGGTGAAAGCTTGGCGCAGGCCATGGCCGCTTATGCGCCGGGCTTGGAGGCGGCTAAAGGCGCGGCAGCAACAGAATTGCCGGCCGTAAACAGAAAAAAGAGCGGCAAAACAGAAGCCGCCGGCAAGGTCGCTCAGCCTGCCGCGCCGAATCAAGCCGCAGCAAAGCGCCACCATTTTGCGGTGAAGGAAGCCGTCTTCCCCTTTGCCCGCTTCCCCGGGGTTGACACTATGCTGGGGCCGGAAATGCGCTCCACCGGCGAGGTGATGGGGCTGGATTATGACTTTGCCCGCGCTTATGCCAAGGCGCAACTGGGCGCGGGGGTAGATTTGCCAAAAAGCGGCACGGTCTTTATTTCCGTGCGCGGCGCCGACAAAAAGCGGGCGCTGGCTGTCGCTAAAAAACTGGCAAAACTGGGTTTTAACCTGCTGGCCACCCAAGGCACGCAGGCCTTTTTAGCCGAGCATAATATTCAGGCAGAGCGGATAAATAAGGTGCTGGAAGGTCACCCCCATGTCGAAGACGCGCTTTACAACCGGCAAATCCAGTTGCTGATTAACACCACCGACACAGCCAGCAATCTCTCCGATTCCAAATCGATCCGGCTGGCAGCCTTGAGCCAGAAAATCCCCTATTGCACCACCATCGCCGCCGCCGAAGCCACAGCAGAAGCCATAGCAGCTACGCTCCACCACCCCCTCACCCCCCGCCCCCTACAGGACTATATCGGGTAAAACATATTCAACTATTTATCATTTTATGATAGTGTTCTTTCTGCCCGTTTTTCTCAAAAATCAGTTTAAAGCATTGTAAAAAATTATCTATATCCCCTTCACCATTATAATAATCTTCATCAGGCATTCTATGAGAACCTGCATGAAGCCACTGCAAAAAGGCAGCATGATTATGTTTTTCTTCCTCAGAAAAATCCTTAGTTAATTTTTCTTTTTTCTTTCCTTGCAAATCTTCAAAATAATATTCCAGAATACGCCGCATAACATTCTGTATTAGAGCAAAAGCTTGTCTATCTCCCGTCTCTTTTAGATATCTCAATTCACTCCAAAGGCATTCATAAGAGCTTGTAATCGTATTCTTTTCATCTTTGCATTCAATAACTGTGTGTTCAGTATTTTTATACACATGATAAAAGCATATTTCTCCCTTTAATTCATTAGATATTTGCTTATGAAAATAAACATTATGCGTCAGAATAAATATCTGCTTTATAAGCCCATTACTGTTAGCGTCTTTAAGCTTATTTTCTGTAATCATATCTCTAATGATCTGGCTAACAATAAACAGAACATTACTATCCAGACTGGAAACCGGGTCATCAAAAACAATAATTTCTGCTTTCGCATCACTATCGGCCGAATGATTGCCTTTAATGAGATGATAAAAATAGAGGAAAGTAACAAAGCTGCGCTCTCCCTCACTCAAAGTCTCCTCCACATCGCTACCGTCAGGGCGAATAATTTTGTAAGATTCATTTTTTTCACCACATGTAGCTAAGCTGAAATTTGTAAAACCGAATTGCTTAAGTATGGAGTTAATATCATTGACGGTTTTCTGAACTCCCTTCAAACTGCTTTGTAGCTTTTTCAGCTCCTCTTCCTTGGCTTTTTTAACCTTATTTTTTATATCTATATCCGTTTGGATATCCTTGATTTCAGTATCCAATATTTGCCTTTGTTTTTGGTAAGCAATAATAGATTTGTCTTTTTCTGTCACCAAAAATGCCCAAATATCCGCAATCAGCTTTTGTTTTTCTATTTTTTTGTTATCAATTAACCGATTATGTTCCTGGATTTTACCGTTTATTTTAGTAAGAAAAGCTGTTATCTCCCTCAAAATCTCAGAAACAGATTCCAGCGATAGAGATATACTCGGCTCTTTAATTTTCTTTTCAATCTGCGTTATATTTTGACTCAAAATATTCTTGCTTTTATCCTTAAGGTTTGAAAATTCTTTTTGATCGATAAAGCTCTCCGGCGCATTAATTGCACCCTGTATGCTGTTCATTACGACTTCATAAGAATCCTTGTAGGCTTCCTGTATTCTTTGAAGTTCTCCTCGGTTATTCTCGTATTCTTCATCAAAACAAGCCTGCAATTTTGCTAACAGAGCTTCATTAACTTTCTGCTGACAAAAAGGACAAGCTCCCTCCGAATGAGGAACATATTCCTTTAAACCTTCACTGACCCAATCACTGTTATCCAATTTCTTAATAATCTTACCGGCTTCAGTATCACCATTATTAACAATCTTCTTCTGTAGAATGGGATTATTTGTCAGTTCTTCCAGCTTTTCAGCAAGGCTTTGCTCCAGAACATTTATCTCAGACGCTTTTTCAGCATTTTTGGCGAAAACCGTCCGTGCCCTTTCTTTCAACTCATCAAGCGCTGCCGCAGTCTGCTTGTGCCCTGGCTGATAATGCTTCTTATGTTCCTCCAATACCCGTTCAAGGAATGTCTCTTTCTTTCCTAAACCCGAAAAAACCTCTCCAAATTCGGTTTGATAATATTTATAAATATTATCCCAACAGTCTTCTTTGAAGGTATTGTGTAAATCTTTAAGTTCTTCACTTTTGATACCTTTATTTTCATCATGGCTTTTTAGCTCACCATCGATAGCGTCTAAAAGCTTTCCAATCTTTGCAATCTTTTCTTGCGTATCCGCTTCAACCTTACCAAGTGTGAAAATACCCTTCAGGTTTTCTGATGGCCTAAAGTTTTCTTTGACAAAGTCCTGATTGTAAACAAGAGTGTTAAGCACCCCGTCCCGCCAGTTTATCTTGCAATCGGGGTATGTCCCGTCCCCATCATGGCCAATAACGCGGGAAATAGTTGTTTTACCGCTGCCATTAGCACCAAAGAAGAAATTTATTTTCTTTAACCTATCAATTCTAGCGCCTGTATCATCATAAGTCGCCGTATTTTTAATAAGAATTTCGTCTATCATAGCCAAACCGCCTCTTGATAATTTCCACCACCACAGCCGGTCAATATAAACCTGTCCTGATAATATTCAATAATAAAATCTTAAATTTTCTCTTTTTGACACAATTTTGCTGCCTCCAAAAAGCACTATGTTTTAAGGGCTATATTTTTGCCGGGAAATGGAGTATAAGCCGCAGCAAGGTCGAGCATAGCGCTCCTTACCCCTGACTCCACAGCGCATAGGCCGCACAGGCTGGCAGCGCAGGCAGAGGCGGGGCGCAGCGCTTCGTGCCTTGGCCTGCTGTTTCCTTTACCGCCTGTTTTGAAAAGAAGAATTACCCTTATGCAGTTGCGCAATATTGCCATTATCGCCCATGTTGACCACGGCAAAACTACCCTGGTTGATGAACTTTTAAAGCAATCCGGCGTGTTCCGCGATAATCAGCGCACCTCTGAGCGCATGATGGATTCGAACGATATTGAGCGTGAGCGCGGCATTACCATTCTCGCCAAAGCCACCTCTGTCGTCTGGCACGACCCGCATAGCGGCCAAGATACCCGCATTAACATTGTCGACACGCCCGGCCACGCCGATTTTGGCGGTGAGGTAGAGCGTATCCTCAATATGGTTGACGGCGCTATTGTGCTGGTCGATGCCGCTGAAGGGCCGATGCCGCAGACCAAATTTGTCGTCAGCAAGGCGCTGAAAGTCGGCCTCAAGCCCATTGTCGCCGTTAATAAAATTGACCGCCCCGATGCCCGCCCTGATGAAGTGATTAACGAAGTTTTTGACCTTTTCGCCGCGCTCGGCGCCACGGACGAGCAGCTTGATTTCCCCATTCTTTACGGCTCCGGCCGCGGCGGCTATATGGCCGAAGAGCTGGACGGGCCAAAAAATGAGGGGCTGGCGCCTCTATTCAACCTGGTTATTCGCCATGTGCCGGCGCCGCAAGTCTTCCCCGGGCCGTTTTCGATGATCGGCACCATTCTGGAAGCCGACCCCTTTCTCGGCCGCATTATTACCGGCCGCATTCATTCCGGCACAATCCGGCCGAACCAGAGCGTCAAGGTGCTGTCGCCGGCCGGTGAGCTGCTGGAAAATGGCCGTATTTCCAAAATTCTGGCCTTTCGCGGGCTGGAGCGGCAGGCGATTGAAGAAGGCGCCGCCGGTGATATTGTCGCCATTGCCGGGCTGCAAAAAGGCACGGTGGCCGATACATTTTGCGACCCGGCGGTGAATGAGCCGCTGCAGGCGCAGCCGATTGATCCGCCCACGGTGACCATGAGCTTCCTCGTCAATGACAGCCCGCTGGCCGGCACAGAGGGGGATAAAGTGACCAGCCGCGTTATCCGCGACCGGCTGCTGAAAGAGGCGGAAGGCAATGTAGCGCTGAAAATTGAAGAATCAAAAGATAAGGATTCTTTTTATGTTTCCGGCCGCGGTGAGTTACAGCTTGCCGTGCTGATTGAAAATATGCGGCGTGAAGGCTTTGAGCTGAGCGTTTCCCGCCCGCGGGTGGTGATGCAGCGCAATGAAGCCGGGGAAATGCTGGAGCCGGTGGAAGAAGTCGTTATTGATGTTGATGAAGAATATTCCGGCACGGTGGTGCAGAAAATGTCGGAGCGCAAGGCCGAAATGGTCGAGCTGAAGCCTTCCGGCGGCAATCGGGTGCGCATGGTGTTTTACGCGCCGACTCGCGGGCTGATCGGCTATCAGTCAGAGCTTTTGACGGATACGCGCGGCACGGCGGTGATGAACCGGCTGTTCCACGCTTATCAGCCGTTTAAGGGGGAAATGCCGGGGCGCAATAATGGCGTGATGATCTCCAATGATAATGGCGAGTCGGTGGCCTATGCCCTGTTTAATCTGGAAGATCGCGGGCCAATGGTGATTGATGCCGGGGTGAAAGTCTATCAGGGCATGATTATCGGCATTCACTCGCGCGATAATGATCTGGAAGTTAATGTGCTGAAGGGCAAGAAGCTGACCAATATCCGCGCCGCCGGCAAGGACGAAGCGGTTAAGCTGACGCCGCCGGTAAAAATGACGCTGGAGCGCGCTTTATCGTGGATTCAAGATGATGAGCTGGTGGAAGTAACGCCGAAAAGCATTCGCCTGCGCAAGCTGTATCTCGACCCGAATGAGCGCAGGCGTTTTGAAAAAAGCCGCAATAATGCGGCAGCCGGCTGAGCATAATAACAGGCCGGCTCTCGGCGCTTCTGCAGTGCGGTAATAGTGGCGGCTAATGGGAACAGAAAGGGAAGCAAATGAATCTTGAGGCGGTAAAAATCGGCAATAATGTGCCGAATGATGTGAATGTGGTGATTGAAGTGCCGCTGGAAAGCCAGGTTAAATATGAGCTGGATAAAAAATCCGGCGCTTTATTTGTCGATCGCTTTCTGTTTACGCCCATGGTTTACCCCGGCAATTACGGCTTTATTCCGCATAGTTTGTCGGAAGATGGCGATCCGACCGATGTGCTGGTTGTCGGCTCGCGCCCGCTTCTGCCCTGCTCGGTGATCAATGTCCGGCCGATTGGCGCGCTGCTGATGGAAGATGACGGCGGCAAGGACGAAAAAATTATTGCCGTGCCGACTGCTAAATTGACGCAGATCTACAATACAATAGAAGCCTATAGCGATTTGCCGGAAATTCTGCTGAAGCAGATTGAGCATTTCTTCGCCCATTATAAAGACCTGGAGCCAGGCAAATGGGCCAAAATCCATGGCTGGAAAGATAAGGCCCATGCGCAAAAGCTGATAGAAGAAGCCATCGCCCGCGCCAAAAAAGGCTGAATGCCGCCTTATATTTTATTTTCTGCATGGCAGCCGTTCTCAAACGGCTGCTTTTCTTGCGCTTGTGCCGATATACAGAGTTATTCTCTATCGCACTGAAGAACAGCCGCACAGAATAGCAATCTGTTCAGCCTGTCTGGCCGGCAATAGCGGCATGGCCAGGCGCATCGGCTTTATTTCAGCTCCGGCCGTTAATTATCTCTGGCTATATTATCACCGGCACGGTCAATCTTGTAACTTTTTTAACCGGAGCGGGCTAGTATGGGCAGTGCATTATGTGCCCGGAGCGCTTGCCAACAAGCGCGCCGGCGGCGCTATACTGCTATATTAAAGAGAGAATCAGGAGCCTCCTGCATGTATTCCCTGTTTAAAACGATTGACCTTGTGCTGAATTTTTATCTTTTCGTCCTGATCGGCGCTGCGGTTTTTTCCTGGCTTTATGCCTTCCATATTGTGAACCCGCATAATGCGGTTGTGCGCACCATCAGCCACTTTTTTTATGCTATGACAGAGCCGCTTCTGCGGCCGATACGCCGTATTTTGCCCAATTTCGGCTCTGTTGATATTTCGCCTTTGGTCGTTTTCCTCATTATCTTTTTTATTCAAAATTTTATGTGGAGCACGCTTTATCCGCTTGTCATATAATCCGCGAGCGGCGCAAGCCGCCAAGGCCGCCAAAAACGGGGTGCAGGAGCCGCCGGCACACTTTTTTCGGGAAGATAAAGCAGGGCTGGTGCTTTTTGTCCGCCTCACCCCCAAAGCCGGGAAAAACGCCGTTGCCGGCCTGTTTGCTCAGGCTGACGGGCGGCATTATCTCAATATCCAGTTGCGCGCTGCGCCGGCAAAGGGTGAGGCCAATCAAGCGCTGATCCGCTTTTTGAGCAAAAGCCTGAATATGGCAGCGCAGGATATTCAGCTTACCCGCGGCCACACGGCGCGCTTTAAGCAGCTCATGCTGCGCGGCGATATAATAAAGCTGCGCGAAAAACTCGCCGCCTTAACCGCCTGAATGCCGGCCATAAAGCGTCGCGGGCCGCCAATACCGCGCCGCCTGTGGTAGTATATTTATGCCATTTACCGGCGGGGATTATACAGTGACACCAGGCAGCCAGGGCATACAATCCCGCCGCCATGAGCGGCAGGCGCGAGCGGAAAAGCTTAGGCGGCAATAAGCTATTGATAATAAATATGATGCCGGGCTTTTGGCTGATTGTCTGGATAAAGGCTTTGCTAGTATCCTTGCCCGTATCCGCGCCAAACAGGCAAGGGCGCGACACAATGCGCGTCTTGCTACACAGGCCGGCCGGCAAACCGGCAGGCACAAGCGCTGAATATTCTTCCTGCCGGGTAGAGAAGCACGAAAAACCGCTGCACTTCCTTACCACATCAGCGCGACCTTGTTTCGGCCGCGGTGGAGAAGCGCGAAAAACCGCCGCGCTTCCTTACCGCTATGCAAGAGCGGCTAAGGCTGAGAAGCCGCAATTTTGCCGGCCGCTTATAACGCAGCCACACCTCCAGACAAAACAGCGCAGAGCCTAATAACCAAACCCGCCGGGTTTGCACCGGGCCGCCAAAACACCTGATTCTGCCTGTAACCAGCCTGCTCCTCAAATGTATCAGCCTGCCCGGCTTGCTTATTGTATGTCCTGCCGTATTTCTGACAGGGTAAAAACCGCGCTATAGTGCTGCCTTTAAACCACCGGAGCGCATAATAATTGAGCCGGGATAAGAACCAAGGCCGGGCGCTGCCGCGCTCTTATTTTCCGGCCGATCGGCACTATTCAGCCTTGGGCGCGCCGACCTTTGCTCCGGGTTGCCTCACTGGCGCGACCCGGCGGCCGCCTCAGATGCAATACTGCCGCAACGCTCTGCCACAGATAAAAGGATAGCAGCCCCAGCTAAAGCGCAGAACAGCCACACACCGGCTGCATCATTGCCCCTGAACAGCTCTGCCCGGGCAGCGCGCCCTGCTATTTTCAAGGCTGCGCCGCGGCCGAAGACCGCAATTTTACTGCTATCGGCGCAAATTCGGCTGTTATTTGCTGATATATAGCGCGTTTGAAAGCAATAATATGCTCGGCTATTTCCGCCAGATCGCGCCATTCCCAGGCATCAAATTCCGTCTCATTGCCGGCCGGCGGCGGGTTAACAGTGATTTCGCTGTCATCGCCGGTCAATAAAAAGGCAAACCATTTTTGCTTTTGCCCGCGATAGCGGCCGCCCAGCGGCTTTTTCCCCTGTTTGCCGGCCAGCCAGGACGCCGGCAATTCATAAGACAGCCAATCACGCATTTCGGCCAGCATTTCGGCCGACTGCACCCCTGTTTCTTCCCATAATTCCCGCCGCGCCGCCGCTAACGGCTCCTCCCCCGCTTCTATCCCGCCTTGCGGTAATTGCCACAAACCTTCTGCCCCCGGCACCAGAGAGCGGCTTTTGCTCAAGCGGTGCCCCACCCAAACCTGCCCCTGCCGGTTAAACAGGGCAATGCCGACACAAGGCCGCAGCGGCAACAAGACTTCACGCCCGGCTTTTACTGTATCCATTATCGCCTTACTCCGCCTTTACCCTATAGCTATCGGCCTATGGCCGCCGGCCTCAGCGCGCCGCCAGACAGCCGGCGATCGGCGGCGCTTATGCGCAACCCCGGCACTCTGCCCGCCGCGGCGCTGCCGCAAGCAGCGCCCGGCCGCAACTATTCCGCCTCAGTCGGCGCGGCACCGGCGCCGGGCTTATTATCGTCAGCCTTATCCGGCTTGCCCAGCATGGCCTGTTTCAGCACATCTTTGGCGGGATCCGGCGGAAAAGCAGGATTTTTTTCTACCCCTTGCAGCAGTTTTACGGCTTTTTGCAGTTGCATATCGTCCTTGCTGTTCAGCGGCACATAGGCTGCCGAGCCGGAGCCTTTATCTGTCTCTTCATTGCCTTTAATATGGCCCTGCAATTCCGATTCACCAAAATTGACATTATAGCCCTGCAAATCCTTGGGCAAAGGCTGGTCTACCTTAATATCCGGGGTTATTCCCTTCCCCTGGATAGAACGGCCGGACGGCGTGTAATACAGCGCTGTTGTCAAACGCAGAGCGCCATTATCGTCCCCCAGCGGGATAATTGTCTGCACACTGCCCTTGCCGAAAGACTGCGTGCCCAGCACCGTAGCGCGGCGATGATCCTGCAAGGCTCCGGCAACAATTTCCGAAGCGCTGGCCGAGCCGCCATTGATCAACACAATAACCGGCTTGCCGCGGGTTAAATCACCGGCGCGAGCGTCATAGCGGATAATATCGCCCGGATTGCGCCCGCGAATGGAAACAACCTCACCTTTATTCAAAAAGACATCAGAAACCGCCACCGCCTGATTAAGCAGGCCGCCGGGGTTAAGGCGCAAATCAACAATATAGCCTTTCAGCCGGCCGGCCGGCACTTTGGCCTGAATATCGGCAATAGCCCTGGCCAGATCTTCATAAGCGCGGCCGGTAAACTGGGTAATGCGCAAATAGCCTATATCACCGTCTTCCACCCGGTATTTTACCGCTTTCACCTTAATGACAGCGCGCGTCAAGCTCATATTTATCGGCTTGGTCACCCCTTTGCGCAGCAGGGTCAGCTTTACTTGTGTCCCGGCTTTGCCGCGCATTTTATCGACCGCATCGGTCAAATTCAGCCCGCGGACAGATTTGCCGTCTACCTTGATAATGAGATCGCCGGCCATAATGCCGGCTTTGGCCGCCGGCGTATCATCAATCGGCGCAATAACCTTGATCGCCTCTTTATCGGCGGTAACCTCCAGCCCCAGGCCGCCAAACTCTCCTTTTGTGGTTTCGTTCAAATCCTTGGAGGCTTCGGCATTCATATAGGAAGAATGCGGATCCAGCGAAGTCAGCATGCCGTTAATGGCATTTTCCACCATTTTTTTGTCATCAGGCCTGGTGACATATTGCATGCGCACACGCTCAAAGACATCGCCAAACAAAGCAAGGCTGCGATATGTCCCGGCATTGTCATCAACCGGGCCGGTTTTGGGGGCGGCAAAAGAATGCACCATAAACATGGAAGCCACACCCACAACAGCGCCCGCCAGAACATATTGCAATTTACGAAACATCGGCCCTCTTTCTTCCTTTGTCCGGCGTTTTCCGCCTGTTTGTCACCGGCCCGGCCCTGCCGCCACCGGCCCGGCTGCCGCCCACCATAAAGCGGGGTCAAGCGGCTTGCCGTCTTTCCTGATTTCCACATAAAGCTGCGGCGCCGCTTTATGTATCATAAGGCCGCCTTTATCGGCAAGCAACAGATTTTCCATATTTCCTACCGGTTCACCTTGCAACAGGAATTGCTCCGGCGCAACATGAATTTGCGCCATACCGGCCAAAACAATATAATAATTGTCTCCGGCGTCTATAATCACAAGCTGGCCGTAAGAGCGAAAGCGCCCGGCATAACGCACCACCCCCTCGGCCGGCGCCAGCACTATTGCCGCCGGCGCCGTTTCCATTATTTCGCCATGCAGCCGCCGCCCGGCAGCCGTCTGGCCAAAACCGGCCAGCCGCCGCCCGGCAACCGGCCGCGGCAGCAGCCCGCGCAAGCCGGCAAACGGCACTTCCACCTGCATGGCTCCGGCCACAGACGCGCCGCCGCCCGGCAGAGATTTGCTGATTTCCGCCAGTAAATCCTGCAAATTCTGCGCCTTTGCCGCCAGGATCCTGCGCTTTTCCTCTTCTTCCCGCCAGCTTTTCTGCTTTTGCTTGTGCAACTGCTTTTTTTCTTCCAGCAGCAGGCTTAAGCGCATATGCTCGCCGGCCTGATCTTCGCGATCCCGGCGCAGATTTTCCTGCGCCTCATTAAGCTCTGCCGCCAGGCGGCTGAGCGCGTTCAGCCGCGCCCGCACCGCCGCCGCGCGGGCGCGCATTTGCGGCAACAGCGCCGCCAGCAGCAGCGCCGCCTGCAGAGATTGCCGCCTGTCTTCAGCCCGGACAAACAAAACCGGCGGCGGGTTAAGGCTCAATTTCTCCAGCCCGGCCAGAATTTCCGCCGTTTCCGCCTGCCTTTTGTCCAGCGCGGCGCGCTGCTCTTCCTCCTGCTGCGTCAGGCGGCGCAAATGCGCAATCCCGGCCGTAATCCTGCTCAGGCTTGCCTGCTCGGCCTGCGCCGCTGCGGCCAAAGCGCGGCTCAAGCGTTTCTGATCAGTGCCCAGCGCCTGCAATTCAGCCTTTAAAGCCGCGCTGCGCTCGGCCGAGAGCTGTAAAGCGTCCTGCGCCGCGGTTAAAGCCGATTGCGCCGCCTGTCTTTCCTGTCCTGCCGTTTTTGCCCCGGCCGCCGCCGGCTCGGCCGCTACCGCAGCAGGCCCGGCCGCAAACAGCAAAGCCGCCGCCCAGAACAGCGCGCAACGCCGCTGCGGCGGACAAAAAAAACCGATCCGGCCATGCCCCTGCTTTGCCACCTTCTCACTGCCTTTGACTCTTTGGCCCCGCCCCGCCGGCGGCGGCCTTAATCGCGATGATACGGGTGCCCGGCCAAAATCAGAGCCGCGCGATAAAGCTGCTCAAGCAGCATAATGCGCGCCAGCCGGTGCGGCCAGGTCATCGCGCCAAAAGCCAGCAGCTTGTCGGCCTTTTCCCGCAGGCTGGCGGCAAAGCCGTCCGGCCCGCCCAGAGCCAGCAGCAGATTTTGCCGCCCTTGATCGCGCCATTGCTGCAAATTTTGGGCAAAAGCGCGAGACGACAGAGTATCGCCGCGCTCGTCCAGCGCGACAAGCAGGCTGCCGGGCTTTAAAGCGGCCTGCACAGCGGCGGCTTCTTCCTTTTTGCGCTGCTCTGCCGTTGCCGCGCGGCTTTCTCCAATAGCGCGCACGCCGTCAAAATGCAGGCCGACAGGCAAAGCCGCCCGGGCAAAGCGCTCGCTGTAAAGGCCGGCCAGATCAGCTTCTGCTCCCTTTTTCAGGCGGCCAACGGCAAAAATCGCAATATTCATAATCTGCCTGTCTTATCCCCGGCTGCCCTTGCCGCCGCCGCGCCCGCATACGGCCGCCATTTATTCTTCGGCCGCCGCCGGCGGCTTGCTCACCGGCTCCCACATCGTTTCCAGCCGATAAAAAGCGCGTATTTCCGGCCGGAAAAGATGAACAATAATATCCCCCGCATCAAGCAGGATCCAGTCGGCGCTGCCCAGCCCCTCAACCCGGACAGAGCCGCCGCACAGACTCTTCAGCCTTACGGCCAGCCGGTCGGCCAGCGCCGCCAGATGCCGCGCCGAAGTGCCGGCGGCAATTACCATATAATCGGCCAGCGCCGAACGGGCGGCAATATCCAGCACGACAATATTTTCCGCCTTGCCGTCAGCCAATATGGCGCGGATCGCCGCAAGCGCAGCCGGCACAGAAGCCGCCTTGTCTCCCCCCTGTTGCTGCCCCGCCTGCCCTTCTGCCTGAATATCCCCGCCGGTTACTGCCTGTGCCGCGCCTGTTATCATGCCTGTCCTGTCTTGCTGTTGCTGTTTATGCCCTGTCTTGAAAGCTTTATCTATATAGGCGCCGCCGGCGCCGGCTGCAAGCTCCGGCAAAAACCGCGCCGGCAAATAATGCCGCTTTACCGGCCTTTCGGCTCCGGTCTTCGCGCCTGTTGCTGCCGCAGCATGGTGGAAGACAAAGCCGAGCGCCGCCCATGGATAAACAGCCAGGCCGGCGCTTTATGCCCGGCAAGGCTTGCCGCCGCTTTTTCCTCTAACCGGGCGGCGGCAAATTCCTGCGCGGCCGGAGCCTGAACAGCCGCGCTGAAATGCGGCCGGTCTATCACCGCAATCGGCAAAGTTTGCATAATCCGGCGCCAGTCCTGCCATAAATGAAAATCGGCCAGATTATCAGCCCCCATCAGCCAGACAAAACGGGTCTGCGGATTAGCCTCAACAATAAAACGCAGCATAGCGCTCGAGCCGGCCGCCGGCAATTCCGCCTCAAACGCGGTTACCTGAATGCGAGGATCGGTTATCAAAGCTTCGCTGGCGGCGATCCGCTCGGCCGCCGGCGCCAGCCCGCTTTTATCTTTCAGCGGATTACCGGGAGAAACAAGCCACCAGACATAATCCAGCCGCAAAACCTGCAAAGCGGTTTCCGCCGCCAGCACATGGCCGGCATGCGGCGGGTTGAAAGAGCCGCCATAAAGGCCGACAGCCTTGCCGGCAGTGCCGCCGCCCGGCCCGGACAGCCCCTGATCCTGCACCGGCACCCGCCGATATTGCGCCGCCACACGGCTTGCCTCAGGCGCCATTGCCCTGCTCCTTCTTCCTTTTAACCGGCAAAAGCGGCTTGTTACAAGCTTTCCCCGGCGCGTATTACCCCGCCGGCGGCCGCCCCTTCCGCTGCGGCAGGGGGATATGGTGAAGCGGCGCGGCAGCCCCTTGCCCGGCCGCCAGCAGCCTGGCTTTATTGCGCCCGGCCGGCGGTTTTGCGCTTTTGTCACCCCGGCGGCGGCCGACCTCTGCCTCTGCCGCGGCTACAGCGCCCGGCCGCGGCGGCCGCGCTTGCGGCAAGGGCACAACAGCCGCAGCCGCCCGGGCGGCGGGCGCGCCGGCGCTGCTTGCGGCCTCATGGCCGGCGGCCGGCAGCGGCTTGGCCGCGGGAATCGGGGCAATATCGCTTAAAGCCTGTAAAGCGCGGCTGGTCAAGCCTGTTTCCGCCCTGTCCGGCGGAGCATAAGCCAGCAGGGCATTGTTCCCGCTGTTTCCGGCAGTGTTGACCGTATTTTTAAACCGCGGAACAGGAATAAAGGCCGCTTTGCTGTCGGCTTCATCAAGCAGCTCTTCCGCCTCGGCCGCCAGAACCGGCGCCGCGGCCGGTATCGGCACCCGGGCAAAAGCAAAAATCGCCGGCGCGGGCGCAACCGGCGCCAGAACCGGCGGCAGCGCGCCGGCATTATCGCCATAGCGGCCGGCGGGCAAATGGCCGTCTGCCGCCGCCAGCGCCGCCTGCTGCGGCGACAGGCCGGCCAGCAGAACCCGGGCAGAAACAGCCGGCACAGCCGCCGCGCCGCGCTGTTTATATTCTGCCGCCGCGTCCTCATAATGCGGCAGCGGCCGGCCGTCACTCGGCACATGCAGGCTTTTGCCGTCCGGGAACAGCGTGGCAAGCGCCTGACGGCTCATACGCGGCCAATGGCGCACCGAGCCGACATCAACATGCACAAAAGGCGAAGCCGAGGCGGGATAATAGCCAATGCCGCCGCCCTGTAATTTTAGCGCCAGAGCGCGCAAATAAGCGGGGCTGGTATCCGGCAGGTAAAAATCCATCGCCTGACCTTCCATATGGCGGCTGTGCCGGGCCACTGTGCCGGCGGGAGCGCCAAGGCGCAGCATGGCATTGGTTTGCGGCGAGCGATAACCGGAAACCACATGAATATAGTCTTTTGAGCCGCTTAAGCGATAAATCTGCCAGACGAGATCAAACAGGCGCGGATCCATGGCAACAGGCTCATTCCGCCGCCAGTCACGCAGAATATAATTCAGCCGGCGCAGGCCGCTGCGCACATAGCGGCCGTTTTGCTTGAAGACAATCTCATCTTTTTCCTGCGTCTGGACAAAATAGATTTTCAGCGCGCGCGTGTCGCTGTCGCGGTGCTGCGCCGCGGCCAGCGGAGTAAGCAGCGTATAAACCAGCCCGGATACCAGCCAGAAAAAAGCCGCCGGCAGGCTTTTGCCCCGCCGCCTGCTGCCCAAAAACCAAGCTGCCATAGTACGCCGCACCCTTTGACCGGGCGGAGCCGGGCCCGGCGCGCCTGCGCCCGGCTTGCGCCGCCCAATATTACTGCAAGAGCCTGTTATGCCGGAAAAATATTAACACCCCGTCAACACGGCCGGCGCGCCCGGGCCGCGCCAAACCGGCGGCAACAGGCCTCCTGTTATTATTTATCCGGATAAAGGCCATAATCTTCCAGCTTGCGATAAAGGGTTGAGCGGCCTATTTTCAGCCGCCGGGCCACTTCGCTTATTTTGCCGCGATAACGCTGCATAGCCTCCAGAATGGCGCTTTTTTCTATCTCCTCCAGCGGTTTTATATGGCCGGCAGCATCATAAAATATGCGGCCGGACACAGCGCTGTCGCCCGGGGCGGCAGGCTCTCCCTCTTCGCGCGCCAGCTGGGGGAAGTCGCGCGCCGTCAAAAGCCGCCCATCGCTCGACAATACTGCGCGGAACAGCATATTTTCCAGCTCGGCAAAATTGCCCGGCCAGTCATATTGGCTCAACAGCGCCATGGCCGCGCCGCTAATGCCGCCGGCCGGGCTGCGCCCGGTTTCGCCGACAAGGCGCGCCAGCGCGGCGCGGGCAATGGCGGGTATATCCTCGCGCCGGCCGCGCAAGGGCGGCAGATGCAAAGGCTGGCCGCCAAGCCGTTTATAAAGACCGGTGGAAAAAGAGCCTTCAGCCACCAGCTCTTCCAGATCGGCCGCTGCCGTAGCCATAAGCCGGAAGCTTTGGCCGCCGGCGCCGCCGCGCCGCGCTGTCATATGCCCGTTTTCCGCCTGCTGCTCAATAAAATGCAGCAACTGCGCCTGCCCGCTTTTATCCAGCCGGTCAATATTGCCAAAGCATAAGCTGCCGCCGGCGGCTTCGGCGCTTTTTTGCTCCAGCGCCGCTTTATCCGGCAGGCCGGCGCCGGTTTCTCCCAGAGCTGAGGCGCAGGCGATAAAGATAAAAGGCGCCGCGGCGCCGCTTTGGCTGTTTTTGTCAGCCGGCGCCCGGCCTAACCGGCCTTCTTCATGAATAGCGCGCGCCAGCCGCCGCCGGCCGCTCGCCTCTTCTCCGCAAATCAGCACCATAGCGCCGGTCTGCGCCGCCGCTTTGGCCTTTGCCAATACGGCCTGCATGGCGGCGCTGCCGGAATGCCATTGCGACACGGCGGGCGGCCTTTCCCGCCCGGCCGGCACAGAGCGGCGAAGCTCCCGCCGCAACATGGATTTTTGCAATATATTGCCGACAGACAGCGTCAGGCGGTTAACCGATACCGGATAAATGAGAAAATCATCAGCTCCGGCCGCCATAGCGCGGCGCAGACGCTCATCGTCCTCGCTGCCGGAAAGGGCAATAACCGGCATTTTTGCCCCGGCGGCGCGAATAGCGGCAATAAAATCCACATTGCTGATATCCGTCATTTCCACATCAATCAGCGCCAGGGCAATATTTTGCCGCCGTTTCAGCAATTCGGCCGTGCGCGCTCCGCTTTCCGCCTCAATAATATGATAACCGGCAGAAATAAGAGGCAAAGCCAGTTTTGCCCGCTTGACCGCATCTTCCCCCGCAATCAGCACCGAAATCGTCATAAAAGCTACGCCTTTTTGCCTTGAAAAGGATAATCCCGCACCTGTCAGGCGATAAACCGCCGCGGCCGCAAACCGGGCAGGACATGCCGCAGCATCGGACGCGCTAACAGCATATTTATGGCAGACATGTTTTATGGAAAGGCATTGCCCCTGATGAAAACCGCCGCGGCCGCGCCGGCCGCCGCCGCGCGGCAAGCATAAAGGCCCAAAAGGCCAAAAGCGCCGCCGGCCATAAAAGCCGGCAAGACAGCGGGAAAAGCCGTTTTTTCAATAATAATTCTTCATATTTTGTTAAAAAATCCGATTCAGCCCTAGCAAAACCGGCAGAAAAGTCGTAATTATGAAAGGCTTTATGCCCCTTGCCCGCCGGCGGCAGCCGGGCTGTTTTTCCAATTATGTTTCCGGAGTTAAAATTGGCACAGTATATAAACCGCTTGTTCGCTTTATCGTGCTGTATTACAGCGGCGCTGGCGCTTTCCTCCTGTTCCGGCCTGTTTAACAGCAGCCACGGATCTTTTGGCGGCGACAAGGCGACGGAATCCGCGCTGGAAGGCCGCTGGGTTGACGCTAACGGTATTTCTTCCACTTTTCGCAACGGCATATTTGAAACCCGCTCACCCGACACATATGAAAAATTGTCTGAAGGCAATTATACTCTGAACGGCAGCAATATTGTTGCGATGGAAGTGCGCTCGCTGGTGCGCGGCACGGTTTCTCATGTTAATTGCTCGCTGGCCAAAGCCAAACTGTATTGCACGACTGAAAACAATACCAAATTTGTCTTGAGCAGAGGGTAAGAGTTTAAAAAGAAAAGCAGTTTTTTATGGTGAATGCGAATAAAAGCAGGCGTGTCGGCGTTATTCTGGCCAATCTGGGGACACCTGAAGGCACGGATTACTGGAATATGCGCCGCTATCTGGCAGAATTTTTGTCAGACAAGCGCGTTATTGAATGGCCGGGCATAATCTGGCAGCCGATTTTGCAGCTTATTGTCCTCACTGTCCGGCCTAAAAAATCCGGCGCGGCTTATGCGCGCATCTGGAACACCGCCAGAAATGAATCACCCTTGCGCAGCTATACGCGCAGCCAGGCGGAAAAGCTGGCTGCTCTTTTCCGGCAAAAAGGCGCGGGCGCAGCGGAAGGGGCAGAAGGAGCGGAAAATCAGGCCGCCCAGACAGAGCTGGATATAGATTGGGCCATGCGTTACGGCCGGCCGGCTATTGGCGCGGTTGCGCAGGCTATGGCGGCGCGCGGCTGTGATCATATTCTGCTTTTTCCGCTCTACCCGCAATATGCGGCCAGCACAACCGCTACGGTTAATGATGTGTTTTTTAGCGCCTTGCAGGCTATGCGCCGCCAGCCGGCCGCGCGCACTGTGCCGGCTTATGCCGATGATCCGGTTTATATTGATGCGCTGGCCAATTCTGTCACGGCGCATCTGGCCGGCCTGCCCTATAAGCCGGAAAAGCTGATCGCCTCGTATCACGGTATCCCGCAGAGCTATATTAAACGCGGCGACCCCTATTATGAGGAGTGCCGGCGCACGACCATAGCCTTGCGCCAAAGATTGGGGCTAGGCGATGATGAGCTGCTCATGTGCTTTCAATCGCGTTTTGGGCCGGAAGAATGGCTGCAGCCCTATACCGACAAAACCATTGAAAAACTGGCGCAGGAAGGGGTAAAATCGCTCGCCGTTTTTAACCCGGGCTTTGTTGCCGATTGTCTGGAAACGATTGACGAAATCGGCCATGAGGCAGCGGCAAGTTTTCGCGCTCATGGCGGGCAGGATTTTACGCATATTCCCTGCCTTAATGACAGTGATGAAGGTATGCGCGTTATTGAGCATATTGTCCGGCGAGAGCTGGGGGGCTGGCTGTAAAGCCGGGGCCTGACCGGCGCTGTTTGGCGCGCCGGTTATAATATTGGCGGCCGTGATCGGCACTCCTTCCCCCTCCTTAAGCCTGCGGCAGCTCCCGCCCGGCCTGACAGGTAAAAGCAAACGCCGCAAAGCGCGGCGATATCGATTGCCGGTGTTGATTGGCAAACAGCGGCGAAATTAGCGGGGCGTAAAAGGAAGCAAGCGGGCAAAACCCGGCCGGCGGCGGCCGGAAGACTATGACAGGCAATTTGGCCGCGCAGGATTTATTCCGGCTAAATTGCCGGCATAATACGCAAAATATGCCATGCCCTGCCCGCGCCTTCAGGCCGCGCTCAGGCCGCATAAATGGGCGCAGCAAACGCGACAGACCGGCCGGCCCGGCATAAAGCTGCCGGCGCTTTATGCTTTCCTTTTATTTTTATCGGCTCTTTCATCACGTTGGAAATAAGCAGCCAAAGCCACTAAAATCAGAGCGCCGATACCGCCGGCTCCCAGCAAGGCCTTGCCCTCTTCCCTGTAACCGCAAATAATTAAAAATATTCCGCCGCCCAAAACAGCCAATATCAGCGCCAGAAAAAAGATAACCCAAGCTATATCACGGATAAAATTATATTTATGCAGTTTTATTTGCCCGTTAATCATATGCTCACGAGCAGCATTATCGGCGCGCTGCCCTTCTTCAGCCATAGCCAGCAGGCGCTCTGGAGAATCCGGGATTATTTGCGCATAGCCATGCAGCATTTCCGGCGGCGGCAAGGGCGAAGAAAAACGGCTCATTTCAATTTTCTGCAGAGCCGTTACAATCTTTTTCTGCTTTTCTTTCGGCAGCGGAGAAATGACTTTTGACAATTCTTCCGGTATTTCCCGAGTAACTGCACGCTCAGGCGGACTTTTACCGCGTTTTTCCACGCCCTTGCCCTGCCCGTTTCCTCAAAGCCTGATACAAATGGCGGCCGACATTCTCCCACGCTTTCTCAACACTGGGAGACTGAGGATAGCGCATAGACTTCAACGGGCGTATAGCGAGACTATTATCAATTTTAGCCGTATTTTCCCAGAAATCTTCATTTCTTTGGCCTTCAGCCCGGCGAAATACAGCAGAAAAAATATGGCGCATAAACCACTCCCTGTCTTTAAAACCAAATATAGCTATATATTTTTTATAATGTTATGACAAGAGCAAAACGGGGTGACAGCAAAACAGCATGGCTAAAACAGCTTTGACACGCGCCGGCATAAAGCTGCTCCGCTGACAGCTTCTCCCCGCCGTTTTGCCTGAAGCAAACGGGCCTAACCGGCACTGTTTGGCGCGCCTGTTATCGGCCGTATCGGCTCAGGCCGTGCCGATACGCAGCAAATCATGAAAAGTGACAATACCCACCGGGCGATCATCTTCCGTTACCGGCAGCGCCGTAATTTTATGTTTGTTGATAAAGCCGATAGCCTCGGCGGCAATCAGGCCGGGCGCGGCCGTTCTGGGCGATCGGGTCATAATATCATCAACCTTCAGGCGTGATAAATCGCGGCTGATATTGCGCGCCAGATCGCCGTCTGTCACAATGCCGGCAAGCTTGCCCTGCTTGTTCACCACCATTACGCAGCCCATATGTTTAGCCGCCAGAACCTGCATGGCGGCGGGCATAGATGTGCCCAGCTCCACCAGCGGCAGAGCCTCCCCTTTGTGCATAATATCGCCCAGCGGCCGCAAGGAAGCGCCCAGCGAGCCGCCCGGGTGATAAATCTTGAAATCACCGGCTGAAAATTGCCGCGCTTCCAGCAAAGCCACAGCCAAAGCGTCCCCCATTGCCAACTGCATGACCGTAGAGGTTGTCGGCGCCAGGCCATGCGGGCAGGCTTCCGGCGCTTTCGGCAGGAGCAGCACAATATCGGCCTGCCGCCCCAGCGCCGAAAGATCACCCGCTGTCAGCGCGATCAGCGGAATGCCAAAGCGGCGCGCATGGGCAATAATGCCGCTCAGCTCTGATGTCTCGCCCGACCATGACAGCGCCAGAATCACATCATCATTGCCAATCATGCCCAAATCGCCGTGATTGGCCTCTGCCGCGTGGATAAAAAAAGCCGGTGTGCCGGTAGAGGCAAAAGTGGCGGCAATTTTGGCGCCGATATGGCCGCTTTTACCCAGGCCGGTCACAATAACGCGCCCTCTGGCCGCGCCGATAAGCCGCACAGCTTTGGCAAAAGGCTCAGCCAGCCTGTCCTGCAGCTGCTCGGCCAGCGCCTGCAAGCCGCGGCTCTCAAGCGCCAAAGTGCGCAAGCCTGATTGTTTTAAAGCCGCCGTGCCGGCCGCAGAGGCGAGAACCGGCTTGCGCGGAATGGTCGATATTTTCGGCATAAGCACACCCTGGAATTTTGTTGCGGTTTATCATCGCCCCTCGCGCGGCCCTCCCCTGTCAAAGGCAGCCCCAGCCGCAGCGGCACAGACACGACAAGGCCCGCGCGCAATAGCGCAGGCGGCGCGCGCGCCCGGCGGCCGCAATATCAGCCGGCCGGCGGCAAAAGCGGCGCGGATCAGGCTGAGCGGCGCAAGGCGGCAAGCGCCGCATGAAGCGGCGCTTCAAGCTGGTCATGCAGATCGGCATTGTCCAGCGCAAAGGCGATATTAGCCTCAATAAAGCCGATTTTTGAGCCGCAATCATAGGTGCGCCCCTTGAAATGATAGCCGTAAAACGGCCCCTTTTTCTGCAGTTTTACCATGGCATCGGTGAGCTGGATTTCATCACCGGCGCCGCGGGTCTGCCGCGCCAGGATAGAAAATATCTCCGGCTGCAAAATATAGCGGCCGTTAATATAGAGATTGGAGGGCGCCTGCCCTTTTGACGGCTTTTCCACCATAGCGGTAATTTCAAAACCGTGCGCCACTTCCCGCCCCCGGCCGACAATACCATATTTATGAGCATCTTCAGGCGCGCATTCCTGCACGGCAATAATATTGCCGCGGCCTGTCTCTTCATAAAGGGCGACCATATCGGCCAGGCAGCCTTTGCCGTGCTTTTTGTCGCCGGGCGTCTGCATCAGCATATCCGGCAAAAGCAGGGCAAAAGGCTCATCTCCCACCAGATCGCGCGCGCACCAGACAGCATGGCCAAGCCCCAAAGGCTCCTGCTGGCGGGTAAAGGAAGTTGTGCCCGCCTGCGGCTGCATGGCCAGCATCTGCTTTAGCGCCTGGGTTTTGCCCCGCGCTTCCAATGTGGCATAAAGCTCTACCTGAGAATCAAAATAATCCTCAATAACCGCTTTATTGCGCCCGGTTACAAAAATAAAATGCTCAATGCCGGCGCGCCGGGCTTCATCAATCACATATTGGATAACCGGCTTGTCAACAATGGTCAGCATTTCCTTCGGCACGGTTTTGGTGGCCGGCAAAAATCTTGTGCCCAAACCGCCAACGGGGAACACAGCTTTACGAATTTTCTTCAAAACAGCTCTCCCATAAATCGGATATAATTGCCTTGTTACCCGCCCGGCGCGGCAAAACCGCGCCGTCTTATTATGTTTCATAACGGATTATGCCTTTTTTATCAAAAGATTTTTGCGCGCCTGTTGACCTTTGGCGCCTATAAGCACAAAAATACCTTTTTAACTTTTGCCGCCTATGATCGCCGCGGGGGTGTCGGCCCGCCCGGCCGGCGCGGCTTGCGTCACGTCCGGCATTTACAGGTTTGAAGCCTTATTATGAATAATATAAGAACAAAATCCTTCCCGGCTATTATATATATCGCAATTATCATGGCCGGCCTTGCTCCGGCGGCCGCAGCGGCGGCGAGTTTCAGCCAGTGGGTGGCGGATTTCCGCCAGACAGCGCGGCAAAACGGCATTAGCGATCCGGTTTTCGACCGCGCTTTCAAGGGGGTAGATGCGCCTGATCCGCAAGTGCTGGAAAAGGCCGCTTATCAGCCGGAATTTGTTGACCCGGCGTGGAATTATTTTGACAATCGCATCAATGCCGCCATTATCGCTCTGGGGCGTAAAAATGCGGCAAAATGGGCCGACTGGCTGGCAAAAATTGAAAAGCGCTTCGGCGTTGACCGCAATATTTTGCTGGCTATCTGGTCGATGGAAACCGGCTATGGCGAAATTATGAAACGCGATGATGTCATGCGTGATGCTTTTCGCTCGCTGGCAACCCTGGCTTATGCCGACCCCAAACGGGAGCGCTATGCCCGCGCGCAATTATTGGCGGCGCTGAAAATTTTGCAAAACGGCGATATTGATCGCGCTCATTTGCGCGGCTCCTGGGCGGGCGCGCTGGGGCATACGCAATTTATCCCCAGCAGTTATCTGGCCTATGCCGTGGATATAGATGGAGACGGCAAGCGCGATATCTGGAATTCGGTGCCGGACGCCCTGGCCTCGGCCGCCAATTTGCTGGCCAAAAACGGCTGGCAGCCGCGCCTGCACTGGGGTTATGAGGTTATTCTGCCGCGCGGGGAGCAAAATTTCCCCGCTGACTGGCGCAGCTTCCGGCAATGGCGGCACCGGGGCTTTGACTTTACCAAAGGCCAGCGCTGGCCGCTGGACACTGAGGCCGAGCTGAAATTGCCGGACGGCAGCAAAGGCCCGGCCTTTCTGGTCACCCGTAACTTTTTTGTCCTGAAACGCTATAATAATTCGGATCGCTATGCCCTGGCTGTCGGCCTGCTGGCCGATGCTATTGGCGGCCACCCCCCCCTGAAGCAGGATTGGCAGCGCCCTTTTGCCCCGACCAGCAGCGCCGAAAAGGCGGAAATCCAGCAAAGGCTAAAGAATCTCGGCCTTTATGACGGGAATATTGACGGTAAAATCGGCTCCGGCACCCGTAATGCCATTGCCGCTTTTCAAAGGCAAAATGCGGTAGAGCCGACAGGTTATCCCTCAATGGAAGTATTACAGCTTTTGCGCCGGCAGCCGTAACGCGCCCGCCCGGCCATAAAATGCGGCCGCGCCGGCCGGCGCGCCCTATATAAACAGGCGGGAACAGCAAGGAGCAAAGGAAAACGCCGGTGCAGCATGATCACAGGCCGGGGCGGCAGCGGAAACAGCCGCAAAAGCGGCGCGCCGCCCTGTTATTATGGCTAATGCCTTTGGCGCTCTTTTTCACCTTCAGCCCGCTATTGCCTGTGTCTTACCCCGCTGCCGAGGCGCAATTCTGGCGGCGGGATCGCCATGCCCCCGCTCAGGAACGTGAGCAGGAGCGCGGCAGAAACAGCGCCGGCCGGCAGCGCGGCGGCAGAGAGGCGGCTGAGCAGCCGCACCGCTCTTTCTGGGAAAAGCTGTTTGGCCGCCGCTTCCGCCGCCGATCGGAGCAACAGGAGCAGCGCCGGCCCATCGCGCCGGAACAGGCAGCCCCGCCGAAACCGGCCATTATAGCCAAAAGCCCCACGGCCCGGCGGGTTCTGGTTATTGGCGATTTTTCGGCCGCCGCGCTGGCAGAAGGGCTGAATCGCGCTTATAGTGACAATCCCGATATTCTGGTGCGCAGCAAGGCGGAAAATAATTCCGGCCTCAACCGGGTGGAAGTTTATGACTGGCCGGCGGCCATCACGGCTTTGGCCGCGCAGGAAAAGCCGGATCTGATTATTGTCATGCTCGGCGCCAATGACCGCCAGCCGCTGAAAATAACCGACAAACAAGGCAGCAAACAGCTTGATTTCGGCAGTGAGGAATGGCTGAAAGCCTATACGATACGCGCGGATAATCTGGCTCAGGCGCTGCAGAAACGCGGCACCCCCTGGCTATGGGTGGGGCTGCCGGCCTTCAAGCAGGAGAATTTAAACGAAGCGGCCTTGAGCTTTAACCGCCTGTATAAACAGGCGACCGAGCAGGCCGGCGGCCATTTTGTCGATATATGGGAAGGCTTTGTTGACGCTCAGGGCGCTTTTGCCCTTTCCGGCTATGATGCAAACGGGCAAACAGCGCGGCTGCGCACCAATGACGGCATCAATTTTACCGCAGCCGGGCGGCGCAAACTGGCTTTTTATGCCGAGCAGGCGATAGAGCTGCTCTGGGGCAGCAGCCTGAAACCGCAGCAATCGCCTGAAACCGTTAACCCCGGCAAATTGACGAACGGCCGCGTTGCTCCGGTTAACCCGATGGATATTGGCGCCGCGGCGCGGCCTGCTTTAGCCGGAGCCGGGCCGGCAACAGCCCGCCCCGCCGCCAATGACAGCGTGCCGGGCCGGCGCGGCCGCGCCGATGATTTCAGCCTGCTGCCCGCTGCGCCATAAACATCTCAGCAACAAGGCGGCGGCTTTCTCTGGCCGGGCATTGCCGCTGCGGCGCAATGCGCCCGCGCCCGGAAGCCGGGAGCATTAAAGAGAATTGCCTTTTGCCGCCGCCCGCCTTATTTTACCAGCAGCAGCGCTCACGCATAACCGCCGCCCCTGCCGCCGCAACAGCCAGGCCGGCCTGAACCGCAAACCGGACAAGACCGCCTTAAGCGTAATTATGGATTTATCACCCGAACAATATAATGTAATCCGCCGGCGCGTAGCGGCTGACAGCCCCTCCCCGCTTTGCGCTTACGGCTTATGGCTGTTTTGCGGTTTCTTTGGCGCGCATCGTTTTTATCTCGGCGGCAAAAAGAGCGGCTTTGCCCTGCCGGCTCTGGCTCTTGGCGGCTTGATTTTGGCCGGGCTTGGCATTGCCTTTGGCGGCACCCCGCTAGACGGCCTGTTTTATACCCCCGGCCTTAATGATATTCTCCGCTCGTCCCAAAGCCGGAGCGGCCTGCTGCTGTTTGGCGGCGGCGCCGCGCTGCTTATCGCTTTGCTGTGCTGCTGGGCGGCGGATATTTTTGCTATTGCTCCGGCTATTGCGCGCATAAGAGCGCAAAAGCAGCGCCATATCCTTAATTTTTATCACAAAGAGCGGTAATGCCCCCCGGCCGGCTCAGGCGGCGTTGGTCATGGCTTCCATATCTTCATCGCTCAGGCCAAAGGGGCGGCCAAGCTCCTGCAATAACAGATAGCCAAGTATTTCGTCCAGAGTTTCTTCATTTTCCGCCCAATAATCCAGTATCGGCCGGCGGAATAACAGCACCCGGCTGCCGGCCTGCTGCCCGGCCGCCAAGGAAAAACGGCTGCCCGGCCCCGGCCCTTCAAACAGGCTTAACAGCTCAAACGGCGAATCCAGCCCCATATCTTCCATTAAACTGTCTTCAGGAAAATCGGTAACGCAAAGCGCGACATCACGGCTGAGCCGGCGCAATTTTTCCGGCAGGCGGGAAAAGTTAAGCCGCGCCAGCGATTCCAGCTCGGCCAGGCTCGGCGCCAGGCGGCTGCCCCAGTCACGGCTATTATCCAGATAAGCCATTTACCACCATTATCCCTAAACTCTGCGGGCGCAAACCGCACCCGGCTCCGGCTCTTTAAACAGCAAACCCGCAGCGCCATAATGCCCGGCTGCCGGCAAGGCCAAGGCCCGGCTTTGGCCAAAAAGAGCATAGCGCGCCGGAATGCAAAGCTTTTTTACAGAAATGAGGCAAAAATTTGCTCATTTGGCGGCAGGCGGCGGGCACACAGCCTCTTTTAACGGAAAGCCGCCCCATTTTAAAGCTTTTCTGCACAAATGCATAAAAAAGAGACAAACAAGGCCCCGACAGTTTTGCCATAACGGCCGCAATAGCCTATAAAGCCGGAGCAAAACAGAAAAAGCGCGAAAATTGCGGGAAATATTGATGATCGAACAGCATAAAACCGAGCGGGCTTACGCCCTGCAGAAACAGATTTTAATTGAACAGCGCATCGGCAATGAAGGCAAATCGGCCGCTATTGCCTATATTTTATGGTTTTTGCTGGGGCTGTTTGGCGGGCATCGCTTTTATCTGAGGCGAACCGGCAGCGCCATTCTTATGCTTATCCTCACCCTCACCGGTATCGGCCTGCCCATAACCGCTATCTGGTGGCTCATAGACGCTTTTCTCATTCCCGGCATGGCGCAGGATTATAATGACCGGCTGCGGCAAAAACTGGCTTATCAGATCGCCTGACCGGCGGGCAGCGCCAAAGCCGCGCCGCCGGCGGGGCAGCTCTGCCGCCGCAGGCCGGGCGGCGGCTAGCCGTCCAGCCCTCTGTCTTTGATCATGGCGGCCGGCTGCGGCATGCGGCCGCGAAAAGCCTGATACAGCTCCGCCGGGGGAGCCTTGCCGCCGGCGGCATAAATATGCCGGTAAAGCTTGTCGGCCAGTTCCGGGTTAAAAACATCGCCGCTCGCCTCAAAAGCGGTAAAAGCGTCAATATCCATTACTTCCGACCACATATAGGAATAATAGCCGGCGGCATAACCGTCCCCGTCAAATATATGCTTGAAATGCGCCGGGCGGTGCATCATGGCAATGCCTTCCGGCATATGCAGCCGCGCCAGAAGCGCCTTTTCAAAAGCGGCGACATCAGCTATATCGGCGTTTTCATGCAGCTCCATATCCATCAGCGCCGAAGCGGTATATTGCACCGTGTCATAACCGGAGGTAAAATTTTTGGCGGCCTGAATTTTTTGCAAAAATTCGGGCGGCATGGCCTTGCCGGTTTTGGCGGAAAGGGCAAATCTGGCCATAATTTCCGGCGCGGTCAGCCAATGCTCATAAAGCTGGGACGGCAGCTCGACAAAATCGCGCGCCACGGCCGTGCCGGAGATAGAAGGCCAGCGCACATCGGAAAGCAGGCCGTGCAGAGCATGGCCGAATTCATGAAACACCGTGCGCGCTTCATCAAGCGACAGCAGCGCCGGCTGCCCTTTGGCGCCGGGGGCAAAATTGCAAATATTATAGACAATCGGTTTGGCGCCGCCGCGCAATTTATGGCTGCTTTGCAAAGCGCTCATCCATGCGCCCGACTGTTTGGAAGAGCGGGCAAAATAATCGCCGATAAACAGGCCGATTTCCCTGCCGTCTTTGCGCACCTGCCACAGCCGCGCCGTCTCATGCCACAGCGGCACATGGGCAATCTCGGTAAATTCCAGCCCGAACAGCCGCCCGGCCACATAAAACGCCGCCGCCAGAATATTATCCAGCTGCAAATAAGGCTTTAGCTGCGCTTCATCAAACGCATATAATTTTGCTTTTAATTTTTCGGCGTAAAAGCGCCAGTCCCAGGCTTCCAGTCTATCATTATGGCCGCTCTGCGCCGCAAATTCACGCAAGGCATCGCGCTCATTTGCCGCTTTTTGCCGCGCTTTGGCCCAGACCGGCAGCAGTAAATCCATCACATTGCCGGCGCTTTTGGCCATGCTGTTATCAAGCTTGAAGGCGGCATAAGTGGGAAAGCCCAGCAATTTTGCCTTTTCCGCCCGCAGGGCCAAAGTCTCGCGCATAATTTCAGCATTATCGCTGGCGCCGCCGCGGGCGCCGCGCGCCAAAAAGGCTTTTAAGGCCTGCTCGCGCAAATCACGGCGGGCAGAAAAGGTTAAAAACGGCACAATAATGGCCCGGGTCAGGGTTACGGCATAAGCGTCCGGCTGCCCATGTTCGGCCGCGGCAGCGCGCATAACGGCAATGACATCTTCCGGCAGGCCTGAGAGATCTTCCTTTTGCAGCAAGAGCAGCCAATCACTCGTATCCTGCAAAACATTCTGGCCGAATTGCGCCCCCAGCATGGCCAGCCGCTCATTGATCGCGCTTAAGCGCTGCTGCGCCGCCGCCGGCAGCGCCGCGCCCGAGCGGATAAAGCCCTTGCGGCTTTCCACAACCACCCGGCGCGTCTCATCATCGGCTTTCAGAGCGTCCAGCCGCTGATAGAGCGCCTCTATTTTGGCAAACAGCGCCTTATTCATCATCAAGCGGCTGGAAAAGCGCGCCAGCTCCGGCGCAAAGCGGCGCTCCAGCCGGCGGATCTGCTCATTGCCGTGCGCCCCGGCGCGCAAAAAGAAGATAGAACACAGCCTGTCCAGCTTTTGCCCGGAAAGCTCAAACGGAATAAGGAAATTTTCAACCGTCGGCTCTTCTTCTATTGCCGTCAGCGCCGCAATTTCATGTTCCGCCTCGGCCAGCGCCTGCGCAAAAGCAGGGGCAAAATCGGCATCGCTAAAAGCGCTGAAATCCGGCAGGCCGTGCGCCCCCTGCCAATCCAGCAAGGCCTGCACCCCTTGCGGTGTGGAATTGCACTGCTCTTCTGCCGGCTGTTGCTGCATGAGTCCTGACCTCGCTTGTGATAATCTGCCTGACGGCGCTGCCGCCGCGCTTCTTATCCATATGGTTTGCCGGCCGGCCAATAACAAGAGCCGGTTTGAGCGGCAATCAGGCTGTTTACCGTTTTGCCGGGCTGAAAAAGGCGGAAACAGGCAAATTTATGTTGATAAAATTCCTGAAACCGTCTTAGCCGCCGCCGCCGGCCGCCGCCCGGCTTGACATTGCGGCAAAAAAGAACAGATTTCCCCTCATAGATGCGGCGCCGGAAGCAGACGGCGCCGGGGCAGCGCCGCAGGCCGGCAGGGGCAGGAGCGCCCGGCGTCACCGCCGGGGCAGAGCGACAAGGATAACAAGCATGGCGCCAAATGACACGCTGCCCCTGCGCGATACGCCGCCGCCAGAGGCCAATGAGCAGGAATCGGCTGCCGCCCTGGCTGAAAAGCTTAGGCATTTGCGCTTTGCCGATGCGATTGATATTGTCAACCGGCTGGATATTGAGCAGGCGGTGCAGGTTTTTGTGCTGCTGCCGCTGGATTATGCCGTTGAGCTGTTTGACAAGCCGGAGCTGCAAAACGCCGCTCATATTATTGAAGACCTGCCAGGCCCGCGCGCTGTGGCTATTCTTAACGGCATGTCGGCCGATCAGGCCGCCGATCTGTTCCAGGAAATGGACGAAACAACGCGCCAGCGCCTGTTTGTCCAGCTTCAGCCGATTACCCGCAATGAGCTGACCCGGCTTTCCGCTTACCCGGAGCACAGCGCCGGCGCCATTATGACGACTGAATTTATTGCCGTATCGTCCACCTGGACAGTGCGGCGCACCCTGGATTATATCAAAGAGGTCGAGCGCACGCGGGAAACGGTTTATACAACCTATATTGTCGATCCGGTCACCAGCAGCCTGATGTCGTCTATCAGCCTGCGGCGCCTTATTCTGGCGCAGGAAGACGATAATATTCTGGAAGCGGCGCAGCATAACAAGCCGATTACGGTGACCGCCCTCACCAGCCGGGACGAGCTGGCCCGGCTCTTCCGCCGCTATGACCTGCTGTCCATGCCGGTGGTTGATGGGGAAAGCCGTCATGTTATCGGCATTGTAACCGTTGATGACGTGCTCGATGCCATGACGGAAGAAATGAGTGACGACACCCATAAATTCGGCGGTATGGAGGCGATCGACCAGCCTTATATGCAGACCGGCTTTTTTGAAATGCTGAAAAAGCGCGGCGGCTGGCTGTGTATCCTGTTTCTGGGGGAAATGCTGACCGCCAGCGCCATGCAGCATTTTGAAGGCGCGCTGGAAAAAGCGGTAGTGCTGACCTTGTTTATCCCGCTGATTATGAGTTCCGGCGGCAATTCCGGCTCGCAGGCCACCTCGCTGATTATTCGCGCTCTGGCGCTGGGGGAGATCCGGCTGAAAGACTGGAAAAAGGTTGCCCTGAGAGAGCTGCCGACCGGCCTGCTGCTTGGCCTTATTCTTGGCCTTATCGGCTTTGCCCGCATTATTTTATGGCAAAAAATGGGGATTTATGATTACGGCGCGCATTGGCTGCTGGTGGCTTTTACGGTAACCTGCACCATTATCGCCATTGTCGCCTTTGGCTCGCTGGTCGGCTCTATGCTGCCTTTTGTGCTGCAATCTTTCGGCCTTGATCCGGCCAGCGCCTCGGCGCCCTTTGTCGCCACTTTTGTTGATGTTGCCGGAGTGCTGATTTATTTCTCCATCGCCATGCTGCTGCTTTTCCCCTTTATCGGCCTCAGCCCGGCCTGAAACCGCCGCCTTTCTGCCGGCGCGGCGCTCCGTTTAGGCCCGCCGGCAGGGGCAGCGCGCCGCCTGTAGGGCGCTGCCTGCCCCCCCGGGAACAGCGGCCGCAGCCAAGGCCTTGACAGCCGCAGGCAAGGCCGGCGCCGATACAGGCTGAAACCTCAGCAGCCCCTGAAAAGCCTCTACCGCGCCGCCGGAAGCGGCGGCATAGCGCGCCGGACAAAAATCAAGGCTTGATTCGTGCGCCGGCAGCGACAAGGCGGCTTTGCCTATAATAGCCGCCTGATGCAGGCAGCTCATGCCGCTGCCGCAAAGTGACAGGCGCAAAGCTCTGAAGCTGGAAGAAAAAGCCCGGCGCCGCGCCGGCCGGCGCAGGGCGCGTCTTTCACACCGCTCAAGCTTCCGGCTGTTTTTTTCCCGGCCGGCTAGCGGCGGCTGGTTTGGCTCTTTTGCGCATAGCCGGCTGAGCCGGCGGCGCAGTTTCGTCTGCCGCCGGCGGAGCAGCCGCTTCAGCCGCCTCACTATGCGGCACCGGAACAGGCGCAGCGCGGCGCGGCCGCCGGACACTGGCAGCTTCCGGCGCTTTGGCCGCCGGCCGGCACCGGGCAAAAAGCGTCTTCACCATTTTAGCCGCCGGCGCCCAAAACCGGCGCGCCAAAGTGGCAAAGCCTGCCGCTATCCCGGCTGCGCCACTGGCCGGCCTTAGCCCATCGGCCGCTGCCGCCGGCCGTTTGGCACCGGGTTTTGATACTCCGGCCGTAACGGCGCCGCCGCCCGCGCCTTGCGGCGCCGGACTGCCGCCGCCATTGGGCGGCAGGTTCAAACCGGGTTTTTTGTCGCTGCCCCGGGTAATCGCATAATAAAACATCGGCACAAAGAAAATGGCAATACATGTGGCAAATAACATACCGCCCATCACGCCCGTGCCGATAGCATGGCGGCTGGCGGAACCGGCGCCGGTTGCCCGGGCTAGCGGCCAGACACCCAGAATAAAGGCCAGAGAGGTCATCACAATCGGCCGGAAGCGCATTTTTGCCGCCGAATAGGCGGCTTCCATGGCATTTTTGCCGCTTTCCCGCTCCTGCGAAGCAAATTCCACAATCAAAATAGCATTTTTTGACGCCAGTCCCACCAGCGCCACCAGGCCGATCTGAAAATATATATCATTGCTCAGGCCGCGCAGCCAGGTAAACAACAGCGCTCCGGTTACGGCAAAAGGCACGGCCGTAATAACCGCCAGAGGCAGGCTCCAGCGCTCATATTGCGCCGCCAGAATCAGGAATACCATAATAATGCCGAACAGCATCGCCGTATTGCCCTGGCCGCTATTGGTCACCTCCTGATAAGAAGAGCCAACCCACGCCACCTGATAATCACGCGGCAGCAGCTCCTGCGCCAGTTGCTCAATAATTTTAATCGCCTCGCCGGTAGTATGGCCCGGCGCCGGCGCCCCCATCACCATCATAGCGGGGAAAATATTAAAACGCTCCAGCTGGTCGGATCCGACTATGCGTTTAGCATGCACCAGAGCATCTAAAGGCACCATTTCGCCGCCGCCGGAGCGGACAAAAACCTGTTTCAGATCTTCCGGCGTCTGGCGAAATTCTGCCTCCGATTGCAGCTTTACCTGATAATTGCGGCCGTAAAGGGTAAAATCATTGATATAAACATTGCCGAATGTCGCAGACAGCGCGTCATAAATGGTGTTAATCGGCACATTCATGGCGCGCGCCTCTGCCCTGTCTACCTGCAAATCATATTGCGGCACATTGGCGTCAAAAGTCGTGCGCACCTGCGCCAGCTCCGGCCGCTTATTGGCGGCCGCAATCAGCTTTTGCGCCTCACTGTAGAGCTGGCTATAGCCGTTGCCCGCCCTGTCCTGCAAATAAAACTGAAAGCCGCCGGTGGTTGACAGGCCGATAATCGGCGGCGGGTTAACCGGCAGAATAAAGCCGTCTTTCAGGCCGCTCGTCATGCCGATAAGCGGCCCCACCAGGTTGCGCGTATCCTGCCCCGGCTCCTTGCGCTTGCTCCAGTCCTTGAACATGACAAACATCACCCCGGCGCTGGGCTTTAACCCGCCGGCCAGCATATCATAGCCGACAATAGAGACAACATTGTCAATAATCGGCATATTGAGGAAAATTTTCTCGGCCTGGCGCATGACATTATCGGTGCGCGCCAGAGAAGAGGCCGGCGGCAGCATGGTAAAGGCAATCATATTGCCCTGATCTTCAGCCGGCACCAGCGCGCCCGGCACTTTTTTAAACAGGACAAAAGCCGCCAGACACACGGCCAGAAAAACCGCCAGGCCAACCGCCACATGACGCAGGAAAAAGCCGACACCGCGCAAATACCAGCCGGCCAGCCCGTCAAAAAACCGGTTAAACAGCACAAACACTTTCCAGGGCGCGCGCTTATCGTCTCTATGGCGCAGTAAAAGGCTGCACAAAGCCGGAGCCAGCGTTAAAGCCACCAGGCCGGAAATCACCACCGAAATGGCAATAGTAATGGCAAATTGCTTATACATAACCCCGGCCATGCCGCCCATAAAGGAAACGGGGATAAACACCGAGCACAAAACAAGAACAATAGCAATAACCGGGCCGGAAACCTCGCGCATGGATTCTACCGCCGCATCATGCGGCGACATGCCTTCCTCCACCAGGCGCTCAACATTTTCCAGCACCACAATAGCATCGTCCACCACAATGCCGATAGCCAGCACCAGGCCGAACAAAGTCAGCATATTGATAGAAAAACCCAGCGCATACATGCCGGCAAAAGTGCCGATAATGGAGATCGGCACGGCAATAACGGGGATAAGCGTGGCGCGCCAGTTCTGCAAAAACATATACACCACAATAATAACCAGAATCAGCGCTTCAATAAATGTATGCACCACTTCTTCAATCGATACCGTGATAAAAGTGGTCGTATCATAAGGCACCGCCCATTCAACCCCCGGCGGGAAGGAGCGCGCCAGCTCGGCCATGCGGGCTTTGATCGCCTTCATCGTAGCCATGGCATTGGCGCCGGGCTGCAGATTGACCATAATCGGCACGGCCGGCCGGCCGGAAAGGCGGCTATCGGTAAAATATTGCTGCGTGCCCAGCTCCAGCCGCGCCACATCTTTCAATTTCAGCGAAGCGCCGTTTGTGTCGGATTTCAGGATAATATTGCCGAATTCCTCTGTCGTTTTCAGCCGCCCCTGGGTAGTGGCCGAATAGGTATAAGCGCCGGAAACCTTTTCCGGCTGGTCGCCAAAGCGGCCAATGGCATAATCATTATTTTGCTCGCGCACAGCGGTGATAACATCGGTCGGCGTCAGCTCATATTGCGCCAGCTTGTCCGGCCGCAGCCAAATGCGCATGGCATAATTGACATTGCCGAAAATAGAGGCGTCCCCCACGCCGGGGATACGCTTCAAATCATCAATCACATTCACCAGCGCATAATTGCCGATCTGGGCGCGGCTATAGCTGCCATTGGCGCTTTGCATGGTGACCACGCCCAACACGGCGGAATTGCGCTTGTCCACCCAGACACCAAGGCGCTGCACGGTTTCCGGCAGGTTGGGCAAAGCGCGCTGCACCCGGTTATTGACATTGATGGTCGCCTTGTCGGGATCACTGCCCTGGGCAAATGTAACGGTAAGCCCCATAGTGCCGGCGGCATTGGAGGTCGATTTCATATAAATCATATCGTCCACGCCGTTAATCTGCTGCTCAAGCTGCGCGGCCACCGTTTGCGCCACAGTTTGCGCGCTGGCGCCCGGATACTGGGCAGAAACCGAGACTTCCGGCGGCAGCAGATCAGGATATTGCGCCACCGGCAATATCCGCACGCAAACCAGGCCGGCCAGCACAATTATGATAGAAATAACCGAAGCAAAAACAGGCCGGTTGATAAAAAAACCGTAATTCATCTTACCTTCCCTGCCCGCTGTGCCCGGCCGCCGCCGGAGGCGCAACAGCCTTGCCGTCCAGCGCGGTCACGGCCACTTTCAGCTTTACCCCCGGCGGCAGGGCGACCAGCGCATTGCCGACACTGAACTGGCCTTCTGTGATCACTCTTTCACCGTCACGCAGGCCGATAAAAACCTGCGGCGCTTTGGCCGCCGCCTGCCCCGGCTCAACATAGCTGTCTTCCTGCGCGGCTGCGGCTTCCTGCCCGGCTTCCAGCAGCCAGTCCCGGTTGCTTAACTGGCGGGCAACCCGCACCGGGCGCTTTTCCACTTCGCCCTGAGCGCTCACAACATAAACATATTGGCCGCTATTATCCTGCATCAGCGCCTGCTCGGGCATGGTCAGGGCATTATTGACCTCAAGCCCCTGCACAATCAGGCGGACAAACTGCCCCGGCACCAGAATATCCTCAGGATTGGCGACAATAGCCCGCACGCCCAAAGCGCCGGTTGTCTGGTCAATCCGGGGAGAAGTAAAATCCACCACTCCCGTCCGGGCATAATTATGCCCGTCACCAAAGCGGATTTGCACCTTAAGCGCGCCGATTTCTTCCTTATGCCGGCGCATATCTTCCATAATTTTGCGGATAGCGCGCGCATCGTCCCCCGTATAGGAAAAATTGATATAAACAGGATCCGTCTGGGTGATCGTGGTCAGCAGGTTGGAAGAAGCGTCTGTCGCGATCAGGCTGCCTTCCGAGACATGCTCGCGGCTGGTCATGCCGCTTATCGGCGCGGTCACTTTGGTATATTCCAGGTTCAGCCGGGCCTGCTGCAACTGCGCTTCCGCCTGCTGCACGGTCGCCGCATCGGCGTCACGCTTGGCCGCCATCTGATCGCGATAGGCCGTGCTCTGAAACTTCTTCTGCCACAGCGCCTCGGCTCTGGCGGCATCAAGCACAGACTGGGCATAATTGGCTCTGGCTTGCGCCAGTTGCGCTTTTTGCCCGGCATAAGCCGCTTCATAAACCGAAGGATCGATCTCAAACAGGAGCTGATCCTGCGCCACACGCGCGCCTTCATTAAAATTGCGCTTGAGCAAAATACCGCCGACACGCGCCCGCACCTCGGTTTCTTTATAGCCGGCCACCCGGCCCGGATATTCATAAGTAATCGGCACAATGGCAGCGTGCACGGTCACGGCGCTCACCTGCGGCGGCGGCGCTTTCGGCGCCGGCTTGCCGCCACAGGCCGCCAGCGCAAAAACCGGCGCCAGGGCCGCCAGACCGGTTAAAATCCTGCTCAATCGCTGCATAATGTCCAAAGCCCCTTTGTTATTCCCGGCTTGTGCCTGGCCGAAAAGCGCAAGCCAAAATGCCCGCCGCCAAAACCCGAACCGGCCAAAGATAAAGCAAAAGCCCGGCGCGGCAAGGACAATACAGGCAGAAACTCCTTTATAACCCCCGCTTGCTGCCCTGAATATTATGCCCCAAATATATATAAAGGGCCTGCTTGCTGCCGGGCCAGCCGGCAAAGCGCCGCAGCCGAACAAACCCCTGCGGCGCGGCAGCCTTTAACGCGACAATAAAAACGCCGGAAGCGCCCGGCATAAAGCCCCGCCTCTCAGGAACGCGATTGCAAAGCCAGCGATAATGTGCCTTCATCAAGATAATCCAGCTCGCCGCCAACCGGCACCCCATGCGCCAGACGCGTCACCCGCACCGGAAAATCAGCCAGAACCGAGCTGATATAATGCGCTGTTGTCTGCCCGTCTACCGTGGCATTAACGGCCAGGATAACCTCCTCCACCGTGCCGCGCGCCACTCTCGACACCAGAGTTTTGATATTTAATTCATCAGGGCCGACACCTTCCAGCGGCGACAGGCGCCCGCCCAGCACATGATAGCGCATATGCGCCGCGCCGGCGCGCTCCAGCGCCCATAAATCCGCCACATCTTCCACCACAATCAGGGCGGCCTCTTCACGGCGCGGATCTGTGCATATCAGGCAGGGCGTCTGTGTGTCAACATTGCCGCATTGCGGGCAGATCCGCACTTTATCAAAGACATCTTGCGCCGCCGCCGCCAAAGGGCCGAGCAATGTATCCTTCTTTTTTACCAGTTGCAACACAGCGCGGCGCGCTGAGCGCGGCCCCAAACCCGGCACCCGCGCCACTAACTGGATAAGCCTTTCAATTTCAGCCCCTGCACTGTGTCTGGCCATAAAATTTCCGCTATCCTTTATCGTAACACCCGTTGCCGGCGCCATAAGCATGTTAACAGCGCATGCCGGCTTTATTAAGGCCGGGTGCGCCGAGCCGGGCTGAAAGCCGGATTGTAACAATTTTAGCAAAGAAACAGAAAAGAATTTTCCATTTATCCAAGATTATTTGCCGGCGGGCGCGCCCGCTGCCGGGGCTTGCCGCCAAAATATTGCCCCTCATTATCCGCTGTTTGCCGCCGGCCATTATAACAGGATTCAGGCTAATCCGGGTAAAAATCTGCCGCCGCTCAGCCCGGCGGCCCGGCCGTCAGAGAACGCCTATATCCGCTACGCAAGCTATATGATTGTGTTTGTCTATAAGGCCGAAACGGCGCAGAGCACATTGCCACTGCCCTTGCCGGTTTTTGCGCAGAGTGAAAAGATTATAACCGGCCGGCGCTTTGCGGCCGCCAAATTCCTGCCCGGCCGCCGCCACACCGACAACCGGGATACGCTTTTGCCCCCGGCCTGTATCGGCCTTGCCCCGAATATAGGCAAGACTCGGCACATGCGTATGGCCATGCAGGACAAGCTCGGCCCCCTCTGCCGCCAGAACCTTATGAAAACGCTTTATCCCCCACAAAGCGCGCGCCGCTTCGGCCGCGCCATAATAAGGCGGGTGATGAAGCATCACCACCCGGAACAGCTTTTGCGCGGCGGCCTGCTGCAACAAGGCCGCCAGAGCGGCAGCCTGACCCGCGCCAAAATAGCCGGCGGCAATAAAAGGCGGCGTAGCAAGAGCCGAAGACACGCCGATAAAAGCGACCTCCCCCCTTATCCGCATATAGGGAAAAGCCGCTTTGGCCGCCGGCGCATCGCTTTTTATCCACGGCGCAAAAACAGCGCAAGCCCGGGCCAGAGCGCCGGGCACATAAGCATCATGATTGCCGAAAACCAGCGAAATATCTTCCGCCGCGCCAAGAGAGGCAATTTTCGCCCGCGCCCGGTTAAATTCCTCCGGCAGGGCCAGATTTACCAGATCGCCGCTAATGGCCAAATGCTGAGGATTTTGCCCCTGCATATGGCGCAAAATCGCCTCAAAAGCGCCGCTGCGCAACAGATTTTTGCGCTTTAGCTGCCAGTTTGCGTAACCGATAAAGCGCTTATTGACAAGCTGCCACCAATGAACCGGCGGTAACGGCGCCAAATGCAGATCAGACATATGAATGAAATTATACATTAAAGACAATTCCAGCTTTTGCCGGGTGGCAGATCAATAGGCCGCCTGTCTGAGGAAGGACAGGCCGCCGGCCCCGCCCTTCAAGCCGCGCCAAGACAAATACAGTATAGCTAATCAGAAAATGCGGTCAAGCCGCAACGTGCGCCCCTATATATCAAGAGTCGCGGAGAGTATAGCTAATCAGAAAACGCAGTCACGCCGCAACCTTCCGGCAGCGCTCGGCGCGGCCGGCCGGTGATAAGGCAGCAAAAATATGAAGCAGGCAGCAACAGGCCGGCAAAGAGCAAGGCGGCAGCGCTATGCCGCCCCGCCACAGATAAAGGCCCCCACCCTGATTGCCGCTGAAAACAGCCTCATTGCTCCACCCGGCGCTTTGATCGGCTGCCCGGCCGAACAAGACCCATTTTACCCGCTCTTTGATGAAAAGCGGCAAGCAATAGCGGTAGCCCGGCTGCCCGGCCAAAGGCTTTATAAAGCCGCCCCGCCCCAGTGTGCCGATACAGGCCGCCGGAACCTATAGCAGCAGAAACACCCCCGGCGCCCAGACACTCAGGGAATATTAAACAGCGCCCTGCGCCCTTAAGCGCCGCGCCATTCCCGGCACCGGCCGGCACCGGGAAAGCCGGCCCGGCCGGCTTGGCGCTTTACAAGGCCCGCTCACCCGCTCTTTATTAAAAGCGGTAGGTAACACCGGCGCCCAGCAGCCACGGATCAATTTTGGCGCGGCCGGTAATGCGTGTGCCGGCACCGGCATCACCCAAAACTGTATTGCCTTTCAGCCGGGCATGGTAAGATGTATTGAGCCATAATTTTTTGGCGTCAATATTAAAGCCCCAATGTTTGGTAAACATATAGTCAACGCCAAGCTGCACGGCCCCGCCCCATGTGCCGTCTACCGTTACATTATCGAGCGCCCAGTTGCCTTCATTATAGAAGAAAGTGTAATTGGCGCCGGCGCCAATATAAGGCTGAAATTTGCCGAAATTGGTAAAGTGATATTGCAGGGTTAAAGTAGGCGGCAAAATCCAGGTTTTGCCCAGCCGGCGCCCAAGGCCGAGGCCTTTCATCACCTTGCCCTTGCCGCTGATTTTGGTGCGGGTGGTGCCTAAAATCAACTCAGCGGCAATATTTTTGGTAAAGAAATAGCTGAAATCCACCTCCGGCGTCACGCTGTTGGAAAAGCCGAGGCCGGTATCGGCCAGCTTGCCCAGACCGGCGGCGCGGACAGAGCCGCCGTCTTTCGGCATTACGGTCAAAACGCGGGCGCGCACTTGCCAGGGGCCTGCCTGCTCTTCAAAGCGCGGCGGCATCGGGCGCTCAACCGGCATATCGGCAGCGAAGGCCGCGCCAGACAGACTCAATAATGTTACACCAGCAAAAACAGCGGATTTTTTAGCCTGAAATTGCATGAAATTACCCCTTTTCCAAAATATTGCGACAAAATGCAAGCCAGATAAATTTGTGAACTGCGTCTTGAATATTAGATTTTCGCTCTTTGTCAACACGAAATTGCCATAATTTGGAACAATTCACGGAAAAACTTATGAAGTGTTGCATATAAAGCAATGCTAAAGCGCAAGACCGGAGACAGATCAGCCGCCCGGCGCGCCCTGCACATAAACTAAGGGGAAAATCTACAATAAAGCCAACGAAGCTCGTTTTCTTTGTAAGGTAAAATAGGCGCAGCGGCCGCAAGATAAAGCTTTAAGGCTGCTTTTTTGCTGCCATTGTGGCTTTTTGGCCATAGAGACCTGAAGCCATCAACAACACAACAGACAGCGATTCGCTGCGGCTGCCCCGGCCGGCCGCCGGCTCTCCTCTATGCCGGCGCCGGGCTTTGCCCCGGCTGCCGGGCGGCAACGGCCGAGCGGCCGGGCGGCGCTTGCGCTCAAAAAAGCTGCCCTGCTCTTACCTGTCCGGCCGGGCTGCTTCTGCCGCCGGGGCAGCGCGCCGGCAGGGAAATACAGCGCCGATAACCGGAAAATAAGCGGATAGAAATAAAAAAGGCGGGTGGCCAAAAGGACACCCGCCACCAAAGCAGGCGGGAGGGGGAGGGGAGAATCGCCTGCTTCGATTCCTGAAAAACAGCACATGACAGCCGGCAAAAGCGCCGGCGCCTATACTGCCCCTTACAAGGCAAGCTGCAACCGGCATAAAAAACCTTTACCGATTGCCGCCCTGCCGGGCCGCCGCAAGCGCAGCCGGCCTCATTGTATCTGCTGCGTAGTATAAAGTATCTGCTGCATATTATAAATATGTTTTAGCAGAATTTTACTTGCTTTTATACGCATATTCACACATTTTTATAAATATGTTCTATAAGTCTGTCCTCTTGCCGCCGAAATTATATTTTTGCTTCAGCGCCGCGCGCACACCCTGCTCATAGGCTTTGTCCACTTTGGCATAATGGCCGAGCTGGCGCTCAATAATAAAATCCGGCACGCCTTTCATGGCATCGGCGGTATTATTATAAAGCCGCTCTTTTTCGCCCTGATCAAAGACATGAAACAAAGCCCGCACCTGAAAATAATCATCATCGCCCTTGCCGTGATGATCATAGCGCCCGGCATCGCCGCAAATGCGCAAAGGCGGCTCTTGCGCAGCTTTATCCTCAAACGGGCCGTCAAAGGAATTCGGCTCATAATACGCATGAACATTGCCGCCAAGCTGATTGCCGCCCACTGTATTCATCGGCCCGTCACGGTGATAATTATGCACCGGGCAGCGCGGCTGATTAACCGGAATATGCTCATAATTGCCGCCCAGACGATAACGATGGGCATCGGCATAGGAAAACACCCGCGCCTGCAGCATTTTGTCCGGCGACCAGCTAATGCCGGGGACAATATTGGAAGGTGAAAAAGCCGCCTGCTCTATTTCGGCGAAATAGTCATCAACATTGCGATCCAGCTCAAAATAGCCGACATCAATCAGCGGATAATCGGCATGATACCAGACTTTGGTCAGATCAAACGGGTTAAAGGCCAGATTTTCGGCTTCTTTTTCCGGCATAATCTGAATCTGAAACTTCCAGCGGGGGAATTTTTTGCTCTCAATAGCGTTAAACAAGGCTTCCTGGGAGCTTTCGCGGCTTTCGGCAATGACTTTGGCCGCTTCTTCATTCGTGTAGAATTTCACCCCCTGCTCGGTTTTGAAGTGAAATTTCACCCAATAACGCTCGCCTTTATCATTCCACAGCGAATACGTATGCGAACCATAGCCGTTCATATGTATCGGATCAGTCGGCAGGCCGCGATCGCCCATTAAATAGGTGACCTGATGCAGAGTCTCCGGCGACAGCGACCAGAAATCCCACATAGCGGTATTAGAGCGCAAATGGGTGCGCGGGTGGCGTTTTTGCGTATGAATAAAATCAGGGAATTTATAGCCGTCCCGGACAAAGAAAATCGGCGTATTATTGCCGACCAGATCCCAATTTCCCTCTTCCGTATAAAATTTCAGCGAAAAGCCGCGCACATCGCGCTCGGCATCGGCGGCGCCCATTTCCCCGGCAACGGTAGAAAACCGCGCCAGCATTGGTGTAATCGCGCCTTTTTTCAGCACTTTGGCCTTGGTATAGCGGCCAATATCATGGGTAATATGCAGCTTGCCGCGCGCGCCCCAGCCTTTGGCATGCACGGTGCGCTCGGGGATACGCTCGCGGTTCTGATGCGCCAGCTTTTCCAGCAGCTGATAATCCTGCACCAGCACCGGGCCGCGCTCACCGGCGGTTAAGGAATCCTGATTATTCGGCCAGGGCGCTCCGGCGGTCGTTGTCAATTTCGGGCGTTTTGCCTGTGTTGCCCTGTCATCATCATGCATAGTATTCTTTCCTCTGCCTTGTTTGTCCGGCTTATGGGCCAAGCCTGCCGCCGGAACAATTATTTTTGAAAAACGGCTTTTTTATGCCCGCCGACCGCGCCGATGGCAAACAGGTTAACGGGCTTTTATGATAAAGTAAAATTGCATTTTTATGCTTTATCAATAGCTATCTTCTATAGCAAGACATAGACGCAGCGCGGCCGCTATAAATCTTTGGCGCAAAGCGCTTGCATATTGGGCAAAAAATTCTACCATAGGCTGGCGCGCGGTGCCGCCGGGCGGCCGGCGCGTAAACTGTATCAGCGCACATCAGGACAGGATATGGCACAAGACGTAACGGATAACAGGCCTATTGACAAGCTGGCGGATCTGGCCGCTTATCTGGCTGAGGGCGGGAAGGAAAAAGCCGCCTGGCGCATCGGCACGGAGCATGAAAAATTCCCCTTTTACCGGGAAGGCAACCGCCCTGTCCCCTATGGCGGCAAAAAGGGCATTCGCGCTTTATTGCAAGGCATGCAGGCTATGCTTGGCTGGGAGCCGATTCTCGATGCCGGCCGGATTATCGGCCTCATTGAGCCGACCGGGCGCGGCGCCATTTCGCTGGAGCCGGGCGGGCAGTTTGAGCTTTCCGGCGCGCCTTTGCGCAGTCTTCACCAGACCTGCCGGGAAGTGCAGGCGCATCTGGCGCAGCTACAGCATATTGCCGAGCCGCTGGGCATCGGCTTTCTGGGGGTGGGCGCCAGCCCGGCCTGGAGCCTGGCGCAAACGCCGCATATGCCGAAATCGCGCTATAAAATCATGGCCGATTATATGCCGCAAGTGGGCAAAAGCGGGCTGGATATGATGTTTCGCACCGCGACCGTGCAGGTCAATCTGGATTTTGCCGATGAAGCGGATATGCGCCGCAAAATGCAGGTGGCGATGAAATTGCAGCCTTTGGCCACGGCTTTATTTGCCTCTTCCCCCTTTCGCGAGGGCAAGCCCTGCGGCCTGCTTTCCTGGCGCTCGGAAATCTGGCGCGATACCGACACAAACCGCACCGGCCTCTTGCCGTTTATTTTTTCGCCGGATTTCGGCTTTGCCGATTATGTTGAATGGGCGCTGGATATTCCGCTCTATTTTGTCCTGCGCCGCGGCCATTATTACCCGGCCGCGCCGGTTACTTTCCGCCAATTTTTAAACGGCGCCCTGCGGCGGGAATTGACAAAAGAATTTTCCGCCAAAGAGGCCGAGCCGGTGATGAGCGACTGGATCAATCATTTATCCACTTTATTCCCGGAAGTGCGGCTTAAGCGCTTTCTCGAAATGCGCGGCGCCGATGGCAGCCCGTGGCGCAATCTCTGCGCTTTGCCGGCTTTCTGGGTTGGCCTGCTTTATGATGAGGCGGCGCTCAGCGAGGCCGAGGCCTTAACCAGAGACTGGTCTTATAAAGAAGTGCTGGCTATGCGCAATAGCGTGCCGCGCCAGGCTTTGGCCACTGCTTTCCGCCAGACAGATTTGCAAAAACTGGCCGGGCAGGTGCTGGCTATCGCCCGCCAGGGGCTGGTCAATCGCGGCCGGAAAAACCGCGCCGGCGCTGATGAAAGCCTTTTTCTGGCGCCGCTGATGGAAATTGCCGCCGGCGGCAAAACCGTGGCCGAACAAATGCTGAGCCGCTATCACGGCTTATGGGAAAATTCGGTTGAGCCGCTGTTTCGCGAATATGCCTATTAAGCCGAATCACGCAAAAAAGCAGAAAGATTTATGCGCAAAAAAGAGCCTCAATCCAATGCGGCAGAATTTACCGTGGCAGAAATTTCCGGCGCTTTGCGCCAGACGATTGAAGCCGCTTACGGCAATGTGCGGGTGCGCGGCGAAATTTCCGGCTATCGCGGCCCGCATAGCTCCGGCCACGCCTATTTTGCCCTGAAAGATGACAAAGCGCGGCTGGAGGCGGTTATCTGGCGCAGCGCCCTGCAAGGCCTGCCATTCAAGCCGGAAGAAGGGCTGGAAGTCATTGCCGGCGGCTATTTAAGCAGCTATGCCGGATCTTCCAAATATCAGCTTATTATTGAATCGCTCGAGCCGGCCGGCGCCGGCGCGCTGATGGCGCTGCTGGCCGAGCGGCGGCGAAAGCTGGCGGCGGAAGGCCTGTTTGATACGGCGCGCAAAAAGCCGCTGCCCTTTATGCCGCGCATTATCGGCGTTATCACCGCGCCCGGCGGGGCGGTGATTCGCGATATTCTGCACCGCATTAAAGACCGCTTCCCGCTGCATATTATTGTCTGGCCGGTGCGGGTGCAGGGAGAAACAGCCGGGGAGGAAGTTGCCGCCGCCATTCGCGGCTTTAACGCTTTGCCCGCCGCTGTCCCGCCAGCCGATTCTGCCTCATATTCCTTGCGCCCGCCGCCGGTTCTTTCTCCTGACGGGGCACTGCCGCAGGCTAGCCTGTCCAGCCTTGCCCCGTATCCGGGCGCGGATTATTCCTTGCGGGGCGGGGCCGGCCAACCCGCCACATCTTTCTTGCGGGGCGCCGCCGGCCAACCCGCCCCGCGGCCGGATTTGCTGATTATTGCCCGCGGCGGCGGCAGTCTGGAAGATTTATGGGGCTTTAATGATGAAGCTTTGGTGCGCGCGGCGGCACAATCTTCCCTGCCGATTATTTCCGCCATTGGCCATGAGACTGATTGGACCTTGCTGGATTATGTTGCCGACAAGCGGGCGCCAACCCCAACCGGCGCGGCAGAAATGGCGGTGCCGGTAAAAGCTGAGCTGACGGCGGCTGTGGCCGCTTTACAGGCGCGGCTGGAGCAGGCTGAGAAGCGTCTCCTGCAGCAAAACCGCCATAATTTGCGCGCCCTTGCCCGCGCCTTCCCCAGTCTTGACCGGCTGCTGGCCGAGCCGCGGCGCCGGCTTGACGATATCAGCCGCCGCTTAAGCCAGGCGCTGGCGCAGGCGGTGCGGCACAAGCGCCATATTTTCGCCGGGGCGGCGCAGCGGCTTTCGCTTTATCTGATTACCCGGCCGCTGGCGGAAAAGCGGCGGCTGTGTCAGGCTTTGGCGGCGCGGCTGCGGCATAATTTCCGCCATTTAAGCGCGGCGCACAGGCAAAAACTGGCGCTGGCGGCGCGGCTTTTGCACAGCCTGTCTTATGAAAATATATTAGAGCGCGGTTTTGCCCTGGTTTTTGACGCCAAGGGCGCGCTTATCCGCCGGGCGCAGGCTGTTACACCGGGGCAGGAGCTGCGCCTGCGCTTTGCCGATGGCGCGCTAACAGCCGCTGCGGCGGCCGCGCCGGCAATACCGCCCAAGCCGCAAGCGGCAGCGGCTGATACGGCGGCAAAGCCGGGCAAAAAGCCGGCCGGGCGGAAAAAGCCGCCGCCCGGCCAAGGCGATTTATTTTAAAAATTGGGGCCTCTTTAAGCCGCTGCCGGCCCTGTTTATCCGGGGGAGAGTGCAAAGGCAGCCGCCGCGCGCCGGCAGCCTGCCGTTATTCTGCCGCAAACCGGGTAGAAAAATAACAGATAAACAATATATAGAAAGGTGCTTTATGTCACAATTATTCTCCCCCTTCACTCTGGCCGGCGGCCTTACTTTAAAAAACCGCATTATTATGGCGCCGCTCACCCGCGCCCGCGCGCCGGAAGATAAAGCCACCGAGCGCACCGCCCTTTATTATGCGCAAAGAGCCACAGCCGGGCTGATTGTCAGCGAAGGCACGACTATTTCGCGTCAGGGGCAAGGTTATTTGTTTAATCCCGGCATTTATACGGAAGAAAAAGTCAAAGCCTGGCGGCTGGTAACCGATACCGTGCATGATCTTGGCGGCAGGATTTTTGCCCAGATCTGGCATGTCGGCCGGGTATCGCATACCAGCATTCAGGCAAACGGTCAGGCGCCGGTCAGCGCCACGGCGCAAATCGCCAAAGGCGCCAAAGCCTATGCCTATGATGAAGCGGGCAAGCCGAATCTGGTGCCGGTATCACAGCCGCGCGCTTTAACGGTAGAAGAAATCGGCAAAACGGTGGAAGATTATGCCCATGCCGCCGAAAACGCGGTTAAAGCCGGCTTTGACGGGGTGGAAATTCACGGCGCCAATGGCTATTTGATTGATCAATTCATGAATCCGCTGGTTAATGACCGCAGCGATGCTTACAGCGCCAAAACCATGGCCGGCCGCCTGCGCTTTACGCTGGAAGTGGTGGACGCAGTGATTGCCCGCATTGGCCGGGAGCGAACCGGGCTGCGGCTGTCACCTTATGTCAAAGCGTTTGATATGCCGATTCATGATGAAATTGACGCTACCTTTACCGCTTTGGCGGCCGAGCTGGCCGGGCGCAAGCTGGCTTATATTCATTTTATGGATCATTCCCGCTCTGCCCCGCGAGAGGGAGTGACCGCCAGTGATTCGGTGCCGTTTGACGCGACTTTGCGCCATATGCGGGCGCATTTGCGCGGCACGCCTTTTATTATTGCCGGCGATATGACGCGCGAGCGCGCCGAGCAATGGATAAAAGAGGATATAATGGATCTGGCGGCTTTTGGCCGGCCATTTATTGCCAATCCTGATCTGGTGGCGCGGCTGGAACATGGCTGGCCGCTGGCCAGGCCGGACGCCAGCCGTTTTTACGGCGGCGGCGCCGATGGTTATATTGATTATCCGCCTTATCGGCCGGGCAAATAATTGCACTGGCAGCCGTAAAGAAAGGCGGCTTTTATGCCGCCTTTTATTTTGGGCTGGCGTCCTTTTTCCGAAATTCATAATGCACCGGGCAAAAACCGGAAAAATCATAGTCCGTCAAATCGGCCGTATCGACAAAATGCTCCGCCTCTTCATCGCTATGAAAAACGGGAAAGGGCTTTTTCAAGGTCTTGCTCATAATAATGCACCTTATATTGCCGAACAGGCCCGCTCACAAAGCAATACTGCGTTTGCGCTTCATATCAGCGGCCAGCAGCAGGCGAATATAGCGGGCAAAGGGAATACCGGCAGCGCGGGCGCGCGCCTTGCCCTCTGCCGCCAGTTGCGCCGGCAGTTTCATATTCAGGCTGGCGTCCTTTTTCCTGAATTCATAATGCACAAAATGCCCGCCGGAAAAATCATATTCCGTCAAATCCGCCGTATCGACAAAATGCTCCGCCTCTTCATCGCTATGAAAAATGGGAAAAGGCTTTTTCAAGGTCTTGCTCATAATAATGCACCTCTTTATCATGCATGTAACGGGCGCTTATCGGCCGCATTATCTCTTCATCTCTTTGTCCGCGCAGGGTATAGACAATAAAAACATAGCGGCCATAATCTGTTTTTCCTACGGCGCGGAAACGGCGCTCAACTTCATATGGGTCGCGAATCTCCCATAATCTATGCGCCAAAACATATTCAACCTCTTCCCGGCTGACTCCGTGTTTGCCGCATTTCGGCCAGTTGCCGCTGTCCCACTCAAATTCTGCCGCCATTTACCCGCTTGAACCCCGCTGACCGGCCTATTCCTCCGCCCCGCCCTTATATGTAGTTGTTTATGTAGTAAAAGCCAAGAGAAATTTATCGCCGCCCGGCCCAATCTGTGTTAGAAAAAGCCATGAATTCGACCGGAGCCACTCCTATAGCGGAAGCTGAAACACCTGCCCCCGCCGGCCTGTTGCGCGGGCAGGACGGGCGGCTGCGCTGTTGCTGGGCCGGGCATGACCCGCTTTACCAGCATTATCATGATACGGAATGGGGGCGGCCGACCGATCAGGACAAAGAAATTTTTGAAATGCTGTGTCTGGAAGCGTTACAGGCCGGCCTTTCCTGGATTACGATTTTACGCAAGCGGCAAAATTTCCGCGCTGCCCTGCACGGCTTTGACTTTTATCACCTGGCCGGCTGTGATGCGCAAGCGGCGGTAGAGCGGCTTATGCTTGACCGAGGCCTGATTCGCCATCGCGGCAAATTGGCGGCGCTGTTCACCAATGCCGGCGCGGCGGTAAAGCTGGTAGCCGAATGCGGCTCTTTCAGCAGCTATTTGCGGCCATTCCGGCCGGCGGCGGGGCACAACCGGCAGGCGCCAATAAGCGCAAGTGCTGCCGGGCAAAGCTGCGCCGCCCGGCTGGCGCGCGATTTGAAAAAACGCGGTTTCCGCTTTATCGGCCCAACCAGCGCCTATGCTTTTATGCAGGCCGCCGGCATGGTCAACGATCACAGCCCCGGCTGCTGCTGCTTTGCCGCCACTGCGGCCGCCCAAACAGCCTTTTATAGCGCATAGTCAAGCCCCGCCGTCTTTCCCCGCCTATCAGCCGACGGATAAGCCAAAGCGGTAATCCGGCAGCAAACTGCCGCCGGCTGCCTCGCCAGAACTCTGCTCGGCTGCCGGCACCCAGCCACCCTGCCCGCTAGCGGCCGGCGGCGGAATTGGCGCCCATAAAAGCGCGGATAGAGCCGATAATTTTATCCTGATCGTCCGCGCTTAAATAAGGGTGCATAGGCAGGCTCAATACTTCCTGCGCTAATTGCTCCGATACCGGCAGGCCGCCAACCGCGCGGGGGAAGCGTTTATAAGCGCTTTGCAAATGCAATGGCCGGGCATAATAGACGACTGAGGGAATGCCCGCCGCCTGCAAATGCGCCTTTAACGCATCGCGCCCCCTGTCACCCTCGCCCGGCAGGCGGATTGTATATTGCGCCCAGGCGGAGCGCTGCCCGGCAGCGATCTGCGGCACGGTAACAATATCGCCCAGGCCTTGCGCATAGCGCGCGCCAATAGCGGTGCGTCTGGCCATTTCATCTTCCAGAATAGCCAGCTTTTCCAGCAAAATCGCCGCCTGCACCGTATCGAGGCGCGAATTCAGGCCAATGCGGACATTATCATATTGCGTCTCCCCCTTGCCGTGAAACAGCAGCGAGCGCAAAACCGCCGCCAGCTCATCATCATTGGTAAACATGGCACCGCCATCACCATAACAGCCCAAAGGTTTGGCCGGGTAAAAGCTGGTAGCGCCGACATCGCCCATAGCGCCGCACATATGCGTCTTGCCGTCTGCCGCCTGCCAGCGGCCGCCCATCGCCTGCGCCGCATCTTCCAGCACAAACAGGCCTTCGGCGGCGGCAATGGCATTAAGCGCCGCATAATCGGCCGGCAGGCCAAATAAATCCACCGGAATTATCGCCTTTGGCTTCAAGCGGCCTTCGCGGCGGATTGCGGCAATGGTTTCTGCCAGTTGCTGCGGGTTGATATTAAAACTGTCGGGCAGCACATCGATAAAAACCGGCTCGGCGCCGGTCAGCGCCACCACTTCCGCCGTGGCGGCAAAAGTGAAGCTGGGGCAAAAAACCGCATCACCGCGGCCAATGCCGCGCGCCATGAGCGGCATAAGCAGCGCATCTGTGCCATTGGCACAGGCAATAGCATGTTTCACCCCGAGATAAGAAGCGATTTGCCGCTCAAATTCCGCCACTTCCGGGCCGAGAATATACTGCCCGCCGGCAATGACTTTGGCGACAGCGCGGTTGATTTTATCTTCTATGCGGGCGCGCTGGGCGCCGAGATCAATAAAGTGCATCTTTCTCTCCACATGGGCCGCCCGCTCTCCCGGCCGAAATCCGGCCCGAATAGCGGCGGCTTTAAGCTGTGCGCAGCGGCAAAGCCGCCTGAGCCGAAAAGCAGCCTGCCTCAGCTTTACCCCCGCAAGGCCGGGAAAACAAGCCGGCAATAGCGTTTTTCAACCGCTCCCCAATTCATTGCCCTTATTGCAACGCAAGATAAACAGCCCAGGCCGCCGGCCGCGCGCCGCCGCTGCTTAACCTGTTCCGCCGGTCACTTCCCCGGTCACAGGCCGGCTATTTTTATATTCATAATATTTTACCGCCTTTTCGGCCAGCAGCGCATAGTCCGGGTTGATGTCATAAGCGAGATAATGGCCGCCGTTTTGCAGCACGGTTATGCACTCCGAGCCGCTGCCGCAAAAGGGCAGCAAAACCATATATTCCCCCGCCGGCCGGCACGATTTTATCAGCCGGTCGGTTAAGCCTAAAGGTTTTTGCGTGGGGTGCACAAGCACATCATGGCCGTCATGCTGTTTGCGCTGTGTCGGCTCAATAATGGCTTCGCATGTCTTGCAATATAAAATACGCTCTTTTAAAGCGGCGCCGCCGGCCAAAGCCGGCTCAGCCAGAACATCGCGCGGCAAAGCGCCGCTTTTATGCGCCTGATAAACCGTTTCCCGCCCGCCGGCGGCGGCAAAACGCCCTTTGCCGGCCGGCCGCACCCGCCCGGCGCTGCCGTTAAGAAAACTTTCCGTATAAGGCTCGCGCACCGCATCGCGGTTAAACAACGGCTCGCCGCGCCAGGTGCAGATTATCGCTTCGTGGCTTCTTTGCCAGAAATGGAGTGAGGGGATATTTTTATTAGTATAATGCCAGATCAGCCATTTTTGCTTTTCCAGCGGCAGCAAGACAGAAATATGCGCCAGAATTTCATCAAAGCCGTAAATAAACATGGTGCCGGCCGGTTTGAGCACCCGCAAACATTCCGCCAGCCATAATTTTACCCATTCAATATAAGCGCCAAGCGGCTGCTTATCAGAATCATTGCCGAAATCCTTGCCGATATTATAGGGCGGGTCGGCAATAATAATATCTATACTGCCTTCCGGCAGCGCCTTGATACCGGCGATACAATCTTGAGCATAAATTTTATTTTTGGCAATCATGCGCCTCTCTATACCGGCGGCAAGCCCCTCACCCGCGGGCAAAGAGCCGGGCGCGCCGCTCAGGCCAAGCCTGTAACACGGCTATGTTTCACACTGCCGGCCGTCAGGATTTTCAGCACGGCGACAGCTTCCGCGCCATTGGTGCGCGGCTCCTGCCGTGTTTCGATACAATGGAGGAAATGGCGCAATTCCTGTGTCAGCGGCAGCGCCTCTTCTACCGGAATATATTCCGGCTCCTCAGCGGTAAAGGCCCATTCGCCGCTGTCACGCCAGACAGCAAAGCGATAAATCGCCAGTTTGCGCTCCCACGGCTCGACATCGTCAAACACCGCCATCGCCTTGGTGCCGACCACAATCAGCCGCCGCTCGCGATAAGGATTGAGGCGGGAAGCCACCAAATGGCTGCGTATGCCATTGGGGAAGCGCATATTGACATGGGCAAAATCGGAAAGCCGGTCAATAATCGCCGCGCCTTCGCCGCGCACTTCCGCCGGCTCGCAGCCGGCCAGCGCCAGAATCATCGAAATATCATGCGGCGCCAGATCCCACAAGGCATCGCTTTCCGTATGAAATTTGCCCAGACCCAGGCGGTGCGAATCTATATAACGCACTTCCCCCAAAATGCCGGAGCGGGCAATTTCCAGCAATTTTTCAAAAGCGGGGTGAAAGCGCAGCACATGGCCGACCATAAAAATACGCTTTTTGGCCTTTGCCGCCGCTACCTCAGCCTCCGCTTCAGCAACATTAAGGGCAATCGGCTTTTCCACCAGCACATCTTTGCCGCTATTTATGGCGCGAATCGCATTTTCGGCGTGGAATTGCGGCGGCAAGGCCAGCACCAGCGCATCAATATCCTTGCGGTCAAATATATTGTCAACAGCAATCGCCTCTACCCCGTGCTCAACGGCAAAGCCCTCTGCCCGGTCGGCATTGATATCGGCCACGGCCGCCAGCGCGCCCAGATTTTTTAAGGTGCGAATATGATTGCTCCCCCAATAGCCGCAACCCAGAACTGCCACTCGTGGCGCCATTACACTGCTTTCCCAAAAATTGCCTTTTTCCCAATAGCGGCCTTGCAGGCAGAAAACAAGCCCAAACCTCGCCTTTTAACACACCGCTTGCCGCCTGTTTATACCATTGGCTGCTGGCCGGGATAAGAGCCGCCAAACGGCTATCCACTATTATCCGCGCGGCCGGCGGCTCATCTGCCGCCCGGGGCGAAACAGCGCCTGATTATATAATGCAGAACCCGCCGCTGTGTTGCACAAAACCGCCGCGGCGGCAGTCTGGCTGCTTTTCCGGCGAAATTACGGCTATTTTGCCAGAAAAGCAGCACAAAATATAGAGGAATCTCGCCTTTTTGCAGAACACCGGGCCGGCCGTATAGCGCTCTCAGACGCCCGGCCGCATAAACCCCGGCAAAACCGCAAGGCATAGCTTTGATCGCCGGCTGTGCGCTTTTTGCGCCGCTATTGAGCACATTCTGCGCCGTTTTGCGCCGGCAAAGGATTATACCGCTTCCGGCAGTTTTTTCACAAAATCTCTTTTTATTATTAAACAGCGATACGGTATTTTTTGAAAAACGAACCGCCCCTTTTTGCCGACAGGGCATCACGCCGGCACACAGGCCAAGCCTCGACGCCGCCCGGGCGCGCTGGTAGCGGAGGAGGGATTTGAACCCCCGACACAAGGATTATGATTCCTCTGCTCTAACCAACTGAGCTACTCCGCCAAGATCGGCGATTCAGGCTGAAACCCGCGCCGAAACTCTGCCCCGCTTTTAATAGACAAAGCGGCTTCTGTCAATTCCGCCTTTGCCGCAACCGGCGGTTTTATTATGCCGGCCGGTTTGCAGAAAACCGCAGGCACCGGCAAAGCGGCCGGCAATACTATAGGGCAGACACGCCGCGCCTTTCATCGGCAGGGCGGCAACAGCGCCAGCGCAACAAGGCTTACAACAGGAAAACGGCGCACAATGCCCTTAAACCGGCAAATCCGGCGGCAGGCAGGCAATGATCTTTACCGCAGGCAGGCAGCGCGGCAAACGCTATTGCAGCCGCCGGATAAGGGCTGTCACATCATCACGGCCATGGCCTTGATTCTGCAAATCGGCATAAAACTGATCAATCAGCGCCGTTACCGGCAGGCTGGCGCCGGCCTTTTTTGCTTCAGCCAGGCACAAGCCCAGATCCTTGCGCACAAGATCAACCGCAAAGCCGAAATCAAAAGCATTGGCCAATATGGCAGAACCGCTATTTTGCATCTGCCATGAAGCGGCTGAGCCTTTACTGATAACCTCCAGCACGGCCGGCATATCCAGCCCGACTTTTTTGCCAAAAGCCAAGCCTTCAGCCAGTCCCTGCGCCACCCCCACCAGACAAATCTGATTCACCATTTTGCAAAGCTGGCCGGCGCCGGCTTCCCCCAGCAGCCGCACCGAAACGGCATAAGCCTGAACAATTTTGGCCATTTTGGCAAAAACCGCCGCTTCCCCGCCGCACATAATGGTCAATTTCCCCGCTTCCGCCCCTTTTTGCCCGCCGGAAACCGGCGCATCAACAAAGCCCAGCCCGGCAGCGGCGGCTTTACCCGCCAAAAAGCGGGCAATATCGGCAGAAGCCGTGCTGTGATCGACATAAACCGCGCCGGCCGCCATAGCGGAGAAAGCGCCCTGTTCCCCCAGCGTTACCGCCTGCACCGCCGCATCATTGCCGACACAGGAAAAAACAAAATCCCGCCCTTTGGCGGCGGCAGCCGGGCTTTCGGCGCTGTCTAAAACGCCTTTTGCTCGCGGCCGATAGCGGCGCAGCCAATCTGCCGCCTTGGCTTTCGTGCGGTTATAGACGGTCACATCATGCCCGGCTTCAGCCAGATGCCCCGCCATGGGGAAGCCCATAACCCCCAGGCCTAAAAAAGCCAGTTTTGCCATAATGCCCTCTTTGAATCAGCAAAGGATCTCGGATAAGCGGCTGCGCGCAGCCTGCAAAAAGACGCGCTGCCGGGAGACAGCGGCATAATTTATTTGACATAACAGCCGATAGAGGCGGCAACACAAAGAATAGCCAGAATAATCAGCCAGAAATAAACGCGCGGTTTGTCAAACAGCACAATAAAAGCCGAAAACCAGCCGACAACCCCCGCCCCCAGAGCAAAGAGGAAGCCGGATTTATTGCCGATAGTAATATGAAGCGCCATCATACCGCCAACCACCAAAGCGCCAAATACAATCAGCAAAGCGGTAGCAAATTTCTCATAATCGTCCATCACCATAAGCCTCAGTCTTGTATTCCGCCGCTTTGATTCTCGCCATATTACCCGGGCAGACAGGCGCCAAGAGAGCCAATCTCTATTATTGAGCGGAATCACCCCGCTATCGATATTAGCGCATTCGGCTGCAAAACGAAAGACTGCTTTTTCAACCGCAGCGGTATTATAGCCGGGCGCCGGCGCGCCGCAAGATTGGCCGGACGGGCCTGAAAGCCGCCCCGGCCGCGCTTGTCCGATCCGGGCAGGCCCTTGCAAGGCTTTACAGCCGCGTCAGGCGCTGCCGGAACCCGGCCGCCGCGGCAATAAGCAGCAAACAAGCCGGAAGCGGTTTGCGCGCTCACGCCGCAGGGCGCGGCTTTACCAGGGCGCGCCCGGGCGCTCTGCCGGCGCGGGCTGCCGCTCAAGCAGCGCCAGCACAGCCTCGCGCAGAGTTTCTATCCCTTGCCCATCGGCAGACGATGTGGCGATAATATGCGGATAGGCCGCCGGGTGCCGGGCCAGATCGGCCTCCATATGCCGCGCCAGGCCAGCACAGGCCGCCGGTTTGATTTTGTCACTTTTGGTCAGCACCAACTGGTAGGAAACAGCGGCTTTGTCTAATAATGTCAGCACGGCTTCATCATTTTTCATAATGCCGTGGCGGGCATCAATCAGCACATAAACGCGTTTGAGCACGGAGCGCCCGCGCAAATAATCAAACACCAGTTTTGTCCACGCTTCTACCTGCGCTTTCGGCGCCTGAGCATAGCCGTAGCCCGGCATATCGACCAAAGCAAAAGGCGGTAAATCACCGGCCGCGCCGCTATAGCCTTGCGGCACAAAAAAATTCAGCTCCTGCGTGCGGCCGGGCGTGTTGGAAGCGCGCGCCAGCCCCTTTTTGCCGACAAGCGCATTGATAAGTGATGATTTGCCGACATTAGAGCGGCCGGCAAAGGCAATTTCCGCCGGGCCTTCCGGCGGTAAAAAACGCAAGGAAGGGACACTGCGGATAAAATCCCAGTTACCGCTAAAAATTTTCTGCCTGCTGCCTGCTGCCATAATATCACGCCTGCTTTTATTTGCCCGGACGGCCCGGCCCGGGCGCAAAACCGCCGCTCACGCCTATATCGCCCGCCCTCCGGCCGGCGATTACGGCCCGCCGCAGCGGCAAAGCCCGTAAGGCGGCGCAACCCGCCGGCCGCTCCTGTATCAACTGCGCCGGCTATCCGGCCGAACAAAGAGGCAGAACAACAAAACCGCACCCGGCGGCTGCCCGAACCGCGCTATCAAAACAAGGCGGCCACTCTGTCAAACAAGCGGCGGCCTGTCTCGCACAGCGGCCGCGCCGGACAGGCTGATTTTGGTCACCCCTCACAAGCCAATAATCGCCCCTTTCCGCCCTCTTCTGCAAGAGCGGAAAAGAACAGCCGCGCGGTTAATAGCGTCTCCCCCGCTCGGCCCTGAAGACTTGCAGCCGGCCGGCGGCCAAAGCGGCTTACGGCTTCTTTTTTTGCTCTTTTGCTGCGCCAGAGGGCACGCCGGCGGCGGCCGCTGGCGGCTTTTTGGCAAACAGCGCTTTCAAATTATCCAATAATTCAATTTTCACCCCCTGCCTTTTCATAATAACAGCCTGCTGAATAATCGACAAACTATTATTCCACGCCCAATAAATCACCAGCCCGGCGGGGAAGGCGGCCAGCATCCAGGTGAAAACCAGCGGCATATAAGTGAAAATCATTGCCTGAGTCGGGTCGGGCGGAGTCGGGTTCATGCGCATTTGCAAAAACATGGTAATGCCCATAATCACCGGCCAGGCGCCGATTAGCAGAAAACCCGGCACATCATAGGGCAAAGCGCCAAACAGGTTAAACAGCGAGGTCGGATCGGGCGCGGCCAGATCATGTATCCAGCCGAAAAACGGCGCCTGCCGCATTTCAATCGTAATATAGAGCACTTTATAAAGGGCAAAGAAAATCGGAAACTGGACAATTAGCGGCCAGCAGCCGGCCAGCGGGTTCACCTTTTCCTTGCGGTAAAGCTCCATAATCGCCTGCTGCTGTTTAACCCGGTCATCGCTATATTTTTTGCGAATCTGCTCCATGGCCGGCTGCACCTTCTTCATGCGCGCCATGGATTTATAGGATTTATTGGCCAGCGGGAACAGGATCAGCTTCAAGAGCACCGTTACCAGCAAAATCGCCACGCCGAAATTGCCGACCAAACGGTAGAGCATATCGATTAAAGTAAACATGGGCTTGGTGATAATTTTCAACAGGCCCCAGTCAATCAGCAGCTCAAATTGCGCAATGCCGCCTTTTTGCTGATAATCATTGATCGTATCCACCTGTTTTGCCCCGGCAAAAACACGGCTCTCAAAATTGCCGGCAGCACCGGGCGCAAGGGTAAAACTGTCACCGCTAAAAGCCGATTGGAAAACCGTGCGCTCGCCGCTGCTGTCATAGGAAAACTGCCCGTGAAACGGCTTATCCTGCGCCGGGATCAGCGCTACCGCCCAATATTTATCGGTAATGCCGATAAAGCCGCCGGTCGCGGCAGGAAACACGGTTTTGCGATCTTCGCCTTCCTGTTTGGCCAGTTTTTTATAGGTCTGCGTTTGCAAACCCTGCTCCCCCATAACGCCGATCAGCCCCTCATGCAGCAAATAAGAGGCATTGGCGGCTTCCGGCGGCGGGCTATTGCGCAACAGGCGCGCGCCGGGTTGCAGGCTTACCGGCGCATTGCTCATATTGCGCACAGAATCCGCCACCGTAAACATAAAACGCTCATCAACGCGAAAACTGCGGCGAAAAACCAGATGCGCCCCGCCAGGGCGGCCGTCAGCCCCCAGCCCGCCATTATCATAAACCAGGGTAACCGGGCTTTGCGGTGTCAGCGGGTGATTGCCCCCTTCCACCTGCCACAGGGTTTTATTATCCGGCAAGGCAGCATTCAAGCCATTGGCCAGATAACCGAACTGGAAAAAATAGCCCTGCCGGAATTCCTGCGGGTTCAGCAGGGCGATCCGCCCTTCCGGCTTTTTTTGCTTTTTCTCTTCGGCCGTCAGATAATAATTTTTCAGCAAGACATCATCTACGGCCGCGCCGACAAGGTTGATAGAGCCGGTTAATTGCGGCGTATCAATAACCACGCGCGGGCTGCGGCGCAAAGCGGCGGCGCGTGACTGCACCGTCATATCAGCCGGCGCGGCGCCGCCCGGCGCGGCCGCCGAAGCGGAAAAACGCCCGGCCGCCGCGCCGCCGGGAGCCGGAGCCGCCGGCGCTTCAGCCTGCGCAACTTCTCTCTCACGCTCGGCGGCAATATGTGTTTCCTGCCTTTGGGTTTTATTGGCCGGGGTTACAAACAGCCACTGCCAGACCAGGATAACCCCCAGCGAAAGAATAATAGTGAGAAAGAAATTGCGATTATATTCCATTAACACATATCCGTAAAAACCCTGCGCCAGGCCTGTAACCGCAGGTTCAGAAAAAAGCCGCCCCGGCCGGATATACCGGCACATAACAGCGCGCGCCAAGGCGGGGAGCCTGCCGCAGCCGGAACAAAATTCCTACACAATTATTCCTTTTGTGTCAAACCGGCCCGGCAGCCGCGCAAGCGGCGGCGCGGCCTGGCCATAACGCCGCTGCCGCGCTTTAACCGCCGCATTCGCGCAGCAAAGACACTATCGCGCCTTGCCGCCGCTGCCTGTATCACCGCGGCCGGGCTTTACCCCGGCGGCAGAGTGTGCCGCAGCCGCCGCGCGCCGGGCTTTGCCGCCGCCAATGCGGCGGCGCAGCTCTTCCACCAGCCGCGGGAAAGGCACAGTCAGAATTTCTGCCCGGGCAATAATAACATAATCCGTATGCGCAGCGGCCAGAGCGGCTATATTGCCGGCCTGCACCGCCGCCCGCAAGCGCCTTTTAATGCGATTGCGGCGCACGGCATTGCCGTTTTTGCGCGTGACTGTAAGGCCGAGACGCGGCGGCAAAACAGCGCCGGCCGGCGGCAGCGGGCGCTGCCTTAATTCCAGCAGAAAAAGAGCGCCGCGGCGCTTTTCACCGCTGCGAACAGCCAGAAATTCCGGCCTTTTGCGTAAAGGGAGCAGCTTTTGCGGCATGGGCGCCTGTTCTGCCTGATAAGCCTGTGTCAACAGCCGCAGCCGGCCTGAGCCGGGCCGGGCATAACCGTCAGGCGGAAAGGCGTTTGCGCCCGCGAGCGCGGCGGGCGGCCACAACCTTGCGCCCGGCGGCCGTAGCCATACGGGCGCGGAAACCGTGACGACGCTTGCGCACAAGCCTGGAAGGCTGATATGTTCTCTTCATTTATTTATTTACTGCGGAGTGCAGCCCTTCTTGGATTGAGGAACATCAGGCCGATATACCGGCACAGCAAAAGCCGGCTGCCGCCGGGCGCTCTTGCGCTGCCGGCGCCTGAACCTCTCAAGCCATAGCAAATTTGCCGCAAAAGTCAAGCCTTTCCGGGCAAAATAGTATCTTTGCGCCGGTCTGCGCGCCGGCAGGCGCGCCCCGGCGGCAAAGCCGGGGGAACATTTCCGCCGTTTCCGACTTTACCGACAAAAGCCGATTTTCCGGTTAAAAACCGGCAAAATCCTGTAACCATGCCGTTTCAAGAGCCTGTTATGCGCAAATACCCCGGCAGTGCTGTTCTTCTTATTATTGCTTTGGCCATTGTGCCGAATTTTATCAATTTTCTGAGCGGCGCCTATATCAAAAAACGGGAAACCGGAATCATCAGCCTTGCCGCTACGGCCGCCGGCACTACCGCCGCCGCGAGCGCAGCCAACAGCGCAACAGCGCCGGCCGATACCAGCGCGCCGGCCAACAGCGCCGCCGCCGCGCCGCAGACAGGCGGCAAAACGCCGTTTATGGCCGTGCCGGGCCGTGTTATCGCCGAAAGCCTGACCGGGCGCGGAATCACAGCCGCGCAAGGAATTGAACTGGGGGAAATGACGCGCGGCTCTCCGGCCCGGCAGCAAAACTGGCAGGGGCGGCAAAACCGTATGCCGGAAACCCGGGGCCGGCCGGACAGCTCTAATCTGACGCCGGACTCCCATGGCGGCGAGACTTTTGTGCCCAATTTTATCTATAAAATCGACCGGCCTTTATGGCATTCTTCCACTACGGTGATTTTGCTGCACGGCTCCGGCGCCAATGAAACAACGATGATGCCTTTTGCCCGCCCTATCTGGCCGCGCGCCACGCTTGTCGGCATTCGCGGCCGCATTATGCAGGGCAATGAGCGGCGCTGGTATCATAAAATCACCCCGACCGTGTTTAACCAGCAGGAGGCAGAGCAGGAAGCAGAGCAACTGGCGCGCTTTGTTATCGATCTGTCGGCCAAAAAACATTACAAGCAGCAGAAACTCATTTTTGTCGGCTATTCCAACGGCGCCAATATTCTGGCTGTTATGGCGATGAAATATCCGCAACTGGTGCAGCGCGCTATCCTGTTGCGGCCGATGCCGGTGCTTGACCCGATGCCGCAGGGAGATTTGCATAATTTGCGCATTTTGACCCTTTCCGGCGCGCGCGACAAGCTTTACGGCGGTTTTGCCGAGCCGCTTTACCGCGCCTTGCTGCAAGGCGGCGCCCATGTAACCAGCTATCGCATTGCCGCCACCCATATGATCGGGCGCGAAGATGCCAGGCTTATCACCCGCTGGCTCAAACTGGGCTATTAAACCGGCCGGCAGCGGCCTGCTGCCGCCGCTTTGCAGGCTTTTGCCCCGCCTTGCAGGCCGATCCGCCCGGCTGCGGCGCTAAAATTGCCGCCGCCGGGGCGAGAAAAGCTTGCATCAGCCGCCCGGCCGGTTTATGCCTGAGGCAGCGGCGCAAAGGCCGCCGCCGCAAACCCAACCCTATGAGGCAGTATCCGGCATGACGGCAGATTTGCGCCGGCAGGTTCTTGACCGGCTGAAAACTCTTTATCCGCCGGCAGCGCCGGAGCAGGCCAACAAGCCGGACAGCGGCGGCGATGAGCGCCGGAGCGGCGATATTGTCGCGCGCGGGCTGGTTTCCGATATTTTTATTGCCGATAATCAGGTTTTCTTTGCCATTACCGCGCCGGCCGGCAATGCCGCCCGGTGGGAAGAGCTGCGCGCTCAGGCCGCCGCCGCCGTGGCTGAGCTGGCCGGGGTGCGCCGTGTTTTTGCCAGCCTCACGGCCGAAAAAGCGCCGCCAGCCGGCGGGCAAAAGCAGCCGGAAAATGCGCCGGCGGCAAGCGCGCCGCAACCGGCTGATAACAGCCGCCGCCCCGCCCCGGCCGCGCCGCCGCAAGGCAGGGCCGCGCCGCAGCCGCTTGCCGGGGTCAGACATATTATTGCCATAGCCTCCGGCAAAGGCGGAGTGGGCAAATCGACCATAGCGGTTAATCTCGCGGCCGCCTTGCAGGCAAGCGGGCTGAAAGTCGGGCTGCTGGACGCCGATATATACGGCCCTTCCCTGCCGCGCCTGACCGGCCTTTGCAAGCCGCCGGGTGAAGATATAGTGCCCCTGCGGGATAAAAAGCTCATTCCCTTGCAGCAGCACGGCCTCAAGCTCATGTCGATGGGGTTTCTGGTCGATGCGGAAGCGCCGCTGGTCTGGCGCGGGCCGATGGTGATGGGCGCGCTCAGCCGCCTGCTGCATGATGTATTATGGGCGCCGCTGGATATTCTCATAGTAGATATGCCGCCCGGCACGGGGGACGCCCAGTTAACTCTGGCGCAAAAAGCGCCGCTTTCCGGCGCGGTTATTGTTTCCACCCCGCAGGAGCTGGCGCTTATGGACGCCCGCAAGGGGCTTGCCATGTTTGCCAAAGTCCAGGTGCCGATTTTGGGCATTATTGAAAATATGAGCTATTTTATCGCCCCGGATACCGGCCGCCGCTATCATATTTTTGGCGCGCCGGACGCGGCCGGCCGCGGCGGCGCCGAGCAGGAAGCCGTGCGCCGCAATGTGCCGTTTTTAGGCGCTTTGCCGCTGGATCCGCAGCTTGGCCAGGCGGCTGAGCGCGGCGTGCCGCTGACTATTGCCGATAAAAACCACCGGCTGACACAGATTTACCGCCACATAGCCGATAATATTATGCGGCAGTTGCCTATGCCGGCGCAAAGGGCAGAAATTTAGGCCGCGGCGCGGCCGCTCTTGCCTTGCCGCCCGGCTTTCGCTAAACAGATTCTGGCGGCCTGCCTCTGCCGGCCGCCATGGGAGCTTTATCATGGCGGACACATTTATTACCCTTTCTTCGGCCGCGGCGCCGGCAGGTGCCGCGCTTGCTTTGCCGCCGGCCGAGCGGCTGATTATCGCCCTTGATGTTGCCGACACAGCGCAGGCGCGGGCTTTGGTTGCCGCCTTGGGCGACACAGTGCGGTTTTACAAAATCGGTTATCAATTAGCGCTGGCCGGCGGGCTGGATTTGGCCCGTGAGCTGATAGCGCAGGGCAAAAGCGTCTTCCTCGATATGAAGCTGCTGGATATTGACCACACTATTGCCAGAGCGGTGGAAAATGCGGCGCGGCTTGGCGTGACTATGCTCAGCTTACATGCTTACCCCAAGGCTATGCGCGCGGCCGCAGCGGCAGCGCAGGGCAGCCCGCTCTGCCTGCTTGGCGTGACCGCGCTCACCTCAATGGACGCTGAAGATCTGCGCGAGGCCGGCTATAGCGGCACGCCGGAAGAGCTGGCGCTGCAGCGGGCGCGCCAGGCGGTGGCCGCCGGCATGGGCGGCCTTGTTGCTTCGGCGCGGGAAGCGCGGGCGCTGCGCAAAATTATCGGCCCGGGCATGGCGCTGGTCACCCCGGGCATTCGCCTGCCCGGCGCTGCCGCCGGCGATCAGAAACGCATTATGAGCCCGGGAGAAGCGCTGCGCGCCGGCGCCAGCCATTTGGTGGTCGGCCGGCCGGTTGTCCAGGCTGCCGACCCAAAAGCCGCGGCGCTGGCGGTGCTGGCCGATATGGCCTCATAGCTGGCCGCCGTATGATAAAGAGCGCCGGCGCGGCGGCAGGAGTTGAAAGCCGGGGTAAAAAAGCCGTTGCGGATTTGCGCCGCGCTGATAAACTGCTCGCTCCTGAGTCTATTTTGTTTTACTATCAGGCAGCCGGGAAACCGCCGCCGATAATGCGTGAGGGAGAGAGCAATGTTGCAGCATGAACAGCGTATTCGCCATAATGGCCTGCGGCAGAAAATCGTTTCAGCCGCGGCGGCGGCGCAGCTTGTGCAAAACGGCATGATTGTCGGCATGAGCGGCTTTACCCGCGCCGGTGATGCCAAGGCCGTGCCTTTGGCCATGGCAGAGCGCGCCAAAGGCGACCCGTTTAAAATCACTTTAATCACCGGCGCTTCGCTCGGCCATGATATAGACGGCACTTTATCCGCGGCCGGGGTGCTGGCGCGGCGCCTGCCCTTTCAGGTCGATAATGTGCTGCGCCGGGCGATCAATCGCGGCGAAGTGCTGTTTATTGATCAGCATTTGTCGCATACGGTGGAGCAGTTGCGCGCCCGCCAGCTCCCCAAAGCCGATATAGCGATTATTGAAGCCACGGCCATTACCGAAACAGGCGGCATTGTGCCCACCGCCTCAATCGGCAATTCGGCCAGTCTGGCGCTGATGGCCGATAAAATTATTGTCGAAATCAATATGTCGGTCAGCCCGCAATGGGAAGGGCTGCACGATATTTATATACCGGCGGAGCGGCCGGGGCGGCTGCCTATACCGGTAACCGCCGTTGACAGCCGCATCGGCGCGCCGTTTATCCCGGTGCGGCCGGAGCAAATTGCCGCTATTGTTATCACCCATGAGCCGGACAGCCCGTCCGGCGTTACCCCGCCGGATAACGAGACCAGCGCCATTGCCGGCCATTTGATAAAATTTTTGACCGCTGAAGCCAAAGCCGGGCGGCTGCCGCACGGCCTGCCGCCCCTGCAAGTGGGCATTGGCAGCATTGCCAATGCTGTGGTTTCCGGCCTGCAGGCGGCGCCGTTTGAGCATATGACCATGTATAGCGAAGTGTTGCAGGATTCCGCTTTTGAGCTGATGGCAGCCGGCAAGCTCGATTTCGCCTCCTGCTGCTCCGTTACTTTGAGTGAGGAATGCGGCAAGCGCGTTTACGCTGATTTTGACAAATATCGCGACAAAATTATCCTCCGCCCGCAAGAGATCAGCAATCACCCGGAAATTATCCGCCGCCTAGGCCTGATCACCATCAATACGGCACTGGAATTTGATATTTACGGCAATGTTAATTCTACCCATGTCAACGGCACCCATATGATGAACGGCATTGGCGGCTCGGGCGATTTTACCCGCAATGCCTTTATGTCGGTTTTTGTTACCAAATCTTTGGCCAAAGGCGGCAAAATTTCCTCTGTTGTGCCCTTTGCGCCGCATATTGACCATACGGAGCATGATGTTGCTATTCTGGTGACCGAAATCGGCCTGGCTGATCTGCGCGGGCTGGCGCCGCGCGAGCGGGCGCCGCGCATTATCGAAAACTGCGCGCACCCTGCTTTCCGTGACCGGCTTTTTGATTATTATCAGCGCGCCTGCAAGGAGCGCGGCGGCCAGACCCCGCATATAATAGAAGAAGCGCTAAGCTGGCACGCCCGCAGCCTGAAGGGCGAAGCTATGTGAGGCGGCATAATACAAACGGAGCTGCAATAATGGAAAAGGGTGAGTTTATGTGTGATAGCTGTGGTAAAGAGAAACCTTACGAAGGAAAGGCGGCCCTCGTGGAGGCTGCAAAGACCGCCTTTGTGTAGATTGCTATAATGATATTACCACGCCGCCGGCCCGCCCAAAAGATTTGGCAGCCTGGCAAGAATGGTATGACGAAAATATTTACTAATAATGCCGCAATATTTATAAGCAGCACTATGACACTACAAGGCAGCCAAACGAAGCAAGCAGGAAAAAGCTTTATTATCGGCGGGCACAAATACAGCGCGCCGCCTTTGCCGGGCGGGCTGTATCTTGTTGCCACGCCGATCGGCAATCTGGGCGATATAAGCCTGCGCGGGCTGGAAGTGCTGGCCGCGGCCGATATAGTCGCCTGTGAAGACACCCGCACCAGCCATATTTTGCTGGCGCGTTACGGCATTCGGCCAAAGACGGTGCCTTATCATGAGCATAATGCCGCCGGCGCCGGGGCGGCGCTGTTGCGCGCCTTGCAGGAAGGCCAGGCGGTGGCGCTGATTTCTGACGCCGGCACGCCGCTGCTATCTGACCCCGGCTACCCGCTGGTGAGCCAGGCGGCGCAAGCGGGCAGCGCCGTTATCCCTGTCCCCGGCGCTTCGGCTTTGCTGGCGGCGCTCACCGCTTGCGGCCTGCCGGTGCATAATTTCTTTTTTGGCGGGTTTTTGCCGCCCAAACAGGCAGCGCGGCGGCAAGTCCTGCAGGCCTGGCACAGCCTGCCCTGCACGATGATTTTTTATGAATCGCCGCGCCGGGTTGCGGCCTGCCTCAGCGATATGGCCGCTATTTTCGGCGCGGCCCGGCAGGCCTGCCTGTGCCGGGAGCTGACCAAAAAATTTGAGACATTTGATCGCGCCGATTTAGGCCGGCTGGCGGAAATTTATGGCGGCGACAAAGCGCCGAAAGGCGAAATTGCGCTGGTTATCGGCGGCGCCGAAGCGGCAGCAGCAGCGCTGTCGCCGGCGGAGACAGACGCTTTATTGCTGCATTTGGCGCAAAGCCTGCCGCCGGCCAAAGCAGCGCAGGAAGCGGCCCGGCAGACCGGCGGCAAAAAACAGGCGCTTTATGCCCGCCTGCTGGCGCTGAAAAGCGCTAAAGCCTAAGGCCGATAAAGAGGAGCAGCATTATGCCGCCAACAGGGCCGCTTTTTACGCCGCCGCGGCGTAAAAGCCCGGCGCGGGTCAAACGCGGGCAAAAAGCCTATCGGCAAGGCTATTGGGGAGAGTTTCTGGCCGCCTGGCTGCTGCGGCTGAAAGGCTATCGCCTGATAGCGCGGCGCTGGCGCTGCGCCCAAGGAGAGATAGATATTATCGCCCGCAAGGGCAAACAGATTGCTCTTGTCGAAATCAAGGCGCGCCCCAGCCTGCAGCAGGCGATGGAGGCGCTTGCCCCCAGCCAGCAAAAGCGCATAGAAGCCGCCGCCGATTTATGGCTGGCGCAGCAGCCGGATTATGCGCAATTATCGCTGCGTTTTGATCTTATCGCTGTTTGCCCCCGCCGCCTGCCCCGCCATATTAAAGCCTGCTGGACAGTTTAGAGCGCCAAAACGGCAAAAGCGATAAGATTATCCCTTGCCGCTAGTGCCTGTTTTGAAAACCTATCCGGTTTTCAAGGCACGGCGGCGTTCGCTGTTTGCCCCCGCCGCCTGCCCTGCCATATTAAAGCCTGCTGGACCGTTTAAAGCGCCCGGCAATATTTCAGGCGATAAAGCCGTAATACAGCGCGGCAAAACCCAGCAGGCCGACAATAATGCGCCACCAGGCAAAGAGCGCATAGCCATGCCCGGCAATATAGCGCAGCAGCCGGCGGACAACAAATAAGCCGGCCAGAAAAGCGGCGATAAAGCCCAGCGCGACAGATCCGGCATCATGCCATGAAAGGGCATCATAATTTTTATATAAATCAAAAGTGAAAGCGCCGAGCATGGTCGGCATAGCGAGGAAAAAGGAAAATTCCGCCGCTGAGCGTTTATCGGCGCCGCAAAGCAGCGCGCCGATAATAGTAGAGCCGGAGCGCGACACACCGGGAATCACCGCCAGACACTGAAAACAGCCAATCACCAGACACAGCCATAAAGGATAGCGATAAGCGCTGTCATAGCGCGGCCGCAAGGGCAATCTGTCGACCAGCAATAAAACGAGGCCGCCAATAATCAGCGAAGAGCAGATCAAACGGGGCGAGACAAAAAACACGCTTTTTATAATATTATGCAGCCCGGCGCCAATCAGCGCCGCCGGCAAAAAAGCCAGCACAATGCCAAGAACAAAGCGCCGCGCCGCCGGATTATGCGGCAAAGCCTGGACAATATGCCATAATTTGCCGCAATAAACCGTAACAATAGCCAGAATAGAGCCAAGCTGAATCAAAACTTCAAAAACATCTTTGGACGATTCAAAGTGTAACAAGCGCGCCGCCAGCAGCAAATGCGCCGTGCTGGAAACCGGGATAAACTCTGTCAACCCTTCCAGCGCGCCCAAAAACAACGATTCTATAATAGTAACACTATCCATCAGCCCTCACCCAGCTCTGTGGCGCCGCCCCGCCGCCGGGCAGCACCGGAAAACACAAAACCCGGTTGAGACAAGCGGCGCAAACAAGAGCTTGTTCCCGCAACCGGCTTCCCTTATAAAGCTTCAATGTAAAAAAATGTCTTAACATTTTGCCATCGAAGAGACCCCCGGCCTTTTGGCCGCCGCCTGCCCGGCCGGCGCGGCTTCGCCCGCCGCCGGCGGCCATCGAGCACTACGGATTGCGCCTATGCTGACCTTATTTCATTATCCGCTTTCGGCCTCCTCGCGCTTTGTGCGGCTATTATTACAGGAATATCATGTCGCGACCAATCTGGTGCTGGAAGAAGAATGGCAAAAGAGGCCGGATTTCCGCAAGCTGAATCTGGCCGGCACTGTGCCGGTGCTGCTGGAAGATAGCGGCATGCCCATTTGCGGAGCCGATATTATTTGCGAATATCTGGACGAAACCTGCGGAGCATTGCGGCCGAAAGAGCCGCTTTTCCCGCAAAACCCGCTGGACAGGGCGGAAGTTCGCCGCCTGTGCCGCTGGTTTATCGACATATTTGCCAGAGATACGGTGCGCCCGCTGGTGCATGAGCGCATTATCAAGCGCGCTATCCCCCCGGAACACGGCGGCGGCGCGCCGGATTCCGCCATATTGCGGCTGGCGCGCGCCAATATCAGGCCGCATATGGGCTATCTGGCTTTTCTGGTCAAAACCCGCCATTTTATTGGCAAGGCCAATCTGTCTTATGCCGATTTCGCCGCCGCGGCCTGCCTTTCCGTGCTGGATTATATTGGTGAAATTGACTGGAGCAGCCAGCCGCACCTGCAAGGCTGGTATGCGCGGCTGAAATCGCGCCCCTCTTTCCGCCCGCTGCTGGCCGACCGCCTGCGGCAACTGGCGCCTTCCTCGCATTATGCCGATCTGGATTTTTAACATAATAGCAAGGCATTACCCGATAATGTAACGCAAAGCCGGAGACCTTTTTCCCGGCATAAATTTTGGACATAATAATGATATTCTCAAGCATCACTGCCCCTTTCCCCCGCTTTTTCCGCCTGCTGCCGGCCGCCGTTTTCAGCTTCGCTATTGTCAGCCTCGCCGTCTGGCCGGCCGCGGCGGCAGCCAGAGACAAACCGGCGGCGGCAGCTTTTGCCGCGGTTAAAACACCCAGCGCCGCGCCGGCCGACCCGGTCGGCTTTTATTCCAAAGGCTGCCTGGCCGGCGCTCAGGCCATGCCTCTTTCTGCTGCGCATTGGCAGGTTTTGCGCCCCAGCCGCAACCGCTATTGGGGCCACCCCGCCATGATTGCCTTTTTGCAAAACCTGTCGGCCAAAGCCGCCGCCAATGGCTGGCACGGCCTGCTTGTCGGCGATATTGCCCAGCCGCGCGGCGGCCCTCTGCCTTTTGGCCATGCCTCCCATCAGATCGGCCTTGATGCCGATATCTGGTTCAAGCCCATGCCGGCGCGCGGCCTTTCCCTTGCCGCGCGGGAAAATATTGGCAATGATTCGGTTTTAAAAAGCAAAGCGCAGGCTGTTGATCCCAAAAAATGGAGCCCGGCTCTGACAAAATTGCTGAAGCTGGCCGCCGAAGCGCCGGAAAGTGAGCGTATTTTTGTCAACCCGGCGATTAAAAGCTATTTATGCGATAATGTAGAGGGGGATAAAGCCTGGCTGAGCAAAATACGCCCCTATTGGGGCCATTATGAGCATTTTCATGTGCGGCTGAAATGCCCGGATAAGGCCAAAGATTGCCGGCCGCAAGCGCCGCTGCCTAAAGGCAATGGCTGCGACAGCTCGCTGAGCTGGTGGTTTACGGCTGCTGCCCGCAACCCTGAAACGCCTTCTTCCGCCTTGACTTTAAAAAGCCGGAGCGGCAAAAAGGCTAAAGCGCGGCCGCTAATGGTTTCCGATCTGCCCGCGCGCTGCGCCGGGCTGCTGCCTTAAACCGCCCGGCCGGCGCCGTGCCCGTGAATCAGGCCGTAAAATATGCGGCAAAAAACAGGGAAAACCGCAAAAAGCGCTCTTGCCGGGTGAAATTTTGCTTTTTTCCGCGCGTTTCTGCCGCTCCGGCGCGCGCCCTTGCCGGCTATGCTCTTTTGTCGCAGCCAAAAGATGCGCTCTGCCCTTTACTTTAGTGATTGATTAGCGGAAATATATATAGGCAGAATCGCCGAAACCGCCCGGCTATACCGGATCGGCCGCAAAAAACAAAACATACGGAACATAATGCCTTTATCCCGGTTGCATAAGTAACAGCCTTATGCTCTGCGGACAGGGCGCAAGGAAAGAGCAGGTTATGACAAAAAATTTTCATGAGGAATTGTCTGGGGCTTTTCTGCTTGGCGATATTGGCGGGACAAATGCGCGCTTTTCTGTCGTCAGCGCCGATAAAGAGCGCGTCCAGATTTTCCCGACAGAAAAAACGGCCGATTTTCAGAATATTGATGATGCGATTGAGCAGCATATTTTACCGCTGGCCGAGGAATATCCGCAAAATCTTGTGCTGGCGGTCGCCGCGCCGATTGAAGGCCAGGTTATCCGCATGACGAATTGCCACTGGTCTATCGAGCCGGAAGCTTTAATCAAGCGCTTTAATTTCAAACGCGTTATTCTTATCAATGATTTTGAGGCTCAGGCGCTGGCTGTCTCCAGTGTCAGCAAAACCTATCTCAAAACCATTGGCGGCGGCACGCAAAACCCTTTTAGCGCCCGTGTGGTTCTGGGCCCGGGCACCGGGCTGGGCGTGGCCGGCATTGCTTCCTGCAACTGCCGCTTTCTGCCGGTTACCAGCGAAGGCGGGCATGTTGATTTTGCCCCGCATACGCCGCGTGATTTTGCTCTTATGCCGTATTTTTTAAAAGGGCGGAACCGTATCAGCGCGGAAAAGGTTTTAAGCGGTGGCGGCTTTTTGCGTATTTATAACGCTATTTGCGCGGTAGACGGCATAACCCCCAGCCTTGAAGATGCCGCCGCCATTACCGGCGCCGCGCATGAAAAGAGCAATAAACAGGCTATGGAAACGGTGCAATTATTTTTAACCTATCTGGCGCGTTTTGCCGGTGATTTCGCCATGATCTTCAAAGCGCATGGCGGTGTTTATATTGGCGGCGGCATTGTGCCGAAAATCCTCAGCCTGCTTGATGAAACGCGTTTCCGGCAGGAATTTGAGGATAAAGGGCGGCACAAGCGCATTCTGGAAACTATCCCCATTTATGTGATGACGCACCCGCGCGCCGCCCTGAAAGGCATGGAAGCGCTGGCGCGCCGCCCGCAGGATTATATGATCGATTATCATGACCGCCTGTGGGTTAATGAGAGCAAGGAGAAGCATAAAAAGAAACCGGCCTAGCTTTGTGTGGGGGCATGAAATGCCGCCGGCAGCGCAAAATGGCAGCGGTAAGGGGGGGCTGCCCTGTTGCCGCCAGGCCGGCGCGGCCGGCAATAATACGGGGATTACACCGCTGCCGGCTCTGCCGCTGTGGCGCTTCCGCTCACCCGCAATAACGCGGCGGCGCTAAGGTGAAAAACGGCCCTCTCCTGCTGCCTCTGCCTATGGCGATACAGCCGCCAGACCGGCACCGAGCCGTGATCTGCGGCTGCCCTTTTCTGCCTTGCCGCGGCCGGCCTCACCATTGGCCGGCAATAGCGCGGCCACTCCAAGGCAAAAAAACGCCCTATCCTGCTGCCTCTGCCTATGGCGATGAAGAAGCCAGACCGGCGCAAAACCGTGAGCTGCGGCCGCTTTATGTTTATGGCCGCGTCAAAATTTCGGCCATTGCAGCGCAAGCACAGCTTTTCAGACTTTCACCAAAGCCGCCAAGGGAAATGCTCTTGTCGTTGGATTGCCATATTTTTCCGGGTCACAGTAATGGCAGACGGCATCACCACCGTTAATATTCACAACAGTCATTTCTGTCGTCCCTGTTTTTATCTTCACAATATCACCGATTTTAATGGGCATAGTCACGCTCCTCGCTGGAACAGCGCCCCTTGCGCTGTTTTCAGGCGCGAAATTACCCCCCCCAGAAAAAAGCAAGGAAATTTATACAATATAAACAGTTTTTATAAAAATATTTCAGGCTCTATAAGTAAGGCCAGAAAGAAAGCAGGCGGCAGCGCTATCCCCCTTACCCTCTAGCCCTATAAACAACAGACCGCCGCATATTTGCGGCAGACCGGCGCGCCGGCACCGCTAACATACCAGCTAACGCCTTAAAACGGCACATATTTCAGTATCATATAAACAGCCAGAATAAACATCACAACAAACAGGCCGAACAACAGATTTTTTTGCATTATTACCTATCCTTCATTTTCTATAGCGGCTCTCTACCGACACTGCCGATATTATCACAGCAGAGAATAACCGGCACCGGCAAAAGCCCCCCCCCTCGCACAAGCTTTAGAGCCAGACAGCCGGCAAACTGGCTATTCAGCCTGCCAAACCCGGCGCGGCAGCAGCAAAAATAACCCTGCCTTGCCGGATATATAACGAAGCTTTTGCCCTTTTAAGCCGGCGCGGCGCCCCAAGCTGGCTTTTTAGCTTTAAGGAGCCTGCATCTGACAACACAATGCAACACGAGCGCCGCCTTTTGCCCGCCGTTTCAGCGCCGGCCGCAGCTCTATACCGGCGCCGCAAGCGGCTATAGCCTCCCTTAGCCGCCAATATCGCGCAGCTTCCGGCCGGACATCAGATTTGCTTCAATTTTCTCCAGCGATATTCCTTTGGTTTCGGGCACAAACAACCATATCAGCGCAATGCAGATAAGGTTTAACAGCGCATAAAACCAAAAAGTATTGGCCTGGCCCAAAGCGGCAATCAAAGACAGGAAAGATGCGGTTAAAACCATGTTCATCAGCCAGTTTGTGGCGGTAGAAACGGTAACGCCAAAGTCACGCCCGCGCAAAGGCTGAATTTCCGAGCACAAAACCCAGGCCAGCGGGCCGGCGCTCATGGCAAAGCCGATAATAAAGAGAGCCAGCATAACCAGCGACAAATAATGCATGAAATTAAGCGTGTCACTGGCTACGACTTTATTCATCAGCACCGCCAGCACCGCCATAGACAGCGCCATAATGGCATAGCCCAGAAACAAAATCGGCCGGCGGCCCCATTTATCCACCACACTAATGGCGATAAAGGTGGCGAGCACATTGATCAGACCAACCAGAACCGACCCCCACATTTGCTCTTCCACGCTGCCGAAACCGGCCATTTTGATAATTTCCGGCGCAAAATAAAGGATAATGTTAATGCCGGTTACCTGCTGCATAATTTGCAAAAGCATGCCAAGGCCGACAGAACGGCGGAAATTGCTGTTGCTTTTAAACAGTGACCAGCCTTTTTGCGTAACTTTCAGCCCTTCCTGAATTTCGCCAAACTCCTGCTCTACCTCCGCTTCTGACAGGCGAATCTTGCGCAAAACGGCCAGCGCTTCGCCGTCACGCCCTTTGGAAGCCAGCCAGCGCGGGCTGCGCGGCACAAAAATAATACCCAGAAACAGGATAATAGCCGGAAAAACAACAACACCCAGCATCCACCGCCAGGCTTCCCAATAGCTGAAATACGTGTCGGAAAGATAGGCCAGCAGCAGCCCGCTGGTGATCAGCAACTGATAAAAGGAAATCATGCTGCCGCGAATTTTTTCCGGCGCAATTTCGGCCAGATAAAGCGGCGTGGCATAAGAGGCAATGCCGACAGCGAGGCCGATAAAACCGCGCGCAAAAATCAACACGCCGATATTGGGGGCAAAAGCGCTGAGGAGCGAGCCGGTGACAAAAATAATTGCCGCCAGCAACAGGCTGTATTTGCGGCCGAGCCGAAAGGAGATCCACCCCGCCAGCACGGCGCCGATCGCCGCGCCGACCGTGAGAGAGGCAACCAGCCAGCCTTGCAGGCCGACCTGGCCTTCAAGGCCGAATTCCTTGACAACAAACTGCTTTGCCCCGGAAATAACCCCGGTATCAAGGCCGAACATCAGGCCGGCAATAGCGGCCAGAAGGCACACGATAATAACTGTCTTATTTGTAGAACTGCGCCCTTCGCTTTCCATAGCCCTGCCCTTCTTTCCTGTAAACAGACCGAATCTGCAAAAAACTGATTGCAATCATTGACAGCAGTTTATAAAAAATACACTATATAAAAACCGGGGCGCAATCAGTTTTGCACAATATCTTTAGCAGAGCCGCCGCGCCGCCCTTCCCCGCCTTGCTTGTGACACGGTTTTTGGGCAAAGGCGGCAGAAGCTGGAAACAGGCTATTGGGGAAATCCTATGCATATAGCGGTTAACGGCGCCGGCGGGCGCATGGGGCGCGAACTTATCCGCGCTATTGTCCATCATCAGCAGCTTAGCCTGACTGGCGCCTGTGTCCGGCCCGGCTCGGCCGCCCTGGGCCGTGATGCCGGAGCAAATGCCGGGCTTGACGCGATTGGCGTCAAAATTACAGCCACGGCCGAACAGGCTTTTGCCAAAGCCCAGGCTATTATTGACTTCAGCGCGCCGGCCGCCTCTCTCGCCTGCGCCGATTATGCGGCCCGGCACGGCCTTGTTCATATTATCGGCACAACCGGCTTTTCGCCGGAAGAAGAAGGGCATTTGCGCCGCTGCGCCGAAAAAACGGCTATTGTTCAATCCGGCAATATGAGTCTCGGCGTTAATCTGCTGGCGGCTTTGGTGCAACAGGCGGCTAAAGCGCTCCAGCATGATTTTGACATTGAAATTCTGGAAATGCACCACCGCGACAAAATTGACGCGCCTTCCGGCACGGCGTTGCTGCTGGCCGAATCTGCGGCAAAAGGCCGCGCCACGGATTGGCAGAAAAATGCTATTTATGACCGCCATGGGGCAAAAGGGGCGCGGCCGGCCGGCGCTATCGGCTTTGCTTCCTTGCGCGGCGGCACTATTATCGGCGAGCATTCGGTTATTTTTGCCGGCCCGGGCGAGCATATTACTTTATCGCATAGCGCTGAGCGGCGGGATATTTTTGCCGCCGGCGCGCTTGCCGCCGCTTTATGGGCGCAAAACAAGCCGCACGGGCTTTATGCCATGCGCGATGTTTTGGGGCTGGCGCAATATAAAGAGAGCAAGCAGGCCAAAAGAGGAGAATAATATGGCGCGTATTTTAGTTCTGGTTCGGCACGGGCAGAGTGAATGGAATTTGAAAAACCTGTTTACCGGCTGGCGCGACCCCGGCCTGTCGCCGCAAGGGCAGGAAGAAGCTGTCGCCGCCGGCAAAAAGCTGCGGGCAGCGGGGCTGAAATTTGACATTGCCTTTACCTCGGCGCTGCAGCGGGCGCAGGCGACCTGCAGCCATATTTTGCATGAAATGGGGCAGGACGGGCTGGAAACGGTGAAAAATCAGGCCTTGAATGAGCGGGATTACGGTGATTTATCCGGCCTGAACAAAGATGATGCGCGGAAAAAATGGGGCGAGGAACAGGTGCATATCTGGCGCCGCTCTTATGATGTGCCGCCGCCGGGGGGTGAGAGCCTGCGCGATACCGGCGCTCGCGTCTGGCCTTATTATATTCATGAAATTTTGCCGCATGCCCTGCGGGAAGAAACCGTGCTGGTAGCAGCGCACGGCAATTCGCTGCGCGCTTTGATTATGGCGCTGGAAGGCTTGAGCGGGGAAGAAATTGTCAAGCGTGAGCTGGAAACCGGTGTGCCGATGATTTATGAGCTGAAAGCCGATTCCACCATCGCTAAAAAAACTGTTTTATAGGGCTTTTGCACCGCCCGCCGCCGCCCCGCGCTGCACTGCCGGCAGCGCGGCAGCAAGAGGCGAAACAGGCGGCCTTTGCCGGTGCCGCGGCTCATTGCTTTCAGGCTGCGGCCGACAGGTTTTCGCCGCTTGCCGGCGGGAACGGCGGCGGCGCAAGCAAAATATATAATAAAAGCCTCAAGCGGCGGAATAAGGATTGACACTTGCTGCCGGGCAGATTAGATAAAGGCTGATTGGCTCAAGCCTGCTCTGCTTTGCGGCAGCAAGCGGCACATAGCGGGATTGAGGCAATATAAGGCGGCTTTAGCCAGCTCATATGTTTATAGAGCGGCTCAAGCCTTTATGCGGTCGTGGCGGAATTGGTAGACGCGCAGGTTTCAGGTACCTGTGCCGCAAGGCGTGGAAGTTCGAGTCTTCTCGACCGCACCATAAATTTAAGGCGAAGCTGTGATAAGCGGGTTTTACCGCTTTAGCCCGCTGTTTATCGTAAAAATTCCCTGATTAGGCTCCATTCCGCTTATGTGTTCCGACCGCGGCTTTTGTAACGCTGTTCCGGGACATGGCGGCACAGCGCCTGATTTATATTGCCAAAGGCAAAATACTTTCACGGCCCGCTTATAAAAAACTGTCCTTGGACGATTCCCAGCTTTTTATCCCCTGCCAGTTTGGCTGGACAATAAAGACTTGAATGCGCTCGACATTATTATTCAGGAAAACTTCCTTTAACAGGCATTGCACATAGCTTTTCAACTGGGCATTATTGTCAATCGTCACCGGCACTGTGCCAAATTTCCAGTCAATAATTTTTAAAATGCGCGTAGTGGAATTAAAAGCGACCACATCAATCTGCTTGCGCAAGCCGGCCATTGTGCGCGTAACCGGCAGGCTATATTCCACCAGCACAATATCTGAGCCCAGCAATTTGCTCATTATACTGTTGATTTCATTGATTTCCTTTTTATTAAACTGCCCCCAGCCCTGCTCTTCCGGCATTGCAAAAGTAATCGGCCGGTCAAACTTAAAAATCGGCACGCCATGAAGAGAAAAGACCGGCGATAAATGTTTGCGCAAATTATCGGCCAGTTTTTTATGCTTTAAGGTTCCCTCTTCATTCGGCCGGCGCGGGTTGGAAAACAGCTCACTATCGGCCGTATCCTCTGCCGCCGGCAAGGCCGCGCCCGCTGCCGGCAGAGGCGCGCCTTTACCCCGCTCTTCTCTTGCTGCGGATACGGCCGCTGCCGTGTCAGGCGCTGCCGCACCGAAACCCGGCTCATCACAATCCGGCCCGAAATCCGCCGCCAGCACATCGGCCAAGGTCCGGGCGGCGCTTTTCCGCTCAATCCTGCTGCGCCCCGGCTTTTCGCCCTTGCCGGGGAAAATCGGCGGCGGCGCCACCCGCAGCACGGCCGGCGGCACAGTTGCCGGCGAAGGCGCCAGACACTGCGCCAGCTCGGCCGCCGACATGTGCAAAAAAGCCCGCAACCGGCCCGGATCCTGATAAAAGCGGCGATCATAATAATTTTTACCGCAGCTTATCCGGTGCAAAGGCATAATGCCCGCCTTTACCAGCCGGCCAAACAAGGCAATAGCCAGCTCTTCGCGCATATGCCGCTTTGCGGCTTCCGTCAGCACCGAGCTGCGCGCAATCACATCATTTTCTGCTTTTCTTGCCCAGATGCGGCGGATAATAGCGCGGAACGCTTCCCCTTCCGCCACTGTCGCGCGCAAATTATCATCAGCAACCGCCCGCGCTTCCGCATTGATCAGGCGCACAATATTTTCTAACTGCTTTATCTGCTCCGGTGGAAAATTTTCCTCACCTTTTGCCGTTCGCCTTATATAGCGGCAAAGCCGCTTCCCCCGCCCGCTATAAAGCGCCAGAGCCGCCGCCTCGCGGGCAAGAGCAAGAGGGAAATCCATCGCCGTCACCTGTTTCAGGAAAGCAGCCATTTCTTTTTTTGTTGTAATATCGGCCATTTTCGCTCTTTCCTCAGGCGGCCGCTGCCGCCCCCCCCTAAACTGCCCGGCGCCGGGCGCGCTATCTCTTATATATCAGGGCGCCGCCGGAATAAAAGCCGCATAACCCGCCGCCTGCAAGGCTTTTTCTTTTTCCTTATCCACCCACCAGGAAAATATATCAACGCCGGCATGGGCCGGCTGGGTCGGCGGGCGGCCGAATTTATCCCAATAAGCGAGGTATAAATACGGGCTGCGCCAATTTGGTATAGAATAATAATTCCACAGCAGCAGCAGGTCGATCGCCCGCGCCGCGGCGACAATATCGGCGCGGCCCGGCGCCGCCAGCAGCTTGCCTATCAGTCCATCAATAGCCGGGTTTTTGATGCCGGCATAATTGCGGCTGCCGGGGCGATCGGCGCTCAATGAGCCGAAATAATCTTCCTGCTCATTGCCGGGGGAAGAGCTTTGCAAACTGGCGGCCATAATTATATCAAAATCAAAATTATTCACCCGATTGGCATATTGCGAATTATCGACAATGCGTATAGCCGCCCCAATCCCCAATCGGCGCAGATTGGCGCGGAAAAGAGCCGCCGGGCGCTCCATAGCGGCATTGTCTAATAAAATCTCCAAAGTGAAGGGCCGGCCGCTTTTATCCGTCAGCTTATTATCGCGCAGCTCCCAGCCCGCCTGCCGCAACAGGCGCATGGCCTCACTTAAATTTTTACGCTCGCTGCCCGGCGCGCCGTAAACCGGCGGCATAAATTCTGCCGATAACGCTTCCGGCGGCACAAAGGCGGGGTAAAGACGGCGCGCTTCCTGCAATAATTGCCGCTCCGGCCCTTGCGGAATGCCGTTTTGCGCCACAGCCTGGCGGCCGTAATAGCTGCGGGCGCGCTGATATTGGTTAAAAAACAGGCTCTTATTGATGGCTTCAAAATCCAGCGCCAGGCTTAAAGCCTCACGCACCCGGCGATCGGCAAATTTCTCCCGCCTGGTGTTAAAATAATAGGCCTGATAAATACCGCCATAGGCAGGGAAAGCCACCTTTTTCACCGCGCCCTGCCGCACAGCGGCAAAATTATAGCCGTTTTGCCAGCGGGCAATGCTGTTTTCCAGCCGGTAATCGGAAAGGCCGCCTTTTTTAAACGCTTCCCATTCGGCATTATTGTCCAGCATATAGCTGTATTTGACGCTGTCATAATTATTGCGGCCGATATTTTGCGGCAAATGAGCGCCCCAGGCATTGGGCACGCGCTGCCAAAGAATAAATTTGCCCACTTCAAAAGCGGCAATTTTATAAGGGCCGGAGCCGAGCGGAATTTCCAGCCCCGGCCGGGTAATATCGCGCTTTTTACCGTCTTTGCCCACCCCTTCCCACCAATGGCGCGGCAGCACGGCCAGATCGCCCATAATTTTGGGCAATTCGCGATTGCCGGTCCTTTTAAAGGTGAAGGTCACTTCATCAGCGCCGGTTTGCTCTGCCTTGGCCACTTGCGCATAATAAGAGGAATAATAAGGCGAAATACGCCGCAAAATATTAAACGACCACACCACATCATCAGCTTTTATCGGCGTGCCGTCATGCCAGCGCGCCTTTGGGTCGAGGCGGAATTTCACCCAGGCATTATCGGCCGGGTAGCGCAGCGCCGCAGCAATAGAAGGGTAAGAGACGCCGTCTTCTTCCAGCGATTGATCCATCAGCGTTTCATAAAGCAGACCGCCGCCAAAAGGCGCCAGCCCGGCGGGAACCTGCCCGGCGGTAATATAAGGGTTAAGGCTGTTAAAACTGCCGACCAAAACGCGATTCAAGCGGCCGCCTTTTGGCGCCTGCGGGTTGACATAAGCATAATGGGGGAAGGCATGCGCATAGCGGGAAGGCTCGGCCAGGCTGCTTATGCGCTGCCAGCCGCCGGATTCCGCCGCCTCGGCCGCGCCCTCTGCTGCCCCTGCTATTGCGGCGGCGGGGGCGGCAACAGCCGGCGGCGCTGCCGCCGCTGCGGCCGGCAAGGCCGAATGGCCGGAGAGCAAAAGCAAAAGCCCGGCCGCAAGTGCCGCTTTATAACACATTCTTCACCTCATTGCTTCGCCGCCGCGCCAGCCGCCCGGGTTTCATGGTTTTCACGGTTTCAGCCTTTGCAAATAGAGCAGCAAATCGGCGCGCTCCTGCAAATCCTTCACCCCGGAGTAAAACATAATTGTCCCCGGCGCGGTTTTGGCCGGCGCAGCTAAAAACCGATCCAGCGCCGCTAAATCCCAGTTTTTCTGCTTTTGAGCCAAATGCTGCAAAGCAGCGGAATAAGAAAAACCGGGCGCGCTCGCCACCGGCCGGCCGTTAATGCCCCATAAAGCCGGGCCAAGCCGGTTGCCGCCGCCGGGCCGGGCCGTGTGGCAGGCGGCACAGCGGGCAAAAATGCGGCGGCCGCGCGCTTCATCAGCCTTGGCGAAAAAGGGTTGCAGCGCATCGCCCTCTTTCAGCCCGCCTTTGGCCGCCAGCGCCGCTAAATCAGGCGCGGCGGCGGCCGGCTGCGGTTGCGGCGGCGCGGCCGCGGCTGTTTGCGCTTGCGCCCATTGCGGCGCAATAATATAAGCGGGGGGAGACGGCGCCGGCGCATAAAACAGCACCGCCTCAATACCATAAAGGCATAAGAGCAAAGCCGCAAAAACAGCAAGGCTCAGGCCGAAACGACCGAGAAAAGACAGGCGAAGCGGCGGCATAAGGCAGCCTCCTTTAGCAAAAATCCCCCCATTGGCGGCAGGCAGCCTGTCGCCGCTATTATTATAGCATAAGCGGCGGCGCCCGGGCCGGACTCTGGTCTTTTATCACGACAGAGTTTATAACAGCAAGAAGGCGATAAAAGCCGCTATCACAGCCGCCAACAGATTTTTGAGGAAAATCATGCCGCAAAACCCCGCTCCCATGACCGCCCCCAGCCGCACAATACCGCAAAACGGCCTGATTATTATCCCGGCGCGGCTGGGCGCCACCCGCCTGCCGGGCAAGCCGCTGGCCGATATTGGCGGCCTGCCGATGATTGTGCGCGTAGCCACCCGCGCCCGCGAGGCCAAATTGGGCAAAGTTCTGGTCGCCACCGACAATGCCGCTATTGCCGCCGCCGCCGCTGAGCACGGTTTTGAGGCGGTGATGACGGCGGAAAAGCATCAATCCGGCTCTGACCGGGTTTATGAAGCTGTGCAGCAGGTTGACCCAAACGGCAATTATGAGCTTATTATCAATTTGCAGGGGGATTTGCCGACTATCAGCCCCGCCGATATTGTTGCCGCCGCCGCGCCGCTGGCCGATAAAAAGGTCGATATTGCCACTTTATGCGCGCCGATCCGCCGAGAGGAAGAAAAAACCGACCCTAATGTGGTCAAGCTGGTCGGCTCGGCGCGGCCGGCAGCGGCAAAAGGCGGCCTGCCGCGCTTGCGGGCGCTGTATTTCACCCGCGCCACCGCCCCTTACGGCAGCGGGGTTTTATACCATCATATCGGCCTTTATGCTTTTCGCCGCAAAGCATTGGAAAAATTTGTCCATTTACCGCCCTCCGCGCTGGAAAGCCGCGAAAAACTGGAACAGTTGCGCGCGCTGGAGGCCGATATGCGCATTGACGCCACCATTGTCAGCAGTGTGCCGCTGGGTGTGGATAATGCCGCCGATCTGGAGCGCGCCCGCCAATATATAGCGCGGGAAGCCGCTTTGGCGCAAAGCCGGGGCTAGCCGGCAGCCGATACCGGCAGCCCCCGCCCCGGGCGCGCGGGCGACAAGCGGCCGAAAGCCGCGCCTCACCCGGCGCGGCCGTTATGGCGCATAAAATAGCGCTCGGCCGCCTTGATAAGGCAAACCAGCGCAAAATTTATCAGCAGATAAAAGCAGGCGCAGGCGATAAACACTTCCAGCGGCGCAAATGTGCTGCTAAACAGCCTTTTGCCGTAGCTCATCATTTCCATCACCGCAATAGTGGAAGCCAGACCAGTGGCCTTGACCGACAAAATCAGCTCATTGCCGCAGGCGGGCAGCGCCTGCCGCCAGGCCAGCGGCAGCTCTACCGCAAAAAAGGCGGCGCGTTTTGTCATGCCCAGCGCGGCGGCAGCGGCGCACAGGCCGCCCGGCACAGCATTAAAGCCGCCGGTCAAAATTTCGCTTAAATAAGCGGCGCTATTGAGTGAGAGCACCAGCACAGCCACGCGAAAGCCGTCGGCAAACAGCCACCATAAAAACGGCGTCTGGCGAATAAAGTCCATAGCGCCGCTGCCGTAATAAAACAGGAAAAGCTGCACCAGCAGCGGCGTGCCGCGAAACAAGGCGGCATAGGCGCGGGCGGCGCCGGCGACCGGTTTGACCGCCGAGCGGCGCAGCGCCACCAGCCCAATGGCCAATATAAAAGCCAGCGGCGCTGATAGCGCAATCAGCCCCAGCGTCAGCGGCAGGCCGCGCGGAATTGTGGCCAGGCAGTCACGCAAAAGCGCCCAGTCAAGCATTATGCCCCCCGCTCTTTTTCACCAGGCCGCGCTCCGCCAGACGAAACAGGCTCTGACTGGCCAGGGTTATCAGCAAATACAGCGCCAAAGCAGCGCTGTAGAATAAAAAGGGCCGCCCGCTGGCATTGGCGCCCAGTTGCGCGCGGTAAAGCAGCTCGGCTATGCTCACCAGCGCCACCAGCGCCGTATCCTTAATAGTATTTTGCCAGATATTATTGATCCCCGGCAGCGCCAGCCGCAAAGCCGGCGGCATAATGCAAAAGCGGAATTTTTGCGCCGCTGTCAGCCCCAGAGCAGCGCCGGCCTCAATCAGCCCGCGCGGCACGGCATTTAAGGCGCCGCGAATGGTTTCCGCCGCATAGGCAGAAGCAATTAAACCGACCGCCAAAATCACCGCCAGCAGCGGCAAAAGCGCCACAAACGGGCTTTGATAGCCAAAAGCCTGCCCCATGAGCTGCATAAAATCATCGGAAGCAAAAAAGAAAACATAAATTACCAGAATTTCCGGCACACCGCGCATAAGCAGCGTATAGGCGTCAACCGCCCAGTGTAAAACCGGCAGGCGCGCCCATTTAACCAGCGCCAGCCCCAGCCCGACAAGCAGGCCGATAAACAGCGCCGCCACCGCAATCAGCACTGTCATGCCGGCGCCGCGCAACAGCGCTGCGCCCCAGCCTTCCGCCCATAATTGCGCCAGATTTTCCATTACCTTTATTTCGCTTTCATCTGGCCGGGCACCGGCGCTTCTCCCCCCGACAAGCCGGCGCGATAGCCGCGGCTCAGGGCGCGGCCGTTGCCGCCCCCGCCGCGCAGGGGACCGAAACATCGCTGCCGTTAAACCATTTTTCGCTCAAGCGCTTTACCGTGCCGTCAGCGGCCAGCGCGCACAGCGCCTGATTGATGCGCAGGCGCAAGGCGTCAGCCCCTTTCGGCAGGCCGGCGGCCACACCGCCGCCAAGAGTGGCCGGGTCGTCCGCCATGGGGATAACCACCTTAACATAGGTAAAGCGGCGGCTGTTTTCCGGCTTGGCCAGATAAGCGCTCCAGATAGCCGTATCGGCAAAAGCGGCGTCCAGCCGGCCATTGGCCAGATCCATCAGTACATCGTCAAACGTGTCATAGCTGCGCAAATCGGCGGCGCTAATATGTTTCTCGGCATAAAAAGCGTGGGTTGTGGCATTTTGCACCCCCAGCCTTTTGCCCTTTAAAGCGGCAAACAAAGCGGCTTTATCTTTAATAGCGGCCAGCGGGGAATCCTTGCGCACAACAAACAGGTTTTGCATTTGCGCATAAGGCACAGAGAAATCAATCTGCCGGCGGCGGGAAGCGGAAATAGAAAGACTGCTGAAAATCAGCTCAAAGCGGCCGCCGCGCATGAGAGACGGAATCAGACTGTCAAAATTCTGCACCACAAAGCTGCATTGCGCGCCGATTTTCCGACAGACAGATTGCGCTATATCGGCGTCAAAACCGGTGACGCGGCCATTGGCATCAGCCATTGTCCAGGGGCGGTAAGTGCCTTCCGTGCCGATACGCAGCGGCTCGGCCGCGGCGGCGCGGCAGACGGCCGGCAAACAGCCGATAAGCCATAGACCTAGAATAGTATAACGAAAAATCCTCATTGCCCTGCTCTCCGGCTTGCCCTCTCTTATTGCCGCTCTTGCCGCCGGCAGTGTGCGCATAAAACCGCCTTTATGGCAAGCCTGTCTGCCCGTTGCCGGCCGATAATTCTGCCCGCGCCTGCGCCAATAAGGGCTGAAGGGCGGCTAGCCGCGCCTGTTCGGCCGCCGGCGGCAGATCCTGCCGCGCGCCGCGCCCCCAAACCGGCCCGGGCCAGCCGGCATCGCCTTGTTGCCGGGCAATAATATGAATATGTAATTGCCGCACATTATTGCCCAAAGCGCCAATATTGATTTTTTCGCAAGGGGCGGCGGCCTGTTGCAGCTTTTTGGCGGCAAAACCTGTCTCCCGGCCAAGCTGCGCCTGTTGCCCGGCGGTCAGATCAAAAAATTCCACCGCGCCGGCCAGCCGCGGCACCAAAAGCAGCCAGAACCATCTTTGCTCGCGCATGAGCCTGATATCGCACAAAGGCAAAGCGGCGACAAAAACACTATCGGCGGCTAATTGTTCATCAAGGGTAAATTTATCGGGCATAGCGGCTCTCCCTTGCGCTCTTTGCTCCTGAAACATAGGGCAAAACCGGCCTCTTTGACAGGTTTTTCGCGCCCAAACCGGTGGCGGCGCGGCAAAATAGCGCCTAATAGCCGTTTTAACAGGCTTGCCGGGCCGCGGGCAATCTTTCCTTTGCTTTTCTTAACATTCCCTGTCTTATTTTAATAATTGCATAGAAAAAATCCTTTTTAAATATTAAAATTTCCTTGCTTTTTGCGGCCGAATTGGCGATAGATAAAGCGGGAGAGAGGCAGCGGGCGCACCCCTCGCCAACCGGGTCAGGTTCGGAAGAAAGCAGCCCTAACGAGTTTCCGGTGCGGGTCGCTGTCCTCTTTCCTTAATGTCTTCAAGAGGCGTAAAATTGTGAGCGAAACAGGCAGCAAGGCTATAAATGTGACAGCGCCCCAGGCGGCCTATCGTGTTCTTGCCCGCAAATACCGCCCGCAAAATTTTTCCGATCTTATCGGCCAGGAGCCGATGGTGCGCACTTTAACCAATGCTTTTGACATGGGGCGGGTGGCGCAGGCCTGGATGCTGACCGGCGTGCGCGGTGTCGGCAAAACCACTACCGCCCGCATTCTGGCGCGCGCCCTCAATTATAAAACCGCCGCTATTGACAGGCCGACTGTGCGGCTGGAAGAAATCGGCGAGCATTGTCAGGCGATTATGGAAGGCCGCCATGTTGATGTGGTGGAAATGGACGCCGCTTCCCATACCGGCATTGACGATATTCGCGAAATTATTGAGCAGGTGCGCTACCGCCCGGTGGCGGCGCGCTATAAAGTCTATATTATTGACGAAGTGCATATGCTTTCCACCCAGGCTTTTAACGGCCTGCTAAAAACGCTGGAAGAGCCGCCGCCGCACGCCAAATTTATTTTTGCCACGACCGAAATCCGCAAAGTGCCGGTTACCGTTTTGTCGCGCTGCCAGCGTTTTGACCTGCGCCGGGTAGATGCCGCCCTGTTGACCCGGCATTTGCAAAAAATTGCCGCCGCCGAGGGCGTAACCGCCGAGCCGGCAGCGCTGGCGATGATCGCCCGCGCCGGTGAAGGATCGGTGCGCGACTGTCTTTCTATCCTCGATCAGGCGATTGCCCATAGCGGCGACAGCGGCGCCGTTAATGCCGCGGCGGTGCGCGCTATGCTTGGCCTGGCCGACAAAACGCAGATTATTGCGCTGTTCCGCCTGCTTATGCAAGGCCGCGCGGCGGAAGCGCTGGCGCAATTACAGCATCTTTATGCTTACGGCGCCGAGCCGGGAGTAGTTATCCGCGAACTGGCTGATTTCAACCATTTGGTCACCCGGCTGCGCTTCCAGCCGGAGCTGGCGGACGATATTTCACTGGCGGAAGAAGAGCGCAAACAAGCCGGCCTGATGGCGGCAAAGCTCTCGGTGCGGGTTTTGTCGCGCAACTGGCAAATGCTGTTAAAGGGCCTGGACGAGGTGGAAACGGCCGCCCGGCCGCTGGCTGCGGCGGAAATGCTGTTGATTCGCCTGTGCCATGCCGCCGATTTGCCTAATCTTGACGATGCCTTGCGGGCGCTGGAGCAAAGCCGGCACAGCGGCGCAGCCGTGCCGGTGCTGGCGCTGCCGGCCGGCGGCATAACAGCGGAAGAAGATAAAGCCGGAACCACAGCCTTGGCGGCGGCCGGCGCTGTTTCAGCCGCCGCCGCAAGCAGCCCAATGCCGGCAAGGGCGGAAGCCGCGCCGCCGGCAAAGGCAGAAACCGCGGAGAAACAGGCTCTGCCGGCCGCGCAGCCGGAAAGCGCTGCCGCGCCGGCCGCGCCAATGCCGCAGCAAGGCGCAAAAGCGCTGAGCCTGCCGCAATTAGTGGCCATGGCAGAGCGTCAGGGCAATGCGCGGCTGAAATTTTGCCTGCAGGAAAATATCCGCCCGGTGGCGGCAACAGCAGAGCAGCCGGATATTTTCCGCTTTGAGCCGACAGCGGAAGCGCCGAAGGATATTGAGCGGCAGATTGTTGAGCTGATACAGGCGGAAACCGGTGAGCGCCGGCCGGTGCAGGCCGTGGCCGGCGGCGGCGGCGCCACTCTGGCGGAAGTCAGGCAGCAGCAAAAGCAGGCGCGGATTAAAGAGGCAAAAAACAATGCGGAAGTAGCCGCCTTGTTGCGCCATTTCCCCAAAGCAGAGCTGACTGAGGTGCGGCTTGAGCCTCAGGTGGCCGCGCCGCCCGGCAGCGCTGACGAAACATAAACAGCCGGCGATTATAAGGAGACCAGCATGCGCGATATTATGGGCATGATGAAAAAAGCTAAAGAAATGCAAACAAAAATGCAGGATTTGCAGGCTGAAATGGCCAGTCTCACCGCTGAAGGGCAAGCCGGCGGCGGTTTGGTAAAGGTCACTTTGGGCGGAGACGGCAAAGCCCGCGCCATTGCTATTGATTCTTCCTTGATGAAGGAAGAAGAAAAAGAAATTTTGGAAGATTTATTGCTCGCTGCTTATAATGAAGCCAAAGAAAAGATTGAAACCGCCATTGCCGAAAAAACTCAGGCTATCACTGCCGGCCTGCCCATTCCGCCCGGGTTAAAACTGCCTTTTTGAGCCGCCGCGCGGCTGGTAAGTCAGGCCTGCAACCGCGCTTGCCGGCGGCGGCCGGGAGAGCGGGCTTATGCGCCTGTCCGGCCGCTGGCCCGGCGCCATAAGGCCATAAAAATTATCCTTTTATACATATAGCTTAACATTATACTTTATTTTTAAAATAAAAAAGGCTAAAAATTAGATCAATACATAAACAAAACATTAAAATACTTTGATTTTATTGCAATTTACAGAGTTCATATTTTACAGATAGCTGGGTTTTGCCGGAATTCCTGAATAAGGCGGCCCCTATTATCCTTATACAGGCGCGCTATTTATTGTCCGGCGTCAAGGAATCATGGCGAACGCGCATGGCAGCGCCCGCTCTTTTTTTGATGCGGCGGATTATCGGAGGCAGAAGGCGAAAACGCTTAGGCGCCTTATCGGCCTCCGTTACCCATGCGGCCGCGCCCGGGGCAGATATATCGGCATATTTTGGGGTGATTTCTTAAGCTAATAAGAGTATTTCTGCGCTTTCTGTCCCGGCAGGCAGCGGCGGCCATATGGCTTTGCCGCTCTTTCACCGCTCTTTTCCGCAGAGCGCCGCCATTATAAGATTTCTTTGGCAAAAAATATTGTTTTTCTTTGTCAATTTCGGCAAGCAGCGCTGCTGTGACAGCGCGTAACGCCGGGCCTGAGCAAAAAATAGCCTAATCCGGCAGATTTTACGATTGAGGCTTGTTTCCTGGGTAAAAACCGCTATCCTGCCGAAGCGGGAAGCGTATTACAGCCTGTTCCGCCTGTTGTATTCTGCCGGCATTCGGCTTTATTTTCAGCATAGATAAGCAAAAATGCGTCACAGGTTTAGCAATGGCCAATCCTTATATTAAAATCTTCCGCGCGCCCGGCAGTTTTGCCTTTTCCTTTTCCGGCCTGATTGCCCGTTGCTCGCTATCCATGAATACTCTGAGCATTGTTACCATGATCTCTATGGAAAGCGGCCATTATGCTCTGGCCAGCGCCGTGGCGACAACCTATGCCGTGTGCATGGCCATAATGGCGCCGCAAATTTCCAAACTGGCAGATCATTTCGGCCAGACAAAAATTGCCGCGCCGGCCACGGCGCTGGCTGTCGGCGCCATGCTGGCGCTTATTTTCGCCGTGCGGCTGGGCGCTCCGTCCTGGTGTCTGTTTTTATGCGCGGCCGGCATCGGTTTTATGCCCAGCTTCGGCGCTTTTGTCCGCGCCCGCTGGTCGCGCCTGTTTCACGGCTCGCCGAACCCGCTGCACACGGCTTTTGCCTATGAATCCACTATTGATGAAACAATTTTTATGGCCGGGCCGATTCTGGTTGTCTTTCTGGCTACCCGCTTCTTCCCCGAAGCCGGGCTTTTGGCTTCCGCCATATTATTGGCGGCCGGTGCCGGGCTGTTTTGCCTGCAGAAAAAAACCGAACCGGCGATTATTGGCGGCCGCAATCGGGGTTTGCGCCGCCGGACGGTTATTTTTATGCCGCCGGTTGCCCTTATTGTTGCCACGCTTTTGAGCATGGGCGCTATTTTCGGCACGGCGGAGGTCACTTCTGTCGCTTTTGCCAAAGAACAGGGCAATGCCGCCGGCTCTATGTGGCCGCTTTCGGCTTATGCGCTCGGCTCCTTTATCACCGGGATAATTTACGGCGCCATGCGGCCAAAAATCCGGCTGTCGCGGCAATTTATCCTTGCTATGGCGATTGCTGCCATAACAACCCTGCCGCTTTTTGAGGTCGGCAGCATTGGCGGGCTGACTTTGATTCTGTTTATTGCCGGCGCGGCCTGCTCTCCTTCCATTATTATCGCCATGCAGCTGATTGAGCGGCTGGCCCCGCCGGAACAAATAACCGAAGGCATTACCTGGGCCATGACCGGCATGAGTATCGGCTTTGCTATCGGCATGGCGCTGGCCGGCCAGGTGATTGATCATCTCGGTGTTCATACCGGTTTTTATATTGCTATTGGCTCCGGCTTTCTGGCTCTTATCCTGCTCTTGCTCTGCCGCCGCACTCTGGCCTATGGCGAAGCGCCGTAAAGCCGCCGGCCTGCCCCTGCCGCCCCTGCCCTGCCGGCGGGCAGGCACCGGCGCCGCCGGCCAGGCCAATAAGCCGCGGCTTCTGCTATGGCAGCGCCAAAGCAGACCTGTTCCTTTTTATTTGACAACCATGCTTTTTCGTGCGAATCTTGATATTATCGGGGGAAAATGATGAAAAGAGAAGCTCTTTTACGGGAATTGAGGATAGAGGCCCGGAAACAGGGCGTAAAATTCACGGTAGATAAAGATGCCGGCAAAGGTTCGCATTTTGTCGTTTTTCTTGCTGATAAAGCTACAATTATAAAATCCGGTGAATTAAGCCCGCTTTATGTCAAAATGATCAAAAAGCAGTTGGGGCTTTAATTCCCGGTCGCATATTTCCCCGCCGCGCAAATAAGGGTTACAAAAATGGGCTATATTTATTACGCAAAAATTGAGTCCGATCCGAATGGCGGTTTTATCGCCACTTTCCCTGATGTGCCAGAGGCAATAACAGCGGGCCATGACAGGCCCGAAACACTGGCCAATGCCGCACAGGCTCTGGGTTTGGCTTTGCGCAGCTATTATGCCGCCGGCAAAGCCCTCCCCCCCGTAAAAACATGTGAGGGAACTGCTATTGCGCTCGATGCCTGGAATTCTCTGAAGCTTGCCGTTATCACAGCTTTTAATACAAGCAATATCACCAAAACGGAGCTGGCGCGCCGCCTCGGCAAACATGAAAATGAAGCCCGCCGCATATTGGACTGGAATTATCCAACCAAGCTGCAAACCCTGGAACGCGCTCTGGAAGCAATGGGCAAGCTGCTTGTCATAAGTGTGCGCGATAAGCCGCGCCGCACGGCCTGAAGCGGGAATAGCGGCTTAAACCGCCCGGCGCGGCGCGGAACGGCGCAGATCCAGCCAGCAATCGCGGCTCAGGCTATAATGCAGCATGGCTTGCGCCGTATCGCCGCCTTTAGCCACATGGCCGCTGCTATATAAAAGAGAAAAACCGCATTTTTGCACAATTTTGCGCGCCGCAATATTGCCGTCACGCAAGCAGGCATAAAGAACCGGCAATTCTGTAGCGCGAAAAGCGGCATCAACCAGCGCCGTGGCAATCTCTGTGCCATAGCCGCGGCGCCAATAAGGCTCTCCCAGCCAGAAGAAAATTTCTGTCTGCGCTACAGCTTCCGGCCGGCTGTCCCCTCCCTCAGGCGGCAACAAAGCGCCGGCGGCCGCTGCCGTATTTTCTGGCCGTGATCCAGGCAGATAAGGCCAAATAGCGGCCGCTTCCGCCGCGGCCGGGCCGGCTGTCTTTGCCATCGGCGGGCGCTGCCCGGCTTCGCCTGCCGGCTTGCCGGCCAGGCGGCCAAAACCGCAGCAGCCGATAAATTCTCCCGTATCGGCGCGGGTGACGGCATAAACATAATGTCCGGTCTGGCCTTTGGCGGCGCGGCAGACAAAATCTTCCGCCGCGGCCCGGGTAAAAGGCGAAGGCATATTATCAAACTGGCTGATAATGCGGCGGTTATCGGCTAAATATACCAGAGCCTCAATATCCTCACTATGCGGCAAACGCAATACCAGCCGGCGCGTTACCAAAACCGGGCAATTTATTTTTGGTAACAGCCTGTCTTCCCGCAAATCCACACTACGCATTGCTTATCTCCAAATACGAAAAAAGGGAAAGATAGCGCGCTATCTTTCCCTTTCAACATATTGGCCTGATAAAGCAAAGCGCCACGGCAGCGTTCAAGACCCGCCGGAAATGCCCGCCAGCGCACCGCGCCGCCGGGCGCTTATGGCGCGGCAGCCGAAAGCGGCCGGCCTTACCCTGCTGCTGTCACAAGCGGCTGATTTTATTCTGCCGCCGTCAAAAGCGGCCGGTTTACTCTGCCGCCGTTAAAAGCGGCTCAATCGCCACAAAACGGCGGCCGCCGGCTTTCACCCGAAAGGCTACCCGGCCTTCTGTCAGCGCAAATAAAGTGTGATCCTTACCCATGCCGACATTATCGGCCGGGTGCCACTGTGTGCCGCGCTGGCGCACAATAATATTGCCGGCGCGCACCTGCTCGCCGCCAAATTTCTTTACACCCAGGCGTTTGGATTCGGAATCGCGGCCATTGCGCGATGAACCGCCGGCTTTTTTATGCGCCATTATGCTTCTCCTTGAACAGCTTCGGACAAACCGCTACTTACCGGTTTCACCTGCCCTTTAAGCGACAGGCAGACACTACAAACCTGCCGCTGTAAAACCTCGACCCGGCGCGCTTGCGGCAACGCCGTTAAACAGATAATGGCAGCCTCAGGCCGCCGCAATTTCAGTAATGCGCACCAGCGTGAGCCTTTGGCGATGGCCGCGCGTGCGCTGAGAGTTTTGCCGGCGGCGCTTTTTAAAAGCAATGACTTTCGGCCCGCGCGCCTGCTCTACCACTTCGGCCTTTACCACCGCGCCTTTAACAAAGGGCGCGCCGATTTTAGCCTCAGCTCCTTCGCCAATCAGCAAAACTTCCTTAAATTCCACTTGTGCGCCGCTCGAAGCGTCGAGCTTTTCCACTTTTATCAAGCTCCCGGCAGCAATGCGATATTGCTTGCCCCCGGTTTTAATGACTGCGAACATTTTTACCTTCCGTTCCAGCACAAATTTACTTTTTCGCCCGCCTGCCGCCTAAAAGAGCCGGCAAAAGGCCAAAGCAATTTGTCTTTTTATCAGCCTGTTGAACACCGGGCCGGCGCACCGCGCTTCAGCCCGACAGGCCGGGCGGCACTATCGCGCGCCCCATGCCTGTGCGCGACTTATACGGCGGAACAGGCGGCAGAGTCAAGAAATTTCCGCCTTTTAGCGCAAATTAGGGCTTGCCAGCGGCGCATTTTTTACGCTATCACCTAAAGGCAGAGGAGAGATGGCTGAGCGGTTGAAAGCACCGCACTCGAAATGCGGCATAGGGGCAACTCTATCGGGGGTTCGAATCCCTCTCTCTCCGCCATTGCCCTGCCCTTATCAGGCGGTTTGGCCGGGTTAATCAGCCGGCGCCGGGTTTCCCTTCCCTTTTTATGCCTTATTCTGTTACTATCTTTTCGCCATAGAGGCAATGAACACAGGAGCGATAATGCCTGCTATTATTTGGCCGGAAGCCTGTCGTCCCGGCTTTGCTGATAGTTTTATTGCCCATGAAATTATTGCTGCCAGCCTGAGCTCGGCGGATAGTGTTCCGCTTGTGGAACAAGGCAGCCTTGTAATAGGGGGGTGAACCCAATATCAGGAGCTGATTATGGAAAATATTGTTGAAATTGCCCGCAAACGCTATACGACAAAACATTATAACCCGGATAAAAAGCTGACGCCCAGGCAAATGGACGCCATTAAAGAGCTGCTGCGGCTGGCGCCTTCCAGTGTCAATTCGCAGCCCTGGCATTTTACTATTGCCAGCACATCAGCCGGCAAAGAACGCATTGCCAAAGCGACAGAAGGGCTGTTTGCCTTTAACAAAGCCCGTGTTCTCGATGCGGCGGCAGTGCTTATTTGCTGCGCGCGCACGCAAATGGACGATAAATATTTACAGCATATAACCGCTAAAGAGCGGCAGGACGGGCGCTTTAGCGGCAATGCGGATATTGAGGAAGCGCAATATAAAGGGCGCGTTTTCTTCACCGATCTTCATCGCAAAACGCTGAAAGATTTGCCGGAATGGGCGGCGCGGCAGACTTACCTCAATATTGGCGCCTTCCTGCTGGGCGTTGCCGCCATGGGGCTGGACGCCACGCCGATTGAAGGCTTTGACCCGGCTATTCTGGACAAGGAATTCGGCTTTGCCAAACAGCACCGAGAGGCGGTGTGCCTGATTGCTGTCGGCCACCGCGCCGCGCAGGACGGCAATGCGTCCCGCCCCAAATCGCGCCTACCTGAAGCTGAAATTATGGAAGAGATTTAAAGGCTTATAGATTTTTTTAAAGAGATTATCTCCCCCCGCTGGGCGGCGGGGGACACGATTCCACGGAAGGCAATTTTGCAATCTCACTGGCAAACTCCTCCTTTTGCTTTTCGGCATTCTCTTTAACTTCTCTACCGATGGCTTTAATATGCAGATCAAGAAGTTCTTGTATGATGTTGTAGAGCGATGGTATTCTAGTGACGAGTAAAAATATAGATGAGAATATTAGGAATTTAAAAATACTAAAATTAAATTTTATCCCTTTTATATTCATCGAGAATGAAAGCCATTGGAGCATTTTTGCAGTAATGATTGAAGAGGCGCCTACAATACAAATTAAAAATGTAACAAAAAGAAATTTTATCTGGCTTTTCATGACGTTATGATAATTATCTATTCTGCTATAGTATACCACCATCATAGGGCTTAGAACGGTTACAACTAAAATCAAAGTTGTAAAAACTGCTCCACCCATTATGCCCAATAAGGTGACAATATCACTAGAGCTCCCCTCAAAGATATGAGAGTCTGTGAAGCACGAAAATATAAAGGATAAAATAATTGGGATTATAAATTGCCACATGAAAGATTACTTAAGCCAAAAAATTTATATATTATTGCTCATATACCCCTGCTTGTCCCAATCATCAAACTGTATAAGCAATTTATTACGAGCATCGGTAAGATCATAAAAACTCCCTGCAGACCTGATGTCTTGCTTCCCTTCTAACCTCGTCCCCAATCCTTTAATCGTCCCATCAGGTCCTTTATAAGTGACATCTTGCACATCATCTATATTACGAAGCATATTCTCTATATTCCCAATAGGAATATCTCTATTCTTGCGCCCATCTTTAAATTTTAGCGTAATATTCATCTCAATTTTTTTATCGTCTGTCAAAGTATGGATTCCTTGCCTAGTGAGACCAAGCTTATCCAGAATTCCTCTTGCTTGAGCCCCACTTATAACCTGTTGCGCTAAATAATCCTCTTCAAATGGAGCCAATTTTATATTAGCGGAGTTAGCTCTTAGCCGATCATAATCAGGTTGCGTTGTTTTTAATATGAGATCGCGATCTTGTTCTAAAATGTTACCGTCTTTCTTTAAAAACCAGTCCAAATAATCCTCTAAGCAGCGCGAAGAAAACCTTTCCTTACCTGTAAATAATATATCGTCTCCATACACTAAAACATAAAGCACACCCTTGAGAGGTGTCTCATTACTACCAACCTGATGTTCTACGATATTGAACACTTGATTGTTTCCATTTTGCACTGTTCTAAGCGTTCCATTTAACTCCATACGCAGCAATTCGGCAAAAAACCAATTACCGCTGGGGTCATTAGAACAATTATTAAGAGCCACTCTGTGTCCGTCCGGATTATCTTGCATACGATAACGCACATCAGCGCTCAATAGATTCCCCCCTACTCTCGTATTCATTATAGTTCCAAGAGCTGCATGCAAAGAGCTGGCATTAATAGTCGGTGTTTCTCGACTTAAGGTGCGATAATGAATAATAGCCATGATATTCCATTCTGTTTTGAAAACAGCTAATAACAAAAATAGGGCAGCCTTAGCCGAGGGTGCCCCATTTTATGGCATAATTACAAATATCACATAATATATTTTTGTTAAAATTATTTTAATATTTTAGTAAAAATTATTACCATTAAAACTCCCAGTCTTCATCTTCGGTGGCTTGCGCCTTGCCGATAACATAAGACGAGCCGCTGCCGGAAAAAAAATCGTGATTTTCATCAGAAGTCGGCGATAAAGAAGCCAGAATAGCCGGGTTAACCGCGCAAATCTCGGCCGGGAATAAGGGATCATAGCCCAGATTCATCAAGGCTTTATTGGCATTATAATGCAAAAACATTTTGACATCTTCCGTCAGCTTGACATCATCATACAGGCTTTCGGTATATTGGCATTCCACCTCGTAGAGAGACATTAACAAATCAGCGGCGAATTCATGCATTTCCTTGCGCTCGGCTTCCGTCCGCTTGGCCATGGTTTTCTGGAATTTATAGCCGATATAATAGCCGTGAATGGCTTCATCGCGGATAATCAGCCTGATCAAATCAGCCGTATTGGTCAGCTTGGCGCGGGTGGAAAGATAAAGCGGCAAATAAAAGCCGGAATAAAACAGGAAAGTCTCCAGAAACACGCTGGCGACTTTCCTTTTGGCGCCATCAGCGCCATTATAAAAACTGATAACTCTATGCGCTTTTTCCTGTAAATATTTATTCTCCCGGCTCCATTCAAAAGCGTCATCAATATCCGACATCAGACATAAAGTGGAGAAGACGGAAGAATAAGAGCGCGCATGCACTGCTTCCATAAAGGCAATATTGGTCAGCACTGCTTCTTCATGCGGAGTTTCAGCGTCCGGCAGCAGCGATAAAGAGCCAATAGTGTTTTGCACCGTATCCAACAATGTCAGGCCGGTGAAAACGCGAATCACTAATTGCTGCCATTGCGGCGTTAACTGCCCCCATGTCGGCACATCATTGGAAAGCGGCACTTTTTCCGGCAGCCAGAAATTGCTGGTCAGCCGGTTCCACACTTCCAGGTCTTTATCATCTTGCAGGCGGTTCCAGTTTACCGCCAGCACCGTCCGGGCTTTATCTTTGTCAATAGTTGTGGTCATGACTCTTCTCTTTTAGGGGCTTTTCTCTTTCAGATTTCCGGCAAATAAGGCAAAATTGCGGCAAAGCGGCGCTACAGGCTACAGGAAACACAGCCTTCCACCGCCGTGCCTTCCAGCGCCGCCTGGCGCAGGCGAATATAATAAATTGTCTTAATGCCCTTTTTCCACGCATAAATCTGGGCGCGGTTAATATCGCGCGTAGTGGCGGTGTCGTTAAAAAACAGCGTCAGCGACAGGCCCTGATCAACGTGCCGGGTGGCCACGGCATAAGTATCGATAATTTTCTCCACCCCTATTTCATAAGCGTCCTGATAATATTCCAGATTATCATTATTCATATAAGGCGCGGGGTAATAAACCCGGCCGATTTTGCCCTCTTTGCGCGTTTCAATGCGCGAGGCGATCGGGTGGATTGAGGCGGTGGCATGGTTAATATAGGAAATAGAGCCGGTGGGCGGCACAGCCTGCAAATTGCGGTTATAAAGCCCGTGCTCTTTTACTGCGGCAGCCAGTTTTTGCCAGTCTTCCCGCCCGGGCACGGCAATTTTGCTGCGGGCAAACAGCGCCGCCACTTTTTCATGCGCCGGCCGGTGCGGTTTTTCAATATATTTGGCAAAATAGGAACCGTCATAATAAGCGGAATCCTGAAAGCCGGCAAAGGCGCTGCCGCGCTCTTGCGCCAATTTATTGGAAGCCAGCAGGGCATAATAGGCCATGCAATAAAAATAAATATTGGTGAAATCCAGCGCTTCCGGCGAGCCGTAATGAATCTTTTCCCGCGCCAGAAAACCGTGCAAATTCATCTGCCCCAGGCCAATAGCATGGCTTTTATCATTACCGGCAATAATAGACGGCACCGAGGCCATATGGCTCATATCGGAAACGGCGGTCAGCGCCCGCACCGCCAGCTCGACCGTGGCGGCAAAATCAGCGGAATCCATGGCTTTGGCAATATTCAGCGAGCCGAGATTACAGGAAATATCTTCGCCAATATGCTTATAGCTTAAATCGGCCTCATAGCTGCTGGCACTGTTAACCTGCAAAATTTCCGAGCAGAGATTGCTCATATTGATCCGCCCGGCTATCGGATTGGCGCGATTCACCGTATCTTCAAAGACAATATAAGGATAGCCGGATTCAAACTGAATTTCCGCCAGAGTCTGGAAGAAATTGCGGGCATTGATTTTCTTTTTGGCAATTTCCGCATTATCGACAAAAGCATAATAATGCTCACTGATGGAAATATCGCTCATCGGCTTGCCGGTAAGGCGCTCAACATCATAGGGCGAAAACAGATACATATCCTCATTTTTGCGCGCCAGCTCAAACGTAATATCGGGGATCACCACGCCCAGCGACAAAGTCTTCATGCGGATTTTTTCATCGGCATTTTCGCGCTTGCTGTCTAAAAAGCGCATAATATCCGGGTGATGGGCATGCAGGTAAACCGCCCCGGCACCCTGCCGCGCGCCAAGCTGATTGGCATAGGAAAACGCATCTTCCAGCAGTTTCATCACCGGCACCACGCCGGAAGACTGGTTTTCAATCTTTTTGATCGGCGCGCCGGTTTCGCGCAGATTGGTCAGGCTCAGCGCCACGCCGCCGCCGCGCTTGGAAAGCTGCAAAGCAGAATTGATGGAGCGCCCAATCGATTCCATATTATCTTCCAGCCGCAGCAAAAAGCAGGAAACAAATTCGCCGCGCTGCTTTTTGCCGGCATTGAGAAAAGTCGGCGTGGCCGGCTGGAAGCGGCCGCTGAGCATTTCATCAACCAGCTTCAGGGCAAAGCTACCGCAACCGCGCGCCAGAGTCAGCGCCACCATAGCGACACGATCTTCATAACGCTCAAGATAGCGCTTGCCGTCCCGGGTTTTCAGCGTATAGGCGTTATAATATTTAAACGCCCCCAGAAAAGTGGGAAAGCGGAATTTATAAGCATAAGCATGCTGAAACAGTTTTTTGATAAAAGCAAAATTATATTGCGCCAGAATTTCAGCTTCGTAATACTCTTCCTCTACCAGATAATCCAGTTTCTCCTTTAAATTATGGAAAAAGACCGTATTCTGATTGACATGATTGAGGAAATATTCTCGCGCCGCCTCTTTGTCTTTGGCAAACTGAATTTTGCCGTCAGCATCATAAAGGTTAAGCATGGCATTGAGCGCATGATAATCATTCTGCCGGCCACTGTCTTTTATTCCGCTTTGCATTATAACTCCTGTCAGAAATCCCCTGATTAAAGGCTGCTGCTGCGGCGCAGGCCGCATTTAAAGGCTTGCCGGCCGCTCACCCCGGCATTTGCGCCAGAATATGGCGGACATTGCGCACATCAGCCGGCATACCGCGCAATTCATAGCGATAAAGGCACGGCACGGCGCATTTATAAGCAATAATATCGCCGGCAAAAGCATAATAAAGGCCGAAATTGCGATTGCCGCTCGCCACGACCCCGCGCAACAGCGCCCGGTTTTCGGCGCTATTGAGGAAGCGTATCGCTGCTTTGGGCAGCGCCCCGCGGCCTTCACCATCGGCATAAGTCGGCATAACCATAATATAAGGCTGATCGACGCGTGGCAGCTCACCCTTTTTCGGCAGGCGCAGCGCCGGCACCGCCAGACGCTCAATAAAATTCTGCGTATTTCCGCTTTCGCTGGAATAATAAACGACACAATTTACCATTTATGCCTCCTGCCCCCTCAGCCTGCCCATAGATTGCCCATATAGCGCCGGGATAAGCGGGCTGAAACCGGCCTGCGACAAAAACAGGCAGCGCCTTGCTCCTCTTTATAATTCTCTAGCCGGCAATAATAGCGGCCGGGAACCGGCCTGAGACGATGATGCAGACACTGCGCCCGACCGCAGCCCCGCCGCAAAAAGCGCGGCTCTGGGCCGGTTTAGCGCGGCCAAAGCGCGCAAGGCAGCGCAATTCAGGCAAGTTTGCTGATTATATCCGGGCGGAAGCCGGCCCAATGCCGTTCGCCGGCGACAACAACCGGCAACTGGCGGTAACCAAGCCCGGTAATATAGGAATAGGCCTCACTATTAGCTGCTATATCGACAATTTTAAAATCAATGCCGCGTTTTTCAAAAGCGCGATAGGTTGCCGTGCACTGCATACATGATGATTTGCTGTAAATAGTGACCATGAGTAAAAATTCCTGAATTTCTGTGACTGCGCTGCCCGCCGGGCAGGCTATATTCTATCCCCTGATATAAGGGCTTCCGGCAAAGCGGCAGAATCACCGGAAGCGCATTTCTCACCAAGCTATATATAGTATATAAAGGCCGTTAACAATCGCTTACCCACAAAATCTATGCAAATCTTTACGTGGATAATGGCTTTTATTATGGGGAAACAGGCCGGCGGCAGCTTGACCGTTTTTTGCCGACGGCGGTAAATTTACGCCGTCAGGCCGGCGGTCGCGCGCTAATATAAAAGTAAAATCCGCCGCTTTGCTGAGTCGCCTGCCGGAGCGGGTTTCTGAGTCGCAGATAAGAAGGAGAATATCATGAATTCACATCAGCAAAGAAATACAGGGAGAGGCAATGACACGGCTAACGCACAGCAGAATCAAGAGCAGCAACCCCAATTTAAGGTAAAACGGATTAAAGGCGGCTTCACTTTACAAATTCCTCGTTATTATAGCCAGCTACAAGAGATAGAGCTGTTAGATGGGACGGTTTTATTTCTCTTAGGTGCCAATGGCTGCGGCAAATCCAGCCTGGTGCACACACTTTTTTCCAGCAAGGCAGACAGGAATAGAGCAAAGCGCGCCGCTAATGGTGAAATGCACAATCCTTCCACAAGAATGATAGAAAGTAATATTCAAATGCAGCTTATTGCTGCCCATAGGGAATTAAGTTTTGAAAATAAATTTCCTGATATCTCCTACCAAGCTAAAAAAGATATCGAGAGATTCCAGGATAATTATTATCGAGCTAATATTGGCCGCTGGCAGAATTCCGAAAACAAAGGAGCTATCGCTGAATTTACCGTGGCCAATCTCCTTAATGCTGAAAATACATACCATAGACATATAGCAAAGGCTGCCCTACAGGACAAAAAAGAGGAAATTGAAGAGCGGAAGAAGAAAGAAGCGCCACTATCCATTATCAATAAGCTTATGGAACAGACCAATATCCCCATTAGTCTTAGCATTGATGACAATGGACAAATTATAGCTTCCAGAACAAACAATAAACATTCTTATAGCTTACCGGAATTATCTGACGGTGAGCGGGCAGCGGTTTTGATTGCCGCCGATATTCTGACGGCCAAGCCTAACACCCTGTTCCTGATTGATGAGCCGGAGCGGCATTTGCACCGTTCCATCAGCGCGCCTCTATTGCAGGCACTTTTTGCCCAGCAGCCGGATTGCGCTTTTATTATCGCCACGCACGACCTTGCTTTAGTCCAAAATACAAAAAATAAACAGGTTCTTATCATACAAGATTGCCATTATAATAAAAGCGGTGCTTTTGCCTGGGATATAGACACTGTTGCGGAAAAAATCCCCGAAGCGCTGCAAAGCGCCGTTTTAGGAGCGCGGCGGAAAATATTGTTAGTAGAAGGGACTGAAGCCAGTCTGGATAAAAAGCTTTATCAGCTTCTTTTCCCGGATTATGCCATTATCAGCGCGGAAGGCTGTGCGGCGGTTATTGCCGGTGTGAGAGGGACAAAACAGCTAGCGGAACAGCACCGGCTGACAGTTTTTGGCATTATCGACAATGATGGCCGCACAGACGAACAACAGCAAGAGCTGCTGCAAAATAATATTTATGCGCTGCCGGTTTATGCGATAGAATCGCTGTATTACTGCCCCGAATTACTGGAAGAAATTGCCAGACAGCAAGCAGGCGGCGGTGATTATCAAGACTTACTGGCAGCAGCAGGCGATACTTTGTCCCGAAAACTTCAGCCGCATATTCACGCTTTGGCTTATACAAAAAGCTTGAAAGCGATACAATCCATTTTAGCAAACGACCCCCCCGAAGCCAAAATACTGGAGAATAAAGAGAAACTTGGGGATTTTATATTAGAGAAAACGATTGCGATTACAGAATCCTATCAAAGCGAAAAAACGACTTTGGAAAAAGCGCTAAAAGATAAAGATATTGCCACTATTATCGGTGGCTACCCACTAAAATTGAGGCAATGGCGGTATGATAAGAAAATGATAACCAAAGCTATCTCCGAGGTTTTGCGTTGCGGCGATGATTATGAAAATTATGTTTTGGACTATCTGAAAAAGAAACCTGAAGCTGTAGATAAAATCCGGGATACATATTTTCAGCCGCTAATAGCAAAAATGCGGGAACAGGAGCAACAGCCGGGCGTGCGCTTCACCATGCCCGCCCGGCTGTAGCAAACGCTCAAGCTGCCGCTGCCGAAACCGGCTGGCAATAGCTGCCAAATACGCTTTTGCCGCCGGCAGCGCTCCGGCCGCCGCCAAGGCTTGAGACCTTGCGCCTTCCCCTACCCGGCCGCCGGATTTCAGCCGATCCTGTCACCGCTTTTAAGCGCCGACATATGATAGATAAACTCTTCCAGCCGGCTGCGGCTGTCTTCTGTGCGCACATCTTTCAGCACATTGCGCGCATGGGTGATACGGCGCTCAATATCCTGCCTGTCCAGCCGGGCCAGCGGCACGACAGATTCCGCCATTAACACGGTTTTATCGGTTTTTACCTCGACCAAACCGCCAAAAATAATAAATTGCGCCGCTCCTTCCCCGCCGCCGCGAATGCGCACAGAGCCGGGCAAAAGCCGCGTCATCAGCGGCATATGGCCGGCCAGCACAGAAAAATAGCCCTCACTGCCGGGCAGGTTCACCTCTTCCACCGGGCCGGAAAATACTGTCTTTTCCGGCGAAACAAGCTCAAATTGAAATTTCCCGGCCATAATATTTGCGCCTTCCAATCTTTTCACTGCCGCAGCGGCACGCCCAAACCGCGCCGGAACAAAGCCGCCAAACGGCCTGAAGCGTCTCAGGCGGCCCAATATCGGCCCTGTTGCCTCCAGCCGGCTGAAAGCCCGCTTTTCACCCCCGGCCAAACAGCAGCCGCCCCCGGCTCTGCCATACCGCGCCGGCAACAGCCAGCCAAACAGGCAAACAAATGCCCATTCGGCTGCCATCGATCGGCTATCAGCGCCAGCCTTATACGCAACAAGGCCCCTGCCCCCATAACCCCGCCGGACAAGACAGCAGCGCCCGGGAAAAAGGGCGCTTTGTCTCTCTGCCCCGATTTTGGGCAAACCGCGCCCGCAGCCGCGCTAAAACCGGAAAAGCGCCGGCCATAGCGCCGGACTCCCCGTATCGGACCCGGCGGCTCTCAATCGGCCGCAAGCCCCGGCGCCCCGCATCTGGCCGGGCGGCATAGCCGACAGTCTGACGGGCAAGGCCGCGCCGCCCAGGCAAAAAACCTGCTGCGCACCGCGCCCCGGCCTGAGACACAAGCGCCCCATCTGAGCAGCCGCCCGCAGACAGCCTGAAAACAGCGCCGAAACAGCAGCTTGCCCAGCCCGGCGGCAGCGCTGTTTCACTCTATTCCTGGCTTTCGCCCGTATCAGCCTGCCGCATTTTGGCAGCTTTTGCCACCGCTTCATCAATCGAGCCGACCATATAAAAAGCCTGTTCGGGCAGATTATCATAATCACCGGCGCACAGGCCTTTAAAGCCTTTAATCGTATCTTCCAGCGCCACCAGCTTGCCTTTGGCGCCGGTAAAAACTTCCGCCACATGGAAAGGCTGCGACAAAAAGCGCTCAATCTTACGGGCGCGCGCCACCGTCACTTTATCTTCTTCCGACAATTCGTCCATGCCCAGAATGGCGATAATATCCTGCAAGGCCTTGTATTTCTGTAAAATGCTCTGCACCTGCCGCGCTACCTGATAATGCTCTTCCCCCACTACTTGCGGATCCAGAATGCGCGAGGTGGAATCCAGCGGATCCACCGCCGGATAAATGCCCTTTTCGGCGATCGAGCGCGCCAGCACGGTGGTTGCGTCCAAATGAGCAAAAGTCGCCGCCGGAGCCGGATCGGTCAAATCATCAGCCGGCACATAAATCGCCTGCACCGAGGTAATCGAGCCTTTATTGGTGCTGGTAATGCGCTCTTGCAGCGCCCCCATTTCTGTCGCCAAAGTCGGCTGATAGCCCACAGCCGAAGGTATGCGCCCCAATAAAGCCGAAACTTCTGACCCGGCCTGAGTGAAGCGGAAAATATTATCGACAAAAAACAGCACATCCTGCCCCTGATCGCGGAAATATTCCGCCACCGTCAGGCCGGAAAGAGCAACTCGCGCCCGCGCGCCCGGAGTTTCATTCATCTGGCCGTAAACCAGCGCGCATTTGGAGCCGGCAGCCGAGCCGTTATTATTGCGCGGATCCACATTAACCCGGCTGTCAATCATTTCATAATATAAATCATTGCCTTCACGCGTGCGCTCCCCCACCCCGGCAAAAACAGAATAACCGCCATGCCCTTTGGCAATATTATTGATAAGCTCCATAATCAACACGGTTTTGCCCACTCCGGCGCCGCCAAACAGGCCGATTTTGCCGCCTTTGGCATAAGGCGCCAGCAGATCCACCACTTTAATGCCGGTAACCAGCATTTCCTTTTCGGTCGATTGGTCAATATAGGCCGGCGCCGGCTGATGAATAGCGCGATAATGCTCTGCTTTTATCGGCCCGGCTTCATCTACCGGCTCACCGATAACATTCATAATACGGCCAAGCGTTGCCTCCCCCACCGGGACAGAAACAGGCGCGCCGGTATCACGCACTTCCCGGCCGCGAACCAGGCCGTCTGTTGCCCCCATAGCGACAGAGCGCACCGTATTTTCGCCCAAATGCCCGGCCACTTCCAGCACCACGGCCGCGCCCGCATTATCGGTCGTCAAGGCATTGAGCACAGGCGGCATATCGGCTTCTGTCCTGAACTGCACATCAACCACCGGGCCGATAATCCGGATAATGCGGCCAACAGCGCCGCCCGCAGCCCGGCCCGGCTCTTTTTGCTCTGCATAATCTGATAAGCTTGCTGCCTCTGCCATAATTTTTACCTTTTGCCTTAAAGAGCTTCCGCCCCTGCGATAATTTCAATCAGCTCGGTAGTGATGCGCGCCTGACGCCGGCGGTTATAGGTAACCGACAGGCTGTTAATCATCGTCCCGGCATTGCGCGCAGCATTGTCCATAGCTGTCATTTTTGCCCCCATTTCCCCGGCCGCATTTTCCAGCACAGCATGGAAAAGCCGCGCTGTCAGGCTGCGCACCGCCAGCTCGGCCAGAACATCGGCCGCCTCCGGCTCATATTCATAAAAACCGGGGCTGCGGCGGCTGCCGGCCGCTGTTGCAACCGTTGCCGGGCTTGTTGCTGCCGGCGGGCGGGCGGGGCTTGTATCGGCGCTTTGCCCGCTATCATAGCGGCAGGGCAGCAGCGGCCGATCTTGCGGCTGCTGGTTGATAACCGAAACAAATTCGGAATAAAATAGCGTGGCCGTATCAAATTCCTGCTGTTCATAGCGCTGGACAAGCGCTTCGGCGATCAGCCGCACCTGATCAAAATCAACCGCTTTGCCGGCGCTGTTGCAGCGGCTTGCTTCAATCGTGTCAATAAACAGGCTGCCGAATTCCCGCTTCAGCATTTCAGCGCCTTTTTTACCGATAGTGATAATTTTAAGCTGCTTGCCCTCGCTCCGGCGGGCGCGCAAAAAAGCCCGCGCATGGCGGATAATCTGGGTGTTAAAACCGCCGCACAAACCGCGATCGGCGGTGCAGATAACGGCAAGCTGCACTTTATCGCGGCCGCGGCCGCGCATTAAAAGCGGCATATCGGCCTCGGTCACGCCGGCCGATACATCAAAAAGCATATCTTCCAGCCGCGCGGCATAAGGCCGGGCCGCCACGGCCGCAGCCTGCGCCCGGCGCAATTTGGCCGCGGCCACCATTTGCATGGCTTTGGTAATTTTTTGCGTTGCCTTGACGGAGGCGATTCTGTCGCGCAAATCTTTCAGCGAAGCCATAATTATATCCTACCCGTTGCGCCTAAGCCGCCTTACGGGCAAAAGAATCCAGCACAGACTGCAATTTTGCCCGTATTTCATCGGTCAACTGGCCGGCGGTGCGAATGGCATCGAGAATATCGCGATGATCCGTGCGCAATAATTGCAGCAGATCCTGCTCGAAGCCGCCAATCTCTTCCACCGGCAAGGCATCAAGATAACCGTTAACGCCGGCAAAAATCACCGCTACCTGCTCTTCCACCCTGAGCGGCGAAAATTGCGGCTGTTTTAATAATTCCGTCAGGCGGGCGCCGCGATTAAGCAAAAGCCGGGTCGCGGCGTCAAGATCCGAGCCAAACTGGGCAAAAGCCGCCATTTCGCGATATTGCGCCAGCTCACCCTTGATAGAGCCTGCCACCTGCTTCATCGCCTTGATCTGGGCGGAAGACCCCACGCGCGAAACCGACAGGCCGACATTAACCGCCGGGCGGATACCCTGATAAAACAGATTGGTTTCAAGAAAAATCTGCCCGTCTGTAATGGAAATAACATTGGTGGGAATATAGGCGGAAACATCATTGGCCTGCGTTTCCACCACCGGCAGCGCCGTCAATGAGCCGGCGCCCAGCGCGTCATTCATCTTGGCGGCGCGCTCCAGCAGGCGGGAATGCAGGTAGAACACATCGCCGGGATAGGCTTCACGCCCCGGCGGACGGCGCAGCAGCAGCGATATTTGCCGATAAGCCACCGCCTGTTTGGATAAATCATCATAAGCGATCAGGGCGTGCATGCCGTTATCGCGGAAATATTCGCCCATAGCGCAGGCGGCAAAAGGCGCCAGATACTGCATGGGGGCCGGATCAGAGGCGGTTGCCGCCACAATAATGGAATAATCGAGCGCGCCGCGCTCTTCCAGCACTTTGACAAATTGCGCCACAGTTGAGCGCTTTTGCCCTATGGCAACATAAATACAATAGATTTTATCCTGTTCCGCCCCTTTATCATGCGCCGGTTTCTGATTAAGGAAGCTGTCGAGAATAATCGCCGTTTTGCCGGTTTGCCGGTCGCCGATAATCAGCTCCCGCTGGCCGCGGCCGATGGGAATCAGCGCATCAATCGCTTTCAGGCCGGTTGCCATCGGCTCATGCACCGATTTGCGCGCGATAATGCCGGGAGCGCGGACATCGGCGCGGCGGCGCCCAGCCGCTTTCAGCGGCCCTTTGCCGTCGATCGGGTTGCCAAGCGCATCAACCACCCGGCCCAGCAGCTCCTTCCCCACCGGCACATCAATAATCGATTCCGTGCGGCGCACCGGCTCCCCCTCGCGCACGGCGCGATCCGGGCCGAAAATCACCGCGCCGACATTATCGCTCTCCAGATTCAAGGCCATGCCGTAAATGCCGCTGTCAAAAACCAGCAATTCCCCGGCCTGCACATTGTCCAGCCCGTAAATGCGGGCAATACCGTCAGCAATCGACAAAACCTGCCCAACCTCGGCAATTTGTGCGTCCCGGTCAAAATTCTCAATCTGTTCTCTCAGGATTTTGGAAACTTCCGAAGGTGTTATATCCATCAGCCGACCTCTTTCAGCGCAAGCTTGAGTGCAGACAATTTTGCCCGCAGCGATGTATCAATCAACAGTGAGCCGCAGCGCACAATAAAGCCCCCCAGCACAGCCGGATCCACCCGCTCATGCACAACCGGGTTTTTGCCGGCAAGATATTGGCCGGCCAGGCTGTTTTCGGCGGCGGCGCGCGCCAGCAAAGCCAGTATTTCCTGCTTTTGCGGCGCTGAAACGGCCTCTGCCATTGTTATAAAAACCGCAACTTCACCGCGGGCAGCCGCACACCGGGCCTGAAAAGCCGCGCAAATATCCGGCAATAGCGGCAAACGCCGATGCCGCGCCACAACGGCAAAAAAGCGGCGCAAACATAAGCCTGCCCCTTCATTGGCCGCCGATCCGGCCGGCCGCAGCTCCTCGTCACCGCCGGCAAAGCGCTCTTCTGTTTTCCCGCCCGCCGCCGGATCAGCCTGTTGCAGCGTCTGCCTGGCGCGGGCGGCGGTGCCGGCAGTTTTCTCGCCCGCCGCAAGGCCGGCCTGCTGCAACAGTGCGGCAATAACCCGCTCCTGCGCGGCAGCTTTATAGAGCGGGCAGGCAATAAAACGGCGAAAATCGGCCGATTCCTCTATTATGGCCGCGAGAGACGCCATAAATTTTGCCGTCTCATCAAGACAGCCGGCCTGTTCCGCCGCCGCAAACAAGGCTTCGGCATAATAGCGGGCGCCCGGCGAAACGGGAAAAGAGAAATTTTCTGCCACTCTATCTCCTGTAACCTGTCCTGTCTCTGCCCGGCTTACAGCTCCGCCGGCCGCCGCACATGGCTCCTGCCTGAGGCTTCCCGGCCCGTAACAGCCTGCCCCGGCGGGCGCTCCGGGCCAAACCGGGCGGGCAAACGCAAATAGGCTGCCCCGCCGCACGGCAAAAGGCGCGCAACAGCGCAGCTTACGCCGCAGCCTGTCCCCTTTCTACCCTTAGACTCATTGCGCCGGCAAGGCAAGCAGAGAATCGGCTTTTATAAAAAACTTTGCGGATCAATATCCACCTGGACGCGAATAGCGGCCGGCGGCCGGCCGGCCGCGGCCAGCACGGCGCGGATAAAAGCCTGAATATGCGCCTTGCGGTCGGCGGCCTGCGCCAGCAGGCGGAAGCGCCAGCGCTTCTGCCGCCGCGCCAGCGGCGCTTCCGCCGGCCCCAGCAGGCTGATATTGGCGGCTTCCGGCGCCTTGCGGCGCAAAAGGCGGGCATAATCCTCGGCCGCCTGCCGATCTTCCGCCGAAACAATGAGCGCCGCCCATTGCCCGAAAGGCGGCAGGTGATAATGCGCCCGCTCTTCTATTTCACGGCGGATAAAAGCCGGCCCGTCTGCCTGCGCCAGCGCCTTTATCACCGGGTGCTGCGGCTGCCAGGTTTGAATCAGGCCGCTGCTGCCGGCCTGCTCGCGCCCGGCGCGGCCGGTTACCTGCGACAATAATTGAAAGCTGCGCTCGGCCGCCCGCAGATCGCCGTTATTCAGGCCAATATCGGCGTCGACAACCCCGACAAAGCGCATTTTGGGGAAATGATGCCCTTTGGCCACAAGCTGCGTGCCGATAACAATATCAGCCGCGCCGCGCACCACGGCCTCCAGCTCGGCGCGCTGCCGGCCGATCGCCCGGCCGTTATCGGCCGAAAGCACCAAAGCCCGCGCGGCGGGGAAGAGCAGCTTTACCTCTTCGGCAATGCGCTCTACCCCCGGGCCGACCGGCGCCAAATGATCGAGAGTGCCGCATTCGGGGCAGGCTTCCGGCATTGGCCGGTGAAAACCGCAATGATGGCAGACAAGCTGCCCCCGGCCGCGATGCTCGACCAGCCAGGCCGTGCAATCCGGGCAGGAAAAGCGATGGCCGCAAATACGGCATAAGGTCAGCGGCGCATAACCGCGCCGGTTTAGAAACAACAGGCTTTGCTCGCCTTTTTGCAGTGTGCGGTTGATTTCCGCTATTAGCGGCGGCGCCAGAAACCGGCCTTTTGCGGCCGGAGTCGCGCGCATATCGACAATGCCGATATGCGGCAGCACCCCGGCGCCAAAGCGGGAAGGCAGGCTGATATGCCGGTAGCGCCCCTGCAAAACATTGACACAGCTTTCCACCGCCGGGGTGGCCGAGGCTAAAATCACCGCAATGCCGGCGCTGCGGCCGCGCGCCACCGCCATATCGCGGGCATGGTAAAATACCCGCTCTTCCTGCTTGTAAGCGGCGTCATGCTCTTCATCAACAATAATCAGCCCCAGATCGGCAAAAGGCAGAAACAGCGCCGAGCGCGCCCCGGCGACAATCCGCACCTGCCCTTCCAGCACCTGCCGCCAGCTTGCCTCGCGCGTTTTGGCGCCAAGGCCGGAATGCCAGGCCGCCGGCTGCGCCCCGAAACGCGCGGCAAAACGCGCCAGCACCTGCCGGGTCAGGGCGATTTCCGGCAGCAGCACCAAAACCTGCCGCCCCTGCCGCAAAGTTTCCGCCACCGCTTCAAAATAGACTTCTGTCTTGCCGGATCCGGTCACCCCTTCCAGCAATGAGACACTGAATTGCTGCTGCTGCACCGCCCGGCGCAAAGCCGCCGCCGCCTGCGCCTGCTGCGGGGTGAGCTGCGGCGCGGCATAATCAGCCTGCGGCTTTGGCACAACCGGCTCCGGCGGCAGGCGCGCCGGCAACAGCAGGCCTTGCGCGGAGAGGCCATCAATCACCGCCGCGGAAACACCGGCCGCCTGCGCCAGGCCGGCGCGCGTCCATAGCGGCCGGCCGGGCAAGACGGCCAGAACACGGCGGCGCGCCGGGGTTGGCCGCGCCGGCGCCGCGCCGCTCCAGCGTAAGGCGGGCAGGTCGGGCAAAGGCTCCAAAGCCGCCGGCGCGGCCAGCACCATGCGCATTACCGCGCCGATAGATGTCATGGTATAATCAGCGACAAAGCGGCAAAAGCGCAGCAATTCCGGCTTTAAAGGCGGGCAGGCAAAAATTTTGTCCAGCGGCCGCACCCGGCCGGAAGCCGGGCGCTGCGGCCGGCCGGCGCTCACGACCCCGGCCACCAGCCGCCGGCCCAGCGGCACACGCACCAGAGTGCCGGGCGGCAGAGCCGCCGGAGCGGCGTAAGAATAGGCCTCCGCCTGCGGCACCGGCACAATAACGGCGACAAGCGCCGCCGCCTCATCGGCGGCGATACTGCCGGCCCCGGCTTGTGGCGCGGCCTTGCCGGCGGCAGGGTGCGCCGCCCGGCGCTTTGCCGCCGGCGCGGCTCTGGCGCTTGTGCCAAAAAGATCGGCTTCAAAACAAGGTTTCTTGCTCATAGTGTTACTATAATCGGTTCTGCTGTTTTGTTAAGCCGCAAATATGCTGTTTGCAACAGGCCTGCGCCCGCCGGCCGGCAAGAAATATGGGCGCAGGCGGCGCTAGTTGCAAAATTGCCGGGCTTTTGCTGCGAAAAACCGCGCCGGAAGCCAAAAAGCTCTTGCCGGAAAACGGTAAAAGCCTAAAATAGGCTTTTATTCGCCGCCGCCAGCGGCCGGATAAAAAGAAGCAGGAGGCTGATATGCAGTTTTTTATCGACAGCGCTGAAGTGAACGCTATTCGCGCCCTGCATGCGGTTATGCCGGTGGAAGGGGTTACCACCAATCCCTCGCTGATTTTAAAATCCGGCAGGAAAATAGACGAAGCGCTGAAAGAGATCTGCGCCATTACCGGCGGCCCGGTCTCGGCGGAAGTAACGGCAGAAGATTATGGCGGCATGATGCGTCAGGCAGAGAGCCTGGCCCGGCTTGCCGATAATATTTGTATCAAGCTGCCTTTGACCATAGACGGCCTGCGCGCCTGCCGGGAGATCCGCGCCGGCGGCCGGAAAACCAATATGACTTTGTGTTTTAGCGCCAGTCAGGCTTTATTGGCGGCCAAAGCCAATGCCAGCTTTGTTTCTCCCTTTATCGGCCGGCTGGAAGATAATGGCGGAGACGGCTTGCAGCTTATTGCCGATATACGCAAAATTTATGCCGCTTACGGCTATGGCACCAAAATTCTGGCAGCTTCAATCCGCCGGGAGGAACATATCAGCGGCGCAGCGCTGGCCGGCGCCGATTGCGCCACTTTGCCGCCGCAGCTTATGCGCGATCTGGTCAAACACCCGCTCACCGATAAAGGGCTGGCGGCCTTTGCCGCCGACTGGGCCAAAACCGGCCAGACAATCAGCGCCTGACAATCGTCACCGCCCTGGTTTGGCGCGGCGGCGAAACACGGCAAGACAAAGGCTTACATCATGGCAGCGAGTTTATGGGTAGCTTTGGGCGGGGCGCTGGGCAGTGTCGCCCGCTATTGGCTGGGGCTTGCCATGGCGCCGGTCAGCCGCAGCTTCCCCTGGGGGACATTGCTCATCAATATTGGCGGCTCTTTTGTCATTGCCTTTTTTGGCGCTTTAACCGTAGCGCAGCAGACAGGAAAGCTGCCGGTCAGCGAAAATATGCGGCTGTTTGTTATGGTCGGCCTGTGCGGCGGCTTTACCACTTTTTCCACTTTCAGCCTGCAAAACCTTGAGCTGCTGCGTCAGGGCGCCGTTTTCCGCGCTTTTGCCAATATGGCGCTGGCGGTTATGCTGTGCCTGGCCGCTTGCGCTCTCGGCGCTCTATGGGCAGAGAAATGGGGCGACAAGCGGCAGGCCAATGCCCCGGACAGCGCCCTGCATGAACAGATTATCCGCGCCAAGATAGAAGAAGAAGCCTGAAGCGGCGGCCTGCCCGCCGGCAGAAGCCGCCGCCGGTAAAAACAGCGGCACAGCAGCGCCGCTACCCTGATACCCCACACCCCCATAAAGGCGGCAGAGCCGCAAAACGCCGCGCCGCTGGCGGGCAAGCCGCGGCAAAACAGCTAATTCTTCCGCTTATCGGCGGAAGAATTAAAAGCCAGCCGGGCATGGCAGGCGCAATAAGGCCCGCTTTCGTCAGAATCAGCGCCGCAAAAGGCAAAATCCTCACTTAACGGGTCACCCATCGGCCATTTGCAGGTGCGCTCGGTCAGTTGCATCAAATTCAGCCGGCGCACCATTGGCACAACCACATTTTCCTGCGGCCGTAATTGCGGCACAGCCTCCGCCTCTTCCTCAAACTCCATCTGCAAAGCTGTGGCGCCAATAACCGCAACACTGCCGGCAAAGCGGCGGCGGCTCCGCCCCCCGGCCCCGCCGGCCACGGGCGCCCGCCCGGCGGCGGGCTTTGGCGGCGGCGAAAAGGGCGCCTTTGCTTCTTTCTTTTTCGGAGCGGCGGCCTCTCCCGCTATGGCGGCGCCGGGCGCTGCTTTCCGCAGGCGCGGCTGCGCTTTGGCGCGGCCGGCAAGCTTGAGCCGATGCGCCTTGCCGATCACGGCATTGCGGGTTACTCCGCCCAGTTGCGCGGCTATCTGGCTGGCGCTGAAGCCTTCCGCCCAAAGCCTTTTTAACACCTCAACCCGTTCCTCTGTCCAGTTCATGTGAACAATTCCGTTCCCTGTGCCTGTTTTATCTTGCGGCGCGCCGCAGCCGGCGGCGCAACAAAGCCCTTTATCCCGTTTTTACCAAACACCGCCGGACGGCAATCAAACCGGCCTTGAATATTGTCTGCTCCAAACTTACAAAGAGGAAGACTCGCCCGCAAGACGGCCGCGCTTTTATCCCACACATTTTATACTCTTTATTAACCATACGGCCAAAAAGCCGCCGCCGCGTGACAGTTTTGACACAGTCGGCGGCCGCTGCCAAAAGCTTTGCCCATAAAAGCAGCGGGGGCTTTTTACCGCCGCAGCCATAGCTTATATAAGGGAAGAGAGAGCAGGCAGGCCAAAGGAGGAGACTCAACGTGACCAAAACCGCTAAAATGCCGCCCGCAACAGCCGGCAAACCGCACGACAAAGCCGAAACAGCCGCTTTCAGGCCGGCCGGCGATGACGCTGTTTTGCCTTTTGCCGTAGAAAGTTTACAGGCGCGCGGCCGCGCCGTACAGCTTGGCCCGGCGCTGGACAAGCTGATCCGCCGCCATCATTACCCTGAGCCGGTGGCAGCCTTGCTGGCGGAAGCGGCAGTCTTGACGGCGCTTCTGGGCAGCTCGCTGAAATTTCAGGGCAAATTTATCTTACAAACGCAGACAAACGGCGCTGTCAGCCTGCTGGTATGCGATTATGCCGCCCCGGCCGCGCCGGACAAGGCGGCAACCCTGCGCGCTTATGCCCGCTTTGACGAAGACAGGCTGGCAGCGCTTGCCGCCGCCGGAACAACCGCCCAGGCCGATTTGCTAGGTGCCGGCAATCTGGCGCTAACCCTTGATCAAGGGCCGCATATGCAGCTTTATCAGGGCATAGTAGCGCTGGAAAATATCGGCCTGGAAGAGGCGGCGCAGCGCTATTTTGCCCAATCTGAGCAGATACCGACCAAAATCCGCCTGGCCGGTGCCCTGCTCTCCCGCCGCAATGCCGCCGGCGCCTTTCAGACAGAGCGGCGCGGCGGCGGGGTGCTGGTGCAATATTTGCCGCAGGGCAAAGGCCCCGCCGCGCCAAACACGCAAAACCCGTGGGAAGAGACAGCCCTGCTGGCTGCAACAATTACTGATGCTGAGCTGACCGACCCGCAATTACCGGTGGAACAGCTTTTATATCGGCTGTTTCACCAGCAGGGTGTGCGCATTTTCCCGCCGCAAAAAATAGAGGAAAAATGCTCCTGCTCGCGGGAAAAGCTGTTTCATATCCTGGCCGGCTTCTCTCCCGAAGAGCGAGAAATGAGCCTGGAAAACGGCAAAATTCAGGTAAAATGTGAGTTTTGCTCGGCTGTTTACAGCTTTGCCCCGGCTGAATTTACCCCCAATGCCGCGGCGGCTCCAAAAGCCTGAGCGCCGCCGCAGCCCGGCCGGCCGCGCCGCCGGCGGCTCAGGCCGGCCATGCCGTAGCAGCCGCTAATATTTGCTGTGGAAGGTAACCCGCACGCCGTGATCGGTGTTTTTCTGCCCATATTGGCCGTTATAGGAAACCCCGATTGCCGCCTTTCCGGTAAAATAGAAATCCATGCCGGTTTCTACCGCCATATTATCGCGCTCCATTGGCGTGCCGTGCGTATCAAAAGCCTGCGACTGGCCAAAGGACATAGCGGCGGTCGGCACGGTGTTGCCGTAAATATGCTGCCAGCCCAGCATAGCGTAGAGATTGGCGCGCCGCCCCTCGCGGTCGCATAATTGCAAATGGCCGCGCAACCCCGCCAGGCTGGCGGCATAATCATAGCTGCCATGCGCGCCGGAAAGAGCCGCCTCGCCGCCATGTTCCCGCACTTTGCCATTATATAAATAATTATAGGAAAGCCGGGCAAACGGCTCCAGCCGGTTTTTGGCAACGGCCAGCGGCAGCCCGGCCTCGCCGAATATTTGTGTCAGGCGGGCATGATATTTGCTTTTCAGAGAATCCTGATAGCGCACAAATTCCACCTCGCGCTTTGTATGGATTTCATACCAGTTTTGCTGGGCGCCAAGGCGGATATTCACCCCTTTATAGCGGCGGCCGCCGTAAAGCCCGCTATAAATTGTGCGCATATGGCCGTAATTGGTCAAAGCCTTATTATCAAAAGCCGAATAACCAAGCCCCAGAGCGCCGCCGACAAGCCACTGCCCCTGCCGGCTGTCCAGGCCGATAAAGCTGCCGCTTGTGGCCATTTCATGGCCATAGGCGCCATTGCTGCTTTTGGTATTATTCTGCCAGGAGGAAAAACCGCGCAGCCACAGCTCGCCGCTGCCCTGGCCGACACATAAAGCGCCGTTGGGCATTATTCCGGCGGCGCCGATTGCCGCCCGGCCCCGGCCCGGCGCCCCGGCATCGGGAACAGCATAGCCGAATAATTGCGCCCGGCCCGGCCTTTGCCGGCCGCTGCCGGCCAGCCGCCGCGGCAGGCCGGGGCGGCAGCATTCTTCTTCCATAGCGGCGGCCATGCGGTCATTCATAAAACCGGCCAGATAATTGCTGCTTTGCATAATAGCCGAGCGGGTAGACGCATAAATCTGGCCGGAAAGCTGCTTTAAGGCTGTTTGCGCTTCATCGGTTGTGCTGTTAAGGATATGTATCAGCAAATCGCTGCTCAGCGGCAGGCTTTCCAGCGCCGCGCCCAGTTTGCGCTCATTGCGGCTGCGGCCGATATGATCCAGCATTGTGCCATTGCGGAGAAACTCAATATTGATGCCGTTAGCTGTTCTTACAAAGCGCGGCGTAATAAAATCAGTCGCATATTCCGGCACAATGCCGTCAAAACCGCCGGAAAGCTTGCCGTCAGCCGAGATAATATCTTTCAATATTGTGCCCGGGCGCAGGAAGCCGCGCGTATCAACATCGCCGCCTTTAATATCGGCATCACCGTGCACAACAATCCGGTCATTGCTGCCGTTACCGTTTTTGATAATCAGATTGGAGCCTTTATCAAAAACCGTATCGCCTTCGACAATCAGGCTGCCGGTATTGCCGCCGCGGCCGTTATTGCCCGGCTTGACACCGGGGGAAACCGAGCTGCCATCACGCGCATGCAGCCGGCCCACTGTGCCGTCTCCGCTGACAATAGCGCCGTTATCAACCGTTACATCAGAATTTTTCAAGCTGCCGTCGAGCCGCAGCTCACCGTCCTTTACCTGCGTATCACCGCTATAATCTTTGTCTCCCCGCAGCAACAGGGTGCCTTTGCCGATTTTATCAATGCCGCCGGTGCCGCTAATATCGCCGCCGAAATCCGAATCTTTGTCGTTGCCGCCGATAGTAAGGCGGTTATCACCCAGCTTTATATCGCCGTCTCCGTGAATAGAGCCGACACCGGTGCCGCCATTGGTCAGGCCGCCCAGATCGACGCTGCCGCCCTTGCCGATAGTAATATCCGACTGGTCGCCATTGGCATTATCATTGAAATCAACCTTGCCGCCGTCACCGACACCAATATTGGAATTGCCGGCCGAGGAATCATCATTAAAGCCGACTTTCCCGCCTTTGCCAACATCAATATCCGAATTGCCGGCATTACTGCCATCGTTAAAGTCAACCTCACCGCCATCACCAACGCCAATATTGGAATCTCCGGCCGAAGAACCGTCATTAAAGTCGACCTTCCCGCCTTTGCCGACATCAATATCGGAATTGCCGGCATTGCTGCCATCGTTAAAGCCGACCTTCCCGCCATCACCGACATCAATATCGGAATTGCCGGCATTGCTGCCATCGTTAAAGTCAACCTCACCGCCATCGCCGACATCAATATCCGAATTGCCGGCATTACTGCCATCGTTAAAGTCGACCTTCCCGCCATCACCGACATCAATATCCGAATTGCCGGCATTACTGCCATCGTTAAAGTCGACCTTCCCGCCATCACCGACATCAATATCGGAATTGCCGGCATTGCTGCCATCGTTAAAGTCGACCTTCCCGCCATCACCGACATCAATATCGGAATTGCCGGCATTACTGCCATCATTAAAATCAACCTCACCGCCATCACCAACATCAATATCGGAATTGCCGGCATTGCTGCCATCGTTAAAGTCGACCTTCCCGCCATCACCGACATCAATATCGGAATCCCCGGCCGAAGAATCATCGTTAAAGCCGACCTTCCCGCCTTTGTCCACATCAATATCCGAATTACCGGCATTGCTGCCATCGTTAAAGTCAACCTCACCGCCATCACCAACGCCGATATTGGAATCCCCGGCCGAGGAATCATCATTAAAGTCGACCTTCCCGCCATTCCCCACATCAATATCGGAATTACCGGCATTGCTGTCATCGTTAAAATCTACCGTGCCGCCGTCACCGACACCAATATTGGAATTGCCGGCATTGGTTTTATCGTCAAAATGAGCTTTGCCGCCGTCTGAAACATTAAGGGTAGAATCCCCGGCTGAGCTTCCCTCCCTGAAATTGATGCTGCCGTCCTTGCCGACATCAATAGCAGAATTGCCGCCGGAAGAATTGCCGCCAAAATCGACGCTCGCGCCGTCCCCTACCTTGATTTGAGAATCGCCGGCGGTGGCATTGTCGCCAAAGCTTGCCTTACTGCCTTTTGATAAATCAATATGCGATTTTCCGGCCGAGCTGTCGCCGGAAAAATCCACCTCAGAATCTTCCTCTACACTAATATCGGAACTGCCGGCATTGGCATTATTCATATAGCACAGCCGCCCTTTGGAATTGAGGCGAATAACGGAATCCGCCGAGGTTGCGCCGTTAATAAAACATAATGTGCCGGTGCCCAGCAGGCCGCCGACTTCAAATGTCTGTTGCTTGCCGGAATTATTAACCACCCCCTGACCGGAAACCGTCAGCGAAGCGCCGGTGAGAATGCCGCCGATCTGAAAGGTAAAAGCCTTGGCATCTTTGGTGAAAGACATGGTTTTTATTTGCGCCTGGTAGCCCAGAGCAATGCCTACCGTAGCCCAGCCGCCGGATCCAAATGTTGCGGTATTGCTCGGCACACCGCCGAATATGGAACCGGTTTTACCCCAATTTGTGGGGATCTCCCACTGGGCAGAGATGATTGTGCCGGCCCAGGTGGCATTTTCTGCCGCCTGAGCGGCCGGGGCAGAATAACAGCATAGAGCAAAGGCAGCGGCAAGACGTAACGGCCTGTTATTCAAAGGCCATATTTTTCTGCCGCCGCCGCGCCGGCAGAGAAGCGGCGCCAAAGCGCTAAAACCGGTTTGGACAATAAAATTGCCCATAGCTCTGCCGAACCCAAGCATAAAGATAAACCCGTCTTTGCAAATTTTATAGCCATATCCATTCGCCTAAACGCAATAAACAGGCTCAGCACCGAAAATAAATACACTTCATGAGTGACGATTTATTGAAATAGAGTGTGCTTCATTAAGGTTAAAATGTTCTTAAAAAAGGAATATACGGAATATTTATTGTATCTATACTTTGATATACGCTATTATAATTATTTAATATTTATAATTACAACAGGATAAAGGGGAGGAAGCCGGGAGCTGGAGCGGGTAGCGGGAATCGAACCCGCACATTCAGCTTGGGAAGCTGACAAGCTGCCATTACATCATACCCGCGCCCGGCCTGAGGCTTGACAAACAAGCCGGCCGGCAAAAAGGCGGCGAAACAGCTCACGCTGCGGCGAAAACCGGCGACAAGCAAACCCGCCAGGAGCCAAGAGCCAAGAGCCAAGAGCCAAGAGCCAAGAGCCAAGAGCCAAGAGCCAAGAGCCAAGAGCCAAGAGCCAAGAGCCAAGAGCCAAGAGCCAAGAGCCAAGAGCCAAGAGCCAAGAGC
>Ga0157360_1000005_pt1 | contig 193846 bp, 161 predicted proteins | sample AttlaeALBM1_FD_111483 | JGI IMG/M metagenome (GOLD analysis project Ga0157360, IMG submission 111483) | Fungus gardens microbial communities from leaf cutter ant in Ribeirão Preto, State of São Paulo, Brazil - Atta laevigata ALBM1 | ecosystem: Host-associated > Fungi > Mycelium > Unclassified ...
AATGGTTTTCTCATCCTGGCCAAGCCGGCTTTCATGCTCTTTGAGCGTATCAGCCTGCTTTTGAATATTGCCGGCATTTTCTGCGATCGCATTAGCATTCTTGCCAATATCACCGGTATTTTTAGCAATATCGCCGGTATTCTTGGCAATATTTTTGCCGTTATCGGCAATGGCTTTTTCATCCTGGCCAAGCCGGCTTTCATGATCTTTGAGCGTATCGGCCTGCTTTTGAATATTGCCGGCATTTTCAGCAATCGCATTAGCATTCTTGCCAATATCGCCAGTATTTTTAGCAATATCACCGGTATTCTTGGCAATATTTTTGCTGTTATTATCGGCTGTCTGCTGCGCTGCACCGGCTGCCGTTTTGGCGGCGTCCGCCGTATCCTGCGCTGCCTTGGCGTTATCAAGCGCCTTTTTGTTGCCTTCATCAGCATATTGCTTAGCTGAATCGAGTGTATCTTTGGCGGATTTGTCAATCGCTTCCCGCACGGTGGTTTTGCCGCCGTCCGCATTGGTGCCGAGATCGGTCTGCTTATTCAAATCGCCAATAGCCTTGCCGTTATTATCGGCTGTCTGCTGCGCCGCACCGGCCACAGTTTTAGCGCTATCGGCTGTGTCTCTGGCTGTATTCGCTGTCTGCTGCGCTGTATCGGCTACCGTTTTAGCGCTATCAGCTATGCCTTTGATGGCATTCGCTGTCTGCTGCGCCGTATCGGCTATCGTTTTAGCGCTATCGGCTATGCCTTTGGCCGTATTCGCTGTCTGCTGCGCTGTATCGGCCACAGTTCTGACGCTATCGGCTGTGTCTTTGGCCGTATTCGCTGTCTGCTGGGCGTTAGCTGCGGCGCTTTTGGCAGCGTCGGCGGCAGTCTGGGCGTTGGCGACAGCCTGCGTATTCCGGTTAATCTGGGCATTGCTTGTATTGAGCCGTGCGGCTGTTTTTTTGGCGTCGGCAAGGGCATCTAATACCCCGCCCGCGATATCAGAACCGGTAATATTGGTCGGCAGCGTAGCGGCCATGGCCGCAGGCACAAAAGGCGCAGTCGAAAGCGCCAGCGCAGCGGCCAGCGCCGCTGTGACATAATATTTCTTCATAAATTTCCTCCAGCTTAATGATTCTCCCTGCGAGAATATCAAGAATATTATGGGCGCATATATTTCTACTTCTGGCGGCAAAGTCAATAAAAAAATTATTAACTTAATTTAAGAAAAATATTATATATTATATACATTATATACTTGAATAAGTATATAATGCTCTTCATTATCCGTTTTTGGTGTCCGAATTTTCAGTGTATTATCGGCGGCGGCGCATAAGCGCCGCTTGTTATCGGCCGGCCGTTGGCTTTATGATAGCGGCATGATTTTTATCACGCTATCATACCGCTATCTGTATCTTTTTGCCGCGCTCGCTCTGACGTGCAGCCCGGCAGCCGGGGCAGCGGCGCACAGGCCGCTGCCGGCTGAGGCGGCAGCCGCTATCGCCGTTGATCTGTCGCCGGATACAACCAAACCGCCGCTCAGTGAAGAAGAAATATTCCCCCATCTTGACAAGCCGGCTAAAGGCGGCGCAAAACCCGCCGCCCCGGCGCTGCCGCCCAGAGCGGAGCCGGCGCTTTCCGCCGCGCAGAAACGCCGGGCAGAAGAAGACAAATTATTTATTGAGCTTAAACGCAGCGCCGATTTTGCCAGGGCCGAGGCTCTCAGCCGGTCGATTGAAGGCCTGTGGGCGCAATCCGGCAGTGACAGCATTGATCTGCTGATGTTCTGGGCCAATAAGGAGATTGCGGCAAAAAATTATGCTATCGCGCTGGATTTTCTGGATAATGTTGTTGCTCTGGCGCCCGATTATGCCGAAGGCTGGATGCGGCGCGCCTCTGTGCACCTGATGACCAATGATATTGCCTTGTCTATGGTAGAAATGCAGCGTGTCCTGCAGTTAGAGCCGCGCCATTATAATGCCATGCTGCAACTGGGCGCGGTGATGGAAATGACCGGCCGGCCGGACAAAGCGCAGCGCGCTTATGAAAAAGCGCTGGAATTCTACCCGCAAATGCGCAGCGCCCAGCGGCGTATGCAAATATTGGTGGAAAAAGACAGCAGCCGCGCCATTTAGCCGTCGGCGCAAAAACTTCGGCGCCCGGCGCGGCGGGCGGCTGCCGGCGTCTGTTCCGCCAGGCTCATTTTGGCGCTGCCGCCGCCGGGCGGCCCGGCAGTTGCGTCCGCCGGTTTTCTATAGTATATTCGGCGGCGGTGATCTGCGCTGCGCGACCGGGTAAACAATCCTCGGGGCCTTATTGATCCTATAGGGAGCTGTCACTGCTGAGGCTCGTGGGCTTTGGCATACGGCGCCCACCTGTTTAGCAGGTTCCCGGGTCTCTATTCCATCGGCTGTTGCGGACACCGCTTCCCCGTTCAACCTGCTCTGCCGGATAGAGTTTTGCGCCCTGCCCTTTTCTTATCGTGTTTCCTGCCTGCCGCCGGCCGGCTATTGTGCCGTGCCGGCCGATAAAGCCGCCTTGCGCCGAAAAGCGCAGTTTTGCCGCGCTCAGCTCACCGCCGCCGCCCGGCAGCAGGCGGCGGCGGCTTTGCCGCGTTTTCTGCCGGCGCTGATCGCCTTTGCCGCTGCCCGTAACGGCAATTTTCATCGGCCGGATAAAAGCCGGGAAGCCGATATTATCGCCCTGTATTACCCGCAAGGGGACGAAACAGATACAGGCCCGCTCTTGCAGGCTCTGGCGGCGCAAGGCCAAAAACCGGCATTGCCCGCGATGATAAAAGCCGATAAAATGGCCTTTCGCCTGTGGCGGGCGGGCGACAGGCTGAAGCGCAGCTTTTGCGGCTTTTATCAGCCGCCGGCAACAGCGCCGGCCTGTATGCCGCCGATTATTCTGCTGCCGCTGGTGGCTTTTGACAGCAGCGGCAACCGGCTGGGGCGCGGCGGCGGCCATTATGACAAAACCATAGCCGTCATGCGCCGGCAGGGCTATCAGCCGCTGCTGGTTGGCCTTGGCTTCAGCCGGCAGGAGCTGCCGGTCTGGCCGGCAGAAAAGCATGATATAAAATTGCACGCCGTGCTGACAGAACAGGGCCTGAGGCCGTTTTAACCCGCCGCGCCGCCACAGAGCGGCAGAAAGATAAAGGAATGCGTTTTTTATTTCTGGGAGATATGGTCGGCCGCAGCGGGCGTGAGGCGGTTTTTAAGCAATTACCCGGCCTCAGGCGCGATTTTAAGCTGGATTTTGTCGCCGTCAATGGCGAAAATGCCGCGGCCGGCCATGGCATAACCGAGAAAATCTATCTTGAGGCGCTGCACAGCGGCATTGATGTTATCACTACCGGCAATCATGCCTTTGACCAGAAAGACGCGCTGATTTATGCCGAGCGCGCCGAGCGCTTTTTGCGCCCGGCCAATTATCCGCCCGGCACGCCGGGCAAAGGCGCCGCTGTTTTCACCACCGCCAAAGGGGCGCGCGTGCTGGCCGCCAATATTATGGGGCGGGTGTTTATGCAGCCGGCGCTGGACGACCCTTTTGCCGCGGCCGAAAAAATTCTGGCCTCCTGCCCGCTGGGTGAGCAGGCCGATGCCATTATTATCGATTTTCATGCCGAAACCACCAGCGAAAAGCAGGCTTTCGGCCATTTTGTTGACGGCCGCGCCAGTATTGTTGCCGGCACGCATACCCATGTGCCGACTGCCGATGCCCATATTTTGCCGCAGGGCACGGCCTATATGTCTGATGCCGGCATGTGCGGCGATTATGATTCTGTCCTCGGCATGGATAAGGAAGAGCCGTTACAGCGCTTTCTGAGCAAAATACCGCGCCGCCGTTTTGAAGCCGCCGCCGGCAAGGCGACCATTTGCGGCCTGGCGGTTGAGATCTCCGACCGCACGGGCCTGGCAGAAAAACTGTCGCCGCTGCGCCTTGGCCCGCATTTGCAGCAGGCCATGCCCGATTTTTGGCAGTAAGGCCGCCGCCGCAACACAAAGCCGCCGCATGGCGGCCAAAAGACAGGCTTGCTCTCAGGCGGGCTTTTGCCTTATAAAGAGGGAATATAAGCAAAGCGCGCGCCCTTGGCGCATTATAAGGGGATTATTGATGGCTGGCCATTCACAATTTAAAAATATCATGCACCGCAAAGGGCGGCAGGACGCCGCCCGCTCCAAAATCTTTTCCAAACTGGCGCGCGAAATTACCGTTGCCGCCAAACAGGGCCTGCCGGAGCCGGATATGAATCCGCGTTTGCGCCTGGCTATTCAAAATGCCAAAGCGCAATCCATGCCGAAGGACAATATTGAGCGGGCGATTAAAAAAGCCGCCGGCAATGACGGCGAAAATTATGAAGAAGTCCGCTATGAAGGCTATGGCCCGGGCGGCGTGGCGGTAATTGTTGAGGCCTTGACCGATAATCGCAACCGCACCGCCTCGAATGTGCGCTCGGTCTTTACCAAAGCCGGCGGCTCTCTGGGGGAGACAGGCTCTGTCGGCTTTATGTTTACCCGCACGGGTGAAATTGTGTATCCGGCTGCCGCCGGCGATGGTGAAAAAGTGATGCTGGCGGCGATTGAAGCCGGCGCCGATGATGTCCAGTCAGACGCGGACGGCCATGTTATTCTCTGCGCTTTTGAAGCGATTGGCGATGTCGCCAAAGCGCTGGAAAGCGGCCTGGGCGAAGCGGAAAGCGTTAAAGCCATCTGGAAGCCGGATAATCTGATTCCGCTTGATGAGGAAAAGGCGCAATCTGTCCTGCGGTTGATCGATATACTCGATGATGATGACGATGTGCAAAATGTCTATGCCAATTATGATATAAGTGACGCCATTATGGCCAAGCTCTCCGCCTGAGCCGGATTACCCGCCTTTGCGCCGTGCCGCCGGCCGCCGCCTGACCGGCAGATTACCGCCCCGGGCGGCGCCTATGCCGCAGGTTCGGCTGCTGCTCACAGGCTGCCTTGCGGCGCAAAGCAGCATTAAAACGGGCAAGCAGGCGCTAAAAGGCGCTCTCTGCCGCCAGACCGGCCAGAATACCGGCGGCAATAGTCAGGCGGGCAACACTCATATCTGCGGCATAAAGCGCCTGCAGGCGCGCTCTGATCTCGGCTATTTTCTCCCTATGCTGTTTTTGCCAGGCTTTGGCCGGCTGCGCTTCATCGGCAAAATGGCGCAAAACGGCCATAGCAATCATGCGCAGCGATTCCGCTATACTATTTTGCGCCTGCTCAACCGCCAGGCTGTCATAATAATCGCGCCCGCCCGGCGCCGCGGCGGCTTTTTCCAGTTGCGGCAGGCCAAGCAGCTCGGCACAGGCAAACCAGGTTTGAGCAATCCGGGCCATATCGCCCTGCGTTTGCTGCGCCATCAGCATAATATCGGGAACAAGAGCCGCCAGATCCAGCAGCGCCAGCGGCTCGGCCAAAGCTTTGGGCGCTCCCTGCTTTTCATAAAGCGCCGCCGCTTTACGCTGCTTTTCCTGCATATAATCGGGGATAAGAGCACCAAGCCGGCCGGCAATGTCATGATAGGCGCCTTTTACCATGGCTATCTGCTGCGACAGGGAATCGCCCGGGCGCATATTGCGCAGCAGCCAGTCGGCCGCGCTGAAAATGATCTGCGACAGCGCTTCATAAAAGCGGTTTTGCGCCGCACCGGCAATTTTATTATCCAAAGCGTCAATCGCGTCAAACAGCGCATCAAGGCCATAACCGTCACGCACAATAATAAAACTGCGGACAATATCCGCCGCCGGCCGGCCGGTTTTGTCCTTTAAACGCGAAACAAAGGTAATCCCGCCGCGATTAACCGTTTCATTGGCCAGAATCGTGGCAATAATATCGCGCCGCAGCGGGTGGCGGCGAATATAGCCGGCAAAATCCGCCCGCATAGCGCGGGGGAAATAGCCAAGCAGCGCCTCTTCAAAATAAGGCTCCGACACCAGATCGCTTTTGCTCAGCTCAGCCGCCAGCGTATTTTTGGCATAAGCCATCACAACCGCCAGCTCCGGCCGCGTCAGGCCTGAGCCTTTTTGCCGGCGCTCGGCCAAAAGGCGATTATCCGGCAGCGCTTCAACCATTCTGTCCAAAAGGCCGCGCTTTTCCAGATCATTCATAAAGCGGATCTGATACGGCAGCAGGCTGGCGGCATCGTGCCAGGCCAGAGACAAAGCCAGGCTCTGCACATAATTATTGCGCAAAATCAGGGCAGAGACATCGTCTGTCATCGCCTTTAGCAGGCTGTTGCGCCCGGCCCGCGTCAGCCGCCCGTCAGCCTCTGCCGCCGCCAGGGCAATTTTAATATTCACCTCAATATCGGAACAATTTACCCCGGCAGAATTGTCAATCGCGTCTGTATTGATACGGCCGCCGTGAAAAGCGTATTCTACCCGGCCATTTTGTGTTACCCCCAGATTGGCGCCCTCGCCAATGACTTTGGCGCGCACCTCCCGCCCGGTTATGCGCAAGGCATCATTGGCGCGATCACTAACCTGCGCATTGCTCTCACTGGCGCCGCGAATATAGGTGCCAATGCCGCCAAACCACAAAAGATCGACCGGGGCGCGCAAAATCGCCGCCATAATCTCAAACGGCGTGCCGCTGTTTTTGCCAAGGCCGATAGCCTGCGCCGCCTGCGGCGACAAAGTAACAGATTTTTCCTGCCGGGAAAATATGCCGCCGCCGGCCGACAAAACGCTTTTATCATAATCCTGCCAGCTTGAGCGCGGCAAGGCAAACAAACGCTGCCGCTCAGCATAGGAAGCGGCGCAATCCGGCTCCGGGTCAATAAATATATCGCGGTGGTCAAAAGCGGCAATCAGCCGTGTCTGCCGTGACAACAGCATAGCATTGCCAAAGACATCGCCCGACATATCACCCACCCCGACAACGCTGAAAGGCTCGCTCTGAATATTGCGATTCATCTCGCGGAAATGGCGCTTTACCGCTTCCCACGCGCCTTTGGCGGTAATGCCCATGGCTTTATGATCATAGCCTTCGGAACCGCCGGAAGCAAAAGCATCACCCAGCCAGAAGCCGGCCGCCCGGCTTAAAGCATTGGCTGTATCGGAAAAGCCGGCAGTGCCTTTATCGGCGGCGACAACAAAATAGGGATCATCGCCGTCATGCCGCACCAAGGCCGCGCGCGCCGGCACCACTTCCCCGCCGCTGATTGTGTCGGTAATCGACAGCATAGCGGCAATATAGGCGCTATAAGCCTGACGCGCCGCCTCATTGACCGCCGCGCGGTCCGCCGCCGGCGGCAGATAATGCGGGTAAAAACCGCCTTTGGCCCCCACCGGCACAATAACGGCATTTTTCACCTGCTGCGCCTTGGCCAGGCCGAGAATTTCAGTGCGATAATCCTGCCCCCGATCCGACCAGCGAATGCCGCCGCGCGCCACCGGGCCAAAGCGCAAATGCACGCCTTCCACCAGCGGGCCGTAAACAAAAATCTCGCGATACGGGCGCGGCTGCGGCAGATTATCGATTTTGCGCGGATCAAATTTGAACGCCAGAGTTTTCACCGCCGGCAGCGCCGCTTTATCACCGGCCTCACCGGAAACAGCCGGGGCAAAAGCATTGCTGCGCAAGCTGGCCGCAATCAAATTGCGGAAAGCGCGAATAATGCGGTCATCATCTAAAGCGGGAACATTTTGCAAAGCGCGCTCAAGCGCCGCCTGCAACGCGCTTTGTTGTTCCTCTGTCTCGTCTTTTTGTAATTCCGGGTCAAATCTCAGGCAGAAAAGCCGGTAAAGCGCCCGGGCGATCGCCGGGTAGCGGCTCAAGGCCGCGGCCAGCCTGTCCTGGCTGTAAGGCACACCGGCCTGCTGGAGATAACGGCCATAAGCGCGCAGCACAAAAACCGCTTCAAGACCAAGACCGGCCGCTTGCAGCAGGGCGTTAAAATGATCATCGGCCGCCTGCCCGGCCCAGACCAGACGGAACAAAGCGGCCAGATCAGCCGCCGGCAAGGCCGCAGCGGCGCGGCCTTCTTCATTAGCGCCGGCATAAAGGCTTTCCAGCTCCATAGCATGGATATAAACACCCGCCGGCACCTCTTTAACCGCCGCCGGCATTATGTTTGCCGGTATCTCCACCGTCTGCTCGGAAATAACGCGAAACCCCATATTTTCCAGCACCGGCACACGCTGCGATAAATAGAGCGCCCGGCCGCGATGAAACAGCCGCAGGGAGAAGCGCGCCGCATCAGCCTTGCCGGCGCCGGCGGCAGAGCCGCGCTGAAATTCCACATAAAGCGGCTCCGCCGCACGCAAAGCGGCAATAAAGGCGGCGTCACACAGCGCCTGTTGCGGAGCAAAGAGATCACGGTAAGATTGCGGCAACGCGGCGGCCAAAGCAGCAAGGCCGGCGGGCCGGCGCTGCTCTTTGGCCAGCCGCTGCACTTTATCTTCCCAGGTGCCGACAAGAGCGGCAATTTCCGCTTCCAGCCCGGCGCTGTCTACCGGCGGCACCGGCCCGCCCCGGCGGTGAACAATATAATGAATGCGCGTCAGATTTTCGTCAAAAAAGCGTGGCTCACTTTCATAAAACACGCCGCCGCAAGCGCGCTGCAAGGCCGCGCCCACCGCCCGCCGCGCCGTTGTATTATAGCGATCGCGCGGCAGAAAAACCAGCAGTGAAACAAAATGGCCGAAACGATCGGCATTGCTGAGCACGCGAATGCGCGGCCGCTCTCCCAGCTCGCGAATAATATCGGCATTCTGCGCCAGCGCCGCCGCCGGCAGGCGGAACATATCGTCACGCGGATAAGTCTCTAATATATGCAGCAGGCTGCGGCCGGAATGATCGGCCTTGTCATAGCCCAGCCCGGCCATAATCGCTTCAACCTTCGGCCGCAGACAGGGTATATGCAAAACCGAAGCATGATAGGCATTGGCGGTAAACAGGCCGACAAAGCGCAATTCACCGCTCAGGCGGCCTCTGGCGTCAAACCGTTTCAGGCCGATATAATCAAGAAACGCATTGCGATGCACGGCAGAGCGGCTGCGCGCCTTGGTCACCAGCATGAGATCATCGCTGGTCATAAAAGACAAAATTTCTTCCGAAGTTTCCATTTTTTCCGGATTGCGCAAAATACGCAGATCGGCATCGGTCAAAAGCCCCAATTCAAGCCCTTGCGGCCATAATTCCGCCTTGCCGCCCTTTTGTTGAAACGCATATTCGCGCAGGCCGAGAAAAATAAAATTACCCTGTTTAAGCCAGGATAAAAACTCCAGCACATTGTCGCGCTGGGGCAGAAAAGCGGCCGGCAAATGGCGGCGATAAGCGCTCTGCGCCGCTGCCAGCGCCTGCTCCATCGCCGCCCGATCGTGAAAAACCCGCCGCACCTGCCCGGCAACGGCATACAGCGCCGCCGACAGCTCTTCCGCCTGCCGGTCATCGCTAAACTGCACATGGATCTGAATCAGGCTGACACGCGCCGCCCCCGCCGGCTCCGGGGCGGCCGGCCCGGCGGCGGCCACTGCCAGGCTGCCGTCACTTTGCCGCTCGACAGTAAAAACCGGGTGCGCGACCAGCATTACCGCCGGCGGCGCATAGGCGCGGCGGCTCTTATCGGCGCAAAGGCCGGCTTCCTGCCGGTTGCGGCCGTAAAGCTCTCCCAGCACCGAATCCAGCAAAAACGGCTTATTGCTGTTGACTAAAGTCACTACCGAGACTTTTTCTCCCCCGCGAATGAGATAATCTTTATCCAGCCGCATTATTGTGCGGCCGGGCTGCCATTGCGCCAGCGCCTGCGCCGCGGCCTGCGCCGCTTTCTCCTGCTCACGGGCGCTATAGGCAGCCTGATCCGGCGCGCCGACATGAGCAAAAATCTGCCCTGCCAAAGCGGCCGCGCCGCCGCCGGCACCGGCAAGCTCAACCGCGCCATTATCCGCCTGTTTTACAATAAAAGCGGGGGAGAACACCCCTTGCTCTGCTGCTTGTCGCGCCATTCCATACTCCAACCGGATAATCTGTCTAACCCCGCTTTGCTATCAGAGCGCAGCTATCAAGCAAAATTAAGGCAAAACCGCCAAAGATAAGCCGCCCGGCAGCCGGCCGGCCCTGATTTAGACAATCATGCTGGGGCGCTCGCGCCGCAGGCGGGCGGCAAGGCCGGAAATTGTGTCCGCCAGGCGCGCCAGCGGCGCCAGAACCTCTTGCACATCACGATTATGTTTATTTTTATCGGCCTCATAATATTCCAGATACAGGCGCAAAGTCGCCCCTTGCGTGCCGGTGCCGGACAGGCGGAAAACACAGCGCGCCGTATAATCGCCGCCGCCGGCGCTCTTGGCCGCTGCCCCCGCAGCGATCAGCAAAAAGCGAATGCCCTGATGACAGCTCACACTCTTGTCTACCGGATCATGATAGGCAAAATCATCGGCGGTCACAATTTTCCAGCCGTCTATTTCCTGCCCTTGCCAGCCGGCCAGGCGGTTGCGCAAATCGCTCATCATGCTATCGGCCGCGGCGCTGTCTACCCCTTCATAATCATGGCGGGTATAATAATGGCGGCCGTAAAGCGCCCAATGCTCCTCGACCAGTTGCTTCACCGTTTTGCCGGTCGCCGCCAGCAGGTTCAGCCACATCAGCACCGCCCAGATACCGTCTTTTTCACGCACATGGTCTGAGCCGGTGCCAAAGCTTTCCTCGCCGCAAAAGGTCGCTTTGCCGCTATCCAGCAAATTGCCGAAAAACTTCCAGCCGGTCGGGGTTTCAAACATTGGCAGGCCCAGCCGGGCCGCCACGCGATCGGCGGCCATGCCGGTCGGCATAGAGCGGGCAATGCCGCGCAAGCCGTTTTTATAAGCTTTTACCAGCCGGGCATTGGCGGCCAGAATAGCCAGCGAGTCGGAAGGGGTGACAAACATGCCCCGGCCGACAATCAGATTGCGATCGCCGTCACCATCTGACGCCGCGCCAAAATCCGGCCCGTCCGGCGCCATTACCGCCCGGCATAAATCGGCGGCATAAACCCGGTTGGGATCAGGGTGAATTTTGCCGAAATCGGGCAAAGGCGTGCCGCGCATTACTGTGCCCCTGGGCAGGCCCAGACGCCGCTCAAAAATCTCATGCGCATAAGGGCCGGTTACCGCATTCATCGCGTCAAAGCGGAAAGTAAAGCCGCCCCCTGCTGCCGCCGGGCCGGCGGCGCCGGCCTTGCCCGCCGCCTTTTTGCCGGCGCCGGCCGCCCCCGCCGCAAAGCCCTGCGCGCAAAAGCGGCGCAACAGGGTAAAATCAAACACATCTTCCATCATATCGGCATAATCGCGCACCGAATCGATCACCTCAATCAGCGTTTCGCCGCATTGGCGGCGGCCTTGCCGGTCAATATCCATATCGTCTGTCTCGGCAAGGCGATAGGCGGTGAGCTTTTTGCTTTCGGCAAAAATCGCCTCTGTCACCTTTTCCGGCGCCGGGCCGCCATTGCCGATATTATATTTAATGCCGAAATCACCGTCTGCCCCGCCGCAATTATGGCTGGCGGAAAGGATAAAGCCGCCATAAGCCTGATATTTGCGAATAATATGCGAAGTGGCGGGGGTTGATAAAATCCCGCTTTGGCCGACAATAACCCGGCCGGCTCCCTGCGCCGCCGCCATTTTCAGGATAAGCTGAATCACCTGCCGGTTATAATAGCGCCCGTCTCCGCCCACAACCAGCACTTTGCCGGCTATCGGGCCGACCGCATTAAACACCGCCTGAATAAAATTTTCGGCATAATGCGGCCGGGCAAAAACAGCGGCTTTTTTGCGCAGGCCGGACGTGCCGGGGTTCTGGTCGTCAAACGGAGTTGTGGTCACGGTTTTTATCTGCATAGCAACAGCCTTCCCTGCAATGCGCGGTTGATAATCGGCGCTTGCCGCTTTCGCCCCAGCTTAACCCAAGGCCGGGCAAAAGCAAATTATAAAATGCGCCGCCGCCGCTCTTGACGGCCGCTTTGCTTTTTTGTTGTTTTAGCGCGGCAAAGCGTTTATAAAGCCTTGCTTTGCCGGTAAAACCGGCGCCTTGCCGGCGGCGCAGCCGGGTGCCTGTATCATAATAATGGCCGATATGTCTGAACATCTCCCCCCCTGCCGCCATAATACGGAAAAAGCTCCCCGCTATTTCAGCTCGGTCCTGCCGCGGCATAAAACGGCGGGCGTTACAGTCGGCGGCGTGATAATCGGCGGCGGCGCGCCGATTGCCGTGCAATCGATGACCAATACCGATACCGCCGATATAGACGCCACGGTGCGCCAGGCGGCCGAGCTGGCGCGCGCCGGCTCTGAGCTGGTGCGGATTACGGTTGACCGTGATGAGGCCGCCGCCGCCGTGCCCCATATTCGCGACCGGCTGGCGCGGCTGGGGCTTGATGTGCCGCTTATCGGCGACTTCCACTATATTGGCCATAAATTGCTGGCCGATCACCCGGCTTGCGCCGAAGCTTTGGCCAAATATCGCATAAACCCCGGCAATGTCGGCTTTCGCGACAAGCGCGACAAGCAATTTGCCGATATTATCGCCATTGCCCTGCGCCATGACAAACCGGTGCGCATTGGGGTGAATTGGGGTTCGCTGGATCAGGAGCTGCTCACCCGTTTAATGAATGAAAATGCCGCCGCGCCCCGGCCGCTGGCCGCGCCGCAGGTGATGCGCGAGGCTATGGTGCAGTCGGCGCTGCTGTCGGCGGCGGCGGCCGAGGCCATGGGGCTTGCGCGCGGCAAAATTATTTTATCGGCCAAAGTCAGCGCCGTGCAGGATCTGATCGCCGTTTATATTATGCTGGCCGAGCGCTCTGATTATGCCCTGCATCTCGGCCTGACCGAAGCCGGCATGGGCAGCAAGGGCATTGTCGCTTCCAGCGCCGCTATGGGCATTTTGCTGCAACAGGGCATTGGCGATACAATCCGCGTTTCGCTGACCCCGGAGCCGGGCGGCGACCGCCGGCGGGAAGTGCAGGTGGCGCAGGAATTATTGCAAACCATGGGTTTCCGCCGTTTTGTGCCGATTATTGCCGCCTGCCCCGGCTGCGGCCGCACCACTTCTACCGCTTTTCAGGAACTGGCGCAAAAAATAGAAGCCGATATTCGCCGCAATATGCCGCTCTGGCGGGAAAAATATCCCGGCGTAGAGGCGCTTTCGGTGGCGGTGATGGGCTGCATTGTCAACGGCCCGGGGGAATCCCGGCAGGCGGATATCGGCATATCGCTGCCCGGCACGGGGGAAAGCCCGGCCGCCCCGGTTTTTATTGACGGCCAAAAAGCCGCCACTTTGCGCGGGGCCGATATTGCCGCGCAATTTGAGCATATGCTGGCGGATTATATTGAAAACCGCTTCGGCCGCGCGCCGCAAGCGCAAACGCAGCGCGCGCCATAATCCCGCCGCGCCCTGCTGCCGGCCACAATTTCAGCGCCTGGTGGCAAATGCCGGAGCGGGCGCTATTCCTGTCAATAATCGGTTATTCTTATTGCTTTCTTTACAAAACCTGCTTAGATTAGCACATATGAAACAGTAAATAAACGGCGGCCTCCCCTGATTCGGGAGGTTTATTGGTTTATTGGCCCATGCTGACTTTATTGGCCCATGCTGACAAGGAGCGCCTCTGCCCATGGCTGCAACACCGGAAGAACCGCAAGACGCGCGAGCTGTCGCCAATTATATTCTTGATGAAGCGCCCCAATATAATATTACCGATTTATCGCTGATGAAGCTGCAAAAGCTGCTCTTTATGGCGCATGGCTGGTCGTTTTATTTTTGTCGTCAGCCGTTAATCGCCAGCCAGCCGCAAGCCTGGCAATATGGCCCGGTTTACCCTGATGTTTACTGGAGCTACAGCGGCCGCGGCAGCCTGCCGATAGAAAGCAGCGAAAAAATAGAAAATAAAGAGATTCTGGCGCCGTATCAGGCGCAGTTAAGCCCCATGCAAAAAGACACTATTGCCGCTGTTTTACGGCTTTACGGGCCGATGACCGCCTTCAAATTATCGGAAATCACCCATTTTGACGGCAGCCCGTGGGACAAAACGGTAAAACGGGACAAAGGCTTTTTCGGCGCTATCCCGCTGGAAGCCATGCGCGATTATTATATTCAATCCGCGCGGGAGCGCGGCATGCCGGAAAAAGAGCAGGCAGCCTGAATTCAGGCTTGCTTTATGCCGCATAAGAGCGCATAAAATAATCTTATGACGGATAGTCTTTTACCCCAGTCGCCGGTTGTGCCGCATATATGCGAATCTCCGGCTGAGCAGCAGGTTCTCGACCAGCCTGATGCGCGCCGGCTGGAAAGCCTGATAAAAGACCTGACCATCAGGGTGCAGGATTTAGAGGCCGGCAACCGGCTGAAAAAGCAGGCTGTTATTGATACGCAGAGCTATATCAATGATTTGAAAAAAGATCTGAACTGGATAAAATGGATCCGGTTTTTTGCCCTGCTGTTTGCCGCCGCTTATGTTATTTCCATCAATTTGCTGCTGGGTTATCTCATTTTCTTCCTGCCGGATTATTTTAAGAGCCTCAGCCCTTATACGCAGGCCATGTTTATTATTGCCGGCGTTTCCTCGGTGCTGGGGGTGCTGGTAACCGTGCTGAACGGCGCCTTCCGCATTTATAATGAGCGCCATAAGGAAGATTATCTGCCGCCCAATTTGCAGGCTATTATCAAGATCCTCGATATGGCGCAAAAAAGCGCCGATATAAAATAGCGCCGGGCGCGCGCCCGCAGCGGGCAGGCCGGAAGCCGGAATACAGCGGCGCAGCCGGGAAGCAGCGCCGCGCGCCGCCTGTCCTTTCCGCAAAGCGCATTCTGCCGCACAGCGCCAAAGCCTGCGCGGCAGAGCGCGGCCGCAATTATGGCCGCCTTACCTTTACAGGCGCAGCGCCTTTTCCAGCGGCGCAATCCTCAAATGGAGCGCTCCCAAAAAATCGCGATGAGGCCAAGCTCATAGCCCCCCTGCCCCAGAAGCGCCGCCGCCCCCGGCCGGAAATTACCCTTTGTCCGGTTTTGCGGCTTTAGCCGAAAACAGCCGGAGGCCTCCGGCTTTCAGGGCGCTATTCTTTGCCTGGTTTCGCGCCCCCAGCCGAAAAGTCTGCAAGTTTTTGGGGCACAAAACGGCAGATCAATGCGGGGCGATCATTTTTTCCGGCACCACCAGGCGATCATAATCTTCGGCCGAGACAAGCCCACTCTTCAGCGCTTCCTCGCGCAAAGTCGTGCCGTTTTTATGCGCCGTTTTGGCGATTTTGGCCGCCGCATCATAGCCGATAGCCGGCGCCAGCGCCGTTACCAGCATCAGCGATTGCTCCAGCAAAGCATGAATGCGCGTTTCATTAGCCGCAATCCCCGCCACGCAATGATCGGCAAAAGAGCGCATGGCGTCCGCCAAAAGGCGGATCGATTGCAGCACATTATAGGCAATAACCGGCTTATAGACATTCAGCTCAAAATGCCCCTGTGAAGCAGCAATGGTCACAGTCGTCTGATTGCCGAAAACCTGCGCCGCCGCCATGGTTAAAGCCTCGCATTGGGTGGGGTTGACCTTGCCCGGCATAATGGAAGAGCCCGGCTCATTTTCCGGCAGGCTCAGCTCGCCCAGGCCGGAGCGCGGGCCGGAGGCCAGAAAACGAATATCATTGGCGATTTTAAACAAATCGGCCGCCAGCGCATTCAAACTGCCGTGAAATTCCAGCAAAGCGCCGTGGCTGGCCAAAGCCTCAAATTTATTGGCGGCCGTTTTAAACGGCAAGCCGGTAATCACCGCCGCTTCTTCGGCAAAAGCGCGGTCAAAACCAAGCGGGGCATTCAGCCCGGTGCCGACCGCCGTGCCTCCCTGCGCCAGATGATAAATCCCTTTTAACGCGGTTTCAATGCGGCGGCGGCCATAGACCAGCGCCGCATAATAACCGGAAAATTCCTGCCCCAGCGTGACCGGCGTAGCGTCCTGCGTATGGGTGCGGCCGATTTTGATAAGCGCGGCAAATTGCTTTTCTTTTTGGTGCAGAGCGGCCGCCAGATGATCCAGCGCCGGCAATAAATGTTTAACGGTCTCCATGGCCGCGGCAATATGTATGGCGGTGGGGAAACTGTCATTGGAAGACTGGCTCATATTGACATGATCATTGGGGTGCACCGGCTTTTTTGAGCCGATTTCGCCGCCCAATATCTCGATAGCGCGGTTGGCGATCACCTCATTGGCATTCATATTGCTCTGCGTGCCGGAGCCTGTCTGCCAGACAGCAAGGGGGAAGTTATCGTCCAGCCTGCCGGCCGCCACTTCCGCCGCGGCGGCGACAATCGCCGCGCCCGGCTTTTTATCCAGCCGGCCAAGCTTCATATTGGTCTCGGCAGCGGCCTGTTTGATAAGGCCCAAAGCATGAATCAGCGGCAAAGGCTGTTTTTCATCGCCGATTTTAAAATTGCGCAGGGAGCGCTCGGTCTGCGCGCCCCAATAATGGCCGGCCGGCACTTCAATCGGGCCGAAACTGTCAGTCTCTGTGCGGGTTTTACTCATAATCCTGCCTCCAGATAGATATTTCAGGGACTTGCTTCGCGCAAGCGCTTTTAACCAAAGCGGCCTTATATCTGCCCGGCCGCCGCTGCCGAGCTTAGCATAAAGCCCGGCAAAAAAACGGCGGAAATGCGGCCTGCGGCAAAAATTCTCTCACCCGGCGCGGCGGCGCCGCTTTTAGCGGCTATATTGGCGGCCTGAGCAGGCTGAAACGGCAAAATAATTTTGTCAAAAAAACTTTTCCCCCTCGCAATCTGCCGCCGGATTGCGCATATAGAAAGAAAGACAAGCCCGGCGCGCGCAAAGCGGCGGGCCGGTTTTGGCTTTGTGCCTTATAACCCCTGCAAGAGGATATTTTATGCGCAATCCCTATACGGTTCTGGGTGTTGCAAAAACCGCCGATGAAAAACAGATAAAATCGGCCTTTCGCAAATTGGCCATGCGCTACCACCCGGATCATAATAAAGATGACGCCGCCGCGCAGGAAAAATTTGCCGAGCTTAACCAGGCTTATGAAATTTTAAGCGATAAAGACAAGCGCGCCGCCTTTGATCGCGGCGAAATTGACGCCGAGGGCAAGCCGCAATTTCAGGGCGGGTTCGGCCAGGGCGGCTTTGGCGGCGGCGGGCGCGGCGGCAATCCTTTCGGCAATTTTGATTTTGGCGGCGGCGGCGGGCGCGGCGGTTTTGGCGGCAATATTCATATTGATGAAACCATTCTGGGCGATATATTCGGCCATTCCGGCTTTAGCCGGGGAGATTTCAGCCGCGCCGGCGGCCGGCCGGGCGCCGGGCGGCAAAGCCCGCCGCGCGGCGCCGATATCAGTGCCGCGCTGGAGCTGCCGCTGGAGCAGCTTGTCGCTGCCGAAAAGGTAGAGGTCACCTTTTCCAACGGCAAGCATCTGAAAATAAAATTGCCGCTTTATCTGGAAAACGGCCAGACAATCCGCCTGAAAGGCCAGGGGCAGCAGCCGGCCGGCGGCCTTGCCGGCGATGCGCTGGTTACAATCCGTTTCAAGCCTGATCCGCGCTTTCGGCTCGAGGGGCGCGTGCTGCATATGGATCTGCCGATCGGCTTGAAAACCGCCGTGCTGGGCGGCAGGGAAACGGTCAAAACGCTGGACGGCTCGATAGCGCTCACTATTCCCGCCTGGTCGGGATCAGACAAAATTCTGCGCCTGAAGGATAAAGGCCTGCCGCTGGCGGGCGGCGGCCGCGCGCCGCTTTATGTCCATCTCCGCCTGATGCTGCCGGCAGAGCATGATAAAAAACTGGAAGAGCTGGTGCAGACTTACCCGGAATAAGCGGTAAAGCAGCGCGCTGTTTTTCCGGCTATTTGCCTTATCAGTGCCATTGCCGCTATAGTAAGCCGGGTCACAAATTTATAATCGATAAGGAGAGGATATTATGGATTGTCACTTTATGCGCAAAAGCGCTCTGGCCGCGCTGCTTGGCGGCTCCCTTGCCGCCGCTCTTTCCCCGGCTTTTGCCCAGATAAAAGCCGGCCGGCCGGCCGCTGCTCAGGCCAAAGCGCCAATGCCGGACGCCATGGTGCAGGGCGCCTGGGCGCGCGCCATGCTGCCGGGTGCTAAAGTCGGCGCCGGTTATTTTGACATACACAATACCGGCAAAACCGCCCTGCGCCTTGCCGAAGTGCGCAGCGCTGTCGCCCAAAAGGTGGAAATTCACCGCATGAGCATGGAAGGCAATGTTATGAAAATGCGCCATTTGGGTGACGGAGTGGAAATTGCGGCGCATCAGCGCCTGTCTTTTGAACCCGGCTCGTATCATCTCATGTTTATCAACCCGAAAAAACCCTTTAAAGCCGGAGAAAAGTTTACCGCGCAATTCCGCTTTACCAACGGCACGGCGCTGGACGTGCCTTTTATCGTCCGCGCCGCCGCCGCCAAAGCGCCGAAAAACCGGGCGGCGGCGCATCATTAACCGCCCGTGCGCCCTGCCTGATACGACTGCCGGTGAAAAACCGGCAGTTTTTGGCGCGCTGCGCTTGAAGAAACAGGGTATTTATGCCATAGGCTTAAACAGGTAACACAGTTCGGCAGGATAAGGTGTGCGCATATGGCAGCAGAACACACAGCACAAACAGGGCACAGCGCCCCGGCAGAGACAGGCAATCAGCTGTTGCGCGGCAAATGCGGCCTGATTTTGGGCCTGGCTAATAACCGCTCTATTGCCTGGGGCATTGCCCGTCAGGCGCACCGGGCCGGCGCAAAGCTGGCCTTTACCTATCAGGGCGAAGCGCTGAAAAAGCGGGTAGAGCCGCTGGCGGCCGAGCTTGACGCTTTATTATGCGGCCATTGCGATGTAACCGACCCGGCCTCGATGGACGCGGTTTTTGCTTTTATCCGCGCCAAATGGGGCAAGCTTGATTTTCTCGTGCATGCTATCGGCTTTTCCGACAAAGATGAGCTGGTTGGCCGCTATGTTGACACCAGCGAGGCCAATTTTGCCCAAACCATGCAAATTTCCGTTTATTCTCTCACGGCGCTGGCGCAGCGGGCGGAAAAGCTGATGCCGCAGGGCGGCTCTATCCTCACTCTCACTTATTACGGCGCTGAAAAGGTTATGCCCAATTATAATGTTATGGGCGTGGCCAAAGCGGCGCTGGAAGCCAGCGTCAAATATCTGGCGATGGATCTGGGGCGGCAAAATATCCGCGTTAATGCGGTTTCAGCCGGGCCGATTAAAACTCTGGCGGCTTCCGGCATTGGCGATTTTCGCTATATTTTGAAGTGGAATGAATATAATGCCCCGTTGCGCCGCACCGTGACGACTGATGAAATCGGCAATGTCGCGCTCTATCTTTTGTCCGATCTTTCTGCCTGCGTTACCGGTGAAATTCATCACGCCGATTCGGGCTATAATATTATCGGCATGAAAGCGGTGGACGCGCCCGATATTGCTACGGTTAAAGATTAAGCCGCCGCGCGCCGGGCGGCTCCGGCCACAGGCCGGGCGCTGTTCCGGCTTTCGGCAGAGGGCGCTATGCGTAATCTCCCCCTTATCTATTTTTCCCGCCACGGGCAGACAGACTGGAACGCCGCCGGCCGTATTCAAGGCAGCATAGATACGGATATTAACGCCACCGGCCGCGCTCAGGCGGCGGCGAATGGAGCAAAGCTGAAAGCGTTAATCGGCGCGGGAAGGGAATTCGCTTTTGTCGCCAGCCCGCTGCGCCGCACGCGGGAAACGATGGAGCGCCTGCGCACGGCCATGGGGCTGGCGCCGCAAGCCTATAGCACCGATGCCCTGCTGCGGGAGATCTGCTTTGGTGACTGGCAGGGCTTTCATATGGCCGAAATAGCCGAGCGCTGCCCGGCCGCCTATACGGCCCGGCTGGCCGATAAATGGCATTTCCTGCCCAGCGGTGAAGGAGCGGAGACTTATGAAATGCTGGCCGAGCGCGCCGATCGCTGGCTGGCCGGCTGCCGGCAAAAAACAGTCTGCGTAACCCATGGCGGCTGGCTGCGCACGGTGTTACAGCGTTTTGGGGGTTTAGGCAAAAATGAAGCGGCCAATACTATTATTCCGCAAGATAAAATCCTGAAGCTGGAACAAGGCCGGCTGGAATGGCTGTAAGCGCCGGCGCCGAAAGCCCGCCGGGCAAAGCCGCCGCCAACAGCAAAATGCTCTTCTATCGGCCTTAGGCCGGGCAGCGCGAGGATATATCTGCCCCGCCTGTTTAAGCGATTCGGCTATTCTTCCCGCAGAAAGCTCAGCGCCCAGGGCTGCCGGCCATAGCGGCAGGCTTCCCCCTTATAAAGGGCGCTGCCGTCAAAAGATTCCCGCGTGGTCTGGAATTGCCGGCATAGCGCGCCGCCGCGCTCTTCCGGCTGCCCAAGGGCAGAAAGCACTCCGCGGCTGCCGGCCGCGCTATTTTCCCACAGGCGGGCGGCCGGGCGGCCGTTTTGCTGCTCCAGCACAATAAATTGCGCCAAAATCGCCGCGCTGTCGGCGGCGCATTGCGGCGCAATCGCCGCCGGAGCGCTGCGCCGGATTGAACCGGTAACCAGGCTGTTATCCACGGCAGATCTGTCGCCTCCTCCCCCTTCCCGCACGACACAGGCCGATAAAACCAGAGACATCAGGGCGGAAGACAAAGCCAGCCGCGGCAATTTTATGCTCTTCTGCTCCGGCGCGCCGGAAAATACACTTTTCTTCATTATGTTACCTGGCCAGACGCGCCGCCTCCCTTACCGGTGGCGCCGCGCTTTACACAGCCATACTCCCTGCTTACAATACCGGCGGTATTATGCCGGCAGAAAAGTTAACAGAAGCTGAGCGGCCGCCGGCAGCGGCAAGCGGACAGTAAATAAAGTTAAGAAAACTTTACCGGCTTTAGCGGCAGAACAGCCCGATACAGGCGGGCAGCGCGATCAGCAGCCCGGCCAGATTATTGCTTTTGAAAAGCCGCAGGCATAAAGCGGCATCAGCCATATTAAAACGCCGTATCTGCCAGAACAGGCAGGCCACAGCCGCGGCAAGGCCGGCAAAAGCCCATAGACCGGCGCCGGCCAGCCAGAAAGCGCCGCAAAACGCCGCGCCGGCCAGGCCGTAAAAAACCCGCAAGGCGGCGCGGGTTTTCGCCCCAAACAGCAAAGCGGTGGAGCGCACGCCGATAAGGGCGTCATCTTCCCTGTCCTGATGGGCATAAATCGTATCATAGCCGATTGTCCAGCAGACAGCGCCGCCATAAAGCAGCAGACTCGGCCAGGTGACAGCCTGCGCCACTGCGGCAAAACCCAGCAAAGCCCCCCAGTTAAAACTTAAGCCCAGCACGGCCTGCGGCCAGTGGGAAACGCGTTTGACAAAAGGATAAAGGGCGACAATCAACAGCGAAGCCAGCCCCAATAACACCGCCTTGCGCGGTAATTGCAGCAGCACCAAGAGGCCCAGCAGGCATTGCAGCAGCATAAAGGCCGCAGCCGCCCGCCGGCTGACCCGGCCGGAAGGCAGCGGCCGCGTTTTGGTGCGCGCGACTTGCGCATCAATTTTATGATCGACCAGATCATTATAGGTGCAGCCGGCGCCGCGCATCACCACCGCGCCGATTAAAAACAGTAAAGCGGCAAACAGCAAAAACCCGAGCGGCGAAAATTCATGATAGCGGGCAACAGCAAGCGGCAAAAAATCCGCCTCCTGCCGGAGCGGGAAAGCGGCTTGCCGCAAAGACAGGTTTTCGGCATAATAAGCCAGCGCCAGCCCCCAGATACAGGGCCAGAACAATAATTGCCAGCCAATCGGCCGGTCCAGCCGCGCTAATTGCGCATAGGCCAGCGCCTTTTGCGGCAAAAAGCGGTAAAGCCAATAGCCGGCCTGGAGATCCGATGCGTCCTGTTTTGCCATAATCGGCCCTTTTCACCCTGCTTGCCGCCGCCATAAGCGGCCTGATTTGCTTTTGCCGCCCGGCCCCTTTAAGCTGTTGTAACCTTTTTAGCGTCATTTGCCCAGCCGGCCGGGCGATAAAATCGCTGGCCGGCGGCAGCGCCTTTAGCATTTTTAGCAGCGCGGAGACCTTATGCAAGCGCAGAGTTTAAGAATTATCGGCATTGATCCCGGCTTGCGTCAGATGGGCTGGGGCGTGCTGGAAAAACAGGGCAACGCCCTGCGCTTTATCGCGGCCGGTACCGTGCGCTCTGACCCTAAAAGCGCTTTGGCTGTCCGGCTGTGCCGGCTTTATGAGGGCTTGAGCGCGGTAATGGAACAATTTCAGCCGCAGGAAGCGGCGGTTGAGCATAGTTTTGTCAATAAAGATGCCGGCGCTACTTTAAAACTGGGGCAGGCGCGCGGCATTGCTTTGCTGGTGCCGGCGCGCTTTGGCCTGCCGGTGGCGGAATATGCCCCCAATGCGGTGAAAAAGGCGGTTATCGGGGTTGGCCATGGCGAAAAAGCGCAAATTCAGCTTATGATTAAAACCTTAATGCCGAAAGCGGAATATGATTCGCCTGATGCCGCCGATGCGCTGGCTATTGCCGTTTGCCATGCGCATAACCGGCAGGGCAATATTCTTGCGCGCTTGTCCTGAGCAGGCTATGACATAAACTGGCGGGGGAAGGCCCTGCACAAGCAAGCGGTGGTAAACCATGATCGGCAAATTAACCGGCATTCTTGATGAAAGCGCAGAAGGGCATATTCTGCTTGATGTGCAGGGCGTTGGCTATGTCGTGTTTATCAGCGGCAAAACCGCGCAAAGCCTGCCGCCGCGCGGGCAAAAGCTCAGCCTGTTGATTGAAACGCAAATGCGCGAAGATGCGCTGAAACTTTTCGGCTTTGCCGGTGCGGCCGAGCGCGCCTGGTTCCGCCTGCTGCAAAATGTGCAGGGCGTGGGGGCAAAACTGGCTTTGGCGGTTTTGGGCAGCCTCAGCCCTGATGAGCTGGCGCAGGCGGTGGCCCTGCGTGACACAGCCGCTATTTGCCGCGCTCCCGGCGTGGGCAAAAAAGTGGCGGAGCGCCTGATTACGGAATTGAAAAACAAGGCTCCGGCGCTGGCCGAGCTTGGCGGCAGCGCCCCGGCCGCCGCAGCGGCAGGAACGCCGCCTGTGGTCGGCGGCAAAGCGCTGGACGCTGTTTCTGCTTTGACAAATCTGGGCTATAAGGCAGAAGAAGCCGGCCGCATTATTGCTCAGGCGGCCAAAACCCCGGAAGGGGCAGCGGCCGACACAGCCGGGCTGATACGGCTGGGCTTGCAAATATTGGCCAAACACGGACATAATAGAACATAGCCGGCGGCCGGCACAACATAAGGCAGGATAATGGAGGCAGAGCGGCTCATTTCGGCAGAAAAGCAGGAGCACGACAGTGAGCCGGCTTTGCGCCCGCAGGTTTTGGCCGATTTTATCGGCCAGGAGCAGGCGCGCGCAAATCTCGCTATATTTATTCAGGCGGCGAAAAGCCGGCAGGAAGCGCTGGATCATGTGCTGTTTGCCGGCCCGCCGGGCCTCGGCAAAACCACTTTGGCGCAAATTATGGCGCGGGAAATGGGGGTAAATTTTCATGCCACTTCCGGCCCGGTTTTGGCCAAAGCCGGTGATCTGGCGGCAATTTTAACCAATCTGCAAGCCCATGATGTGCTGTTTATTGATGAAATCCACCGCCTTAACCCCACGGTAGAGGAAATTCTCTACCCGGCTATGGAAGATTTTTCGCTGGATCTGATTATTGGCGAAGGGGTGGGGGCGCGCTCGGTGAAAGTGGATTTAAAGCCTTTTACCCTGGTGGCGGCGACAACCCGGCTGGGGCTGCTCACCAATCCGCTGCGCGATCGTTTCGGCATTCCGGTGCGGCTGCAATTTTATAGCGCCGCCGAGCTGGAGCAGATTGTCCGCCGCAATGCCCGCCTGCTGCATATGCCGATTGCCGCCGCCGGCGCGCAGGAAATCGCCGCCCGCGCCCGCGGCACGCCGCGCATTGCCGGGCGGCTGTTGCGCCGGGTGCGCGACTTTGCCCATGTCGCCGGCGCGGCGCAGATTGATCGCGCTCTGGCTGATGAATCGCTCACCCGGCTGGAAGTGGACCGGCTGGGGCTGGACCGGCTGGATCGCCGTTATTTGCGCCTGATTGCCGAAAATTTCAATGGCGGCCCGGTGGGGGTGGAAACAATCGCCGCCGCTCTGGCCGAGCCGCGCGATGCGATAGAAGATATTATTGAGCCGTTTTTAATCCAGCAGGGCTTTATCAACCGCACCCCGCGCGGGCGGCTGCTAACCGCCAAAGCTTTTCGCCATTTGGGCCTGCCGGCGCCGCAAAACACCCTGCCGCCGGCCGCGCCGGAGCCGCCGGCGCAGGCGGATTTTATCGATAGCGCTTTGGCACTGGCAGGCAAAACCGAGGATAATGCCTGAACACCACCTGCCAAACCGCATTTTTGCCTTTTGGCGCGGATAATGGTTTAACTCTGCCATGACTGTAACCTGCACTATTTTGGAATATGGCTTGTCGCATTTGCCTTCGGGCAAAAAACGGGAGCTGGAGCTTATTGTCCGCATTCTGCTTGAAGAATTTCACAAAAAGCAAACTGCCGGTGTCAGTAAAGCCAGGCGTGAAGCGCGTATTTTAAAAATTATTCTGTTTGGCTCCTATGCGCGCGGCGATTGGGTGCATGACAAAAAAGGCGGCTATTTTTCCGATTATGATCTGCTGATTGTCGTTAATAATAAAACGGCCGCCGCACCCAAATTCTGGTATGCCGCCCATGAGCGCCTGATTCAGGAGCAGATAATAAGCCAACGCCTGACCGCGCCGGTGCAGTTTATTGTGCACAGCTTTAGTGATGTCACTAATCAGCTTGCCGCAGGACGCCCCTTCTTTCTCGATATTGTGCGGGACGGCATTCCGCTTTATGAAGCGACAAGCAAAGCTTTTGCCCAACCGGGCGCGATGACAGCAGAGCGCCAACAGCGAGAAGCGCAGAAATATTTTGGCGAATGGTATAAAAAATCTTTGGCGGATTTAAAACTCGCTAAAATAGCGCTGAAGGAAGCCAAAGATGAAATGCGCCATACTTTCTTGAATAAAGCGGCTTTTAATGCGCATCAGGCGACCGAATCTCTTTATCACTGCCTGCTGCTGACGCTGACACTTTACAGCCCGAAAGAGCATAATATTGCCCGGCTGCGCTCTCTCGCCGCTACCGTTGCGCCGGCTCTTGAGGCTATTTGGCCGCAGGATAAGCGCTTTTATCAGCGCTGTTTTGAGCTTTTGCAGCGCGCTTATGTAGAAGCGCGCTATTCCCCGCATTATGTCATCACCGCAGAAGAGCTGCACTGGCTGTTTGCCCGCGTTGAAGAGTTGCAAAACCGCGTTAAACATATTTGCGAAGCCCGGCTGCGGAGCGAGACGGCAGAGAGCGGATAATAATTGAGGCTATAGCATGAAACATACTCTGTCTGTCGGCGGTTTTATCAAAGGCAAAGCCCATTATCTGCCGCTGCGCATTTATTATGCCGATACCGATTTTTCCGGCGTGGTCTATCATGGCCGCTATGTGGAATTTATGGAGCGCGGCCGCACCGAGGCCTTGCGCGCTTTCGGCCTGCTGCCGGATATTGCCGCCGCCGCCGCTGAAGCCAAAACAGCGGCAGACAGCGCCATTGAGCCGATCCTGTTCGCGGTGAGCCGCCTCAGCCTGGATTTCAAGGCGCCGGCCTATATTGACAATATGCTGCTGGTGGAAACAGCGGTAGAAAAAGTAACCGCCGCGCGCTTTTTTATCCGCCAGCGCATATTCCGCGGCGAAACTCTGCTGACGGACGGCACCTGCTGCCTGGTGCTGATCAACGCCGCCGGGCGGCCGCGCCGTATCCCCGATAGCTGGCGGGCGGCCTTTGCCTGAAAGGCGCAAGCCGGGCAAGGCTTGCCGCCGGGCAAAGTTACCCCGGTCTTTTCAGGGTAAATTCCCCTTTTCCAGCTCGGCGAGCATGGCCTCATGCCGCTCCGCCCATTGGCTATAATAATGCGCCTGAGCAGGCCGGGCGTTAGCCTTTGCTGCCGCTCTGGCCTGCCTGCCGGCAAGGCTAAAGCAGGTTTCTGCCAGCCCAACGCGCCGGATTTGCTCTTTCATCTGCCTGAGATAAAAATTGGGAAACATATTGCCCCCCTTATGCCGCTATCAGGCCAAACCCGCCATTGAAGCAGCCTGCCTGCCCAGTGTGTCGCCGCGAAGAGCGATTTCAGCTCATATTTTCCAGCGCCTGCCGGCTGTTCTGGAATTGCAGCTCATATAATTCCCGATAAAGCCCGTCATCAAGCGCCAGCAGCTCTTCTTCCGTGCCTTCTTCCCAAATATCGCCCTCTTTCATCACCACAATTTTATCGGCATTGGCGATTGTCGACAGCCGGTGGGCAATGACAATCGTTGTCCGCCCTTTGGTCAGCCTGTCCAGCGCATCGCGGATAAGAGCCTCCGACTGCGCGTCAAGAGCGCTGGTCGCTTCGTCCAGAATCAGGATTTTGCTGTTGCGCAGCATAGCGCGGGCAATGGAAATGCGCTGTTTTTGCCCGCCGGAAAGATTGCCGCCATTATCGCCGACATTGGTTTGATAGCCTTGCGGCAATTTGCTGATAAATTCATGCGCATTGGCAGAAATGGCCGCTTCTGTCACCTCTTCTTCGGTTGCCCCGGCCCGGCCCATGGCAATATTGTCGTAAACAGAGCCTTCAAACAAAAAAGTATCCTGGCCGACATAAGACAAATGATCGCGCAGGCTTTGAAAGGTGACATTTTTTATATCCTGGCCGTCAATAGCAATCACCCCTTCTTTCGGGTCATAAAGACGCATCATCAAATTGATCATGGTCGATTTGCCGGAGCCGGAAGGGCCGACCAAAGCCGTCATTTTGCCGGCGGGAAAAGTAAGATTGATATTTTTCAGCACATAGCGATCATCAATATAGGCAAAGCCGACATTGCTAAAGCGAACCACCCCGCGCGGGCAGGCCAGCGGCTCGGCATTTTTGCTTTCCTGCAGGCTCAGCGGCATATCAATCAGCTCAAACATCATGCGCACGCCGATCATGCCGGATTCAATTTTCACCCGCACATTGGCCAGCCTTTTGGCCGGCTCATAAGCCAGCAGCAAAGCGGTGATAAAGGCCATAAGCTGGGCTTCCACTCCCTTTTGCTGCGAAGCCATATAGCCGGAAAAAACAATAACCGTGGCAATAGCCAGCCCGGCCAGTGTTTCCATTACCGGGCCGGTCGCCGCTTCCAGCGTGGCAATGCTGTTGGCGCGGCGCTGCACATCGGTAATCGCTTTATTCATGCGCTGCTGCATGCGATCTTCCAGCGAAAAAGCCTTGATAACGCGAATGCCGATCGTGGTTTCCTGCATGACTTTAATAATATCGGCCAGCGAGCTTAATTCCTTCGCCATCAGCCCGCGCACGCGCTTTAAAATAATCCGCACGCCGAGAAAAGCCACCGGCCCCAGCAGCAAAGCCACAATAGTCAGGCGGAAATTCTGCACCAGCATGACAATCAGCAGCCCGCTCACCGAAAATAAATCGCGCACAAAAGTGGTGACCACTGTGTCAATAATCGAGCGGGCGGAATTGGCATTTTGCGTTACCCGCAATAACAGGTCGGAAGAAGCGTTTTTCTGATAAAAGCCAACCCCCTGCTGCATCAGCCGGGCATAGATTTTGCGCTGCTGCTCGGAAACAATGCTGTTCCCCGCCCGGGTGAGGAAAAAGGACTGAAAAAAGGAAGAAAAGCCTTTGGTGATAAAAATAACCGCCACCGCCCCGGCGATAAATAAAATCATATGAAAATCATGGCCGCGCAAAGTGGCTTCCACCACATCTTTCATCACCCAAGCGCTGGCCGAAGTGCTGGCGGCGATAAACAGCATGCTGATAATGGCGCCGAGATAGAGCAGGGCATGTTTGCGAAAATTTTCGCGCAGCAGGCGGACAATCAGCGCTTTGTCCCTTGAGGTAATTTGTATATGCTCTTTGACTTTTTTGGCCATTCCTGCTGGTGTTCCTGCCCTGATTATAGCTGTCTGCCCGGCGCCGCCCCGGCGCGCTTTGCCTATTTTAAGGCGAATAGCGGCGCAATACAAGCCTGCCCGGGCGCTTATCCCGCCTCAGGCGGCCGCCTCAGCCGCCAGCGCCAGCCCGGCCTGCAGCAAAGCCGCCGCCGCAGCCGGGCTTGCCGCCTCGGCATAACAGCGCAATTCCGGCGCATTGCCGGAGCTGCGAAAATGCACAATAGCGCCATTATCAAAGCTCAGCCGCACCCCGTCCATAGTGTCGCACCCCGCCACCGCGCCGGCTATATGGGGCAAAGTTTCGCCCGCAGCAATGGTTTCAAGCCGCGCCAGCAGCGCCGCCGCCGCCGCCGGCGGATAATCTTGCAAACGGTCGGCGGCGGTAAAGCGCGCCGGCAAAAGCGCCCGCAAGCCGCTTAAAGGCCGGCTTTGCTGCCGCGCCAGCGCCAGCAGGCTTAAAATCGGCAAAACCGCGTCACGCGTGGGCAAGGCTGCCAGCACTTGCCCCCCCGGCAGCGACACCGGGCTGCCCAGCAGCACCCCGCCATTAGCTTCAAAGCCGACAATCCGCTGCCCGCCCGCCGATTTTGCCGCCGCCATCGCCGCCAGCACATAGGGAGAGCCAACCCGGCAGCGATAAATATGGCGGAAAAAGCCGCTTTTTTCCAGCGCGGTGGTGGTGGTTATCGGCGTGGCGACACTGTCGGCCTGTAAAAAATGCGCGGTGAGAATGCCGATAATGTCACCGGGCAAAAATTCGCCTTTTTCATCGGCTATTAGCGGCCGGTCGCCATCGCCATCGGTGGAAACAAGCGCATCAAGCCGCTGCTCAGCCGCTGCCGCGCGCGCCAGACGGCGATCTTCCTCCCGCAAAGCTTCCGTATCGACGGCAATAAATTTTTCCGCCCGCTGCAAAAGCGTCACCTCTGCCCCCAGCGCCGCCATAATCTCGGCCAATAGATCGCGCGCCACTGAGCTATGCTGATAAATGCCGATAGCAAGGCCGCGCAGGGCCTGCGGCGGCAAAAAATCAAGCGCCCGTTTCCTATAGGCCCGGCGCGCCTGATCACTTTCTGCCGGCAGAGGCGGGTTTTCCGCTCCTGTGGCGGCCGGCTCCTGATCCGCCGCCGGCAGCAGCCGCAGGATCGCCGCTTCGTCCTGCTTGTCGATTTCGCCGTCCGGGCGATAAAATTTCAGCCCGTTGCGATCCCCCGGTATATGGCTGCCGGTTATCATCACCGCCGGCGCCTGGGCCTGCTGCGCGGCATAAGCCAGCGCCGGGGTCGGCAGCAGGCCGCAATTTTCCACCCGGAAGCCCTGAGCGCTAATTTCGGCGGCCAGAGCGGCGGCAATACGCGGGCTGCTGGCGCGCAAATCGCGGCCGATCAAAACCGGCCCGCCCGGCAGCAGGCTCTGTGTCTGCGCCATATGCTGCAAAAAAGCCCGCATATAGGCGCGGCAGAGGGCATTGGTCAGCGCCTCTGCCCGCCCGCGCAAGCCGCTGGTGCCGAATTTTACTGCTGTCATAGCCTGTCTCCTCATGCCCGGTTTTCGCGCTTTTGCCCCGGCGGCGGCCAGACTAGCCGATTAAAAGCCAAAGGAAAAGCAATTTTATCTGGAAAAAAGGCCGGAATTGCGCTAAGAAAAGGGCCGTGCTTTACTTTAAAACCGCGCCTTTCAGCCTGTGGATTAGCAATGACAGCGGCCAATAACCCGACCCAGCCCGCCAAAACGGCTAATGTTTTCGCCCAAAAAGTGACAGAAGTGAAACATTATACCGACCGGCTGTTCAAATTCCGCCTGACACGGCCGGAAAATTTCCGCTTTCGCTCGGGCGAATTTGTTATGATCAGCCTGCCCGATATGGCAAAGCCGGTTTTCCGCGCTTATTCCATCGCTTCACCCTTTTGGGACGAAGAGCTGGAATTTTTCTCGATTAAAGTGCCCGGCGGCCCGCTGACCGAGCATTTGCAAAAAATCCGCCCCGGCGACACGGTGTTAATGCGCAAAAAAGCCACCGGCACGCTGGTGCTGGACGCCCTCACCCCCGGCAGGCGTTTGTTTTTGCTGGCTACCGGCACCGGCATTGCTCCTTTTGCCAGCCTGATCCGCGACCCGGAAATTTATGACAAATTTGAGCAGATTATCCTGATCCAAACCACCCGCACCATAGCCGAGCTGGGCTATGGCAAAGAGCTGGTGGAAAATTTGCGGCGCGACCCGCTAATTGGCGAATTTGCCGAAAAATTATGTTTTTACCCGATGACCACGCGGGAAAAATCGCCGCATATGGGGCGCATAACGGACGCCATGCTGTCCGGCCGCTTTTTTGCCGATACTAATCTCGCGCCAATCGATAAGGCAAAGGACCGCATGATGATATGCGGCTCACAGGCCATGCTGAAGGATTGCGCCGCTATGGCCCGCCATTTCGGCCTGGAGGAAGGCGCCAATAATGCCCCCGCCTCTTTTGTGGTGGAAAAGGCTTTTGTCGATTAGGCTCAGCGCCGGGCTGAGGGGAAAGAAACAGGGAGAGAAGAAATGGCCGAAAATGTTACCGTGGCGGCGCTCTATTGTTTTGCCCCTTTGCCGGATTATCGCGCTTTGCAGGCGCCGCTAATGGCGCTTGGCCGCGAAGCCGGCATTAAAGGCAGCCTGTTGCTGGCCGCAGAAGGGCTGAACGGCACAGTCGCCGGCAGCAAAGAGGGCATTGCCCGCCTTGTAGCCTTTATCACCGCGCAAAAAGGGCTGGAAAAACCGGAGCTGAAATATTCCACCGCCGCAGCCATGCCGTTTCGCCGCCTGAAAGTGCGGCTGAAAAAGGAAATTGTCACTATGGGGGTAGCGGGCATTGATCCGCGGCAAGCCGCCGGCACCTATGTCGCGCCGCAAGACTGGAACGCCCTGATACAGGATAAAGATACAATCCTCATTGATACGCGCAATGATTATGAATATGCGATCGGCAGTTTTGCCGGCGCGATTGACCCGGAGATAAAAACCTTCCGCGACTTCCCGCAATGGCTGCAAGACCATGCGGCCGAGCTGCGCGGCAAAAAGAATATTGCCATGTTTTGCACTGGCGGCATTCGCTGCGAGAAATCGACCGCTTATGCCAAAAAGCTGGGCTATAAAAATGTTTATCACCTGCAGGGCGGCATTTTAAAATATCTGGAGGAAATCCCGGCTGAGCAAAGCCTGTGGCAAGGCGAATGCTTTGTTTTTGATGAGCGCGTATCGCTGGGGCACGGGCTGAAACAGGGCGGGCTGGAACTATGCCGCGCCTGCCGCCGGCCGCTGACGGCAGAGGATAAAAAATCGCCGCTTTATGCGGAAGGCATTTCCTGCGCCGCCTGTTATCATGAGCATAGCAATGCCGATCGCGCCCGCTACGCCGAGCGGCAAAAGCAAACAGCATTGGCCAGAAACCGCCGCGCCGCCCCCCATATTGGCCGCTGATAACTGCAGCGGGCGCTTCTTTTTTGTTGTTTTCGCTGCACCCAAAAACCTTGCAGGTTTTTGGCGCTCAAATCAGGCCCGCTACGCCGAGCGGCAAAAGCAAACAGCATTGGCCAAACAGCGCCCCACCGCCCCCCATATCGGCCGCTGATAAAAATACAATAACATCTTGTTTATTACCCTGCCTTCTTCCTGGCTCCTGGATATTTGGCCCCGATATTATGCTTTTTTATCGTTCTGGTGTGCTGTGTTATCGGCATCGCCCGTATAGTTCTGCTTTCATATTCCTCTTTTACAATATCTAAGAAAGCCTCTTTATCATTGCGGACATCACCTAACCGATTTCTTTCAGATAAAGATACATAGAGAGCAGCAGAATAAGCCTGACAGTTCAAGGATCTTTCGGGGTTAAATTCAATATCGGTAAAAGCGTCATATTCCAATAATTGCTCCGAAAAATCCTCATTCTGCATAAGAGCGTTGATATAAATATAATCATAGAAAAAAGTTTTTGGCTCGAGAGGAAATTTTTCCCCGAAAAACTCAAAACCAATTAACCGCCCTGAGCTTTTAAGCCGCTCATCTTTTTTTGCCTCGCGGGCCGATTTATCATAAATATCCGTGTAAGGCCCGCCTTTTTCAAAAACCTTGCTGCCTTGAAAGATATTCTCAATATAATAGGCTTTGCCTCCTTCTTCATCTCTTGAGAGCCTCAGATTAAAGGCGCTGAAAGCTTGTCCTAATTCGTTTCCTTTAGAGGATATTTCTAAAATCTTCTCACAGCCTTCACGCATGGCGGCCTCATGCAGAGAGGCAACAGATTTCATTTTTTGCGAAGGCGCAAAACCCGCAAACCAGGTAAAGCTTACGGGCTTTACAATCACACCGACTCTATCTTTGCGGGGAATGAAAACAGGACGCTCAGCCATAACGATAGGATTTACCATACACGCCTTGATATTTTCTTTTCCCATTTAATTTTATCGCGCAAATTAAAATAACCAGAATCACAATAATAAGGGCTGCAATAGCTTACAGGAATATAATCACAGATTTCTTTCTTAACATGGGCTCCAAACGTAAATTTATGGCAACTAATTTCCTGAATATATTCAAGCCCTATCCTTTCATAACACTGAACTTCCGCCTGTGGGCTGGTAGGTAAAAAAGGCTCCATATCTTCTGTGCGCAGAACAGACCCATGTTTTATTGCAATCCCCGGCACAAACATGGATTCAAAGGCCTCTAAAGGCGAAGAGCATCGCGCGCGTATATTCTGCGCTATCGTTGATGCAGCATTATAGGCAAAAAAATCGCAATCTTTCTTCCACAAAATATCGGCACTAAGAACTAAAACAACATAAGCATTACCACCGCCATATCTTCCACGGAATCTAGCGAATAACACATCATTGGGGAACTCTATTGAAAGGCAGGTTCCTTCCATTCCATCAAGGCGCACACCATCATTAGGAATATATGTTATGCCACGAGCAGCAGCATCAGCGCTTTCCAAAGTCTTGCGCGGCAGAAGCCCCCATTTCAAAATAGATCGAAGGTTATCGACATGAGTAAAATGGCAAAGACTCGTTATACCACGTTTTTCTACAGCGCGTTTAAGCTCGAGCTGCGAGGCTGTTGGCTGTTGGCGGCCATAATACGCTCCCTATCCTATAAGCAATAAGGTATTACGTTAACGCACATAATATATTTTGTCAAGAATCTGTTTTATTTTAAAACAGTTTTACTGCCGCCTATTCGCGCAAAGCGGGTAAATCCTGCAGGCGGGCTTCGATACATTCTACCTTTAGCTCCAGCCCGGCCTTTTCAGCAAAGAGAAAAGAGATAATGCCGCCGGGCGGCTGCGCGGGGCGGAAGCACAGGCCTTTCAGCGACAAAACCTGCCCGCTTTGCTGCCGGTCAATGCCGTAAGAGCGCACCGCCAGCACATGATCAAACTGGACAATAACGGGGATTTCCGCCGCTCCTGTCATTCCCGCATCTGTCGCCGCCTCAGGCTTTGGCGGCGCTTTGCCGGTTTTGGCCGGCGGCGGCTGCTGCCCCGGCGGCGCGGAAACCGCAGCCGCAGCGGCGCTGCCGGCTTCGGCAGCTTGCCCGTTTTCAGCTTCTGCTATGGCGGCTTCCCAATTAAAACGCCGCAGAGCCAGCACAAAATTGCGGCTGTGCTTCTGGCGCAGCATATCGCGCCCATAGAGCCGCGCATTATGCAAATGGAAAGAAAATACCCGCAAATCCTCCTCATCAAGCGCCATAAGTTTTAACATTATGCTGCTCCCTGTCCTTTCAGGCGCCGGCTTAGGTAAAACCGGCCGCCGGATTCCACCGCAATCCTTCAATCTTTCCCCCGCCTTTGGCCATCTTAGCCGGGATAAAGCTTAATAAAGGCCGGCAGGCCGCCAAAACGCCTTGCCCTGCCGCGCATTGCCTTATCGCTCCGGCAGCGCCCGGCTCAAGCTGCCGCTGCCCATAATCGGCCCGGCTTTATTGCCCTGCCTGGCTGATTACTCTTTGCGGCAACAGCCGCCCCGCCGGTTAGCTGTGCAATCTTTCAATTTCAGCGCCGCAGGCGGCCAGTTTTTCTTCCAGCCGCTCAAAACCGCGATCGAGGTGATAAACACGATTAACAATCGTCTCTCCCTCGGCCATCAGCCCGGCAATCACCAGTGACACGGAAGCGCGCAAATCGGTCGCCATTACCTGCGCCCCCTGCAAGAGCGGCACGCCTTCCACCGCGGCCGTCTGGCCGGCAAGGCTGATATGCGCGCCCAGCCGCGCCAGCTCCTGCACATGCATAAAACGGTTTTCAAAAATTGTTTCGGTAATTTTTGCCGTGCCGCGGGCGCGTGTCATCAAGCCCATAAACTGCGCCTGCAAATCGGTGGGGAAGCCGGGATAAGCGGCGGTTTCAATATCCACCGGGGCGATAAACGGCGCTGCGCGGCTGACACGAATACCGTCTGCCTCCCAATCCACCCGCGCCCCGGCCTGCTGCAATTTTTCCAGCACGACCGGCAAATGATCCGGGTTGGCGCCGCGCAACAGCACATTGCCGCCGGTTGCCGCCGCGGCAAAAGCATAAGTGCCGGCCTCTATCCGATCGGGGATAACCTTCACCTGCGCGCCGGACAAATGCGCCACCCCTTTAATGCGGATTGTGCGGGTGCCGGTGCCGCTGATCTGCGCCCCCATCGCGGTTAAACATTCGGCCAGGTTCACCACTTCCGGCTCTTGCGCCGCATTATGCAGCACCGTTTCCCCTTTGGCGAGGCTGGCGGCCATCAGCATAACATGGGTGCCGCCCACCGTTATCTTGGGGAAGTGATAGGCCGCGCCGCGCAGGCCTTTGGCGGCGCGGGCGTGAACATAGCCGTTTTCAATAGCGATCACCGCCCCCAAAGCGCGCAAACCGTCCAGGATAAAATCAACCGGGCGGGTGCCGATAGCGCAGCCGCCGGGCAGCGATACTTCTGCCTCGCCCATGCGCGCCAAAAGCGGGCCGATAACCCAAAACCCCGCCCGCATGCGGGAAACCAGATCATAAGGCGCAATAGTATTGACAATATTGCGCGCTTCAAAACGCATAGTCCGGGCATAAGAGCGGCCTGTATGGGCTTTGCGCCGGCCATGCAGGGCATAATCCACGCCGTGATTGCCCAAAATGCGAATCAACTGCTCAACATCGGCCAGGCTCGGCACACCTTCAAGCGTTAGCGGCTCCTCTGTCAGCAAAGAGGCAATCATCAGCGGCAAAGCGGCATTTTTAGCGCCGGAAATAGCGATCTCACCATTCAGCCGGTGACCGCCGACAATGCGTATTCTGTCCATAAATCTACCTCTGCCGTAATGCGCCTTATGTCTCTTCCCCTCTATATGCCCCATATTGGCCGCGGCGGCAAGCCGGGCAGAGAGTCACTATATTCGCTTCAGCCGCGCCGCTCCTCAGTTTAAATTTTTATCGGCCGGCAAGAGAGAAGCTTTAGCGCTGCCGCGCCTGCGCCTTGCGTTTGAGCAGATTGGCGTGTCGTCTTTGCGGCCGCAAAAGCCGCTGCCCGGAGCAAAACACTAAACACCCGGCAGGGCAAAAGGCTTTTGCGTCAGGCCGCAAAACCGCAATCGCAATTACGCGCCTAATCGCTGCCCTCTGATTCCGCCGCCTTGCGCTGCCGCGCCTGCGCCTTGCGTTTGAGCAGATTGGCGCGTCGTCTTTGCGGCCGCAAAAGCCGCTGCCCGGGGCAAACCACAAAACACCCGGCAGGGAAAAAGGCTTTTGCGTCAGGCCGCAAAACCGCAATCAGGCAATTACGCGCCTAATCGCTGCCCTCTGATTCCGCCGCCTTGCGCTGCCGCGCCTGCGCCTTGCGTTTGAGCAGATTGGCGCGTAATTGCTCCGCCAGCCGCTTTTCCTGCCCGCTTTTGCGCTGTGCCACCGTAATATAGCGTTTGCTCTGTTTTTTACCGGCCTGCGTCACTATCCAATCCGCCTCTTTTTCCGACCAATTCTTTCGCTTAAAATGGCAAATTTCCTGCTTTTGAGCAAGACAGCATAAAATTATCGCCGCAAAAACTTTCTTGGCCGCCAAAGCTTTTTGAGGCTTGCACAATAGGCCGGGATATGGCAAAAAGCCTGTGGAAAGCTGCTGCGGTAGCTCAGTGGTAGAGCACTCCCTTGGTAAGGGAGAGGTCGAGAGTTCAATCCTCTCTCGCAGCACCAGTTTTTACGATTTTTCCAGTTTTTTCTTGTTTTAAATTATAATTATCTGTAACCATTTCTATAACTTCTCCAGCGAATCGTAAGTCAGGATTGTGTAAATGCCGCTTCAGTATAATCCGGGTGTCGGCTGTATTGTCATGTGTAATTTTGACAAAGCTTTTAAAAAACCGGAAATGGTGAAACCCCGCCCGGCCATTATTGTAACACCGCCCACTGCTGCCCGCCCCAATTTATGCAATATCGTGCCCTTAAGCACGAGTAAGCCACAACAAATAATGCCTTATAATCTGGAAATCAGCCTGCCGTTCATTCTGCCTGCACCATTTAACAACGCAAAAGCGTGGGTCAAAGCTGATATGATTTATCCAGCCGGTTTTCATCGTTTAAGTTTGTTTCGCACAGGGAAGATAATAGACGGCAAACGGCAATATTTCACCAAAGCTGTTGATAAACGCACCCTGCAAAACATACGGAAAGCTATATTGCATGGCTTAGGAATGGGCTATATGGTTCACCATGTCTAAGGCTTGATACAATAAGTATTCTACGATTGACAGATCGCCCCCAGATACTTATATTGAGTCGTGAGAGCCGCTCTTGCCTAGGTAATCGGCAATTAAGACCTTCGCCCTTGCGGCAAGGCCGCCCTGTTGCTGAGCGATAACAAGCTTTTACAGGGCGCTTGTTAGCCCCGCATCAATGCTTTTTGGGCGCTGGTGCGGGGTTTGTTTTGCCGGTCACACGAAAATGGGCGATTACCCTGTTCAAGCGCCGGCTGTCACCCGCCGAGAAACTCTTTCATGCGGGCGAAAAAGCCGTGCGCTTGCGGCGAATTTTCCTGAATGCTGATCGTTTCAAATTCCTGCAGCAAATCTCTTTGCTTTTTGGTCAGTTTTTGCGGCGTCTCTACCTGTAATTCAATATACATATCGCCCATTTGCTGGCGGCGCAAATAGGGCATACCCTTATCTTTCAGGCGGAAGCGTTTGCCGTTTTGCGTGCCTTCCGGCACTTTGATCTGGGTTTTGCTGCCGTCCAGGCCGGAGACTTCAAACTTGCCGCCCAGCGCGGCCGTAGTCATGGCCACCGGCACCCGGCAGAATAAATTAGCCCCTTCCCGCTCAAAAAATTCATGCGGCAGAATAGCCAGAAATATATAGAGATCGCCATTCGGCCCGCCGCGCAGGCCGGTGTCGCCCTCGCCGGACAGGCGGATACGCGTGCCGTCTTCCACTCCGGCGGGGATATTAACCGTCAGCACCCGGTCTTTTTGCAGCCGCCCCTGGCCATGGCATTGCGGGCAGGGATCGGCAATAATTTTCCCCTGGCCATGGCAGCTCGGGCATGTGCGCTCGACCGTAAAAAAGCCCTGCGCCGTGCGGATACGCCCTGTGCCGCGGCAGGTTTTGCATTCTTCCGGCTTGCTGCCCTTTTTGGCGCCGCTGCCGTGACACATATCGCAGCTCTGGTGCGATGGCACCCGGATCTGCGCTTCCTTGCCGCGATAGGCTTCTTCCAGCGTAATCTCCATATTATAGCTTAAATCAGAGCCGCGCTGAGCAGCGTCCGGCCGGCGCGCCCGGCCGGAGCCGCCCATCATACTGCCAAAAATATCCTCAAATATATCGGCAAAGCCGCCGCCAAAGCCGCTGCCGGCGCCAAAACCGCCGCCAAGGCCGCCATTTTCAAAGGCGGCATGGCCAAAACGATCATAGGCTGCCCGTTTTTGCGGATCTTTCAGGGTTTCATAAGCTTCGCCGATTTCTTTAAATTTGCGCTCGGCCTGAGCATCGCCCGGGTTTTTGTCCGGGTGATATTGCATGGCCAATTTACGAAAAGCAACTTTCAAGGCTCTGTCATCGCAGTCGCGCGCTACGCCGAGCAGCTCATAATAATCTGATTTCATTATCGCCAAACCTTATAATATTTTACCGCTTTACCGCGCGACTGCTCTTCTTCCCGGTCGCGCGTCCCACGCGACTGCTCTTTATCTCTTGTCCCTGTCGGGGCTACGCCCTTCCTCGTCTCTTGCGCGCGCTACACCGAGCAGCTCATAATAATCTGTTTTCATTATCGCCGAACCTTATAATATCGCCTTACCTTGCCGCGCGACTGCTCTTTTTTCCCGGTCACATTACGCCCCGCTTCCCGGTCGCGCCGGCGGCGCCCTCACCGGCCGGCGGCGGCCGCTTATAACGGCTCTATAACAGCTTACCCCCTGAAAACCTGTTCCAAGGGGTAAGCTGCAATCCTATCAGAAGAGAAAAACCTGTATCAGGATTTCTTTTTGTCGTCATTGCCGACTTCTTCAAAATCGGCATCAACAACACCGTCATCAGCCTTTGTATCGCCTTGAGCGTTTTCTGCTCCGGCGGCGCCGGCCGTTTCATTGGCCTGCGCGGCTTCATACATGGCCTGACCAAGCTTCATGCTTGCTTCCGCCAGCTTTTGCGTTGCCGCCTTGATTTTATCGGCGTCATTACCTTCCAGCGCGGCCTTTACCTCAGCCATAGCCGCCTCAATGGCCGTTTTATCTTCCGCCGCCAGTTTGGCGCCATGCTCTTCCAGGCTTTTTTCGGTTGTATGCAGCAGCGATTCCGCCTGATTTTTGGCCTCGACCGCCTCACGCCGCTTTTTATCCTCTTCGGCGTGGCTTTCAGCGTCCTTGACCATAGTTTCAATATCGGCATCGCTCAGGCCGCCGGAAGCCTGAATGCGGATTTGCTGCTCCTTGCCGGTGCCCTTATCGCGGGCGGAAACATTGACAATGCCATTGGCATCAATATCAAATGTCACCTCTACCTGCGGCACACCGCGCGGCGCCGGCGGAATGCCGACCAGATCAAACTGCCCCAGGATCTTATTATCGGCGGCCATTTCCCGCTCACCCTGGAAAACCCGTATCGTCACCGCGCTTTGATTATCTTCCGCGGTAGAAAATGTCTGCGATTTTTTGGTGGGGATTGTCGTATTGCGATCAATCAGCCGGGTAAAGACACCGCCTAAAGTTTCGATCCCCAGTGACAGCGGCGTAACATCAAGCAGCAGCACATCTTTGACATCACCCTGCAGCACACCGCCCTGAATAGCGGCGCCCATCGCCACCACTTCATCAGGATTCACCCCTTTATGCGGCTCCTTACCGAAGAAATGTTTCACCACTTCCTGAATTTTCGGCATGCGCGTCATACCGCCGACCAGCACAACCTCATCAATCTCACCGGCTTTCAGACCGGCATCTTTCAAGGCGGCCTTGCACGGCTCAATCGTGCGGGTGATCAAATCTTCCACCAGCGATTCAAATTTCGCCCGTGTCAGCTTCATCGTTAAATGCTTCGGCCCGGTTTGATCGGCGGTGATAAAGGGCAGATTGATCTCTGTCTGCTGGGCGGAAGACAGCTCGATTTTGGCTTTTTCCGCCGCTTCTTTCAGCCGCTGCAAGGCCAGCTTGTCATTTTTCAGATCAATGCCCTGCTCTTTTTTGAACTCATCGGCAAAATAGGAAACAAGGCGCATATCAAAATCCTCACCGCCGAGGAAAGTATCGCCATTGGTGGATTTCACCTCAAAAACGCCGTCACCGATTTCCAGCACCGAGACATCAAAAGTGCCGCCGCCGAGATCATAAACGGCAATCGTCTTGCCGTCTTTCTTTTCCAGCCCGTAAGCCAAGGCTGCGGCTGTCGGCTCATTGATAATGCGCAGCACATCAAGACCGGCAATTTTGCCGGCGTCTTTTGTCGCCTGGCGCTGGGCGTCATTAAAATAAGCGGGCACGGTAATAACGGCCTGCTCCACCTTTTCCCCCAGATAGGCTTCTGCCGTTTCCTTCATTTTCTGCAAAATCATGGCAGAAATCTGCGAAGGCGAATATTTTTTGCCGTCTGCCTCAACCCAGGCATCGCCATTATCGCCCTTGACAATTTTATAAGGCACAAGCGCTTTGTCTTTTTCCACCGTTTTATCGTCAAAACGGCGGCCGATCAGCCTTTTAACCGCAAAAATCGTGCCCTCAGGGTTGGTCACCGCCTGACGCTTGGCCGGCTGGCCGACAAGGCGCTCACCGCCATCGGTAAAGGCCACAATAGAGGGCGTTGTGCGCGCCCCTTCGGCATTTTCAATAACTTTGGCGTTTTTGCCGTCCATAACAGCCACGCAGGAATTGGTCGTTCCCAGATCAATACCGATAACTTTTGCCATATATTATATCTCCACTTCCCTTATTGGGCCGCCGCGCTCTCTGCCGGATTATCCTCGCGCGCATTTTCGGCGCAAAATCGCTGCGGCAGAGGCAAAACCGCGCCCTGCCGAACCTGAATATAAGGGCTATATAAGAACGGCTTTTTTTAAGCGCAAGAGCAAGGGGAAAAATTTCTCCCCCGCCTGCCCGCCAGACTCCGGCGCGGCCGAAAAGCAAGGGGAAAAGGAGCAAGCGGCTAAATAACCGCCAGATCACCGGCTTCCGTCAAGGCCCGGTAAAGAGATTGCGCATCTTTGCTGCGGCGCAGCCGGGCAATACAGTCCGGATTGCGCAAGAGCCGGGCAATACGCGACAAAGTTTTCAAATGATCGGCGCCGGCGCCTTCCGGCGCCAGCAGCATAAAGACCAGATCTACCGGGCGATCATCAAGCGAATCAAAATCCACCGGGCTTTGCAGCCGGGCAAAAAGGCCGGTTATTTTGGCCAGATCGGGCAATTTGCCGTGCGGAATGGCAATGCCGTTGCCAATGCCGGTTGATCCCAGTTTTTCGCGTTTCAAAATTGTGTCAAACACCACAGCCTCGGGAAAGCCGGTCAGCCGCGCCGCTTTTTCAGACAAAATCTGCAGGAGCTGCTTTTTGCAAACAGCCTTTAAATCAGCAAAAATTGCCTCCACCGCAATTAAATCGCTCAAATTCATAATGGCTCACTTTCCTGCCCTGTTGCCTGGGTTCTGCCGCCCGGCCGGCGGCATAAAGGCGAAAAACAGCCGGCGGCCGCCTTGCTTTTGCGCCACCCGGCCGGCGCCGCGTTTGCCTTATAAGGCCAACACGGCAAAGTCAATCACGAAAACAATAAACAAACGCTTTTCGGCCGCCTGCTCCGCTTTGCCCGCCGCGCGGCGGCGGCGCTAAAGCGAAAAACTGTCCCCCAGATACAGCCGCCGCACATCGGCATTAGCGACAATTTCGTCCGGCCGGCCATGGGTCAGCACCTTTCCGGCATGGATAATATAGGCGCGATCCACCAGCCCCAAAGTCTCCCGCACATTATGATCGGTAATCAAAACGCCAATGCCGCGCCGGGTCAAATGCCGCACTAATTGCTGAATATCGGCAATAGCAATCGGGTCAATGCCGGCAAAAGGCTCGTCCAGCAGCATAAAATTAGGGCGGGAGGCCAAAGCGCGGGCAATTTCCAGCCGGCGGCGCTCGCCGCCGGAAAGGGAAATCGCCATCGACCGGCGCAAATGGGCAATTTTAAATTCTTCCAGCAAAGCGTCCAGATCCGCCTGACGGCGCTTTTTATCCTTTTCCACCACTTCCAGCACGGCCTTGATATTATCTTCCACCGAAAGCCCGCGAAAAATAGAAGCTTCCTGCGGCAAATAGCCGACACCCAGACGCGCCCGGCGATACATCGGCATGCCGGTTACATCAAAGCCGTCAATTTCAATAATGCCGCTATCGGCGGGCACCAGCCCGGTTACCATATAAAAACAGGTTGTCTTGCCGGCGCCGTTCGGCCCTAAAATGCCGACAGCCTCACCGGCGCGCACGCCAAAGGACACACCGTTAACCACGCTGCGGCCGCGATATTTTTTCACCAGATCGCGCGCTACCAAAGTGCCGCGCAGCAGGTCGCGCCGCTCGGCCGGCGTTTGCGCCGCCGCCCGGCCGGCCTGTTTTCTGCCGGCCGGCGCCGCGGACTGAGCAAAAATTTCGGCCAGAACCGCAGCCGGCAAAGGCGGCGCAAGGCTGCCGGATATCTCATCTGTATCGGCGGGCAGCGCCGCTTTGGCCGCGGCGGGCAGCGCCGGCGGCAAAAAAGCATGCGCGCCGCGCGCCGGCGCCAAAGCGCCGGCCGTCTTTACCGCGGGGCAGGCCGCCTGCGCCGCTTTGTGCCCGGCGCTCTCACGGCTCTCGTTTTCTGTCTGCTCTGTCTGCCGCATGAGATAATCAATTCTGCCCGTCACGATTGACAATAACGGAAACGCGCCCCTTTTGCTGCGCGGAGGAACAGCTTTCCAGAAACGCCTTGCCGGAATCCATATGCGCCACCAGTTTGCAGCCCGTTGCGACATTTTCACCATCGGTGAGCACAACTTTGGCGCCGGTAAGCGTCATAATATTCGTGTCGGCGTTAAACAGGCCTTTATCGCCCACGGCAATCTGCTTGCCGTTTTTGATATAAACCTTGTCAGAAACTTCCAGCCTGTCAATCCCGCCGGCGCCGAGGCTGTTGCCCGGCCGCGCCGCGGCCTTCAGCGCGGCTTTATTGCTGCGCTCGGCTCTGACGTCCCCCTGCGCCGCGGCTTTGCGATAATAAACCAGCATTTTGCCGGCGCGCAAAATCCTGTCTCCCTGCGCCACGGAAACATTGCCGGTTAAAATGGCAACACCGTCCTTATCGTGCATTTCCATTGCATCGGCGTCAATTTTAACCGGCTCTTTGCCGCCGGATAAATTGATGCCGAAATTGACACTTTGCGCCTGCGCCGCATTGTGCCAGGCAAAAGCCGCCAGCAGCAGACAAACCGCCTGCCCGGCCTTGCGTCCCGAATTTTTTGCCAAAAAGCGCATAATGCCCCATATTCCCATAAGCCGCCCCCAATTATTGCCAATAAAAGCCTGCAATTCCGGCGCAAAAACCGCCCGGCCGCCGCCGGGAGCAGCCTGTCGCAACCGCCTGCACCGCTCCCTGCCGCGCTTTGAGGCCAGGCAAGGATAGCCCGATTTACCTTAAAGCTTCCTTAAATGCAATCGGCCCGGGCCGATCAAGGCGCCGCTCACCGCGCCTTGTCTTCATCAATCTCAATATGCACCCGGCCGCCAAAATGGATAATGCGGCCGTTTTCCGTAATGCGCATGGAAGCCGCGCGCAAATTTTGCGTGGCGCTGCGGATTTCTACCGGGTCAGAGCTGGTCATCTGCCCGGATTGCATACTGACATCAGCCGATAATAACCGGGCGCTGGCGCCGTCTTCTGTCGTAACGGTAAAAGGGCGGTCAAACTGCAGGCGGCCGTTAATATTGTCAAAAAAGGCGCTTTTTGCCTCTACCCGGGCCATGCCGCGATTGCCCAAAGGCATGGTGCCGGTAATATTTTGCAGCTCAATAATGCCGCTCTGCGCCGGATCCTGAATCGCTTTTTGCGCCGCTATGGCATAAGGGCGGTTATCTTTGGTATAGCCTTCCACCTTGGGGGCCGTCATAACCAGCCGATTGCTCTGCCCTTCCTCGCTATTGATTGTAATAACAGCCTTGCTGCCGAAATCGGCGAAAAATGTAAACCATGAAAAGACAATAGCAATGCTAACCGCAATAATCGGCAGAAAAATCTTCAAAAACCGCACCCGGCGCGAATGCCTTTGCGCATGGCTGAAGGGCTTTGCCTCCCGCTCCGCTGTTGAAGCAGCGGGCGACTCACTTTTTTCCGGCTGCTTTTGCCTGAAATTTTTCATAGATCACGCCTCGCTGGCGCTGCCGGCTTTGCCCCGGCCGGCAACGCGTTAACACTCCCTGCCCCTTGACCGCTTCGGCAAATGGCGGCAAACCGGCTCCGGCGGCGCGGCGCAGCCGCACAAAACCGGCAGATTTCCCTCGGCTTTAACAAAGCTCCGGCTATTTTAAAACATAAATTTGTTAAATCCGGTTAATTTTGCCGTAAAAACGGCCTTACCGCGCCGGCCGAACCAATCGGACAGGGCAAAGCAAGCCGGGAGAGCGGCTGCGGCAAAGCCGCAGGCTGCTATTATATTATTGACTAAGCCGCCAAAAAGCCGGATAAATAGAGGCAGCCTGCCGCACAAGCCGCCGCCCATGCCATGCCCGGCCCGGTTTTGCCTCAGGGCGGCGGCGCTTTAACGGAGTTTTTTTGTGATAAAATCAGAACTTGTGCAAAATATCGCCAATCGCAACCCGCATTTGTTCCAGCGCGATGCCGGGCATATTGTCAAAACCGTGCTTGATGAAATATCGGCGGCGCTGGCTGAGGGCAAAAGGGTGGAGCTGCGCGGCTTTGGCGCCTTTTCCGTCAAAAACCGGCCGGCGCGGCTGGCGCGCAACCCGCGCAAAAATACCCCCGTGCCGGTAGAAGAAAAATGGGTGCCGTTTTTTAAAATCGGCAAAAATCTGTATGACCGGCTCAACCCGGAAGCAGAGCCTGGCCCCGGCGGCAAAAAATGATTTTGGCCGGCGGGCGGGTCTTGCGGCGCCGCTCCGGCCGGGGACAAATAGCGGCAGCCGGCAGCGTTTTCCTGCCTTTTCAGGGGAATTTCATGTCTTTCAAAAAAATATGCGGTTTTATCATTTTTGTCCCCCTGGCGGTGGTGATGGCCGCTTTTATTATTGCCAATCGCCATTTTGTCGCCTTGAATCTGGATATTTTTGGCCGGATAGACGGCGGCTACAGCCTGACGGCGCCGCTTTTTGTCTGGCTGTTTGCCTTTCTGGCGCTGGGCTTTGCCGCCGGCGCGCTGACCATGCTGCCCGGCTTATACAAAATGCGCAAAAGCCGGCACCGGCTGGAAGCGGACAATAACCGCCTGCACAAAGATCTGGCCGCGCAAAAGCCGCAGCATGATGCCGCCAGCCTTGATGATATTCACCTGTAACATAACGCTGTTTTGCGCCGCTCCGGCGCCCTTTATCGGCGTTGAAAGCTCCGCCTGTGCCCCAAAAGCCAAAAAATCGGCCGCTCCGGCCCGAATCGCGCCGCGCCGCGCCGCCGCCGGCTTTGCCGGCCGGGCGCAAGCCGGAAACGCTGCCGGCAGCCGGCGCGGCTTTGCCTTTCACTTTCCCCCTGTTTGCCGGAGCGCGGCCGGAAGAAATTGCGCCGCTTATTCTGGAAGCCCGGCCCAGCCGCGATTATGCGCTGCTGGATAGCGGTTTTGGCAAAAAGCTGGAGCGCTATGGCGCCCTGCGCCTTATCCGCCCGGAAGGGCAGGCTTTGTGGCCGCCGGCGCTGCCGGCAGCGCAATGGGCAAAGGCTGATGCCGTTTTTACCGGCAATCTGGGTGAAGAAGGCATGGGGCGCTGGCACTTCCCGCCGGGGTCGCCTTGCGGCGGCGCGGCGGCAAAGGCAGAAACCTGGCCCCTGCACTGGCAGGGCCTGCCTTTTCTCGGGCGCTTTACTTCTTTTCGCCATGTCGGGGTTTTCCCCGAGCAGGAGGCGCATTGGCTGTTTCTGCAGCAATGTATTCAACAGGCCTTGCAGCGGGGGCAAAGGCGGCCGCGCGTTTTGAACCTGTTTGGCTATACCGGGCTGGCCTCGCTTATTGCCGCCCGGGCCGGGGCGGAAGTGGTGCATATTGATGCCTCTCGCAAGGCGATCGGCTGGGCGCGGGAAAACCAGGATTTTGCCCAGATGAACGGCGCTCCCATTCGCTGGATATGTGAAGATGCGCTGAAATTTATGCAGCGGGAAGAAAAACGCCGCAGCTTTTATGATATTCTTCTGCTGGATCCGCCGGCTTACGGCCGCGGCCCCAGGGGAGAAGTCTGGCAGTTTTTTGACCAGATTGCCGAGCTGACAGCCCGCGCCCGGGCGCTGTTGTCGCCGCAGCCGCTGGCGGTTATTGTGACCGCTTATTCTATTCGCGCTTCTTTTTATGCCCTGCACGCCCTGATGCGGGAAAGTTTTCGCGGCTGCGGCGGCAGGGTGGAATCCGGCGAGCTGGTTTTGCGGGAAAGCGGCCGGCCCGATGAGCATAACCGGCCGGCCGGGCAGCGGGAACAAGGCGGCAGAGTGCTTTCCACCTCGCTGTTCAGCCGCTGGATTGCTGCCGTTGACGGCGACAAAACAAGGTAAACCGCTGATGGCACCGATCATAACCGGCAAGGTGAAGGAGATTACCAGCCTTGCCAACCCGATTATCAAGGATTTGCGCGCGCTGGCGCTGAAGAAACACCGCGATGCGGCGGGGCTGTTTATTGCCGAAGGGCTAAAACTGGTGCTGGAAGGGCTGGAGCTTGGCCATAAAATCCGCTATCTCATTTATGCCGGCGGGGAAGACCATTCTTATCGCCTTGAGCAGGCGGCCGCGCGCGCCTATAGCGCCGGCGCGCTGATTATTAAAGCCAATGCCGGAGTTATGGCGGCGATCACCCGGCGCGATAATGCCCAGGCCGTTATCGGCGTGTTTGAACAGCAATGGCAGACATGGGAACAGCTTATCAAAGGCCGGGCGCCGCGCCGCCCTGCCGCCGGCGGCAAGGCGGGCAGTAGCGCCGCAGGAGCAGGCAGCGAGGCGCGCAAACCGGGCGCGCCAAAGCCGCCGCGCCTGTTTCTGGCGCTGGACAGAGTGCGCGACCCCGGCAATCTGGGCACGATTATCCGCACCGCCGATGCGGCAGGGGCAAGCGGGCTGGTGCTGGTGGGGGAGACAACCTCTCCCTTTGCTCTGGAAGCAGTGCGCGCTACTATGGGCTCTATTTTCGCCATACCGCTCTGCCGGCTGTCGCAGCCGCAATTTTTGCAACAAACGGCAGCTTTTGCCGGGCAGCTTGTCGGCACCCATTTGCGCGGCGCGGTTGATTATCGATCTATCCCCTATTTTGCCGATAATAAAGATATTATGCTGATAATGGGCAATGAGCAGCAGGGGCTGACAGACGAGCTGGCGCAAGCCTGCTCTGCTCTGGCGCGCATTCCGCAGGCCGGGCGCGCCGATTCTCTCAATCTGGCGGTTGCCACCGGCATTATGCTTTATGAAATCTGCCGCAACCGCCTTATATGCTAAAATAACGCCACTTTAAATTAAAGGATATGCCCCGGTGCGCCGCTTTTATCTTTTTTCTGTCACAGGCTGGGTTCTGCTTTTTGTCGCTCTGGATCAGCTCAGCAAATATTGGGTTATGCGCTTTCTGCCGGAAGGGCAGGCATGGCCGCTTTTGCCGTTTTTGTCTTTTTACCGCACCCGCAATACCGGCATTGCCTTTTCCATGCTGTCTTCTGTCAGCGGTATTGGCCTGATTATCCTGACTATAGCAATTATTCTCTTTATCGCTTATCTGCTCTGGCGGCAAAATCCGCGCCGGCGCCTTGCCTGTTTCGGCTATATATTGATTATCGGCGGCGCTTTGGGCAATGTAACAGACAGGCTGCGCCTGCATTATGTGGTAGATTTTATCCTGTTTCATCTTGGCTCATGGTCTTTTGCCGTGTTTAACCTGGCAGACAGTTTTATCACCATCGGGGCAATATGTATTTTTCTTGGTGAATTTTTAAAATTTCCGGCTAAAAACAGCTCCGGCAGCGTTCATTAACCATAATAAGCTTTATCAGCCCGGGAGCAATATTTGGTCATTGTTTTTTAAACTTATGCCTGTATTCTGCCTTACAGCCAAACGCATTGTATAAACACAGTAACAACGGCATAAGCAGATGACACGGCCTTCTTCCCCTTCCCTGCCCGCTCACCGGCATAAAGCCCTGAAGCGCCGGAGTAGCGCCGCGCCGCGCCGCCGGCTGGAAAGCCGGCTCAGCCCGGCCAAAGCGCCCGGCGCCAGCGAGGCGGATTTTACGGTTCATATGCTCACGGCCGCGGCGGCCGCCCCGCTTGTAACAGCGGCGCAGCGCCTGTATCTGCGCCCGGACAGTCTGCTGTTTTTCCTCAGCCGCCGGCAAAGCGCCGATCCGGCCAATATGGCGGCTTTCGGCTTTTGCATTGTCCATCATAAAAGGCCGCCGGCCGCTGCCGATACGGCTTTGCCTGCCGGCGCCGCGCCGGCTGCCGCAGCGGCGCGGTCTGTGCCTGTGCTGCGTTTTGCCGCCGAAAATATTGTCAAAACCCATTATGACAAAAATTTTCTGGAAATTGCTCTGTTTCATATTGCCGACCGGCGCCGCGCGCCGCGCGCCAAAACCCTGTTGCTGCGCGCTATTGCCGATTATTGCCGCCACAAGCAGATTGACTATATTTTCGGCCAGTTTTCCTTTGAGGGCAAATATCCCGCCGCTTATGCGCGCGAGTTTTCCTGCCTTTATCACCATTATCGGGTGCAAAAAAGCTTTGCCCCCGCTTGCGGCAGCGGCAAAAGCGTGTCGATGGATATTATGCCGGCCGAGGCTGTGCCGCCGGCCAAAGCGCGCCGTTTTTTGCCGCCTTTGCTGCATTATTGCCTGCGTCTGGGCGCCAGAGCCGGGGATCATGTGGCGGTAGATAAAAGCTATGATCAGGGCACCGGCGCCATGAATGTCTTTTTATTGCTGCCGCTTGGCCGGGCAGACAAAACAGGCCGGGCGGACACACCGGCAGAGGCCGCGGCAGCGGTCTGAAGCCTGTTATTTCCCGCTTTTCCCTCATACCCCCCGACAGCCTGCCAGGTTACGCGTCAGGCTGCCGGGGGCTGCTTTTGCTGTTATCGTAAGCCTTTATCTTTTTGATTTCCGGCCGGCAGCGCCGGCGCTTTATCATGATTCGGCAATTTTTCGGGGCACAAAATTGCTCCTCGCCTCTTTATCCCTTGTCCCGGTCGCGCGTTCCGCGCTCCTCGCCTCTTGTTATGTGTTGATTGGCCGGGTTTTTGGGCGCGTTTCATGCAATAGCGCTGAAAGCGCTGCGCGCGCCGCTATTTGCCGGCCGGCGCTTTTAACCTAAATGTAACCCCGAAATCGTAAAAGCAGGGCGCTGCCGGGGCGTTTCCGCCTTGCCTTCTTTGCCGCTGCGTTTTATGCCTGTTATTGTAGCGGCCAAGGCGCGCCCGGCGCAGCGGCCTTGCCTTCCAACCCGTTGACCGATACGATTATACACTTTATGGCTTCCTCCCCGCCCGCATCTTATCCTCATCAAGGCCGCCATCTGTTTTTTACCGCCAAAGCGGCAAAACCCGGCTGCCGGCTTATGCGTGTTTTCTGCGCTTTTGCCGCCTTTGCCGGGGCGGCTCTGGCGGCCAGATTATTCCTGACCGCACAAAACCCGGCCGGGCTGTTGCCGGCTCTGACAAGCCTGACAGAGCGGCCCGGTTTTTTTGCCCTTATCGGCTGTGCCGCCTTGCCCGCCGCGCTGGCCGCCGGCGCGCTTGTCCTGTGGCGGCGCGCTATAATCCAGGCCGGCACAATACGGGTTTTGCAGTGCCATATCGCAGATTATCAGCGCCATGCGGCCCAGCCGGCGCCGGACAAAGCGGCCAATAGCGGCGCGGCAGGCAGCGGCGATAGCGGCTATGATCTGCGCCCGGCGCTGGACAAGCTGCCCTTCCCCCTGTGGCTGCGCGATCAAGACGGCGCTCTTTGCTTTGCCAATCAGGCCTGCCAAAAGCTGGCTGCGGGGCAAAACAGCGCCGAAACAGGGGAACAGGCCGGCGCGCGCCCGGCTGCGCCGGATATAGAAGCGCTGTTTTCCCCCGCTTTGCGCCAGGCTCTGGCCGAAGCGCGGCAGCACAAGCGCGATTATAGCGGCCAGAGCAATATTATTTTGCAGGGCAACCGGCATATTTTTGCCTGTCACAGCTTTTACGAGGCGGAAAGCCGGAATTTTATCACCATAGCAGAAGATGTAACGGAAAAGCGGCATTGGCAGGAAGAAAATAAAAGAATACAGCAAGGCTATGCCGAAACTTTTGACCGGCTTTCTACTTCTGTCGCCATTTTTGACCCGGCGCAAAAGCTGGAATTTTTCAATTCGGCTTTTGCCGCGCTCTGGCCGCTGGAAACCGCCTTTCTGGAAAGCAGGCCCAGCCATGCTTTATTGCTGGATCGGCTGCGGGAAAAGGGCATTTTAAACGAGCGGCCGGACTGGCGGCAGTGGAAAGAAGAGCTGTTTGAAGCCTATCGCGCGCTCAGCCCGCAGCATTATATCTGGAACCTGCCGGACGGCCGCACTCTGCGCGTTGTCGCCAACCCGCACCCGCAGGGCGGAGTTACCTGGCTGTTTGACGACCTGACCGAAAAGCTGACTTTGCAGGCGCGCTATAATACGCTTATCCGCATGCAGGGCGAAGTTCTGGATAATTTGTCGGAAGGCGTAGCGGTTTTTGGCCCGGACGGGCGGCTGCGCCTGGCCAACCCGGCTTTTTCTCAGCTATGGCATTTGCCGGCCGATCTGGCTATAGAAGGCACCCATATTGAAAAAATAAAAAGCTTTTGCCGGCAACAAGAGGCGAGGAGCAATTTTGTGCCCCGAAAAATCGTAGATTTTTCGGATAAGGACACAAAATCAATAGAAAACCCGGAACGCGCGACCGGGACAGAAAATCAAGAGGCGGGGAGCAATTTTGCGCCCGGAAAAATTGCCGGTTTTTCAGATCAGGAGACACAGGCACAAGCCAGCGCCAAAAGCGCGGCCGAGCAGCAGACAGAAGAAGCGGCAAACAGCGCCACGGCGGCCGGGCCGGGCTATCAAGCCGGCAGCCGGGATAAGCCGGCCGCAGACGCGCCGAACAATAATGCCGCTGATGCGGTCTGGCAGAAGCTGGCGCTTTATGTCACCGGTTTTGTTGACAAGCGTGATTTTGTCCAGGGGCGGACAGAAACACACAGCGCCGCTACCCGCCGGATTTTTGACTATATGCTGGTGCCGCTGCCGCAAGGGCAAACTATGCTGACTTTTGTTGATGTGACCGACAGTGTCCATATTGCCCGCGCTCTGCATGAGCGCAATAGCGCGCTGGAATCGGCCGACAAGCTGCGCAATGATTTTGTCCAGCATGTCTCTTATGAGTTGCGCACGCCGCTCACCAATATAATGGGTTTTACCGATTTGCTGCTGTCGCCGGTTTTCGGCAGTCTGGATAACCGGCAAAGCGGTTATTTGCGCAATATTGCCGGCCAGTCCGTGCTGCTTTTTAACCTTGTCAATGATATTCTTGACCTCGCTACGGTGGACGCCGGCATTATGGAGCTGAATATCGGCCCGGTTGCGGTTGCCAAAGTGATGGATTATGCTGCCGAGCGGGTAAAAACCGGGCTGGAAGAAAAACATATTACCCTCGATCGGCATATTGCCGCCGGCCTGACCCGGTTTGACGCTGATGAAGCGCGGATCAGGCAGATTTTTGTTCATTTGCTCAATAATGCGGTTACCGCCGCGCCGCCTTATTCGCATATTCGCTTCAGCGCTGAAAAATATAATAATTACATTGCCTTCAGTGTGGCTGATGAAGGCCCGGGCATTCCGCCCGAGCACCTTGAAAGCATTTTCAAGCGCTTCACCTCTTATGCTTATGAAGGCCGCAAAAGCGGCATAGGTTTGGGGCTTTCCATTGTCAAAAATTTTGTTGAGCTGCATCAGGGCCATGTTGTGGCCGAAAGCAGCGGCCGCAAGGGCACAAAGCTGATTTGCCGTTTCCCTTTTCACAATAATGCGCTAGAACAAGGCTGAAACATATGCGGGGCAAAACTGAGCCGATGAAAATAGTGTTGCACGATGAAAGCGCGGCCGCAATTTTTGCGCAGGATCTGGCGCTGTGCCTGCAAAAAGGCGATATGGTCACCCTTTCCGGCGCTGTGGGCGCCGGCAAAACAGTGCTGGCGCGCGCTCTTATCCGCGCTTTGGCTGATGATGACCGGCTGGAAGTGCCAAGCCCGACATTCACCCTGCTGCACATTTATGAAGAAACGCGGCTGCCGCTCGCTCATGCCGATATTTATCGCCTGGAAGCAGCGGCAGAAGTGGAAGAGCTGGGGCTGGCCGATCGGCTGGCCGAAGGCATTGTGCTGGTGGAATGGCCGGAAAAAGCCCCGGCAATGCTGCAACAGGCGCAATTTCGCCTGTCTTTGCAGGAAACAGGCGCAACAGGCCGCCTGTTGACCATTGCCGCCGCGCCGGAAGCAGAGCGCCGCCTGCAGCGCTCGCTGGCGGTGCGCGCTTTTTTGCGGCAAAACGGCCGCGGCAGCGCGCAAAGGCGCTATTTGCAGGGCGATGCCTCGCCCCGCTTTTATGAAAAACTGTTTTATAATGAGCAAGACAGCCGGCGGGAAACCGAAATTTTAATGGACGCGCCGGCGCCGGAAAGCGCCGATGCCCGGCGCGCTGCTTATGTGCGGCAAGCGCATTTGGCGGCGCATAATCGCCAATTTGTCGCGGTCGACCGGCTCTTGTGCCGGGCCGGCTTTAAAGCGCCGCAAATTTATGCCGAAAATGTCGAAGAAACGCTGCTGATTTTAGAAGATTTAGGCAGTGAAGGCTTAAGCGATGCCGAGGGCCGCCCTTATGGCAAACGCTATCTTGCCTGCGGTGAATTTTTAGCCAAATTCCACCAGACAAACTGGCCGGCCAAAGCCAGAGAGCAAAATTGCCGCCTGCCGGTTTATGATGAACAGGCTTTGCAGGCCGAGGCCGATTTATTGGCCGACTGGTATTTGCCCTATAAAACCGGCAAGCCGGTTTCCCCCGCCTGGCGCGCTGAGTATCAGCGTTTATGGCAGCCGCTTTTTGCCCATTTGCAACAAGGGGAGCAAACTCTGGTGCTGCGTGACTTCCATTCCCCCAATATTTTATGGCAAAAGAAGGAAGAAGGGGTTAAACGCATTGGCCTGATAGATTTTCAGGACGCGGTTTTGGGGCCTGAGGCTTATGATCTGGTGTCGCTGGCGCAGGATGCGCGCCTGACTATTCCGCCGGAGCTGGAAGAGCAGATTATAGAGGCCTATCAAACCGCGCGCGCCGCCTTTGCCGCGCCGTTTGACCAAAAACATTTCAGCCAGGCCTATGCGATTTTGGGCGCCCAGCGCGCCGCCAAAATTCTCGGCGTTTTTGTTCGCCTGCAGCAGCGGGACGGCAAAGTTGCCTATATGCGCCATTTGCCGCGCATGGCGGATTATTGGCAGCGCAATCTGCAGGCGCCGCTATTACAGCCGCTGCGGCATTTTTTGCAGGAAAGCGGGGTGCTGTAATGGCGCGATTAACGCCGCCGCCGGCCGTGCCGCCTTACCCCAGAACCGCCATGCTGCTGGCCGCCGGGCTGGGCACGCGTTTACGGCCGCTGACCGACACATTGCCCAAGCCGCTAGTGCCGGTTATGGGCAAAACCCTGCTGGAGCGCGGGCTGGATCTGCTCGCCGCGGCGGGGGTGGAAAAGACTATTATCAATATCCATTACAAGGCTGACCTCATGGCGGCTTTTGTGCAAAAGCTGACGCCCCGTTACGCCATGGAGCTGATTTTATCCGATGAAACAGCACGGCTGATGGATTCCGCCGGCGCGATTGTGAAAGCGCTGCCGCTATTGGGGGCAGAGCCGTTTTTTGTCCTCAATGCCGATACATTCTGGCGCGAGCCGCCGGGCAGTGAGCCTAATCTGCGCCGGCTGGCGCGCCATTTCCGGCCGGCGCAGCAGGATATGCTGCTGCTTACTCTGCCTTGCGCGCAAGCCCCGGCCGGCAGCGCCGGTGACTTCTGCCAGGACACAGCCGGCCGGCTGAGCCGCGCCGATAAAAGCCGGCTTACACCGCAAACCGTGCTTTATTGCGGCGGGCTGATTGCCGGCCCGGCGCTTTTTGCCCGGGCCGAGCCGGACAAGCCGCAATCGCTCAATCTATATTTTGACCGGGCGATTGCGCAAAAGCGGCTTTACGGCCTGAGCCTGCAAGCGGAATGGCATAGTGTCGGCTCTCTGGCCGAATTGCAGGAAACTGAAGCTGCTTTGCGCCGGCAAGGCCGGTAAGGACAGGCCTGATTATGCGCCGTTCTCCTCATCTTTTTTCTGTCGCTTGCGGGCCGGATTTCCTGGCTGAAGCGGTGCGCGCCCTGCTTGCTAACCGGCTGATTGCCGGCGCCGATATGCGCGACCCGGCGCAACTGGCCGATACGGTGCTTTATGTGCCTTCCCGCTGGGTGGCGCGGGCTTTGCGCGCCGCTTTTGTTGAAGCGGCCGCCCATAAAGCCGCCTTTCTGCCCGATATCCGCCCGCTGGGGGAAGGGACGGAAGACAGTTTTGACCGCTTTGCTGAAGATTTTATGAGCAATGCGCTTTCCCCGGCCGCCGCGCGGGAGCAGTTAAGCCGGCCGGCGCCGATTGGCGCTTATGCCCGTCAGGCCTTGCTGGCGCGGCTTATCCGCCCGTGGCGGGAAAAGCTGCCCGGCCATATTCGCGCTTTATTCGGCCGCGAAACGGTGGAAGTGCCGGCCAATACCGCCGATGCTTTATGGCTGGCGCGCAATCTGGCCGCGCTGATGGACGAAATGGAGACCGAAGGCGCCGACCCCGCTTTATTACAAACCATTGCCCCGGCCGATTTAGCCGAGTGGTGGCAGGTAACGGTGGAATTTCTGCACTGTGTTTTTGCTGTCTGGCCGGATATTCTGGCCGAGCGGGGCGAAATAACAGCCGCCGGCCGGCGCAATGCGGCTTTGCGCGCCGCAGCGGCGCGGCTGGAGCAAATGAGCCTCAGCGTCCATAGCCTGTTTCAGCCCGCAGCGGTGAAAAACCGGCCGGTTCTGGTGTTTGGCTCCACCGGCTCTATCCCGGCCGTGGCCGATTTTATCAAAACCGTGGCGTATTTGCCGCAAGGCGCGGTGGTGCTGCCGGGGCTTGACCGGGTGCTGGAAGAAGCCGCCTGGGACGGGCTGGATAAAGAGGAACACAACCCCGCCGCTTTTGCTCACCCGCAATTTGCCCTGAAAAAACTGCTGCGGCGGTTAAATGCCCGGCGTGAAACGGTCACCTTTCTCGGCCGGCAAAGCGCGGCGCAAAAACAGCGGGAAAAATGGATAAGTGAAATTTTTCGCCCGGCCGGCAGCACGGAAGTCTGGCACAAGCATAAAGCCGCGCCGGGCGGCAAAAAGGCCGGCCTCAATTCTGTCAGCCTGATTGAAGCGCCAACCATGCGGGAAGAGGCTTTGGCGCTGGCTGTCTGCCTGCGCGCCGCGCTGGACGAGCCAGACAGCCGCGCCGCGCTGATTACCGGCGACCGGCTGCTGGCGCGCCGTGTCTGCGGCGAACTGGCGCGTTTTGGCCTGCAGGCGCAGGATTCCGGCGCTATGCCGCTGGCGGCGAGTGAGCCGCTGGCGCTTCTCCGCCTGTTGCTGGCCTGTATTTTCACCCCCGGCGATGCCGCTGCCGTGCTGGCTGTGCTCAAACACCCGCTGACGCGGCTGGGTTTTGCCCGCGCCGATTTGCGCCGTCAGGTAGAAGATTTTGAATATTTTGCCTTGCGCGGCGGCACCGGGCGGATAAACCTGGCCGAGGCTGATGAATTTATGCGCGAGCGGCTGCAAAAACTGGCCAATACGGAAAAGATTGCCAATAATTTTGCCGCCGATCGCATGGACGAAGCTTTAAGGCTGGCCGGCCTGTTGACAGCCGCCGCCGCGCCGCTGCAGCGCCTGGCCCAAAAGGAAGGGCCGGTAGCGCTGGAAGAAGCCGTAATCGCCACGATTGAGACTTTCGAAAATTTCGGCCGTGATGAGCGGCAATCGCTCAAGCGCCTTTATGCCGAAGCGCCCGGGCAAAAGCTGATCGCTTTTTGTCGCTCTCTTTTGGCCAGCCGCTCCGGCCTGAGCTTTGCCGCAGCGGAATGGCCGGAAGTTTTTGCCGCCCTGATCGCCGATAGCGGGGTAGAAATGCCGCAAAACGGCCACCCGCGGCTGTTTATTCTCGGCTTGTTTGAAGCAAGGCTGCACAATTTTGATACCGTGCTGATCGGCGGCCTGAATGAAGGCACATTGCCGGCCGGCCCGCCGGATTCTCCCTTTTTGTCACGGGCGATGAAAGCGGCGCTCAACCTGCCGCCGCCGGAGCAGAAAATCGGCTTTGCCGCCCATGATATAGCGCAAATTCTGGCGATGAAAAACCTTGTTTTGTCGCGCTCCCTGCGGCTGGATAATGCGCCCGCTATTGCTTCCCGCTGGCTGCAAAGGCTGCAGGCGGTAACCGGAGAAGAGGATTTGGCCGGAATAAAGGCGCGCGGCCAGGCCTGGCTCACTTTGGCGCAAAAGCTGGATAGCGCGCCGGCGCAAGGCTTTGCCCCGCGCCCCAACCCCAAACCGCCGCTTGAGCTGCGCCCCAGCCGCTTTTCGGTGACCGAAATTGAAACCTTGCGGCGCAACCCTTATGCGGTTTATGCCCGGCGCATTTTGCGCCTGAAACCGCTTGAGCCGCTGATCCGCGATGAAAGCGCGGCCGAGCGCGGCACACTTTATCATGCGATTCTGGCCGCCTTCAGCCAATATTACAGCGCCGCCAATATTGACGCCGTCAGGCCGCAGGCCGAAGCCGCGCTGCTGGCGCTGGCGCGGGAAGAATTCGCCAAATTGCAATTACCGCCCGATATTGCGGCGCTCTGGCAGCCGCGTTTTCTCAGCCTTGTGCCGCATTATATTGATTGGGAAGCGAGCCTTGACCCAAGGCAGCGTTTTGCTGAAATCAAGGCAGAAGATACGGCGATTGCCGATACCGGCTGTTTTTTGCGCGGCCGGGCCGACAGGATTGATCTTCTGACGGGGAGCGGCGAAGCGTCCATGCCGGCAGCGGAAATTATTGATTTTAAAACCGGTTCAACCCCCAGCCGCCGGCAGGCGGCCTCATTGGCCGCGCCGCAGCTCGCTTTGGAAGCCGCTTTATTACGCCGCGGCGGTTTTGCCGAACTCCGCGCCGCTCTGGCCGAAAACCTGTTTTATCTGCGCCTGAAGGCCGATGGCGAAGTCATAGCGGAAAATATTGCCGCCCGGCCCAGCCGCAATGCGCCGGAAATCCGCGCCCCGGCTCTGGCCGAAAAAGCCTGGGCGCAATTAGAGCGGCTGATACGCCATTTTCAGCAGCCGGATAATGGCTATCTGGCCCATGCTTTGCCGCCTTTAGGGCAATATAGCGATGATTATGATCATTTGGCCCGGGTTTTTGAATGGTCTTCCGGCACAGGAGAGGAAGAATGAAGCCGCAATTTACTGTGCCCGCGCAAGCGCTGGCGGCGCAAAGATCCGCCGCCGACCCGAAAGCCAGTGTCTGGGTGGCGGCCAATGCCGGCTCCGGCAAGACGCATGTGCTGACCGAGCGGGTGATCCGCTTATTGCTGCGCGGCACCAGACCGGCGCAGATCCTGTGCCTGACCTATACCAAAGCCGCGGCCGCCAATATGCAAAGCCGCATTTTCAACCGGCTGGCGGAATGGACAAAGCTTGACGACACGGCGCTGGCAGACGCGCTGGCAAAACTGGAAGGCAGCGCGCCGGACAGTATCAAATTATGTCAGGCGCGCCGCCTCTTCGCTTATGCGCTGGAAACACCGGGCGGCCTGAAAATCCAGACTATCCATGCTTTTTGCGAATCGCTTTTGCATCAATTCCCGCTGGAGGCCAATATTCCCGGCCATTTTGAATTGATGGACGAAGCCGCCGCCGCCGATTGCCTGGAAACGGTGAAAAAACAGCTTTTTACCGCTATTTATCGCGCGCCGGACAGCGCTTTGGGCCAGGCTTTCACGCTGATTTTACAACAGGCGGGGGAAGATGCGCTGCATAAATTGCTGCAGGAAGCGATCGCGCAGAAGCAAAAACTGAGCCAATATTGCGCCTATATTGTTCAACAGGGGGAGAGCTTTTTTATCAAACGGCTCGGCCTGCAGGCAGAGGCGCAACAGGCGGCGGCCGAGCACAGCACATTAAAAACCGTGCTAACCGCCCGGCTGAAGCAGGCAGCCTTGTTTGACAGCGGCGATTTAAGCAAAATCGCCGCTGTCGGCGGGCAAAGAGCGCAGGATTTTGTCGCCAGACTAAAAGCGGCGGCGGTGGAAACGCAAAGCGCCAAAGTGGTGGACACCTTGCTTTCCGCTTATTGCAAGATAGACGGCACAGCCCATAATGCCGGCTATATTTGCGGCAAAAAAGCGCTGGCCGTCTGGCCGGAGCTGGAGGAACTGTTTGCGCAAAAGGCGGCGGCCGCGCTGCTAATGGCTGATAAAATGACCTCGGCCGATCTGGCCGGGTTAAACGCTGCCGCTTACCGGCTGATTGACGCTTTGCTGACACGCTATCATGCCGCCAAGCGGGCGCAGGGCCGGCTCGATTTCGGCGATTTGATCGCCCGCGCGCTGGCGCTGCTCAAGCGCCGCGGCGCCGGGCAATGGGTGCAATATAAGCTGGATCAGGGCATTGATCATATTCTGGTTGATGAAGCGCAGGATACCGGGCCGGAACAATGGGAGATTATCCGCCTTTTATCGCAGGATTTTTTTGCCGGTCTGGGCGCGCGAGATGATTTGCAGCGCACTGTCTTTGCTGTTGGCGATGAAAAGCAATCCATTTATTCTTTTCAGGGCGCGGCGCCGCGCGATTTTGCTGTAAACGGCGCTTTTATGGCAGAAAAAGCGCGCAATGCCAATCGCCTCTTCCGGCGGGAGCGGCTGGATTTCTCTTTCCGCTCAACGCCGGATATTATCAAAGCGGTTGACGAGGTTTTTGCCGCGCCGCAAAATTATCAGGGCCTGAGCGCCGCTAATGAGCCGGTTTTGCACAGCGCCGTGCGCCTGCGCGATCAGGGCTATGTCGATATTTGGCCGGCTTCGGCCCGGCAAAAACAGGAAGAGCCGGAAGAATGGACAGAAAGGCTGGACAGCAGCGCCAACCCCGCCGCCGTGCTGGCCAAAAATATTACCGCGCTCATCAGCCATTGGCTGAGCAGCGGAGAAATCCTGGCCGGCAAAAACCGCCCGATCCGCGCCGGTGATATTATTATTCTGGTGCGCAAGCGCGGCTCTTTTGTCCATGCTTTGGCGCGGGCGCTAAAAAACAGCGCTATTCCGGTAGCCGGGGCCGACAGGCTGCGTTTGACCGATCATATTGCCGTGCAGGATCTCATGGCGCTGGGCGCTTTTGTATTGCAGCCGCGTGATGATCTGGCGCTGGCCGCCGCGCTGAAAAGCCCGCTATTCGGCCTTGATGAAGAAGATTTGCTGGCGCTGGCGGCAGAGCGTAAAGGCAGCCTGTTTGCCGCGCTGGAACAGGCGGCAGCGGCGCACAGCCGGCCGGCGGAGCAGGAAATTTTTGCCGCCGCGCTGGAAAAGCTGCGCCTTTACCGTTCGCTGGCTGATATTAAGCCGGTTTATGAATTTTATGATAAAATTCTGGCGGAAGACGGCGGCCGCCGCCGCTTCCTTTCCCGGCTGGGGATCGAGGCCGGCGATATTCTTGACGCCTTTCTTGATTATTGCCTGAGCGCCGAAAAAAGCGGCCTGCCCGGCCTGCAAATATTTTTGCAGGATTTAAGCCGCAACAGCCCGGAAATCAAGCGTGAGCTGGATCAAAGCCGCGATGAAATCCGCATTATGACAGTGCATGCCGCCAAAGGGCTGGAAGCGCCGATTGTTTTTCTGGTTGATGGCGGCAGCGCTGTCTGGCACAGCAGCAATGCGCCTTGCCTCTTGCCGCTGCCGGCGGCGAAAGAGTTGCGGCCGAAGGGCCGCCCCCTGCCCGCCGCTCTTTGCCTGTGGCTGCCGAAAGCCGCCTATAAAACCCGGCTGACGGAGGATATTCTCAATAATTTAAAAATAGCGGCGGAGGAAGAATATCGCCGTTTGCTGTATGTCGGCATGACCCGGGCGGAAGACAGGCTGATTATTTGCGGCTATTATGGCGCCAAACAGCCGGAAAATAGCTGGCTGCCGCTGGTGAGCCAGGCGCTTGGCGGCAAAACCGAAGCGATCGCCTGTCCAGTGTCCGGCATAGAGCAGGCGCAGCGCTATTGGCATAAAAAACCGGCCGCCGATTCGCCGGCCGGCGGTGCTGCCCCGGCTGCGGCCAAACCGGCGGAGACAGCTTTGCCGGCTTTCCTGACGCAAAAGCCGGTTTTTGAGCCGGTTTTGCCGCGGCCGCTTACCGCTTCCGGCTCTGTCGGCCTGATTGATAAAGAAAACGGCGTAGATCCCGATATTATGCGCCGCTCGCCGATAGTGCCGGAGAATAGCGCCGCCAAAGAGGCCGGCGCTTTGTTCGGCGCGATAGAAAAAGGCAATTTTATCCACGCTTTATTGCAATATTTGCCGGATATAGAGGTAACAGCGCGCCGACCGCTGGCGCAGGCCTGGCTGGCGGCGCGGCTGCCGGCGGCAGAAGCTGATAATCAGGCGCTGCAGCAGGATATTCTGGCGCAGGTGTTTACTATTCTGGATAATGCCGCTTTTGCTCCTTTATTTGGCCCGGGCAGCCGGGCAGAAGCGGCGTTAACCGGTTTTATCACAGTTAAAGGGCAGCAGCGCCTGATAGCCGGGCAGATAGATCGGCTGCTCATTGCCGATAAGCATATTCTTTTTGCCGATTATAAAACCGGCCGGCCGCCGGCGACAGCGCGGGGCATACCCGCCGTTTATAGCATGCAAATGGCGCTTTATGCCGCTCTGCTGGCGGCTCTTTACCCGCAAAAAGCCATTAAAGCGCTGTTGATTTATACGCGTGACGCCCTGGTCTTCCCGTTTGACGGCGCGGATCTTTTGCCACTTTTGGCTTGAGCCGAGCGCCGGGCGCAATTATCTCATATTGTTTTACGGCAAAAAATATTATAGAAAGGAGCTATCAGAAGAACGGCCTCGGAAAAGGTGATAAAATGGCAATACTGAGCTTGACAACAGAAAATTTTGAAGAAAAACTTGCTCAGGCCGGCAAACCGGTTCTTGTTGATTTTTGGGCGGAATGGTGCGGCCCTTGTAAAATGATTGCCCCCTCTTTGGCGGAAATTGCCGTTGAACTGGCCGATAAAGTGCAGATTGCCAAAGTCAATATTGATGAAAGCCCTGAACTGGCGGCGCAATATGGCGTGCGCTCTATCCCCACTTTGCTAATGTTCAAAAAGGGTGAAGTGACGGCCAATATGGTAGGCGCCGCACCCAAAAACCGCCTGCTCGACTGGCTGAAAAAAGCTCTCTAACCGGCGCAAACCCGCAGCAAAACAAAAACTCTTTGGCCGGCGCCGGCCTCCCGGCGGCAAAGCCGGCTATTTGCCGATACAAAATTCTGAAAAAATAACATCAAGCATATCTTCAACCGCAATATCGCCGGTTATCTGCCCCAAAGCATGGGAAGCATAACGCAAATATTCCGCCTGCACTTCTAAAGCCGCAACATCATGCTGCAAAGCTTTGGCCAGATCAAGCGCCGCTGTGTTTAATAAATGGAGCTGGCGGCTGCGCGCCGGCACAAGAGCGGCTGTCTGTTGTGTTTTATCGCGGCAGAATTGCTGCAATTTTTCCATAAATTCCGCCCAGCCCTGCCCGGTAGCGGCAGAGAGCTGAATCGGCCATTTTTCTTTATCGCCGGCGCCGAGATCGCTTTTATTGCCGATAGACCAGATTTCTGCCTGTGTTGCCGGCAAAGCCGCATTATTTTTAGCTGTTTTTGCCTGCATATCGGCGAGATATAGCACTAAATCGGCCTCTTTAATCCGTGCGCGCGCCGCCTCAACCCCCATTTTTTCAACCGGACCGCTTGCCTGCCGCAAACCGGCCGTATCTGTAACCAGCACCGGTATGCCTTCAATAATCAGCCGTGTTTCCACCGCATCGCGCGTTGTGCCTGCCTGAGCGCTGACAAGCGCCAGATTACGGCCGGCTAACTTGTTGATAAAGCTTGATTTCCCCGCATTAGGCGCGCCGGCTAAAACAATTTTCAAACCATCGCGCATAATGGCGGCTGTTTTGGCCTGAGCAATATGCTGCTGCACATCATGGCGCAAAGCCGTTAAATCCTGCATTATTTGCGCCGAAATTCCTTCTTTTATATCACCCTCTTCGGCAAAATCCAGCTCTGCTTCAATCATAGCGCGGGCTTTTATCAGCCTTTGCCGCCAATCGCGGTAAAGTTTTTTTAATTCCCCGCTCGCTCCCTGCACGGCCAGTTGACGCTGGCTTTCCGTTTCTGCCGCCAGCAAATCAGCCAGGCCTTCGGCTTCTGTCAAATCTATTTTGCCATTGGCAAAGGCGCGGCGGGCAAATTCTCCCGCTTGTGCCGGCCGGCAGTGGTGCTGCTCCCCCAATTCAGCCAGAAAACGGCGAATCAGGGCGACACTGCCATGCAGATGGAATTCGGCGCAATCTTCCCCGGTAAAGCTGTGCGGCGCCGGAAAATAGCCCACCAGCCCTTTATCCAATATTTCCCCTTGCGCGGTTTTTACCGGCAATAAAGTCATATAACGCGGCCTGGGCACAGCGCCGCATAATTTTTGCACCAGTGCCCGCACCTGCCCGCCGGAAAGGCGGATAACCGCAATACCGGCCGGCAAAGCGCCGCTTGACAGGGCAAAAATGGTTTCCATCTGGTCTCTCTTGGTTTTTGTGCTGTTCGTTTGGCGGCAGCAATAATTTTGCTTTAAGCGCTTATGGCCTGAAAAGCAAACAGCCCCCGATTCGTTAAACCGGGAGCTGCCGCGCTAAAAGGAACAGGCAGGGGCTTAGCTGTTCATTTTGTCAAAAAATTCACCATTGGTCTTGGTCTGCTTTAATTTATCAATCAAAAATTCAATAGCGTCTGTCGTGCCCATTGGCGCCAGAATACGCCGCAAAACAAAGACTTTCTGCAAATCCTGCCGGGCAATCAGCAAATCTTCCTTGCGTGTGCCGGATTTGAGAATATCAATAGAGGGGAAAATACGCTTATCGGCAATTTTCCGATCCAGCACCAGCTCCGAATTGCCGGTGCCTTTGAATTCTTCAAAAATCACCTCGTCCATACGGCTGCCGGTATCAATCAAAGCCGTGGCAATAATCGTCAGCGAACCGCCTTCTTCAATATTGCGCGCCGCGCCAAAAAAGCGCTTGGGCCGCTGCAGGGCATTGGCGTCCACGCCGCCGGTCAAAACCTTGCCGGAAGAAGGAATAACCGTATTATAAGCGCGCCCCAAACGGGTAATGGAATCCAGCAAAATCACCACATCGCGGCCGTGCTCAACCAGCCTTTTGGCCTTTTCTATCACCATTTCCGCCACTTGCACATGGCGGGAGGCCGGCTCATCAAAAGTAGAGGAAATCACCTCGCCTTTGACCGAGCGCTGCATATCGGTCACCTCTTCCGGGCGCTCATCAATCAACAGCACAATCAAATAGCATTCCGGGTGATTAACCGTGATAGAATGGGCAATATTTTGCAGCAAAACCGTTTTACCGGTGCGCGGCGGCGCCACGATCAGGCCGCGCTGGCCCTTCCCCATCGGCGCTACCAGATCAATAACCCGCGGCGACATATCTTTGGCGGTTGCGTCTGCCAGTTCCATGCGCAACTGCTCATCAGGATAAAGCGGGGTTAAATTGTCAAAATGAATTTTATGGCGGATTGTTTCCGGATCTTCAAAATTGATTTTATTGACCTTGAGCAGGGCAAAATAGCGCTCACCTTCCTTGGGGCTGCGGATCGGCCCTTCTACCGTATCGCCCGTTTTTAACGAAAAACGGCGAATTTGCGAGGGAGAAAGGTAAATATCGTCCGGCCCGGGCAGATAATTGGCATCGGCCGAGCGCAAAAAGCCAAAGCCGTCCTGCAAAATTTCCACCACACCTTCGCCGATAATTTCCACTTCCTGCAGCGCCAGATTTTTCAATATGGCAAACATCAGCTCCTGTTTGCGCATAGTATTGGCATTTTCGACATCAAGCTGCTCGGCAAAAGCCACCAGTTCCATCGGCGTTTTGCTTTTAAGTTCCTGAAGTTTCATTTCCTGCATGAAATTATCCAAATCTGTTCCAGAAATTACAGAAAGGCTGTTTACTGCCGCAAGCTCTTAATATTTTATGTCTCAAAATAACCGGTTACGGATAAAGCAAAAAACAAGAGGAAAGAGCCAGGCCCATAAAACGACAAAAACAGCGGGGGTTTTGGCAATAAGGCGGGTGTTCTCCGGCTAAAATAAAACTTTTCAGGGAAATTTGCAAGTTTTTTATTAAAAATAGCTGTTTTTGGCGAATTGCTGCCGTCTGGCGCGGATTTATAGCGGCAAAAGCGCTGATATTGGCGCTTTTGCCGCAGTCAACGGCCCTGCTTTTACCGTTAAAAAGGCTTAACAATGACGGCAATGACGATAATAAGCATTAAAACAGTCGGCACTTCATTGAGCAGGCGCCAGGTTTTGGCCGCATAAGGGTTTTCCCCTTTGGCAAAACGGCGCAGGCTGGCGGATAAAAAGCCGTGAAAACCGGAAAGAACAATAACGGCCAGCAATTTCAAATGCAGCCAGCCGCCATGAAAATGATATATATAATAAGCCAGCCACAAGCCGCTAAGCCAGGCGACAATCATCGCCGGCAGCATAATAAAGCGGCTCAGCCGCCCTTCCATCAGGGTTAATAATTGCGCCTCACCGGAGCCGTGGCGCACGCCGCAATGATAGACAAACAAACGCGGCAAATAGAGCATGGCCGCCAGCCAGCAAATAATGGCCATAACATGAAAGGCCTTTATCCAAAGATAGAGAGTATCAATCGTCATAGCTATTTTCCTTTACGGTTTTCACAGCCTCACTTAGGACAGATTAAGCCAGATTCTGCCGCTTTTATTGCTCAAACCGGCCGCGCACCTGCTTTATCAGGGCTTCAACATGGCTTATCGGCGTTTGCGGAGTAATGCCGTGCCCCAGATTAAAAATAAAAGGGCGATCCTGCAAGGCAGACAAAATAGCCTCTGCCCCCTGTGCCAGAATTTTGCCGCCGGCCAAAAGGCGCAGCGGGTCAAGATTGCCCTGCACCGGCACATTTTCCTGCAATTTTGCCGCCACCGGCAAAGGCACTGTCCAATCCAGCCCCAAAGCCGTTACTCCGGTCTGTTCCGCATAATTTTGATAAAACAGCCCTGCCCCGCGCGGAAAAGCGATAATCGGCACCTCAGGGTAAACGGCGCGGATTTTTTGCACCATAGAACGCACCGGCGCAATACAGGCTTGAGCAAAACTTTCTTCGTCCAGCACTCCGGCCCAGGAATCAAAAATCTGCACACAATCGGCGCCGGCCTTTATCTGGCAAATCAGATATTCGGCCGATATATCGGCCAGACACTGCATTAAAGCAGCGAATTCCTGCGGATAAAGGTAAGCAAACAGCCGCGCCGGCGCTTGTTCCGGTGTGGCATGGCCGGCAATCATATAAGTGGCCACCGTCCACGGCGCGCCGCAAAAGCCGATTAAGGCGGTGCTGTTGTCGAGCTCTGCCTTGACTCTTGCAACGGTTTCAAAAACCGGAGCCAAAGCCGAAACAGCGTTTTTCCTGTCTAATCGGGCAATATCCTGCTTTTGCAGCGGTGTCATCAGCGGCCCGCGGCCCTCTTCAAAGCGCAAATCACGGCCAAGAGCCTGCGGCACCACTAATATATCGGAAAATAAAATAGCCGCATCAAAGCCGAACCGGCGAATCGGCTGCAATGTCACTTCCGCAGCCAAAGCCGGATTATAGCATAAATCCAAAAAACTGCCGGCTTTTTGCCGTATTTGCCGATATTCCGGTAAATAGCGGCCGGCCTGGCGCATAATCCATAAAGGCGGCGGAAAAACTTTTTGGCCGTTAAGCACCGTTAATAATTTTTTCATAACAGACTCATATTTTGCTGTTTACCTGAATGGCCGCGTCTGCGGTTTTCCCCTTTTTCCCTAAATATATTTTGAGAGAAAGGGATTTTTTGATTCTATGACTCTGTGAATAATGGAGAAGCAAACTTATCCCCCCGATTTTCACAGATTAGCGAAAACACAGCGGCGGTAAAGCGTTTATACATAGTTTTGCCGGAATAGAAAATATTTTTTAAATACTCTATGAAAAACAACTCAAATAAGGAGGCTGTCCTCTCTCTTTTGCGTGGGGATAAAGAGGGGATAAAAATTTATCCCTGTTTTATCGGCTTTTTCTCCAGGATAGATTTTTTTGCCCAAAAGGGGGAAAGTTTCTGCCGCTTTCAACAAGGCTTTGACAAAGATCTTTTACGGGCATTTTTTATGCACTTTTATAAACAGTTTATGATAAAAAGCGGGCATAAGGTATTTTTTTGCTTTTATATAGCAGCTTTTTGTGACTCATAATGATCCGGCTCTGTTTGTATCAAGCGCTGAAATGCGCTTGTCTGAAGGCGGGCAGCGGCAGAAAAGCGGCTCACTGATGGGTATAGGCGGGTGTAATCTGTTATGGCTCAGAAAAAAGCGTATGAAGTAGAAAATTTTCTGAAAACCCGGCCGCAATCCTATAAAATTTTATTGATTTATGGCCCGGATAAAGGCCTGGCAGCAGAATATGCCGCTGATTTTGCCAAAAATTGCGGCATAAAGCCTGATGATCCTTTTGCTATAGTAAAAATCGATAGTGACAGGCTGGATAAAAATCCCGCCGCTTTAATTGATGAAGCGCAAACAATAGGCTTTTTTGGCGGCAAAAAGGTGATTTGGGTTGCTTATGCCGGCTCAGGCGCCAAAGATGGCTTGAGTGAGGCTTTAAAAATTTTATTGCCGCAGCCTCTGGCCGATTGCTTTATCGTCATAGAAGCGGGAGATTTGAAAAAAGGCAGTGCGCTGCGCAAAATTATTGAAGAGGCGCCGCGCGCTATGGCTCTGCCTTGCTATAGCGATGAAGGTCAGGCTATACAAAAATTGATAGAGACGGTATTGCAACAGTTTCATTGCACAATAAGCGATGAAGCGCGCGCTGTGTTACAGGCTAATCTGGGTAATGACAGGCTTGTTTCCCGCGGGGAATTAGAGAAACTTTGTCTTTATAGTCGGGAAACCGGGCATATAGATGTAGAAGCTGTTCGAAATTCGGTCAGTGATGAGCGCGCTTTATCGCAAAATGAGGTGACAGATGCCGTAATTTGCGGTGATGTATCGGCTTTTAACCGCAATTTTGATCGGCAAATTGCCGGCGGTGTTCCGGCTTTTGTAATTTTATCGGCTGTTATGCGACAATTTCAGCAATTACAGCTCTTTCGTTTTATGATGGAGGAAGACCATAAAAAGGCCGATATAGTTATAGCTTCGGCTCGCCCGCCGGTTTTTTTTAAACGCCGGAAAATATTGGAGCAAGCTTTGTCTTTATGGACAAGTATAAAAATTAACCATGCTATAGAAAAATTGCATAAAATCTTACTGGACAGCCGCAAAAACGGTGAATTAGGGCTGATTATTATTCGTCAGGCTTTATTGGCTCTGACCATAGCGGCAAAACGGTAAAATTGTCCTATATTGCCGGCAAAGCGGGTTTTATCTCGATGTTTCACATGAAACACAGACTGCTACCTGGGCAATGGCAGCAAAGGCATTGGCATTCTTATAGCGCCATAAATATTGCTTTACAGAACACATATTGCTAAAACGGCGTAAATTACGGCAAAGCATGAAAATAAGGCCTGAACAATGGCAGTAAATGGCGTTTTTGATGTTCTTATAATCGGCGGAGGTCATGCCGGCTGTGAGGCTGCGGCTGCTGCGGCGCGCTATGGCGCTAAAACGGCTTTGGTTACCTATAATTTTTCCAATATTGGCGTAATGTCCTGTAATCCGGCTATTGGCGGCTTGGGCAAAGGCCATTTGGTGCGGGAGATTGATGCTCTGGACGGTATTATGGCGCGCGCTGCCGATCAGGCCGGCATTCAATTTCGTTTGTTAAATCGCCGCAAAGGCCCGGCCGTGCGCGGTCCGCGCAGCCAGATAGATCGCGATCTTTATCGTCAGGCTATGCAAAACAGCATGTGCGAACAGGCCAATCTCACCGTGATTGAAGATGAAGTTGTTGATATATGTATAGAAAAAGGCCGCATTACAGGCGCTTGCCTGGCCAGAAACGGCTATTTTTCCGCCGCTGCTATTGTGCTGACAACAGGCACATTTTTGCACGGCCTTATTCATATTGGTCAAAAATCCTGGCCGGCCGGGCGTATGGGAGAAAAATCGTCTGAGAAGCTGGCGGAAAAGCTGAAATTTTATAATATTCGTCTGGCGCGTTTGAAAACAGGCACACCGCCGCGCCTTAAAGCCGACAGTATTGATTGGCATAATCTGGAAAAACAACAGGCAGACGAAAAGCCGGTGATGTTTTCTTTATTGACGGAAAGTGTAAAGCAACCGCAAATCGCCTGTGCTATTACCCGCACTAATAGCCGGACACATAAAATTATTCGCGATAATATCGGTTTTTCTGCCATGTATTCGGGAAATATTACCGGCATCGGCCCGCGTTATTGCCCATCTATTGAAGATAAAATTGCTCGCTTCGGCGATCGGGAAGGGCATCAGATTTTTCTTGAGCCGGAAGGTTTGCACAGCGATATTGTTTATCCTAACGGTATTTCCACATCTCTGCCGGAAGCTGTTCAGCATGATTTCATTAAAACGATTGACGGCCTGCAATATGCTGAAATTTTACAGCCCGGCTATGCGATAGAATATGATTGTGTTGATCCGCGCCAATTAGAGCGTAGTCTGGAATTGCGCGCTATTCCCGGCTTATTTTTAGCCGGTCAAATAAACGGCACAACCGGTTATGAAGAAGCGGCCGCGCAAGGTTTGATTGCCGGCCTTAATGCTGCGCGCAAAGCGGCAGGCAAAGCTGCTTTTATTGTGCAAAGAAGTCAGGCCTATATTGGCGTTATGCTCGATGATATAATATCTCGCGGTGTCAGTGAGCCTTATCGTATGTTTACTTCGCGGGCAGAGTTTCGTTTGTCTTTGCGCGCCGATAATGCTGATGAAAGATTAACCCCAATAGGGATAGAATTGGGTATTATCGGCGCTGTCCGGCAAAATTTATTCCGTAAACAGCAGGAAGCTTTGGCGAAAGCGCGCCTTTGGGCACAATCTGTTTCTTTAACTCCGGCTCAGGCAAGCTATTACGGCTTAAAAATAAATAGTGACGGTGTGCGCCGAACAGCCTATGATTTGCTTTCTTATCCTGATATTTCCTTGTCACATTTAGCAAAAATCTGGCCGGAACTACAGCAATTTTCAGCAAAAACGCAGGAAGAGCTGGAAATTGAAGCGCAATATGCGGTCTATATGCAAAGACAAAAACAGGATATGGCGCAATTAGAGCGTGAAGAAAAGCTTGTTTTGCCGCAGGATCTCAATTTTTCCGGTTTAGCCGGCCTTTCCAATGAATTACGGGCAAAATTACAGCTAAGACAACCGCGAACTATAGCGGAAGCGCAGAAAATTGAAGGCATGACGCCCGCAGCTTTGTTATTACTTATGGCAGAAACGCAGCGTATATCGCGCTTAAGAAAGCAGGCCGGTTAAATTCCTGCTTATAATAAGCCTATGTTTCACATGAAACACGATCCTGTTTCGGCTGATTATAAGGGATTCTCTGCTTTAAACGGAATATGCCGCAGCTATAATATCGGGTAATATAATGCCAAAAGATAATTTTCAGCAATTATCGCAGATTATTCCCAATGTTTCACATGAAACATTTGCTGATTTATGCGCTTATGAAAATTTATTGCGCCAATGGCAGCCGCGTATCAATCTTATTGCCGCTTCTACTTTAAGCAATATCTGGCAGAGGCATATTCTGGATAGCGCCCAGATTTTCCCTTTCGGCCATGGGGCTAAATCCTGGCTGGATATTGGCTCCGGCGGCGGTTTTCCTGCGCTTGTTCTTGCTTGTTTGTTAAAACAATATAATGCGGAAAAAGGCAAAAAATCCTGGATAAATCTGATAGAAAGCAATGGTAAAAAAGCTGCCTTTTTGCGGCAGGTTATTTATAATTTATCTCTTCCCGCTCATTTATATCAAGGCCGTATTGAAAATATTATAACCTCTTTGCCTCTGCCGGATATTATAACAGCGCGAGCTTTGGCGCCTTTGGATAAATTATTATCTTTTCTGGCGCCGCTTTTTACCAGAGCAGGGGGAAAAAATACAATAACGGCTTTAATACCGAAAGGCCGTGATTTTAAAGAGGAAATTACTCTTGCCAGGCAGCATTGGCATTTTGCGGCAGAGATAAAAGCCAGCGCTGTAAGTTCAGATTCGGTTATTATACTGATTCGCCATCTTTTTCCCCGTTGAACAGGAAAATAGCTTAAAAACAGCAATAAAGCTTGGTTATTTTTATAATGACAGGCCTGTTTGGCGCAAAATTACCGTTCTCAAGGCGCTTTATTGTTGAAAAACGCCTTTAAAGTTACTTTACTGTTAATTTATAGGCCCGGCAGGTTTAAAAAGAATATATTGGAAAGCAAATTTGCCATTATAAACGGCAACTTTATTTTCCAACAGATTCATTGTTTTGGTAAATCCGCGCTGCCGGGTTGAAACGGCGAAATTTTCACCCGAAAGCTGGTCAAATAAGGGATAAAACAATGCGTAAGCGGGAAAAAATTATTGCTATTGCCAATCAAAAGGGCGGAGTGGGGAAAACAACTACCGCCATCAATCTGGCGACAGCTCTGGCCGCCATAGGTGAAAAAGTATTGCTGGTCGATATTGATCCTCAGGGCAATGCCAGCACAGGCCTGGGTATTGATCGCCATAGCCGCGCTTTGTCCTCTTATGATATTTTGGTGGACGGTGTGGCCGTTCATCAAGCGGCTGTGCCCACTTCCGTGCCGAATTTATCAATAGTGCCTTCAACCCTTGATCTTTTAGGGGTAGAAATGGAGATAGCCTCTCAGTCCGATCGCAGTTTTCGGCTGCGCAAGGCTTTGCGCAGCAATGAAGATACGGATATGAGCGCCCATAGCGGCGAGAAATTCGGTTATATTCTTATTGATTGTCCGCCTTCCTTCAATTTATTGACTTTGAATGCTATGGGAGCGGCAGATTCGGTTCTGGTGCCGTTACAATGTGAATTTTTGGCTTTGGAAGGGCTTAGCCAGTTGCTGGAAACAATTCGCCAGGTGCGAGCAAGCCTTAATCCGCAACTGATTATTCAGGGTATTGTGCTGACTATGTTTGACGGCCGCAATAATCTGGCCAATCAGGTGGTGCAAGATGTGCGTTCTTTTATGGGGGAAAAAGTGTATCACACCATTATTCCGCGTAATGTGCGTATTTCAGAAGCGCCGTCTTTTGGCAAACCGGCTCTGCTTTACGATTTAAAATGCGCCGGCAGCCAGGCTTATTTACAACTGGCTTCAGAAGTGATTCAGCGAGAAAGGCGCATAGCCGCTTAATCGGCCTTTCGTCAGGGCTGTAATTTGGCGAAATATCGTGGTTATGAATTCATTTTTGTCGATAAGCGCTTTATTGGCTGTATCGGCAGCACAATCAGGGAAGAAAAAAATGAGTGAAAATCCGTCTCGCAAAAGATTAGGTAAAGGTCTGGCTGCTCTTATCGGCGATATAGATATACCGAATTCCGCCGCTTTGATTGAAGCGGAGGCTTACCGCCAGACACAAAGCCAGGCCGATAAAAGCACGGCCGGGCCGGGGGCAGAAAAATATGTGCCGATTGAGAAAATTATGCGTAACAGGCATAATCCGCGCCGGTCTTTTGCTGATGACAATATTGCGGATTTAGCGCAATCTATTCGCGAGCACGGCCTTGTTCAGCCTGTTCTCGTGCGCCCTTCTCCTGTCCATGACGGATATTTTGAACTGATAGCCGGGGAGCGGCGCTGGCGCGCGGCTCAACAGGCCGGTCTGGCCGAAATTCCGGTTTTATTGCGTGATGTCGATGATCGCACGGCACTGGAGCTGGCTATTATTGAAAATGTTCAGCGGGCAGATTTAAACCCAGTGGAAGAAGCTTTAGGCTATAAGCAGCTAATCGAGGAACACGGCTATTTACAGGCTGATTTAGCGGCTATTATCGGCAAAAGCCGCAGTCATTTGGCCAATATGATGCGCCTTTTGAAATTACCGGAAGATATTCTGGACAAGCTGGCTCTGGGGCAATTATCAATAGGGCATGCGCGTTGCCTGATCAATGTTGAAAATGCTTCCGCTTTGGCGCAACAGATTATTGATAAAGGCCTTTCTGTGCGCCAGGTTGAAAATCTGGCCGCTCACAGCGAGAGCAATGATGAAAAGCCGGCCGCAAAAAAAGCAGAGAAAGATGCCAATATGGTGGCTTTGGAGCGTAATCTGGGAGAAAAGCTGGGTATGCAAGTAGCAATACATTTTAAAAACAAGGGCGGCGATATTCGCATTCATTATAAAAATCTGGATCAGCTAGACGATATTTGCCGCCGCCTGGAGCAGAGATAAATTATAAAAGCGCCGGCCTTGCTGTCTGGCGTTTTCTTTGACTGCGCCGCTTTGCTTCTGAGGGCGAATTATGGAGCTGCTTGAGCCGTTTGCAAGCTTTTTCATATAGGGTAAAGATAAAGTGTAAAACAGCGTGGATTGCAAGCCGGGCTTTTATTTTTTATCCTGTTATTATTTTGTAAAATAAAGCTGGGGAAAGAAGGTAATTATGTGTAACTCTGAGTCGAAAAAAGTTAGTTTTGCGCCAGCCAGCCAGCCAGCCAGCCAGCCAGCCAGCCAGCCAGCCAGCCAGCCAGCCAGCCAGCCAGCCAGCCAGCCAGCCCATCATTTGAGCGACTTCTGGCGGCTTTGCGCCGGCTCGCCAAAAATACGCGGGAATATGGCGGTAATTTTGAAGTTTTAACCCGGCAATTTTTATTAACAGAACTGCGCTATAAAGCGCATTACCGCAAAATCGAGCTATGGGCAGACTGGGCTTCCAGCAAAAACCCGCAAACCGGTAAGCTAAACTGGGCAAATAGCCGTGATATTGGCATAGACCTCGTAGCCCAGCGCCATGATGGCGGCTTATGCGCCATTCAGTGCAAATTTTTCCTTGCAAGCCGCATCAGCAAAGAAATGCTGAACAGCTTTATTGCGGCTTCCGGTGCCTCTGTATTTTCTGAATTCTATCACGACATTGCCTTTCACGCCGCTCACAGCCGATAAGTATGGCGATTGGCTCAATAAACGCGATGATAGTTTTAACCAATTTATGCCGTTAATGGCAAAAACAGAGCAATCTTTGTTTGTTAATTCCTCTAATGGCATAAAGGCCAATCGGGACGCATGGGCTTATAATGTTTCACATGAAACATTAAGAGCTAAAATGCAATCTATGGTTGTATTTTATCAGCAATGCGCAGCAGAGAGGCGAGTAATTAAAGATGATAAGCAAATCAGTTGGGATTCAACTCTTGAGGCAGATTGCTTAAAGGGTAAAACAGCAGATTTTGCCGAGAGGCATATTGTTCCGAGTCTTTACCGCCCCTTTATGCGCTCTTACCTTTATTATTCCAACCAGTTTAATAATTCTGTCTATCAAATGCCGAAGATATTCCTGAATCTGGGCGGTGAAACGGCAGAAAATATCGTTATCTGTGTTAATAAAAATTGGAAAGATAACGGTAATATTGCTCTGATAGCTAATGCTGTCCCCGATTGGCATTGTGATGGTGACACAGAGTGTTTCCCGCTTTATCTGTATGAGCAGCAGGCTGATGGCGGCTATCGGCGGCAGGAGGCGATAGGAGAGGCGGGGCTTGCTTATTTCAGAGATTTTTATGGGGCAGAAGGGGAGAGCATAAACAGGGAAGGTATATTTTATTATATTTACGGCCTGCTGCATTCTCCGCAATACAGAGAAAAATATAAAAATAATCTGATGAAGGAGCTGCCCCGTATCCCGCGGGTGCAAAATTTTGCCGATTTTCAGGCCTTCAGCGCCGCCGGCCGCGCTTTGGCAGATTTGCACCTCAATTTTGATAATTTTGGCGGCAAAACCGCCGAAGAACTGGCAAAATCTGCCGGTGTGGCGCTGGAATTGTCCAAAGGCGCTCTTTCCGGCGCTGATTACCGGGTAGAAAAAATGCGCTATGGCGGCCGCCCGGGCGCAAAGGACAAAACAGAAATACGCTATAATCAGCATATTACTATCAAAAATATTCCCGCTGCTGCCTATGATTATGCCATAAACGGCCGCTCAGCTATTGACTGGGTGGTCGACCGGCAGAAAAGAAAACAGGATAAGCCCAGCGGCATTGTCAATAATCCCAATGATTACGCCCGGGAATTGGGCGACCCGGCCTATCCGCTAAAATTACTGCTGAATATTATCCGCCTGAGCCTGGCGACACAAAAGATTATTGCCGCCTTACCCGAGCCGGATTATACCGCTGAAAAGCGGTGAGCAAAACGCTCTGAAGCTGTGCTGTCGCTCTTTTATTCTTCCAGCAAATGGCGGATACGATCGGCATATTTTTTGCCAAAAGCCAGATTATCGGCCGAAATTTTGCTGTTCTCATCAAAAACCTGCGCTTCGTCAGCGCCGGAAGCCGCGGCCAGCGCATAAGATAAAGCCTGCATGGCAAAAATATAATCGCGCGCGCTGATCAAATTGCGCCCCAAGACGCCCATAATATCCGGCCGTCTTTCCATGGCGGTCACCAGAACATCAACCCCGCCGCTAATATCATCATCATTATTATCGTCATCAAGCTCCGGCAGTTTTAAAATTTCTGCGTGAATTTTTTCCAGCCGGGTTAATAAAGCCGCGTCCAGGGGATAGTCGCCGAGAGTAACAGCCGGGGCAGGCTGCGGCCGCGCCGGCATAAGCTGTAGCGGCGGTATCATCGGCGTAAAAGGAGCAGCCCCTTTTTGCTCCTGCCGTTGCGGCGGCGGCAATAAAGGCGATTGCTCTTCTATTTCTCCCAAAGACCGGCTGTTTTGCCCGCCGGCCTGCGCCTGAAATTCCTGCCCGGCGCTATAAGGCGGCGCTGCCGGTGAGGGGGGCTGCGCCGACAGGGGGCTTGCTGCCAGAAGCAGAGCCGCCGGCACAGCGGCTATAGCGGCGCTTTGCCGCCGGCGGCGGCCGATAATAACAGACGGCATCATTAAAAGGCGTCCTTTAACTGCCGCAAGCGGGCAAAAATCTGCGCCTCCGTTACATTGGCGGCCGCGGCCAGATGGGCGCGGATTGCCGCCGAATCACAGCGTAAAAACGGGTTGGTTGCCCGCTCCTGCGCTAGGCTTACCGGCAAGGTCAGCCTATTGGCGGCACGCAAAGCGCGAATTTCAGCCGCGCGCTGCTGCAAAGCCGGATTATCAGGCTCAACCGTGCAAGCAAAACGGGCATTATCGGCGCTATATTCATGGCCGCAATAGATCTGCGTTGCCGGCGGCAGCGCCGCCAGTTTCTGCAAAGAATGATACATCATCGCCGCATCGCCTTCAAAAATCCGCCCGCAGCCGAGAGAAAACAGACAATCACCGGTAAAAACCAGTTTTTGCTGCGGCAGATAATAGCAGATTTCCCCCAGCGTATGGCCGGGCGTGGCTATGGCCGTAATAGTGAAAGAGCCGCAGGTAAAAATTTGCCCGTCCTGCAATTCGCTGTCCAGAGCGCCGATTTGCGCTGCCTCAAGCGCCGGGCCAAAGATTTTTGCCCCGGTTTCGCGCTTCAACAGCGCCAGCCCTTCGGTGTGATCACGGTGATGATGCGTAACCAGCACGGCGGCCAGCCGGCGCCCGGCCTTTTGCAGCGCCGCCAGTATAGCCGGGCCGTCCGGCGCGTCTATAGCTATGCTGTCTTTGCTTGCTTTATCATGCAGCAGCAGGGCGATATTATCGCTGCGGCATAAAAATTGCTCTACCGGCATGGCGCTGCTCCCGCTTCAGGCTGAAAATCCGGCGCTGTCAGCACCGGCTTAGGCTATTTTCGCCGTTTTTTGCGCATGGGCTTGTCGTCAAGGCTATGGCGCATAAGCAAAGGGGTTTGAAACAGAATAAACAAAAGCGTCAGCGGCAAAGTGCCGAATACTTTGAAATTTGTCCATATATCCGTATCAAAATTGCGCCAGACAATTTCATTGAGCGCGGCCAGAAACAAAAAGAACCAGGCCCAGCGCCAGGTTAATATCTGCCAGCCTTTGGCATCTAATTGCAAAGCAGAATCAAATACATAGCCTAATAAAGGCTTGTTCAGCGCCAAACCGCCGAACAGGATCAGGCCGAAAAGCGTGTTAATAATGGTCGGCTTCATTTTGATAAAAACATCATCATGCAGCCATAAGGTCAAAAAGCCGAAAATCAGCACAAACAGGCCGGAAACCAGCGGTATTATCGGCAATTTGCGGGCAATCAGCCAGGAAAGCGCCAGCGATAATAAAATCGCCGGCATAAACAGCGCCGTAGCCGGATAAATCGGCTGGTCAAAGGAGGCAAAGAGCGGCACATGATCAATCAGCCAGCGGCCATAATAATTGGCAAAGAAAAAAACCAGCAGCGGCCCCATTTCCAGCGCAATTTTTAGCCCCGGCGCCATGTGCATCTGCTTGATCTGGCGGATATTCTGAGGTTCCGGCTCAAAAAGTGAGGTGCTCATAAAAACATTCCTTATAATTGGGCCGCAGGCCGGGGCAGAATATCATCGGCAGCTTGTCCGGCGCCGGGCCGGGGTTCCGCCCGGCGCCGATACAGGCTGAAAACCGCGCCGGCCGGCGCTATGTCTCCGCCGCTGCTTCATTGTTCGCCGATAATGGCTTCAGCAAATTCCTCAGCGGAAAAAGGCTCCAAATCGGCAATATCTTCCCCCACGCCGATAAAATATATCGGCAATTTATATTTGGCGGCAATAGCAGCCAGAATACCGCCGCGCGCCGTGCCGTCCAGCTTGGTCATAACCAGCCCGGTAACATTAGCAGTTTTTTTAAAAATTTCCACCTGGGTCAGAGCATTTTGCCCGGTAGTGGCATCAAGATTTTGCAAAACCGTATGCGGGGCTGTCGGATCCTGTTTTTGCAAAACGCGCACCAGCTTGGCCAGCTCGGCCATAAGCTCGGTTTTATTATGCAGCCGCCCGGCTGTATCGATCAGCAGCACATCGCTGCCGGCCGCCGCCGCCTGTTGATAGGCGTCAAAAACCAGTGAAGCGGCATCAGCCCCCAGGCTGGAAGAAATTACCGGCGCGCCGGTGCGCTGCCCCCAAATATGGAGCTGCTCTATGGCGGCGGCGCGAAAAGTGTCGCCGGCCGCCAGCATGACAGAAAGGCCGCCGGCGCGCAATTTGGCCGCCAGCTTGCCGATAGTCGTGGTTTTGCCGCTGCCGTTCACCCCGACAACCAGGATAATATGCGGCTTATGGCTTAAATCCAGCTCCAGCGGCTGCGCGCAGGGCTGTAAAATCCGGCGGATTTCATCGGCAACGGCGGCGCGGATTTCGGCCGCTGAAATATCCTTGTTAAAGCGGCCGGCGCGCAGGCGATCGGTGATTTTTGTTGCTGTTTCCAGCCCCAGATCCGCTTGCAGCAATATATCTTCCAGCTCTTCCAGCGCTGCTTCATCAAGTTTGCGGCTGGTAAAAACAGCGCTTAAGGAGCGGTTCAGGCGGCGGGAAGATTGCGCCATGCCCTGGGTCAGCCGCGCCAGCCAGGATTGCGGCGCTTTGGCCGGGCCTTCCGCTGCCGCAGGATCGGCGCGGCCGGCCTGCGCCGCACTCTCGGGGCGGATAATCAGCCCGCTTTCATCAATAGCGCGCTGTGCCGCCGGCCGCCGCGCGGCGGCCGGCCTGAGCGCGGCCTGCTCCTGTTGCGCGGCTTTGGCCTGCTGTTCGGCGCGCCAGGCTTCAAACGGCGTTACATCAGCCGCGCCCGCCGGTTCGGCCTCCGGCGCAGCAGACGATACCGCAGCCGCCTCGGCGGCGCCGCTTTTACGGGCAAAGGAAAATATCTTTTTTATCAAACCGTCTGCCATAATAGCCCTTTATTCCTGCCGGCTGTTACGCCTTATGCCGGCTGGCCGGCGCTGTGCCCCGGTTCGGCCAGCAGGTGCCGGCCATTATGAGCGATAATGCGGCAGCGGACAAGTTCGCCGGCTTTATTATCCTGCTTTTGCGCCGGCTTTTCCTGCCCCGGCCTTGCGGCTTCGGGCGGCTGCAGCCGCGCCGGCGTATAATTTTCACAGCGGCCCTGGCCGTTATGCTCCATGAGCAGGGTCTGCTCACTGCCGATCATCGCCTGCAAATGGCGCTGATAGGCGGCGGCGGCGTCCCGGCGCAATAGGGCCGCCCGGTTTTTCACAACAGCGCGCGGCAGTTGCGGCATACGCGCCGCCGGCGTGCCGGCGCGCGGGCTAAAGGGGAAAATGTGCAAACAGGTCAGCCGGCAATCGGCAATCAGGCGGCGGGTATTGGCAAACATTTCCTCCGTTTCGGTGGGGAAGCCGGCGATCAGATCGGCGCCGAAGGTCATTTCCGGCCGCCGGGCGCGCAGCTCGCGGCAAAATTGCAGCGCCTGCTCGCGCGAATGCCGCCTTTTCATGCGCTTTAAAATCATATTATCGCCGGATTGCAAAGATAAGTGCAAATGCGGCATCAGGCGCGGCTCATGCAGCAGCAGCTCGCGCAATTCCTCATCGACTTCAATAGAATCAAGGGAAGAAAGGCGCAGCCGCGCCAGCTCCGGCACATGGCGCAATATGGCGCCGACAAGCCGCCCCAGCCGCATGCCGCCCGGCAGATCCGGGCCGTAACTGGTAAGATCCACCCCGGTCAGCACAACTTCCCGCCCGCCTTTGGCGCATAATTGTTTGATCTGCTCCACCACCGCGCCGGGGGGAACCGAGCGGGAAGGGCCGCGGCCATAAGGGATAATGCAAAAAGTGCAGCGATGATCGCAGCCGTTTTGCACCTGGATAAAGGCGCGGGTTTTGCCGGCCGGCAGGGTAATCATATGGGGCGCGTTTTCGCGCACGGCCATAATGTCGTTGACGCGCAGCTTTTCCTGCCGGTTAATGCCGAAATCGGCAAATTGCCGGTAAGATTGCGCGTGCAATTTGTCTTCATTGCCCAAAACCAGATCAACTTCCGCCATAGCGGTAAAAATTTCCGGCTCGGTTTGGGCGGCGCAGCCGGTTACAATAATGCGCGCTTCCGGCTTGGCGCGCCGCGCTTGGCGAATAGCCTGCCTGGCCTGGCGCACCGCCTCGGCTGTTACCGCGCAGGTGTTGAAAATAATACTGTCGCCGGCCAGATCTGCCAGCCCGGCTTTGCGGCTTTCCTGACGGATAATTTCTGCCTCATGCGCATTGAGGCGGCAGCCGAAAGTGGTGATTTTAAGCGCCATAAAGCTTTACCCTGTTGATCCGGCTTTAATCGGCCTGATGGCGGTGAAATTCCGCCCCCGGCAGAGCGATAAAACCGGCATATTCCCATTCTGCCGGCCCGGTCAGGCGGCATTGGCCGTCAGCGGCAAGGGTGATTATCAGCCGGCCGCCCGGCAAAGAGACGGTGATCGCCGCCGCGCCCGGCTTTTGCCCGGCGCGCTCCCCCCCGGCCAGCCCGCGCGCGCGCGCCGCCACAGCGGCGGCGCAGGCGGCCGTGCCGCAGGCTTTGGTCAGGCCGGCGCCTCTTTCCCATACGCGCAGGGTGATGGTATCGGGCGCGGTGATCTGCGCCAGCGAAACATTAACCCCTTGCGGGAAAACCGGGCTATGTTCCAGCAAAGCGCCAAATTCTGCCAGCGGCAAGGCTGCAAGCGGGCGCACCGCCGCCGCCGGCAGGAAAAACACGGCATGCGGATTGCCGACAGAAAGGACAGCAGCGCTGGCTGGAAAGAGAGAGATATAATCAGGCGCCGCCCGGCCGGGCGGCAAAAGCGCCGCCAGCGGCACATAAACCATATCGGCCGGAGCGGGCGACAGCGCCAGCGGCACGGCCGCCGGGTCAAAACGCGCTTTGCCCATGGTAACGGTAATGGCGCCATCGGCTCGCCGCACAGCCGTGACAAGCCCGCCGGCGGTGGCAAAAGCAAAGACAGCCCCTGCCTTGCTGCCTTGCGGCTCTTGCCGCCATAAATATTCTGCCAGGCAGCGGCTGCCATTGCCGCAGGCTTTGGCCTGTGTGCCGTCACAATTCCAGATAACCACTTTATAAGCGGCGTCCGGCGCCGGGCCTTCCCGGTCGTAAAGCACCATAAGCTGATCAAAGGCTGTTTGCGGCTGCCGCGCCAGCCGGCGGACAAGCTCCGCCGTGATTATAGTCTCTTTCTGTTCCGGTCTGGCGGCTTGCCCGCGCCGGTCCATAATCAGGATTGCATTGCCCAGACCGTTCATTTTTGCTGCCGGAACATGAATAGACATAATCTTCACCTGTTTTTGCGCCTGAAGGCTGTTCTGCTTTTAGCGCAATTTCAGCAGAAATAACAATAAAATTGCTAAAAAACCGTTTTATGCCGGCAAAATGCGTGTAATTGCCGGCAGACAGGCTGGATTTTTGTGCAAAACTCAGGCATACACAAAGCAGGCCGGGCCGCTATGCCGTAACATACGGATACAGGCAGGCATTGCGGCCGGTATTTTGCCCTTGCGAAGGTTGAGAAAACAGATGGTGCTGACAATAAAAGCTTTTAACAGGCCGCTTATACTGGCAGCCGGTTTTGCCGCTACCGTTTTATCCGGCTGCGCTTCCGCCCGTTTTCACGATATGCCGCAGCCGGCGGCGCAATCGGCGGCTGTGCCGGCGCAGGTATCGCAAAGGGATCTGCCGCCGCCGGACGGAATGGCCATGGCTGAGGCGGGCGCCGCGCCGCTTGATGCGGCAGATCTGACGCCGGCCAGCATTGCCGGCGTATGGAAAGCGGATCTGGGCGGCATGAGCTGCCAGCTCGCCACGCCGCAAACCAAGGCCGGCAAGGGCTATCGCGCCGGTTCCCTGCATTGCCCGGCGGCGCTGGCGCAAATCGGCTCGTGGAATATTAACGGCAAGCAATTATTGTTTTATGATAAAAGCGGCAGAGATCTGGCGGTGCTTTATTCCACCAATGCCAATAGTTTTGCCGGCCGCACCAGTTCCGGCCTGCCGGTTTCGCTCAGCCGCTGAGCTGTTTGTAACGGAGTGCGGGCGTGCCGGCGGATATGCGTCTTGATTATGAGGCTTTGGTGGCAGGGGGCAAGCTGGCCGCTGATCCGGCTCAGGCCGAGATTGTCGCCCGGCTGGACATATTGGCCGCCGCGCTGCGGCAAAGGCGCGGGCAGGCCGCCGGCGCCGGCTGGCTGCGGCGCCTGCTGGCCGCGCCGGCGCCCGGCTATAGCGGCATAAAAAGCTTTTACCTTTATGGCCCGGTGGGGCGCGGCAAAACCATGATGATGGATTTGTTTTTTGCCGCTTTGCCGCCGGGTGACAAAAGGCGGGTGCATTTTAATGATTTTATGGTTGATGTGCAAAACCGCCTTGCCGCCTGCCGCGCCGCGGAACAGGCGGGGACAATAAAATTGCCGCCGGGCGGCGCGATCATACAAGTGGCGGAAGATCTGGCGCGGGAAGCGCATATTTTATGTTTTGATGAATTTGCGGTAACCGATATTGCCGATGCGATGATTCTGGCGCGGCTGTTTACCGCTTTATTTGCCCGGGGCGCGGTGCTGGTGGCGACTTCCAATGTCGCGCCGGCCGATCTCTACCAGAACGGCCTTAACCGGGCTTTGTTTTTGCCTTTTATCGCTGTCTTGCAGCAGCAGGCGGAAATCTGCTGTCTGGCCGCGCCGGTCGATTATCGGCGCACAAAGCCGGCAGCGGCACACTGCCCTGCTTTTATTACGCCGGCTGACGCCAAAGCCCGGGCGCAGCTCAATGCTTTCTGGCGCCGCCTGACCGGCAGAACCGGCGGCGAGCGGCAGGAAATTGTTTTGCGCGGCCATAAAATTATTATTCCCTGTGTTGCGGCTATTGCCGATAGCGCTTTGGCCGGCGGCAAAAGCGGGCTGGCGGCGCGGTTTGACTTTGCCGATATTGGCGGCCGCAATCTGGCCGCGGCGGATTATGCGGCGCTGGCCGAGCATTATGCCGTGTTTTGCGTGGATAATGTGCCGCTGTTTGATGAGGAAAACCGCAATGCGGCCAAACGCTTTATCCTGTTTATCGATACGCTTTATGATCGCCGCCGGCTGCTTTATCTTTCGGCTGCGGCGCCGGCCGATGCGCTTTATACCGGCGCGGCTCATGTGACAGAAAAATTTGAATTTGCGCGCACGGCTTCCCGCCTGGCGGAAATGCAGAGCCAGGCCTGCCGCCAAAGCGCCTGATTGCGGCCGGAGTTGCTTTAATAGTGCTTTATTGCCGCTTTATGCCATAATTTTGCCCCAAGTCGGGGCAATTTTTATTCCCGGTCGCGCGGCAAAGCTTGAAGCGCATAATACAAATATTCAGGAGGCAGATATGGCGCGCAGGAAAATAGCTCTGATCGGTTCCGGCATGATTGGCGGCACTTTGGCGCATTTAATCGGCTTGAAAGAGCTGGGCGATGTGGTGTTGTTTGATATTGCCGAAGGTGTGCCGCAAGGCAAGGCGCTGGATATTGCCGAATCTACCCCTGTCAGCGGCGTGGATATTGTCTTGCGCGGCAGCAATGATTATGCTGCTATTGCCGATGCGGATATTGTTATTGTAACCGCCGGCGTGCCGCGCAAGCCGGGCATGAGCCGCGATGATCTGCTGGAGATCAATTTGCGAGTGATGAAGCAGGTGGGCGCCGGTATCGCCAAATATGCGCCGAAAGCCTTTGTTATTTGTATCACTAACCCGCTTGATGCCATGGTCTGGGCGCTGCAAAAATTCTCTCGCCTGCCGCCGGAAAAGATTGTCGGCATGGCCGGGGTGCTCGATTCGGCGCGCTTCCGCTATTTTCTGGCGGAAGAATTTCAGGTTTCGGTCGATGATGTGACGGCTTTTGTGCTTGGCGGCCATGGCGATTCCATGGTGCCGCTGGCGCGTTATTCTGCGGTCGCCGGGGTGCCGCTGCCCGATCTGGTGGCGATGGGCTGGACAAGCAAAAGCAAGCTGGCCGATATTATCCAGCGCACGCGGGACGGCGGGGCTGAGATTGTCGGCCTGTTAAAAACCGGCTCAGCTTTTTATGCCCCGGCCGCTGCTGCCGTGGCTATGGCGGAATCTTACCTGAAAGACAAAAAGCGCGTAATGCCGATGGCTGCCTGTTTGAGCGGCCAGTTCGGCGTTAAAGATACTTATGTCGGTGTGCCGGTGGTGCTGGGGGCAAAGGGGGTGGAGCGGGTGCTGGAAATTGAGTTGAATAAAGCCGAGCAGGAAGCGTTTGACAAATCTGTCGCCGCTGTTAAAAGACTATGTGAAGCCTGTATTGCCATTGCGCCGGAACTGGCGCATTAGTATTCAAGGTGCCGGAACGGACGCATTAGTATGTGAGGCGCCGGGCCGGTGCGCTGGCGCCGGCAGTGCCGGCAGCGGTAAAACGGGCGCCGGGCCGGTGATGGTTTGCCCGGCGGATAACTGGGGGGCTATAGCAGCAGGGTCGGGGGTTCGGCCGTTTCGGCCGGCCGGAAAGTGAAACAGTAAAGGGTAAAATTATGAATATCCATGAATACCAGGCCAAGCGGCTCCTGCATGAATATGGCGCTCCTATTGCCAATGGGGTGGCTGTTTATTCGGTTGAACAGGCGGAAGAATGGGCAAAAAAGCTTTCCGGCCCGCTTTATGTGGTAAAAAGCCAGATTCACGCCGGCGGCCGCGGCAAGGGCAAATTCAAGGAATTGGGGGCTGAAGCCAAAGGCGGCGTGCGGCTGGCCCATTCGGTAGAGGAAGTGGCGGCCAATGTCGGCGAAATGCTGGGCAAGACCCTGGTAACCAAGCAAACCGGGCCGCATGGCAAAAAAGTGAACCGCCTTTATATTGAGGAAGGCGCCGATATTGAGCGTGAATTATATCTGTCGCTGCTGGTGGATCGCAGCACAAGCGACATTGCTTTTGTTGTCTCCACCGAAGGCGGCATGGATATTGAAACCGTAGCGGCCGAGACGCCGGAGAAAATTCTCACTCTGCCGATTGCTTATGATGCGGGCGTTACCGCCGCCGATATTGAAAAACTGAATAATGCGCTCAAGCTGGAAGATAAAGCGCGGGAAGACGGCAAAAAACTATTTCCGCTGCTCTATAAGGCCTTTATCGATAAAGATATGAGCCTTCTTGAAATCAATCCGCTGATTGTGATGAAAAACGGCCGCCTGCGGGTGCTGGATTGCAAAGCCTCTTTTGACAATAATGCCCTGTTTCGCCACCCGGATATTATGGAGCTGCGCGACCTGAGCGAAGAAGATCCGAAGGAGATTGAGGCGTCCAAATACGGCCTGTCCTATATTGCGCTGGAAGGCAATATTGGCTGTATGGTCAATGGCGCCGGCCTGGCTATGGCAACCATGGATATTATCAAGCTTTACGGCGGCCGGCCGGCCAATTTCCTCGATGTCGGCGGCGGCGCGAGCGAAGAGAAGGTGACCGCCGCTTTCAAAATCATTATGGCCGATCCGCATGTTGAGGGCATTCTGGTGAATATTTTCGGCGGCATTATGCGCTGCGATGTGATTGCTGCCGGGGTTGTCAATGCGGTGAAGGAAGTGGGGCTAAAAGTGCCGCTGGTTGTCCGCCTTGAAGGCACAAATGTGGATAAAGGCAAGGATATTCTTGCCGAAAGCGGTTTGAATATTATTCCCGCTGATGATCTGGATCAGGCCGCGCAAAAAATTGCCGCCGCAGTCAAAGGGAGCCTGAACTAATGGCTATTCTCGTGAATAAAGAGACAAAAATTCTGGTGCAGGGGCTGACCGGCAAAACCGGCACCTTTCACACCGAGCAGGCGCTTGCCTATTTCGGCACGCAAATGGCTGGCGGCGTTCACCCGAAAAAGGGCGGAGAAAGCTGGCAGGCGGAAGGCGGCCATTCCCTGCCGATTTTTGCTACCGTGGCGGAAGGGCGGGAAAAAACCGGCGCTGATGCCAGTGTGATTTATGTGCCGCCGGCCGGCGCGGCTGAGGCGATTTTAGAGGCGATTGAGGCAGAAATCGGCCTGATTATCTGCATTACCGAAGGGATTCCCGTTCTTGATATGGTGAAGGTAAAAGCCCGGCTGGCGCAGTCAAAATCGCGCCTTATCGGCCCTAATTGCCCCGGTATTTTAACGCCGGAAGAATGCAAGATCGGCATTATGCCCGGTTCCATTTTCAAAAAAGGCTCAGTCGGCATTGTCTCGCGCTCCGGCACTTTGACCTATGAAGCCGTTTTCCAGACCAGCAATGAAGGTTTGGGGCAGACAACGGCTGTCGGCATTGGCGGCGATCCGGTCAAAGGCACGGAATTTATCGATATATTGGAAATGTTCCTGGCTGATGAAGAAACCAAATCGATCGTGATGATTGGTGAAATCGGCGGATCGGCAGAAGAAGATGCGGCGCAGTTCCTGGCTGATGAAGCCAAAAAAGGGCGCAAAAAGCCGGTAGTCGGCTTTATTGCCGGGCGCACGGCGCCTCCCGGGCGGACAATGGGTCATGCCGGCGCCGTTATTTCCGGCGGGCGCGGCGGGGCAGAAGATAAAATCGCCGCTTTGGAGGCGGCCGGTATTCGCGTTTCGCCTTCTCCGGCTAAAATCGGCGCAACTCTGGTTGAAGTTTTGCGCGCTGAATAAGAGCAAAGCCGCCCGCCTGAGCCGGGCGGCTTTTTAACAAAAACGGCCAGACGCGGCAGCGCCTGACAAGGCCGGGGGCGGGTCAAAGGGTGAGTTAACGGGCGCTGACAGGCGGCCGTTATTCAAAGGGAATAATCTGCATTTCAGGGAGACGGAACAGATTCCGTGTGCGCTATGGCTAAACAGGAAGACAATAATCTTTTCGCCGGCACTTCTTTTCTTTATGGCGGCAATGCCGATTATATTGAGAAGCTTTATGCCGCTTATGAGCGAGATCCTGAAGCAGTGGCGCCGGAATGGCGGACCTTTTTTGCCGATTTGCGCGATAATAAAGACGATGTGCTGAAAAATGCCGAAGGGGCGTCCTGGCAGCGGCAAAACTGGCCGCTGAAAGCCGGCGGCGAGCTGGTGGCTGCTTTGGACGGAAACTGGGCTGCTGTGCCGCCGGCAGCCGGGGCAAAAGGCAAGACGGAAGCAACAGCCGGGAGCGCCGCTAAGGGGGCTGCCGCAGCGGAAAGCGCCGCCAATGCGCAGCAGGCGGCGCGCGATTGCGCCGGCGCTTTGGCGCTTGTTCAGGCCTATAAAAGCTATGGCCATTTGCGGGCGCAGCTTGACCCGCTGCATTTTGCCGCAGAGCCGGAAGATTATCACCTGCTGGCGCCGGAGCATTACGGCTTTACCGCTGCCGATTATGACCGGCCGATTTTTGTTGACGGCGCTTTGGGGCTGCAAACCGCCACTATCCGGCAATTACTGGCCAGTTTGCAGTCTGTTTATTGCTCAACGGTCGGGGCGGAATTTATGCACATTACCGACCCGCAGCGCCGCGCCTGGATAGAGCAGAAATTAAGCGCCGCCGAGCGGCAGAAGGCTGTCTCGGCCGATGATAAAAAACGCGCTTTGCAAAAACTGGTGGAAGCGGAAGGCTTTGAAAAATTTCTTGATACCAAATATAAAGGCACCAAACGCTTTGGCCTGGACGGCGGCGAATCGCTGATAGCTGCGCTGGACAGGCTGATCTGCCGCGGCGCCGAGCTGGGGGTGGGGGAATTTATTTTCGGCATGGCGCATCGCGGCCGCCTTAATGTCCTGACACAAATTACCGCCAAAGCGCATCGCGCCGTTTTTCATGAATTCAAGGGCGGCTCTTATAAGCCGGAAGATATTGCCGGCTCAGGCGATGTCAAATATCACCTTGGCGCTTCGCATGATGGCGAGGCCGCCGGCCGGCCGGTGCATTTATCGCTTTTGCCCAACCCCTCTCATCTGGAAATTGTTGACCCGATTGTGCTGGGCAAGGCGCGGGCGCGGCAGGATAATCAGCTTGGGCCGGCGCGCACGGAAAATGCGCCGCTTTCCGAACGCGATAAAGTCATGCCGATTCTTATTCATGGTGACGCCGCTTTTGCCGGCCAGGGCGTGGTGGCGGAAACTTTCAGCCTGTCGCGCCTGCAAGGTTATACGGTTGGCGGCTCCGTGCATTTTATTATCAATAATCAGATCGGTTTTACCACCAATCCGGCCAATGCCCGCTCCAGCACCTATTGCTCTGATCTGGCTAAAATGATTGAAGCGCCGGTTTTTCATGTCAATGGCGATGATACGGACGCTGTGCTCTATGTTGCGGCGCTGGCGGCGGAATACCGGCATAAATTCCACCAGCCGGTGGTTATTGATATGGTTTGCTATCGCCGCTTTGGCCATAATGAGGGCGATGAGCCGGCTTTTACCCAGCCGCTAATGTATCAGAATATTCGTTCACATAAAGGTGTCGTCGAGCTTTACGCCGCCAGACTGGCGGCTGAAGGCGTGATCAGGTCGGAAGAGGCGGCGGCGGCGCAAAAAGCTTTTCACGACAAAATGGAAGCAGAATTTGCCGCCGATTATCTGCCCAATAAGGCCGACTGGCTGGAAGGCTTATGGGCAGATATGCGCCCGGCCGGCGATAGTGACGAGCAAAGCCGCAGCCAAACCGGGGTGGCTGCGGCAAAATTGCGTGAAATCGGCGCGAAATTAACCGAAATTCCGGCCGGCTTTCACCTGCATCGCACGGTGCAGCGTTTTATCGATAATCGCAAAAAAATGCTGGCAAGCGGTGAGGGCTTTGATTGGGCAATGGCCGAAGCTTTGGCTTTTGGCTCATTATTGCAGGCCGGCCATGCTGTCCGCCTGTCGGGGGAAGATGTCGAGCGCGGCACATTTTCCCAGCGGCACAGTGTTTTTTATGATCAGGAGACGGGCGGCCGTTATGTTTCGCTCAATCATCTGGGAGAGAAACAGGCGCTTTATGAGCCGGTCAATTCCTTATTGTCGGAAGAAGCGGTGCTGGCTTATGAATATGGCTATTCGCTGGTCAATCCGCACAATCTGACCCTGTGGGAAGCGCAATTCGGCGATTTTGCCAATGGCGCGCAAACCGTATTTGACCAGTTTATCACTGCTTCCGAGCAAAAATGGCTGCGTATGTCGGGGCTTGTCTGCCTGTTGCCGCATGGTTTTGAAGGTCAGGGGCCGGAGCATTCCTCTGCCCGGCTGGAACGCTGGCTGCAGCTCTGCGCCGAGGATAATATGCAAGTGGCCAACTGCACCACGCCGGCCAATTATTTCCATATATTGCGCCGCCAGATCGAGCGCAATTTCCGCAAGCCTTTAATTATGATGACGCCAAAATCGCTGCTGCGGCACAAGCGGGCGGTGTCAAAACTGGCCGATATGGGCGAGGACAGCCATTTTCTCCCTGTTCTGCCCGATGATGCGGAAATTTTGGCCGATCAGGCGGTGAAACTGCAAAAAGATGATAAAATCCGCCGGGTTATTCTCTGTTCCGGCAAGGTCTATTATGATCTCTATGAAGAGCGGGAAAAACAGGCGATAGATGATGTTTATCTTCTCCGCATCGAGCAGCTTTATCCCTTTCCGGCGCAGGCTCTGGCCAATATATTGCGGCGTTTTGGCCGGGCGGAAATTGTCTGGTGTCAGGAAGAGCCGAAAAATATGGGCGGTTGGAGCTTTGTTGCTCCTTATGTGGAATGGGTGTTGCAGCATATTGAAGCGCAGACGCTGCGCCCGCATTATATTGGCCGGCCGGCTGCGGCCTCTCCGGCGGCCGGGCTGGCAAAAGATCATCAGCAACAGCTTGCCGCCTTTTTGGCCGAGGCTTTCAGCGCGCAAAATTTTGCAATTTAAGATGGGGCAATGTAGCGGCTTTCGGCCGGAAAGACAGGGTTCGGCTTGCGCGCCGTTAAACCCTTTGAGACAAGAAGTGGACAATAATTATGACAACGGAAATTCGTGTTCCCGCTTTGGGTGAATCAGTAAGCGAGGCAACAATCGGCAAATGGTATAAGCAGCCGGGTGAGGCTTTTGCCGCTGATGCGCCGCTGGTCGAGCTGGAGACCGATAAAGTGACGATTGATGTTCCGGCGCCTGCCGCCGGGACTTTGGCCGAAATTCTGGTAAAAGAGGGTGAAACGGTGGAAGTGGGCGCTCTGCTGGGCACTATGACCGCCGGCGCTGCCCCGGCCGGCAAAGAGTCTGCCCCGGCTGCTGCTCCCGCCGCTCAGGCCGCCGCTGCGCCGGTTGCCGGCGCGGCTACTGTGCCGCCGGCGCCTTCCGCTGCCAAATTGATGGCGGAAAATGCTCTGAAAGCCGATGCGCTCGCCGGCTCCGGCAAGCGCGGCCAGATTTTGAAAGGCGATGTGCTGGAGGCTTTGGCCAATGTTAGCGCGATGCCGCAAGCCGCGGCCGCGCCGCGCGCCGCCGCCCCGGCCGATGACAGCGCCCGGGAAGAGCGGGTGCGCATGACCAAATTGCGCCAGACCATTGCCCGCCGCCTGAAGGACGCGCAAAATACCGCCGCTATGCTGACCACTTTTAACGAAGTGGATATGAGCGCGGTTATGGCGCTGCGTCAGCAATATCGCGAGATTTTTGAAAAGAAGCACGGGGTGAAACTGGGCTTTATGGGCTTTTTCACCAAGGCTGTCTGCCATGCGCTGCGTGAAATCCCCGCTCTTAATGCCGAGATTGACGGCACGGATATTATTTATAAAAATTTCGCCCATATTGGCATAGCGGTCGGCACGGATAAAGGGCTGGTTGTGCCGGTGGTGCGCAATGCCGATCACATGTCGATTGCCGAAATTGAAAAAGAAATCGGCCGCCTCGGCCTGCTGGCGCGGCAGGGCAAGCTGTCTATGGCCGATATGCAGGGCGGCAGCTTTACCATTACCAATGGCGGCATTTACGGCTCGCTTATGTCAACGCCGATTTTGAATGCGCCGCAATCCGGCATTTTGGGCATGCACAGCATTAAAGAGCGGCCAATAGCGCTTAAAGGCCAGGTTATTATCCGGCCGATGATGTATCTGGCCGTGTCTTATGATCACCGCATTGTTGACGGGCAGGAAGCGGTGACCTTTCTGGTTCGCGTGAAGGAAAGCCTGGAAAATCCTGAGCGGCTGGTGCTGGATTTGTAAAATTTTACCTCGCCGGCCGCGGGCTTGCCTGTGGCCGGTTTTTCCGCTTGCAATAGGCTTGCTCTGGGGCAGAGTCGCGCTGAAGAAAAAACAAAAGAAAACGCCTATGTCCTATAGCGCTGATTTTTATCATCTTATTGCTATTTATCTGCTGGTTCTTATTGCCCCGGGGCTGGATTTCGCCGTAGTGCTGCGGGAATCGCTGCTTTACGGCCGCAGTCGCGGCCTGATAGCAGCCTGCGGGGTAATGAGCGCCGTGGCGGTGCATTGCACTTACACAATTTTGGGCCTGGGGCTGATTATTGCCCAGTCTTTGCTACTGTTTCAACTGATAAAATGGGCCGGCATTGCTTATTTGCTCTATATTGGCCTGAAGGCTTTGACCGGCAAAAGCGGCGGCAAGGCCGAGCCGGAGCCGGCGGCGCAATTCCGGCCGGCGCGCGCCAGGCGGCAAGCTTTCCGGGCGGGTTTTATCTGCAATTTGCTCAATCCGAAATGTATTTTATTTTTTCTGTCCATTTTTTCGGCCTTGATTGCCCCGGCCACGCCTGTAAGCATAAAAGCGCTGGACGCGCTGGCTATGGTTTTGTGCTGCGGCCTGTGGTTTGCCTGTGTGGCCTTTTTCCTCACAATGCCGAAAATCACCATTATTTACCGGCGCCTGGGGCGGTGGATTGATAAAGTAAGCGGAGCGCTTTTTGTGACAATCGGCATGAGCCTGATGTTTCAGAAAGCGCCGTCTTGAATAAAGTAAAACAGGTAGGAAAAGGAAAATATGATGCTATATGATGTTCTTATTATCGGCTCGGGGCCGGGCGGCTATGTTTGCGCCATTAAGGCGGCGCAATTAGGGCTGAAAACCGCGATTATTGAAAAACGCCAAACCTTTGGCGGCACTTGCCTTAATGTCGGCTGTATTCCTTCCAAAGCTTTGCTGCATGGCTCGCAGATTTATGCGGAAGCCTGCCACGGTTTTGACGCTTTGGGGGTGAAGCTTGCAGGCAAGCCGCAGCTTGATTTGGCCGCCATGATGCGGCATAAGCAAAATGTCATTGACGCTAATACCAATGGCGTGGCCTTTCTGCTGAAAAAAAACAAGATTGACAGTTTTATCGGCAGCGGCAAAATTATGCCGGCGGGTGAGGCCGGCAGTGCGGCGCCCGCGGGTGATAAGGCCCATAAAGTGGAAGTCACAGCGGCAGACGGCAAGACGCAAATAGTGAGCGGCCGCAATATTGTTATCGCTACCGGCTCTGATGTTGCTGCGGTTCCCGGGGTAGAATTTGCCTTTGATGAGGAAACAATCCTCTCTTCCACCGGGGCGCTGAGCCTGCAAAAAGTGCCGGCCACAATGCTGGTGGTCGGCGCCGGGGTTATCGGCAGCGAGCTGGGGGCGGTGTGGAGCCGGCTGGGCGCGCAGGTGACGATTATTGAATATTTGGATAAAGTGCTGGGCGCTATGGACGCTGAGCTTTCCCGCCAGTTCCAGAAAGAGCAGGAAAAACAGGGTATTACCTATAAATTAGGGGCAAAAGTCACCAAAATCGCCAAACAGGGTGCCGGCGCGGCGGTGAGCTTTGAGCCGGCCAAAGGCGGGGCGAGCGAAACTTTGGCTGCCGATGTCGTGCTGGTGGCTACCGGGCGTGTGCCTTATACCGCCGGTCTGGGGCTGGAAGCCGCCGGGGTGCAGCAGGACGCGCGCGGCCGGGTCGAGGTCAATGCTGGCTGGCAGAGCACTGTGCCGGGCATTTATGCGATTGGCGATGTGATAGCCGGGCCAATGCTGGCGCACAAGGCGGAAGATGAAGGCATAGCCGTGGCGGAAATACTGGCCGGGCAAAAGGGCCATGTCAATTATGATGTCATTCCCGCCGTGGTTTATGCCGAGCCGGAAGCTGCCTCAGTCGGCAAAACGGAAGAAGAGCTGAAAGCGGCGGGCATTGCCTATAAAAGCGGCAAATTCCCGTTTAGCGCCAATGGCCGCGCCCGCGCTATGCTGCATAGTGAGGGCTTTGTCAAAATTCTGGCCTGCGCCAAAACCGATAAAGTGCTGGGCGGCCATATTCTCGGCTTTGGCGCGGGGGAAATGATTCATGAAATCGCCGTGCTGATGGAATTCGGCGGCGCTTCGGAAGATCTGGCGCGCACCTGCTTTGCCCACCCGACCATGTCGGAAGCGGTGCGGGAAGCGGCGCTGGCCACCTTCGCCAAACCCATTCATATGTAGAGGTTTTTCTCTTGATAAAAGCAAAAAGCGGGCCACACGCCCGCTTTTTTAATGCCGGTGCGAAAATAGCTGTTCAATAATATGTTCTGCTGTGCCTCTAAATGGCGGTTGTTTTTCTTTTGCCAGTTTTTTTAAGGCTTCTTTTAAAGCAGCAAACCATTCATATTCAGCGGGAGATGATAGGTTCCGATTGTAACTGTGTAAAAAATTGTATAAACCTGAATGCCCTATGTTTCCGTTAAGAACAAAAAGTGCATCGGCAATCCCCTCCGGGGTGCAGTTTTTAATAAAATATGCTTGCCGATTATTATCTGATATTTCAGAAGAGGAGAAACTTTCCTCATTATTTAAACATCGGCTAATATTTTTAATAAAATCTTCTCTTTCTTTATTATTTTTTACTTCCTGATAAGTATCAATAATTTTTTTAAGCTTATCGTCAAGCTTAAGCTGATAAGTATGAAGCGTATCATTAACAAAAAAATTGTGTTCTTCAAAAATAAGTTCGTTTCTATTCGCAAGTTCAGTTATATAAGCACTAAAATACGTTCCAATATCAGATTCTATAAAAGGCAGTTTACCGCCTTGCTTTTGCGTCCATATAATGAAAGTGCAAGCCAAATTAAAAATATCTTTTATCTTGCGAATATAATGATTGTCCATTTCATGCTGAAAGCGTTGTTGCAGCCGCAAAAATTCTTCCTCGTCTAAGCACCAAAACAATGCTTCCTGAAAGGCGGGCCACTCTAATTTTTCACCATCTGAAGGCTGATAAAATAAAGCATGGTTTTTTAATTGCAGTAAAATATCTTCCCTTTTAGCTATCCCTGTTTTAAAGAAAATAGCGAGCCGCGTATAGTCAATTAAAGGAAAAAAAGAACCTGTTAGTTTACGTATATTATCAGATATTTTACGCTGGCTTTTCTCATCGGCTGTGTCCAAACTTATTTCATTGGCGCGTGATAAAAGCGCCGTAACTAATACAAGAATCAGTAACTGACGGCGAGCTTCCCGGGCATTGTCTGTGTCTTCCATAAAAGGCGGAAATATATTTGCTATTAGTTTAAGCAAACGGGAAAAATCATAAAGCGCCATACGCAAAGAGCGATAATTGTGAATTTTTAATTCATTGAAAATTCGCCCAATAGTTGTTCTATTTTGCTCAGCACAGTCTTTCGCCGCACCTTCTTCCAATTCTTTGATAAAATGCTCCAGCACAGAATCAGGAGAAGTTTGCATCTCCAGGCTGGTGCCGACCAGTTTTTCTTTTATCTCAGCGTAATTATTGTCGGGGATTTTTTCTTCATTAGCGATCAAAATGACTTTTTGGCCATTATGCTCTACTAACTGATTGATAAAACCGAACAAGCTTTTAATCGGAATATGGCAGCGCTCCAAATCATCAAAAACCAGACTATGTTTTTTGAGGTTTGCGGCTGTTTTAGCTAAATCCTTGCCAATATCTTTTGGCTTAAAGGAGAAATTGAGAAAAGGCAGATTAACGCTGATAGTGTCAATATTGGTGAGAGTTTTTGCTGTCTTTCCTCTTGGCGGGTAAAAGGCAATAAAAAGCTGTTTTTGCAGCTCTTCAAGCGTTTGCAGCCCATAAAGACTGATATAAAAGCATTTGCTGTTTATATTCTTTTTGGCAGCTTCATGCGGGCTTAAGCTGTTTATGTCTTTTATATAGTCTTTAATGAAATAGGTTTTGCCGCTGCCCCACGCGCCGCTCAGCATAAGCGCATGATGTGTCGGCCGGTTGCCGGCCAGATAATAATCCAGCGCTTCCTTTATATGTTGATTCTCGGACACAAATACCCCCTTGCCTTCTGCTGCCGTTCTCTGTCGAGAAATTAGCCGAAACAGACCAAAGGCACAAGCCTTGGTTTAATAGGCTATAGGCTGAGGCGGTAATCTTACCGGGCGGGGAGATTTGGCCGGCTCGCCATGGTTTGGGCGAGGGAGAGGTAGATACTTTCCGCCAGCTCCTGAGCGGCGCGTTTTTTAGCGTCATCTTCTGCCTGCAAATTGGCATATTCCTGCCGCGGCCGGTCAAAAGAGGAGGTAACCGAGCGTTTGCGCCGCTGCACAACCACATCTTTGCCCTTATCGCCCGGCTCTTTTAAAATATAATCGGCCGAGGCAATCACCGTGCCGGAAGAGGCGCGCCCTTCCCGTTCCGTATCATCGCCGACATTCACCCGCACCGCCTGCTGCACCGTATAGCCGGCATTCAGGCTCAGTTTATAGCGCGGTGAGGCCGGCTCACCGGCACCGCCGGCCAGCAGGTAAATCAGCCGGTTACGGACAATCTGGCTAAAGCGATCCTGCGGCTCATCAATGGCAATCGAGGCCAGCTGGCTGCGCAGACCGGTATTATTCTCTACTCCGGCCGGCCCGCCGCTATTCATCGCCCTGTCGCCGTAAAGCGGTTTTACCGTGCAGCCCGCCGCCAGCGCCAGGCCGAGGCTTAGACCGAGAACACCCATAAGCCGAATTTTGCGGTTTTTAGAAAACGACATTGATAATCCTTTGCGGCACAATAACCAGCTTTTTCGGCTTTTGCCCCTGAAGCTGCGCCTGGACAAAATCCAGCGCCAGCACGGCCTTTTCCACCGCCTCTTTGGCGGCGGCGCGCGGCAGGCAAATTTCGCCGCGCTTTTTGCCGTTAATTTGCACCGGCATTATAACATTATCTTCTCTAATAAGCGCAGGATCAAATTGCGGCCAGGGGGAATTAGCCACTGTTTTTTCACCCGCACCGCCCGGCTGAAGCAGGGCAAAACATTCTTCCGCCAGATGCGGGGCAAAAGGCGCCGCCATAAAAGCCAGAAATTCCAGCGCCTGACGCAAGGCAGTCTTCACCCTGCCGCTTTTGCCGCCTATGCCTTGCGCTGCCGGCGCCAGCCGGTTGACATAATCATAAAGGCGGGCAATAGCGCGGTTAAAAGCCAGTTTTTCAATATCTTCCCCCACTTGCTGCAAGGCTCGATGCGCGATTTTGGCAATATTGCGCGCTTCTTCGCCATCTTGCGCGCTATCTTGTTCTGCCGCCGTTTTCGCCGCTATGCCGCGCAAATGCGGCGCGGCCTCAGCCGTCAGGCGGTAAATGCGGCGGATAAAGCGATTGGCGCCCTCTATCCCCGCCGCCGACCAGATAATATCACGCTCCGGCGGCGAATCGGAAAGCACAAACAGCCGCGCTGTATCGGCGCCATATTGCACCAGAATAGCGTCTGGATCGACGGTATTCTTTTTCGATTTGGACATTTTTTCTACCGCGCCAATCTGCGCCGGCGCGCCGGAGGCGGCGAGGAAAGCGCGGCGCTCGCCGTCTTGTTCCGCTATCACAATATCGGCCGGCGACAGCCAGTCACCTTGCGCATTTTTATAAGTTTCATGCACCACCATGCCTTGCGTGAACAGGCCGTTAAACGGCTCTGCCAGCCCGACATGGCCGGTTTTTTGCAAAGCGCGGGTAAAAAAGCGGGCATAAAGCAAATGCAAAATCGCATGCTCAACCCCGCCAATATATTGATCAACCGGCAGCCAGTGATCAATGGCGGCTTTGTCGATCGGCGCTTTGGCCTGCGGCGCGGTGAAACGGGCAAAATACCAGGAAGAATCGACAAATGTATCCATAGTATCGGTTTCACGCCGCGCCGGCGCGCCGCAATGCGGGCAGGGGACACTCTGCCATTCTTTATCACGCGCCAGCGGATTGCCCGGCTGATCAAAGCTCACTTCTTCCGGCAGTTTTACCGGCAAATCCTGTTTCGGCACCGGCACAATACCGCAGGCTTGGCAATGAATCATCGGAATCGGGCAGCCCCAATAGCGCTGGCGGGAAATGCCCCAGTCACGCAGGCGATATTGTGTTTGCCGCTCGGCCTGCGGCTTGCCGCCCAAGCGCTGCGCCGTCAAACGCTCGGCCACAGCATCAAAAGCTTCTGGCGGCGTCAGCCCGTCCAGAAAAGCAGAATTGATCAGCCGCCCGCCTTCTGTTTCGGTATAGGGCCGGCCGTTTAAGCGGAAGCTCGCCGCTGTCTCCCCTGCCGGGGCGACAACCGGCACAATCGGCAAATGATATTTTTGCGCAAAATCAAAATCACGCTTATCATGCGCCGGGCAGCCGAAAACGGCGCCGCTGCCGTAATCCATCAGCACAAAATTGGCAATATAAACGGGGATTTTGCGGTTTTTATCCAAAGGGTGGAGGGCAAATAAGCCGGTGTCAAAACCTTTTTTCTCCGCCGTTTCCAGCGCCGCCAGCGCTGTGCCCTGCTGCCGGCATTCGGCTATAAAATCGGCCGCCCGGCTGTTATGCCGCGCCAGTTTTCTGGCCAGGGGGTGCTCGCCGGCAAGGGCAATAAAACTGGCGCCGAATAAGGTATCCGGCCGGGTGGTGTAAACGGCAATGTCTTTTGCTCCGGTCGCTTGCGCCGCTGTTTTTTCCAGCTCCCAGCGAATAGTCAGCCCGCGGCTTTTGCCGATCCAGTTGCGCTGCATCAGCCGCACTTTGTCCGGCCAGTCTGGCAGGCTGTCCAGCCCGCTGAGCAGCTCTTCGGCATAGGCGGTGATTTTAAAAAACCATTGCACCAGTTCGCGGCTTTCCACCATGGCGCCGGAGCGCCAGCCGCGCCCTTCCACCACCTGCTCATTGGCCAGCACGGTCTGATCAACCGGATCCCAGTTCACTTTGGATTTTTTGCGATAAATGAGGCCGGCGGCATACATATCGAGAAACAGCATTTGCTGGCGGTGATAATAATCCTCATCGCATGTAGCAAATTCCCGCGACCAGTCGAGCGACAGGCCCAGCGCCTGTAATTGCCGGCGCATGGCGGCAATATTGGCATAAGTCCAGGCGCGCGGCTGGGTGTTGTTTTGCCTGGCGGCATTTTCCGCCGGCATGCCGAAAGCGTCCCAGCCCATCGGGTGCAGCACATTATAACCGCGCGCCCGCTTATAGCGCGCCAGCACATCACCCATAGCATAATTGCGCACATGCCCCATATGGATCCGGCCGGAAGGATAGGGGAACATTTCCAAAACATAATATTTCGGTTTGGGCGAGGCATTATCGGCGGCAAAAGCCTGATCTTCCTGCCAGCGCTTTTGCCATTTGCGCTCAATAGCCTGCGGATTATAAGCGGGCGGGGTAGGGGTGCTTGCCGTCATTGCGCCTGTTTCATCTTTATTTTGCGTTTTGGGGCCTCTTGCCCTTGCCGTAAAAGCAAATTAAAACACTTTTTGCCGCAGTGTAAAGCGATTTTGTCGCTCAAGCCGGGGCGATGGCAAAAAATGAGGAAGCAGGGCATGACAGCAGGCGCCAATCGGCAGCAAATTCTGGCCGGAATAGCCGCTGCGGCGGCCGCGGCCGGCCGCAAGGCAGAGGATATTGCCCTGCTGGCGGTGGCCAAAACCTTCCCCCAGGCGGCCATGCTGCCGTGGCTTGCTGCCGGCCAGCGCGCCTTTGGTGAAAACCGGGTGCAGGAGGCCAAGGCCAAATGGCCGGCTTTGCGGCAGCAATTCCCCGATATTGCGCTGCATCTTATCGGCCCGCTGCAATCGAATAAAGCGGCGGAAGCGGTGGCGCTGTTTGAGGTGATAGAATCGGTCGATCGCGATAAAATCGCCCGGATCCTGGCGGCAGAATGCCGCAAACAGCAGCGCAAACTGCAATTTTATGTGGAAGTGAATATTGGCGATGAGCCGCAAAAAGCCGGGATAGCGCCATTGCAAACGGTAGAATTTGTCGCCCATTGCCGCGCCGCTTACGGGCTTGATATTGCCGGCCTGATGTGTGTGCCGCCGGCGGGGGAAAATGCCGGGCCGTATTTTGCCCTGCTGGCGAAGCTGGCGCGGCAGGCGGGGCTGAAGCGGCTTTCTATGGGCATGTCGCAGGATTATGAAACGGCCATCGCCTTTGGCGCTACACAAGTGCGGGTCGGTTCGGCCTTGTTTGGCGCGCGGCCGCCGGCAGCAGGGTGAAAAGAGGCAGGTCAGCTATGGATAAAAATAAAGCCGGCAAAAAAGCCAAAACCGTGCTGGTGATTTCCAGCCAGGTTATGCGCGGCGCGGTGGGCAATCGCGTCAATATATATGTGCTGGAGCGGCTGGGCCTGAGCGTTTGGGCCATGCCGACCACTATTATGCCGTGGCAGCCGCGGCAGGGTGTTTCGCATAAACTGGCGGTGGCGGCGGGTGATTTCGCCGCCTTTGCCGCCGATATTGCCGCTTCGCCCAAAGCTTTGGAAATTGACGCGGTGATAAGCGGTTATTTTGTTTCCCCCGAACAGGTGGAAATTGCCGCCGATTTGATTAAAAAGCTGAAGCAAAAGCGCCCGGACTGCCTGTTTTTGTGTGATCCGATTATGGGCAATGAAAACGGCCCTTATGTTCTGCCGTCTGTCATGCAGGCGGTGGGAGAAAAGCTGCTGCCGCCGGCTGATCTGGTCAAGCCGAATCGCAATGAGCTGGAATGGCTGTGCGGAGAAGAATTTCACGATAATGCCGCCCTTGTCACGGCGATCAAAGCGCGCTTTCACCAGCCGTTTTTTGTCTCTTCCGCTTTTCCGCAGGCGGCTCAGGCTATGGGCAATCTTTATTATGACGGCGAGCAGGTCTGGCTGGCCGAACACCCCGCTCAGGCTACACAGCTCAACGGCTTTGGCGATATTATTGCCTCACTGTTTTTATACCATTATATGCGCGGGGCAAAGGCGCCGGAATTGCTGCAAAAAACCTGCGCCGCTGTTTATGCCTGCCTGTCATGGACAAAGCGCTGCGGCGCCGATGAGCTGGCTTTGGCCTCGGCGCCGTTTGACTGGGCAGCGCCGCCGCTGGCAAAAATAAAGCTTGCCCGGCTTGCCTGAGGCCGCCGGCCGGCGCGCCAGACAGGGTAACAAAGCCGGCGCAATCCGCCCTGATAATTCGGAGCAGGTGATAATGAAAGCATTTCCGCCGGTTTTATTACAAGGCTATCAAAGTTTTCTGGCCGATTTTGCCGCCAAGCCGCAATTTTATCGCCGGCTGGCGGAAGAGGGGCAAAAGCCGGAAATTATGATTATCGGCTGCTGTGATTCCCGCGCTTCGCCGGAAATTATTTTTAATATGGGGCCGGGCGATATATTTGTAACCCGCAATATTGCCAATCAAGTGCCGCCTTACCAGCCGGACGGCCATTTTCACGCTACTTCGGCGGCGCTGGAATATGCGGTAAAAACTTTGCAGGTCAAGCATATTATTGTGCTGGGGCACGGCCATTGCGGCGGTATTGCCGCGGTGCTGGCCGGAGCGGCGGCAAGCGGAGAAATTGCGCCGGGCGACAGCCGGGGAAAGCCGTGTTCCTGCCCCGCGCCGGGCTATAATGCGGCGGCGGCCGCAGCGCTGCAAGAGGCAGCGCCGCCGCATTATGATTTTATCGGCGACTGGCTGCAATTATTAAAACCGGCGGTAGAGGCTGTGGCCGCCAATGCGCTGATGACGCAATATGAAAGGCAGCAGGAGCTGGAGCGCATTTCGCTGCGTTTCTCGATAAAAAATCTGCGCAGCTTTCCGTGGATTAAAGCGGCGGAAGAGCGGGGGGCGCTGGCGCTGCACGCTGCCTGGTTTGATATTGCTTCGGCCGAATTATGGCTGCTGGACGAAGCAAAAGGCGCTTTCACCCTTTCCCCGCCGGTTGATACGGCAGAGCAGGGGGAATAAACAGCGCCGGCCGCAATTTCGCTGAGCGCGCTTAAACGCGTTTATGCGCTGTTTTATAAACGGTGTTTTTATCGCGCCGGCCAACCGCAATAACGAGAACAACCAGCCTTTTATCTTCAACTTCATAAACAAGACGATAACCGGCTTTGCGCAATTTGATTTTATAGCAATTCACAAAATCCGCGCCGGAAAGCTTTGCCGCCGGTATATGCGGATTTTGCAGGCGCCGGCTCAAGGCTTTTTTGAAATGGCTGCGAATATCCGAGGGAAGCTTATGCCATTCTTTCAAGGCATCTTGCTTAAATTCCAGCTCATAAATCATCAAGAGAGACTTTTACCGAAGCCTGTTTGCGCCTTTTTTTTATCAGCTTGCCAAGCTGCGCATCATCAAGCTGCTCCAGCATAGCTTCAAATAATTTTAAAGGAACGGCGTAGAAAACAGGCTTGTTGCGGCTTAAAATAGCAACAGCTTCCCCTTTTTCCGTAATTTTTCGCGGATTATTCCGCAAATCAGAAAGAGCGGCGACTTCTGCTGTTAAAATATGATCCGTCATCAGAATATACTTCCTCCATAAACAGCAAAATAGGGGAAATGGGTATCAAGCGCACCAAAAAGGCAGAAATTTATATCCCCACGCTTCATCTTTGTGAGGCCAGACGCTATAAAATAGCGGCAAGAGAAGGAATAATTCTGAACACATAAAGCGCAGGAGGGCCGGAACCTCCTCATAACGCCCGAAACGGGGTTAGCTCTCCGTGTGACTCTGCGCTTGGGAGGAAATATAATAAAACTCGACTATTTAGTCAAATTATAAAATTTGACGCATTTTCTGGGCGCTTATAGATGATGAATTTCACTCTTCCTTATCAGCCACGCCGGGATTATCGACATTGATATAGAGCGGATTGGCCGACTTGCCGGCGCCTTTCCCCCGGGCGGGCTTTGCTGTTGCGGCCAGCGCGGCACCGCGCGCTGCGGCTTCAATATTATCCGGCGGCTGCTTGTCCCGGCCGGCCGGCATTGCCGCGGCGGCGCTTGTCGCTTGCGGCTGTAAAAAAAACTGCCTGTCTTCGGCGCTTAACCGTGTTTCGGCCGCCGGGCTTTGCCATTGGCAGGCGCCAAGCCGGCGGCCAAGGGGAGAAAAAGCCTGCCAATGCTCCAGCTTTTGGCCATCGGCGCACCAGCATTTTTCTGCCGGGGCGGCCAGCGCCTGCGCCAGAAAGTGCCGGCTTTCTTCGCTCTCGCCGCTTTTTTGCGCCAGTTTGGCCAGCAAAACAAAGCCCTGCCGGCCCGGCTCCTGTGCCATGGCTTTATCAAGCTGCTCGCGCGCCAGCCTGTCCTCACCGGCGGCCAGAGCCGCATCGGCTACCAGCCTGTGCGCTACCGCATTATCAGGGGTTAAAGCGGCCAGACTTTGCGCCCGCTCCAGCCTTTTGGCCGGGCTGGCGACAAGACCGCCGGCTTTGCTGTAAACCTGCCCCAGATCCGGGTGCGGCTCTTGCCGCCATTGGGTTTTCAGCAGTTTTTCCGCCTTGCGCCATTCCTGCAGTTGAAACAGAATATGCGCCGCCAGCGCCGCAGCCGGGGTAAAAGCCGGGTCAATTTTAACAGCCGCCAGCGCAACCTGCCGCGCCTGATGCGGTTTACAGGAGAAGAGGGCGCGCGCCTGAGCGCAATATAAAACCTGCCGATAATAATCCAGCGCCGCCGCAATCTGCCCGGATTTGTCTTGTTTGGCCGGCTTCTGCCAGGCTTTGGCAAAATTGTCATAAAGCGCCGGCGCTTTATCCCATTCCCCCGCTTCGGCCACCGCTGCCAGCGCCGCCATGCTCGCCCAGACAAGCCCCGGCCGGACTGCCGCCGCAGCGGCGGCCAGCCGGTCGGCGCGCGCCTGATCACCGGCGGCCTGCTGCCGGCGATAAAGCGCCGCCAGCGCCGGCAGGCGCAGCGCCGCTGCATTGCTCTTCTGCCCGGCCGGTTTGTCACCGGCCGCTGCCGTGATGAGCCATTCAGCCCGGCTTTTGCCCGGTTTGGCAACAGCCGGCGCGGCCTTAGCCGGGTTAAGGCTGTGCCGCACATAGGCAGCCTGAGCAAAAAACGGCTTTTGCGCCTGTTGCAGCTCTGCTATTTGCGCTTGTAACAGGGCGGTTAGCGGCTCTTTTTCAGCCGGTAAAACCGCCTGAGCCAGCGCTGCCTGCGCTTTTGCGCCGGCTGTGTCACCGGCAAAAGCGGCCAGCAGCCCGGTTGATAAAGCCTGCCGCGCCTGCGCCTGCTTTTGCCGCCGCCAAGCCAAAGGCCAGCAAAACGGCGCCGCCAGCATTTTCAGCAGCCCGGCCGCCAGCCCCAATAGCAGCACAAGGGCGATAAGCAGCGCCAGCGCCGCTGCCGGGCTTAAGCTAATGCGCCAATGCGGCAGGGACAAGACAAGCTCGGCCGGGTAATCGGCCAGCAAAGCAAACCCCGCCCCAATCAGGAGAATGGCTAAAACAGCAATCGCAATACGGAACATGGCATTTTCCATCAGGCTGGTTACGGGGTGGGCGGCTCTGCCTTTGCGCCCGTATTGTGTGGCCGTTCTTCTGGAACAGGGCGGCTTTTATCGGCTGTGGCCAGCGCTCCGGCCGGAACAAAAATCGCTTGCGCCGTATGGCGGAAAAAATTATCCGCCGCCAGCCGCAGGCGGATAATATCGCTATAGGGCCGGATAGCTTTTTGCAGCGGCGGCGGCAGGGCGTCAGCCTCAGCCAGCGCGCTTTTATAATCCCCTTCTGCCAAAGCCGCTTCCAGCCGCGCCAGCCCGGCGGCGGCGGCTTTGCCGGCAACCGGCCCCTGCGGCCGGATCATGATCCAGCGCCCCAGGCGGTTGCGCCAGCCGGCGGCCGGCGCGTTGTCTGGCGAGTCTTCCAGACCCTGCGCGGCCAGCCTGTCGGCCAACAGGGTGAAGTCACGCGCCAGCACGGCTTTATTGGGCAGGCCGGCGGCCTGATAGCGCGCCAAAGCCGCGCCTATGGTGACAGCGCCCGGCGCGGCCGCTCCGGCCGCCGGCTGGCTGATCGGCGGCTTTTGCTCGGCTTCTTTGGCGGCGCCCGGCTCAGGCTGCGCCGGGGTGAAAGCCGCCATTGGCGCCGCCAGAGCCTGCGGCAAAGCCGCGCTGAAAAGCTGCAATTCGGCAGCATAGGGCGCGCCGCTGTCAAAAGCGGCCTGCAAATTCTGCAAAGCCAATAGACGCGCCGTTTCCCCCTGCGCCTGCTGGCCTTTGGCATAGAGCAGCGCCACTTCTTCCCGCAGGGCATTGGTCTTGAACATAAGATCCTGATTACGGCGTTCATCAACCGCTATCCGGTCTTTCAAAATGTCGATAGCGCGGCTATTGGCCGCCTGCGCGCGCGCTGCCCCGGCTAACCGGCGCGCCATGGCCTCGCTATCGGCGGCGGCCGGCGCGGCCGCGCGGTTTTGCTCAGCCTGATTGGCGATATTCTGCACAATTTGCGCCGCTTCGGCGGTTTGTTCGCCCAGGAGACGCGATTTTTGCGCAAATAAAGCCTCTATCTGCGCTTTTACCGCTTCTTTGTCACCCTCGGCGGCTATAAGCGGCGCCGCCGGCGGCTGCGGCCGCGCCGCGCCGGGGTAAAAGCCGGCCTGTTGCAGCCCGGCAGCGCCCAAAAGAGCTAGAGCCGCGCCGCCGGCGGCAGCGGCAAAAAGCGGCAACAAGCCGTAATAACGGCGCGGCCGCGGGGCGGCGGCCGGGCGCGGCGGCGCAGCGGCCGCTTTACTCTCCTGCCGGGGCGCGGCCGCTTTGTCAGCGGCGGCTTTGGCGGTTTTTATTGTGCTTGCGGGCGCGACAGCGCCCACCGGCTCGGCTTCCGGCACAATCTGGGCGGCATTACCGGTTTTTATAGTCTTTTCCGGCGGCATTTGAGCGGATAATCCCCGTTTTTGCTATTCTGTGGCAGAATACCGGTTTTTTCTGAATAAAAGCTTATGGACAAAGCTGATAGTCTCAGCTTTAGCGCAGATAGACAGGCAGAGCAAGCTTTTGTGCCGGCTTCAGCGCCGCAGCGGCAATAAGGCCAGCAAAGCGGCTTCTGTCGGCCGCTTTGCTAGCCGCGCCTGCGGCTGCCAAGCCACGGGCAGAGCGGCGGCAATACGGGGAGAAAGGCATAAAATCTCTGTTTCAGAACTGATATGCGCCTGCAATAGTGACAGATCAGCGGCATTCAGGGCGGAATAAAGCAGTATATAAGCAATCTTTGGCGGCAAAGCGGCTTGTTCTGCCGCTGTCGGTTTTTGCCGTATATGTTCATAACTTGTTACAAGCTGGAAGGTGACCGGCGCGGCGGCGAGAAAATCTTCAATAACCGGCCGGCGCGGCTGCCCGGCCAGATACAGCAGCAGGCCGGCCGGCAGCGCGCTTTTATCCGGCTTTTGCTGTAAAAAGCGGCATAAAGCCTCGGCATTTTCCGCTTGATAAGCAATATTGGCCAGGCCTTTGGCGCGGGCGGCCTGCGCGGTTTTGCCGCCGACACAATAAACCGGCAGCGCCGCCATGCCGGCCGGCAGCGGCGGCATGGCTAAAAAGGCGTTGGCGCTGGCGGCTATGATAGCGGCGCAAGGGCGCGGCGGCCATTGCCACGGCCGCGCCGCTATGCGGCTGAGCGGCAGAATAAACGGGGCAAAGCCGCGCCGGCGCAATTTTGCCGCCACCGGCGCCGCCGCGGCCGGCGGCCGGATAACCAGCACAGACAAAGCCGCGCCCGGGCCGCTTGCGCCTGAGGCCGGAGAGGAAAGCGCGGGAGAGGCCATATTATTCTGCCCGCTGCCAGCCGGCAAAAAATTCTTCCCCGGCCTGAGCGCGCAAGGCGGCGGCGGCGCTGCTTCCCAGCTCGGCCGCTGTTTCTGCCGCGCCGCTCTGGCGGATTTCATAGCCAAGGCGGCCGTCATCAGCCAAAATCAGGCCGTGCAGATGCACGGTTGCGCCTTCCAGCCGGGCATAAGCGCCCAGCGGCGCCCGGCATGAGCCGTCCAGCGCCGCCATAAAACTGCGCTCGCAAAGCGTTGTCACCGCGGTTTTGCGATCATGGATCGGCGCCAGCAGCGTGTCGATCCGGTGATCATTCTGGCGGCTTTCCACCGCAATCACGCCTTGCCCGGGCGCGGGGACAAATTGCTCAAGCGGCAAAATTTCCGTGGCGGCGGCAGCCAGATTAAGCCGTTTCAGCCCGGCATAGGCCAGAAATGTGCCGTCTGCCGCGCCTTGCGCCAGTTTGGCCAGCCGGGTTTGCACATTGCCGCGCAGCAATACCGGCCGCAGATCCGGCCGCAGGCGGCCAAGCTGGGCGCGGCGGCGGGTGGAAGATGTGCCGATAAGCGCGCCCGGCGGCAGCTCGGCCAAAGTTTTGCCGCCGCGGCCGATAAAGGCGTCACGCGGGTCTTCCCGCGGCAGAAAGGCTGATAAATGCAGGCCTTTCGGCAAAGCCGCCGGCATATCCTTGGCGGAATGCACGGCCAGATCAATTTGCCCGGCAAGGAGCGCCGCCTCAATTTCCTGCGTGAACAGGCCTTTGCCGCCAAGCAGCGCCAGCGGCTGATCGGTCAGGCGATCGCCGCGGGTGGACATGGGGATAATGGCAATCTCATGCGGCGGCAAGGCATGGCAGCGCAGCAAGGCGGCGCGCACCTGCTCTGCCTGCGCCAGCGCCAAAGCGCTGCTGCGGGTGCCGATTTTTAAGCTGGCTCTGTGCATGGACTTAATCCGTAATCCGGCTTATAAAGGGTGTATCTGCCCGCCCGGCCGTTTTGTTGCGGTTGCGGCGCCGGCAGTGTGCCGGCAAACTGTGCCCGGCAAAACGGCGCTATAGTAAGAGCGCGCCGGGCGCTCGTCAAGCCTGATGCGATGCTCTTGCCCGGCGGCGGCATGGAGAGATTGAGAAGAGCCGGTGATTATTTTAGGCATAGAGACAAGCTGTGATGAAACCGCGGCGGCGCTGGTGGAGCGGCGGGCTGACGGCAGCGGTAAAATTCTGGCCAATATTATCCGCAGCCAATTAGCCGAGCATGCGGCTTTTGGCGGTGTTGTACCGGAAATTGCCGCCCGCGCTCATGTGGAGCTGCTGGATCACCTGATAGAGCAGGCGCTGGCGGCAGCCGGCCTGAGCCTCGCTGATTGTGACGCTATAGCGGCCACCGCCGGGCCGGGGCTGATAGGCGGCCTGCTGGTGGGGCTGACCACGGCCAAAACGCTGGCGCTGGCGGCCGGCAAGCCGTTTTTGCCGATTAACCATCTGGAGGGGCATGCCCTTACCGCGCGCTTGAGCGATAATATTGCTTTTCCTTATTTGCTGCTGCTGGTTTCCGGCGGGCATACGCAAATTGTGCTGGTAAAAGGGCTGGGGCAGTATCAAAGGCTGGGGACAACGCTGGACGATGCGCTGGGCGAATGTTTTGACAAAACAGCGCGGCTTTTGGGCCTGCCTTACCCCGGCGGGCCGGCGGTGGAACAGGCGGCGCAGCGCGGCCGGGCCGGCCGGCTGGCGCTGCCGCGGCCCTTGCTCGGCGCGCCGGGCTGCGATTTTTCCTTTTCCGGGCTGAAAACGGCCGTGCGCCGGCTGGTGCTGCGCGAGACAGATGACGGGCAGCGGGTTTTGAGCCGGCAGGCAGTGGCGGATATAGCCGCGGCTTTTGCAGCGGCGGTAAGCGCGATTGTGACCGACCGGCTGAGCCATGCTTTTGCTCTTTATCATCGCCTTGTGCCGCCGCCGGCCGGGCAGCGGCCGGTCTTGGTGGCCGCGGGCGGGGTGGCGGCCAATAGCGCCTTGCGCCGCGCTATGCAGGATTTATGCGCGGCGCAGGGTTTTGCCTTTGTCGCGCCGCCGCCGGCTTTATGTTCCGATAATGCGGCGATGATCGCCTGGGCCGGCGCTGAGCATTTTGCCGCTCAAAAGGCCGGAGCGGCGGCTGCCGCGCCGCAGGGCGGTTTGCCGGCCGGGCTGGATTGTGTTGCCCGGGCGCGCTGGCCGCTGGATCAAGCGGCGCCGGCCAAAATCGGCTCCGGCCGCAAAGGAGCCAAAGCATGAAACAGCATAAGCAGAATATTGTCTTGCGCGCGGCGGCCACAGAGCCGGAAATTGCCGTTATCGGCGGCGGCGCCTGGGGCACGGCGCTGGCGGCCATGCTGGCGGCCAAACAACAGGCGGCGGCCGGCGGCGCGGCGGCGCCGGTAATGCTGTATTGCCGCCGGGCCGAGCAGGCGGCTGAGCTGAATGCCGCCCGCCGGCACCCCGCTTTGCCGCCGGAATGTGTTTTGCCGGCCGGGTTCAAAGCAACAGCCGCAGCGGCGGCGCTGGCGCGGGCGGAGATTGTTCTTGTGGCTTTGCCGGCGCAGGCGCTGCGCGCCGGTTTGCAGGCTGTAAAGGCCCATATTGCGCCACAGGCAAAACTGGTTTTATGCAGCAAAGGCATAGAGCGCGGCAGCGGCAAATTTATGACGCAAGTGACAGCCGATATTATGCCGCAGCATAATATCGCGGTGTTGTCCGGGCCGTCTTTTGCCGCCGATGTCGCCTGCGGCCGGCCGGCAGCGGTGACTTTGGCGGCGGCGGCTGCGCCAATGGCGGCGGAACTGGCGGCGCATCTTTCTTCTGCCGTTTTCCGCTGTTACGCTTCTACCGATATTATTGGGGCGGAACTGGGCGGCGCGTTAAAAAATGTGCTGGCTCTGGCGGCCGGCATGGCGGCCGGCCGCAGCTTTGGCGCCAGCGCGCAAGCGGCGCTGATTACCCGCGGCTTTGCCGAATTGCGCCGGCTGGGGCGGGCTTTTGGCGGGCGAGAAGAAACTATGGCCGGGCTGGCGGTGCTGGGGGATCTGGTTTTAACCTGTTCTTCGCCGCAATCGCGCAATTATGCTTATGGTCTGGCGCTGGCCCGGGGGGAAGATGTAACCGGCCGGCCGCTGGCGGAAGGCGTGGCGACTGCGCCGGTGGCGGCGGCTTTATGCCGCAGGCACAGGCTGGAAGCGCCGCTGATATTTATGGTTGCCGCGGTGCTGGCGGGCAAGATCACCATTGACGCGGCGGCGCGGGAGTTTTTTGCCCGGCCGCTGAAATTTGAAGATTAGCAAAGCCGGCTGCGCCAAAGCCGGCAGAAGATTGAGGAATTATCATGCTTTATATTATCGCCTGCCGCGACAAACCGGGATCGCTGCCGCTGCGGCAGCAGCACCGCGCCGCGCATTTGGCCTATTGGCAGGGTTTCGGCGCGGCGGTGCGTTTTGGCGGCCCGTTTCTTGATAAAAATGGCGCTATGTGCGGCTCTATGCTGGCGCTGGCGGCGGAGACTTATGAACAGGCGCAGCAGGCGGCGGAAGGTGATCCTTATAATAAAGCCGGTATTTTTGCCGCTGTTGAAGTGCAGGGCTGGCAATGGGTGTTGAACGCGCCGCAGGCGTGAGGCCGGCAAAAGCATAGTGACAAGAGAAGAGCATAAGGATTAAGCGCGCATGGCGTATTGGCTGTTTAAATCCGAGCCGAAAACATGGTCATGGCAGCAGCAAAAAGCCAAAGGCGCGGCCGGTGAGCCGTGGGACGGTGTGCGCAATTATCAGGCGCGCAATAATATGCGCGCCATGCAACTGGGCGATCAGGGCTTTTTCTACCATTCCAATGATGGGCTGGAGATTGTCGGTATTGTTGAGGTTTGCCGGCTGGCGCATCAGGATACAACAACGGCAGATGAGCGCTGGCAATGCGTTGATATTCGCGCGGTGCGGGATATGCCGCGGCCGGTCTCCTTGCGCGCGGTGAAGGCCAACCCGGCTTTGGCTGAAATGGCGCTGGTGAAATTTATGCGCCTTTCTGTCCAGCCGGTGCGGTCGGCGGAATGGCAGGAAATAAGCCATATGGGCGGGCTGGTTTAAGGCGCCTGCCGGCCGTAAAACATGGTGCGCTGGTTTCAGCCGAGGACAGTGATGACAGTGCCCTTATGCAGCAGGGGCATGAGCCGGCGCATGGCGTGGAGCGGCAGGGCAATGCAACCGGCTGTCGGGTGGAAGAGTGTGGTCGCATGGCTGCGGCGCGCCGGCGCTTGCGCTGCTTTGCTGTTGCAGCGCCCTGCGGGCGCTTCCGTATCGGTCAGGTTTTTGGCGCGAGCCAGATGCAGGAAGACGGCCGAGCCGCGGCCTTTAATGCGCGGTTTCATATTCCAGTCAAGCACAAAAGCAATATTGTAGAGATTATCGGCGCGGGCCAGCCGCTCGGCGCTGCTTTTATAAGGCAGGCGCACCGGGCGGTTATAATTGGCGTCAGCCGGGGCATCGCACCAGCCGTCATCAGCGCGAAGGCGGCGGAGCCTCAGCCCGCAGGGCGGCAGCAGGCTTTGGCGCTTTTTGCAAAAACCGGCAAGAATAGCCATGCCTGCCAGCGGCGTGGCATTATCGCCCTCGCGCTTGCGCGGGCTAAGGCCGCCGCGGCCAAAAACACAGGGCAGGCGCAGATTGCCGGCCTGCATAATGCCGCGCTGTTTATCGCCGCCGCAGGAGCGGACATAAATATGCGCAAGAGGGGCGTATTTTTGTGACATAAGCAAAGGCAATGTTTGGCCGGCAGGGGTTTTATAAAGCCGGGCAGTCCCTTATATAGGGTAGAGCAAAGCCGGGCGCAATAAACAGGGGGCAAAACGGGAAGACAGCATTATGCCGCGTAAAATTCTTATCATTGAAGAGGACGAAGCGCTGCGGGCCTTATTGCAGGAAGAGCTGGCCAGCCTGCCGGAATTTGCGGTTTTTTCTGCCAAAGACCGGCAAAGCGGCCAGGCCATTATGGTCAAAATCGCCCCCGACCTGTTGATTATTGAAGCGGGGGGCGCGGCTCATGCGGAATTTGTGCGCCATTTGCGCGCCGGCGGCTTGCGCGCGCCGATTATTCTGCTGGGCAAGGGCGAGGAAGATTTCGCCGCCTGGCTGGGCGCGGACGGGGCGAATGATTATGTGACCAAGCCCTTCCGCCTGACGGTGTTGCTGGCGCGCATTAAGGCGCAATTACGCCAATATGAGCAAAGCGAAGATGCGGCTTTTGCCATTGGCCCTTATATTTTAAAGCCGGGGCAAAAATTGCTGCTGGATAAAGCCGGGGAAAAAATCCGCCTGACGGAAAAGGAAGCGGCGATTTTAAAATATCTCTATCAGGCGGAAGGCCGGGCGGTAGAACGCGAAACCCTGCTGGAAGAAGTCTGGGGCTATAATTCCGGCGTGACCACCCATACGCTGGAAACCCATATTTACCGCCTGCGCCAGAAGATAGAGCAAGACCCTGCCAATGCGCAAATTTTATTAACCGTGCAAGGCGGCTATAAATTAGCGCCGTAATTTATGTTGCTTTTGCGCTGGCTATTTGCGTTTTGGGAAATAGCGGCGGGGAAGAGCAATAAGATTTGGCATTTGACGCGGTTTGTTCTATAATAAATTCCTCAATAAAGCGGGGCAGGCGGTTTGGCTTTATGGCGCGCCGGGGCAACAGGATTTGCGGGTAATCATGACTTCATCAGATAAAGAGCAGCCGGAAATGACACAGCCTGAGCAGCAGCCCGCCGGCGCGGCCGGGCAGCCGGGCAGTTACGGGGCGGATTCCATCAAAGTGCTCAAAGGGCTGGACGCCGTGCGCAAGCGGCCGGGCATGTATATTGGCGATACGGACGATGGCTCCGGCCTGCATCATATGGTTTATGAAGTGGTTGATAATGCCATTGACGAAGCGCTGGCCGGTTATGCCGATCTCGTCACCGTCACCTTGAATGCGGACGGCTCCTGCACGGTGACTGATAATGGCCGCGGTATCCCCACCGATATTCACCCGACTGAAGGCGTGTCTGCCGCCGAGGTGATTATGACCCAGCTCCATGCCGGCGGCAAATTCGACCAGAATTCCTATAAAGTTTCCGGCGGTTTGCATGGCGTTGGCGTATCGGTGGTTAATGCCCTTTCTGTCTGGCTGCGCTTGCGCATTAAACGCGCCGGCAAAGTGCATGAAGTCACTTTCCGCCACGGCGTGGCGGCAGCGCCGCTGAGCGTGATTGGCGATTGCGGCGCTGAGACGGGCACGGAAGTGACTTTTCTGCCGAGCAGCGATACATTCACTATGGTGGATTTTGATTTTGAAACGCTGGAAAAGCGGTTGCGCGAACTGGCTTTTCTCAATTCCGGCGTGCGCATTGCCCTGACGGATAATCGCCATGCCGACAAGCGCGAGGAAGTGCTGCATTATGATGGCGGGCTGACGGAATTTGTCGCTTATATTGACCGCGCCCGCACCCCGCTTATCGATAAGCCGGTTTATATTAAGGGCGAAAAAGACGGCATGACGGTGGAAGTGGCGCTGTGGTGGAATGATTCCTATCATGAAAAAGTGCTGTGCTTTACCAATAATATTCCGCAGCGCGATGGCGGCACTCATCTGGCCGGCTTTCGCGGCGCGCTGACCCGGCAAATCACCGGCTATGCGGAAAAATCGGGCATTGCCAAAAAGGAAAAGCTGCAATTAACCGGCGATGATTGCCGTGAAGGGCTGACAGCCGTTTTATCGGTTAAAGTGCCCGATCCGAAATTTTCTTCCCAGACCAAAGATAAATTAGTGTCGTCTGAAGTGCGGCCGGTGGTGGAAGGGCTGGTGAATGAAGCGCTTTCCGCCTGGCTGGAAGAGCACCCGGCAGAAGCGCGCATTCTGGTCGGCAAAGTGGTGGAAGCGGCGGCGGCGCGCGAAGCGGCGCGCAAAGCGCGGGATTTAACCCGGCGCAAAAGCGCTTTGGATATTTCTTCCCTGCCGGGCAAGCTGGCCGATTGTCAGGAGCGTGACCCGGCCAAATCGGAATTATTTATTGTTGAGGGGGATTCCGCTGGCGGCTCCGCCAAAAGCGGCCGTTCGCGCAAAAATCAGGCCATATTGCCGCTGCGCGGCAAAATTCTCAATGTTGAACGGGCGCGGTTTGACCGCATGCTCTCTTCCGATATGATCGGCACTTTGATCACGGCGCTTGGCACTTCTATCGGCAAGGACGAATTTTCCCCCGATAAAGTGCGTTATCATAAAATTATTATTATGACCGATGCCGATGTTGACGGCGCCCATATTCGCACTTTGCTGCTGACCTTCTTCTTCCGCCAAATGCCGGAGCTGATAGAGCGCGGTTATCTGTATATTGCCCAGCCGCCGCTTTATAAAGTCAGCCGCGGCAAATCTTCGCAATATATTAAAAATGAAGCGGATTTTGAGGAATTTTTGCTGGTGTCCGGGCTGGAAGAAACCGTGCTGGAGCTGGCGCATGGCGAAAAGCGCGGCGGGCAGGATTTGCGCCGGATTGTTGAGGAAGCGCGCCGGATTCGCCGCTTATTGGATAATATTCATAGCCGCTATAATCGGGTGCTGGTGGAGCAGGCGGCGATTGCCGGGGTGCTGACGCCGGAAATTCTCGACTCGCCGGCAGCGGCGCAAGCGGCGGCGCAGGCCGTGGCTGAGCGGCTGGACCGGCTGGCCGAAGAGCTGGAAAAGGGCTGGCAGGGCTTTTATGCGCCGGAGGAAGAGGCGCTGCGCTTTGAGCGCAGCCTGCGCGGGGTGAAAGAGGTGATTACGCTCGATAAGGCTTTGCTGGCTTCCAGCGATGCCCGGCGGCTGCACAGCCTGCAGGCGCATATGCAGGAAATTTATCAGCAGCCGGCGCAGTTGCAGCGCAAAGGCAAGGTGGAGACAATTTACGCGCCCTTGCAGCTTTTGCAAAGCGTGTATGATAATGGCCGCAAGGGGCTGGCCATGCAGCGCTATAAAGGCCTGGGCGAAATGAATGCCGAGCAATTATGGGAAACAACGCTCGATCCGGACGCCCGCTCGCTCTTGCGGGTGAAGGTGACCGATGCCGGCGATGCCGATTTGCTGTTTTCCCGCCTGATGGGTGACCAGGTAGAGCCGCGCCGCGACTTTATCCAGGAAAATGCCCTGAATGTCGCCAATCTTGATGTTTGAAACCAGATAAATGAGCCAACGGCTTTAAGCCTGCTTCTCACATGGGAAGCGGGCTTTGCTTTTGCCGGCGCGACTCTATCTAAGGCATATGTTCTGTTTATTGCAACGATATATTATTGCATTAAAATGAAACATAATCTATATCTCCTTTAAGCAGCCTGAGGAGAAATGCGATGACAATTTCAGCTTTTGCGGCAGCAAAATATCTGGCTGAACGCTCAGATTGGTCATTAACCAATCTGCAAATGCAGAAAATCCTCTATCTGGCGCATATGGCGCATATGGTGGAAAATAATGGCCAGCCGCTTATAAATAGTTGGTTTGAGGCGTGGGAATATGGCCCTGTTTGCCCGCCGCTTTACCATAAGCTAAAAATTTATGGCGGCGATCCGGTTGGCAATATTCTTCATCGTTCTGCCTCGCCGGCCGAAAATTCTCCGGAAGCAAAAACACTGGAGGCCGCTTATGAAAAATTAGGCGGTCTGTCGGGCGGGCGGCTGGTGGCCTTAACACATCAGCAGGGTGGCGCGTGGGAAAAACACTGGAGGCAGGGCATTCGCGGCGCTACTATCCCGAATGAAGATATTGTGCAGGAATATAGGGATATTTTTGCCTGATGTCTGAGGGGAAGGAGTCCAATAGTGTTCTGGATAAAATAAGCAGCGGCGGCAAGAAAAAATCTGATGATGTGCCGTCTGTCGCCGAGCAAATTAACCGGCATGAAGAGCAGCGCCGGGAAGATTGGGCGTTTTTTACCCTCTATATTTTCATGCTGCTGGATTTTGTCTTTTTCGTCATTGTCAAAATATGGTATTTGCCGGCAGCTTTATGTCTTTTTCAGCTTATCGCCCTATGCTCTTTTATCTGCAAAAAAGGCTGGCAGCAAAGCTGGGCGCTTGTGAATCGCTTCCTTGGACGCATTGTCGGCACGGATAGAACAAAAATTGAAGGCGGCAGGAAAGATGATTTTGCCCCTTTTGCGATTACCAGCGAACGGGAAGATGCTTCAGAAAAACTGGAAACTCTTAAAAAAGCGCGCAAGCAGGATTGGTTTATTTTTCTTGTTTTAAACTTTATTTTTCTTGATGTTATTTTTTTCTCAGCTTTAAATAATTGGGCTGCTCCCGTTTCTTTATTGATATTAGAAAGTTTTATCCTTTTTGCTTTGGGTGAAAAAATGGGTATGACAGCCATATGTGAGCTTATCAATAATTTATCAGGCACTATGCTGAAAAAATAGCAACAAGCTTGAAACTGCGGCAGCGCTGCTCTTTACCCTCTTTAAACCGTGTTTACCGGCAGTTTCGACACCGGGCGGCACAACCCTAAATACACAATCGCTTAAGGGCGATGTGGTGCTGTTACAGGGTTGCGTAATGTCGATTGAAGCCGAGATGAGTGTTGTAAAACGGCTGGGCTTTTTTGCCTGCCTGCCGGAGCAGCAATTACGCGCTTTGCTGTTTGGCGCTGAGCGTATGCGCCTGCATGAAGGGCGTGAGCTGTATCAAAAAGGCGATATTGCTGATTGCGCCTATATCCTGTTGGGCGGACGGGTAGATTTGTTCCAGCCTGTCCGCCGCCGTCTGGGGGCAGAAAACCGGCTGAAAGAATATCGCCAGGTGGTTTATGCGGTGAAAGCCGGCACTTTATTGGGGGCTTTTGCCCTGATTTCTGACAAAAGGCGCGAAACCGGCGCTTATGTGGCGCAAAGGGGCGATGTTCTGCGCTTTAATCGCAGCTCCTTCCGGCGGCAGTTGCAGCAAAGCGCCGAAATGCGCGCCCGGCTTGCCGGTTATATTTTTGCCAATTTTCAGTCGATGACCATGCGGCTGGAAAAGAGGGCGCAAATTCTGGCGGCGGCCTGAGCCGCGGCGCGGCGGGCAAAAGCAAGCCGGGCGAATCGCGCCGCTGCCGCCGGCTTATGGCCGCCGGGCAAAATTTTGCGGCTTCAAGCTTGCTGTTTGCGGGGTAAAATCCGGCAAAAAAGCGCGCCGCCGGCGGATATTGGCTGTCAAAAGCGGGTTATAAAGCCGTTTTTGCGCTTCTACCAGCAATACTCCGCCAAAACAGGGGAAGAATCGGCGCGCCAGCTTTTCATAAAGCCGGGAAACCAGAGGCACGCGGCCGTCTCTCTGCGGCAGAAAATGGACATATTCATAAATTTCATCACAATCAAAGCCGTTATGGCGCAGCGCTTCGGCTAATTGCCGGCGGCTATAGGGCTGGCCGTGGCCGAAAGGCGTTTTTTCAGCATGCGCCCACAAGCCGCGCCGATTGGGGACAATCAGGATAAGGCGGCCGCCAGGCAGCAAAACGCGCCATAATTCCCGCAATATGGTTTGGGCATCGGGGCTGAATTCCAGCGCATGAACCGCCAGAACAAAGTCTACCGCCGCATCATCAAGGGGGAATTTGTAATCTTCCTCTACCGGCAGCGGCTCAGCCGCCGTGCCTTTGCCCGGGGCAGGGCGCGCCGGCGCCGGCCGCCTGTCCGCGTCATCAGCCGGGCGGCGGCGGTTTTTCTCTTCTTTGCCCGGCTCGACCATGGCGGCCGGGATAAAAGCCAAAACCCGCTGGTCGGCGCCGGCAAACGGCTCCAGATAAGGGCGGGTATAGCCAAAGCCCATAATCGTATCTCCCTTGCCCGGCGGGGCAAGGCGCGCCAGCCCGCGGGCGCAATCCTGCGCCAGTTTTTTACCCAGCGGGCCGGCATAAAAACTATCGAGAGAAGCAAGGGTTACAGGCATAAACGCTCCGCAATAGCGCTCTTCAAGCCGCCAAGCCGGCACCGGACGCAAACAAACAGCGCCGCCGCTTATAACGGCTCGCGCCGGCACCGGCCGGAGGCTGCGCCGCTTTGGCTGCGCCGCGCCCGGCCGCCGGCCAAAAGACGGCAAGCTAGTTCCAGCAGCCTTGATTGCGCCCGCGCAGATTATGCGCGTCAATATTGAGCAATAATTTCTGATCTTTTTGCATCAGCATATAACGGCTGTGATTCTTCAGCTCAATTTTCTGCCAGCCGGCGCAGCTTACCGGCATTTTTGATTCCGGCCGCGCTACTTTCCCCGCCCAGTCGGAAACATTATGCGGCACATTTTTCACACTGCCGCAAGCGCTTAAAGCGGCGGCCAGCAGCACCGCCGGCACAAGGGCAAAAGCCGCTTTTTTATAGGCATAATCGCCGTAATATGTGTTTGAAGCCATGAAATTTATCCTCCTGCCTTGATTGTTTTTATCAATCAAAGGCGCTTTGGTCTCCCCAAAGCTTTACAGCAATAATTTATCTTGCGCAGCGGTTTTGGCAAGCTTTATTTACCGCTCTGGCGCTAATTCCTGCTTTTTGCTGCCGATAAAAGCTGTAACAGCCTTATCTTTACCGTAAAAAGGCGTTAAAGGGCGGCCCGCCGGGCAAAGCCGGCCGCAATTTTAAAAGGAGCGCCTGATGACAAAGGACAAAACAGCGCAAAAGCAGCAAACGGGGCGGGGGCGCATTTATGAATCCGTTTTTGAAACAATCGGCCATACGCCGCCGGTGCGGGCGAATAATCTGGCCCGGCAGGAGCATATTATAAGCGATCTGCTGCTGAAGCCGAGCCGCACGCCATTATGCCGCAGCAATTTGAAAATATGGCCAATCCGCAGCCGCCTTATCAGACAACCGGGCCGGAAATCCGGCATGACCGCGGCGGCTGTGTTGATAGGCCGGTGGCCGGGGTCGGCACCGGCGGCACAATCAGCGGCGCCGGCCAATATTTAAAACAGCAAAAGCCCTCTATGCGGGTTATTGCGGTTGAGCCGCAGGATTCTCCCGCTTTATCGGGCGGGGCGCCCGGGCCGCATAAAATTCAGGGTATTGCCGCCGGTATTTCGGCCGGGGCGGCTGTCGCCGCTGCGGTGAAACTGGGCCGCCGGGCAGAAAATAAGGGGAAAACTATGGCCGTTATTATCCCCGATTGGGCCGAGCGTTACCTTTCCACCGCTTTATTTGCCGGGTTGGAAAGCTGAAACTTTGTGGATAAAGCGCGGCAAAATCAGGCTCTTCCGGCCGGCTGCCGCTGCGGCTATAGATTTTTGCCGGCTTTGGCATAAATATGCCGGTGGAGGCGGCGCTGCGCGCTGCAAGCGGCAGCGGCGGCAAAAAGCGCTGCCCGCGCAATATAAGTGTGGAATTATGCAGTATGAAACGGCCCTTGCGTTTTAAGAAGCACCCTTTCCTGTTCTTCTGGCGGATTTTTTATAATGCCATGCGCCATTTTATTGAGGAATACGGCTCAGCTTTTGCCAGTTATATTACGCTTTCCGGCATGATGGCCTTTTTCCCCTTTCTGATTTTTACCACCGGCATAGCGGGTTTTGTCGGGGCAAAATTTTATACGGAAACCAGCCTGAATTATATCCTGGATATGCTGCCGAAAGCTTTGGTGCAGCCGGTCGGGGCGGAAATCACCAATGTGATGACGACGCAGCGCGGCGGCCTGCTGACAATTTCCGCCCTTGCGGCGGCTTATTTTGCCTCTAACGGGGTGGAATCGCTGCGCACGGCGCTCAACCGCGCTTACCGGGTGCATGATAAAAGGAGCATAGTTTTTTGCCGCTTTCAAAGCCTGTTTTTTGTTATTCTGGGCACGGTCAGCTTTGTTATTATCAGCCTTTTGCTGGTGCTGGCGCCGTTAGTGCTGGTATTATTGCAGCGGGAAACCGGATCCCTGGCGCCTTATCTGGGGACAATCCGCTTCTGGCGTTATTGCATCAGCATTATTGTGCTGCTTATCGGCCTGTTTATAACCCATAAATGGCTGCCGGCGGGGAAGAGAAGCTTTTTTGATATTGCGCCGGGCATCGGCTTTACTTTTGCCACCTGGCTGGTGGCCTCTGTCGCTTTTGCCCAATATCTGGCCAGCTTTGCCTCTTATGTTTCCACTTATGCCGGCCTCGCTTCCATCGTTGTGGCCATGGTGTTTTTATATATGCTGTCGGCTATTTTTATTATTGGCGGCGAGATTAACGCCGCCATTATGTTTTATCGCAACCGCCGACAGCAGCCCGGCCAGCCGATTGAAGCCACCAGCCCGGAAAAGAAAGCCGGGCCGGCGGCGAGACGCCTTATATAAAGCCGCCGGCCCGGCAGATTGAAGCGCTTAAGGAGCCGGCCGCCCGGCGGCCGCGATAAAAGCCAGCGCCTCCGGCGAATCCCATTTTACCCCGCCATTGAGCGAGGCAATCAGGCAGCCTTGCGCGTCAACCAACAGGGAAACCGGCAGGCCGCGCGCCAGCCCCTGACGCTTCAGATGATCATAAAACACCATTTCCGGATCGTGATAAAGGGGCAGATTTTCCGCCTTATGCTCAGCCAGGAAAGCGCGCACTTTGGCCTCTTTGCTGGCATGATCATAAATGGTTACAACGGCAAAATGATCGCCGCCTTTTTGCGCCTGCAAGGCCGCCAGATCGGGGATCTCCGCCCGGCAGGGCGGGCACCAGACACCCCATAAATTAACCAGCAGCATTTTACCGGAAAAATCGGCCAACCGTTTTGTCCGGCCGCTTTCATCGGCAAATTGCAGCTCACCGAGATAGAGCGGCTCTTCCGCCAGCCGCAAAGAGCGAAAAACCCCTTTTTGCTCCTGCCGCAAAAAATCCAGCCGGGCCGGCTGCGGCCGGCATTGCTCCCGATCGGTGAGGATTTGCGCCGCCGCTGCGCCGGCAAAAGCAAAACACGCTGTCATTATCGCGGCTGTCCGGGCGGCGCGGTGAAAAAGGCTGGAAAAAAGCATAAGGCACCCCTGTAATCCGTTTCCGTTCCTGCCGGCCCTGCCGTAAACAGGACAGGGCGAAAGTTTAATCTTTCTGTTGCGGCCTGACAAGAGCCGGCAAAACTATTCTCCCGCCCTGCTTGCATTTTTTGCTGCCTCGTTTATTATCAGGAGAGTCCCGACAGGCGATAAAGGCGCGATAATGAGCTGTGTTAAAAAATTCCTGCTGCCGGCTGCGGCTGCTATAATCTGTATAGTCGCGGTGAGCGGCTGCGGCCGGCGCAGCGCGCCGGAGCTGCCGCCTTCCGCCTATATGCAGAATGATAAAGGCCAAATGGTAAAAAAGCCGCGGCCTGACAAGCCTTTTATTCTCGACAGGCTGATTAAATAAGGCTTTTATGCGGGTTCGCGCGGCCGTTATCTCCGCCGGCAGGCCTGCCCGCGGCCGCAGGGGCAGGAAGATAGGCAGAGGGGGCAGATGTCAGGCATAATGGTGAAGCAGTGCGATAAGGACCGGCAGGCTTTGAGCCGGGCCGGCCAGGGTTTTCCTCCGGGGGCTGAAGCTTTTTCCTATCAAAACGGGGTATTGGCGGCGGATAAGGTGCCGCTGCCTGAGCTGGCAGCGGCAGTCGGCACGCCGTTTTATGTCTATTCCGCTACGGCCATACGCGCCGCCCTGCGCCGCTTTACCGCCGCTTTTGCCGGGCTGGATATGCTGGTGGCTTACGCGGTCAAGGCCAATTCCAACCAGGCGGTGCTCAAGCTGCTGGCTGATGCCGGCGCCGGGGCGGATATTGTTTCCGGCGGCGAGCTGCGCCGGGCGCTGGCGGCCGGTTTTCCGCCGGAAAAAATTGTTTATTCCGGCGTGGGCAAAACGGCAGAGGAAATAGATCTGGCCCTGCGCCGCCGCATTGGCTGCTTTAATGTTGAATCCCTGGCGGAATTGCGGCTTTTGGCGGCGCGGGCGCAGGTGCTGGGGGTTGTGGCGCCGGTGGCGCTGCGCATTAACCCGGATATTGCCGCCGGCGGCCATGCCAAAATTGCCACCGGCAAGGCTGAAAACAAATTCGGCATTGCGCAGGCAGACGCTTTTGCCGCTTATGCTCTGGCGGCCGGCCTGAAGGGGATCACAATTTGCGGCCTTGATGTCCATATTGGCAGCCAGATTGTAACGGCCGAGCCTTTTGCCCGGGCTTTTGCTTTTGCCGCCCGGCTGGTGCGGGAGCTGCGGCAGCAGGGTTTTGCTATCCGCCATGTTGATATTGGCGGCGGTTTGGGCGTTGCTTATCGCGCCGGCGGCCGGCCGCCGCTGGAGCCGGCCGCCTATGCCGCCCTGCTGCGTCAGCATCTGGGCGGGCTTGGCCTGTCTTTTATTGCTGAGCCGGGGCGCTTTGTTACCGCCAATGCCGGGGCGCTGGTCACTAAAGTGTTGTTTGTCAAACCGGCCACGGCAAAAAACTGTGTTATTGTTGATGCGGCGATGAATGATCTTATCCGCCCGACATTGTATGAAGCCTGGCATGAAATTGTGCCGGTTATCGCCCCCGCAGCGGCAGAGCCGCGCTATAACAGCGATATTGTCGGCCCGGTATGTGAAACCGGTGATTATCTGGCGCTGGGGCGGCTTATGCCGGAGCCGGAGCCGGGGGCGCTGCTGGCGGTGTTGAGCAGCGGCGCTTACGGCGCCGGCATGGCCAATAGCTATAATAGCCGCCTGCTGGTGCCGGAAGCGCTGGTTGAAGGCTCGCGCTTTGCCGTTATCCGCCCGCGCCCCGATTATGACAGCCTGCTGGCGCGCGATCATATACCGGCCTGGCTCTAGGCGGCCGGCCGGGCTGGGAGAGCGGCGCTGCGGCGGCGATAACGGCCGGGCGCTGCTGTGCTGTTATGATGGTGATAGGGCGGCTTTGCCGCCTGCGGGTTCCGGCGTGGCGCTTTCAAGGGAGCATTTATGCGGCATTTGCGGCACAATCTGGCTAAATATGCTGCTTTTGCCGCGCCTATGCGGCGCGCCGCGGGCAAGGCGCGCTGCCTTTTGCTGTTTGAGCGTTTCTGGCGGCATTTTACCCCGCTTTTTCTGCTGCTTTTGCTCTTTGTCACAAGCTGCTGGCTCAAGCTGTTTGCCGTTGCGCCGCCTTTTGTCCATGCGCTGCTGCTGCTGGTTTTTGCTGTTGCCTTTGGCGCGGCTCTGTGGTTTTTATGCCGGCTGCCCTGGCCGCGCCCGGCCGAAATAACAGCGCGGCTGGAGCGTGATAATGCGCTGCTTTATGACCAGTTGGGGCTTGATGCGGAGCTTTTGGCCGGCGCGCCGCCGCCGGCGCAAGCGCTGTGGCGCGAGCATAAAAAGCGCATGCGCATTGCCCCCGGCCGGTTGAAGCTGCGGCCGCCGCGGCCGAATATCCCCGCTTATGATCGTTTTGGCAGCCGCAGTTTTGTCTTTTTATTGTTTGCCGTGGCTTTTTGCTTTCAATCCGGCGGCCGCGGCGGCCGCCTGGCCGATGCGTTATATTTTGGCCCGCGGCAGCCGCTGCTGCTGCGGCTTGATGCCTGGGTAAGCCCGCCGGATTATACGGGCCGGCCGCCTCTTTATCTGCTGTCCGGCGGTGACAGCCCGCCGGATACAGCCGCTGCCGCGCGCCGTAATAGCGGCGCTGTGCCGGTGGCGGTGCCGCAAGGCAGCCTTTTGACGGTGCGGCTGAATGATAATGGCCGCGGCCTGGCGGCTCTGTCCTGCGCCGGGCCGGGCGGCAAAAGCCGGCTGAAAGCGCAGCCGCAGGGCGCGGCTTCTGTCTATCAGCTGCGGCTGGAGCAATCGGTAAAGTGCCGCCTGACGGCGCCGGCGCCGCTGCCGGCGGTAAATTGGGCTTTTACGGTTGAGCCGGATCAGGCGCCGGCCATTGCCTGGCTCAAGCCGCCGGAACGCGCCTTGAACGGCGTGCTTAAACTCAATTACCGCATTGATGATGATTATGGCGCAAGCAAAGCCTGGCTGGAAATCAAACCGGCCGATGAACAGGCTTTGCGCGCCGCTTCTCCCTATTTTGCCCGTTTGACCGCGCCGCCGGTGATAAGCCGCTATCGCGGCGGCTCTTTTATTGCCTGGCAGGGTGTGGCGCCCGATCCGGCAGCGGCAAAGCCTGCGCCTGAGCCTTTGTCGCCGCTGCCGCAGATCCGCCTTAACCTGCCGCGGCCGCTGCCGCTTGACAAGAGCGGCCGGCGCGGCGGAGAAGCCGCGACCGAGGCCGATTTAACCGGAAATCCCTGGGCCGGCGCTTTTGTGACCATGCGTCTGGTAGCGGAAGACAGCGCCGGGCAGCGCGCCGCCAGCGCGCCGGTCATGCTGGTTTTGCCGCAAAAAACCTTTGTTAACCCGTTGTCACGGGCGCTGATTGAGCAAAGACGCCTGCTGACGGCTGATGCGCAGGCCGCGCCGCAAGTATTGGCTATGCTTGAGGCTTTATTATTATGGCCGGAAAAAACAATCGCCGATAAAGGCAGCGCTCTGGCGCTATACAGCTTGCGGGCGCGGCTGCGCGCCCTGATAGAGCCGCTGCCGGGGCAGCCTGTGCCGGCCGCCGCCGAACGGCGGCAGAGGCTGGCCGATATTGCCGCCTATATGTGGGCGATTGCCGAGGGGATAGATGGCGGCCGGCTGGCTGAGGCCGAGCGGCGGCTGGCTCTGGCGGCGCAGGCGCTGCGCGAAGCTCTGCGCAATGGCGCCAGCCCGGCCGAAATCACCCGCCTTATGCAGGATTTACGCCGGGCCATGCAGGCTTATGTCGCCATGCTGGCCGAGCGCGGCACCGCCGCCGGAGATAATAAAGCGCCGAAATTGGGTGAAAATGCGCTGGAAAAAAGGCTGAAAGCGCTGGAAGAGGCGGCCCGGCAGGGCAAGCGCGGGCAAAGCGAAGAATTATTGTCGGAATTTGAAGATTTGATGAAAAATCTGCAGGTAACGCAAGGCGGTCAGGGCTCAGACACAATGGGCGGGCCGAGCAGCAAACAGGGGCAAATGCAGCAGCAAATGGATAAATTGTCCGATATTATGCGCCGGCAGCAGCAATTACTGGACGATACGCATAAATCGCGCGAGCAAGGCTGGCGTGAGGCGCCGGGCGCGGCGGCGCCGGAGCGCGAGCGTCAAAGCCGCGATTTACAGCAGCGGCAGGAAGAGCTGCAACGCGATATGCAGGCCTTGCAGCAGGGGCTGGAGAAACAGGGGCTTGCCGCCAAAGAGGCGCTTGGGCAGGCCGAGCAGAAAATGGCGGAATCCGGCGCGGCTTTGGGGCAGAATAATGCGCCCGGCGCCGAGGAAAACCAGGCTCAGGCCTTGCAGGCTTTGCGTGATGGGGCGCAAAATATTATGGGGCAAATGCGTGAGGCGTTAAAAAAGGCCGATGCCGCGCAGCAGGCTCAGCAAAAAGGGCCGGCCGGCGGGCAAGGGCAGGAGCAGGCCGGGCCGCCAGACGGCGCGCAAGACCCGCTGGGCCGGCCGCCGGGCAGCGGCCAGACCGGGCAGGGGGATTTTATGCCGCCGGAAGAAGCGCAGCAGCGCGCCCGCCATATTCTGGAAGAAATCCGCAAAAAGCTGGGCAAGCTGACGCCGCAGCAGGAAAAAGACTATTTGGAGCGCCTGCTAAATTTTGAATAATCGGCGGCGCGCCCGGCCAATAGCGCTTTTGGCCGCTCGCCCGGCCGGCGCCTGTCTGCCCGGCGCTGTTACCGGCCCCCGGGCCGGCCGGCCGGCTTTCGCCCGCTTTCCGCCCCGGCTTATAAAAAAGCACCGTGAGCGGGTTTGCTCACGGTGCCGGCGGCTTTCTCTCCGTCCTCGCCGATAGGCTGTTATTGCACCATTCTTTGCCCATATTGGCCATATTGGCCGTCCCGCAGCAGAGAGCGCTGGGCAATGGCGATCATGGTTTCCGACCGTGTTTTTATATCCGGCGCTTCCAGCAGAGCCTGTTTTTCTGCCGGGGAAAAGGGAACAATAACCGAAAGCGCATTAACCAGCGCGCTATTGGATACTTCGGCAATCATATCCCAATCGGCCTGCATATGATTGGCTGCCAGATATTCCTGAAAGACACGCATAAAACTGTCGCGATCAATCGGGCCGTTATCGTCACTATCGGCCAGATCACCAATAAAAGGGGTAATGCTGTAATAGCGATACGGCCTGCTGCTCTGCAATTCTTCACCCAGATGAAAGCGGCAAACCCCCTGCAGTGAGATCATAATCTGCCCGTCACCGGTTTCGCTGTAATTGGTAATGCGGCCGATGCAGCCGACATTCCAGGTCAGGCTGTTATCATTGGCGGCCTGATATTTGCGCAAAATATCGGCATCAAAGGATAAGGGATCATAAGCTGCCGCCCTGGCGCCCTGGCCGGCGCTTTTCACCAGCACCAGGCCGATCAGGCGGTTGCCGCGCATGGCATCATCAACCATTTGGATAAAACGCGGCTCAGACAAGGTCAGCGGCACAAAACCGCCCGGCATCAGCATGATGGAAGCCATGGATAAAACAGGTAAATGCTGGGGAATATCCTGCGCTGAAGTATAAAAAGCGTTTCCGGCTTGCATGAGGCTGCTCTTGAATCTGCGGCGATAAAGCCCCGATCTCTGCCGAAAGGCAGGAACACGGTGTTTTATGGCGGTTGCTGTCATTTTGTAGCGGAATAATAGCCGGGCCGGTAATAAAGTTCCGCCCCGGCGGCGGGCAAAACTGCCTTGCGCCCTGCCTTGCCGGCCGCCTGAGCGCCGGAAAGCCCGGGGACAAGCGGGTTACACGCTGTCAAGCGCGCGGGGAGCTTTATCAATTTATGGTTAACAGCGGCCGCAAGCGCGCCGGCGATCAGGATTGCCGCCGGGCAATGAAGGCGGCGGCGCGGCGCAGCATATCGGCTTTTGCGCCAAAAGGCGCCAGCATATCCTGCGCTTCTGTTACCTTTTGCGCCAATAGGGCGCGGGTCTTTTCTACCCCGTAAAGAGCGGCTAATGTCGCCTTGCCGGCGGCAGCGTCTTTGCCCGGCGTTTTGCCTAAAGCGGCTTTGCTGCCTTCTATATCAAGAATATCGTCTGCCAGTTGGAAGGCGAAGCCAATAGCCGCGCCAAAATCGGCCATAAGCTGCTGCTCAGCTTTGCCCGCCTGGGCGATAATGGCGCCGGCAAGGCAGGCAAAACGCAGCAAGGCGCCGGTTTTCATGGTTGCAAGAGTGATAATCTCTGCCGCTTTTGCGGGCTGCTTTTCGGCCATAATATCCAGCATTTGCCCGCCAACCATGCCGCCGGCGCCGGCGGCTTCCGCCAGCTTGCAGCCTAGCTCAGCCCGGAGCGGCGGCAAAAGCCCGTTATCTTCCGCCGTTATGAGCTGAAAAGCCAAAGTGAGCAAAGCGCTGCCGGCCAGAATAGCGGTGGCTTCATCATAGGCTTTATGCACGGTTGGGCGGCCGCGGCGCCAGTCATCATTATCCATAGCCGGCAAATCATCATGGATAAGGGAATAGCAATGCACAGCTTCCAGCGCGGCGGCACATTCCAGCGCGGCAGTGCCGGAAGGCTGTGCCGCGGCCGGCGGCCGGCCGCTAAAGAGCGCTGCCGCTTCCAGCAGCAAAAAAGGCCGCAGGCGCTTGCCGCCGTTAAAAACACCGTGGCGCATGGCGGCCAGCAGGCGCGGCGGCCAGGCCGGCTGCCCTGCCGGTGCGGCCGCCGGGGAAAGAATTATATTCAGCCGCGCTTCCACGGCGGCGGCATGGCGGCGCAAACAGGCGGTAAACAGGGCTTCGCTTTCTTTTTCCATGGCGGCAACATGGAGCAATCACGGCGGAGCGTCAAGATAAATTATCTCCTGCCGCGCTGATAAAAAAGCCCTGGCCGCGGCCCGGCGGCCGCTTGGGCAGGGGCCGGATAAAGCTGCGCCGGCTGTAAGCGCGCCGCGGCAGAAATTGCGGCAGAAAGTATTGAATGCGGGCAGGATTACAGCACCGGCGGCCGGTATTACCGCTAAAAGCCGACCCGGCGGCCTTATAGCTGCGGACAGGGAGAAACAGGCCTTGATTACCCGGCTGTTCCCCGCCGCGCTGCGATTATATGGGCAGCCGGCGGAGCCGGTTGCGGCGCAATGGCTTTGCCGCAGCAGCGGCTTGCTTTTTCAGGCATGGCTCCGGTGCCTCAGCGCTCCCCGGCGCGCCGCAGCCTATAGCGCGGCTGTTTTTGTTCATGCCGCCGGGGCGGCCCGCCGATCACGGCGCCGGTGCTCTGGCGGCGGCGGCCGGCGCCATGCCCTGCATAGCAGCCGTTTGCGCATCAAAAAACTGTTTGAACAAGGCATCGCCTTTATCACCCTTGGCAAAATTGAATTCCCCAATGCGGCCGTTTTTATAGGCGACATTCATGGTCAGCCAGGGTAATTGCTCCATCAGGGCGATATTGCGCTGCAATTTCGGGTTTCTGCCCTGTTCCGGCGTGTTCATGGCAATAACAAAGAAATTGCTGTTAATCCTGTAAACCCGCATATCCTGTAATTCCTGCCCGGTTGATTGCGCTGTTGCCTTAAACATAAGCGGGCTGATTTTATCAACGGCTACGCCTTCAAAATTTTCCGGCACAATAAACATAATTTCGGCCAGATAAACGGCGGGAATCCCGCTGTCATGATTGGGGCGCAGGGTTAAACGGGCAAATATATCTCTGGCCGGCACGGTGATTTCCCCGCGCAATATGGTGTCTTCTGTCGCTTCCGGCGTCTTTTCCCGCAGGAGCGACCATTTTACCGTGCCTGTGCTGGAGGCGGCCGGCATGAGAGCGGTTTGCGCCTCATGAAATTCTACCTCGCCTGTAGCGGCAGCCTCGGCAAGGGGAGCTGTTTTCTCCGCCGCGCTGCTTGATTTTGTGTCCTGCAGCGGCCGGGCTTCCTCTTCCTGCCCGTCCGGCATCAGGCGCTGACCGGCTTTTTCCGCCGCTGTTGTTTCCGGCGCCGAAACAGCCGGAACCTTGCTGACAAGAGAGGCCACGCTATGCGCGTCATTTTTCAGAAAATCGGTCAAAAACCAGAAAATACCGCCAAAAATTGCCAGTAAAGCCACAATAATCGCGCTGCCGGTTATCAGCCGTTTTTTGCCGGAGCGGCGCTTTTCCCGTATGGCGGCCTGAGCAAAAATACCGGAAGCAATATTCTGGCCGGCGCCGGCGGCAAAAGCCCCGGCTTCATCAGCCGCCGGCCGGCTGCTTTTGCCGTTTTGCATTTCCGGCAGCAGCACATCGGCCCGATGTATTTCATCTTCCGTTAAATCGGGGAAATCCGCCGGCAGCTCGATATCGGCATGGCTGCCGCCGGCGGCCGGCGCGGCGCTGCCGCTCTGCTGCGCCGCCAAAGCCCGCTCCAGGTCAAAAGCGCCGGCTTCCCCAAGCGGCAGATTGCTTCCAGCCGGCGCGCGCGCGCTGCGGCCGGCCTCATCATTGTCTTCGTCCGCGCTGAGCAGGAAATCCGGCAGGGGCGAAAAATCCACCCCGGCGGCTTTGCCGGAAGATTGCGCCGCCGCCGATGTTTCCTCTATCTCGGCTTCTTCATTAAAAAGCAGGTTTGGCAGGGGCGAAAAATCGCGATCGTCCGGCGCGGCAACAGCATGGACAGCCGGCGGATAAGGCTGCCCGGCCGGCGCTGTGACCGTATCGCCTTCCGGCCGGTAATCCGGCTCGCCATAAGCGCTGAAACCGGTGGAAACGGCAGAATAAGCGGGGCGCGGCTCCTCATGAGCCGCATCATAAGGCCGGTAAGCGGCCGCTTCAGCCGGATCATGGCTGCCCGGGCGGTAAAAATTTTCACTCTGCGGCAAAGCCGGCGGCTCATCGGCGATAAAATCCGGCAAAGCGGGGACAGGCTGATCAGGCGAACGGCGGGCAAAAGCCTCTGCCGCTCTGCTATTGTCATAGCCCTCCGAAGCAAACGCGCCGGGCAGGGAACGGCCGGAACGGTGATAAGCAGGCCCGCCATTATCCGCCGCCGGATCATCATAAAGAGCAAAGCGGCCGGAATCTTCAGCCCCCTCGGCAAGGCTGAAGCGGCGGCCGCTGTCACTATTGCCGGCCGGCCTTGCGGCGGTGTAGGGGTCATAAGGCGCGGCGCTCATAGCGCCGGGGGCGGCGGCAAAAGCGCGGGCGCGATAGCTCTCACTGCCATAGTCGCGGGCTGCGGCGCTCATCGGCGGCAGCTCGTCAAAACTGTGCCGGCTGCCGGCCGCCGGCACATAGGGGGAAGGGCCGGCCGCCGCCGTATCCATGCGGCCATAAGCGGCCGTTTTATCAGGCTCGGCGGGGTGATAGCCGTAAGGGCTGAGATCCGGCAAAACACGGCCGCCCGGCTGCGGCCGCCGGGCTGCCGCCGGATAAGCGGCCGCCGGCGGCTTTATGCCGGCATTTCTTTGCAAAGCGGCAAAAACCGCAGCCTGATCCTTAACGGGGAAGGCGGGATTGTCGCCGTAAAAATCTTCTACTTCATCAACCGCTTTTTCCAGCATGCGGCGCTGCAGGGCGATAATATCCGGCGGCATGTCTTTGCCGGCCATCTGCCTTTCCACAGTTTCACGGGTGCGGTCATAAATACGCTGCCGCAAGGCCGGCGTGGCATTGCTCTGCGCATCAATGGTCCGTTTTAAGAGGCCGACAAAATCTACCATGCAACAATTATACCTGAAAAGCTTTCATTTCCGTGTATTCTTAACCAAGAACCGCGTTTTGACAATGGCTTTCGCCGCAAGACAAAAAGAAAGCGGCGGTTTATCCTCAATTTTGCCCGCCTTTCAGCTTTCAAACGGGTCTTTAAGCAAAATCGTATCCTCTCTGTCGGCGCCGGTGGACAGCAGGGTAACCGGCGTGGCGGCGCATTCCGCCACCCGGCGGATATAATGGCGCGCCGCCGCCGGCAGATCGGCCAGCTTCTGCCGGCCGGCCGTTTTTTCCTGCCAGCCGGGCAGGGTTTCATAAACCGGTTTGAGCCGGCTTTGCTGCGCAATGGAAGCCGGCAGATAATCAATCACCGCGCCGTCAAGCTCATAGGCGGTGCAGATTTTGATCTCGTCCATAGTGTCCAGCACATCAAGCTTGGTCAAAGCCAGGCCGTTAAGGCCGTTAAGGCCGGCCACCTGCCGCAAGGCCACGGCATCAAGCCAGCCGCAGCGCCGCTTGCGCCCGGTAACCGTGCCGAACTCGCGCCCGCGCTCACCAAGGCCGGCGCCGGCGGCATTGTCCTGCTCAGTGGGGAACGGCCCCTCTCCCACGCGGGTGGTATAGGCTTTGGCAATGCCGAGCACATAGGGCACGGCCGCCGGGCCGAGGCCGGAACCGGTTGCCGCCTGGCCGGCCACTGTGTTGGACGAGGTGACGTAAGGATATGTGCCGAAATCATTATCCAGCAGCGCGCCTTGCGCCCCCTCAAACAAAAGGCGCGCTCCCTTGCGGTAATGTTCGTCAAGAATTTTCCATGTCTTGCCCATAAAGGGCAATAATGTATCGGCGGCCGCCATGACTTCCGCATAAACGGTCTGCGGCGCAATTTCCGGCTCGCCCATGCCGCGGCGCAGGGCATTATGATGCGCCAGCAAACGCACAATTTTCGGCATGAGAGCCTCAGGCTCCGCCAGATCGGCCAGGCGGATAGCGCGGCGCCCCACTTTATCTTCGTAAGCCGGGCCGATGCCGCGTTTGGTGGTGCCGATTTTCAGCCCGGCAGCGGCGCTGTCTTCCCGCTCGGCGTCCAGATTGCGATGGAGAGAAAGGATAAGCGGCGCATTTTCGGCAATGCGCAGATTGGCCGGCGAAACGGTAACGCCCTGCGCCCGCAGCGCCTCCAGCTCAGCGGCAAAATGCTGCGGATCAACCACCACGCCATTGCCGATAACGGCAAGCTTGCCGCGAACAATGCCGGAAGGCAGCAGCGATAATTTATAACAGGTGCCGTCAACCATTAAAGTATGGCCGGCATTATGGCCGCCCTGATAGCGCACCACTATATCGGCGCGCTCAGAAAGCCAGTCAACAATTTTGCCTTTGCCTTCATCGCCCCATTGCGCGCCGATTACTGCTACATTGGTCATTGTGTCTCACGCCTTTCCCGCTTTATTATATGCGTGGGCTGTCTCGCTCCTCCCCGGCATTTTGCACAGTTTTGCCGCCTTGTCTATTGTATTCGGCACAGCTTTGTCATGTTTTGTGTGTCTTTGGCCGGTAAAGCTTGAGAAAGCGCTTTTTCAGGCTTATAGTAAGAGAATGGGGGCTGCTTTTCGCCGCAGGAGTTTTGCAATGGCTGATGTTGTTATATATACCAAACCGGGTTGTCCTTTTTGCGCCAGAGCCATGGCGCTGCTGGATAAAAAAGGTGTGGCCTACCATAATATTATCGCATCGGAAAATCCGGCTGTCCGCGCCGAAATGGTGGCAAAGGCGCATGGGCGCAACACATTTCCGCAGATTTTTATCGGCGGCCGTCATATTGGCGGCTGTGATGATCTTTTTGCGCTGGAAGAGGCCGGCAAGCTGGACGCCTTGCTGGAGAAAGACTGATGATCCGCTTTTCCCTTTACTGCAAGCGCGAGCACCGGTTTGAAGGCTGGTTCGGCAGCAATGAAGATTATGAAAAACAAAAAAATGCCGGTCTGGTTTTATGCCCGGTCTGCGGTTCGAGTATGATCGGCAAAGGGTTGATGGCGCCGCATATTGCCGTCTCTTCGGCCCGCCGCGATGCGCCTTTGGCCGCCGGCGGCAAGGAGGCGGGCGCGCCGGCCGGGCGGGAGGAGGTTTTGCAAAAACTGCTGGTTTTGCAAAAAATGCACCGGCGCAAGCTGGACGTTCTGCATAAATTGCAGGCTCTGGCGCGTAAAATGCGCGAAAATGCTGAAAATGTCGGCGAGAAATTTGCCGAAGAAGCGCGCAAAATCCATTTTGGCGAAAGCGCTGATCGCGCTATTTACGGCCGCGCCGGCGCAAAGGAGGTGCAGGCCTTGCGGGAAGACGGCATTGAGGTGCTGCCTTTGCCGCATTTGCCGGAAGATAATAATTGAACTGCGTCTCACAGCGCGCCGGCGGCTGGGCTGCGGCTTGCAGACGGCAAAGAAGCGGCATGCAAACGCAATCCGCCGGGCATAACCCCTTGATAAGCCTGAGCAGGGCTTGCTTAAGCGGCTGTTTATCCTGAGGCGGTTTAGTTGTCATTATAGCCGTATTGCCGTGTCAGCAGTGCTTCTTTCCAGAAATTTTCTCTTTGAATAATGGAGTCGTCCCCCGTTTTAAAAGCGTAAAGTTCCAGCAGGGTGAATTTAAAATTCTCACGCGCATAGGCAATGTCTTCGGCAACAGCTTTTGCGCCGGCTTCTTTCAGCAAAATTTTCAACTGTTTATTATGGCCGTGCCCTGTTTGCATATAGTGCCGCCAGCGCGCCCAAATGCCGGTATTGCCATAGGCGGAGCCGACATAGCATTTGCCGTTTGCTTTATCGGCAATACAGTAAATGCCTTTGACATTTTCCAGCGCGGTTTTCCAATCGGCCGGCTCATTTTTAATAATGGTTTCCAGTGTGCGGAAATCCGGGCTGATTTTATCATAGCCGGGAAATATGGCGCCGGAATACGGTTCGGCTAAAAGCTCATAAACCGACATTTTGGGCCAAAATGTTTCCAGAAGATAAGCGCGCCCCTGTGATTTAATAACAACTTCAATTTTCAGGCGGCCTATCAAGTTGCTGCCGTAATCTGTCAGGATACTGTCATAACCGTGTTCGCCATAGCCGTTTTTGCCTTTAACTTCAAAAATACCGCCAAACAGCCAAATGGATTTATTGGCATTGGGGTAAAACCGCATCATGGAAAATATATAGCGGCGGTTGAAATCCTCTCTTTTGGGGTGGCGATAGCGATTCCAGTCCTGCCATTTTTCTTTGTTCTGGAGAAATAAATCCAAAGGCTCGTTATGCTCATAATTCAAGCGCGCCGCATGCAGCTTATAAGCGCCGGGGTCTTGAATGGGCAATAAAGCCGAAACAGGGACAGCCATTGAACTTCTCCCTTTGCGTCACTGTGATAAAGAACAAGGCCGCATATAGGCGGCAATGAACAGGATTCAAGCTGAAAACACGAAAAATCAGACTTAAATTACAGCTTGCGCTCAGGCATTTCCGGCCTGTCCCGGCCGGCGAGCCAGCAGCATATAATTTACGGCCATATCGCGCGACAGCGCCCATTTATCAACCAGCGGATTATAGCTCACCCCGGTTTCGGCAATGTGATACAGGCCGTTTTGCTCAAACAAATGGGTCAGCTCGGCCGGGCGAAGAAATTTATGATAATCATGCGTGCCTTTCGGCAGCCAGCGCAAAATATATTCCGCTCCGATAATGGCCAGCGCCCGCGCTTTCAGCGTCCGGTTCAAAGTGGCAACACAGAGCAGCCCCTGCGGTTTGACCAGCGCGGCGGCGGCCTGCATAAACAGCGGCACATTGGCGACATGCTCCACTACTTCCATAGCCAGCACGGCATCAAATTTTTCCCCCTTTGCCGCCAGATTTTCGGCCGTATCGGCGCGATAATCGATAGTGAGGCCGCTTTGTCCGGCATGGGCTTTGGCAATTTCAATATTGGCGGCGGCGGCGTCAATCCCCGTTACAGCGGCGCCAAGGCGCGCCAGCGGCTCACACAGCAGGCCGCCGCCGCAGCCAATATCAACAAGGCGCAGGCCGGCCAGCGGCCTGGGCTGCCTGGGGTCGCGGTCAAAAGCCCGGCAGATATTGTCGCGAATATAGGCAAGGCGCACCGGGTTGAATTTATGCAGCGGGCGGAATTTGCCGCTGCTGTCCCACCATTCTGTTGCCAGCCGGGCGAAATGCTCAACCTCAGCCGCATCAATAGTAGTTTCCGCGCCTGATGCGGGGGGAACGGATAGAGCGCCCATGATGCTGCCTCTGTGCTGGTGCCGGCTGGCCTCGAAAACAGGAAATTTTTATCAGAGCTTTTGACAATAAGCAAGAAGAAGCCGGCGCGCAAGCGCAATCCGCCGGGCATAACCCCTTGACAAGCCTGAGCAGGGCTTGCTTAAGCGGCTGTTTTTCCGTATAGCAAAAGAGCTGCCCGCTAAAAGGCCCGGCGCCCCTGCCCGGCGCCCCTGCCCGGCGGCGCGTCAGGCAAGGCCATGGTGAGCGGGTTTGCGCTATATTGCCGCGCCTGTGGTAAAGGCGCGCCGGCTTTGCGGCGGCAAAACCGGCGAGGTTTTGCCAATAGCCGAAAAGCTTGAGAAAGAGCAATGCGCGCTTTACGCATAGGAACATAAGAGAGGTGCATATGTAAAAGGACGCGCCGGCTTTGCGGCGGCAAAACCGGCGAGGTTTTGCCAATAGCCGAAAAGCTTGAGAAAGAGCAATGCGCGCTTTACGCATAGGAACATAAGAGAGGTGCATATGTAAAATGGCGCGCATTGTGATGAAATTTGGCGGAACATCGGTTGCCGATATAGAGCGTATCCGCAATGTGGCGCGCCATGTGCGGCGCGAAGTTCTGGCCGGGCATCAGGTTGCGGTTGTCGTTTCGGCCATGGCAGGGCAGACCAACAGGCTGATAGAATGGGTGCGCGAAGCGGCTGATAAAAGCGCCGCCGCCGGCGCTCCGGCCGCCGGCAAAAAAGCGGCGATTAAAAAAAAAGCAGCCAAAACGGCGCCGGCGCCTGAGGCCGGCCGGCCGGCTATGGCGGCCGCGGCGGGCAATACGGCCGCAAGCGCTCTGTTCCAGCCCTATGACCGGCAGGAATATGATGCGGTTGTCGCCTCCGGCGAGCAGGTGACCGCCGGGCTGCTGGCGCTGGTTTTGCAGGCTCTGGGGCTTGATGCGCGCTCCTGGGCGGGCTGGCAGCTCCCCATTATCACCAATAATGCGCATGGCGCGGCGCGTATTGTATCGATGGAGGCCGGCGCTCTGGCGCGCAGCCTTGAGCGCGGGCAAGTGGCGGTGATTGCCGGTTTTCAGGGTGTGACAGAAGATGGCCGCACCTCTACTTTGGGGCGCGGCGGCTCGGACACCAGCGCGGTGGCGGTGGCGGCGGCGATCAAGGCCGATCGCTGCGATATTTATACCGATGTTGACGGTATTTATACCACCGATCCGCGGCTGGAGCCAAAGGCGCGCCGCTTGAGCCGCATTGCTTTTGAAGAAATGCTGGAAATGGCGTCTCTCGGGGCCAAAGTTATGCAGGTGCGCTCGGTTGAGCTGGCTATGGTGCATAAAGTGCGCACGGTGGTGCGCTGCAGTTTTGACCCGCCGGATAGCCCGGAGCAGGGAGATTTCGCCAATCCGCCCGGCACATTGATTTGCGATGAGGAGGAAATTTTGGAGCAGCAGGTTGTAACCGGCATTGCCTTTGCCCGTGATGAAGCGCAAATCTCGCTGCGCCGCCTGGCCGACCGGCCGGGTGTTTCGGCCGCGATATTCGGCCCTTTGGCGGAAGCGGGCGTGAATGTTGATATGATTGTGCAAAATGTTTCGGAAGATGCCGATCGGGTGGATATGACCTTTACCGTGCCGCAGGTTGATCTGCAAAAAGCGGTGAAGGTTTTGCAGCATCATCGCAAGGCTATCGGCTATGATGTGCTGCAATCGGAAGCGGAGCTGGCGAAAGTTTCGGTTATCGGCATTGGCATGCGCAGCCATGCCGGGGTAGCGGCGACAGCCTTTAAGGCGCTGGCGGCCAAGGGCATTAACATTCGCGCTATCACCACATCGGAAATCAAGATTTCCATTTTGATCGACAGCGCTTATACCGAGCTGGCGGTGCGCAGCCTGCACGGTATTTACGGGCTGGATAAAATATGATTATGCTGCGGCCTGCTGCTGCCGGCAAAAGCTGAAACGGGCGGCCAGAGCCGCAGTCATGCCGTAAAGCCCGTTTATCAAACCGGCAGCGCCGTAATATAAGGCAGGATCATGACGGAAGAGCAAGCCAATCCCACCGAATTTCTGAAAAAATTGCGCCGCTTTATGGCTGAAAAAAGAGAGCCGCAGCAAAAGCTGGATCAGGTTGTTGCCGCTATTGCCGATAATATGAAGGCGGAAGTATGCTCTCTCTATATTTTGCGCAGTGACAGCATATTGGAGCTTTATGCCAGCAAAGGCCTAAACCCGGAAGCCGTGCACAGCGCCGGCCTGAAGCTGGGGCAGGGGCTGGTCGGCAATATTGCGGTAACCGGCCGGGTGCTCAATCTGGTTGACGCGCAGCAGCATGCGTCTTTCTTCTACCTGCCGGAAACGGGGGAGGAAGTTTATTCTTCCTTCCTTGGCGTGCCGATTTTGCGCGCCGGTAAAATGCTCGGCGTGCTGACGGTGCAAAGCCGCAGCCGCCGCTCTTACAGTGATGAAGAAATCGCCGCGCTGGAAATTGTCGCCATGCTGCTGGCGGATCTGATTTTTGCCGGCGATCTGCCGGAAATTGCGCCGCCGGGAGAGCCGTCACCGGCGCGGCGCTCCCGCTCTTTTTCCTTAACCGGCACGGCGCTGAATGACGGTGTCGGCCTGGGTTATGCGGTTTTGCACGCGCCGCGCATTGCGGTTGCCGAAATGTTTCAGGAAGATAATGCGGCGGAAAAGCATAAGCTGGTAATCGCGCTGGATTCTGTCCGCCGGGAGATTGATGCCATGCTGGCGCGCGGCGATATGGCGCAAGCGGGGGAACATCGCGATATTCTGGAAGCTTATCGTATGTTTGCCTATGATAAAGGCTGGGTCAAACGGCTGGAAGCGGCGATAGAAAGCGGGCTGACAGCGCAGGCGGCGGTCGATAAAGTGCAAAATGATATGCGCGCCCGCATGGCCTCTTCCAAAAATGCCTATATGCGCGAGCGCCTGTCGGATTTTGATGATCTGGCCCATCGCCTGCTGGCGCATTTAACCGGAGAAAACCAGCCGCCGGCCATTATGCGCGAAAGCCGCTCTAATATTATTATTGCCCGTTTTATGGGCGCGGCTGAGCTGCTCGATTATCCGCGTGACAAAATTTGCGCGCTGGTGCTGGAAGACGGCGCCGATACCAGCCATGTGGTGATTGTGGCGCGGGCGCTGGGCATTCCGGTTATCGGCCAGGCCAAAGGCATTTTTTCACTGGTTGAAGATGGTGAGGCGCTGATTGTCGATGGTGACAAAGGGGAAATTCATGTTCGACCCGGCGCCACGATTGAGCAGGCCTATGCTGAAAAACTGCGCTTTCTGGCCAATCGGCGGAAGAGCTATCATGCTTTGCAAAATCAGCCGTCCCGCACGGTGGATAATGTGGCGATAACGCTTTTGATGAATGCCGGCCTGCTGGTGGAGATCCCCCATCTGGCGGAATCCGGGGCGGAAGGCATTGGCCTGTTCCGCACGGAATTGCAGTTTATGATTGCCTCTGCCTTCCCCAAGGCTGAGGCGCAGGAGCAGCTTTACCGCAATGTCTATCGCGCCGGCGGCGACAAGGCGGTCACCTTCCGCACTCTCGATATAGGCGGCGATAAAATGCTGCCCTATTTCCGCCAGAAAGAGCGCGAGGAAAACCCGGCTCTGGGCTGGCGCGCCGTGCGCCTTACTCTGGATCGCACGGCGCTGATGCGCATTCAACTGCGCGCTTTGTTAAAAGCTTCGGCCGGGCGCAGTTTGCGGCTGATGCTGCCTATGGTAACCGAGCTGACGGAAATTGCCAAAACCCGCCGCCTGATTGCCCATGAAAAGGCGCATTTGCAGCGTTTCGGCTATGCTTTGCCGGCGCAGATAAAACTGGGGGCGATGATTGAAGTGCCGAACCTGCTGTTCCAGCTTGACGGTTTGATGCAGGCGGTGGATTTTGTTTCGGTCGGCTCTAATGATTTGTTTCAATATATGATGGCGGCCGATCGCGGCAATTCTTATGTCGCGGCGCGGTTTGACTGGTTTGCCCCGGCTTTCCTGCGCGCTTTGGCGGCCATTACCGCCGCGGCGGCGCGGCATGAAACCCCGGTGACCTTATGCGGTGAAATGGCGGGCAAGCCGCTGGCAGCCATGGCGCTGATCGGCCTTGGCTATCGCCGGCTTTCTATGTCGGCGGCGGCAATCGGGCCGGTAAAAGCTATGCTACTATCGCTGCATGAGGGCGAGATTGCCGCTTTCCTGCGGGAAAAACTGCAGCATGGCGGTGATGAAGCCGGCTTGCGCCCGGCGCTGATGGAATTCGCCCGCAGCCGTAATATTGCTGTTTAACGGTGGCGAAGAAAAGGTGACAGACAATGGCGGTATTGCCGCAAATACGGATAGAGCAGATCAAAAAGCGCTTTGAAATGCTGGAAACGCAGTTGCATGATGAAAGCTTCAGCGGTGATTATGGCCGGCTGGCGGCGGAATATGCCGAGCTGAAAAATATTGTCGTCCTGCTGCAGGCGCTGGAAGCCGTGCGCAAGGAACAGGCGGATCTGGCCGAGCTGCTGGCCGATAATAATCAGGACAGCGCCATGCGCGCTTATGCGCAGGCGGAAGCGCCGCTTTTGTCGGCCGAGGCGGAAGAGCTGGAACAGCGGCTGCAAATCCTGCTGCTGCCGAAAGACGCCGCTGATGAGCGCAATGTGCTGCTGGAAATCCGCGCCGGCACTGGCGGCTCCGAGGCGGCTTTGTTTGCCGGCGATTTATTCCGTATGTATGAGCGTTATGCCGCGGCCAAAGGCTGGAAGGTTGAGCTGGTTTCCGCCAGTGAGGGCGAGGTTGGCGGCTATAAGGAAATTATCGCCGCGGTTGCCGGGCGCGGCGCTTTTGCCCGGCTGAAATTTGAATCCGGCGTGCACCGGGTGCAGCGCGTGCCGGAGACAGAAGGCGGCGGCCGCATTCATACTTCGGCGGCCACCGTGGCCGTGCTGCCGGAAGCAGAAGAAATTGATATTGCAATCAAGCCGGAAGATATCCGCATTGATACGATGCGGGCGAGCGGCGCCGGCGGCCAGCATGTCAACACCACCGACTCAGCGGTGCGCATTACCCATATCCCCACCGGCATTATGGTGGTGCAGGCGGAAAAATCGCAGCACCAGAACCGCGCCCGCGCTATGCAGGTTTTGCGCGCCCGCCTTTATGATCTGGAAAGGCAGCAGGCGGAAAGCGCCAGAGCGGGCGAGCGCAAAAGTCAGGTGGGCAGCGGTGACCGCAGCGAGCGGATCCGCACTTATAATTTCCCGCAGGGGCGGGTGACCGACCACCGCATTAACCTGACGCTTTACAAACTGGATAAAGTGCTGGAGGGCGAGCTGGACGAAATTATTGAGCCGCTCATCACCGATCACCAAACCGCTTTGCTGGCTGAGATGGGGGACGAATGAAATGCGCATATATATACACATTTTTATGGATTTCTGGCCCTTTTTTTGATATAACAGGTGCGCAGGGGTGAAAATGGTAGAGACAGATAGCCGTAAAATCGTCCAGCGTCTGGAGCGGGAGGGTTTTATTTTTATCAGCGCGCGCGGTTCGCATAAAAAATTCAGGAAGGGAGATAAAACAATTATCGTCCCTCACCCGCGCAAGGATTTGCCGGCTGGCACGGCAAGAGCCATAGCCCGACAAGCGGGCTGGCTGTAAAGGAGAAGCCTTATGCGGCACTATTATGCTTTGGTTCATAAAGATGAAAACTCCGCTTTCGGTATTCAGTTTCCGGATATTGCCGGCTTGTTTTCTGCCGCCGATAGCGAGAGAGACATTATCGGCAATGCCAGCGAGGCTTTACAGCTCTGGTTTGAAGATAGTGAAGAGACGCCAGAACCCTTGCCGCTGGAAAAGCTGTTACAGCGCCAAGATGTGGGCGCGGCTTTAACCGAAGGGGCGTTTTTTATCCGTGTTCCGCTGATTGATAATGATAGCGAAATTATCCGCGCCAATGTAACTTTTGAGCGCGGCCTGTTGCGGGCGATTGACCATGCGGCGCGCCAACGCCGCCTTAACCGTTCCGCCTTTTTGGCGACAGCGGCGCGGCATGAATTGGGGCTGGCCTGAAGGCGGTTTTAGCCCAGGCATAAGCATGAAAGCAAAACAGTGAATGAACAAAATTTGGCGGCGGAAATTGTATTGCAGCATATGACGGCGCGGTTAAAGGCGGCGGGGGTGAAGAGCGCCGCCTTGGACGCGCGGCTGCTGTTGCAGGCTCTTGCCGGGGTGAGCCAAACGGAGCTTTTGGCCGGGCGGGCGCCGCCGCTTGATAGCGCCGCGCAAGAGAAACTGGCAGCGGCGATTGAGCGGCGTTTGCACGGCGAATCGGTGCACCGCATTCTTGGCCGCCGCGCTTTTTACGGGCTGGATTTAGCGCTTTCCCCTGCTACTTTGGAGCCGCGGCCGGATAGCGAGGCGGTGATCGATCTTGTGCTGCCGTTAATCCGGCAAAAAGCGGCCGATAGCGAAGGGGCGCGCGCCAGCAGGCAAAATGCTGCGACCGCCGCAGCCAAGGCAGAGAATGCGTCTGCCCCGGTTCGTTTATTGGATAGGAGCACCGGCAATTTTGTGCCCCGGAAAGTTGCAGACTTTCCGGGTGCAGGCACAAAACAGGAAGAAAAGCTGCTGCCCGCCACGGCGCCGGTTACTTTATTAGATATGGGCACGGGCAGCGGCGCGCTGGCGCTGGCGCTGCTGCAGGAAGTGCCGCAATTACAGGCAGTGGGGGTGGATATTGCCGCTGAAGCGCTGGCGACTGCGCAGCAAAACGCTGTTTCTGCCGGGCTGGCCGGGCGTTTTACGACATTAAAGAGCGATTGGTTTGGCGCTGTTACCGGGCGGTTTGATTTTATTGTTTCAAACCCGCCTTATATTCCGCGCGCGGATATAGAGCATCTGGCTGATGAAGTGCGGCTTTATGAGCCGCGCCGCGCTTTGGACGGCGGCGCTGACGGGCTGGATTTTTATCGCGCGCTGGCGGTCGGTGCGGCGGCGCATCTGGCGCCCGGCGGCCGGCTGGCGGCAGAGGCCGGCTTTGGCCAGGCGGCCGCTATTATCGCGCTGTTTCAGGCCGCCGGTTTCCGCCACTTCAGCACAAAGCGCGACCTCGCCGGTATTGACCGCGCTTTACTGTTTGCTATTGCCTGAGTCGAACAACCCAACCTGGCCGAAAATTCGGGAAATTTTTGCTTATAAAAAAACAAGGCAGAAGGACAGAATCGCCCTCGCCTTGCTTTTTATATTTGGCTAATCAACAAAGCTCTTACTCCCGCTAAAGGTGATATAATAGCTTATACGAAGTTTGTCGAAAAGTGCCGCAGTCCTCCCTTATTTGGAGGTTGTATACCACGGACTATAGCGTATTTTTTTTGACATGGCAAGACATAAATTACGATTATCGCTATGGCGTCTAGTTTACTATTGGCCGGAAGCCGTATATAGTAATAGTGGTGAGGGGCGGAAATGGTTCTTCCCCTCCATTTCAATGGAGATGACAATGACGCCATACCAGTTACTAACCTTAGCCATGAGGGCTTTCTCTCTGATGATTCAAGTCGTAACTTTGGGTTTGAAGTAGTCAGAGGTAGCTTATACGAAGTTGTCGAAGTGGCTGCAATTCAATTTACATTTACAGGAAAGGCAAAACGGGCGGAAGGTGATTCTTTCGCCCGTTTTTTATGGCAAATATGTTGCGCGCTTTACTGTTTGCTATTGCCTGAGTCGAACAATCCAGCCCGGCCAAAATTTTGAGAGATTTTTATTCCCGCCAAAGGCGATACAATAATCTATACATATTGCATTTATAGATATAAATTCAACTTAAGGTTGAATAAAAACACATCAAGCAAGAAATTTTCTCCCCCTGTTTTTATCGGCAGAAATTATAGCCGCGCTGCGCTATTCGCCGCCGCTTGAGCCGGGTATATATTTTATACATAATATAAAATTTAAGTTTATGGTAAGAAAAGCTTTATAAATAAAAAATGCCCGAAGGGGAATTATCTCCTTCGGGCGTATATAGGGAGGAAAGGCCAATGTCTGATTATCAGATAATCAGCCTTATCCTTCAAATTTTAGGCCTGATGATTAGTTTAGCCGCTATCATCATTGCCCTGAAGTTATGAAGGGTAGGTGAGGGGCTTTAATCGGCTCCTCACTCCCCCCTATTATAAGCCTGATTTTTTTGCCGGGCAACAAAAATACGCACAAAATTATAATTTTATAATATTGCGATTATGCCTGTCCGGCGCGGCGGCCTTGCCGGCCTGTTGGCCCGGTGCCTGCTGCACGCGGAATCACAGGCTGCCGGCTGTCTGTTGTTGGCTTAAGGCTTTATTTACCTTGTTTTGCAACATTGGAGCAAGGCCGGCCCGGCCTGTTCAGCGCGGCGCAGCGGCGCCTGTTGCAAGCCGGGCGCTGCGGCCGATGATTGTAACAGGAAAAGCATTGTGGCCGGAGCCGTTCATATTTCCGTTTATAAAGCGGGCGCAAGCGAATTTTCACTAACAGCGCTGTTTAGCCGTTTTATGCGCAAGGCGGCCGGCTGGCCGCTCTTGAGCTGGCGCTTGCGCGGCCGGGCGCCGGCGCGCCTGCTTTATGCGCCTTTTGATATGCATCTGGCCGATCCGAAACTGGCGCATGAATTTTATCACGGCCGCTTTCCCTTAGGCGGGCGCATTGTGCAGGCCGGCTCACACTCTCCTTTTTTAATCGAGCCGCCAAGCCGGGAATGGGGAGACGCGCTCTATGATTTTAGCTGGCTCAACCATATGTCCGCGGCAGAAACCGAGCTGGCGGCCGCCCATGCCCGCGCGCTGACGCTGGACTGGATCGATATGGAAGGCAAAAAGCCGGCCGGCTATGCCTGGGGGGCGGTTCTTGCCGCCCGCCGCCTGATGGCTTTTCTGGCGCATGGCGAAGCGCTGTTTGCCGGTGCCACGCCGGTTTTTCAAAAGCGCTTCCTTAAAGCAATCGGTTTGCATATGCGCTATTTGCGCCTGGCTTTTGCCGGCGAAAAAGATGCTGCCGGCCGGCTTTATATTGCCGTTGCGCTGGCTATGGCAGCGCTGTGCGCTCCGGCGCATGGCGGCAAGCGCGGCCGCAAAGCCTTGCTTAAGGCCAAGCACCGGCTGGAAAAAGAGCTGGCGCGGCAGATCTTGCCTGACGGCGGCCATATATCGCGCAATCCGGCGATTATGCTGGAATTGCTGGTTTATCTTGTGCCGCTGCATTATGCTTATACGCAAAGCCTGCAAACACCGCCGCCGCTGCTGGTGGTGGCGCTGGATCGCATGCTGCCGGCCTTGCGGTTTTTCCGCCATTGTGACGGCACTTTGGCCAATTTTAACGGGGTTGGCCCAATTCTGGCGCAGCGGCTGGATATTGTGCTGAATGCGGTTGAAGCAGCGGGCGCGCCTTTGGCGCAGGCGCCGCATTCCGGCTATCAGCGCCTGAGCGGCGGCGATACGGTGGTGCTGGCCGATACCGGCAGCCCTTTGGCCAAAAAGCTGACGGCAACAGCCAATGCCGGCTGCCTGTCGTTTGAAATGTCTTCCGGTTTGCAGCGTTTTATTGTTAATTGCGGCATTGATCCCTATGGCCCGGCAGAATTTCGTTTTTTCGGCCGGCTGACCGCCGCCCATTCCACCGCTACACTGGCCGACAGCTCTTCCTGCCGCTTTGCCCGCGGTGACAAGCCGCTAAGCCGCTTTGCCGGCCGGCGGCTGCATGTGCGCGCGGCGCGAATAGAAGAAGAGGACAGGCAGGGCTTTATCGCCGCGCATGACGGCTATCAGCAGAGCTTCGGCCTGATCCATGAGCGCGCTGTAACCTTGAGCCGTGACGGCGCTGTGCTGGAAGGCTGCGATCGTTTTTATCAGGAGCCGCGCCGGCCCGGGCTGTGGCGCCGGCGGCCGGCGGCGGCAGAAAATGTGCCGGTGGCGGTGCGCTTTCATGTTCACCCGGATATTACGGTAACCCATGAAGGCACGGCGATTGATGCGGAAACCGGGCAGGAGCAGGATCGTATCCGCCTGCAGGGGGAATATGGCGAAGCCTGGCTGTTCTCGGCCGATTGCCCGGTGCGGCTGGAAGATTCGATTTATTTTTCCGGCCTTGGCGGCCCGGCCAAAACACAGCAATATGTTTTGCATTTTTCTACGGCTGAATGTGACAGGGTGCATTGGAGCTTCTGCCGCGAGAAGGCTTGAAACCGGCAGGCCCCGGCCGGTTCGCAGCAAGGCTTGCCGCGGGCTTTGCGCGCTGTGTATGTATTGGCGGAGTTTTGTCTTTAGGAGAGAAGGCGCATGGTAAAATCAGCCTTGCATATTATCAAACACCCGCTTATCCAGCATAAATTGACACAAATGCGCCGGCGGGAAACGCCGACAGCGGAATTCCGGCAATTATTGCGTGAGATTGCTTTATTGCTGGGTTATGAAGTAACGCGCGATCTGGAGCTGGAAAATGTGCCGATCGACACGCCGCTGGCGCATTGCATGGCGCCAATGCTGAAAGGCAAAAAGCTGGTGCTGGTTTCTATCCTGCGCGCCGGCGAGGGCCTGGTGCAGGGCATGCTGGATCTGATCCCTTCGGCGCGCATTGCCCATATCGGCCTTTACCGCGATCATAAAAGCCTGCAGCCGGTGGAATATTATTTTAAAGCGCCGGAAGATATAGCCAGCCGTCTGGTGATTGTCGCCGATCCCATGCTGGCAACCGGTCATTCGGCGGCGGCGGCCTTGAGCAAATTGAAAAAACGCGGCGCCGATAATCTGCGCTTTGTGGCGCTGCTGGCCGCGCCGGAAGGTATTGCCTATTTGCAAAAGCACCATGCCGATGTGCCGCTTTATGTGGCGGCGATTGATGAAAAGCTTGATGAAAACGGTTATATTGTGCCGGGGCTGGGTGATGCCGGCGATCGCTTGTTCGGCACCAAATAACAGGCCGGGCGGCAGCCGGGTTGCCCGGCGCGGCCGGCGGCAGGCCGCGCCAAAGCCGTAACATAGCCGCAGGCATTTGGCGGCGCTTCTTTACCTGTAAAACGGGGAAAGAAAAAGAGCGGCAGAGCGCGATGGGGTGAAAGCGCTCTGCCGCTCGGATATTTTACGCATAGCAAAATATCAAAAAGTCCAATCCGCGATCGAGGGGGGAAGAAACCGCGGATTGGCCTGTCCCCTTTACTATGAATTACGCGTTTTGGCAATAAAGAAATGGCCTTTTTGGCAATATAATCGTTAATATATGCTTTTTTGGCCGGAGATCCGGCTTCCCGGCCTATGTCTGCGCCATTTTGAAACATTATTGAACAGGCGGCCGGGCGGCGCTTTTTTGCGGCTGGGCTATAGCGGCGCAGCAGCCGGCAAAGCCGCTGCTAGCTCCGGCTGCTGCGCCGCCTGATTCGCCTGTTTAGCGCGGCGGCGTGCCGTTTTGAGCCAGGACATCACCCGCCAGATAAAGCGAGCCGCTTATCAGGATAAAAGCCGGGCGATCATCAGGGCTGCCATTATTGGCCGCGGCTTTGGCAATGGCGGCCAGCGCGGCGGCAACAGAAGGCGCGGCGCTGGCCGTCAGGCCCAGCGCCCGGGCTTTTTGCGCCAGCGCGGCCGGCGGCACCCCCAAATGCGAATCAGCCAGCGGCACCGTGTAAATTTGTGGTGCCAGCGGCAGAAATTGCTGCATATAACCGCGGCTGTCCTTGTTTTGCAGCATAGCGAGAATCATAAAAAACGGCCGGCCGCGCACCAAAGGCGCCAGACTCATCGCCACCGCCTGAGCGGCGGCCGGATTATGGCCGCCGTCCAGCCATAAATCGGCGTCTGGCGGCACGAGCCGGCGCAAGCGCCCGCGTGTCAGCTTTTGCAGCCGCGCCGGCCAGTAAACACGGCGCATAGCCCGGGCCGCCGCCGCCGGCGCAATGGCAAAGCCGGCCGCGGTCAGCGCCTGCAGCGCCGCAGCGGCATTGCCGGTTTGAAAATTGCCGGGGAGAGCCGGCAGCGGCAGGCGCATGGCGCCGCCGGCATTGCGGAACAGCCAATGCCTGTCGCCGGCATCGGCGCTATAATCGCGGCCGTAAAGGACTGCCGGCGCCTGATTTTCTGCCGCCGCGCGTTTTAACACAGCCAGCGCTGCGGCATGCGGTTGCGGGCCAAGCACAACCGGGCAATATGGTTTGATAATGCCGGCTTTTTCTGCGGCAATGTGCGCCAGGCTGGCGCCCAGAAAAGCCTCATGATCGCGCGTAATCGGCATAATCAGGCTGACAGCCGGTTTTGGTATCACATTTGTGGCGTCAAAGCGCCCGCCCAGCCCGGTTTCCAATACCAGCGCGTCTGCCGGGCGGCGGGCAAACAGCACAAAAGCCGCCGCCGTTATAATTTCAAACACGGTAACAGCCTGCCCGGCATTGGCTTTGGTAACGGCGGCCAGCGTTTCTGCCAGCGCGGCATCATCGCAATAGGCGCTATGCGCGCCGTTTTTGTCTTTCCACCCCAGACGATAGCGCTCACGCCAATGCACCAGATGCGGCGAGGTATGCACATGGACACTATGGCCGGCGGCCTCCAGCATGGCGCGGGCAAAGCCGGCGGCTGATCCTTTGCCGTTTGTGCCGGCAATATGGATAACAGGCGGCAGCCGCAAATGCGGGTTACCCAGCGCCTGCAGCAGCCGGGTCATGCGCCCGAGTGACAAATCAACCTTTTTGGGGTGGAGATTAAGCAGAGATTCGATCTTTTGCTGCCACAGGCTGTTCTGCGCTGCCATTTTTGCCTCCCGCCCTGCCGGTTTTCAGGCCGGCGCCGCTTTGACTATGGCGAAATACGAGCCGGCGGCTTGCCGCCGCGATCTTATAGCATAAATTTACGGCAGACAAAGCGCCTGTTGCGGCTCACCGGCCGGAAAATGCCGGCGCCGGCGCGCCGCCGGAGCCGGGCTGTCACGGCCGCCCGGGGGGCAGATTGCGCCCGCCGCGCCTGTCTGGCGGCAGCCGCTGCCGGTTTACCCGCCGGCGCAGTTTTGCTTCGGCGGGCTATGAGCGGGCAGCGATCAGCTATTCCGGGCCGGTTTTTTCATCATCAGCCGCAGCAGGCGGGCGATCGTTTTTTTCATATCCAGGCGGGAGACAACCATATCAACCATGCCGTGCTCTTTTAAATATTCGGCGCTTTGAAAGCCTTCCGGCAAAGTTTCGCGAATGGTTTGCTGAATAACGCGGGCGCCGGCAAAGCCGATAGTGGCCCCCGGCTCGGCAATATGCACATCGCCCAGCATGGCATAAGAGGCGGAAACGCCGCCGGTGGTCGGGTTGGTGAGCACGACAATATAAGGCAGGCCGGCTTCTTTCATCATCTCCACGGCTACCGTGGTTTTCGGCATTTGCATGAGCGAGAGAATGCCCTCCTGCATGCGCGCCCCGCCGGAAGCGGTAAACAAAATCATCGGCCTTTTTTCGGCAATGGCTGTTTTGAAGCCGTTGACAATGGCCTCACCCGCGGCCATGCCCAGCGAACCGCCCATAAAGGCAAAATCCTGCAGGGTTACCATCACCGGCAGGCCTTCAATCATGCCGCGGGCGTTTAAAATCGCATCATCTTGCCCGGTGCGGCTGCGATAATCCTTCAGCCGGTCGCTATAGCGCTTCTCATCGCGGAATTTAAGCGGATCAATGGCGGTTTTCGGGTTTTCCAGCAGCTCATATTGGCCATTGTCAAAAAAATGTTTCAGCCGCTCTCTGGCGGCAATGCGCATATGATAGCCGGAGCCGGGGACAACAAACTGATTGTCTTCCAGATCTTTATGGAACACCATTTCCCCGCTGGCCGGATCTTTTACCCAAAGATTTTCCGGTATTTCCCGGCGGCCAAACATGGAATTGATTTTGGGGCGGACAAAATTTGTTATCCAGTTCATGAAGCTGCACTCCTGGAAAGTTCGCACATTCCCCTTCCGCCGGCGCGCTGCCAGACGCGCCCCGGTCTGCCGGGAGTCAACACGCCTGCCGGCCTGCCAGACCCGCATGGGGAAGCGCCATTATACGACAGATTTGGGCAAAACGCAATTTCCCCGCTGCCAGGCGCGCGGCCGCTGCTTTTCCGCCCGCGGGCAAGCTGTTTGCAAACCGGCAAAAAGCAGGCTCTCAGCCGGGGGTTAAGCCCCGGCCTGCGGCGCGGCTCCGGCTATATCGGGCGCTGCCGCGGCTGCCGGCCCATGGCAGACACTGCGGGCAATAGCCCGCAATTCTGCCCGGCGCAAGCCCAAATCGCGCAATTCACCGGCGGAAAGCTGCCGCAACTGGCGCAAAGCGGCGCGATAGCGCAGCCACCGGCGCAAAGAAGACCATAAAGGCAAAGAACCGAAAAGACGCATCTATTACAACCTTGACACTATAGGCGCTTCCTCCGCCGGACAGCCTATAACATAATCTCTAAAACCGGGAGCGGCAAAGGCGCTTCTGCGCCGTTATTAAGGAGATTACGGTAAATAAAGCCTGAAAATGGCGCTATAGCGGCAAAGCCGCCGCTTTGTTGCGCCGCTTTGGCGGCAAAGCCGCGCTTCCGGCGGCTTTTATGCAGGTTTTCATTGAAGCGCAGCGGTTTTTGTCCTATTCTGCCGCCGCCCGGCAGGGGCGCGCCGGCACAGGCCGGCCTCTGTCAAGCCCGGGAAAGCGATGAAAGCCGTTATAATGCAGGATAACAAGCAGACAAAAGCCGGCGCGCCGCCGCCGGGCGAAAAGGCGGAGACGGCGCGTATCGGCGCGCATGGCGGTATGGAACAATCTTTCGGCTTTCAAAAAGTGGCGGAAGCGGATAAGCAAAAGCTGGTTAATACGGTTTTCCATTCTGTCGCCGGCAAATATGATATTATGAATGATATTATGTCGGGCGGCCTGCACCGTTTATGGAAAAATGCGCTGGTCGCCTGGCTGGCGCCGCCGCGGCGGCCGGGCTGGCGGGTGCTTGATGTCGCCGGCGGCACGGGTGATATTGCCTTCCGCATGATCCGGGCGTCCGGCGGGCAGGGGCGGGCCACGGTGCTGGATATTAACGGCTCCATGCTTCAGGTGGGCAAAGCCCGCGCCGCCGCCAAAGGGCTGGCGGACAAGGTTGATTTTGTCGAGGCCAATGCCGAGAAGCTGCCCTTTGCCGATGCCTGTTTTGACGCTTATACCATTGCTTTCGGCATTCGCAATGTGCCGCATATTGCGGCGGCTCTCTCTGAGGCCCGGCGGGTGCTGAAGCCCGGCGGCCGTTTTTTGTGTCTGGAATTTTCGGCCGTGGATATGCCTTTGCTGGATAAAATTTATGATTTATGGTCGTTCCATGCTATTCCGCGAATCGGGCAAATGATAACGGGCGATGCGGCATCTTATCGCTATCTGGTGGAATCTATCCGCAAATTCCCCCGGCAGCAGGATTTCGCGGCGATGATGGCGGCGGCCGGTTTTGCCCATGTGGATTATCGCAATATGACCGGCGGTATTGCCGCCATACATTCCGGCTGGAAGATATGAAAGCGGCAAAGGCGGCTGTTATAATAAAGGCAGGGCAGAGAAAATGAGCAGGTTTACGGCGTCTCTCCGGCTGCTGCGGGCCGGTTATGTTCTGGCGCGCGAGGGGGTGCTGTCGGCTCTGCCGGTTGATGCGGCGGGGGCGCTGCCCGCTTTGGCGCACAAGCTGGCCGGGCTGGCGGCGCGCCGCGGCAGCCGCCGGCAGGGGGCTGAGCCGCTGTCGCGGGCGATGAACCGGCTTGGCCCGTCTTATATCAAATTCGGCCAGTTTCTGGCCACGCGGCCGGATATTGTCGGCGCGCAGGCGGCGCGCGATTTGTCGGCCCTGCAGGATCGGGTGCCGCCGTTCAGCCGGCAGGCGGCGATCCAGCAGGCGGAAAAAACGCTTAACCGGCCGATAGAGCAGCTCTTTGCCAGCTTTGGCGAGCCGGTGGCGGCCGCTTCTATGGCGCAGGTGCATGAAGCAACCGTGCGGGAGCCGGACGGGGAGGTGGAAAAGCGGGCGGTAAAAATTATCCGCCCGCATTTGCGCCGCGCCTTTGCCCGCGATATGGAAAGCTTTTATCTGGCGGCCCGGCTGGCAGAAAAATATAACCCGCCTATGCGCCGGCTGCGCCCTGTCCGTGTGGTAGAAAATCTGGAACAAACCACAAAAATGGAAATGGATATGCGGCTGGAGGCCGCGGCTTTGTCGGAAATGGCAGAAAATATCGCGAAAAACGGTGATAAAGGTTTTCGTGTGCCGCAGGTGGACTGGGCGCGCACCGGGCGGGATTGCCTGAGCATGGAATGGGTGGAAGGGATCCGCATTTCCGAGCGGGAAGCGCTGCTTGCAGCCGGGCACAATGTTGAGCATCTGGCGGCGACACTGATGCAATCCTTTCTGGCGCATGCGCTGCGAGACGGCTTTTTTCACGCCGATATGCACCCGGGCAATATATTTGTCGATGCGGGCGGCACAATTATTGCCGTGGATCTGGGCATTATGGGGCGGCTGGGGCAAAAGGAAAAGCGCTTCCTGGCCGAAATTCTTTACGGCTTTATCACCCGCGATTATCAGCGCGTGGCGCGGGTGCATTTTGAGGCCGGCTATGTGCCGGCCTGTCACAGTGTGGAAAGTTTTGCCCAGGCCAATCGCGCTATTGGCGAGCCGATTTACGGCCAGTCGGTAGAGACAATCTCCATGGCGCAGCTTTTGGGGCTGTTATTTGAAATAACCGAATTATTTGATATGCAGACCCGGCCGGAGCTGCTGCTTTTGCAAAAAAATATGGTGGTGGTGGAAGGGGTGGCGCGGCTGCTTGATCCGCATTTCAATATGTGGAAAGTGGCCGAGCCGGTTGTCGGCGCCTGGGTGGCGCATAATCTTGGCGTGGCCGGAGCCGTAAAGGATATGGCGGCTTCGGTGCAGGCGGTTGCCGGCTTTGCCCGCGCCCTGCCGGAATTAAGCCGCCGTTTTGACCGCGCCGGCACAGCGCTGGAGCAACAGGTCGAACACGGCTTTAAACTGGATAAAGCCAGCCTGGCGCTGCTGGCGCAGTTGCAGGCGCAGCAAAACCGTTTTGTGCGCTGGGCTGTTTACGCTGTTGCTTTAGGCCTGTTGCTGTTTTTGCGGTCTTACTGGCCGCGCTAGAATGCCGGCCATGCGCCCGGGCGGCTGGGCCGGCGGCGCTGTGCCGCTTCAGGCCGGGCGCGCCGCTGTTTTGCGCTGTCCCCGCCGGGCACAGGCATAGCCCGGCGGAGGCAGGCGCTCATTGTTTTTCCTGTTTCTGCCGTTTTTTGAGAGAAAGCGGAGAGGAAGGCGCAAAGTGAGCCGACAGGTAAGCCGGCCGAGAGCGCCCGGGCAGGAAGCGCGGCAAAACGGCGCAAAAGATTGCGCCGGTAAAAGCCTCAGAGGATAAAGCTCCCCGCCGGTGCCCGGCAGGGCCGCTTTTTACCGGCGCTTGATAAAAAGCCGGGCCGGCTGTTTTTTGTTATCTGCGGCCAAAGAGATTTTGCTTCCTGCGATAATATGGTATAATGAAAGCGGTAATTTCTCGCCGGCTTGTGATCAGGGTGATATTGCGGGGTTGGAATCTGTGTTGCTTTTAATGCGCTGTGTTCTTGTTGCTGTCTTTGGCGCGGCGCTGTCTGTGCTGCCGGCCTCAGGGCAAAATACCGGCAAAGCCGTGTCCTACAGTGTGCGCCCGCCGCCTTTGGCGGTTCCCTCTGGAGAGCCGGGGGCCGTGCGCCGCTCAATTATGCAATTTTATCACTGGACATTGCTGTGCGATACGGTTTTTGCCAATAATACTCAGGTCTGCAATGTCAGCCAGGCGGTGTGGAATGATGATAATGCCGTGATTTTCAGTTGGTCGCTGGCGGCTTCTGACAAAGGGGATCCCTTTATGCTGTTGCGCACTGCGCCCGGCGCTGATACAAAAAGCCCGGTGCGGCTGGCCGTTAAAGACAGCAAACAGAGTATTGATATTGCTTTTGTCGGCTGTAATGACAATGTCTGCGTGGCGCAAACCCCGGTAGGGCCGCTTTTGACGCAGGCTATCAGAAATCGCAGTGATATTACCATTTCTTACCGCCTTGCCGGGCAGGGAACAGTGCGTTTTGATACATCTTTTCTGGGCCTGAAGGAAGCTGTGGCTGCTATAAAATAAGGCCCGGCCGCACCTTTGCCCAAAGACAAAGCAAAAGAAAGGCGTGAGCCGATACTCTGCCGGGCGGGCAAGCCTATCAGACAAAAGGAGCTAAAATGGACAGGAATCGTTTTTTATCAAAAACAGGGCGGGTTGCGCTCTACACGGCAGGGGTGACGGCGCTGATGCTGGCGGCCTGTTCGCCGGAGTCGCAGCCTAAAGCCAAAGGGCAGGTTTTGCCTAATGAATTTGGCAAAGTGGCTACCCAGATGGGGGTGAAAACCTGCGGGCCGCTGGTTTCTGTGCTGGGGGAGACGCTTGTTGCCAATTCCGCCCACTATTCGGCCAAACTTATCCCGGATAAAGATAATAGCGATCAATATGGGCTGACGGCTATTGTTGGCCAGACATATGCCAATGATAAAGAAACGACAAAGGGTGCCGGCGCGCTTTACGCGGCACCGGTCAATGGCGCTTGTGAGGGTATGCTGGTGCGCAGTTTGCTGATAGCGAAGCCGTGCGCGGATATTGTGCAGCAACAATTACCGAAAGGCACGCAAAGGCAGGACGATCTGGCGCAAACGGCTGTTTTTGCCATGCCGGAAGGCGGCTATGTGATGATGTTCCCCGCTTCCGATACATCTTGTGTCGTGACCTTATCCATGACCTTGCGGGAGAAGTGACAGCCCGGCAGCGGCCTGGCTTGCTGTCAGGCGGCAAAGCTTGCGGCGGGCGCGGCGGCGCTAATCAGGGCGGCGCAGGCGCTGCTTTTGATTGTTCTGCCCCCGGCCGGCGCTTTCTTGGCGCCGGGTTTTGCTGTCTCCGGCCGGCCCTGTGGCGCGGCGTTGCGGCGGTAAGCTCCCGGGCGGGGCAGGCTTATAAGCGCTGTTTGTTGCCGGCGCGCCGCCTGTGTTTGCGCTGTTGCGGCGCGCCTGTCAGCCGGCGTCTTTGCGGAATTGCAGCGCCGCCAGCCGGGCATAAAGCCCGTTTTGCGCAGTCAGGGCGGCATGTGTGCCCTGTTCAATGATCTGCCCGTCTTTGATAACCAGAATGCGATCGGCCTTTTGCACTGTAGCCAGCCGGTGGGCGATCACCAGAGTCGTGCGATTATGCATCAAACTGGCCAAAGCTGCCTGCACCAGGGTTTCACTTTCGGCATCAAGAGCGCTGGTCGCCTCGTCCAGCAGCAGCACCGGCGCATCACGCAGTAGCGCCCTCGCTATGGCCAGCCTTTGGCTCTGCCCGCCGGAAAGGCGAATACCTTTTTCACCGATTTCCGTATCCAGCCCCTGCGGCAGATTTTTGATAAAATCATAGGCATTGGCGGCTTTTGCCGCTGCGATAACCGCTTCTTCGGCTGCATTATCAACGCCAAAAGCAATATTGGCGCGCGCCGTGCCGGAAAAACAACTGCCTTCCTGCGCGACATAGGCAAATTGCGCTCGCAATTCTTGCGGATCAAGCTGTTTTATATCGACATTATCCAGTAAAATGCGGCCGCTTTGCGGGTCGTAAAAGCGCAGGAGCAGCGCTAATATTGTGCTTTTGCCGGCGCCGGAAGGGCCGACAAGCGCCACTCTTTCCCCCGGCTGGACCGTAAAGCTGAGCCCGGTGAGCGCGGCGGCCGTCCGCGCGGGATAGGTAAAGCAAATATGGTCAAAACGGATTTGCCGGCTGGCGCGGCTGCCGGGCTGCAAAGCCGGCATATGGCGCTGCTCCGCTTTGGCCGGCGCGGTAATAAGCGGCTTTTCTGCCAGAATTTCCGCCAGTCTTTCCAGCGCGCCGGCGGCGGCGGAAATTTCTCCCCCTGTTTCCGATAATTGGCCAAAAGCCGCGGCGGCGAAAATCGCATAAAGCACAAATTGCCCCAAAGTGCCGGCCGACATATGGCCGTTCAGAACATCGCGCGCTCCCAGCCATAAAACGGCAATCACACTGCCGAAAATCAGAAATATGGCCAGACCGGTTAAAAAAGCGCGGATTACGGTAGAGGCTTTCACCGCCATGAGCGCGGCTTTGGTCAGCGCAGAAAAATGGCGCAGCGCCGCCTCCTGCCGGTTATAAGCCCAGACGGTGCGAATAGCGCCGATTTGCTCCAGCGCCAGCGCATTGGCCTGAGCCTGCCTGTCTTGCGCGATGCGGGCGGCATGGCGCACTTTGCGCGCCAGCATAATCAGCGGCGCAACAATAAGCGGAATGGCCAGCAAAACATAGGCCGACAGCCGCGGGCTGGTAAGAATCATCATCAGCACGGCGCCGGCGGCCATAATAATGTTGCGCAGGCTAACCGACAGGCCGGCGCCGATAACGGCCTTTACCTGAGTGGTATCAGCGGTCAGGCGAGAGAGAATTTCGCCGGAATCGGAGCGGTCATAAAAAGCGGGGGAGAGGGCGGTAAGATGGCGGAAGACATCACAGCGCAAATCGGCGATAATATTTTCCCCCAGTTTGATAACGCTGTAATAACGCATGGCAGAGGCCAGCGCCAGCAAGGCGGCGAGCGCAATCAGCATGGCAAAATACGCATTGATAAAGTGATTGCCGCCCGGGGCAAAACCGTAATCCATCATGCGGCGAACCGCCAAAGGCAAAGCCAGCATAATGGCGGCGGCCAGCACCAGAGCCGCAAAGGCCAGCGCGGCCGCCGCCTTGTAACGGCAGAGATAAGGGCGCAAAAGCCGCAGGGAGGCAAGCCGCCTCTGGCGGGCATTATCGGGGCTTTGTTCGGCGTGCGGCATAAAAGAATCAACCTCTTTCGGCTCTGTTGCGGCATTTGCCTCTTGTTATCGGCGCGGTGCTGATGTATAGACTAAAAGCAGGTTTTATAAAGGCTTTTTCTGCAAAAAATGCAATCAGGCCGCAATAAAAAGCCAAATTTGTCGCCTTTGGCCGGGTTTTCGCTGCAGGCGCGCTGCCTTGGCCGGGCCGGCCGGCAGCGGGAACACAGTTAGTTAAGTGGACGGATAACAGCAATCATGAAAGCTAAAATTCACCCCGATTATCACATGATTAAAATTGTCATGACCGATGGGACAGAATATATGACACGCTCAACCTGGGGCAAAGAGGGCGATGTGATGAATCTGGACATTGATCCGACAACTCACCCGGCCTGGACCGGCGGCTCGCAAACTCTGGTGGATCGCGGCGGCCGTGTTTCCCGCTTCAAGAGCCGCTTCGGCAATCTTGGCGTGTGATTTTGGCCGCCGGCCGGCGGGTTTGCCGCTGTGATTCGGCTCTGCCCTTCCGGCGGTGCTGTTTCTCGGCGCGGCTGTGCCGGTATTGCCGGCAGAGCCGGCAGCGGTTATGCCGGGCGCGCCGGCTGTAATGGCCGGTAAAAGGCGGCTCTGTGGTTGCGCTCTGAGCCGGTTGGCGGTGCCGCCTGTCCGGCGAAACCCGGCTTTTTGGCGCTAAACAGGCTGCCGGCTAGGCTCCGGGCGCAGTGTGCTATGCCTTTATAATGTGTTATGCTCTTTATGCGGGCGGGCCGGGCGCGTATTATATGTGTTTCCCGGCTTTTATAACAGGCTGCCGGCCGAGCCGGGAGCCGGCTCATGCGGTTGCGTTTTTAAGGGCAGCGGTGAAAAGGCCGTCTATGCCGGTTCTGTCCTGTTCTGCCGCTGCGGCGGCTGTCAATGCTTCGGCGCGTTTGCGCCGGCGGGCCGGGCGGGCGGAGCCTGTCTGTATTATATCAAGCCGGGGCGGCGCAGCGGCAGAGAATTAAAGGCCGGGAATGGCAGATAAGAATAAGCGGATTTTAATGGCCGTTATCGGCAAGGCGCAAGGCCTTTCCGGCCTGCTGCGGCTGAAATTTTTCACCGAAACGGCGCAGGATCTGGGGCGCTATCAGCGCTTTTACAGCAAAGACGGCACGGAATACAGGGTTAAAGCCTGGCATATTCATAAGGGCGTGCCGCTTGCGGCGTTTGCGGGGGTAGACAACCGGGAACAGGCCGAAAAGCTGGCCGGGCTGGAATTATTTGTCACGCGCAGTCAATTCGCCGATGATTTACAGGCTGATGAATTTTATCAGGAGGATTTGCTGGGCTTTGCCGCTCATGATGAAGCCGGTGACATTATCGGCCATATTAGCGGCTTTTTTAATTTCGGCGGCGGGGATTTGCTGGAAATTACGCTATTATTGTCTGGGGCGGTAAAACGGCCGGCGGCGGCGGGCGGCGCGGCGCCGAAAGCAAAAAAGGCGCTGATTCCGTTTAGCAAAGCTGCCGTGCCGGAAATTATTGCGAGCGCCGGCGCTATCACGGTGAACCGGCGGGCCGCGGGGCTGGCATTTGATGACGATAAAACGGCAGGCGCAGAGGAATTATCGCCGGCAGCGGGTGCCAAAAGGCGGCAATAAGGGCGATTTATGGCTTTTCATGCAGTTATTTTAACCCTCTATCCGGAAATGTTTCCCGGCGCGCTGGGCTTTTCGCTGGCGGGCAAGGCGCTGGCTAAAGGCTTATGGTCTTATGAGACGCGGCAGATTCGTGATTTCGCTGAGGATAAACATCATTCGGTTGATGATACACCGGCCGGCGGCGGCGCCGGCATGGTGATGCGGGCCGATGTGCTGGCGCGCGCTATTGATGCGGCTCCGGCCGCTTGCCCGCGCTTTGTGTTCAGCCCGCGCGGGCAGGTTTTTGACCAGCAACTGGCGCGGCACATAGCCGGGCTGGAACAGGCGCTGTTTGTCTGCAGCCGCTTTGAGGGGGTTGATGAGCGCCTGATTACAGCGCGCAATCTGGTGGAAATTTCGATCGGCGATTATATTCTTTCCGGCGGGGAAGTGGCGGCGCAAACCGTGCTGGACAGTGTTATCCGCCTGCTGCCGGGGGTGATGGGCAATGCCGCTTCCGGCGAGCAGGAAAGTTTTGAGAGCGGTTTGCTGGAATATCCGCATTATACCCGGCCGCAAATTTTTGAGGGCGCGGCGATTCCGGCCGTGTTGACAAGCGGCAATCATGCCGAAATTGCCGCCTGGCGGCAACAGCAGATGGAGCGCGTGACCAAAACGCGCCGGCCGGATCTGTTCCGCCGCTATATGAAGCAGAAGAAAGAGGGCCGGGAGCAAAAATAGCCTTTATCGCTCCGGAGAGAGGCGAGCTTGAAGCGGCGGCCGGAAGCCGGCGCTGCCGGCTTTTGGCAAAATAGCCTTTATCGCGCTTTAAGGCTTGATTTTTAACCGGCTTTGCTGTATCGCAAAGGCGACATTAAGGGAAACCCTGTCCACAATGAAGGAAGGGTGCATTCGCCCCTGCTTTAATCCGCGCCGTTCGGCTGTTTTGGCCGCATAATCGGCTTTTATGCGGTGAGCATTGCCGGCAGAAGATAATTTTGCGGCAAAAGTCGGGCGCTCTGGCTTTTCGACAAGAATGTAAGGATAAGACTGATGAATATTATTGCGCAACTGGAAGCCGAGCAGCGCGCCAAAATTGATGAAAAGCGCAGTTTGCCGGCCTTTAATGCCGGCGATACGGTGCGCGTTTCTGTCCGCGTGACGGAAGGCACAAGAACCCGTATCCAGATTTTTGAAGGCGTATGTATTGGCCGCTCCGGCGGCGGGCTGCATGAAACTTTTACCGTGCGCAAAATGTCTTACGGTGAAGGGGTAGAGCGCGTTTTCCCCTGCTATTCGCCGCTGGTGGAAGGGGTAGAGCTGGTGCGCCGCGGCCGGGTGCGCCGCGCCAAACTGTATTATTTGCGCGGTCTGACCGGTAAGGCAGCGCGTATTGCCGAGAAAAAGGATAATCGCAAAAAGGCGGATAAACGTGTTGCCGCTAAAGCGGACGCAGCGCCAAAAGCCAAGGCCGCCGCGGCCGAGGCGGAAAGCGCTAAAAAAGCGGCCGGCGCCGAATAAGCCGCCAAGGCTGAAAAGGCCGGGAGCAAGCCTGCGGCTGCTAAAAACTGCCGCGGCGAAAGACGCGGCGGCATAAGCAGCGCACTCGCCGCGGAAATTTGCCGCTTCAGGAATTTTACCAAAGCCCGTCTGGCCTTGCCGCCCGGCGGGCTTTTGCGCTATAAGAGGGCGCGATTTTTTATTGCTTTTTTAAAGTCGCTAAATTAAACTTCCCAAGCATTAGCCGTATTTTGGTTATTGGATATTTATAGAGGCGAGGCCATGTTGAATCCGGCACATCCTATTGATCAGGCCATATTTGAAGCAATGCGGGCGGCGGAATATAGGCGCCCGGCTATTGTGCGCCCTTACGTCGAAATTGCTGAAATTCCGTCCGCTGCCAAATCTCTGGAGCATTATTATCAGGATAAAAAAATCCGTAAAAGGCTGGAGAAATTTGCTAAAGTCATAGCGCAGCAGGAAAAGGAGCTGGAGGATTTCCTGTTTTCCGGCCGCACAACGCGGGAGGCTTTAAGCGCCAGTTTTGCCGATAATAAAGAGAGAATAGAACAGCGGCATCTGGATAATCTGGAGAAGATAGCCGGTGATTTGGAAAACAGGGCACAGGAAACTTCGGCTGAGGGGGTGGTTTGGCTGAAAAATCTGCATGAAAAATTTATCCTGTTAGGACAGGAAAAACCGACTTATAAAAAGGAGCTTAAAGAGCTTTTTGCCCGTATTTTTGCTCTGGGTGATAAGGTCACTGAAGAAGTTTATGATATGGCGCTGTTTTTGCGCGCTTTGCGGGTGGAATATGGAGAAAGAAAAACAACAAAAAGTTTCACCGATGAAAAAGAGATGCTGGCTTATCTTGATGGGCTTGGAAAGCAATGAAGATAGGCCTGGCTTATGGGAAGGCATTTGAGCGTTCGTTTAGCAAAATAAAGAATGAAAAGGCCAGAGCGGCCATAAAGAAAGCTCTTGTAACATTTTCGCAAGCAGGAAACAATCTTGCTGCGCCAAAATTTAAATATCTGACGGTAAAGAAAAAATTGCAGCGTAAAGGGGTGGTGCTTTGTCGTTTGCAGAGCGATGCGTGGCGGCTTTTGCTGACGGAAGAGGCAGAAAATGCAAGCTATGTCGTTGAGGATATTCAATTACGCAAAAATTGCTATGACATGTGGCAGCGAAAATATGGTCTGGCATGATTGTGTCGCTGTTGCTCTATCTAAACTTGATATATTTTATATTCTTTTATCTCTATGAAATAATTCAATAACTGCATTTTTATCCACTTGGTCTCCCGTAAAATTTTTCGGCTTTTGGCAATTTTTCGGATAAGGCTTGACGCCTTGCGGCAATAGGCTTACCAAAAGGGAAGTGAGGCTTTTTGTCGCAGAATGGGGCTGCCTTGCTTTTGTCCTGTCTTTCAAACCGGCGGCAGCCGGCTCTTTGTCGAGGGAGGTTTTATGGCCGTTGTAACTCCACCTGTTGAAGAGGAAATTCAGCCTTACCGGGCGTCGACGCCGCGGCCGAAATCGCCGCATGTCACTATTTATCGCTGGCCGATTACTATGGCCATGTCAATTGCCCATCGCGCTACCGGCGCGGCGCTTTATGCCGGCACGGTGCTGCTGGTGGTCTATCTGGCAGCGCTGGCTATGGGTGAGCAGTATTTTCATTATGTCCAGGCGGTTTATCTTTCCCCGGTCGGCGAATGTATTTTGTTCCTGTATACGCTGGCGCTGGTGCATCATATGGTCGGCGGCATTCGCCATTTATTCTGGGACGTTCGCCCCAGCCTGATGGCAAAGCATTGCGCCACCAAAACCGCCTGGGCGACTATCGGCATTTCTCTTATTGTCACGGCGCTTATCTGGTGTGTCGCCTGCACCTTTTTTTGAGGAAGAAAAGATGACGGATCGGAATTTCCGCACCGAATTGGGCAAAGCGCGCGGTCTTGGCGCCGCCCATAGCGGCGCGCGCCATTTCTGGCTGCAGCGGGTGACGGCCTTTGCCAATGTGCCGCTGTTTATCTTTTTTATTGGCCTGATTATTACGCTGGGCGATAAAGATTATGCGCAAATTCATGCGATTTTTGCCAATCCCTTTATTGTGCTGATTGTGGCGCTTATTCTGCTCTCCGGCATTTATCATATGCAGCTTGGCATGCAGGTGATTATTGAGGATTATGTGCACGGTAATGGCTGGCGCGTTTTTATTCTGGCGCTGAATATTTTCTGCTCCGTGTTTCTGGCCGCAGCGTCCGCTCTGGCTCTGGTTAAAATTATGCTGGGAGGCTGACCTATGGCGGAAGCAGGCAAGGATAAGGCGGCAGGTTTGGGGGCGCCGGGTTTTGGCGGCGGCGCCTATAAATATGTCGATCATAAATTTGATGTTGTGGTGATCGGCGCCGGCGGCTCCGGCTTGCGCGCCACGCTGGGCATGGCTGAGCAGGGCTTTAAAACCGCCTGCATTACCAAAGTCTTCCCCACCCGCTCACATACCGTGGCGGCGCAGGGCGGCATTGCCGCTTCGCTGGCCAATATGGGGTCGGATAACTGGCAATGGCATATGTATGATACGGTCAAAGGCTCGGACTGGCTGGGCGATATGGACGCGCAGGAATTTCTGGTGCGGCAGGCGCCGCAGGCCGTCTATGAGCTGGAGCATTACGGCGTGCCGTTTTCCCGCACCGAAGAGGGGAAAATTTATCAGCGGCCGTTTGGCGGCCATACCACCGAATTTGGCGAAGGCCCGCCGGTGCAGCGCACCTGCGCCGCGGCCGACCGCACCGGCCATGCTATTCTGCACACGCTTTACGGCCAGAGCCTGAAGCATAAAGCGCGCTTTTTCATTGAATATTATGCGCTGGATCTGATTATGACTGATGGCGCGGTAACCGGGGTTGTCGCCTGGAATCTTGATGACGGCACGATCCACCGCTTTACCGCCAAAATGGTGGTGCTGGCCACGGGCGGCTATGGCCGCGCCTATTTTTCTGCCACTTCCGCCCATACCTGCACGGGGGACGGCGGCGGCATGGTGGCGCGGGCCGGCCTGCCGCTGCAGGATATGGAATTTGTCCAGTTCCACCCCACCGGCATTTACGGCGCCGGCTGCCTGATAACCGAGGGGGCGCGCGGTGAGGGCGGCTATTTGATCAATGCGCAAGGCGAGCGCTTTATGGAGCGCTATGCCCCGACCTTTAAGGATTTAGCCTCGCGCGATGTGGTTTCGCGCTGTATGACGATTGAAATTCGCGAAGGCCGCGGGGTAGGCAAAAAGAAAGATCATCTCTATCTGGTGCTCAGCCATCTCGACCCGGCGGTGCTGCAGGAGCGCCTGCCCGGCATTTCTGAATCGGCGCGGATTTTCGCCGGGGTTGATGTAACGCGCGATCCGATTCCGGTTATCCCCACTGTGCATTATAATATGGGCGGTATACCGACCAATTATTGGGGCGAGGCCTTAAACCCGGCCGCCGATAGACCGGACGCGGTGCAGCCGGGGCTGATGGCGGTGGGCGAGGCCGGCTGCGCTTCCGTGCACGGCGCTAATCGGCTGGGCTCCAATTCGCTGATTGATCTGGTGGTGTTTGGCCGGGCGGCGGCGCAGCGGGCGGCGCAGATTATCGATAAAGACAAGCCGGTGCCGGATTTGAATTTGGCCGCCTGCGATAAAATTATGGCGCGCTTTGATCGGCTGCGTTACGCCAAAGGCGCGGCGCCGACTGCCGCCCTGCGCGAGAAAATGCAGCGCGCTATGCAGGAAGATGCGGCGGTATTCCGCACGGCGGAAAGTCTGGCGCAGGGCTGCGAGCGCATTTCGGCAATCTGGGGTGAGCTGGGTGATGTGCGGGTTTCCGATCGTTCGCTTATCTGGAATACCGATTTAATGGAAACGCTGGAACTGGAAAATCTGATGGCCAATGCTATCACCACTGTTTATTCGGCCAAAGCGCGGCCGGAAAGCCGCGGCGCTCATGCGCGCGAGGATTATCCGGAGCGCGATGATAAAAACTGGCGCAAGCATAGTCTGGCGCGGCTGAATGCGGCGGGTGAAGTGGCGGTGTCGTATCGCGCTGTCCATACCGAGCCGCTGACCCGGCTGGAAGATGGCGGCATTGACCCTAAGCGCATTGCGCCGAAAAAACGGGTTTATTGAGCCTGGGGTAGCGCCTTGCCGGCGCGCGCTTGCGGCAATAGCAGCTCTATTCAGCGGCGCCGGCGCAGGGAGCATTCAGGGGGGGGCGGCGTATGAGTGAAATTTCCCTTGACTGCCTTGCGGCAGCAAACAGGGTTGGCCTTTGAGGAATTATTCTATGGCACAGATTCGTCTTCCTGAAAATTCGCGTATCCAGCCCGGCAAAACCTGGCCCAAGCCAAAAGGGGCGAAAAATCTGACGGAATTTCAAATTTACCGCTGGTCGCCCGATGATGATGACAAGCCGCGGCTCGATATTTTTTATGTCGATAGGGAAGCCTGCGGGCCGATGGTGCTGGACGGCATATTATATATTAAAAACCATATTGACCCCAGCCTGGCGCTGCGCCGCTCCTGCCGCGAGGGCGTTTGCGGCTCTTGCGCCATGAATATTGACGGCGCCAATACGCTGGCCTGCACCAAAGGCATGGACGAAGTCAAACAGCCGATTAAAATTTTTCCGCTGCCTTCCATGCCGGTGGTAAAAGATCTGGTGCCGGATTTGAACCATTTTTACGCTCAGCACCGCATGGTTGAGCCATGGCTGCAAACCGTCTCCCCCGAGCCGGAAAAGGAATGGCTGCAAGGCCATGGCGAGCGGCAAAAGCTGGACGGGCTGTATGAATGTATTTTATGCGCCTGCTGCCAGACGTCCTGCCCCAGTTACTGGTGGAACGGCGATCGTTATCTTGGCCCGGCCGTGCTGCTGCAAGCCTATCGCTGGATCGCCGATACGCGCGATGAAAAGCAGGGCGAGCGGCTGGATAATCTGGAAGATCCCTTCCGCCTGTATCGCTGCCATACGATTTTAAACTGCACCCAAACCTGCCCGAAAGGCCTGAACCCGGCCAAAGCCATCGCCACTATCAAAAACCTGATCACCGAGCGGCAGGTGTGATCTTTTCCCATTATAATGGGTATTGACGGGCATTCTGCTTTATTGCTGCCAGGAAAAACAGAATGGGGGAAGTAAGAGGGGAGCAGGAAAAATTCTGAATTTCGGTTTTAAAGCTGTTTCTGTTGTCTTGTTTATTCTGATATTGGGTACAAATTTACCAGAAGCTATTGAGTATGTATGAAATGGTAAAGTTAGACGAAACGGATATTAAACCGGAGGTTAATACGGATATTACGATTCACTGTGAGGTGCGCCCTTGCTTCAGTTATGCGGCATATCAAAACGATATTGCTATTATCACCGCGCTGTCGATTAAAAATAACAGTGAGCAAGATATTGTAAAATGTGTTTTGGAATTAGAGTCCGAGCCGCATTTTTTTAAACAGAAGCAATGGACTATTGAAAAAATAGAGGCCGGCACCTGTTTTGAAATATCTTCTACACAGCCTGATTTCAATATTTCCTATTTGCAAGGCCTGAATGAAGCGGAACGCGGCGTTCTGCGATTTCGTCTATTGGCGGAAGAAAAAGAAATTGCCGATTATACTGCTTTGGTGCGACTTCTGGCGTGTGATGAATGGGGTGGCGTTGACGATATGGGGCGCTTATTACCCTGTTTTGTCATGCCGAATAGCAAAGCTGTTGCCAAAATAGGGCTTTTGGCGGCAGAGCGCCTGAAGGCGCATAATTATTCATCAGCGTTGGACGGTTATCAGAGCGGGGAACGCCAGCGCCCTTATTTATTGGCTGCTGCAGTCTATTCGGCCATAACCGACCTGGGGATTCATTATGCCGAACCGCCCATTTCTTTTGAAAAGCAGGGGCAGAAAATCCGTAAGCCTGAGACGATAGTTGCAGATAAACTGGCAACATGTCTGGACAGTTCTTTGCTCATTGCTTCATCTTTAGAAATGTGTGGGCTTTATCCGGTTATTATTATTTTAAAACGCCACGCTTTGGTTGGTGTCTGGTTGCAAGAGCGTAACTTTCCTTCGGCTGTGATCCGCGACCCGATGGAAGTTAGAAAAGCATTGGCCGGGGGCGAGCTGATTGTTTTTGAAACCACGGGGATAACACAATCTCCGCCAATGCTGTGGGAACAGGCAATAAAAATCGGGAGGGCTTATCTTGATGAAGATAAAGAAGCGGATTTTGTTGCTGCGATAGATGTCCATTATGCCCGCAGCAGCGGAGTTTTTCCTTTAGCTTCACACACGACAGCAGGAGGAGGCGCTGTGCCGGGCGGTGGCGAAGCGCCTGAGCCAGAGGGCGGCCCTGTTCCGCTTCCGTCTCCGGGTGATGTTCCCTGCCCCATACCGGAAGATCCTGTCCCCGGGGAGGAAAAGCCAAAAACACCGCAAGGCAGAATTGATGCTTGGTCAAAGAGATTGCTGGATTTAACGCTGCGTAATCGTTTGCTGAATTTTTCGGAAACAAAAAGAGTTCTTAAGCTGCTTTGTTTCGATATAAAATTGTTGGAACAAAAATTAGCTAATGATGAGGCTTTAAAATTTGTTTCTTTGCCTGAAAATAATCCGCACGGCAAGAGGGATGAAGGACTTTTTCTTAAAAATCATAAAGAAGGTATTGATGAAAAATTTGTAAAAGAAGCTTTGCACAAAAAAGAAATTGTGTCGCCGCTTGCTGGCAATGAAATGCAGGCGCGGTTGATTGAACTTTATCGGCAAGTAAAAAATGATTTGGCCGAAAGTGGAACCAATACGCTTTTTTTGGCCATGGGCTTTTTGCGTTGGAAGAAAACTGTAACAGAAGAACGCGTTTATAAAGCACCGTTACTGCTTCTTCCCGTCTCTTTGGCAAGAAAGAGTGTCTCTGCTCCCTTTTATTTAAAGCAACATGAAGATGAACCGCATTTTAATGCCACTTTGCTGGAATTTCTGGAACGGGATTTTGGTTTAAATCTTTCCTATTTGAAGCAGATAGATAAGCCGGATATTGCGCAAATTTTAGCGCAGGTTCGGCAGGCCATACGCCAGACTGCAGGCATGGAAGTTGTTGAGGAAGTTGCAGTTTCTACATTTTCATTTACCAAATTTTTAATGTGGAAAGATCTGGTTGAGCGCACAGACAGTTTGCGCCAAAACAGAGTGGTGAGACATCTCATAGATAATCCGGAGGAAGAATTTAAAACCGGGGAGAGTCGGATAAAAGGGGAGAGACCTCTCGATACTGTTTTAGCGCCGCAGGATATTATTTCGATTCTCCCCGCCGATTCCTCACAGATTTCTGCCTCTGTCGCTGCGGCTGACGGTGAGGATTTTGTTCTGATAGGGCCGCCCGGAACGGGTAAAAGCCAAACAATAGCCAATATTATTGCACATTGCCTTAGCGCCAGAAAGACTGTTTTATTTGTTGCAGAAAAAACAGCGGCATTAAATGTTGTCTATCGCCGTTTATATAATAGCGGCTTGGGCGATTATTGTCTCGAACTGCATTCCAATAAAGCCGATAAGCGGCATTTTCTTGATCAAATGGAAAAATCTTGGGAAAGCAGGCAGGCTTTTTCAGAAGAGCAATGGCTGTCTATCAATGAAAAGTTGCGTATAAATCGCGACAGGTTAAATATTTATGCCGCTTCCTTGCATAGACCTTATGCGAACGGCCTGACACCGTTTGCCGCATTTGGCCTGAAAATGCGCGGAGAAGGCCATTATGCACCCAAATTACATTGGGATTCTCCGGATATTCACGATAAAAAGGCTTATGACGCCTTAAAGGATTTGGCAGGAGAATTGGGGCGAGTTTTTAACGCGGTCAAGCGCAAAGATTTCCTGCATTTGGTCAACAAGACGCAATGGACGCATAGTTGGCAAGAAGAGCTTGTGGCTTGCGTTGCTGATGTCCGTAAGAATTTATCAAATGTTAAAGCTCAGGCACAGCACATAAAATCACTATTTGATATCTCTGACTGCGATGCAATTTTATTACGGGATTTGCCGGGGCTTGCCGATTTTCTCAAAAAGCTGGCGGTAGACAGGCAAAGCGGCAGGGCTATTTTATTTGATGCCGATTTTAATAAAATGCGGGCCGCCATTGAGCAATTACAGACAGAGCTTAATAGCTATCGTGAGGCAGAGGGCTATTTATCGGCGCAATTCGCTGAGGATATGGTTAACCGTATTCCGCTGGAAGATTTGGATAAGCAGTGGAGGACAGCAGAGGTAAGCTTTTTCTTCAAAAAATGGCTGGGAAAACGGCGCGTCAGAAAAATATTGCAGACTTATGCCAAAGCAGGAAAAGTCAACCCCAAGGACGATTTGTTGCTGTTACATATAATGCAAAAGGGCAATAAGGCTGTAGCGGCCAATGAAATTGCAGCAAAATTTGAAGCCTTTTCCGGGGTTGGAACGGATATAAAGGCCGTTCAGACACAATTTGACCGCGCCTCCATTCTCCGTAATGCTTTGTATAATTTAGGTTCGGCTGCCGAAAAATTTTCTGCCCGGCTGCGGCCGATATTGGAAGAGCCGGAGGCGCATCATAATATATTTGAGCTGGCACAAAATTTTACGGAAAGCTTTGATAATCTGGCCGGGGTTCTGGAAACTTATGAAAAACTGTCCGGAGTTACAAATAGTTGGCAAAGCGGAGAAACTATAGGCACGCTGGCCGAAAAAATGGAAAATTTGCAAAATGCCGGCAATATATTGCGCGATTGGGCTTCGTGGTGTGCTACGAGCACCGAAGCGCGCGGTCGCGGTTTGCAGCCGCTTGTTGAAGATTTGGAAGCCGGCAAAATAGAACCGGAAATGGCAGCGGATCTATTTGAGTTAAGCTATATACGCTGGTGGACACCATTGATTTTGGATAAAGATCCTGTTTTGCGCGATTTCCAGCCGGTTGAGCATGAATATATTATTAAAAACTTCAGAAAAATTGACGAAAAGATTCGTGAAAATACCGCTGCGCGCGTTATTCACGGGATTGATCGCGACTTACCCGAAAAAGACAGAGTTGCGCCGAAATCGGAATTGGGCTTTTTACGCCGCCAATTAGGGTTAAAACGGCCGCGGAACTCTATCCGCCAGATGATTGGCGCAATGCCCGGTGTCTTTCCGAAACTTGCACCTTGCCTGCTGATGTCGCCGCTTTCTATTGCTCAATATCTCCCGGCTGAACAAGCTTTGTTTGATGTTGTTATTTTCGATGAGGCCTCACAAATAACGACATGGGACGCTATCGGCGCAATCGCCCGCGCCAGGCAGACCATTATTGTCGGCGATCCGAAACAATTACCGCCGACAAACTTTTTCGGCCGTAAAGAAAATGATGATTATGCAGAAAATGATACGGAAAAGGATCTGGAAAGTATTCTGGACGAGGTTAGGGCTGCCGGTATACCAACGCGCAATTTGCGCTGGCATTATCGCAGCCGTCATGAATCTTTAATTTCCTTTTCCAATTACCATTATTACGACAATACATTGATAACTTTCCCTTCTCCTACTGTGGAAGATCGCGCGGTTTCGTTAATCTCAGTCGATGGTATTTATGATCGCGGTAAAAGTAGAACCAATAAAATAGAGGCGGAAGCCGTTGCTGCTAAAGCGGTGGAGTTGATGGAAGAATGGCTTGAATATGACGAAAAGGACAGGAAAACTTTAGGAATAATTACCTTCAATGTTCAACAACAGCAGCTTATAGAGGACATTTTAGAGAAAAAATGCCTGGATAACCCGGCTTTGGAGTGGTTCTTTGCCGATGACAGGATTGAGCCGGTAATTGTTAAAAATCTGGAAAATATACAGGGTGATGAGCGCGATGTTATTTTATTTTCCATTACTTTTAATAAAGATGCGGCAGGAAAAAGAACTTTGTCTTTCGGCGCTTTAAATAAAGAAGGCGGTGAACGGCGTTTGAATGTGGCTGTCACACGGGCGCGGCATCAGCTTATGGTTTTTTCAGGCTTTGGTGCAGAGCATATTGATATTGAAAAAACAAAGTCTTTGGGGGTTAGGCAGTTGAAAACATTTCTTGATTTTGCCAAACGCGGGGCTGTTGCTCTTAACGCGCCCGTTAAAGGCTCACAAGGAGGGCATGATTCTCCTTTTGAAGCCATGGTGGCGCGCGAGCTGGAAAGGCTGGGTTGGCAGCTTGTGCCGCAAGTAGGTATATCGGGTTTCCGGATAGATATTGGTGTCAAACACCCGGATCACCCCGGGAGCTATCTGGCAGGGATAGAATGTGACGGCGCAACTTATCATAGCAGCGCCAGCGCTCGGGACAGAGATAAAGTCCGGGAAGAAGTGTTAACAGGGCTAGGCTGGAATATTATTCGCGTCTGGTCAACCTCATGGTGGTTTGATGCCAAAGGTGAAGTAGAAAAATTAGATAAAGCATTAAAGAATATACTGGCACAAAACCGTGTTTTGAGAGAAGATTTTGCCGATGCAGAGGCGGGTGAGGCTGTTATAGAACAGGGACACGCCGCTCTCTGAAAGGATCCGGTCACTACGCAGGGGTTTTATTGGTAATTTTGCGTCTGATCCGGTGAAATGAATTTTTTATCCAGGCAATGAAAGAGTTTTATTGCGGCAGGAATTTTTCCTGTTATAGTCCGCGACAGAATTATCGCGGCTATGTGATTTGGCTTGAAAAAAAATTGCCGCACGGGAGGCTGTTATTATGAAAATTGTTCGGGGTTATGGGCGCTCTGTTGTCGGTAAATTTGCTGAGGAAGACGGTGCAGACATTAAAGATTTAAAGATAAGAAAACTGCATAAAACAGGAGGCGATGAAGACCTGTCCTTTGCCGCTTTTGCCAGGACGGAAGGGGAATTTATCCTCGCTTTATGGGTTTCCGTCATTGATAAAATTGTCGCCAAAGCTACAAAAAATGCCGAGAAAGGCAATGAAAAAGCTAAAAATGCCATAGCAAAAAAACTGCGGCAGAAAATCGGCGCCGCAGCCTGGCAGAAACTCTTGCGCGCCAATCGCCTGGAACTGGCAGCAATCTGGAATTGGAAAATCGGCGCAGAGTCTTCAAGTAGACAAAGTGAGAATTTTCCGCAGGGGAACTGGTATCCGGCTTTTTTGGGTAATGCTGCGCCTGAGGGGTTGAGTGATCCGCAAATTACTGAGCTGGTTCACGATATTGATACGCATATTCATAAAGCCATGCGGCAGATTGGCGGCGTTGAGGGGAAGGATAAGAATCGTCTGCGTAGTGAAGGTCTGCTGGCCGATATAGTAGCAGCGGTGGAAAAGAATACGCTGAAATCGGCTCATGAAAAGCAGTTCCCGCAAGGTAAAAAGCGAGATTGTGCTTTTAGCAAAGAAGATTGGCAAGTCTATCGTGACGCAGCGAATAAAGCGGTCGGCGGTGATTTTGTTGCCGATTTGAAGGGCGCTGTTTTGAATACGGCGGATAAAGATAAGCCCTATCATAAAGCTATTGAATATTTAAAGAAGGTCGTTTGGCCGCAAATCTTTTGTGATGAGAATGGTGCTGTTTTAGGGCGTAAACAGGCGACTGAACAAATGCCCAAACTCTTGGTGGTGCATGATGCAATTACCGCCTATTATAAAAAACTGCTGAAAGATCGAGGCAGCATTGCCGGCTATAAGGTGAAGGAAAAAGGGGAAAATTACGAAAAAGCTACAGGCATAAAAAGACAAGGAGAAAAGGCACCGGCTAAGCTGGAGCTGCTTTTGCCCGCCAGTGTCAATAAATTAAAATGGATATTGTGCAAACAACACGAAAATCGTGATGTTAATCATTATATCCGTTTAGGCAAAGTGCTGCATTATACGGCTTCACAATTCAGCAATGAAAATCAGGATAGCGCAGCCTATATTATCGGCAATTGGGATAAAGCGGTAGAAGCATTGCCGACAAGCCCTTATTGGACGAGTGAGGGGCAAACACAGATCAAGCAGAATGAAGCTTTTATCCGCGTCTGGCGGCGGGTGTTGGCTTTCGCCGTTCACAGCCTGAAAAACTGGGCGGATCCTGATAATAAAGTAGCGGGTGATCCGACTATTAAACCTACATGGGGAGAGATTCAGAAAAATTTTGCAGATTCTTCATTCGCGCAAAAATTTGCCCAAAAATATGAATTGTTTTTCGGGAAAATATGGCAAGGCTCAAAGCAGCTAGAATTACTTGATTATTTACAGGAACGTCTCATGGAGCTGCGGGGGAGCGTTTTTCATTTCAAAGGCCTGCGCAAATTTACCTCTGAATTGAAAGCAAAAAATCCGCCACAACTTATGCGGGATTTCTACGAAGACGATTGCCAAGCCTATCGCGCCAAGCCGTTGAAAATTATGCAGGGGGCGAAATTTGAACGCTTCTTTAGCAAAGAGCAGATTGAAGAAATGTTGGAAGCCGCGCAGGCATGGGACGCTGTTTCGGTGACGGCCCCTAAAGGGGACGATGGCCAGCAACTGCCGCTGCCAACTTTGAAGCGGCTGTTAGTGCGGGTAAAAAACACATGGTCGGAAGACGGGGAAGGTAATATTGCCTTGCCGCCTTATGATTCCGCCGCCAAGAAAAATGAAAAAGCCGATAAAGCTGCGGAGAATGAAGTTTCGGTAGAGACAAAGGCTGCTGAGACAGACGATGAAAAAAGAGAAAAAGCGCGTCATGCTCAATATATTGCGATAAAACAGCTCTATGAATTGCCGTTTCGTGCCTGGCTGGCGAAACTATCGCCTGAAAAAGTCAATGACTATATTGATAGAGCTGTAAAACGAGCAAAGGCTGCGGCGCAAGAAAACGAACCAGATGAAGAAGTAAAAAAGTGCATTGTGGCGCGTGCCGCTTCTCTGCCGCGTTTAAAAGCGAAAGAGCGTATTGACGGCTTCTTTTATAATCTCATGGCCGAAACGGCTTCTGAAATGCGGGTGCAGAAAGATTATAGCAGTGACGGTGAGCAGGCGAAAAAGCAGGCGAAATATATTGAAAACCTAAAATGCGATGTGATCGCCTATGCTCTGGCCGATTATCTGCAAGCTAAGCACGAAGTGGAAGAAAAAGGTAAGCAAACTAAGCTTGTCTGCTTTAAATATGTATTGGGTGAGGGGGAGGCTAAAGGTAGCGCTGAAAAAGCTTATCTGCTGCCGGCGCGCCCCGATGCCCCCCAGGATAAAGAGAAGGTCAAAGTTTTTTGGGCGGGCATTACAACCGGTCAGATTACAACCGATAAAAATGAAGCATGGAACAAGCTGACTGAGGAAGGGAAATTCCTGCCTTGGTTATATTTCCTGTTGCATTTGGCACCGGTAGAGGAAGTGGCGGGGCTGCGCCAGCAAATCCGCAAATGGCAGATTGTCGTCACCAAATTGGAGATTGACAAAACCGGCGATGAAGATAGCGGTAAAAAGCAGGCCGGTAAAAAGGCAGAAGCGGCTAAGGTTCGCTCGCTTTTATGCGCCTTGAATCTTTATATTGAGCTGCATGATGAGCAATTTAATCAGGGCGGGCAAAATAAACGGGAATTTTCCCCTGAGGATAGAGAAAAGCTTCGGGATTATTATATTGGCGAGCAGGATTACAAATCAGTCGTTAATCGGCAGAAAGATAATGCAGATAATGAGCAAATGATTCGTGGCTTGCGGGAAATGCGGCGTTTCGGCGGCGATACGGCTTTAGACAAAATCCTGGAGGAAAAAGAACATCAAATCAGTCCAGATCATATCAAGGCTTGGAAAGAAAACAGCGATAAAATTGCCGCAGCGCAAAATACGCGCAAAGAGCGGCATAAAGAATGGGCAAAGCTAGAAAATAAAGTCAATAAAGAATGGTGGGATTCTAAGAAAAAAGGAAAGAATACAAATTATAAGCTTGGCGATAAAGGTCAAGTCTATGCCGCAGCGCTGGAAACTATCATAAAGCATAGTGAAGCTGTCGCGCAGATAGAGCTGCATAATCAGTTAAACCTGCACAAATTATTGCTGGCGGTTCTGGGGCGGCTGGTCGATTTTTCCGGCCTGTTTGAGCGCGATCTTTATTTCACCATGCTCGCTTTATTTTATGAAAACAAGGTCGAAAGACTTGAAGATAAATTTGAAGATAGTGGCGCGCTTCTCAAGCAAGGGAGAATTCCTGAAGCTTTTGCCGAACAGCTTAAGGAAGGTAAAGAGAAAGAAGATCTAAAAAAGATTTTCAGTAATAAGAAGTTGGCCGGTAAAGATGTGCTGATGTGGATACGCAATCGCTTTGCTCATTTGGCGGTTCTGGAAAGCAAGGATATTGATGTAACGCGTGAGCTGAATTTTGCCCGGGCATTGATGTCCTATGACCGTAAATTGAAAAATGCGGTTACAAAATCAGTCGCGGAAATGCTGGCGCGCCATAAATTGGAAATTTTATGGCAAATGGGGAAAGAGCAACATAGTGCGGGATCGGGTGATTCGAAGGATTCGGTTGCTATCGCCGATAAAAAAATAAAAGTAAAAAGCGGTCATTATCTGCACGGCGCCAAAGTGGAACCGCGTATTATCCACCATTTAGGCGATAATAAAGCCGAAGATTTGCAGGAAAGTCTGCAAAATAAAGAATTCACCTCAATGGTGCAAATGCTGTTTGGCGGCGGCAATAAATTAAAAGCGGATAAAGAGGCCAAAGAGAAAGCTGAAGCAGAAAAAAAGAAAAGGACAGAAGAAGCCCAAAAAAAGGGTAAGCAAAGTGGTGTGGTGAAATTTTTTAACGCAGATAAAGGCTTTGGCTTTATTAAACCGGATAATGGCTCTGCCGATATTTTTGTCCATGTTTCAGCTGTGCAAGCTTCGGGCTTGATGAGCCTGCAGGAAGGGCAAAAGGTTTCTTACGAGACAGAAGCTGACAAACGCGGCAAAGGCCCGAAAGCCGTTAAGCTTAGTATTATCGAATAATAAACTGTTAGAGCAAGCCTGTATGTATGCAGTCTTGCTCTAATGTCTATGTTGTATTATGGCGTTTAGATAAAACGGCGGATCAAAAGGCTGCCCGTTTTCAGACGGTGCTTGTTGTCGCTAATTATATTCGATAAAAAATGGTGCCTGGAGCTGGAATCGAACCAGCGACACAAGGATTTTCAGTCCTTTGCTCTACCGACTGAGCTATCCAGGCACGCCACGCGCGCGAAAACCCGCGCACCCCAGCCTTTAAACATAAGAATTTGCCGCTGTCCAGAGGCAAATTTAAAATTGCCGCTCGTAATCACCAAAAAACGCTGTCAACCCGGCGGCAACCCGGCAGCCGGCGCGCGCTGTCAAACGAGCTGGCGGCGCTCTCCCCGTTGAACCGGCATTCTCCCCTTTCAAACCGGCGGAATTGACTTGTCGGGGCGGTATGTCCTAGTATTAGGACATTGTCGGGCGCTGGTCGGCGTGTCGGTGTGCCGCTGTCCGCCCTTTGCCGCCTGTTTGCCTGCTCAATTATAAAGCTTGCCTGTCTCATGTCGTTAAAGCCGTTAATTATTCTGCCTGATCCTGTTTTGCGCCGGCGCTCCGAGCCGGTGGCGGAAGTCAATGCCGAGCTGACAACTCTGATTGAGGATATGCTGGAGACTATGTATGAGGCGCCGGGCATTGGCCTGGCTGCCATTCAGGTGGGGGTGCCGCTGCGCCTGCTGGTGCTCGATATTGCCGGCAAAGAGGAGCCGAAGCAGCCGCGCGTCTTTATCAACCCGGAAATTGTCTGGCAGTCGCCGGCAATGAGCCGCTATGAAGAAGGCTGCCTGTCTATCCCCGGTTATTATGCCGAAGTGGAGCGGCCGGCCGCCATTCGCGCCGCTTATCGCGACCGCAGCGGCAAAAAGCAGGAGATAAAAGCCGAAGGCCTGCTGGCCACCTGTTTGCAGCATGAGATTGACCATTTAAACGGCGTGCTGTTTATTGACCATATTTCCAAGCTCAAGCGCGATATGGTCATGCGCAAATTTAAAAAGAAGCAGAAGCTGTAGGCGCGCCTAATCGGCGGCGCGCCGCCGCTCTGTGCCGCGCCAAAAGCAGGCCTGTAAGATAAGGAAGCGGACAATGAAACTGGCCTTTATGGGAACACCGGAATTTGCCGTGCCGTTTTTACAGGCCTTGCATAAGGCCGGGCATGAGATTGCCGCGGTTTATAGCCAGCCGCCGCGCCCGCGCGGCCGCGGTTTGCAGGCCATAGCCTCACCGGTGAGCCGGGCGGCGCAGGCGCTGAGCCTGCCTATATACAGCCCCAAAACTTTGCGCAATGCGGCTGAACAGGCGCGCTTCCAGGCCTTGGCGGTCGATGCCGCTATTATTGTCGCCTATGGCCTGCTGCTGCCGGAGCCGATATTAAACGCGCCGGCTCTCGGCTGTTATAATGCCCATGCCTCGCTTTTGCCGCGCTGGCGTGGCGCCGCGCCGGTGCAGCGGGCTATTGCGGCTGGCGATACCGAAACCGGCCTGGTGATTATGCGCATGGATAAGGGGCTGGATACCGGGCCGATTCTCTGCGCTCAAGCGGCTGCCGGCGGCAGCGGCCAGAGCGCGCCGGCGCGCCCCTTTATGATTAAAATGCCGATTGGCGCTGATGCAATAGCGGGTGAGCTGTTTAGCGCTCTGGCGGCGCAAGGGGCAGAGCTGATGGCGCAGGCGATTGCTGCTCTGGCCGGCGGCCGAACCGGCTTGCAAGCGCAGCCGGCAGCGGGTGTCACATATGCGCATAAAATAGAAAAAGAGGAAACGCGAATCAACTGGCAGCAGCCGGCAGCACAGGTGCATAAACATATTTGCAGCCTGTCGCCCTTTCCCGGCGCGTGGTGTGAAATGATAATTGCCGGCAAGGTTGAGCGGGTGAAAATTCTGGCTTCCCATTGCGCCGATAAAACAGAGGAAGCGGCCGCCCGGCAACAGGGGCTGATTATGCGGCCCGGCGCTGATAGCGCTCATAAAATTCAGGCGCCAAAGGCGGCGGCCGGTCTGGCGGTGCAATGCGCGCAAGGCACGGTGCTGCTCACCCGGTTGCAAAAGGCCGGCGGCAAGGAACTGCCGGCGCGTGATTTTTTGCGCGGCGCTTTGGTGCAGGCCATTTATTAGCTGCACAAGCCGGCAATAAGGGGCAAATGCGAATCAGTCAGTCCCAAAAAACAAAACGCAAGCCGATTGCAATATTTTTTCGGCAAAAAATATAAAATAATTAAGATGCTGTTTTTACACATTTTTTGCTAAAAATAGCGGGGCAAAGCCAGGGCGGAAAACAAATAGCAAGCTACTGTTGCCTGTTTGCTACAGACAGCAGCGGCGGCTTTTGCTACATCAAAGCCACATTAGACGCAGGGGCTTGGGTAAAAAGCTTGCTGTCCTTTCGCTGGAGTAATTCTTCGCCCACAGGTTCAAAAGCCTTCGGGTAAAGATAAAAAGGATCATGAACATGAAAAAATCTATTATAGCTGCGGGCGTTCTCGCTCTCATGGCTTCCACCGGCGCAAAAGCTGCCGATATTGTAACCTATCAGGATCAGGCTGTTGCCGCTCCTTCGGGTGTTAACTGGACCGGCTTTTATGTCGGCGGCACCATGGGCGGTGCCTGGGCGGAGAGCAAAACCCGTCTGCGCGGCCCGATGAGCATGAATGAAGGCGGCGACAAAAGAAACTGGGGCCGTATTGCCAAGAAGACCGTTAATCCGGATTCTTTCATTGGCGGTATTTATGCCGGCTATAACTTTGAAATCGGCATGTTGTCCAATACGCCTTTCCTGAAAGATGTGGTTTTCGGCATTGAAACCGATTTCCTCTTCAATTCCGGCAATGATCGCGGCGGCAAGGATATTGACAGTGAATATGTTAATTTTAACAGCACTGCCAACGGCGGAAGCTGGGATCTGAATGGCGGCGATGGCGCTCGCTATAAAGTCCGCGTGAAACAGAAATGGAACGGCGCAACCCGCTTCCGCGCCGGTTATGCTCTGGGTTCCGAAGGCCGCTTTATGCCTTACTTCGCAACCGGTATTTCCTATGCCAATATCCAGGCTAAAGGCGCTGTCCTGAGCTACAAAAACGGCGATGACAAATATTACACCAATGAAGTCGGCCATCATTCCATGACCAAGACTCGCGCCGGCTGGAACATTGGCGGCGGTGTTGATTATGTTCCGCCGATCATGAATGACCATCTGGTGTTGCGGGCGGAATATCGCTTCACCGATTTCGGTCGTGATGACTACAATGTCAAAGATCTGAACGGCAACAAGAAATATAATCAGGTTGTAAAATATTACACCAATGATTTCCGCGTTGGCGTTGCTTACAAATTCTAATTTGTAAGGCCGGATTATAGCTTGGTAATTTCTTATCAGGCTGATCTTGATAAAATTGAGCAGGGCAGCCCGCAAGGGCTGCCCTATTTTACTTTATAAGCTTTGTGCGTTATGTTGGCTTGTCTTTTTTTGCTGCATTTGGAGCGCAGTGCGAGAAAGGTGAGGGCAATCGGCCTGTAGCTCCTGATTGATAAAGGCGCTGGCGGCTGTTTCAGGAGCGATAAGGATAAAACTGATTACAGGCTGTTTTGATAAAAGGCGGAGAAGCAAGGCCGCGCGATACATTGCTGATGGCCTGTTATGCCGAATCTGTTTCCAAAAACTTGTTTTCGGGCAAGAAACAGGGCTGAAAAATTCGTCCTGCTCAAAGCGGGTTATAATTGTTTCATAAGGTTTAATGCCCCATGCCGCGCTATAAATTGCTGATAGAATATGCGGAGCTTATTCCCCAAAAACAGTGTTTTTGGGATAGAAATAAGCGACAGAAAATCCGTCCTATTCACAGCGGCTTATGATTTCTTATACGAGGTTTAAGGCTCCATGCCGCGTTATAAATTGCTGATAGAATATGACGGAACGCCTTATGCCGGCTGGCAGCGGCAGGACGGGCCGAAAAGCGTGCAAAGCGCCATTGAAAACGCAATAAAAGCTTTTTGTGGAGCAGAGGTAACGCTCATTGCCGCCGGGCGCACCGATGCCGGGGTGCATGCGCGCGGCGCGGTAGCGCATATGGATTTGCCGCAGCCGCAAACAGCGGCAAAAATTGCTGCGGCGCTGAATGCGCATTTGCGGCTGGCCGGCGAGGCGATTGCCATTCTGGCCGTCGAACAAGTGGGGGAAGATTTTAATGCCCGCTTTTCAGCGACTAAAAGGCATTATCTTTATCGCATTTTAAACCGCCGGGCGCCGCCGGCGCTGGAGTGCGCCCGCGTCTGGTGGGTGCCTTATCGCCTGAAGGCGGAAAAAATGCACGAAGCGGCGCAAATCCTGTTGGGGCGGCATGATTTCAGCACTTTTCGCGCGGCGCAATGTCAGGCTAAAAGCCCGGTGCGGACATTAGACCGCCTCGATGTGCGGCAGGACGGTGAATGTATTGAAATTCGCGCCGCCGCCCAGTCTTTTTTGCATAATCAAATCCGCTCTTTTGCCGGCAGCCTGGTGGAAATCGGCCGCGGCAAATGGCGCAAGGAAGATTTGCGGCAGGCCTTGGCGGCGCGCGATCGCGCCTGTTGCGGCCCGGTGGCGCCGCCGCACGGCCTTTACCTCATGCAAGTGGATTACGATTAAGGCAGATTGCGGCAAAACCGGGTAAAATATGAAGAATCCTGCCGTCAAAAAAACTGTGGCGGCGCGGCTTTGTGCCGGCCGCGCTGCCGGGCGCATTGTTGCCGAGCCGGGATCGGCTGCCTTACCGTGTGCGCTATCCGGTGGCAATTAGCTGTTGCGGCCTGTGTTGGCCTGTGTTCGCGCTGCGCTATATGAAGGCGGAGAGATAAGGCGAGCAATAGAGGCTGTGGCTTTGAATAGGCTTCTTTCTATAGCAAAGGCGGCAATATGGCCGGCGTCAAGACGCTATAGCCGCCGTAACAGCGCCCGGCACAGGGGGCGGGGCGGCCGGGCGCGGCTGGCGGCGCTGGTGCCTGTTTATGCGGCGGCGCTGCTTTTGGGCGCTTGCCTGGCCTTATCCGGCCGGGCTTCGGCTCAGTATGAGCCGGCGCCGGCGCTGACAAAGCCGCCTTCCGGCAGCCGTTCCGGCGGGCTTTATCGGCCGCCGCCCGCCCGCCCGGCACAGCCTGCTGCGGCGGCCCGAAAAGGCGCCCGGGCGGTGAGGCCCAGACCGCCGGCAGCGGCGCCGTTAAGGCGCCCGGGCGCAGCAGCGGCAGAAAATACAAGCCAAAGCCGGCCGGGAGCATGGGCAAAAAGCCTGAAACGCAAATTTATCAATAGCGGCGTGCTGCGCCCCAATATCAAGCCGCCGCCCCGGCAGGAGCCGGATTTCCCCGTTTTTTCAACGGCTGTTTTTGTGCCGAAATTTTTTGATTCCCATGAGCGCTTTGAGCGGGTGGATTTAAGCAGCGCCTCCCGCTTGCGCTTTGCCGCAACGGTTGATTTTTTCCCGTTTAATTATAGCGATAAAAACGATATTCTCGCCGGTTATAATATTGATCTGGTGCGCGCTTTATGCGCCGAATTGCGGGTGGAAAATATTTGCCAGATTGAGGCCGTGCCCTGGGAAGAGCTGGAGCAGCGGCTGCAAAGCGGCAGTGTTGATGCGCTGATTGCCGGTATTGCCCCAAATACAAAAAACCGCAATTTTTTGCGCTTTAGCCGCGCTTATATGCGTTTCCCCGCCCGCTTTATCGCCCTGCGCGGCAGCGCAGTGCAAAAGGACAGCCGCAATTTTATGCGGCTGGGTTATGATTTTTCTGAGTTTTTAATGCTGCGCGGCGCCAGCCTGCGGGTTGGTGTCGTGCATAATACGGCGCATGAAAAAATATTGGCCGATTATTTTACTCCGCAAAAGCCGGATAACAGGGCGGCAGCCGGGAAGACTATGCAGCTTGTTGCTTTTGCCGATAAAAAAGAGCTGCTGGCCGGCCTGAAGGCAAAAAAGATTGATCTGGCCTTTGGGGACGGCATGAGTTTCGCCTTGATGATGAGCGCGGAAGCAGCGGCCGCCCGGGCCGGCGCGCCGGCCGACAAGGCAAAGGCCGGCGGCAGCCCGGCAGAGGCCGCCGCGGCCAAAACCGGAAAGGAGGCGGAAAGCTGCTGCCTTTTTATTGGCGGCGCCTATATGGGTATCGGCTATCTGGGGCAAGGTATGCGCATTGCCGCGGCGGAAAATAATCCGCGGCTGATAAACGCCCTGAATTATGCCCTGCAACAGCTGGAGCGCAAGGGCAAGCTGGCCGAATTATATTTGCGCTATTTCCCGGTGGGTTTTTATTGAGCAAAGGCGCGCCTGCTGCCCGCCCGGCCGCCGGCCTTGCCCGGCCGCTATTCTGCCGCTGTTCCGCCGCCGCGTGTTTTGCGCCTTTTGCCCGGCTGTCAGAGTTTTGCTTGTCTTTTGGCCTTTTGCCCGTTATGTATAGAGCTTTGTGTTGCCGGTTGTGCTGTTGGCTGCGTCTTGCGGCGTCAAAAACGGCGTAAAAATCGTAAGATTGAGGTTTATCGTGCCGCATTCCACCTCTGCCGAACAGGGTTTTGTCAGCCCTGCGCTTGCTGCTTCTGCCCGCGCCTGGCCGTTTGAAGAAGCGCGCAAGCTCATTAAGCGTTATGAAAAAAGCGGCTTCCCGCCGGTTGTGCTGTTTGAAACCGGTTACGGCCCTTCCGGCCTGCCGCATATCGGCACATTTGGCGAAGTGGCGCGCACCGCCATGGTGCGCCATGCCTTCCGCCTGTTGACTGAAGATAAAGTGAAAACCCGGCTGTTATGCTTCTCCGATGATATGGACGGTTTGCGCAAAGTGCCCGATAATGTGCCAAATCGCGAGGCGCTGGCGCAATATATCGGCCTGCCTTTGAGCCGCATTCCCGACCCGTTTGGCGCCAAAGCGGCCAATGGCAGCGCTTTATCTTTCGGCGGCGCCAATAATCGGCGGCTTTGCGCTTTTCTTGACCGTTTCGGCTTTGATTATGAATTTGCCTCCGCTGCCGATTATTATCAATCCGGCCGCTTTGACACAGTTTTGCGGCAAATGCTGGCCGCTTATGATAAAATTATGGCGATTATCCTGCCGACTTTGGGGGAAGAGCGGCGCGCTTCCTATGCGCCGTTTTTGCCGATAAGCCCGGTAAGCGGCAAAGTCTTGCAGGTGCCGCTTATCGGCCGTGATGTCGCGGCCGGGACAATAAGCTATATTGAGCCGGAAACGGGAGAAAAAATCACCACCGAAATCACCGGCGGCAAGGTTAAATGCCAGTGGAAAGCCGATTGGGCGATGCGCTGGGCGGCGCTCAAGGTTGATTATGAAATGGCGGGCAAGGATTTGATCGATTCCGTCACTTTATCGTCTAAAATCTGCCGCGCTTTGGGCTGCCCGCCGCCGGAAGGCTTTAATTATGAGCTGTTTCTTGATAATAAAGGGCAGAAAATTTCCAAATCAAAAGGCAATGGCCTGACCATAGAGGAATGGCTGACTTACGCGCCGGAAGTCAGCCTGGCGCTCTATATGTATCAAAAGCCGAAAACTGCCAAAAAGCTGTATTTTGATGTTATCCCCAAAGCCGTGGACGAATATTACAGCTATCTGGCCGCATATCCGCGGCAGGCCTGGCCGGAAAGGCTGAATAATCCGGTCTGGCATATTCATAATGGCCGGCCGCCGCAGGTGGATTTGCCGGTTTCTTTTGCCTTGCTGCTCAACCTGGTCAGCGCTTCCAATGCCGAAAATGAGGCGGTGCTGTGGGGCTTTATCGAGCGTTATGCCCATAATTCCGGGCGCTGGCCGCTTGGCGCGGCGGAAAAGCAGGCGCTGGACGGGCTGGTGGCCTGCGCCTTGCGCTATTTTCATGATTTCGTTAAGCCGCATAAAAAATTCCGCGCGCCTGATGCGGTGGAACGGGCGGTGCTGGCCGATATAAAGGCGGCTTTGCTCCGGCTGGCGGCAGAAGGCGGTAATATAGACAGCCATGCCGTGCAAAATGCCCTGCTGGATATAGCGCGCGAAGTGCCGCGTTATCAGGACGCCGTTAAAAAACAGCCGGACGGGCGGCCGGGCGTATCCGGCGCTTTTTTCCAAATGCTTTATGAAGTGCTGATCGGGCAGGAAAAGGGGCCGCGCTTTGGCTCTTTTATCGCTCTTTACGGCGCGGCGGCCACGGTGAAGCTGATTGATGAGGCGCTGGCCGGCCGGCTGGCGGCAGCCTAAGGCGCTTCCCTGGCCAATATATTGAGTTGCCTATGAAGAGTGAAGTAAACAGGCGGCGGAGTTTCGCCATTATTGCCCACCCTGATGCCGGTAAAACCACCCTGACAGAAAAGCTGCTGCTGTTTGGCGGCGCTATTCAGCTGGCGGGGGAAGTCAAGGCCAAAAAAGACCGGATCCAGACGCGCTCCGACTGGCTAAAGGTTGAGCGTGAGCGCGGCATTTCGGTTGTCACTTCGGTGATGACGTTTGAATATGGCGGCTGTATTTTCAACCTGCTCGATACGCCGGGGCATGAAGATTTTGCCGATGACACGTACCGCACTTTGACCGCCGTCGATAGCGCCGTCATGGTGCTGGACGCCGCCCGCGGCATTGAGCCGCGCACATTGAAGCTGTTTGAAGTCTGCCGCCTGCGCGATATTCCGATTATGACCTTTATCAATAAAATGGACAGGGAAGCGCGCGATCCGCTGGCGCTGCTTGATGAAATAGAGCAAAAACTGGCGCTGGACGCGGCGCCGGTTACCTGGCCGATCGGCGCCGGCAAAAATTTCGCCGGCACATTTAACCTGTATCAGAATAGCGTGCGGCAAAAAGATGAGCAGATCGACCCAAAGCCGGTGGCCGGCGCGGAAGAGGCGGCGCAGCTTTTGCCGGCAGCGGAGCGCGCGGCTTTTGTTGAAGGGGTGGAGCTGGCACGGCTGGCCGGCAAGAAATTTGATAAGGAAGCTTATCGGCAAGGGCATTGCGCGCCGGTTTATTTCGGCTCGGCTCTGCGCAATTTCGGCGTGCGCGATGTGATTGAGGCGCTGGCGGATTACGCGCCGGCGCCGGCGGCGCATGCCGCTTCTACCCGCATAGTCAAGGCCAATGATGACAAAATGACCGGCTTTGTCTTTAAAATTCAGGCCAATATGGACGCTAATCACCGCGACCGCATGGCGTTTTTGCGCGTTTGTTCCGGTGTCTTGCGCCGCGGCATGAAAGCGCGGCTTGCCCGCACCGGCCGTTTTGTGACGCTTGCCAGCCCGCAATTCTTTTTTGCCCGCTCGCGCCAGACGGCTGATGAAGCTTTTGCCGGTGATATTGTCGGCATTGCCAATCACGGCACTTTGCGCATTGGCGACACTTTGACCGAAGGGGAAGATCTGGTTTTTCAGGGCGTGCCGAATTTTGCGCCGGAAATTTTGCGCCGCGTGCGGGTGCCGGACGCGATGAAAGCCAAAAAGCTGAAAGAGGCGCTGCGCCAGATGGCGGAAGAAGGCGTAGTGCAGTTGTTTATGCCGGAAGACGGCTCGCCGCTGATGATTGGCGTGATCGGCGCGCTGCAAATTGATGTGCTGGCCGAGCGGCTGCGGCAGGAATATGGCATGGAAGCCTCTTTTGAGCCGGCGCGTTTTAGCCTCTGCCGCTGGATCAGCGCCGATAAAGCCGCTGATCTGGAGGAGTTTGTCGCCGCCCATAAAGGCGATATGGCGCGCGATCTGGATAATGCTCCGGTCTTTCTGGCGCAAAATGCCTTTTCGCTCAATTATGAGGCGGAGCGCTGGCCGCAAATCCGCTTTGCCGCTCTCAAGGCCTATCAGCCGGGGCAGGCGGCTCAAACCGGCTTTTAGCCGGCAAGGGAGGCAATCTATGCCGCGTTTATTCGCTGCTTTGGAAATCCCGCCGGAAGCGGGGCAGGCGCTGGCGGGCTTGCGCTGCGGTTTGCCGCCGGCGCGCAAGGGTTGGGAGGACGGGCGCGCTAATAATGATGCGCGCGGTGGTTGGGGAGGCGGGCGCGCCAATAATAATGGGCGTGGTGGTTGGGCAGGCGGGCGCGGCGCTGATGCTGTGCGCTGGATAGAGCCGGCGGATTATCATATTACCCTGCGTTTTTACGGCGATGTCTCTTTTGCCATAGCGGACGAAATTGCCGCTGCGCTGGGTAAAATACAGGCGCGCGCTTTTAGCCTGGCTTTAAAAGGCATTCAGGTCTTTTCTCCCAAAAAGCCGCGCTCGCTTTATGCGCAAGTGGCGGCCGCGGCAGAATTATTGGCCCTGCAGGAAAAAATAGAGCATATATCCCGCCGCCTTGTGCCGCCGGAGACGCGCAAATTTACCCCGCATATCACGCTGGCGCGGCTGAAACAGGCCGATGAGCAAAGTTTGGCGGCCTGGCTGGCGGCGCGCGGTAATTTTACCGCGCCGCCATGGCCGGTTAAACGCTTTTGCCTGATGTCGGCAAAAGATTCTGTTGGCGGCGGCCCCTATATTATTGAGGAAAGCTGGCCGCTTGCCTGACAAGAGCTGACAGTTTATGCTGCGGGCGGAAGGAAAGAGGATAATGACACAACAGGCTTTATCAGCAAGACAAAAAATCGCGGCGCTTGGCGCGGCGCTGTGTATTGCTCTGTCTGGCGGCGCGGCGGCGCAGGGGCAGCGCGATATTGCCGCGCCGGACAATGAGGCCCGGCCGGCCGCCAATGCCGCCGGGGCCGATAATGCCGCCTTTCCGCCGGCGCCGCCCGGCGCCGCTTCCGGCGCGGCTTTTCCGCCTCCGGCGGCTGAGGATAATGCCGCTCCGCCGCCGCTGCGCTCGGCGCCGCTGGAGCCGGCGGCCGCAACGGCGCCGGCTGCTGCCGCTGTGACAGGGCAGGCCGCCGGGCAAGATGCGCCGGCGCCGTTGTCCGGGCCGGTGCCGCCTTTGTCGCCGGCCGGGCAAAGCCTGGCGCTGCATGCCTTGCAGCAGCAGATAGAAGCTCTGCGCAACCGGGTGACGGAGCTGGAAGCGGCGCAGCAGAAAATGCAGGCTGATATTGGCCGCCCGGCCGCTTCTGCGCCGCCGCCGGCGTTAAAAAAAGCGCTGGCCGATGATGAGGCCTATACTGTGCCGGCCGATATAGGGGCTGATGCGCTCTATCAATCCGGGCAGGATTTTATGGCGCAGGGGCGTTATGCCAAAGCGGCGCTTGTCTGGCGCGCTTTTGGCGCGCGCTTCCCCGATGATGAGCGCGCGGCCGCGGCGGATTTTGAGCTGGGAGAAAGCTATTATGCCCGCGGGCTTTATGCCAAAGCGGCTGAAGCCTATCTTGATGTGCAGGCAAAATATAAAACTGCGCCGGTAGCGCCGCGCAGCCTGTTGCAACTGGCCCTCAGCATGGCCGAATTGCAGGACAGGCAAACCGCCTGTGCGGCGCTGGAGCAGCTCAGCCGGCAATATCCGCAGGCCGACCCGGCGCTTATCCGCCAGGGGGCAGAGACAGGGCGTCATTTGCAATGCCCGTAACCCGGCCTTTTAACGCAGAGGACAAGGCGCTGCTTGACAGCGCCTTCCAGGCGGAGGATTTTGCCGCGCCGGGGGCGATTATTGCTGCCGTGTCCGGCGGCGGCGATTCTCTGGCGCTGCTGCTGCTGCTGGCCGAATTTTTGCGCGCCCGCGGTGAGCTTGACCGGCTGGCGGCGGTGACCGTTGATCATGGCCTGCGGGCGGAATCGGCGGCCGAGGCTGCCGGTGTTGCGGCGCTGTGCCGGCAGGCGGGGGTGAAGCATAAAATTATGCTGTGGCAGGGGGCAAAGCCGGGCAGCGGCCTGCCGGCGGCGGCGCGGGCGGCGCGCTATAGCCTGCTGGCGCAGGCGGCGGCACAGTATCAGGCCGCTGTTATTTGTGTTGCCCATACGCTGGACGATCAGGCCGAGACCTATTTTATGCGCAAGGCGCGGCTTGCTCCGGCTGGCGAGGATAATTTTACCCTTTTGCGGCAGCGCGGCCTGGCGGTTATGGCGCGCCGCTCCCGGCTTTTCGGCCGGTTTGTCCTGCTGCGGCCTTTGCTGGGCGCGCGCCGCGCCGCTTTGCGCCGCTTTCTCCAGCGGCACAAGGTGAGCTGGTTTGAAGATCCCGGCAATAGCGACCCGGCCTATGAGCGGGCGCGGCTGCGCGCGCGGCTGGGCAGCGCCGCCCTGCGGGAAGCGCAGCAGGCCGTGCCGGCGGCGGCGATAAGCCGGCGCGCTTTAAGCGCCGCCGCGGCTTTATGGGGGGCAAGGCTGGCTCTGCGGCGCGAGGGGGAAGGCCTGCGGCTGGATCTGGCGCCGCTTTATGCCGCTGAAAGCTCTCTGCAAGCCGTGGATTATGCCGCTTTATATCTGCTGCTGGCGACAGCGGCCGCTATGCTGGGGGGGAAGAATTTTATCGCTGCCGATAATGCCCGGCTTAAAGCCTTTCTGGCGCATGTGCCGGTGCTGCAAAAAGGCGCGCCGCCGCGGCGAATCAGCCTTTCCGGCGCGGTGCTGGAAAAACGGCGGCAGCATTTAAGCCTGATGCGGGAGAAGCGCCGTTTCCCCGCTTCTGCCGCCCGGCCGGCTTTGCCGGCCGCGCCGTTCCGTTTCCTTGTTTCAGCTTATGATGAGCCGCTTTTCGCCCTGTTAGAGCCGCTTTTCCCGCCTGAAGCGGCAAAAACTGCGGAATAAGCCGGCATTTTTGCCGGCTTCTCTTGGCAAGCGCTTTGTGTCCGCCTATGTTAGAGAAACGCTGTGGCCGCCTGCTGGCGGGCAAGGCGGCGCCGGGCCTAATCTCCGGTTGAATATTATGCCGGTTTCGGCTAGTCTGGCGCGCGGCGCCGTTCGGCCGCCGGGAGAAGCGGCCGCCGGAGAAGATAAGGAAACCGAAACTGTTATGAACCCGAATTATCGTTCCTTTTTTCTGTGGGGCGCTGTTGCTCTGATAATTATTGCCATGTTTACCTTTTTTCAGGGCGGCGTTATCCAGAGCGCAGCGGGGCGGCTGAGCTATTCCGCCTTTGCCCGGAAAGTGGATAATGGCGATGTGCGCTCTGTTGTGATGGAATATGGCCGCAGCGGTATTGATATTTCCGGCGTGACCAATAATGGCGAGCGCTTCAGCAGTTTTGTCCCGCCCGACCCTGATTATGCCGCCAAGCTGAAGGAAAAGGGGGTTGCCGATATCCGCGTCGAGCCGGAATCGTCCGGCACAAACCCGCTGGTCGGTTTGCTTGTCTCTTCTTTGCCGATTATCCTGCTGATTGCTGTTACTATATTTTTTATGCGGCAAATGCAGGGCGGCGCCCGCGGCGCTATGGGTTTCGGCAAATCCAAGGCCAAATTGCTGACCGAGGCGCAAGGCCGCGTCACCTTTAACGATGTTGCCGGGGTTGATGAAGCCAAAACCGATCTGGAAGAAGTGGTGGAATTTCTGCGCGATCCGCAAAAATTCCAGCGTCTGGGCGGCAAGATTCCGCGCGGCGTTTTGCTGGTCGGCCCGCCCGGAACCGGTAAAACCCTGCTGGCGCGCGCCGTAGCGGGCGAGGCTAATGTGCCGTTTTTCACGATTTCCGGCTCTGATTTTGTTGAAATGTTTGTCGGTGTCGGCGCCAGCCGGGTGCGCGATATGTTTGAGCAGGCCAAGAAAAATTCGCCCTGCATTATTTTTATCGATGAGATTGACGCTGTCGGCCGCCATCGCGGCGCCGGCTTAGGCGGCGGCAATGATGAGCGCGAGCAAACCCTGAACCAGTTGCTGGTGGAAATGGACGGCTTTGACGCCAAGGAAAATATTATTCTGATTGCCGCCACCAACCGGCCGGACGTGCTTGACCCGGCGCTGTTGCGCCCCGGCCGTTTTGACCGCCAGGTAGTGGTGCCCAACCCGGATATTGTCGGCCGCGAGAAAATTCTTGCCGTGCATACACGCAATGTGCCGATTGCCCCGAATGTTGATCTGAAAATTCTGGCGCGCGGCACGCCCGGCTTTTCCGGCGCCGATCTGATGAATCTGGTCAATGAGGCGGCGCTTTTGGCCGCAAGGCGCAATAAGCGCATGGTAACCATGCAGGAATTTGAAGACGCCAAAGATAAAGTGCTGATGGGGGCGGAGCGCCGCTCCAGCGCCATGACCCAGGCGGAAAAAGAGCTGACCGCCTATCATGAAGCCGGCCATGCCGTGGTGGCGCTAAATGTGCTGCTGGCTGACCCGGTGCATAAAGCCACGATTATCCCGCGCGGCCGGGCTTTGGGCATGGTTATGCAATTACCGGAAGGCGATCGCTATTCGATCAGCTATAATTACATGATTTCGCGGCTGGCGATTATGATGGGCGGCCGGGTGGCGGAAGAAATGAAATTCGGCAAGGAAAATATTACCGCCGGCGCTTCTTCCGATATTGAGCAGGCGACAAAACTGGCGCGCAATATGGTAACGCGCTGGGGCTTTTCGGAAAAGCTGGGCAAAGTCGCCTATGGCGATAATCAGGACGAAGTATTTTTAGGCCATTCGGTCGCGCGGCAGCAAAATGTCTCGGAAGAAACGGCAAAATTGATCGATGTGGAAGTGCGGCGGCTGATTGACGCGGCGCATGATGATGCCCGCCGTATTTTAACGGAAAAGAAAGCGGATTGGACGGCTTTGGCCGAAGGCCTGCTGGAATATGAAACGCTGACCGGTGAGGAAATCAAGGATATTATTGCCGGCAAACCGCCAATGCGTGATGAGCCGGCGGCAGCCGTAACGCGTAAATCGGCCGTGCCGAAAGTGGGCGGCAAAGCTGCCCATGCCGGCAAGGCCAAAGCCGGCGGTGAAAGCGCGGCCGCCGGCCGGAAAGCGGCCGCAGCAGCAGCCGATGCTGAAGAGCCGGCCGAGAGCAAACAGGCGGAAGACGCCGCGCCGGCGGAAAAATAATAGAGGCGCCGGCCGATAGCCTGTATCTGCCGATAAGGCCGGCCATAGGCGCTGCCGGCCCTGCCTTTATGCCGGGAGCGGCGGCCGGCTGTGATAAAGCCTTTGGCCGCCGCCGCAGTTTTGCCGGTGGCCCGGCCGGGCATAGGGGTATAGGGGGTAAGGCGGCCGGGTGAGCAGGCCGCGGCGCGGTCGGCGCTGAAGAGGAGGTATAAGCAAGCAGGCTGCCGCCGCTGCGGCAGCGCGGCATGGAGCCGGAGACAGGTGGGCAACAGGCTGGAATGCAGGAAAAAAGCATGAAGAGAAAATATTTTGGCACAGACGGCATGCGCGGCTGTGCCAATCGTTTTCCTATGTTGCCGGGTGTGGCGATGCAAATCGGCATGGCCGTCGGTATTCTCTTCCGCGATAAAGGGCGGCGCAATCGCGCCGTGATTGGCAAGGATACGCGTCTTTCCGGCTATATGTTGGAAAATGCGCTGGTAGCCGGTTTTACCGCGGCGGGGATTGATGTTTTCCTGCTTGGGCCGGTGCCGACCCCGGCTGTCTCCATGTTATGCCGTTCCTTGCGCGCCGATATTGGGGTGATGATTTCTGCTTCGCATAATGTTTTTTCCGATAATGGCATAAAATTATTCGGGCCGGACGGTTTTAAATTTTCTGACAAAATTGAGCTGGAAATTGAAAAACTGATGGAAAGCGATATGACGGCGCGGCTGGCTGACCAGCGCAATATTGGCCGCGCCAAGCGGGTGGAAGGCGATATTTACCGCTATATTGAATATGCCAAGCGCACTATGCCGCGCGATGTGCGGCTGGACGGCCTGCGCATTGTGGTCGATTGCGCCAATGGCGCCGCCTATAAAGCCGCGCCGCTGGCTTTATGGGAGCTGGGGGCGGAAGTTATTACCATAAATGACAAGCCGGACGGCACCAATATTAACGCCCAATGCGGCTCCACCCACCCGGCCGGTTTGCAGAAAAAGGTTGAGGAGCTGCGCGCCGATGTCGGCCTGGCGCTGGACGGTGACGGTGACCGCCTGCTGCTGGCGGACGAAAAAGGCCGGCTGATGGACGGCGACCGGATTATGGCGATTATTGCCGAATTCTGGCAAAAAAGCGGGCGCCTGCGCGGCGGCGGCATTGTCGCTACCGTTATGTCTAATCTGGGGCTGGAGCGTTTTCTGGCGCAATGCGGGTTAAAGCTGGCGCGCGCCAATGTCGGCGATCGCTATGTGGTGGAGCAGATGCACAGGCACGGCTTTAACCTTGGCGGCGAGCAATCCGGCCATATTGTCCTTTCCGATTTCGGCACAACGGGGGACGGGCTGGTCAGCGCCTTGCAGGTTTTGGCCTGCATGAAGGAAACCGGCCGCAATTTGAGCGATTTATGCCGCAAATTTGAGCCGGTGCCGCAAATTTTGCGCAATATTCCGCTGAAAAGCAAAGCTAAAATACTGGAGCAGCCGGCCGTGCGCAAAGCTGTAGCCGAGGCAGAAAAGCTGTTAGGCAAAAACGGCCGGCTGGTTATCCGCCCTTCCGGCACCGAGCCGCTCTTGCGCATTATGGCAGAAGGTGATGACCGCAAAATATTAGAGGAGGCGATCGCCCACATTATCGAAGCGGTGGAAAAAGGCTGAAGCCGGAATGCTTGTCCTTATGACCGTGCGCTTAAACCGGCTTAAGGCTTTATATCTTGCGGTGCCTTATTCAGGCCTTATTTATAATCATCTGATAGTTTTGTCAGACAATAAATTGAGGTCAAAGTGTTAAATTATTTTAATTTTGAACTTTGAACAGAGGGAAAAGCCATGAAAGACAGCCGCACTGTCGCCAATTTGTTTCTATCTTTGGCAGAAAAAGATAAAAAAGTTTTCACCACCATGCAATTATTGAAGCTCACTTATCTTGCTCATGGCTGGATGCTGGGGCTTTATCAGCGCCCGCTTATCCGCGATGAGGTGCAGGCCTGGACTTACGGCCCGGTTATCCCCAAACTTTATGAAGAAATACGCCAATTTAAGGGGAATCCGGTTGTCGGGCCGATTGCCGCCCCGCCTGGGGAAGAGCTGACGCCTGAAGAAAAATATATTGTTGAACAGACTTATCAGACCTATGGGCATTTTACCGGCTTGCAATTATCGCAAATAACACATGAAAAGGGCACGCCGTGGACGCAAACTTATAAAGGTGAATTTGGCGCGATAATTTTGAATGACATAATTCAGGTTTTTTATCAGAAAAAAGCCAAAGAGGGGAAACCTTATTAAGGGAAATGGAACAGGGGAGAAGGGTAATGTCTGCGTCATCTGTTTCCGATACTGTGGGAGTGCCACTGCCCCCCTTTCCCGGTGACGGGAAAGAAACAATTCCGCCCGCACAGACCGCCGCTATGACGCAGCAGGAAGAAAAAGAAAACAAGCAGGGGAGTTCAGAAGCCGAGATAATTGAGAATGAAGGCCGCAAAAGTTATTTCGCTTTAAGGCGGCGCTGGTCGACATGGATTATAGGCTGGATAACAAGCCTGGTCGTTTTTAATATTATTCTGACGGTGGGCTGCGTTATTTGGGTTTTATGCTCTGCGCAAGCGGCCGCTCATTTTGCTATATTGCGCTGGTTTATAATTGCCGTAACCGTAGAGACTTTTTTGCAGATTGTTGCCATGGGGCATATAGCGGTAAAATTTTTATTCTCAGAGCGAATCCCCTTGCATAAAAAATCTTAATGCCCAAAATCTTGCCTCTTATTTTTAAATAGTGTTCTTCTTGCAAAAATTTCTCTGGACGAAGCGGCTTGGCTCTGAAATTATAGCGCCACTCCTAGAGGAGAGTCCGGGTGCTGCATGGCATGTCCAGGGCGCAAGCCTAAAGCCATGCGGGGGCGTTGTCTACCGGCGTTTTTCTAACACCCGGGCTATTTAGCCCCGCGCCAGGAGCTGGCAATAAAAGCGGGCTTTGTTGCAAAATTTCTCTGGACGCGGCGGTATTTTTTTGCATAATGCGAGTTGTCTGAGGCGGGACGTGAAAGCTCTGCCAAAGGCAATAAGGGTTGGTAGAAGGCTCACGCCCCGAATTCGTATTCCCCTCCTTGAGGGGAATACCGGGTGCCGCGTGGGTATGTCCAGGGCGCAAGCCTAAAGCCATGCGGGGACGTTAATTCTACCAACGTTTTTTCACCACCCGGGCTTTTCGGGGCCTTGGTAAAGGGTAGAATGAGCAAATGGCGGATTCCCTTCCCGGCCTGAGCGGCGCAATGGCGCTTTATCACATTTTCCGATTTCTGATGATAATGTTGAGACGGTTGCTGTTGCGCCTGTCACGCCGGCTTTGCCGCGCGGCGCGGCGCGTGAGTCCTGTTCCATGGGGTAATGACAAAGCCGGGGGTGTTTTCGTGTCCCGGCTGCGGGTGACGGGTTTTCGTCATTTGTTTTCTCTGCCGCTTTTTATGCAGGGAGTCCGATTATGATGGGAGAAAAATGGCCGAATCGCTTCAGCCGTGAATTTTTTATCTATTTATTGCGTTTTGCCGCAGCCGAGCCGCAGACGCCGCCGGCGCAGCGCCGGCAGTTGCAGCATGTGGCGCAGTATTTTATCGACCGCTGCGGGCAGGAAGCCGCCGCCGCGGCGGAGTTTAGCGCAGGCAGCAAGAGCAAGGCCGGCGGCAAGCGGGGGAAAGCCGCAAGCGGCGCCCAGCCGGGTTTTTATCGCGATTCGCTGTTTGCCGCTTTGCTGTTTGGCAATTTTTTAACCGAAGATGTGGCCAGACCGTATCCGCCGGTAGATTGAAATGGGTTAAGCGCGAATCGCGCGATCTGCCTCTCATGCCCGGCTTGGGTCTTGACTGTGCAGAGATGGGCTTATATGCACAGGCCGGCCGGCGGCGGCTGCTACAGGCGCGCTGTAAGGAAAGCTGCCTTTAACGGCTCAGGCCGCTGGAGCGCATAAGCGCCGGCTTGCGGCCTGTGGCGCGCTTTATTGTCAAGGCTGTTTTCCAGCGCGGCTGCCGGCGCCGCCACAGCAGGGCAGAATGCGGCAGGCTTACTGCTTTCCAGCCGCCCCGGCGCGGCGCTTTGCCTTGAAGCCTTTTGCCCTGAAGCGCTTTGCCCGCTGGCAAGCGCAGACACAGCACCCGGCGGCGGCGGTAAGGAAAGCCGTCTTTAACGGCTCAGGCCGGCGGTAAGGGGCGAGGGTTCTGCTTATGGCGCTGCGGCCGGCAAAACCGCCCCGGCGCCCCGGCGCGGCTGCCCGCGCTCGCTCGCCGGCTTGCGTCAGGAGCCGGATAAAAGCGCGGCCTTTATGTGCTCTTATAGGCCTCGGCTTCATGGGTAGAAAGCAGCGCCTGACGCAGCTTCTCCATGGCGCGGCTTTCTATCTGGCGGACGCGCTCTTTGGAAATGCCCAATTCCTCTCCCAGAGATTCCAGCGTTTTGCCTTCATCGCTCAGGCGGCGGGTTTTAATAATATGCAATTCGCGCTCATTAAGCACTTTCAAGGCCTTTTTCAGCCATTGACTGCGGCGCTGATTATCAATCTCACTCTCGACAATTTCATCTTGCAGCGGGTTTTGGTCAACCAGAAAGTCAATTTTGGCCGCCGAGCCGCTATCGTCCTGAGAAAGCGGGCTGCTCAAAGAATTGTCGGAAGCCGTCAGGCGGAAATCCATCACTTCCACATCATTAACTGAGACGCCGATTTTGTCGGATATGCGATTATAGATTTCTTCCCGCGTCAGGGTTTCATCTTCTTGCGTTAATTTGGTGCGCAGGCGGCGCAGGTTAAAGAACAAAGCTTTTTGCGCCGAGCTGGTGCCGCCGCGCACAATCGACCAGTTGCGCAAAATATAATCCTGAATAGAGGCGCGAATCCACCATGTGGCATAAGTGGAAAAACGCACATCGCGCTCCGGCTCAAAACGGTCGGCCGCTTCCAAAAGGCCGACATAACCTTCCTGCACCAGATCCGGCATAGGCAGATTATAGCTCTTGAATTTTGCCGCAATGGCGATCACCAGACGCATATGCGCCGAAGCTATTTTGTGCAAAGCGGCCTGATCGGAATCTGTCTTCCATTTAAGCGCGAGATTATATTCTTCCCCGCGTTCCAGATAAGGCGCGTTCATAGCCCAGCGCACAATATCGCGGTTCAGCGCTATATCCTTGCGGGCGTAATTTGTATTGGATTGAATAAGATTACCGACATTGTGCTGCATATAGAAGCCCCATAATTTCCAGAATTACGCTCAACTGTCACACTTACTTCAGACCATCGCTTTCTCGACCCGGAGCATAATACCGCTACAGCCAGACAAGAACCGCTTGATTACACTATGCAAAATACTGCCGCTTTCCGCCGCGGCATAAGCACTCTGCCGCGTTTATTATCGCCCCGCCTGTGGCCGGGCAAGACAGAGCAGAATAGTGAAAATGCCGTCACAGCGATTCATATTCTACCTATGATTGTGCTGAATACAACTATAAATTTTATAAATGGTGAACGCCGATCGAAAATTCTGTTAATTTTTGTATCGTTTTTTTGCAGAAATAATCTTTAGTTTGGCGGATCACTATGCTTAAATTATGATAACCCCGGCGCTTGTCAGAGCGGGTTAAAAATGTATAAGCGGGCAAGGGGAGTGTTTTATGATAATAAATACGAACTATATAAGTATTGTATAGTATATAATAAATTTTATAAATATAATATTACAATGCAGAGAGTTTATATATAGTTTAAAAAATATGAAATATAAGAAAAATCTGTTTTTTCATGCAGGAAATATATATTATATATAATAAAACCGGCGCGAGGCCGGTTTTATTATAGTATCCCGCTACTATAAAGCGCAGATTTTGCATAAGACACGCCGGCGCTGAGACAGAATGCCACAGGGATAAACAGGCTTATAGCGCCGCCGGCGGGGTTGTCGCCTGCTCTTTGCCGGTTTCCGCTTTGCCGGCGCGTTTGGGGCTTTTGGCCAGGTTGAATTCAATCAGCCTGATGGCTTCTGTCTGTGAGATTTTATTGACAGCCGCCACTTCCCGCGCCATGCGATCCAGCGCCGCTTCATAAAGCTGGCGCTCAGAATAAGATTGCTCGGGCTGATTGCCGGAGCGGTAAAGATCGCGCACAACTTCGGCAATGGCGAGAATATCACCGGAATTGATTTTGCCGTCATATTCCTGCGCGCGGCGCGACCACATGGTGCGCTTGATGCGGGCGCGGCCTTGCAGGACAATCAGCGCTTTATCGAGAAAACGGCCTTCAGACAATTTGCGCATGCCGATGACAAGCGCTTTGGCTACCGGCACTTTGACGTCCATTTTATCCTTGTCAAAACGGATAACGAACAATTCCAGCTTGAAACCGGCAACTTCCTGCTCTTCAATGGCGATGATCCGCCCCACACCATGCGCCGGGTAAACAATGGATTCACCCGCTTTGAAGCCGTGACGATGGACGGCTTTATTCCTGTTTGAGGACATAGGCTTTCTCTCCCTTATGCCGGGTGACAGCAGCCGTTCCCTGTAGCTGCCGGCGCCCGTAACATATTATCTCGCCGCTATATATTATTGGCCGCTGCCGCCGGCCATGAGTGTCGCAATAAAAAGAGAGAAAAGCAGCCGGCAAAGCGGCTTATTTCTCCCGGCAGCCGTAACAGCCTTGGCTTCAAGCCGGCAAGTAGCGCTTCTTTAACATAAAATATCAGTGAAATCAATAAAATAGTGCGGAAATGCGCTTGACAAAAGAAAACCGGCCCGCGCCGCCTTGTTTTGGCGCGCCGGGCGGTTTTTGCTCTGCTGCGCATGTGCCTTTGGCCGCGCGATAAAAATTCCGGTAAAAAAGCACAAGCCGCTTTTATGGCTCTTTACAAGCTGCGGCCGGCAAGCCTATTCTGCATCGTCTCCGGCCGCTTTATAACCGGCTGCCGCTCATGAAGTTTTGTTAAAGGGAAGAGCCATGCGTATTATCAGACCTTACGGCCGCAGCGCTGTTATTGTGCAACAGGTGAAAGATGGCACCGCGCGCGAGCGCCAAATTGAGCGCAATGGCGCGGCGCAGCCTGAGGGCAAGGCGGCGGCCGGGTCGCCGGTTCAGCCTGTCGCTGCTTTGCTGGCCGAAGGCGAGCCGATGCTGCGGCAATGGCTTTCTATTATTGATAAAATTATCGCCAAACCGGCGGCCGATAGAGCGGTGAGAAATATCGCCGATGCCCGGAAAAGAGAAAG